>Ga0213878_10000004_pt1 | contig 666811 bp, 617 predicted proteins | sample VelepicoBEBS_R02_FD_161053 | JGI IMG/M metagenome (GOLD analysis project Ga0213878, IMG submission 161053) | Vellozia epidendroides bulk soil microbial communities from rupestrian grasslands, the National Park of Serra do Cipo, Brazil - BS_R02 | ecosystem: Environmental > Terrestrial > Soil >... | reverse complement strand
CTAGCCCCGATAGAAGCGGGTACCCCGCAGTAAGGAATGGAAAGATGAAAGGCATGGCGAGGGAAACGCGGCACGAGGAGTATGAGCGGATAGCGGGTATAAGCTCCTGAATATACGGGAAAGGATTAATAGTTGAACGTGAGGATGGAGAGGAAAGCAGAGATATATTGATTTATATATTATCATTCAGTTCATTTTACAGGGTAAATAAAAAAATCCGTAAGAATCCACATATTTAGGATTCTTACGGAATGATTATTAAGGAAGTTCTATTTTTTAGTTCAGGACATAAGATGTTCCGTCTCTTCCGTCTTTTAATTCGATACCTTCTGCAAGCAGTTTGTCTCTGATCTGATCTGAAAGTTCAAAGTTTTTAGATTTTCTTGCCTGATTTCTCAATTCGATCAATACTTTTAGGGTCTGATCTAATTTTTCATTGTTATTCTCTTCTACAGTCTGTAATCCTAACACATCAAAGATAAAGGCATTCATTGTTGACTTTAGCTCTTCAAGATCTCCTGTTGAAATGGTTTCTTTACCGTCATTTAAAGCAAAGATATATTTTACAGCTTCAAACAGGTGGGCAATGAGAATTGGAGAATTGAAGTCATCCGTTAAGGCTTCATAACATTTGTTTTTCCATTCTTCAAGGCTGAAACCGGATTGTTTATTATCATCAGGGGTGATTGAGTTCAGCACTTTCACAGCTTCCATTAATCTGACAAAACCTTTTTCACTTGCCATCATGGCATCATTGGAAATATCCAATACGCTTCTGTAATGTGCCTGCAGGAAGCAGAAACGTACAATCGAAGGATGGAAAGGTTTTTCAAAGAAGTCATTATCTCCTGTTACCAGCTGCATCGGAAGGATATAGTTTCCTGTAGATTTACTCATACGTTGAGAATTCATCGTCAACATATTGGCGTGCATCCAGTAATGTACCGGTGCTGCACCGTTGCAGGCTTTTCCTTGGGCGATTTCACATTCGTGGTGCGGGAATTTCAGGTCCATTCCTCCCCCATGGATATCAAAAGTTTCCCCTAGATATTTAGTACTCATTGCGGTACATTCAAGGTGCCACCCCGGAAAACCTTCTCCCCAAGGAGAATTCCATCTCATGATGTGAGCCGGAGATGCTTTTTTCCAAAGGGCGAAATCCTGAGGATTTTTCTTCTCTCCCTGTCCATCAAGATCACGGGTATTGGCAAAAAGTTCTTCTATATTACGTTTTGAGAGTTCACCGTAGTTCAGGCCTCTTTTATTATATTCCAATACATCGAAGTAAACGGAACCGTTGCTTTCGTAAGCAAAACCTGTATCTATTAATTTTTGAGTAAGCTCGATCTGTTCTACAATATGGCCGGTTGCTGTAGGCTCGATATTAGGAGGGAGTAGATTAAACATATCAAGAACTTTATGGAAATCGACTGTATATTTTTGTACAATCTCCATAGGTTCCAGCTTTTCTAATCTGGTTTGTTTTACGAATCTGTCGTTATCTACATTTCCGTCATCGGTAAGGTGTCCAGCATCAGTAATATTTCTTACATATCTTACTTTATACCCTAAATGCGTTAGGGTACGGTAGATGAAATCGAAAGAAAGGAATGTTCTTACATTCCCTAAATGTACGTTACTGTAAACGGTAGGTCCACATACATACATTCCTACATTTCCTTCTAAGATGGGTTTGAATATTTCTTTTTCCGCAGTAAGCGAGTTGTATATTTTTAGTTGCATTTATTTTTTATTAAAAGATTCAATAGTTTTAAGATTCAAAAATTAGTTAAAATAAAATTCTGTCACAACAAATAATTGTTGTGATAAAAATTTTATCTGAAACTTTTTTAAATTTTATCATTATTAAATCGTATCTAAATGATGTTGCAAATGATCTGCATAATCATTGATAATAAATTCCAATGTAAAAGCCTGAGGTGTCGTTTTTGTGGTATCACACAATCTCGTTAATGCCTGATCAGGTATATTTTCAACGATATGAATAATCTGATAGTTCAAAGCTTTCCAGAGATTAATAAGCTCTGTAGTGGGAACATTCTGATAATTCTGAGCTTTTACCCATTCGTTCTGATCATAAACGATGTTCTCATTCTCTTTGTATTGAGTCACTACAAATCTACGAATATTTGTAAAAGCACTGTCACAAAGATGCCCTATAATTTCTTTTTTAGACCATTTTTCCGGTGCTGCTTTGTAAGTCCATTCATCTTCGGAAATTGTTTGAAACCTCAGAAGCTCTTTATCTATGATATTTTTAAGGATCTGGTAGTTCATTTTATTAATCCAGTTTTGCATGACTTCCTACGTAATGTAAGAATTCCTGTCTTGTGATAGGGTTTGTTCTGAAGATCCCGCTTAATTCAGCTGTAATGGTAGAGCTTGCTGTATCTTTTATTCCTCTGCAGTTTACACAAAGGTGCTTTGCATCGATAATACAGGCTACATCTTTCGTTCCTAAAGCTTCTTTCAGGGCGTCTACAATCTGCATAGTTAATCTTTCCTGAACTTGTGGTCTTTTTGCGTAGTAGTCTACGATTCTGTTAATTTTAGAGAGACCAATTACTTCTCCATTTGAGATATAAGCGACGTGTGCTCTTCCTATGATAGGTAAAAAGTGGTGTTCGCAGAAGGAATATACTGTGATATCTTTTTCCACCAGCATCTGGCGGTATTTATATTTATTGGAAAAAGTAGAGATTCCGGGTTTGTTTTCCGGAAGAAGTCCTCCGAAAATCTCATTCACATACATTTTGGCAACACGCCTTGGGGAATCTTTCAGGGAATCATCTGTCATATCCAATCCTAATGTTTCCATGATTTCTCCAAACAGCTCAGTAATTTTTTCTATTTTTTCCTGTGGCGATTTATCAAAAGCATCTTCTCTTATAGGCGTATGTTCTTTTCCTGTGAAAATATCATCGTCGTTATCAGTAAAATCAACCATTTTTATTTAATTTGCAGCAAAAATACGGATAATATTGTTTCATCTATTTTTTCCGAAGGGTTTTTATTAATTTTTTGGATCGTTAAGAACCTCCGTGATTTCCCTGTTTATTGGATATTTTTTGAATCACGGGTTTCGAATGGATGAAAACATTGTCTTTTATAACCTAGTCTGATTAAAAACTATATGATTATTGTCGAAGAAGTACAAAACAAAGATCACAAAAGGGAATTTCTGGAATTTCCAGCACAACTTTATCGGTTCGACAAAAATTATATCCGTCCTCTAGATAAAAATATTGAGGAGATTTTTGATTCTGAAAAGAATAAGTTTTTTAAGAGCGGAGAATGTAAAAGGTTTTTATTTAAAAAAGGCGATAGAACGGTTGGAAAGGTAGCTGTTTTTATCAACAGGTGTTATGAACAGAAGCAACCTACCGGAGGATTTGGTTTTTTCGACTGTATCAATAATCAGGAAACGGCTAATTTCATATTTGATTATTGCAAGAACTGGCTTCAGGAAAAGGGTATGGAAGCGATGGATGGCCCGATCAATTTCGGAGAGCGGGATAAATTCTGGGGACTTTTGATTGAAGGTTTTATGGAACCTTTGTATGGGATGAATTATAATTTTCCCTACTATAAAGATCTTTTTGAAAATTATGGTTTTCAGATTTATTTTGAACAACTTTGTTTTACCAGGCCCGTATTTGCGGAAGTTTCGCGTGTCTTCACAATTGCTCATGAGAAAAACAGAAGAAATCCGGCGATCTCTGCTCAACCAATGAAAAAGAATAATCTTCCTAAGTTTGCCAAGGACTTTACGGAAGTGTATAATAAGGCATGGGCGGCTCACGGAGAAGGAAAGCAATTGGAAGAAGGCAAAGTGCTAAAAATGTTCAACACGATGAAACCTATTATGAATGAACATATCTCGTGGTTTGTGTATGAAAATGATAAACCTATCGCTATGTGGATCAATCTTCCGGATCTCAATCAGTGGTTTAAATACCTCAACGGAAAGTTTGGAATCTTTGAAAAGCTTAAGTTTTTGTTGTTGAAACGATTTAAGAAGAATGAAAAAATGGTTGGTCTGGTGTTTGGTGTGGTTCCTGAATGGCAAAGGAAAGGGATTGATGGTTATATGATCTGGGAAGGGACACAACATTTGAGAAAGCATACGGATTTTACAATTACTGAGCTTCAGTGGATTGGTGATTTTAATCCAAAAATGATTAAGATTGCTGAAAATCTTGATACTACTGTGACCAGAAAGCTGGCTACTTACCGATATTTATTTGACCGGAATAAAGAATTTGAAAGGCATGCCGTTCTTTAGACTAAGAAAGAGGGAGGCTGAAAGGTCAAAATTATTGGAGTATGATAATTGACTAAAGGTGAGTTTATTTTTTCTGAATGCTGAAAAGTTTTCAGATGCCAAGTTTTTTATGCATTGCTTTTATATTGTAAGGGAGCGCACGTGAAATTACCTTCATTGATTCTTTTTAAACGGGTGTGTAGCCTGATTTTATTTTTGATTGAAGTTTTTTTATAGGGTTCCGATACCATAAAAAGCCCTGTCGTTTAAGACAAGGCTCCTTTCACTTTTGGTACTTTTATTAGAATAGCTCACCGGCTACTTTTTTGATATTATCACTTTTACCCATGGAGTAAAAGTGTAAAACAGGTACTCCAAAATCCAGAAGTTCTCTGCATTGGGCAATGGCCCATTCTATACCTATTTGTTTTACGGCTTCATTATTTTTTGCGTTTTCCACTTCATTGATAAGCTCTTCCGGAAGATCTATTTTGAATACCTGAGGCAGGATTTTCAGATGTTTCTTTGTTGCAATCGGTTTGATTCCCGGGATAATGGGCACTGTAATTCCCATCTCTCTTGCTTTCTGAACGAATTCGATATACTTTTTATTGTCAAAAAACATTTGGGTTACAATATAATCTGCTCCTGCATCTACTTTTTGCTTCAGCCATTTCAGGTCATAGTTCATGGAGGGAGCTTCCATATGTTTTTCGGGATATCCGGCAACTCCTATACAGAATTTATTCAGTTCATCACAAACCTGCTCTTCATTATGAAGATATTTTCCTCTTCCCAGATTATTAATCTGACCCACCAGATCCATTGCAGTAGCATGCCCTCCGCGGGTAGGTTCAAAATACTGATGTCCTTTCATTGCATCACCTCTTAATGCCATAACATTATCGATCCCAAGATACATACAGTCTACCAGAAGGTATTCGGTTTCTTCTTTTGTAAATCCTCCACAAAGCAAGTGCGGAACAGTATCCACATTATATTTATGCTGAATAGCGGCACAGATTCCCAGTGTTCCCGGACGCATTCTTGTAATACGACGCTCCATAAGGCCGTTTCCTTTATCGATATAAATATATTCTTCTCTTGAAGTGGTAACATCTATGAAAGGTGGTTTGAATTCCATTAACGGATCAATATTCGTGTACAGGTCTTCAATACCAATTCCTTTTTGCGGCGGAACAACCTCTAAGGAGAACAACGTTTTCCCATTTGCATTTTTAATGTGTTCTGTTATCTTCATGTCAATTTTAATCTGCTAAATTTGGTGACAGCCATTTTTTCGCTTCCTGGATGCTACAACTTCTTCTGTCTGCATAATCCTTAAGCTGGTCTTCTGTAATTTTTCCTAATCCGAAATACTTGGCATGTGGGCTTCCGAAATAATATCCTGAAACGGCAGCCGTAGGAAACATGGCTAAACTTTCCGTAAGGAAAACACCGATATTTTCTTCTACTTTTAAAAGGTCCCAGATCGTTTTCTTTTCCAAATGATCAGGACATGCAGGATATCCCGGAGCGGGACGAATTCCTTTATATTTTTCTGCAATTAATTCTTCGTTACTTAATTCTTCCTGAACGGCATAGCCCCAATATTCTGTTCTTACTTTCTTATGTAAAAATTCTGCATAAGCTTCTGCAAAGCGGTCTGCCAGTGCTTTTACCATGATGGCATTGTAGTCATCATTGGCTTTTTCATATTCTTCTGCCAATTCATCGGTTCCGAAACCTGTAGTCACACAGAATGCCCCCATGTAGTCAGTTTTCCCTGAACTTTGCGGAGCGATAAAGTCACTTAACGCCAGATAATCTTTTCCTTTTGATCTCTGAGCCTGCTGTCTTAAGGTTAAAAATTTAGCCTGCTCGTTGTTATTTTCATCAAAAATCAAGATATCATCCGTTTTGTTAGAGTTGGCTTTAAAGATTCCGAAGATGGCTTTTGCGGTTAACAGTTTTTCATCCAGGATTCTTTTTAAAATCACCTGAGCATCTTTAAAGAGTTCTTTAGCCTGTACTCCTACGACCTCATCTTCTAAGATATTGGGGTATTTACCGTGTAAATCCCAGCTTCTGAAAAACGGGGACCAATCTATAAAAGGTAATAATTCGCGAAGATCCTGATTTTCAACAACGGTTACGCCTAAATTATTCGGTATAAAAATATCTTCGTTCTCCCAATTGATTTTAAAATGATTTTCTCTTGCTTCTTCAATAGAAACATAGTCTTTATCTACCTGTCTGTTCAGAAATTTTTCTCTGAAATCCGAATAGTCGTTCTTGAGTTCTGAAACATATTCTTTATTTCTGTCACCTAATAATGAGCTTACCACGTTTACTGCTCTTGAGGCATCATTCACGTGAACGACAGCATTTTTATATTTTAAATCGATTTTCACGGCGGTATGTGCTTTAGAAGTCGTAGCACCACCAATTAATAAAGGAAAATCCAAATTTTGTCTTTCCAGTTCCGAAGCGATATATACCATTTCATCAAGACTTGGTGTAATAAGACCGCTTAATCCGATGACATCTACTTTTTCTTCAATAGCGGTCTGGATAATTTTTTCAGCAGGAACCATTACTCCAAGGTCAACGATTTCATAGTTATTACAACCTAAAACTACGCTTACAATATTCTTTCCGATATCGTGAACATCTCCTTTTACGGTAGCCATCAGAATTTTCCCGTTTGCCGGTCTTGACCCGTCCTTTTCCGCTTCAATAAAAGGCTGCAAATAGGCAACGGCTTTTTTCATTACCCTTGCAGACTTCACCACCTGAGGCAGGAACATTTTTCCGCTTCCGAATAAATCTCCTACTACCCCCATTCCGGTCATAAGGTTGACTTCAATAACATGAAGAGGTCTTTCAGCCGATTGTCTTGCTTCTTCTACATCTTCTTCAATAAAACGATCGATTCCTTTTACAAGTGCATAGGTAATTCTTTCCTGCAGCGGATTGTTTCTCCATTCTAAATCTTCAGTCTTTTCTTTTTTGACTGATTTATGTTTTTCGGAATAGTCAAGAAGTCTTTCTGTAGCATCTTCTCTCCTGTCAAGGATGACATCTTCTACAAGCTCCAGAAGTTCTTTATTAATCTCGTCGTAAACTTCCAGCATGGCAGGGTTTACAATACCGATATTCATTCCGGCCTGAATAGCATGATAAAGGAATACCGAGTGCATTGCTTCTCTTACGCTATCATTTCCCCGGAATGAAAAGGAAACATTGCTCACTCCTCCACTTACGGATGCATATGGCAGATTTTGTCTTACCCATCGTGTTGCTTCAATAAAGTCGATGGCATTTTTTCTGTGTTCATCCATTCCCGTAGCAACCGGGAAAATATTTAAATCGAAAATAATATCTTCTGCAGGAAAGCCGATCCGGTTCACCAGAATATCATATGATCGTTTTGATATTTCAATTCTTCGTTCAAGACTGTCAGCCTGTCCTACCTCATCAAATGCCATTACAATGACTGCGGCTCCATATCTCTTGATTGCTTTTGCATGTTTGATAAATTCTTCTTCTCCTTCTTTTAAGCTAATAGAATTGACCACACATTTTCCCTGCACGACCTGAAGACCTGCTTCCAGAATTTCCCATTTAGAAGAATCCACCATGATTGGAATTCGGGCAATATCAGGTTCAGAGGCTATAAGATTCAGAAATCTGATCATGGAAGCTTTCCCGTCGATCAGTCCGTCATCAAAATTAACATCTAAAATCTGAGCTCCGCCTTCTACCTGATGGCGGGCAATGTCTAATGCTTCAGAGAATTTTTCCTCTTTGATTAGTCTCAAAAATTTCTTGGAACCGGCAACATTGGTTCTTTCACCAACGTTGATGAAATTACTTTCCGGTGTTATGATAAGAGGCTCAAGGCCTGATAATCTTAAATATTTCATTTTATTCTTCTAAAATATAGTAGGCATTATTTGCATTCTGCCTCAATAAATCCCTGTGCTTCCCTAAAGCGGTGAACAGTGGAAATCTTTTGTATACTAAGCCATGTTCTTTAGCAAATTCTTCTATCTCTTCTGTGATCTCATTGTAATACATATAGCTGTAATTGGGGAAAAGGTGATGAGCCACATGAAAATTAAAATTCCCTAATACATTTCTTACAAACCAGTTATTTTCTTTTAAATCATTTGTTACTTCCAACTGGTGACGAAGCCAGCTGAATGGAAGCCCGTTATCTTTATCCAATCTTGGAAAAGCATTATCGGGAAGCGGATGTAAAGGCAACAAAACAAACAAGGCAAAAATGCTTGCCGAAATCACCTGTAAAAACCATGCTCCCAACGCCAGCCCTATTGATACTTTAAAGAACACAACTGGAATCACGATCTGATAAAAAAAGTAAAACAGTTTATAACACACCATTTTCACTTTTTCAACGAGAGGTATTCTTCCCTGGGTTTTCAAAATCACTCTTTCCTTGTCAAAGAAATCTCTGAAATCTCTTATAAACATCCAATTGAATAAATACAAGGGATATACTAAAAAGAAAAACTTATCCTGATATTTCTGTACTCCCTTCGCTTTGATCCAGGGAACGATGAGAAGCAGACCACTCTGCTCAATATCGGTATCCCATCCATCCACATTAGGGTACGCATGATGACTTGCGATATGTCTTTTCTTCCAGATATAGGAATTGGCTCCTATGAAATCAAAAATATGCAGCACCATCCCATTCAGCCTTTTACTTTTAAAAATATTGTTGTGGGCTGCTTCATGGATCAGGTTTAAATAAATTAAAACCAGAGAAATTCCCATTAAAATAAAACTCAGAATATATAGCCCGTGTTTTTCTGCATGAAAGACTGCGAAAAAATATAAACCTACATAGATCAATGGAAGAATCACCGCTTTGATCTGAATATAAATGTCTCTGTCTCCGGGAATAGCTTCTATCCTTTGGTTTACTTTTTTTCTCAGTTCATTAAATAACTTGGTATCGTCTGAATTTTTTAAGTAACTCGGCTTTTCCATTATATTAGCTTTTGTGGTTTATTTAAAGTTAATATTTATAATCCAGCCTTCATTCTTGATTTTAATTAAAAAAATCTATCAAATCATACAAATTTCTTCAATTTTCTTGGTTGATAAGTTTCTACCAATTCTGCAATTGCTTTAATATGCTCCGGTGTCGTTCCGCAACATCCTCCGATAATATTGATCAGTCTTTTCTCCACATATTCTTTAATCTGTCTGGCCATATCTTCGGGAGTTTCATCATACTTTCCAAAAGCATTAGGCAGCCCTGCATTCGGATAGGCCGACACATAAAATTCTGAATTATGGGCAAGTGTTTCAAGATAAGGAGTCAGCTGATCTGCTCCTAAAGCACAGTTGAATCCGACACTTAATAAATTCAGGTGAGAAACGGAGATCAGAAAAGCTTCAGCAGTCTGGCCGCTTAGAGTTCTTCCCGATGCATCGGTAATCGTTCCGGAAACCATAATCGGAATTTTGATTCCTCTTTCATCCTGTAATTCGTCAATGGCAAACAAAGCTGCTTTGGCATTTAGCGTATCAAAAATCGTTTCTACCAGGAGAATATCAGATCCTCCATCCAGCAATGCTTCACACTGTTGTTTGTAAGCCACTCTCAGTTCTTCAAAAGTAATAGCTCTGTATCCGGGATCATTCACATCCGGGCTTAAGCTTGCCGTTCTGTTCGTAGGTCCGATAGATCCTGCTACGAATCTCGGTTTATCCGGATTTTTTGCAGTGTATTCATCACAAGCTTTTCTGGCAATCTTTGCGGACTCATAGTTCAGATCATACACCAGTTCTTCCATATGATAATCTGCCATAGCAATGGTAGTTCCTGAAAATGTATTGGTTTCAATAATATCAGCACCGGCTTCCAGATACTTTTTATGAACTTCTTCAATGGCCTGAGGCTGTGTCAGGGAAAGAAGATCATTATTTCCCTTTACCGGATATTCCCAGTCTTTGAAACGTTCTCCGCGATAATCTTCTTCTTCGAACTTGTATCGTTGAAGCATTGTTCCCATGGCACCGTCGAGAATTAAAATTCTTTCCGATAAGGCTTTATATAATTGCTCTGAATTTTTCATTTTTTATCTATTTTGGCTAAAGCCGTTGAATATTTGGATCATCAGAACGGGTTAAATCCCGTTCTGATTGAATTAGTCTAAAGCCTGCTTCAGATCTGCGATGACATCTTCTACATTTTCCAGTCCTACTGAACAACGTACAAGACCTGCTGTAATTCCTACTTCGTTTCTTTCGTCATCCGACAGTTTAGAGTGTGTGGTAGATGCCGGATGGGTTACGATCGTTCTTGTATCTCCTAAGTTGGCAGAAAGCGAACACATTTGTATCTTATCTAAAAAGCTTCTTCCACCTTCTATTCCCCCTTTTATTTCAAAAGCAACAATATTTCCCCCCAGCTTCATCTGCTTTTTGGCGACTTCATAACTCGGATGGGATTTCAGAAATGGATATTTTACTAATTCTACGTTAGGATGACTTTCTAGAAACTCCGCAACTTTTAATGCGTTTTCACAGTGCTTTTCTACGCGGATAGCCAATGTTTCCAAACTTTTTGATAACACCCAGGCGTTAAAAGGAGACAATGCAGGGCCTGTATTTCTTGCGAAAAGATAGATTTCTCTGATCAGGTCTGCTTTCCCTACAGCTATTCCTCCCAGAACTCTTCCCTGCCCGTCAATCAGCTTTGTTGCGGAATGTACAACAATATCCGCACCATATTTAATAGGCTGCTGAAGATAAGGCGTTGCAAAACAGTTATCTACAATAAAAATAAGATTGTGCTTTTTGGCGATCTGTCCGAAAAATTCCAGGTCTAAAATCTCGATGGCGGGATTAGTCGGCGTTTCAAGATATAAGATTTTCGTATTAGGCTGAATATAATTTTCAACATTCTCGGCATCATCTGCTTTGAAATATGTGGTTTCAATATTCCATTTCGGGAAATACTTGGTAAACAATGTGTGGGTAGACCCGAAAACCGACTGACAACTTACGATATGATCTCCTGCATTCAGTAATGCTGCAAATGTTGAATAAATTGCGGCCATTCCTGTGGCAAATGCATATCCTGCTTCTGCACCTTCCATTTTTGCGATCTTCTCAGTAAACTCTGTTACATTAGGATTAGAGAAACGGCTGTATAAATTTTTAGGTTTTTCTTCGGCAAAGCTGGCTCTCATATCTTCAGCATCCTGAAAAATAAAACTGGAGGTAAGATATAATGGTGTTGAATGCTCGTCAAACTGGCTTCTTTCCGTTTGCGTTCTTATTGCTGATGTTTCGAAATTTTCCATATAGTTTTAATTTTGATAATGTAAGAATAAATCAATGGATCAGGTACATTGTTATACTCTTACATCAGTACATTGATTACTTTGTTTCACTTAGTCTTAAAATATCTCCGAAAACACCACGGGCTGTCACCTGTGCTCCGGCTCCGGCACCCATAATAACAATTGGGTTTTCGCCGTAACTTTCAGTATAAATTTCAAAAATTGAATCTGAGCCTTTTAGCTGGCCCAAAGCTGAAGTGGCAGGAACAGAAATTAATTTTACATCCAGCTCACCTTTGTCTTTCTGCAGATCTCCATGTAAATCACCTACATATCTTAATACATGACCGGATTCCTGACTATCCTTTATTTTCTGGTATTCTTCATCCAGTTCTTCAAGTCTTGAAAGGAACTCCGATTTTGAGACGGAAAGTAAGTTTTCAGGAACCAGGTTTTGAATCTTTATATCACTGAATTCATTGATCAGGTCTAATTCTCTTGCCAGGATCAGTAACTTTCTTGCCACATCATTTCCGGATAGATCTTCTCTCGGATCCGGTTCTGTGTATCCTTTTTCCAGAGCTTCGTTGATAATTGTTGAAAACTTATCATCTCTCAAAGAAAAATTATTGAAAACATAGCTTAATGTCCCTGAGAATACCCCTTTGATTCTTGTAATATTTTCACCCGAAAGGTGTAATAATTTGATGGTATCAATTAACGGAAGACCAGCACCTACGTTAGTTTCGTAGAGATAACGTCTGTTATTTTTGCTCAACGTATATCTTAGTTTTCGGTATTCTTCAATAGGAAGGGTATTGAAAATTTTGTTGGAAGAAACAAGATCAAATCCGTTTTCTGCCAATGCATGATAATTCTTAACAAAATCTTTACTTGCCGTATTATCCACAACAATCAGATTTTCCAGCTGATTTTCGTTGGAAAATTTAATCAGTTCTTGCACATCTGATGGCTTTTCTGCAGTAATGACCTCATCACTCCAGCCCGCATCAAAACCATGTTTATTAAAAGCAATCTTTTTTGAATTGGCAACCGCCACTACTTTGAGATCTATTTTTTTTCGTCTTTTAATCTCTTCAGAAGATTCAAGAACCTGTTCTATTAAAGTCTTTCCAACATTTCCATGGCCGATGATCGCCAGATGAACGGTTTTTGGTTTTTTGAAAATTTCAGATTCTATAATATTTTTTGTTTTTTCATCCTGTGAAGAAGTCACTACAATATTGGCTCTGTTTTCTCCTGCTACCTGATTTAAAAGTAACGGGAACACATTATTTCTGGCCAGTTCTGCAAAAACTTTATTAAAATCTTCAGCTACAAAACCAATAACAGAAACATTATTGATGCTATAGATCTGAGAAACTTTTCCTGACTTTCTTTCTGCTTCAAATTCATCAATAAGGCAAGCCACTGCTTTTTCCGCATCATTTTCGTGAACCAGAATAGAGATTCCGTTTTCTATAGCCTGCTGGGAAATTACCCCTACACTGATTCTTGCTAAAGTCAGTGCTTTAAAAATCCGTCCGTCAATTCCGATTTCTCCAAGGAAATCTTCACCTTCAAATTTAACGATTGATCTGTTCTTTAAAAATTTTATTTCGTTAGCATTTTTCATGAGTATACAAAATATTTTTTATGATAGTATTTAATTGTTGATATTCCATTAGAAAGGCATCATGCCCGTGTATAGATTGGATCTCGTGATACGATATATCCTCTTTTTTCTCTTTTAAGTTTTCAAAACACATTCGGATTTCAGAAGCTGGAAAGAAGAGATCTGTATCTACGGAGATCATGTGCATTCGTGCTTCGATTTTCTGCAGTTTTGCTTCATCAGCATTAATATTCATCAACAAGTGATTCATCAGCCGATATGCTTTTAAACTAAATCTCTCGTTTAATGCATTTCCATGATAGACCAGCCAGTCTTCTGATTCCAGGCGTTGTTTCTCCTGATTATACTTATTTTGAAATCTGTCATTGAGTGATTGCGGTGTTCTATAACACAGCATGGCATGTATTCTGGCTTTTTGTAATGGTTCTTCTTTTTCCTGTAATAAGAATTTTTGAACCAGACATTGGGCATGAAGCCAGTCATGAGTTCTGTAATCGCAGGCAATGGGAATAAAGATTTCTGCCAGTTTAGGCTGTCTGGCAAGCATTTCCCATGCGATTCCGCCTCCTAAAGAGCCTCCGATAATGGCGTATAGGTTTTGAATATGTAATGCTTCAAGCCCCGACAGAAATAGATTAGCTATATCTGAAGGACTAAAGTCTTCATAGTCTTCAATTAAAAAATTATCGTAACCGTTTCCGGGAATATTGAAACACAGAATGGTATATTTTTTTGTATCAATCACCTGATCCTCACCGATTAATTGTTTCCACCAGCCATTTTCTCCAGATACATTTGAATTCCCGGTTAAAGCATGATTGATCAAGATAACGGGTGCTGTAAACAGGTCTTTCCCGAAAAGCTCATAGCTCAGCGGGATATGATATTCCTTTTTGGAATTGGTCTGATACGAAAGATTAATATAGTTTAGTTCTGTTTTCAATTCTATTATTTTAATACAATTGAAAATGCCACAGGAAATGGCTGAAAAGAACTTCAGTAAGTTATCTGTCCAAAATAATTTTGGTAGAACGTAGCACCTTCTTTGCTTGCGCAAAGGGTTGCTAAGGTTTCACAGGGTCTAATCCCTCAACCTTTCTTGATAACATTTTCAATATTTGAATGAACGAATGGTGCAAAGGTAGTTCTTTTCTTTTAATTTCAAAAAAAAAATAATTTAATATTTCAAAAAGCCCTTAAATACAAGCATTTCAGAGGCATATTAATAATTCTTCAGATGAAAAAAATTGGAATTACTTTTCAAAAAAACTAACTTCGTATAGAAAAATCATTACAAATGACTGCCGAAAAAGAAAGATTACAAGATACCAAATGGAAAAACTGGGGACCTTATGTAAGCAACCGGCAATGGGGGAATGTACGTGAGGACTACAGTCCGAACGGGAATGCCTGGAACTATACCAATCATGATAATGCTGAAAGCTATGCTTACCGCTGGGGAGAGGAAGGTATTGCCGGCATTTCTGATGTAAAACAATTGTTTTGCTTTGCTTTTTCGTTTTGGAACAGGAAAGATAAAATTGTGAAGGAGCGCTTCTTTGGGTTAAGCAATCCACAGGGAAATCACGGTGAAGATATTAAGGAAATTTTTTATTATCTGGATAATACACCTACGCATAGCTATATGAAGATGGTTTATAAATATCCGATCAATGCATTTCCCTATGATGAAATTGTTGCCGAAAACGCAAGACGCAGCAAGAAGGATACTGAATATGAAATTTTTGATACAGGTATTTTTGATCAAGATGAATATTTTGATATTTTCATTGAATACTGTAAAGCCGACCATAATGATATTTTGGCTAGAATAACAGTCTGTAACCGAAGCCAACATGATGCTCCTATTGTAGTAGCTCCTACCGCCTGGTTCAGAAACAACTGGAAATGGGGATACAATACCTACAAAGCCGAAATGAATGCATCTCATGACGGAAGCATCAATATTAGCCATGACAGTATTTCTATCAAAAAGTTGTATTCCCGAAACCCCAATGCACAACCAGTATTCTGTGAGAATGAAACCAATACTTCAAAACTCTATGGCGCACCAAGAACTGAAAATACTTATTTCAAAGACGGTATCAACGATTATATTATTGATAAGGGAGATACCATAAATCCGGAAAAAAGAGGAAGTAAAGCGTCTTTTCTGATTGATGATATTATAGGAACAGGCCAATCCAAAGTTTTTGAATTCAGATTATGTCCTGAAGAAGCGGATAAACCATTTGAACATTTTGATGAAATTTTTAATCTACGAAAAACTGAAGCTGAAGATTTTTATAATGAAATTCAAAATGACACTACTAACGAAGATGAAAGAAATGTTCAGAGACAGGCTTTTGCCGGGCTTCTATGGAACAAACAATTCTATCATTACAATATCGGAAAATGGCTGAAAGGAGATCCGAATTTTGAAGCACCCAGAAATTTCAATGAATATGTAAGAAATACGGAATGGAATCATCTTCATAATAAAGATATTATTTCCATGCCTGATAAATGGGAATATCCCTGGTATGCAACCTGGGATCTGGCATTTCATTGTGTCCCTTTTTCAATTATTGATGCCGAATTTGCCAAAGGACAGCTCTTGTTATTAACCAAAGAATGGTATATGCACCCCAACGGTCAGCTTCCCGCTTATGAATGGAATATGAGCGACGTAAACCCGCCGGTGCACGCATGGTCCTGTTTCAGAGTTTTTAAAATTGATGAAAAGAATAACGGTACACCTGATCTCCTTTTTCTTGAAAAGGTATTTCAAAAGCTTCTCCTCAATTTTACATGGTGGGTAAACCGAAAGGATAAGAACGGAAAAAATATTTTCGGAGGCGGATTTCTTGGTCTGGATAATATCGGTGCTTTTGACCGGAATATGGTTTTAAAAGACGGACAGCATCTTGAACAGGCAGACGGAACAAGCTGGATGGCAATGTATGCTCTAAATATGATGCGGATCGCAATGGAACTTGCCCAATATTATCAGGTATATGAAGATATGGCCATTAAATTTTTTGAACATTACCTCTATATTGCCGAAGCCATGGAAAATCTGGGTGAAGGAACCAAAGGGCTGTGGAATGAAGAAGATGGTTTTTTCTATGATGTACTTCAGCTTGGAAACGGAGACAGTGTTTCTTTGAGACTGAGAAGTATTGTAGGCCTGATTCCATTATTTGCCGTGGAAATTGTAGACCACAGGTTATTGGAAAAGATGCCTAATTTCAGAACCAGAATGGAGTGGATCTTAAAAAATAAGCCGGAATTAACCAAACTGGTTTCTCATTGGGATGAAGAAGGACAGGGAAGAAAACATTTAATGAGTATTCTTCGTAAAAACAGATTAACAAAAGTTTTGAGCAGAATGCTTGATGAAAAAGAATTTCTAAGTTCTTACGGAATTCGTGCCATGTCTAAGGTATATGAAGAAAACCCTTTTGTATTCTCTGTTCACGGAACGGAAAATATAGTTTATTATACTCCTGCAGAAAGTGACAGCAGGATGTTTGGCGGAAACAGCAACTGGAGGGGCCCGATCTGGTTTCCTATCAATTTTCTGATTGTGGAAAGTTTGCAACGTTTTCACTACTATTATGGAAATAGTCTGAAAGTAGAACTTCCGACAGGAAGTGGTGATAAAAGAAATCTGGATGAAGTGGCCCAGAATATCAGCAAAAGACTATGTTCTATTTTCTTAAAGGATGAATACGGGCAAAGGGCTTTCAATGGCGGAAACCCAAAGTTTAATTATGATGAGCATTTTAAAGACTATATTACATTCTTTGAATATTTTCACGGTGATAACGGCCGCGGTGTAGGAGCTTCCCATCAGACGGGATGGACAGCCACTGTTGCAAAACTGATAAAACCAAGACTTACCTTCTGATGGACAATAAAAGCCGGATGTTTCATCCGGTGTTCCTTTTTCTACATCATGATTTTTTGTCACGAATCCACGGATAAAATAATCTAAAATGATATCCCCAAAAAACTACGTTTCTATGTGGGGTAAAAATTCTTACCACATAGGCATATAAACTTTGGACAAATAAATATTCCTGAATTAATGCAAAATAAAAATGAGGCCTGAAAGCCTCACTATAGTTTTAAATTTTTTCTCCGTTCACGTATACTTCGTATCCTATTTCCACATTAGGTTCCAGAGTCTTCGATACGGAACAATATTTTTCAAAAGAAAGTTCTGCCGCCTTTAGTGCTTTCTTAGGATCTATTTCTCCTTCTAAGAGGAATTTAACTTTAATCGACTTAAAAGGTTTGGCATCATCTACCTGTACTCTTTCTCCTTCCACTTCCGCCTGGAAACTTTTGATATCCTGACGCTGCTTCTTTAAAATAGAGACCACATCTATTCCGCTACAACCTGCTACAGCCATCAGTACGCTTTCCATGGGAGAAACTCCTTTAGCGCCCGGCTGCGAGGTATTATCCAAAAGAATGGAATTCCCCTGAGCATTGGTACATTCAAATAAAAAGTCGTCGTTGATTCTGTTAAGCGTTATTTTCATTATTCAATAGATTAAGAACATTAAGACACCAAAGAGTGTCAAAAATATAAGTTGATTATTTATCAGACAAAGTTATAAAATTCCTCTTGCTTTTATCTCAAGATATTTATTGATAACATCGATATTAAGGTTTTCCGGAAGTGTATATACCGTATAAATTCCATATTTACGAAGTTCCTGAATAATCAGTTTTTTCTCAAATTCAAATTTTTCCGCTACGATCTCATCATATATTTCCTGCATATTTTCGGGATTTCTATTCATCAGGTGCTGCAATTCCGAGTTCTTGAAAAATACCACTACCAACAAGTGGTTTTTGGCTATCCCGCGAAGATATTTTAACTGGCGGTTTAATGCATCCAGGGTTTCAAAATTGGTAAAAAGCACAATTAAGCTTCGTTGATTAAGCGAATATTTTACATCCTGATATAAGCGATTGAAATCACTTTCAAAGAAATCTGTTTTAATATTATAGAGTGCTTCCGAGATTTTTTTCAACTGTCCTGATTTATTGTCAGCAGCAATTTTATTTTCAGCTTTCTTTGAAAAAGTCATCATCCCTGCCCGGTCCCCTTTTCTTAGAATAATATGGGATAGTGCCATAGCTGCATTGATAGAATAATCCAGCAGGCTCAGTCCGTTGAAAGGCATTTTCATTGTTCTCCCTTTATCAATCAGGATGAAAATACGTTGTGATTTTTCGTCCTGAAACTGATTGACCATTAACCGATTGGTCTTGGAAGTTGCTTTCCAGTTGATGGTTCTGATATCATCACCGGGAACATAATCTTTGATTTGTTCAAATTCCATTGTATGCCCAAGTTTTCGGACTCTTTTAATTCCTCCCAGTAAAAATTCACTCTGCAGCGCCATCAGCTCATACTTTCTAAGATGAATAAAGGAAGGATAAGAAGGTAACATGGCATCCTTCTGGAAGCTGAACCTTTTGGATACGAATCCTAAAGGTGAAGAAGCATATACATTCAGATTTCCAAAACAATATTCTCCTCTTTCCTTAGGTTCCAGTGTATATTGAAAAAAAGTATTTCCTCCTGAATCAATATGTTTTTCAATTAAAAAATCTCTTTTCTGAAACTGAAATGGAATTTCATCAATAATTCTTACTGTACTTTTAAAAGCATAATTATTTTTAATATCAATCTTAACGAAGTTTTCATCTCCATTGGATAGTTTTTCCGGAAGTATTCTTTGTGCCTGAATTGCGTTTTTCTGATTAAAAACCATTAAATAGTCTACCATCGCTGCAAGGAAACAGATCAGCAGGACTATATGAGCAATCCACATGAGTACCGGAAAGAAAAAAGCGAAAACATACAGAATCCCCACTCCGATGAGTGTGTAAAAGAAGCGTGTATTGATGTATAAGTTTTTCATTGTTTAGGGTGCAGATTTTAGGTCTGTCTACTCTCTTCACTACCTCGGAATCTCTATGCCTTCTAAAATCTGACGAATAATTTCATCTGCAGTAAGTCCTTCCATTTCTCTTTCCGGAGAAACGATAACTCTGTGTCTTAATACGGCATAACTTGCCTCCTTAATATCTTCGGGAGTCACAAAATCTCTTCCTCTCAATGCGGCAAATGCTTTTGAAGCCGTAAGAAGAGCAAGTGATGCTCTTGGGGAAGCCCCAAGATATAAAAACTGATTTTCTCTGGTATTGATAATGATCTTAGCAATATATTCCATCAGCTGAGATTCCACGATGATTTCTTTTACCAAATGCTGATAGTTTTTCAACTGTTCGGCGGTGATCACCCGGTTTATCCCTTCTGTTTTATCTTCTTTTTTGCTTTCGTGCTGATTTTTAATGATTGCTATTTCCTGTTCAAGATTAGGATACCCAACATTGATCTTAAATAAGAAACGGTCCAGTTGAGCCTCAGGAAGCCTGTAAGTACCTTCATGCTCTATCGGGTTTTGTGTAGCTACCACAAGAAACGGCTCATCCATGATATAACGTGTACCGTCCATTGTAATCTGTCTCTCTTCCATGACTTCAAACAAAGCAGCCTGTGTTTTTGCGGGCGATCGGTTGATCTCATCGATTAATATGAAGTTAGAAAAAACAGGGCCCTTTTTAAATTCAAATTCTGAATTTTTTACACTAAAAACTGATGTTCCTAAAATGTCAGACGGCATCAGATCCGGGGTAAACTGTATCCTGCTGAATCCTACATCTATTGTTTTAGCCAATAATTTTGCAGTAATCGTTTTTGCGACTCCCGGAACACCTTCAATTAAAACATGGCCGTTAGATAATAATGCGGCCAACAGGTGTTCAATCATATTTTCCTGTCCTACAATGACCTTTCCGATTTCGGATTTTACTTTATCTAGGCTTGCACGAAGTTCTATCATATCAATTCTCGATTGAAACTGGTCTTCGCTTTTATTCAGATCGATAGTATTTTGGTTTTCTATGTTTTGGTTATCTAAGTTTTCCATATTAATTTAATTTATCAATGTAAGTGCTTCCCAATAAACAGATAACAACTACATTGTCAGATGGTTACATATTATATTATTTCGTCCAGCAATGTGTTTATTCTTGCCAGATCTTCTTTCATTACACTGGCGTAAGGATCCTGTGCTTTCTTAATCAGTTCTATGGCTTCATTAATCATTTCTATTGTTTTGCCTGTTTTCAGTTGTAGTTTTTTAGCAAATTCCGAATCCAGATTCTGAGTATCAATCAGAAGATCCATTCTTACTTTATTAAAAAAGTACTGAGCTTTTTTGGCCATCATATCATGGAAATCTCCTTCCTGAAGATATAAATTCCCAATGCTTTTTACAAAATCTACCGAAGTATTTCTTAAAGTTTCAGTTACAGGAACGACTCTCTGCTTTCTTTTGGCATTAAAAAAAATAAAGAGCACCAGCCCGCCTAAGAAAAGCCACCACGCATACTTGAGTGCCGGATTAGACAATACAAACCTCATAAAGAACTGTGAAGTTTTGCTATCATCCGATACAAACCATACCGTTTCTCTATCCGGAAGATAAGAAAAAACATCTTGTGCATATTTTACATTTCCGGATTTTAAAAGGTAATAATTGGTCAGAAAAAGAGGTTCACAATGAACAAAAATATGTCCTTTTCCATATTTTATCATGATAAAATTTGCCTGGTCAATATTTTTTTTCTCGATTGTTTTTCCAAGAATTTCCACACCTGGTTTTATAAACGAAAATCCTCTCCCTGATGGGAATTTATCCAGTTTAATAAAATCATTTTTATATTTTGTATCAGTCAATTTCAGCACATTTTCTTCTTCAAAAGAAATATCTGAATCATAATACCCTATACTGTCTGAAACTTCTTTGGGCACACTCCTGTTGACAATCAGCATAGCATCTGAACCGGCGGATACCTGATCGAGAATTTTTTTCCACGATTGGTCATCAATTTTATTCTCAATAAGCACTATATTATGTACCGCTTTCTTCTGCTGATAATATTCATAAGGGGTCTGTCCCACTTTTTTCAGGTTATTCTTAAAAAGAGCTTTTGCTTCATTATTAAAAACAAATAACCCGAACGGAGACTTCTCATTAACATCAAAATTTTTGCGCCAGTCCGTGGTCTCTTTCTTGTTAACTTCAAGCAACGCCAGAATAACCATCACAATGATGAAAATTATAGCATATATTTTGAAAGTTTTATTCATGGTTAGTCTTTAATTATGGTTTAAACGCCTGATATTGGTTTTTGAATTTTCTATAGCTTTCTTCATCGATGTTGAATTCCCCATACCATACATAATCGAAGATATAGGACAGATTAGAAAATTTTTCCTGAAGATGTTCAGCTTTAAGTTCCTGAGAATAATCTTTATTTGTTTTTTCAGGATTCCAGTTGATTAGCTTTTTATCGCTTAGTTTCTTAAGGATAAACAAAAAATGATATCGTACTGCTGAACGGTAATCTCCTTCATGTTCAAATTTTGCAATGCTTTCCGGAAAATTGATCTCATGGATATTCTCATGGAGTTCTTCAACCTGTAGATTTAATTTTTTATTCTTTCTGCCAAAGATAAAGTTTCCGTCTTTCCCCATTATATATTTAATAATGAAGTAAAGAAGAAAGCCTACAAGAATAATAGCAAACAAACGGATAAGAACCGTAGCCAGTCCTGCTGATTTGGTAAAAGCTGTTTCTCCAAAGATGCTTTGTAAAATTTTGCCTATTTTTCTCCATAACTTATCCCAAAAAGATTCTCTGGGTTTTGATACGGAATAATCAAATTCATTTCCTTTATATCTTGACGGAAGGTTTTCTTTAAATTCTTTTGGATATACGGTATTTTCTGAAACAGGATGTTTCATCAGTACAGAATCTGCACGAAGCATATTGTGATAATGCCCCGTATTCAAAGTATCTACCAAATAGTCATCCACGGGTACATGATCCTGAGCGTGCAAAGTCCCAAGAAACAGGAAAAATAATATGGAAAGATACTTATTCATTAATTCCAATGGTTTCTATTTCTTCAAGCTCTACTTTTTGATGAAGGTCTGTTCTGCTGTCATAATACATTAATCCTGCATTCACATACATAAGATTGGAAAGCAAGAATGAAAGCAACGTTGAAACGCCATACGCAACAAAGAAGAAAACACCCGCTGCACCGCTAAAAGGGTTCTGCTCAAAATTTCCGTCCGGACTGGAAGTAAGAATTGATCCGTAAAAGAAAATCATGGGAATAAACGTAACAATCATTGTCACCATATACATGATAATAAACATCACAAATGAAGCGCCCCAGTATTTCCAGTAAGGAGATTTTTCGCTTCCGTTAGGATAAGAAAACTGAGATCTTATAGCATAACTCAGGCTTTCAAAAAAACTTCTGGCTGAATTAAAATAATCATACATGAGAAATGTAACTACATTGAATAATGTAGGATAAACAAGAAGAATCAGAAAAATCCCAATAAAAATAAATATAAGCAGGTAGGAAAAACCTACTATAAATAGAGATAAAGGTACAACAATAAAAACCATTCCCAGACATAGCTTAGCGATCTTACCGGCGTTATTTTTAAAATCACTTAAAATCTCATCTGTTTTCACTTTTCCTGACCCCAAAGCAATCCTTTTAAGATAGAAAACAGGATACAGATAATTAACGATAGCTAGAATCAGAAAAAGCAGAAATGTTAATATTCCTACCCCAATCAACATTCCTATATTATCTGAAAAATACTGTTCAAAATAATAGGTCTCACCTCCTAAATTGGATCCGAAAATCTGAGAAAAAAGTTCTTTATATCCAAAAATGGCTACTGTCACCATTAAAATTAATAACAGTCCGTTAATCAGAAGATAATTCTTAAAATAATTCTTCCCGTAGGTTTTAAAGAAATTGAAACTATCACTGATAAAAGTTCCAAAATCTCTTTTTTTATAAAACTGTATCATTGATTTGGTTATTAGTTTTTTTATTGACTATAGACGGATATACGAAATAGTAAAATCCGATAATAGCAAGTGAAGTGATAATGATCGCTAAGTTAAGCGCCAAAGGCATTGTAAGAGCATGTCTTGTCACGTACCCTTCTATAATTCCCGCACAAATGGTAAATGGAACCGTACTTAGAAATATTTTAAAAGAGTCTTTAAATCCTCTTTTAAAAGAATTAAATCTCGAAAAAGTTCCGGGAAAGAGGATAGATGCTCCAAGGATTAATCCGCACATGGCTTCTACTACCATTGAAAAAATTTCAAAAACACCATGAAGCCATATTCCTCTTGCACTGTCTTTTAAAGCTCCGTGATCGTAGAAGAAATATTGAAAAGAACCCAGCATAACACTATTGGAAAGTAAAGCAAACAGGGTCCCTACTCCTCCCGCAATTCCGTAAATATATAATTTTGCTCCTACCTGAATATTATTAAAAATAATGCCGATGGTACTTCCCCAGGTAGAACCGCTTTGGTAAATTCCTACAGCATTTTTATTTTTAATATTTTCAATGGTTTCATTGACATAGCTTTCTCCAAGAATAATATTGGCAAAATCTTTATCATACATCGCAGATAATACTCCTATGGATGTAAATAAAATGAAAAAAAGGAAAGCATACATCAAATACCTGCGGTACTGATACACCAGTAACGGTACTTCAGTTTTAAAAAAATACATGAGTCTGTTTTCTTCTACTCTTTTCGTCTTGTAAATCTTCTGAAAGATCTGGGAAGACAAATGATTTAAATAAACAGTCGTATTGCTTTTGGGATAATAAGTCTGGGCAAAGGAAAGATCATTAATCAAATTAATGTATAACGAAGACAGGTCATCAGGATTTTTTTTTATTTTCCCTTGAATAACCTGTTCAATTCCCAACCATTTTTCTTTATTTTGTTTAATGAAATAAACTTCTCTCATAATTGTAAGGCTAAAATAATAAAAATTATGTCTCAAATTGCGATAAATACTTCACAAAATGTAAATATTAACTTCAATACGGCCAGTGTGGGAGAAAGGATGCTTGCGTTTATCATTGATCTGTTAATACGTGTAGCGTATATCGTCATTGTATTATATCTCTTTTTTAATATTCTGGATTTGGGATATTTACTGGATGGCCTTGATCAATGGTCTGTGATGGCGATTTATATTGTCCTTACATTTCCTACCTATATCTATCCTCTTGTTTTGGAAAGTTTAATGGAAGGGCAAACACCCGGTAAGAAGCTGATGAAGATAAGGGTCGTAAAGATTGACGGATATCAGGCTAGTTTTGGAGATTATCTGATTCGCTGGGTTTTTAGACTGGTAGATATATCTTTTGCAGGAGCTGTAGGTTTAATTTCCATGATCGTATCTAAAAACAATCAACGTCTGGGAGATATTGCTTCCGGAACGGCAGTGATTTCCTTAAAGAATACGATTAATATTTCTCACACCATTCTGGAAAATATTCATGAAAACTATGTTCCGTCTTTCCCGCAGGTGATTGCTTTAAGTGACAATGATATGAGAATTATTAAAGACAATTACACCAAAGCCGTTCAGATAGATGACCGTCAGATTATCAGTAAACTTTCCGATAAAATCAAAAGCATTTTAAAACTGGAAATAGATCCCACTCAAATGACGGAAAAGCAGTTTATCAATATTATTATTAAAGATTACAACTATTATACAGGAAAAGATAATTAAATAAATCTATGATCAGTGGGTTTTACATCGCAGGTAGATTATAAATTATACGGAAACGGCGTGAAGCTAATTCTTTATTATGAACACATGTCGGTTTAATTTTTGTATCTTTAATTAACAACAAAAGCCTTTAGTTATGAAATTTGAAAACAACAGGTCCGGAAATGGCGGAGTTCTGACCCTTAACAATGAAGTAAAAGAGGTAGGAAGACTTACCTATACTATTTTCCCTGAAGATCATAAGCTGATTATTTCTTTTGTATTGGTTCATCCGGAATTTGAAGGCCGGGGAATGGGAAAATTTCTGGTAGAAGAAGCCATCAGATTTGCCAGAGAAAATAACTGGAAGGTATATCCTCACTGTTCTTATGCAAGATCGGTAATGATGAGAATGAATGATGTAGATGATATCTTTTTAAAGAATTAGAACTTCATTCACCAGAATATCTTCAATATTATTGGGGTAATCTACAGCTAAACGATGGTCTGAGGCCACCCATTCCATAATTTCCTGCAGTTTTAAAACTTTAGAATTGGGGATCCCTATTTTATCTAACGCACATGCATTACATTCCTGCTCATACTGATTATGAATCGGGATTACAAATAATTTTTTATCCATAAACAGTGCTTCGGCCGGAGATTCAAAACCGGCATTACAAAGAATTCCTTCACAGCCTTCGAAATATTTCAGATACTGGTTTTCGTCAATAGGGAATACTTCCACATTCTTTACTTTTACCTGTACCTTACTGTATTTTGAAAATACCTTCCATTCCACAGGAATCTTTCTCAGTACCTTAATGATATTTTCATCTGCAAAGCTCGGAAGATAAACAAGATAGTACCCCTGTTTATAAGGGTTAAGATTTCTGATTTTTTTTCGGATCACCGGCTTTTTAATCTGCGGATGATAATTTTCAAAATGAAAACCTATTTTTCGATCACCGGGAACATAGTACTTTAAAATCATTTCACCCAGAAAATCTTTCTTTTCCGGTTTTGGAGTTTCAGCAAAACTCATCGATGCCTGATGACTAAGTTCTATCATCGGGAGCTTCTTTAGTTTTGAAGCCCAGCCAGTCAGCGGCTCATAATCATTAATAATCAGATCATACTTTGAAAGCTCAAGCTCTCTTATCGTTTTTATGGCATCCAGAAACTTATTATCCGTGAATGTTTTTCGATAGGATAAACCACCCGTTTTATTATAAAGCAGAGAAATCCCTCTGTATTGGAAATTAATGTCGAAATCAGCCTTTAACTGAGACTGGTGACCACTGATCAAGGTATCTACAGAAGCATATTTTTTGAGAATGGGAATAATCTCCTGTGCTCTTGCGACATGTCCGTTCCCGGTACCCTGAAATGCATACAGAACTTTCATTTAAGAAAAATTAGTTACTATTTTTAAAAGATCAGAATTATCCATTTCCTGAATTTCTTCTGCTTCATCATCTTTAAGCAGGTGTTTATGTTCATCATAATAAAAAATTTTCCATTCTTTATCATGATATTCCAGTGCAGACAGGTTCTCAATCCAGTCACCGGAATTCAGATAAGTACACGAACCTTTTTTATTGGAGACTTCACGGATCTGAGGCTGGTGAATATGACCACAAACTACATAGTCATAATTATTGTCTATAGCAAGTTCAGAGGCTGTGAGCTCAAAATCACCAATATATTTGACTGCTTTTTTCACATTGTTTTTGATTTTTTTTGAAAATGAGTATTTTTCTTTTCCCATTTTTTCCAGAAACCAATTCACCGCATTATTAATAATAATTAAAAGGTCATATCCTTTTCCGCCAAGTTTGGCAATCCACTTTGAATGTTGGACAGAAGCATCGAAAACATCACCATGGAAAATCCAGGTTTTCTTTTCATTAATAGTGAGACAGATTTTATTACAAACTTTAAGTTTCCCTAATTCAAAGTCGGTAAACTTTCGGAACATCTCATCATGATTTCCCGTAATATAGTAAACATCTGTATTTTTAGTAGCAAATGAAATGATCTTTCTGATCACTTTCAAATGAGGTTTAGGGAAGTAAGACTTTTTGAATTGCCAGATATCAATAATATCTCCATTCAAAACCAACGTTTTAGGCTGAATGGAATTGAGATATCTCAGCAATTCTTTAGCCTTACATCCATAAGTTCCCAAATGAACATCCGATATAACAACTAATTCAACGTTTCTTTTCATAGTTTTATACAAAGAAACTAATTGAAAATTAACTGTATATGAATGCTATATTATTTTTTATAAAGAGTTCATCAGCTCTTCTGTAATTTCCATGTTATGGTAAACGTTCTGAACGTCATCATCTTCTTCGAAACGCTCAAGCATTTTCATATTCGCTTTGAATTGTTCTTCGTTTACCTCCTTGGTGTTGTTTGGAATTCTTTGAAGTTCTGCACTTTTAGCTTCAATACCCAATTCGTCTAATTTGTGAGATAAAGAACCGAAATCTTCAAAAGCAGTTGTAATCATTACTTCCTCTTCATCTTTTTCTACATCTTCTGCTCCCCCATCAATCATTTCCATTTCAAAATCATCCCAATCCATTTTGATTTGTGCCAAATCGATTGTAAAAATTCCTTTTCTGTCAAAGATGAAAGCAAGTTCTCCATTCTTTCCTAAGTTACCGTCAAACTTATTGAATACAGCTCTTACATTGGCTACTGTTCTTGTGGTATTGTTTGTTGTACATTCAACAAAGAAAGCAACCCCGCCTTGTCCGTATCCCTCATATGTAATCTCTTCATAGTTTTCAGCATCAGCACCACTGGCTTTCTTAATTGCTCTTTCTACGTTATCCTTTGGCATATTAGCCCCTTTGGCATTCTGGATACATCTTCTTAGGGCCGGATTTGATTCCTGATCAGGACCTCCTGCTTTTACTGCTAATGCAATATCTTTACCTATTTTAGAGAATGTTTTGGCCATTTTATCCCATCTGGCCATTTTAGAAGCTTTTCTATATTCAAATGCTCTTCCCATTTTAAATTTTTAAATTTTCAACAAAATTAATTAAAAGTCAACAAAAAAAAAATACCTCCAAAAAATTGGAGGTATTCATTATTTAGAAAAATTAATTATTTTTTCTTTTTAGCAGCAACTTTTTTCTTAGCTGGAGCTTTTTTAGTAGCTTTTTTAGCTGTAGCTTTCTTAACTGGAGCGTCTGCGTAATCTTTCTTAGCGATTGCATTCCACTCAGCGTCGTTTTCAATAGCTTTAACAACTACTTTTCTGTCGATTTGTCTTTCAGCGTCAGTAGCTTTTGCTGGAACAGTAGCTTTAGTAGCACCTACACCTACTGATTTAAGAGCGTTAGTTTCAACACCTCTTGCATCTAAAGCAGCAACTACAGCAGCAGCTCTTTCTCTAGATAATTTCAAGTTGTAAGCAGCAGCACCTTTAGCATCAGTTCTACCTTCTAATAGATAGTGACCTCCATCTTTCTTAATGATATCAGCAGCTCTATCTAATGCACCTGCAGACTCAGCTTTGATTGTAGCTTTGTTGAAGTCGAAGAATACACTCTTGAATGTTGTTTCAACTTCTTCAGCAGTTTTAGTCTTAGGCTTAGGACATCCGTTGTATTCTGGAAGACCTGGAACAGTAGGACAAGCATCATCTTTATCTAAGATACCGTCACCGTCTGTATCTGGCCAAGGACAACCGTTGTTTTCAGCAGGACCTGCTACTGTAGGACAAGCGTCATCTTTATCGATTACACCGTCACCGTCTGTATCTGGCCAAGGACAACCGTTGTTTTCAACTGGACCAGCTACATCTGGACATTGATCGTCTTTATCTGGAACGCCATCTCCGTCAGTATCAGGACATCCTTGGAATTCTGGTAAACCTGGTGTATCAGGACAAAGGTCATCTTTATCTAGGATACCATCATGGTCTCTGTCTCTGTTTCCGAATCTGAATAAGATGGAAGCAGAAGCTTGCCAGAAGTTAGCAACTGTAGATTTATCACCTGGAGTTGTAACATAATCACCTTGGATACCAAGACCGAAGTTCTTAGTTACCCAGAAGTTAGCACCAGCACCTGTAGCTACAGTAAAGAAGTTAGCTTTACCGTTTTCGTTACCATCTTTACCGTTTGATACAGTTTCGATTGGGTTACCATTAGCATCTACACTTGTTCTTGGGAAAGAAAGTGCAGTATAGTCATGTCTTAAGTAGTTAGCACCAACTCTTAAATATGGATCAAACCAAGATTCTTCGTTCCATAAAAGACCTGCAGCGTGAGCCTGGAAACCAAGACCTGTCATTAGGAAAAATTCTTTCCCCATGTTGAATCTTTTGTTTTCAACATTTCCAACAGTAGTTTGCCAGTCAATAACTAAACCTTTTCCAACGTTTCTAGCAACTGTTAACTTAGATAATGGAGGTGTAATAGAGAAATTGTTCACATTGAACATTCTCTTTGTTAAATTTTGAGCAGAGAACGTATTACTGAAACCACTTCTTGCTGCTACGTGGTTTTCTGCATGAGCACCAACTCCGATTAACCACGGATTGTTGGTAGTCTGCGCGAAAACAGTAGAGGCTACAGTAAGCGCCAATGCTGAAATTCCTAATTTTAGATTTTTCATAGAATTAAATGATTAAATAATTGATAATGCAAAATAAATATAATTTTTCTTTATACACAAAGTTTTTCAAATGATTTTTAACTTTTCTTTAATATTCTATCCAGGTTTCGTTTATTTTCTCTATCTTTAATAGCCTCTCTTTTATCAAACAGCTTTTTCCCTCTCCCTAAGGCAATCAGCACCTTTGCTTTCCCCCTGTCAGTGATATATAATTTAAGTGGGATAATTGTATTCCCTGCATCTTTTAACTTCTTCTCAAGTTTTTGCAATTCTTTTTTGTGCAAGAGCAATTTCCGTTCCCTTTTTGTTTTGTGGTTGTAAAAAGTTCCTAATTTGTACTCATCAATCATCATGTTAATGATGTACAATTCCCCATCAATAAACTGACAGAACGATTCTGTGATGGATGCTTTGGAAGAACGCAAAGATTTTATTTCTGTACCCGTTAAAACCATCCCTGCTTCAAACTCTTCAAGAATTTCGTATTCAAAACGGGCTCTTCTATTTAATATATTAACTGTTTTTTCAATCTTCATCGTTTTCGAATTTCGTTAATGAAATATATAAAAAATACGATACATTTAAAAACTTGACTATTATATTATTACAAAATACCCAAATTCTTTTTGTATTTTTGCGCCAAATTTACAAAACTATATGTTAACAGTATCTAACTTATCTTTACAATTCGGGAAAAGAGTTCTTTTTGACGAGGTAAATATTATGTTTACCAAAGGAAACTGCTACGGAATCATCGGAGCAAACGGTGCGGGAAAGTCTACATTCCTTAAAATATTAACAGGAAAGCAGGATCCTACGACAGGAAATGTATCTCTGGAACCAGGAAAAAGGATGTCAGTTCTGGAGCAGGATCACTTTGCTTATGATCAGTATACTGTTCTTGAAGCTGTTTTGAGAGGTAACAAAAAATTATTTGAGATAAAAGAGGAAATGGATGCGTTATACGCAAAAGAAGATTTCTCTGACGAAGACGGAATTAAAGCGGGGGAACTTGGTGTACTTTATGATGAAATGGGCGGATGGACTGCTGAATCTGACGCACAGACCATGCTTTCTAACGTAGGAATCACTGATGATATGCACTGGCAACTGATGGGTGAACTTGAGAACAAAGACAAAGTAAAGGTTCTTTTGGCTCAGGCACTTTTTGGAAATCCTGATGTATTGATTCTGGATGAGCCTACCAATGACCTTGACATCGACACCATCTCCTGGTTAGAAGATTTCCTGGCTGATTATGAAAACACTGTTATTGTGGTTTCTCACGACCGTCACTTCTTAGATACGGTTTGTACTCACATCGGTGACCTTGATTACTCTAAACTTAACCTGTATACAGGAAACTACTCTTTCTGGTATCAGGCATCTCAATTAGCAACAAGACAAAGAGCTCAGGCTAACAAAAAAGCTGAAGAAAAGAAAAAAGAACTTCAGGATTTCATTGCCAGATTTAGCTCAAACGTGGCTAAAGCTAAGCAGGCTACCGCAAGAAAGAAAATGATCGATAAATTAAATATCGATGATATTAAACCATCTTCCAGAAGATATCCCGCTATTATTTTCGAAATGGAAAGAGAAGCAGGAGATCAGATCTTAGATGTAAAAGGTCTTGAGAAAACAAAAGACGGTGAATTACTATTCTCCAACATCGACTTAAACCTTAAAAAAGGAGATAAGGTAGCTGTACTTTCTAAAAACTCGTTAGCTATTACAGAGTTCTTTGAGATTTTAGCTGGAAACACAGAAGCGGATAAAGGGACATTTGCATGGGGAGTGACCACTACTCAATCTCACATGCCTTTAGATAATACAAAATTCTTCCAGGAAGATCAAAGTTTAGTTGACTGGCTGAGACAATTCACTAAAAATGATGAAGAGCGCCATGAAGAATTTGTAAGAGGATTCTTAGGAAGAATGCTTTTCTCAGGTGATGAAGCTTTAAAGTCTTGTAAAGTACTTTCAGGAGGTGAAAAAATGAGATGTATGTTCAGCAGAATGATGCTTCAGAAAGCGAACATCCTTCTATTGGATGAACCTACCAACCACTTAGACCTTGAAAGTATCACGACATTGAACAACTCTTTGTCTAACTTCAAAGGAAATATTTTACTGGCTTCTCATGACCACGAAATGCTTTCTACCGTTTGTAACAGAGTGATTGAATTAACTCCTAAAGGGATCATCGACAGAGAAATGACCTACGATGAATATCTTTCTGATAAAAAAGTAAAAGAATTAAGAGAACAGATGTATTCTTAATCTAAAATTACATGATCATAAAAATACCTCAAAGCAATTGCTTTGAGGTATTTTGTTTAAAACAATAAATAAAATAATTATTTCGTCAATTTTGCGGCAGGAAGACTTATCGTTCCCGGGTCTTTCCATACCCCGTCTTTTTCAGCTCTTTTCTTTATAGCCTGAGCTCTTTTTTCACTATCCGGATGTGAGTTAAACATCTTTTCGAATCCTGACTGCGTGTTTCCTCCGGACAATAATGCTAATTTTTTAAATGCCGTGTAAGCTCCCACCACATCATACTGATTCGCCCTCATAAAATCATAAGAATAGGTATCCGCCTCAGATTCCTGTTTTTTACTGTGTGAAGCATCTAAAAATGCATTGGCCATTTTTCCGACCTGGCTTTCATTGAGTGTTGCCACAGCGGAAGAAGCAGATGATGCAGCGTCTAAGGCTGCTGTTTTCAGATAAGCAGATTTCATCGCATCTTTGGTATCCTGATTTTTAACGTGCCCGATCTCGTGGCCAATTACGGCTAATAGCTCATTATCTGTCATAATATCCATTAAAGAAGAAAATACACGTACACTTCCGTCTGCACAGGCAAAGGCATTGATATCTTTCACTTTATATACCTTATAATTCAGATTCAGACCGTCCTGGGATTTGTGTTTTCCAAATAACTTATTCAGTCTTACCGTGTAAGGGTCTTTTGGTCCGGCTACCTGATTATTTTTATCCATCCAGTCCACGGATTCTTTGGATAATTTGATAGCATCTTCGTTTGTAAATGTTAAAGCTTTTGCGCCATTGGAGACTATTCCGGCAGCTTTTCCAAGATTAATTTTTTGTGCGCTCATCGAATGTGCAGCTCCTAAGAATAGCAGACATACAGTAATTTTTTTCATAGTCATTTAAAATTTGGAGCACGAAGATAATTAATTTTTAACGATTACAAAGTCGAAACTTCGTTCCTCATCTTTACATAATGCTATTTTTTTTCCTTATTTTTGTGAAATGAGTCAAAAATGGATTTATAAGCCCGAACCCGATGAGGAAGTTGTGGACAGACTAAGTTCGTCACTTGGTTTTGGCACCTTTGAATCTAAACTCCTCGTTCTCAGAGGAATTGACAATTATCAAAAGGCCAGAGAATTCTTCAAACCTAATTTCAACGATATACACAATCCGTTTCTAATGGCGGATATGCAAAAAGCTGTTGAGCGTATTGCTACTGCCATTGAAAATGGAGAAAAAATATTGATATATGGAGACTATGATGTAGACGGCACTACGGCAGTTGCCCTGATGTACCTTTATCTCAGTAAAATTGTTGAGAAAAAATATCTGGATTATTATATTCCGGACAGAAATTCCGAAGGATATGGGATTTCCACTGAAGGTATTGATTTTGCCAAAGAAAACGGATTTTCACTGATTATTGCTCTCGACTGCGGAATTAAAGCAATCGATATGATAAAGTATGCTCAAAATCTGGGTATTGATTTTATCATCTGTGACCATCACCTTCCGGGAGATGAGATTCCTAATGCAGCAGCAGTTCTGGATCCAAAGAGAAATGACTGCAGATATCCTTTTAAGGAACTCTCCGGATGCGGGGTTGGTTTTAAACTTTGCCAGGGTCTTAATACTATTTATAAAATTCCGGAAACGGAATTATTTGAGCTTACCGATCTTCTGGCCATCTCTATTGCTGCGGATATTGTTTCCATGACCGGTGAAAACAGGGTTTTGGCTAAAATGGGATTAAAAGTTCTCAGAAAAACCAGAAATCTCGGGTTAAGATTATTGATTCCGGAAGACAAGCTTTCTCATTTCGAAATTTCAAATATTGTTTTTGAAATTGCCCCTAAAATCAATGCTGCAGGAAGAATTTCACATGGTAAAGCAGCCGTTGAACTTATGGTTTCCGATAATCTGAAACATGCGAATCAGATTGTCAGCGATATCATGAACCTCAACGATGAAAGGCGTGAACTGGATATGAACTCTACCCTTTCTGCACTGAATCAAATTATAGAATCTCAACAGGAAACAAAATACACCACCATTGTTTACCACCCTGAATGGAACAAAGGAGTGATAGGTATTGTCGCATCCAGACTTATTGAAACCTATTATAAACCGACCCTTGTATTCACCGACGGAAACAATGGGGAAATGGTAGCTTCAGCGAGATCCGTTGCAGATTTTGATGTACATGAAGCACTTGATCTGTGTTCTGAATATTTTCTAAAATTCGGTGGTCACCATGCTGCTGCAGGTCTTTCCATGGAAAAGGAAAAGTTTGATGCTTTCAAAGAAAAATTTGAAAGAATTGTCTCTGAAAAAATACAGGAACATCAGAAAGAACCTTCTATTACGATTGATACTGAAATCAATGTTGACGAAATCAACAGGGAGTTTATTAATTTCCACAGAAAGCTCGCTCCTTTTGGCCCTCACAATATGAAACCTATTTTCACCCTTACGGATCAGAAACTTTCGGGTTATGTGAAAACAATGGGAAAAGACAACAACCATCTTAAATTTTATATCAGACAGGAAGCTACGGGACGAAATATTGAATGTGTTGGCTTTAAACTAGGGCCCTTTGTTGAAGATTTTAAAAATAAAAATTTCGATCTGGCATTTACACTGGAAGAAAACCATTGGAAAGGCAATGTGACTCATTATCTTAATATCAAGGATGTGAAATTCAGAGATTAGATAAGTTGAGGGATTCCGGTGACAGATCATAGAATCGCCTGATCTCTGTCGTTATTATTCTAAGCACCATCATCCGCTGTCTGTTATTTATTACCTAACAAAAATGAAAAAAATCGGTTTATTTTTCGGGTCTTTTAATCCTATACACATTGGACATCTTATTTTAGCCAATTACATTCTGGAAAACTCCGATATGGATGAGCTTTGGTTTGTCGTGAGTCCACAAAATCCTTTTAAAGACAAAAAATCTTTATTGAAAGATCATAACAGATTGGATATGGTACAGCTTGCAGTCAAAAATTATCCGAATATGAGGGCTTCCAATGTTGAATTTTCTCTTCCCCAGCCGAGTTATACTATTGATACGCTTACTTATCTTCATGAAAAATATCCGGATTATTCTTTTAGTCTGATTATGGGAGAAGATAATCTGAAAAGTATTCATAAGTGGAAAAATGCTGATATTTTAATTAAAAATCATCATATAATTGTTTATCCAAGAGTTTTTGAAGGGGAGAAAAAGGATTCTGAATATCTGCAGCACGAAAATATTTCCTTAATAAAAGCTCCGGTCATAGAGCTTTCTGCTACTGAAATCCGTAATATGCTCAAGGCAGGTAAAAATGTAAGACCTATGCTTCCCCCCGAAGTTTTTGAATATTTGGACGGAAGCAGTTTTTATAAGTAATTTTGTAAACTAGAAATTAGAGGTTAGAAGCGAAAAGTCATAAAAGGACTTTGATCTTGTACCCTTCAACTTACAACTCAATCAATGAACTTCATCGAAAAATTTTTCACAAAATACCCTCAGGAAAAAGTTATCAAATGGTTTAAGCAGATTTGTGTGGCAGAAGCAATTACCTGTTTCTTACTTTACGGAGTGGCCATGATCTGGAAAAGATATGATGATGAAGGTCTTCTTCCTACTATTTTTATTATCATCATCGGAAATATTCATGGGCTATTCTTCACCCTCTATCTTCTGTTTTGTATTCCGGTGAGAAAAATTTTTAAGTGGGATGATGAAGATTTTGTATTTGCCTTATTGGCAGCATTTTTCCCTTTTGCTACCATCTGGGTGGATAAAAAACTAGCCCGTTTCGACCGGGAATAATTTTATTTTTTTAAAAAAATCAACTTTGGCTGTAACAAAATCAATGTTACAGTTGTCTTATTATTGTAGAAAGATAAAGATACTCAAATTTTAATTTAATTTTTAATGGCTACAAATCAACATGTTACATGTTTGTTAAATTAATTTTAAGTACTTTGTATTGCATGATACTAAATTTATTATATATCTTTGTAATGTTAAATAACTAACCATACAAGCTATTAACAATTAAAAAATAATAATTATGAAAACTCAAATTCTAATTGCAGCTCTATTTTTCAGCGGATTGATCAGTGCTCAACAGAAAAAAGACAGTCTGAAAGTAAATGCTATTGATGCGGTTAATATCAAGAAGCAAGTTTTCAAAAAACAAGGTGATCGTTTGATTTATGATGTTGCATCCTCTCCTATTGCTAAGGGAACCACTACGTTCAATCTTTTAAAGCAAACTCCAATGATTTCCAGTATAGATGGAAAAACATTGAAAATCTTAGGTAAATCGGATGTAGTCATCTATATCAATAATAAAAAAACAAATATGGATTCCGAAGCATTGATTGAAATGCTGAAGTCTACTCCTTCTGAAGATATCCAGAAAATTGAAGTGATCACTGTTCCGGGAAGTGAATTTCAGGTAGAATCAACAGAAGGAGTCATCAACATCGTTATGAAAAAAAACAGAAATAACGGTTATAACGGAACGATGAAAATGCAGAATGAACAGGCTTATTATAATAATCCATCGGGAGGTTTTTCTTTCAATTTCAGACAAAATAAGTGGTCGGGAAATTCTAATTTCAGAATGGGAACCTGGACAGACAGACAAAAATATACATTATCCAACGGTGATTCAACGTTTAGAAATGAGTCTTATGGATATAATGATGACCCTAATACGAACTTCAGCGGAGGTTTTAATATTGACTATGAAGTAAGCAAGAAACAGAGTTTAGGATTGTCTTATAATATGAGATATAATAAGAGTTTCAACTCGATTCTGGATATTACCAATTGGCAAAATGGAGTCTTAGCAAACAGGACGGTAAATAATGAAGATGCCCAGACAAGGAATCATTCTTTCAATTTAAACTATGAAATAAAAACAGATTCTATAGGGAGTAAGCTTACTTCGAACGTTTCTTATCTATGGTTTAATCGAGATAAGGCAAGCTTTAATGAAAGCTTCCCTTTGAATAATGATCCTAATAATACATATTCTGCACTGCATCAGTCTGTACCACAGATTATCAATAATTACGCGGCCAATATAGATTATATTAAGAAAACGTCTAAGGGGGCGACATGGTTAATGGGAGTCAGTTACAATTATACCAATACCGATAATGACACCCGACAGGATAAGCTTATTAACGGAGATTTCATGATTGATCCTAATCAAACCAATCACTTTATTTATAAAGAAAATATCTTAGGAATTTATCTTAATTATGAAAGAAAGCTGACGGAAAAACTCACCGGAAAAATAGGCGCTCGCTATGAAATGACAAGAAGTACCGGAGATATTGTTGACAAGACAGGTTTTGAAAGAAATTACAACAATCTGTTGCCTTCTTTGAATTTAAATTATGCTATCAGTTCAAATCATAATCTTAGCTATACTTTCTCCAGCAGAATCAGAAGACCTAGATTTTGGGAATTAAATCCTTCAAGAACTTACTTTACTCCTACCAACTACACGCAGAACAATCCATTTATTTTGGCCGCTAAATACTATAATCAGGAACTTAATTATATGTACAAAAATGCATTCTATGCTAATCTAAGTTTTACGATGGTAGAAGATGCAGCGGCTTCCGATCTTATTCCGTTGCAGGGAACAGTAACAGCTCCGAAAAAAGATGCTAATGGCAATATCATATATGATAACAGCGGCAATCAGATCATGGAAACAACAAGGTTCCTGAGATATATAAGAACCAATTATGGAAACAACAGACAACTTAATCTGACTCTTGGAATGAACAAATCCTGGTTTAAAGATATTTGGACAACCAACTATTCTGTCAACTTAGGATATACTACCTATAAGGGGGCAGTATTAGAAGACCCTACCTCAATGCCTGCTCCGGGTGAAACTGAAGTTGTAGAGCCTTACATTATTGATGTTAAAAATTATAATATGTCAGCGACTATTAATAATATGGTTCGCCTTTCTTCCAAAAAGGACTGGTTTCTAAGTGTCAATTATTTTTTTGCCAGCAAAGTAGCTATGGAATCCGGAACCGTAGGGGTAAGACAAAGTTTTGACATCAGTCTTAAAAAAATCATAGGTGACTGGACTCTTATAGCGGAAGTAAACGATTTATTTAACCAAAGTTATTACAGGGTTCAGGGAACACAACCTAACGGAAGTTATAATAATATTACCAACTTCTATTATCCAAGATTACTGAATATCGGGGTTACCTACAACTTCGGAAATCAGAAACTGAAAAAAGCAAGGGAAATGAAATCTGCTAATGACGCTGTAAAATCAAGAACTTAAACGTTCAACAACTATCACCACCACTCTCCTCTAAAACAAAAACATCATGAAACGTACTCTCTTGCCCATCACAATAGTATTAGGAATCTTCACCTTTGCTCAGGAAAAGAAATCTGATACTGCCAAAGCAAAAAATATTGAAGGAATTACTATTACGAAACAGGTTTTTAAAAAACAAAGTGATCGTTTTGTATACGATGTAGCAGCTTCACCTGTTACCAAAGGAAATACTACTTTTGATCTTTTAAAGCAAACCCCGTTGTTATCTTCTACTGATGACAAAACATTAAAGATTGCAGGTAAAAATAATGCCGTTATTTATATCAACGGAAGAAAAACCAATATGGATGCTGATTCTCTGGCTCAGTTCCTGAAAAACACGCCTGCTGAAAATATTCAGAAAATTGAAGTGATTACCGTTCCCGGAAGTGAATATCAGGTGGAATCTTCGGATGGAATCATCAATATTATATTAAAGAAAAAGATGAGTGACGGTCTAAGCGGCAATATGAGATTCTCTAATACTCAAAGTAAATATAATGCAAGCCAGGCCAGTTTTTCTGCCAATTACAGAAAGAATAAACTAGGGATCAGTGCTAACCTCAGCGGAGGCGAAAGCATATTTGCCCAGGCCTATACTTTAAAAAACGGTAATAGCAGAGCTTTTAATGTATCTACAGGGGAAATTGATAATCCTAACAAAAATATCGGTGGATATCTGAATATTGATTATCAACTGACAGATAAAAGTAATCTGGCACTCTCCTGGAATACCTGGGCCAATAAAGGCTACAATTCTACGGCAGATTTATTTAATACCGTTACTGATGAAAATATCGTAACGTACAGCTGGTCTAAAAATAAAAAAGACACCAGATCATATAACAATTCATTCAATTTAAACTATGAATTAAAAACAGATTCTTTAGGCAGTAAATTAAATATAAACGCGGCCTATCTGAATTATAAAAAATTTCAGTTTATTGATAACCAGAATTTTGCTTCAAACGTTAACAGAGAGATAGGCAAAAGGTCTTCTCAGATCCTGCAGGATCTGCCTCAGCTTATCAACAATTTCTCCGGAATGGTAGACTATATTCAGAAATTTAAAAATGATCTGACTGTTTCAGTGGGAGGAAATTATAATACAACCAAAACGGACAACAATACTCAGAACGATATTTATATTTTTGACACTCCTCCTGTTTCGTTATCTGCTCCTAATCATTTTATATACGATGAAAATATATATGGTTTTTATGCCACTGCAGAAAAGAAATTTTCGGAGAAATTTTCCGGAAAAATAGGCGCAAGATATGAAATCACCCATAGTTTAGGGACATCTGATAATGCGCCTACCATTGAACTTCAAAGAATAAAAAGGGATTATAATAATTTTCTTCCGTATGCAAGTTTCAACTATGCCATAAATGATAAAAATAATATCTCTTATTCTTTTTCAAGTCGAATGATGAGACCCACTTTCTGGCAGATCAATCCGGTAAGAAGTATTCTGACAAATAATAATTATACCCAAAACAACCCTTTTGTAAAGGCATCGTCTATGTATAATCAGGAATTAACCTATATGTATAAAAATTCATATTTCCTGATCCTGAATCATACTTTTTTCAAGGATATTATTACCCAGGTTCCTTTACAAGGTTATCCCGTATCTCCTGACGGTGAAACAAAAGATATCAATCAGCTAAGATACATCAGTACTAATTTCGGGAATAAACAGGAAATGTCTGCCATGATAGGGGTTCAGAAATCATTGTTTAAGCAATATTGGACGACCAACTTCAATATTGGTGTTCAGCATAATATCAATAACGGAAGTTTGGGAGTGGACCCTACTACAGGAGACCGGTTTAAAAATGATAAGGGAGAATTTGTAGCATATACCAATAACAGAAAGTCTACGAGTCTTGTGATCCAGACAAACAATACGATCCGGCTTGATAAAAATAAATCCTGGTTCCTTGGCGTCAATTTTTTCTATATAGACAAACAACAGGTGGAATTGGGACTGATCAAAAGTTTATCAAGTTTAGACCTCAGCATAAAGAAAAATTGGAACGACTGGACTTTTGCCCTGAATTTAAATGATGTATTAAAAACAAACATTGTGGAAATTGAGGATTATCAGACTAATGGAAACTATAATTATATACACCAAAACTCATATCCGAGAAGTATCACTCTAAGTCTTACTTACAACTTTGGAAATCAGAAAGTGAAAAAAGTAAGAGACATTGAGGGCGCTTCAGATGCCATTAAAAGCAGAACGAAATAAATTATCTTTCTTCATATTCAACTCAATTATTTTGTATTACCTGTTGATTTATCAGCAGGTTTTTTATCTTTAGTCATTATGAAAAAAAGTATAATCATTATCATTGTCAGCATTATTTTCTTTTTTTTACCGGTAGATTGTCGTGAAAAAACAATACACCTTGGAAAAGGAATTAATTTTAAAAAGGAAGAAAATATTCACTATGGAAAGGAGTTACAGCAGGTATTCGATCTTTATATTCCACAGGGAAATTCAATACAACAAAGAGATATTTTTATCATCATACATGGTGGAGGCTGGCGTAGCGGAGATAAATCTCAGCTTACTTTCTTCACCCTGTCTATGATGCAGAAGTTTCCGGATCATATTTTTGCGAATATCAACTACAGATTAGCCTCTGCACAGCAATATGCCATTCCCAATCAGATGGATGATATACAAGAAGTCATTTTATTTTTGAAAAAGAAATTCAACACCCGTCCTAACGTCATTCTTTTAGGAAACAGTGCCGGAGGATATCTTTCTATGCTGTATGCCTATCATTTTGATTCGGATCGGTATGTGAAATCTGTCATTAATATTGTAGGCCCCGCAGATCTTACAGATACCAGTTTTACATCTTATGAAGACTATCCGTTTGTGGAGAAACATTTAATTGATCCGAAATTTTTACCTCAGGGAATTTCTGCTGTCCACTTTGCAAGCCCTGCATATTGGATTAATAAAAAGACACCACCTACATTATCTTATTACGGGAAAACAGACCGCGTCATTCCAATGGCTCAAAAAAATATTCTGGATTCTCTTTTTTTTAAAAATAAGGTGATGAGTGAATCCTATGCATTTAACGGAGGTCATCTGGACTGGGATAAAGCACCCCATAATTCTTTCCTGATCGATAAAATCGATAGGTTCTTGCGCCGTATTGATCAAAAATAAGCACTTTGAGATCTCAAAGTGCTTATTGACGTGTCATATAATGCTATTTATTTTTTCGGAAGAAATACCTCAGCAAGCATACATCTTGCACTTCCTCCTCCATTCACTTCAATGGTAGTAAGATCTGAATAAATAATCTCACAGTATTTTTCAATCGCAGCCACCTGCTCCGGAGCTAAAGACTGATAAGCTGTCTGGCTCATCACTAGGAATTTTTCGCCCTGTTTATTTTGGACCTGAAGCATATTTCCTGCAAATTGCTGCATTTGCTCTTCAGAAATTTCTACGATTTCTTTTCCTGAATTCTTGATGGTTTCCACTACTTTCTCTCTCTCCAGCTCATCGTCGATACAATCGAGGCATATCACTACAAACTGATCTGCTACACACATCATGACGTTCGTATGATAAATAGGCAGCCTTTCTGTACCTACAGTCTGATAAGAATGAAATACAACCGGAGTGAAGCCATATTTTGCACAGAATTCTCTGAAAAGATTTTCATCTAACCTTAAAGAAACTGAACCGTAAGCAATTTTATGATCGTGATCGAAAATCATACTTCCCGTTCCTTCAAGAAAATGCCCCTGTGTTTCAGAAAATGACCAGTCGTCAATTTCCGATACTTCGAATCCCTGATTTTCTATACTTTCAATAATATCTTCTCTTCTCTCTACTCTTCTGTTTGAGGCAAACATCGGGTATAAAACCACTTTTCCGTCTTTGTGAAAGCTCACCCAGTTATTAGGAAAAATAGAATCCGGTGTATGAGGATCCAATGTGTCTTTTATAGTAATCACATTGATTCCTTTACTTCTTAGTTTTCCGACAAAAGTATTGAATTCCGCCAAAGCTTTCGACTGAATATCATCTCCTGTCTGCTCCACCTGAAAGTAATTATTTTTCGCAGTCTCTGCGTTGTAACCGAATGCAATCGGTTCTATCATTAATATGGTATCTGTTGTCTGCATTTTTTTAGTTTGAGGGTGTTAGTGTATGAGAGTTTCAGAGTATGAACTATTATCTATAAATCCTTCTCTTCTTTATCAATCGAGGAAAATGAGCATCATTTTTCCGACTGGTTGATCCTATTAACTAACATCCCTATTATTTGATTATACTGATTATGCAAGTTGTTAAATTGCTCTTTGTTTATATAATTGCAAGCGTAGGCAAATTGGCCCCATGTCTGAGTTTCTCTTGCTTCACCTTCGGAGTCTGTAAGTTTAGCAACAAAGGATTTTTCATATCTTCTTTTCCCCATTCTTCACTTACATTATCTGCTACAGATCTTGACGATCTTCTAATCTGATCAGTAAGAGAATAGAGTTCTTCTTTTGGAAAGCTTTCGATAATTCGTAAATCTGTTGAGCCAATTCAAAAGATTTTTGATATACTTTTAGATCCTGGTGAAATTTAATCGTTGGCATGATCGTTATTATTTAAAATTAAAATTTTACTAAAACTCTCTCACTCTAAGACTCTCCTACACTATAACTCAACTACTCTCTGACAAGTGGCATAGTAGAGCATCTCAGTAAGCCTCCCATTTTAGAAATTTCTCTGTAGGGGATTTCTTCTACTGTCATTCCCCATTCGTTTCTCAAATGGTTATTCATTCTTGTAAATGCCTTGTCTGAAACCACTACTTCCGGTGAAATAGAAAAAATATTCGGAAACATTTCAAACATTTCATCATCATTAATGTGGAAACAGTTTTCTTCTCCAAAAATATCAATAATTAGGCGGTAATCACTTTCGTCTACAAATCCGTTTTTATAAATAATACATTTATCGTCTCCTATAGGGTTGAAGGTACAGTCCAGATGCAGAATTCCTTCAAACGGAACTTTATCATTCTTCTTCAGTTCAAGATCAATAATTCTTTTCTTCGGAAAGTATTCTTTCAGGATTTCAATGGCGTACTCATTAGTTCTTGCTGTTTTATAATTTCTGTAGTCTTCACTGAAACAGGTTCCAATGAAAAGGAAATCATTCCATACAATAACGTCCCCACCTTCAATATGCGCTGTTTCCGGCAGGTTGATAATTTTTCTCCAGGCTACTTTTTCAAAAACGCTCTTGTAAGCCTCCTGCTCGTCCGCTCTGTCAGCGATCACATTGGAGATGATCATTTTATCATCAATCACAAAAGCCACATCTCGTGAAAAAACCTGATTATAGTCTTCAATAATACTTGGGCGGAGGACTTCAACGTCATACTTTTTTAAAACCGCTTCGAAAGCGTTCATTTCATTAACGATATCCTCTTCTTTAGGATACATATTATGTTCGATGGAATAGTATGACTTGGCGTCATAGCTTTCTTCTAATGTGGGAACGGGCCCCAATGAATTAGGCTGACCAAGAACTACTGACCTCAGCCTACCCGTTTCGTTTTTAATGTTTAGTCTCATAAAGATTTATGCAATACTACAAATATAAGTAAAGGACTCTATCTGCAAAACTTTTGCATTATTTTATGTATTAAATTTGGCTTTATAAAGGACATTATTCTTTATCTAACCTTTCTGTTTCCCTTGTTTCTTCTCCGGCATTCAGTCACGAAAATGAAACTCAACCTGAAAAAAAACGTATAACATGCTATATTCCATCTACCTATTGTATTTAAAATATAGTAATAATATAAAATATTTTCATACATTAGTGATATAATTTTCGCGAAATTATAATTAAAACTTAACAATTAACATCAAAACAACAAAATCATGAACAAGAACAGTCAAGTGCTGAAGCATGCACAAAAATTAGGTAGAGACCAACAAAAAAATGTAACTGGCGGAATAGGAATCTCAACAGGCAAAAGATGTTGTGAATGGGATCCATCAGGAAAATGTATTATCTATACTTGTGACAGATGTGTATGCCCATAAAAATATCATGACCTGCTTTTTTAAGCAGGTTTTCTTTTGCTCACTATTCATTCAGCAAAGTATATGATATCATTTCATACTTTCTCTAGGTTTTAGCGGATTCAATTTTATATCAAAAATCTCCTGCTTATTAATTACACCTATTTTTATTTATATCTTTAAATAAATTCCTATATTAGTGATATAATTTTACAAAATTATAAAAAAATTAAAATTTTACTATTAACATCAAAAACAACAAAATCATGAGCAAGAACAATCCTGTACTGAAAAACGCACAAAAATTAGGCAGAGACCAACAAAAATCCATCACCGGCGGAACAACACGCCGCGACAGCTATTGCTGTGAATGGAATGATGACGGAAGCTGCAGAATATGGACATGTGGCAATTGTGTATGTCCATAATAAAATAAAAGCCTGCTTTTTGAAGCAGGCTTCTTTTATCTGGCTCTGTTCTCTTCTTCTGATCTTTGAGTTTCTTTAACCTGATAATCTGAACTTCCGAAATTATAACTTAAAGTAAAGAAGAATCTGCTACTGTCCCACCAATGGGTAAAACGGTTATCCATAATCTGTTTATATCTGAATTCCAGGCGCTGGTCATAAGAATCAAAAATGTTATTATACCCCATCTTGGTGTTCAGTTTGTTATCAAACCATGACTTTTGTATTGATACATCTATGGTATAGCGCGGTTTTATGACATAAAGGCTGTTTCCTGTTTTTGATTCATAAGCGGCAAACAGATTTATCGTATATCTTTTAGGCAGGGTAAAAATCTGATTCAGTCTGATTTCGTAATTATACACACTCATCTTAAAAACCTCATCAAGATAAGGTCTGAATTCATTATTATAATATCCTGCAAACTGACCGGTCATATTCCACCACTTGGCTATTTTTAGCGGAAAACTTGTTTCCAGAACAGCAAATTTTCTATAGGGAAGATTAGTACCAAGATACTCCAGTACATTGGTTTTAGAGTTATATAACGGATAACGGGTCATCACATCTGTTTCTTTTCCGATGGTAAAACTCGTGATCCAGTTCTTATAACGGTAGGTTGCTTTGATCTGGCTGGTCAGAGAAGGCAACAGATACGGATTGCCAATCCAATAATTCAAAGGGCTGAAATAGAAGCGGAAGGGGTTAAGCTGTGAGAAAACGGGTCTTGTTATTCGTCTGCTGTAAGAAACGGAAAATTCATTAGCCGTATTAAAAGTGTAAGCAGCGTTAAAGGAGGGCAGCCATTCCGTATAATTTCTTGAAACAACAGAATCAACTGTGACTGCATTGGAAAGGCTATAGGTATTTTCAACTCGTAAGCCTGCATTCATCTGAAGTTTTCCAAACTTTTGTCTATAAGCCAGATATCCTGCCCATATTTTTTCTTTATATGCGAAAACATTACTTCTTGAAGAATCAAATAAAAACTGATGATCTGCCGATAAAGTATCATACCTGATGTTATTATGGGTATCGGAATGACTGTATTTAATTCCGGCTTCAAAATCTGCATTTCCGATTTTCTGAGAAATATCAGTCTGACCGGTATAGATATCGATTTTATTCAGAAGATCCGATTTCCAATAGGATAACAGCGCTGATGAAGAAATTTCTCTGTTAATAAAATCATCCTTCTGCTTATTTTTTACTGAAAGATAGTTTCCGGAAAAACTTATTTTAAACCCTTTATTCTGAAAGGAATAATCTGTAGTAATTCCAAAATTGTCCTGTGAATAATCCATAGGATTTTTATTTTCAGTATTCAGGATTAACAGGGTTTCTTTTTTATCTGTAGCATATAACGATCCGGAGCGGTCTCTGTCATTTTTACGGAAATTTCCTCTCAGACTGACACCTATTCTGTGATGATCATTCAATCTGAAATCTGCTCCTGCCTGAACATTATAAATGCCTGCATTATCTTTCTGATAGGTTTGGGTTCTCATGATATTGGTATTGGCTAATCTTTGCAGGGCGTTATACCGATAGGTGGAAATTCCGTCGCTATATCCGGACAGCAGATTATAAGTCACTTTTCCTGTATGATAGGAGACATTAAAAGAATTTTCCCGGTAATTGAACTTATTTACATATAATGTTCCATTATAATTTCCTTTCCATCCCGGGTTTACATTCTTCTTCAGTCTGATATCAATGATTCCGTTAAATTCTGCATCATATTTTGAAGAGGGATTGGTATTTACTTCTACAGATGTTACCATTTCCGGGGGTAAGGAACGTAAGTAGGCCTGAAGTTCCTGATTGCTCATGATAACTGGTTTTCCGTCTATGAATATGGCAGGACTTATCCTTCCGCCGATAAAAATTCCGTCTTCCTGATCTACAGTAACACCCGGCGTTTTTTTAAGTACATCAAGAAGGCTGACTGAAGTTTTGAAGTCTTTATTACCGGAAACACTCATAACTAAATTTCCTTCACTCAGTTTTATGTTACGGGAAGCCGACTTAATAATAACTTCTGAAATATTTGTAGTCACAGCTCTGGATGCTGCAGTGGAATCCGGAGTTTTCGTTTTTACCGGTTCCTGTGCTTTTCCAAAACACGAAAGGAATATAACCAGCAGAAACAACCATAATTTGATTAACATACATTTTAATTTTATGAAATCAAAAGTATACGGCTATGGCGGCAATGAGGTTTTGGATTTAAAATTCCGCAGTACGAAATTATAAATCAGAACTCTGAAACTTCGGCTCAATAAGGGTTTGAGATTGTTTATACAAAAGAGGTGTCGTATTTTTTATTTTCTTGAAGGTAGAGAAAAAAGTAGATTTTGAATTGAATCCCACTTCATAACCAATCTCCTCAATTTTTAAATAAGACCCGTTTTCTATTTTTTCACAAGCTTCTTTTATTCTGTATTCATTGATATAGGTAGAAAAACTTTTACCCAGGTTATCATTCAGCAACTGAGAGAGCTGGTGGGCCGAAATATTTATTCTGGAAGCGAGGTCATTTAATTTCAAATTAGGATCTTTGTACAGTTCTTCAGCATTCATCAGTTTTTCTAATCTGGAAACAAAATTATCTGCCTGAGTTTCTGAAATCTTTCTATTGGGGTATTTATTTGATTCTTTTATCGATAGCTGTTTATATTTTTCATTAAAAAGAATCAGGAAATTGGCATATAATACGAAAGAAAATACCAGACTTCCGCCTGCGCAATAAATCTGTACCCATCCTGTTGAAATCAGCTGATATGTCAGGAAGATAATAACATTACTAAGGAGAACCGGAAAAACAAACTGGCTGGAACTTTTGCTATTTCGCTTTGAAAAAAGATAATATTGATATACAGCCAGAAATACAAATACGGACCAGACTGTGTAAATAAACGTTCCGAAGTAATGGTCCCAGGTAACAGGAAATACCAGATACAATAAACCAACAGCTCCTAAGATCAGGGTCAGTAATCCGAATATTTTTCTGCAGCTTTTGAAATCAAATATATCCTGGAACGAGGCTCTTACATAATAATATAAAGCCGGTCCTGTAAAAAATAAAGCGGATAATCCCAAATGGGGAATAATTCTTGGTAAATCCGGATAAAAGTAAATACAAACGGAAATTCCGACTCTTGTACTCAGCATTAATAAAAGAAGACCGAGGAAAAAATCCGGCAGATATTTCAGTTTTTTGACAAACAACAGGTAAATTCCCAGCAAAAGCCCGTTGAATGCTCCTACTGCACTGAAAAAAAATAACATTTGTTGTCCGAAAGTCATGGTGTATTTATTTTTCTAATCAAAATTAACGGGCTTATAGAAACGGGCTTTAGCCTGTTTAGTCTATAAACACTATTCATTCGGCTTTAACCGAAACTCATCTTCTTCAAGAGTAAATTTAATAAATTATCGGATTGAATTTCAGACAGATGGGATATTTTTTTAGTTTTGGCTAAAGCCAATGGAATTTTTTTTATTTCTAAACGGGCTAAAGCCCGTCTCTAATGAATAGGATGGCAAAGTACAATGTATTCAATAGCTATGAGACAGAATGGGAATGGTTGTATTTATTATTGATTAATTAAGGTCATTATCAGCATTCAAATAACAGATAGTCGGTTATATCGCACTGTGAAATACTAAAGGAATTATGTATATCCCAGCCCCGATAGAAACGGTTACCCCGCAGCAGGTTTTGGAAAGCTTTGGCGCGAGGAGTAGAAGTGGATAGCGGGAAATAGCTCCTAATCATTAAAAACAAAAAAATCCCAAAGCAAGCCTTGGGATTTTGATATGGTATAAGCAAATATTATCTGCTTGCGATATCGATATAGTTTCTTTCCTGAGCACCTTGGTAAACCTGTCTTGGTCTTCCGATCGGGTCTCCTTTCAATCTCATTTCTTTCCATTGAGAAATCCATCCCGGAAGTCTTCCTAGTGCAAACATTACGGTGAACATTTCTGTAGGGATTCCTAATGCTCTGTAGATGATACCTGAATAGAAATCTACGTTTGGATATAGTTTTCTTTCGATGAAGTATTCGTCTTCAAGGGCTACTCTTTCTAACTGCATCGCGATATCAAGAGCTTTATCCTGAATACCTAGTGCAGTAAGGATATCATCAGCAGCTTTCTTGATAATTTTTGCTCTTGGGTCGAAGTTTTTGTACACTCTGTGTCCGAATCCCATTAGACGGAAGCTATCGTTCTTATCTTTTGCTTTAGCCACATATTTAGATACGTCACCACCATCTTTTTCGATAAGTTCAAGCATTTCGATTACGGCCTGGTTAGCCCCTCCGTGAAGTGGTCCCCAAAGAGCGGATACTCCGGCAGAGATAGAAGCAAAAAGACCTGTGTGAGCAGAACCTACCATTCTTACTGTAGAAGTAGAACAGTTTTGTTCGTGATCTGCATGAAGGATTAACAATTTATCTAATGCATTTACAACCACTGGATCGATTTCGAAATCAGCGTTTGGTAATCTGAATGCCATTTTGTAGAAGTTCTCTACATAATTTAGGTTGTTGTCTCCGTGGTTTAATGGTAAACCTTGAGTTTTTCTGTAAGTCCAAGCACAAAGGTGAGAGAACTTAGCGATCATTAACTCAGCAGCGTGATCCATTTCTTCTTTAGAGTTTACGTTAACTGCTTTCGGGTTGAAAGCTGTCAATGCAGAAGTCATAGAAGATAAAACTCCCATAGGGTGAGCAGAACGAGGAAAAACATCAATGATCTTTTTCATCTCATCTGCGATGAAGTTATATTTTTTAATATTGTTGTCGAAAGAAGTAAACTGGTCTTGAGTAGGTAGTTCTCCATGTAATAAAAGATACATTACTTCTGTGAAGTTAGATTTCTCAGCAATTTGCTCGATAGGGTAACCTCTGTAGAATAATTCTCCTTTATCTCCGTCTAAGTAAGTGATGTCGCTAATAGTAGCTCCTGTATTTTTGTAACCTAAATCCAGAGTGATTAAACCTGTCTGGTCTCTTAATTTTGAAATATCAATCCCTCTGTCTCCGATAGTACTATCCACGATAGGATATTCATATGAATTACCTGCGTAATTCAATATTACTTTGTTGTCTGACATTATTTATTTTTTTTTAAATATACTACTTTCCATAAAATACGGCAAACAAAAAATATCGCTTGCCGTTATTTATAAATTCGATTATCTTTTAATTTTAAATGCTTCTAAGCCCGGGAAAATAGCCGTCTCTCCAAGAGCTTCTTCTATTCTCAATAACTGGTTGTATTTTGCCATTCTGTCTGATCTTGAGGCGGACCCTGTTTTGATCTGTCCACAGTTCATCGCTACTGCTAAATCAGCGATGGTAGCATCTTCAGTTTCTCCTGATCTGTGAGACATTACTGAAGTGAATTTATTGTTCTGAGCCATTTGTACTGCTGCCATTGTTTCAGAAAGAGAACCGATCTGGTTTACTTTTACAAGGATTGAATTGGCAATTCCTTCTTTTACTCCTCTTGATAATCTGTCAACGTTTGTTACAAATAAGTCATCGCCTACCAGCTGTACTCTGTCACCGATTTTATCCGTTAACATTTTCCATCCTTCCCAGTCATCTTCCTGCATACCGTCTTCGATAGAGATGATCGGATATTTAGCAGCCAGTTCTGCAAGGTAAGAAACCTGTTCTTCTCTTGATCTGTGAGCTCCTTTGTCTCCTTCAAATTTTCTGTAATCGTAAGTTCCGTCTTTATAGAATTCTGAAGCGGCACAGTCTAATGCTAACATGATGTCATCACCTGGTTTGTAACCGGCTTTTTCGATAGCCTGAAGTAAAGTATCTAAAGCGTCTTCTGTACCGTTGAATGTTGGAGCAAAACCTCCTTCGTCTCCTACTGCTGTAGAAAGGCCTCTTCCTTTAAGGATTGATTTTAAGTTGTGGAAAATTTCAGTTCCTTTTCTCAATGCATGAGAGAAAGAATCTGCTTTTACCGGCATAATCATGAATTCCTGAAATGCGATCGGGGCATCAGAGTGAGAACCACCGTTGATGACGTTCATCATTGGAACAGGAAGTGTATTGGCGTTTACTCCGCCTACATATTTATACAGAGGCATTCCCAATTCTGCGGCGGCTGCTTTTGCTACGGCTAAAGAAACACCAAGAATTGCGTTAGCACCAAGATTTCCTTTGTTAGCGGTTCCGTCAAGATCAATCATAATCTGATCGATATAGTTTTGTTCAAAAACCGGCTGTCCAACTAAATTCTCTGCAATTATTTCTTTTACATTTTCAACAGCTTTCAGAACTCCTTTTCCCTGATATTCTGAACCTCCGTCACGTAATTCCACGGCTTCGTGTTCTCCTGTAGATGCTCCTGAAGGAACTGCAGCACGCCCCATTGCTCCGCTTTCCGTAAATACATCTACTTCAATTGTAGGATTACCTCGGGAATCTAAAATCTGTCTTGCTTCTATGTAAGAAATTGCACTCATTTTTTATTTTTTTTAGTTTAGACAAATTTAATCAAAATTTAACTTTTAGGGGCATTTAAGGGTGATCTTTTTGAAAGAAATACAAGTTAAATTTTAGTTAATTTACAGGACCTTCATTCTGTTATTTTAATTATCGGGGTCTTATAATTCCGGACTACGGATCTAAGGAAAAATTAATTTATCACAATCGTATTTTAAAAAGAAGAAGAGTTCCCGAATCGCCCGATACAACTTCAAATTCGCCATCCATTTCAAGCATTCTCCGTTTCATATTCCGTAGACCATTTCCTTCAGGCCGGTCTTGAGGAATTCCGGTTCCGTTATCTGAGAGTTTCATGATAAAATTATTTTCTTTCTGAATAAATGAAAGGGTGAGATGGTTTGCTTTACTGTATTTATAGGCATTATTAACGGCTTCCTTAAGACATAAAAACAGATTCCGTCTCTGCTCTGTAGAAATTGGAATTTCACCGATAATCCGCTCTGATTCGGCATACAATATGATTTTGGTTTTCTTTAAAAAATTTCTGGTATACAGAATCGCATAATCTACAAAATTTCCCAGGGTATCATTTCCTGAATTCAGACTCCAAAGCATTTCCCGCATGGAGACATTCATTTCTTCTGAGGTTAGCAGAAGTTCATCAATATCACTTATCAAGGCTCCGTCATGTGCCTTTTGTTTTATAAATTCGGCCTGAAGTTTTAATGCTGAAATTCCTGCCCCCAGATCATCATGCATATCATGGGAAATACGTTCACGTTCCTGTTCTACTGATTTTTGCTTTTCCAGTTCTTTCTGAAGGAGCTGATTCTGGTATTCTGCTTCTTTGAGCTGCTGTTGCTGAATAAAGAATAGTTGTCGTTTATTATACAGAACAACTATTAAAACAATAAAAATAACAAACGTAAAGAGTAAAATTACAGCTATAATATAAACTAATCTGATTGTATCCGGTAACTGTTTCATACAGGTATTTTTATTTTTTTAAATTTCACTAAGGCAATATAAAATACCCCATACATAATGATGTTGACAAGGTATTGCATACTTTTCAAAATTTGTAAAAAAGCAGGATCATTATCTCTAAGGAAAAACATAGGAATAGACCTGAAAATAAAAAAGATACTCCAAAAAAGTAATCCGCAAGAAACCCAAAAATGGGGATCATCCATAATTTTTATTTCAGCCAGATTCTTTACTCTATAATAAAACCAAGCCAATGCATTGACTATAAAATAAAAACAAACAATTAAGCCTATCTTATTTTCATAGTTTTCACCATAAAATTTGGTAAAGAATACAATATAGAGAAATATAAAAACTGTAATATACAGCAGGATTTTCTTTACTTCTTTTGATAATATTCTGAAATAATACAAACCAAAGAACAGGATTAAGAAAATGCTATAATAATTAAACAGGTAGGCAAAATCAAATTCCTTGATGTACATCTTATAATGTCCATAAACTTCCAGTCCAAAAGAAACCAGTAAAAAGACAGTCAAATAGTTTTGGCTGGGAAGACTTTTCTTCCCAGCCAAAATTACAGATTTTACAGTATCAATAAAAAGTACTGTGATATATATGAGTTGAATAATAAACATGATTAAGGGTATAGTGAGCCCATATCATAATATTTTCCATCATCAACAGAATAGAAAACTATTGTAAGTTGCTTTATTCGAAATTGATAATAAGTGCGATAAACTAATTGTGATACTTTCAGGCTATTAGCCCGAATAATTGCCATAACATCGCTTATTTCACATAAATAAACTAAATACTTTTTACTTATACGACTTATCATATTTTCCAGATCATGAATATGGTAAGAAATAGTCATTGTATTACTTCCCAAATTATTATTTGAAAAATACTTGTTAAGTGTTGGAAGATATTTTTGAAGGTAAGCTTCTTTATAAAGGTCTAAAGTACTATTTGAAATTCTGAGATTATTTAATTGATCTGAAGTACTAAATAGTAAATAATTATGTTCATCAATAGTTACTTCGTTTTTATCTTCAAGAGATACAGCAAGATAGATTAAATTATCTTCATTGAAATGTGGATTCAGATTTAAATTATATTTCCTTCGATCTATTTCTACCAAACTAAATTTTAAATATGTTGCCTTAATATCTAACATTAATTCGAGTAAACTCTCAAGAACTGAATATTCAACTTCATAAACTCCATCTTTGTTAAAATTCAAATTTGCTAAATCCAGAAGTTGCAACATTCCATTCTTAGCGCTGGTTATAAAGCTTTCAGCTATAATACCTTCAATGCCTATAAATTCTGGCCCTACAATTAATTTTTCAAATTTATTGCCTATTGGCCCATGAGTTTTTTGTGGATTTTCCATAATATCTTAGTTTTTAAATTGGTTTAGTTTATTGATGGCCTCAACTTTATTGCTGACATGCAGTTTTCTGTAGATATTGCCCACGTGTTTTTTTACGGTATCTATACTGATGTATTTCTGATCTGCAATTTCTTTGTATAAAAGACCTTGAGATAGTAATTCCAGTATTTCTTTTTCACGTTCTGTCAGTTCATCAAAGCCTTTAATTTCGGGAAGTTTTTTTTCAAAATGTCTGAGAACCTTTCGGGCGATAGAAAAACTCATAGGAGCCCCCCCATGATAAACATCCCGGATGGAGGAGAGAATCTTGTCCATACTTTCTCCTTTCACAAGGTATCCCATCGCACCGGCTTTTAAGGAATTAAAAATTTTTTCGTCATCCTCAAAACTTGTACACATGATAAACTGAGTTTCCGGCATTTCTTTCCTGAGCTTCTCAATGATTTCAGTACCCGGCATATCCTGCAGCTGAATGTCCATCATGACAACATCCGGAGAAAGGTCGGGAAGATTTTTTAGGGCATCATTGCCATCGAAGAACTGGGCTACCACCTTCATATCGTTCTGGTAACTGATCACCTTCTTCAACGCATTGTTGTAGTTTTTCTCATCTTCTACTATGGCTATAGAAATACTCATGTTCTTTTTGTTTGAAACAAATTTCAATAGAAAATAAAGCAGAAACAATTACCCTTTTGTGTAATTTTTTAAGATTGAGTTCTGGTTATGATTTAGTTTTTAGTCTTATTAAATTTAACTAATTTTCAATTAACAGCGTCACATTTGCATAAATAATTATCAAACACCGCTATTACAATAAAACAGGATATCAGGCAGCATTGTTATTTTATCAGCTGATCTAAAACAGGATGATCAATGCTGTGAACAGAGGTATTATTTTCAAATAATTGTTCGAAAATCTGAATCGTATTTTTTCCTTTTTTCAACCATACTCCCGGAATGTATAATGTTTGTTGGGGCCCCACTTTACTCCAGTATCTTCCTATATTTTTCCCGTTAATGAAAACAATCCCTTTGCCGAGCTTTTGCATATCCAGAAAAGTATCTCCGGTTTCATGAAGGTTAAATTCAGCTTCCTGAATGACGGGAGAATGATAGGGTATATCTTTTAATTGATACCCAAACCCGGGAAACCGGTCAAAAGGAAGCGGAAACATTTCCCAGTTTCCTGAAATTTCAGTTCCGTTTATTTTGACAGGACTGATAATTCCTTTTAAGTTATGCACAATTTCAGATCCATAATTAATCCGGCCCATATTCTCTACCAAAATATCTAGTCTGTCTCCGGCATTAATTTCTATCATAAGCTCATATTTTTTATTGACTCTGCTGAGCTCCCCTTTCCATATTCCATTAACATACACATTGGCATAATCTCTTAGTCCTTTTATTTCAAGCGTTCCTTTCTGATTCTGCCCGAATTTCTTTCGGTATAAAACATAACCGTTTCCGATATTCAGGTTTTCGAACGTCAGAGGGTGATCATTGATCACCGGTTTTTGTAAGCTGATAACATCAAAAAGAGAATTTATTTTTGAAAATCTAATTTCCGGAACAGAGATCGTTTTTGCAGGTTTTGGAACATCAGGAAGCAGGTTTTTACTGATTTTTTGAAAAACTTTTCTTAAGGCATTATATTTGGGAGTAGCCCAGCCTGCTTCATTAATGGGAGCATCATAATCATAGCTTGTAAGATCCGGCTGGATATCATGTTCCTTATCATAATTAGCCCCACTGGTAAATCCGAAATTGGTTCCGCCATGAATCATATAATAATTAAATGAGATATTGTTATTGATATATAATTCTGTTTGTTTTACCACATCTTCAGTGCTTACTTTCACAAATGGCTCCGCCCAGTGATCCAGCCAGCCGGGATAATATTCTGCCACCATATATGGTCCTTTATCTTGTGTATATTCGTTGATCCTTTTCTTCAGAACATCAATATTGCTTTCACCATTGGCAGTAGGCAAAGCTCCGTCGATAGAACCTCCCTTAAACAAAGAGCTTCCATCTGAAGTAAATAACGGGACAGTGATCCCCTCTTTCAAAAGAATATCTTTTATTGTATGCTGTATTTCCGGTGTTCCTCCAAAGAAATATCTTTGCGTTGTGCAACATAAGACCCGAATTCATTTTCAGCCTGAACCATAATGACAGGACCTCCATGATTAATCTGAAGCGGAACAAGCTGCTGTGCAAGCTGGTGAATATATTGTTCACATTCTTCTAAAAATGCTTTGTTATTTCTTCTGATCTCTAAGTCTTTATTTTTCTGAAGCCACCATGGATAACCTCCAAATTCCCATTCCGCACAAACATAAGGTCCGGGACGGATGATGACATACAGACCTACCTCCTGTGCTGTTTTAATAAACTTTTTCAAATTTTTATCTCCTGAAAAATTCCACTGCCCGGGTGCTTCTTCATGATAATTCCAGAAAACATAAGTAGTAACAGTATTCAGTCCCATGGCTTTCATCATTTGTAAACGGTGCTTCCAGTATTCTGACGGAACTCTCGGATAATGCATCTCTCCTGAATGAATGATAAACGGTTTTCCGTTGAGTACAAAATGTCCGTCTTTAATTTCAAAGCGTCCTTTTTGTGAAAACACAGTATTTATGGAGAAAATGAAAAGAATTACACACAAATATTTGTAAAAATTTCTCATATTGTAAGGCATGATTTTTGTAAAATTAAAGAATAAAAATCATATTGAATATCAAATAATATAATCATGAAAAAAAGTATCCTAGTACTTGGTGCAGTACTTACATTAGCAGTAATCAGCTGTAAAAAAAGCGAAAGCGGAAATAGCGGAATTATCAAAACGGAAAGCTCTGAAACCGTTGTGACTGACAACAACCGGAAAATTGATTCTGTAACCCAGGGTTCATCAACAATGGATGTGAATGGTAAAAAATTTGAAAAAACAGATTTTGTTTACAAAGCAACCGATGGAACACTGGTAAAAGTGGTTTTCAAAAATGATCCGAAAGAAAGTACGGTAGCAATTACCAGCAATAAAAAAACTTTTACCCTTCCTAAATCGGAAACCAAAGGAGAGGAAACCATTTATAAGAAAGATGATATGACTGCAAGAGTAAAAGGAGACAGCCTTCATCTTGAACAGGGAAATAATATTATTGAGCTGAAAAGAACAAAAATCTAGAATAACAATATCCCTCTACACGGAGGGATATTTTTTATATTATAAAAAGCACATTCGTAAAATGTTTCAATTGTATGACATGACACAATAAAATTTACTTTTGCTGGAAAGTCTTATAATGATCTTTAGTAACATATACTAATCCGTCGTTACTGTATATCAGGCGATCCGCGTTTCGTGGCCCGCAATTATAGTTGAGATCTGCCTCATAATATTTACGATTTGACTTTTTAGGTAACAGACCTTCTCTATTAGTGAAGTTATCACCACCAATAGCCTTTCCCGGCAAAACAGTACATAAATTTCCATTTGAAGGTACCCATCCATATGACATTGCTTCAGCCTTAGTAATATAATAATCAGGTAATTTATGATTTGATTTTACATAACTCACAACTGTATTTTCATTAGTAAGGTCTGAAATATTAGTAGCTCTGGAAGCCTCTGTCTTAGCAGTCTCAGTTTTGCTTGCGACTCTTGTTACAGAACCGGAGTCTAATCTGCTGTCATCATGAGAACATCCTATTGTGAACAAAGCTAAGATCGCTAAAAATAAAAATTTGGTTTTCATAAAAGAATTATTATTTGGTACTCAAAAATAAGCGTATTATTTTTCTTTTATGTTAAGAGAATATTAAACCCTGCCTTACTCCGGATCTTCGCAGCTAATGATAAGAATAACGATTGCGGCATAGCGAATTGATGTAAGTAGAGGAAGAGAAAATATACAGATTTTCAACTTCACAAAATTCATATACAAAAAAACCATCCGGAATGCGGATGGTTTTCATTGTATATCTGATGAATATTATTCTTCAGTTTTTTCTTCAGTAGTATCAGCTTTAGCTTCTTCTACTTTCTCTTCTACTGCAGGAGCTTCAGCAACTACCGCTTCAGCTTTTTTAGGTGCAGCAGTTGATCTTCTGCTTCTTCTTGTAGCTTTTTTCTCTTCAGCATTAGGGTTGTAAAGCTCGTTGAAATCTACTAATTCGATAAGAGCAGTATCAGCAGCATCACCTGGTCTGAATCCTGTCTTGATGATTCTTGTATAACCACCGTTTCTTTCAGCGATTTTAGGAGCTACAGTTCTGAATAATTCAGCAACCGCAAATTTATTTTGAAGGTAAGAGAATACTACTCTTCTGTTGTGTGTAGTATCTTCTTTTGCTTTTGTTAATAGAGGCTCAACATATACTCTTAAAGCTTTAGCTTTAGCTACAGTAGTGTTGATTCTTTTATGCTCAATTAGAGAACAAGCCATATTAGAAAGTAAAGCACTTCTGTGAGAAGCTGTTCTTCCTAAGTGATTGAATTTTTTACCGTGTCTCATTATTAATTATTTATCAGCGTCTAACTTATATTTTGCAACGTCGAAACCGAAGTTAAGACCTTTTGAATGCACTAATTCTTCTAGTTCTGTCAAAGATTTTTTACCAAAATTTCTGAATTTCATCAAATCAGACTTACTGTAAGAAACCAGTTCTCCAAGAGTTTCTACTTCAGCTGCTTTCAGACAGTTAAGGGCTCTTACAGAAAGATCCATATCTGCTAATTTAGACTTAAGAAGTTGTCTTGTGTGAAGAGTTTCTTCATCGTATTGGATAGATGCTTTTACAGCTTCAGTTTCAAGCGTGATTCTCTCATCAGAGAACAACATGAAGTGATAAATTAATATCTTAGAAGCTTCAGTTAAAGCGTTCTGAGGGCTGATAGACCCGTCAGTTTCTATATCTAATACAAGTTTTTCGTAGTCTGTTTTTTGCTCTACACGATAATTTTCAATGCTGTATTGAACTTTCTTGATTGGCGTGAAAATAGAGTCAATAGCAATAGTACCTACCGGTGCATTGTTTGACTTATTTTGTTCTGAAGGAACATACCCTCTACCTTTTTCAATATTGAAAGTAATTTCGAAAGTTACATCACTGTTTAGGTTACAAATCACTAAATCCGGGTTCAGAACCTCGAATCCGTTGATCGACTTTCCTAAATCTCCAGCAGTAATAATCGTTTGACCTGAAACTTTAGCAACAACCTGCTCATTAGCCTGGCCTTCTGCTGCAGCTTTTAATCTTACCTGCTTTAGGTTAAGAATAATTTCGGTAACGTCTTCGATTACTCCTGGAATAGTTGAAAATTCGTGCTCTACACCTTCTATTTTGATAGATGAAATAGCATATCCTTCCAGAGAAGAAAGCAACACTCTTCTCAAAGCATTACCGATTGTAAGCCCGAAACCTGGTTCTAAAGGTCTGAATTCGAATTGACCTTTAAATTCATCAGAGTTAAGTAAAATTACTTTATCGGGTTTTATGAATTGTAAAATTGCCATATTATTGGGTTGAGCAAAAATTTGATTAAAAAATTATTTAGAGTAAAGTTCGACGATAAGGTTCTCCTTAATATCCTCCGGAATTTGGATTCTTTCAGGAGCAGAAATGAAAGTACCTTCTTTCTTCTCATCGTTGAATTGTAACCACTCATAGTTTGACTTAGAAGCCAACGCATTGGTAACAACCTCAAGAGACTTAGACTTTTCTCTTACAGTGATGACATCACCTGCTTTTACCAAGTAAGAAGGGATATTAAGAATTTCTCCGTTCACAGTGATGTGTCTGTGAGAAACTAATTGTCTAGCACCAGATCTTGTTTTAGCAAAACCTAATCTGTATACTACGTTATCCAATCTTGATTCACAAAGTTGTAATAGAACTTCCCCTGTTACACCTTTACTTCTGTGTGCTTTTTCAAATAAGTTAGCAAACTGTCTTTCTAAGATACCGTACGTATATTTAGCTTTTTGTTTTTCAGCTAACTGAACTGCGTATTCTGATTTCTTAGCACCTCTTCTTTTGTTAGGACCGTGTTGTCCTGGCGGTTGGTTTTTTCTTTTTTCGAAGTTTTTATCATCTCCGTAGATTGCAGCACCAAACTTTCTAGCAATCTTAGTTTTAGGTCCAATATATCTTGCCATAATGGGTAAATTCTAAAAATTAAACTCTTCTTCTTTTTGGTGGTCTACATCCATTGTGTGGCATAGGAGTCACATCAATGATTTCGCTAACTTCAATTCCTGAATTGTGGATAGATCTGATAGCAGATTCTCTACCTGCACCTGGTCCTTTCACAAACACCTTTACTCTTCTTAAACCAGCTTCGTGAGCTACAGCAGAGCAATTTTCAGCTGCCATTTGAGCAGCAAATGGAGTATTCTTTTTAGAACCTCTGAAACCCATTTTACCGGCAGAAGCCCAAGAGATAACCTCTCCGTTTTTATTTGTTAAAGAAATGATGATGTTATTGAAAGAAGCCTGAATATGAGCTTCTCCAATAGCTTCAACTTTTACTTTTCTTTTTTTAACTACTTTAGTTTGTTTTGCCATAATTCCTAACGATTATTTACTAGCTTTTTTCTTGTTAGCAACAGTTTTTCTCTTCCCTTTACGTGTTCTAGAGTTGTTTTTCGTTCTCTGGCCTCTTAAAGGTAATCCAAGTCTGTGACGTATTCCTCGTTGGCATCCTATGTCCATCAATCGCTTGATGTTCAATTGCACTTCAGATCTCAATTCTCCTTCTACTTTTACGTTTTCAGAGATATATGTTCTGATTGCAGCCAATTCATCGTCATTCCATTCGTTGACTTTCTTGTCTTCGCTGATACCGGCAGCTTTAAGGATTTCAGAAGAAGTACTTCTTCCTACTCCATAGATGTAAGTTAAACCGATAACACCTCTTTTGTTTTTTGGTAAATCAATACCTGCAATTCTCGCCATAATTTAATGTTAACCTTGTCTTTGTTTAAATTTTGGGTTCTTCTTGTTGATTACAAACAGTACACCTTTTCTGCGTACAATCTTGCAATCAGCGCTTCTTTTTTTAATTGATGCTCTTACTTTCATTTTGATAGTATTTATTTTTTACAAATGCCAAATGGAATGTGTATTCCATTTGGCTAATTGTTTTAATATCTAAATGTGATTCTCCCTTTTGTTAAATCATAGGGGGACATTTCTAGTTTTACCTTATCACCAGGTAAAAGTTTAATATAATGCATTCTCATTTTGCCGGAGATATGAGCAATAAGGATATGCCCATTTTCCAGCTCTACACGGAACATGGCGTTCGAAAGTGCTTCCACGATCACGCCATCTTGTTCAATATGTTTTTGTTTTGCCATAAATTAATATCCAGTCGTTCTTGATAATTTAGACTGCATTAAGCCATCATAATGATGGTTCAGCAGATATGTATTAATCTGTTGAACTGTATCTAAAATTACACCCACCATAATTAATAGTGACGTTCCCCCGAAAAATAGGGCAAACGCATCTGTCTGAACAAAGCTTCCATGCACAATTGCTGGAAGGACTGCAAAGATAGATAAAAAAATTGCACCTGGCAAGGTAATTTTTGATAAAATATCATCTAAATAATCAGCGGTCTCTTTTCCGGGTCTTACCTTCGGTACTAAACCTCCGTTTCTTTTCAAATCATCAGCCATCTGGTTTACCGGAATAGTAATCGCAGTATAGAAAAATGAGAAGATAATAATTAATAGCGCAAACAATACATTGTACTGCCAGCTAAAAACATTCTTGAAACCTGCAAGAAAAGTATTAGACTCATCGAACTTTGTTAATAGTCCTGGTACGAACATCAATGCCTGAGCAAAGATAATCGGCATTACACCAGCAGCATTTACTTTCAATGGAATCCATTGTCTTGCTCCCTGCATAAGATTTTTGTTTACACCTCCTCTTGCTTGAGCTCTGCTTACATACTGAATTGGAATTTTTCTGACAGCAACCGATAGGATCACTGCTAAAAGAACTACCAACATCCAGAATAATACTTCAATAAGGATCATGATAGATCCCATTCCTCCTTTTCCGTTCTGCACGGCCATCTCCTGTACGAATGCCTCAGGTAATCTTGAAAGGATCCCCACCATAATAAGGATAGAGATACCATTTCCGATTCCTTTATCGGTAATCTTTTCACCTAACCACATTGCAAATACTGAACCACCTACAAGTATAACAATACTTGGTAACCAGAACATAATTGAATTTGGCTCTACATAATATGCAGACTGGAACTGAGCATACGGTAAGAATAATTGAGTAATAGAAGTTAAGTAAGAAGGTGCCTGTACCAGACAAACCCCGATCGTTAACCATCTTGTAATTTGGTTCAATGTATTTCTACCTGACTCTCCATCTTTCTGAAGCTTCTGAAGATAAGGAATAGCCATCCCCATCAACTGAACAATAATAGAAGCAGAAATATAAGGCATGATTCCTAACGCCATTACGGAAGCGTGGCTGAAAGCTCCCCCCGTAAACGACGAAAGCAAGCCAAGGAGACCTGCTCCTTGCTTGTTACCGCCTTGATTTTTATAATGCTCTAAGAGATCTCCCACTTCTGCAAGATTAATTGCCGGAAGTGAAATATAAGATGCGAATCTATACACAAGGATAATCCCTAAAGTGAAGAGAATTTTATCTCTCAATTCTTTAAGACTCCAAATATTTTTAAGTGTTTGTATAAATTCTTTCATTAGTAAGTATTATAAGGTAATTGCTTTTCCACCTGCTTTAGCAATAAGCTCTTCAGCAGATTTAGTGAATTTGTCAGCAGAGATTGAAACCGCAGATTTCAATTCTCCTCTACCCATAATTTTCACTAATTCGTTTTTAGAAACTATCCCGTTTGCTACTAAAACTTCTTTCGTGATCTCTCCAGTGATGGATTTGTTCTCGATTAAAGTCTGGATCGTATCAAGGTTAACTCCTCTAAACTCTTTTCTGTTTACGTTTTTGAATCCGAATTTAGGTAATCTTCTTTGTAAAGGCATCTGTCCACCTTCGAAACCGATTTTCTGAGAATAACCAGCTCTAGCTTTTTGACCTTTGTGTCCTTTTGTTGAAGTACCTCCTTTTCCGCTACCTTGACCTCTACCAATTCTCTTTGAGTTGAAAGTAGATCCTGCAGCAGGTTGTATGTTATTTAAATTCATTTTAATTTCTCTTTTATAAAATTATTTTTGAACTTCTAGTAAGTGACCTACAGCAGCTATCATTCCTAAGATAGAAGGAGTAGCTTCGTGCTCTACAACTTGGTGAAGTCTTTTTAATCCTAATGCTTCAAGCGTTCTCTTTTGGGTTTTTGTTCTACCAATAGCGCTTCTTACTTGCTTTACTTTAATTGTTGCCATTGTTTTAATTATTAACCGTTAAACACTTTACTTAGAGAAACTCCTCTCATTCTAGCGATCTCTTCAGGTCTTCTGATATCTAATAACGCTTTGAAAGTAGCTTTCACTACGTTGTGAGGGTTAGAAGATCCTTTAGATTTTGAAAGGATATCGTGAATACCAGCAGATTCCAATACCGCTCTTACCGCACCACCTGCGATAAGTCCTGTACCGTGAGAAGCAGGTCTTAAGAAGATATCTGCACCACCGTATCTAGCAGTAGTTTGGTGAGGAATCGTGTGGTTCATTACCGGAACTTTCACAAGGTTTTTCTTAGCATCTTCAACTGCTTTAGCAATTGCAGAAGCAACCTCTTTAGATTTTCCTAAACCAAAACCGATAACTCCTTCTTCATTTCCTACTACAACAATAGCAGAAAATCCGAAAGCTCTACCTCCTTTAGTTACTTTTGTTACTCTGTTAACAGCTACGAGACGATCTTTTAATTCTAATCCTCCCGGTTTTACTCTTTCTATATTATCTAGTCCTAACATATTTTCCGAAATTTAATGATTAGAATTTAAGTCCACCTTCTCTCGCTCCGTCAGCTAGAGCTTTTACTCTACCGTGGTATACGAAACCGTTTCTGTCAAATACAATACTTTCGATTCCTGCAGCGATAGCTTTAGCAGCAATAGCTTTACCAACAGCAGCAGAAATTTCAGTCTTAGTACCTTTAGCGTCTACACCTTTCTCTCTAGAAGAAGCTGATGCTAAAGTTTTACCATTTTTATCGTCGATTAACTGAGCGTAAATTTCCTTATTACTTTTGTATACAGATAATCTTGGCAATTCAGAAGAACCAGAGATTTTTCCTCTTACTCTTCTTTTGATTCTTATTCTTTTTTCTAATTTACTTAATGCCATAATACTTATAATTTATTAAGCAGATTTACCAGCTTTACGTCTAACAATTTCTCCTACGAATCTTACACCTTTTCCTTTGTATGGCTCAGGCTTTCTGAAAGAACGGATCTTTGCAGTAACCATTCCTAGAAGTTGTTTGTCATGAGACGTTAAAGTAATAATTGGGTTTTTACCTTTTTCAGTCAATGTATCAACTTTTACTTCACTTGGAAGTTCTAATACGATACCGTGAGAGAATCCTAAAGCTAACTCAAGTTTTTGACCTGCGTGAGATGCTCTGTATCCTACCCCTACTAGTTCTAGTTTCTTTTCGAAACCTTCTGATACACCAACGATCATGTTAGCGATCAACGCTCTGTATAAACCGTGAAGCGCTTTGTGTTGTTTAGAATCAGATGGTCTGTTTACGTTAAGTTGACCATCGTTTTGTTCTAAAGTAATTCCTGCTGTAAGCTCCTGAGAAAGTTCTCCTTTAGCTCCTTTAACAGTTACTACACCGTTGTTTTCAGTGATTGTAACTCCAGCTGGAATTGTTATAATTGCTTTACCAATTCTTGACATTTTCCTCTGATTAAAAATTAATAAACATAGCAGATTACTTCACCGCCTACTTTCTCTTCTCTAGCTTTCTTGTCAGTCATTACTCCTTTAGAAGTAGAGATGATAGAAATACCCAAACCGTTTAGTACTCTTGGAAGTTCAGTAGAACCTTTGTACTGTCTCAAACCTGGTCTTGAAGCTCTTTGAATAGACTTAATAGCAGGTTTGTTAGTTTGCTTATCATACTTTAAAGCGATTTTGATCACTCCTTGAACAGCGTTATCTTCAAACTTGAAGTTTAAGATATACCCTTGATCAAATAGGATCTTAGTAATCTCCTTTTTGATTTTCGATGCAGGAATTTCCACCACTTTGTGGCCTGCGCTTTGTGCGTTCCTTACTCTTGTTAGGAAATCTGAAATTGGATCTGTTACCATTTTTCTTTTATAAATTATTGGTTAAAGAACAATCAGTTTTGAAAAGACTTGAAGATTAAAATATCAGACGTCAGAAATCTTCGGTCTGATATTTTTATTCTTTAGTATCTTGACAACTTAATTGTCCCGATTTTTAATTAGTAATTATTACCAACTAGCTTTTCTTACACCTGGGATAAGACCGTTGTTTGCCATTTCTCTGAAAGTTACTCTGGAAATACCGAACGTTCTCATGTATCCTCTTGGTCTACCTGTTAGTTTACATCTGTTGTGTAATCTTACAGGAGAAGCATTTTTAGGCAATTTTTGAAGTCCTTCGTAATCACCAGCTTCTTTAAGAGCTTGTCTTTTAGCAGCGTATTTAGCAACTAGTGCTTCTCTTTTGCGCTCACGCGCTTTCATTGATTCTTTAGCCATTTCTTAGTTCTTTTTAAATGGTAAACCGAAGTGAGTTAATAATGCTTTAGCTTCTTTATCTGTTTTCGCTGTAGTAACGAAAGTGATGTCCATCCCTTGGATTTTTTTCACTTTGTCAATTACGATCTCAGGGAAGATAATCTGCTCAGTAATACCTAAGTTGTAGTTACCTCTACCATCGAAACCATCTGCTTTGATCCCAGAGAAATCTCTGATACGTGGTAAAGCAGAAGAAGTAAGTCTGTCTAAGAACTCATACATTCTGTGAGCTCTCAAAGTTACTTTTGCACCTACAGGCATTCCTTTTCTTAGTTTGAATGCAGCTTCGTCTTTCTTAGAGATCGTCCCTACTGCTTTCTGACCTGTGATGTTTGTCAATTCTTCTACAGCATAATCAATGATTTTCTTATCTGCAGTAGCATCTCCTAAACCTTGTGATACAACGATTTTCTCTAATCTAGGTACTTGCATGATTGACTTGTACCCGAATTCTTCCATCATTGCAGGAACAATTGTCTCTTTATATGCTTTTTTGGGTCTTGCTATAAATTCCATGTTAATTCAAATTATAAAGTTTCACCCGTTTTTTTGTTAATTCTTACTTTCTTATCTCCTTCGATTTTGTAACCGATTTTGATAGCTTTTCCGTCTTTACCAACTAAAGCTACGTTTGAGATATGAATAGAAGCTTCTTTCTCAGTAATTCCTCCTTGAGGATTTGCAGCTGAAGGCTTAACGTGTTTTTTAACGATGTTAAGTCCTGCAACGATTACTCTAGGGTCTCTACCTTCTTTCTTAATCACTTCAATAACTTCACCAGTCTTACCTTTGATATCTTTCTTACCAGTAGTAATGATTACGTTATCTCCTCTTTTTATTTTTAACTTTGACATTTCTTTTAAAAATTTTAAAAATTAAAGTACTTCAGGAGCTAATGAAATGATTTTCATATATTCTTTGTCTCTCAACTCACGAGCAACCGGTCCGAAAACACGAGTTCCTCTCATTTCTCCCGCTGCGTTTAGTAATACACAAGCATTATCGTCGAATTTGATGTATGAACCATCTTTTCTTCTTACTGCTTTTTTAGTTCTTACTACTACAGCTTTAGATACCTGACCTTTTTTTGCGTTTCCTGATGGTGTAGAATCCTTGATAGTAACAACGATTTTATCACCAACTGAAGCATATCTTCTTCTGGTTCCTCCCAGAACTCTGATAACTAGTACTTCTTTTGCACCTGTATTATCAGCAACTTTTAATCTTGATTCTGTTTGTAACATTATTACTTAGCTTTTTCAATGATTCTTACTAATCTCCATCTCTTGCTCTTGCTCAAAGGTCTAGTTTCTTGGATCAAAACTGTATCACCTTCTGTGCATTCGTTGTTCTCGTCGTGTGCAGTATATTTTTTCGTTTTCAAAACGAATTTACCGTACATCGGGTGTTTTACTCTTGTAGTTTCACTAACAACAATAGTTTTTTCCATTTTATTGCTGGAAACCACTCCGATTCTTTCTTTTCTTAAATTTCTATCCATTGTAAAATGAAATTATTGTTTGTTAGTTAACTCAGTGTTTAGTCTTGCGATTGTTCTTCTCAAATCTTTGATTTGAATCGGGTTTTCAATTGGGCTGATTGCATGAGCCAATTTCAATTTAGAATATTGAGCTTTTGCTTCAGTTAATTGAGCTTGAATATCACCCGCGCTTAAATTTTTAATATCAGCATTTTTCATTGTATTCAAAGATTATAGAGGTTTAACAAAATCGTTAGCAACGATGAATTTAGTAACTACTGGTAATTTTTGTGCCGCAAGTCTAAGAGCTTCTTTCGCAACTTCGTAAGGAACACCTCCTACTTCGAACATAATTTTACCTGGCTTTACTACAGCTACCCAGTATTCAACAGCACCTTTACCTTTACCCATACGTACTTCCGCAGGTTTTTTAGTAATTGGCTTATCCGGGAAGATTTTGATCCATAGTTGACCTTCTCTCTTCATATATCTTGTCGCAGCGATACGAGCCGCTTCAATTTGTCTTGCAGTGATCCAAGCTCCTTCCGTTGCTTTGATCCCAAAAGTTCCGTATGCAAGTTGACTACCTCTCTGGGCATTCCCCTTCATCTTCATCTTGTGAACTCTACGGAATTTGGTTCTTTTTGGTTGTAACATAATTTCTAAATTTTAGATTTTAGATTTTAGATTTTAGATTTTTTTTAATTTTAAAAAAGTAACGGTAATTTAAAATTCAAAATTTCTAATCTAAAATTTTAATTATTATTGTTATTGTTGTTGTTTTTTCTAGGTCTTCTGTTGTCTCTGTCTCCTCCTCTGTTTCCTCTGTCTGACTGACCTCCTTTTTTCTGTTGTCCCACTAGTGGAGAAAGTTCTCTTTTACCGTAAACTTCACCTTTCATGATCCAAACTTTCACTCCTAGTCTACCGTAAGTAGTATGAGCTTCTGCCCAGTGGTAATCGATATCAGCTCTGAAAGTTGACAATGGAATTCTTCCTTCTTTGAAAGATTCTGATCTTGCCATTTCAGCTCCGTTTAATCTACCAGAGATTTGAACTTTAATACCTTCAGCACCCATTCTCATAGTACTTGCCATTGCCATTTTAACAGCTCTTCTGTAAGAGATTCTGTTTTCAATTTGCTTAGAAATACTATCAGCAACCAGTACAGCATCTAATTCAGGTCTTTTGATTTCGAAAATGTTGATTTGAATATCCTTACCTGTAAGTTTCTTCAATTCTTCTTTTAATTTATCAACTTCCTGACCTCCTTTACCGATGATAAGTCCCGGTCTAGCAGTAGTAATAGTTACTGTAACTAATTTTAAAGTTCTTTCAATATAAATTTTTGAAATACCACCTTTAGATAATCTAGCTTCAAGGTATCTTCTGATTTTGTAGTCTTCAGCGATTCTGTCTCCATAATCGTTTCCACCAAACCAGTTAGAATCCCATCCTCTGATGATACCTAATCTGTTACCAATTGGATTTGTCTTCTGTCCCATACCTTGATTAATTTTCTTTGTTACCTAAGATTAATGTAACGTGGTTAGATCTTTTTCTGATTCTATACCCTCTACCTTGCGGAGCTGGTCTTAGTCTCTTCAATTGTCTTGCACTATCCACAAATATTTCTTTAACGATAAGGTTTGCTTCCTCGATGTCAGCACCTTCGTTTTTCACTTGCCAGTTAGCCATAGCAGAAAGAAGTAATTTTTCTAACTTGTTAGAAGCATCCTTCTTAGAATATTTTAAGATATAAAGTGCTTTGTCTACCTGCTCTCCTCTAATGATATCAGCAACTAATCTCATTTTTCTTGGAGAAGACGGGCAATTATTTAATGAAGCTTTTACAACGTCTTTGTTAGCTTCTTTTCTTGCGATTGAACTATCTTGTTTTCTTGATCCCATGATTATCTGCTTCCTTTGTTTTTGTTACCACCATGACCTCTGAAAGATCTTGTTGGAGAAAATTCGCCTAACTTGTGACCAACCATGTTTTCTGTAACATATACAGGGATAAATGATTTCCCGTTGTGTACAGCAATAGTTTGTCCTACGAAGTCCGGAGAGATCATCGATGCTCTAGACCAAGTTTTGATAACTGTCTTCTTACCAGACTCTATATTTGCCTGAACCTTCTTATCTAAAGTATGATGAATGAACGGTCCTTTCTTAAGTGATCTTGCCATAATTATTTTCTTTTAGATACGATGTAACGGTTAGACACTTTGTTTTTCTTTCTAGTTTTGTAACCTTTAGCCGGTTTACCGTTTCTAGATCTTGGGTGACCTCCTGAAGAACGTCCTTCACCACCACCCATTGGGTGATCTACTGGGTTCATTACAACCGCTCTTGTTCTTGGTCTTCTACCTAACCATCTGCTTCTACCAGCCTTACCTGATACAGTTAATTGGTGGTCTGAGTTGGAAACTGATCCAATCATTGCATAACATTCAGTAAGGATCATTCTTGATTCTCCTGAAGGCAATTTAATGATTGCATATTTACCATCTCTAGACGTTAATTGAGCTGAAGAACCAGCACTTCTTGCTAAAATTGCACCTTGACCAGGCTTCATTTCAACACAAGAAATCACAGTACCTAATGGAATGTTTTTCAACTTCATTGCGTTCCCTACATTTGGTTCTACGCTATCACCAGAAATTACTTTCTGATCAACTTTGATACCGTTTGGAGCGATGATATATCTCTTCTCTCCGTCAGCATACTCTAGTAAAGCGATAAATGCAGTTCTGTTTGGATCGTATTCTACAGATTTTACAGTGGCTTCAACGTTTGCTTTGTTTCTTTTGAAGTCAATAATTCTGTATTTCTTTTTGTGTCCACCTCCGGTGTAACGCATGGTCATTTTACCTGTTTGGTTACGTCCACCTGACTTTTTAATACCAACTGTTAGAGATTTCTCTGGTTTGTTGGTAGTAATTTCCTCAAAATTGTTTACAATTCTGAATCTCTGTCCCGGGGTGATAGGTTTTAATTTTCTAACAGACATTACTATTATTTATAATTAATAATTAATTTACAGCAAAAATATCGATAACCTCACCTTCAGCAAGTTTGATTACCGCTTTTTTCAATTTGTTTGTCTTTCCTACTTGAAGACCTTTTTTAGTGTATTTTGAAGAAACCTTCGGAGCATAAATCATTGTGTTAACGTCTGCTACTTTTACACCGTAAGCTGCTTCAACAGCCTTTTTGATCTCGATTTTATTCGCCTTAGGATTAACTAAGAAAGAATAAGAACCTCTCAAATCTGTAAGGTAATTAGCCTTTTCTGAAATAACTGGTTTAATAATAACTGACATGACTTATTTCTTTAAATTTTCCTGGAATTTTTCAACTGCACCTTCTAAGAAAATGATTTCACCTGCATTTACTAAATCGTAAGAACTGATCTCGTTGAAGTTCATCACTTTAGTTTTAGGTAAGTTTCTTGAAGATAAATACACATTCTTGTTAGCTTCAGGAAGAACGAATAAAGATTTTTTACCGTTAAGTTCCAATGCGTTTAATACATTGATGAAATCTTTAGTCTTAGGAGCACCAAAGCTCAAATCTTCTAAAACTTTAATGCTGTTATCTCTCATTTTCTGAGATAAAACAGATTTCTTAGCCAATCTCTTAAGAGCTTTGTTCAATTTGAATCTGTAGTCTCTTGGTTTTGGTCCGAATACTCTACCTCCACCTCTGAATACTGGAGATTTGATATCACCGTATCTAGCAGATCCTGATCCTTTTTGCTTCTTAAGCTTTTTAGTAGAAGCCGTAATTTCGCTTCTCTCTTTTGCTTTATGAGTACCCTGTCTTTGAGCAGCAAGATACTGTTTAACTTCTAAGTAAACCGCGTGCTGATTTGGCTCAATTCCGAATACTGTTTCGTCTAGAGTTACTTTTCTTCCGGTCTCTTTTCCTGATGTATTTAATACTACTAGTTCCATTTTCTGATAATTACATAAGAATTTTTAGCTCCCGGAACAGCACCTTTTACTACTAAAAGATTTTGTTCTTGATCAACTTTTAACACTTGAAGGTTTTGAACAGTTACCTGCTTACCTCCCATTCTTCCAGCCATTCTCATCCCTTTGAATACTCTTGAAGGGTCTGAACCAGCACCGATAGAACCTGGAGCTCTAAGTCTGTTGTGCTGACCATGAGTTGCCTGCATTACACCTCCAAATCCGTGTCTTTTAACAACACCCTGGAAGCCTTTACCTTTTGAAGTTCCTGTTACGTCAACATACTCACCTTCAGTGAATAAATCAACTTTCACTTCTTCTCCTACTTTTACTTCATCAACGAATTCTCTGTAGAATTCTACTAATTTAGCTTTAGGAGCAGAACCAGCCTTTTTAAAATGACCAGCTAACGCTTTACCAACGTTCTTCTCACTCTTGTCATCGAAACCTAATTGAACAGCTTTATAACCGTCTTTTTCTAAGGTTCTGACCTGTAAAACCGAGCATGGACCAGCTTGAATAACTGTACAAGGAATGTTTTTCCCTTCTTCGTTAAACAAAGATGTCATACCGATTTTTTTACCAATAATACCTGACATTGTTTATATTATAATAAAATTTATCCTTTATTTTTCCCATTTTTCGGAAGTCTGAAGCAATTTCTACTTTTGATATAGGCATACTACGCCCCTAAAATGAGTGTGCAAATCTACGAATAATTTTGTAACCGACAAATATTTCAACTAAAATATTTTGATTTTTAATCAATTAGATGATTTTGAAAAAATTCAGAATGAATTTCCCTAAGAATTATTTTGATTTTTAAAAAGAAATCAAGAAGAAGTCTGCTTACACCATAACATTTACCCCCACCTCTTCCAATCCGGCTCTGTCTTCATCAGAAATACCGCTATCTGTAATCAGATAATCAATATGATCCAGTGAAGCAATTTTACCGAAGCCTTTCTTATTAAGCTTGGAGGAATCTGCAAGAATTACAGTCTGATCAGCACATTCAATCATCACCTGATTAAGATGAGCTTCCGCAGCATTGGATGTACTGATTCCGAATTCAGGATCAATTCCGTCCACCCCCAGAAAAAGTTTATTACAGGAAAACTGCTTCAGTATCCCTTCTGAAATAGATCCTACTATAGAAGTAGAGCTCTTCCGAACCTCGCCTCCCAGTTGAATAATATTAATATTAGGATTATTGCAAAGCTCAATCGCCACTCTTAAAGAAGACGTCAGTACGGTAAGCGGGCCAAAGTTCACCAACATTCTTGCCAGATAATGCATCGTAGTTCCGGAAGCCAGAATAATACAATCATTTTCCTGAATCAATGGCAGCGCAGCCTTTGCAATTGCCTGTTTAGCTTCCACATTGATATTCTCCTTCTCTCCTACATTCTTCTCATAAGCATACCTTACCTGCTTACTTGCTCCGCCATGATTACGGAAAAGAAGCCCTAAACTTTCGAGATAGTTCAAATCCTTTCGAATCGTAACCGAAGACACATTAAACTTTTCACATAAATCCTGAACAAGAACATGACCTTTCTCATTCAGTTCTTTTAATATTTCATCATGCCTTGGGATTAACTTCTCCATTTTATTCGTTTCACCAAAATTAACGTTTTTTTTTCAGACCATAAAATTTCATTTATTTTCTTTTTGCTTTCATTTTTAATTTATATATTTGAAAACGAAACATAAACGAAACATTTATGAAACGAAACGAAGAACTCAGTCAGTTAACCAATGTAAAGGAATGGGACTTTATAGTCATAGGAGGAGGAGCCAGTGGTTTAGGCTCAGCATTAGATGCCGTGAGCAGGGGATTCAAAACATTACTACTTGAATCTCATGACTTTGCAAAAGCAACTTCCAGCAGAAGTACAAAATTAGTACATGGTGGAGTAAGATATCTTGCCCAGGGAGATGTCGGATTGGTAAAAGAAGCATTAAAGGAAAGAGGTTTATTAGCAAAAAATGCAGCACATATTGTAAAAAATCAATCTTTTATTATTCCTAATTACACCTGGTGGGGAGGAATCTATTATAAAATAGGATTATCTGTGTATGATTTCCTTGCCGGAAAATTAAGTCTGGGTAAAACAAAATACATCAGCAAAGCCAAAACAATCGAAAAACTTCCGACTATAGAACAGAATCATCTGGCAAGCGGAGTGGTTTACCAGGATGGTCAGTTTGATGACGCAAGACTTGCGGTCAACTTAACTCAAACGATCATTGAAAAAGGTGGAAGTGCCGTGAATTATGTCAAGGTGGTTAATCTTCTGAAAGACAAATCCGATAAAGTAATTGGCGTGATTGCAGAAGACCAGTTTTCCAAACAGCAATATCAGATTCATGGTAAAGTGGTCATCAATGCCACAGGAGTATTCACGAATGACATTCTGAATATGAACAATCCTAAGCATGGTAAACTTGTTGTACCAAGCCAGGGAATTCATTTGGTATTAGATAAATCTTTCCTGAAGAGTGATGATGCCATCATGATTCCTAAAACATCGGACGGAAGGGTTTTATTTGTCGTCCCATGGCATGACAGAGCACTGGTAGGAACTACCGATACCCTTTTGGAAAGCGAAAGTTTTGAACCCCGTGCATTAGAAGAAGAGATCAATTTTGTTTTAAATACAGCCAGACAATACCTGGCTAAAAAACCTACCCGTGAAGATGTAAAATCTGTATTCGCCGGACTTCGCCCTCTTGCGGCTCCTAAAGACGGAAGCAAAAGTACAAAAGAGGTTTCCAGAAGCCACAAAGTGATTGCTTCGGATACGGGATTAATTTCTATTATAGGAGGAAAATGGACGACTTATCGTAAAATGGCAGAGGACACGGTAGACGAAGCCATGAAAGTGCATAAACTCGGAAACACTACATCTAAAACAGAACATTTATCTATTCATGGGAATGTAAAACCCGAGCAGGTAGACAGAAGCAATCACCTGTATGTGTACGGATCGGATATTCCGGCTATAAAAGCTCTACAAGACAGCAATCCTAAATATTTACAAAAAATCCATCCGGATCATCCTTTTACCGTTGCAGAAGTAGTATGGGCTGTAAGACATGAAATGGCAGAAACCATTGAAGATGTTTTAGCAAGAAGAGTCCGCTTATTATTCCTGGACGCAAGAGCAGCTATCGACAGCACCCACGCCGTTTCCAGAATCATTGCTGAGGAAAAAGGACATCCTGAAGAATGGGCACAACAACAAGAAAATGAATTCATCGAGTTGGCGAAAGGATATTTACTGACTCCTTATTCGCCTAAAGTTATTAACCTAATTTAATCAGACTACATGAATGAAAAATTAATCCTCGCTCTCGACCAGGGAACAACTTCCTCCAGAGCGATTCTATTCAATCACAGTGGAGAAATAAAATATGTATCTCAGAAAGACTTCAGACAAATCTTCCCTACTCCGGGTTGGGTAGAGCATGATCCGAATGAAATCTGGTCATCACAAATCTCCGTAGCAGCAGAAGTTATTGCCAAAGCAGGAATCTCCGGACTGGAAGTAGCTGCCATTGGTATTACCAACCAGCGTGAAACGACTATAGTCTGGGACAAAGAAACCGGTGACCCGATTTACAATGCCATCGTATGGCAGGACCGCAGGACCTCCAAGTATTGTGATGAACTGAAGGAGCAGGGCCACGCCGAAACAATCAGAAACAAAACAGGACTTGTACTAGACGCTTACTTCTCCGCAACTAAATTAAAATGGATCCTGGATAACATAAAAGGGGCAAGAGAAAAAGCTGAAGCCGGAAAATTATGTTTCGGAACCGTAGATACATGGCTTATCTGGAAGCTAACGCGTGGAAAAATGTTTATCACTGATGTATCCAACGCCAGCAGAACGATGCTTCTGAATATCCACACGCTGGAATGGGACAACGATCTGTTGAAACTCTTCAACATTCCTGAAGCCATTCTTCCTGAAGTAAAACAAAGCAGCGAAGTATATGGAGAAACAGCCACTACTTTATTCTCTACCAAAATCCCTATCGCGGGGATTGCCGGAGACCAGCAGGCCGCTTTATTCGGACAGATGTGTACGTCACCCGGAATGGTAAAAAACACTTACGGAACAGGATGCTTCTTATTAATGAATACAGGAAAAGAAGCCGTTTCTTCTAAGAACAACCTGCTTACAACGGTAGCCTGGAAGATTAACGGAGAAGTAAATTACGCCCTTGAAGGCAGTGTATTCGTGGGAGGAGCCGCTATCCAATGGCTGAGAGATGGTCTTAAACTCATTCATTCATCAGAAGAAGTAAATGATTTGGCAGCTTCTGTTGAGAATAACGGAGGAGTCTACTTTGTTCCGGCCCTTACCGGATTAGGCGCACCGCATTGGGACCAATACGCGAGAGGAACTATTGTCGGGATCACCAGAGGAACTACTGATGCTCACATTGCAAGAGCAACACTCGAAGGAATTGCATTTCAGGTTTATGATATTGTAAAAGCTATGGAAGCAGATTCCGGAAGAGCCAGCCTTGAATTAAGAGTAGACGGAGGTGCTTCAGCGAGTAATTTATTAATGCAAATCCAGTCCGATTTATTCGGGTTTAAAATAACCAGACCGAAAACCCTGGAAACCACCGCTCTTGGAGCCGCTTACCTTGCCGGTCTTGCCGTGGGATACTGGAAAAGCATTGATGAAATACAGGCTCAATGGATTGTAGACAAAGATTTCCATCCTCAATTGGAAAAAGAACACGTTGATAAAATGGTACACTCCTGGCAAAGAGCCGTATCACGTGCACAAAACTGGATAGAAGATTAATTCCCTGACCTTAAAAAAACTCATATGACCCCATTTATCGCAGAATTAATAGGCACAATGCTCCTGGTATTACTAGGCAACGGCGTTGTAGCCAATGTTGTTCTGAAAGGAACAAAAGGAAATAACTCCGGCTGGATTGTAATTACCACCGCATGGGCATTAGCCGTTTTCATTGGTGTTACCGTTGCAGGCCCTGTAAGTGGTGCACACCTGAACCCGGCAGTTACGATCGGACTTGCCACTGCAGGAAAGTTTTCCTGGGATCTGGTTCCTTCGTATATCGCAGCGCAGATGATCGGAGGAATGCTTGGTGCATTTCTGGTATGGCTTTTCCATAAAGATCATTTCGCCATCACCGAAGACGAGCCGGGAATGCTTGCCTGTTTCTGTACAGCACCGGCCATCAGAAAGACCTCTTCAAATCTTATCAGTGAGATTATAGGAACGTTTGTACTTGTTTTTGTTATTTTCCATTTCTCAGATCCAAGTATTTCGATCCATACTGATCCGACTGCCAAAGTAGGATTAGGTTCCGTAGGTGCAATTCCCGTTACGTTTCTTGTATGGGCTATAGGCCTGTCACTGGGTGGAACCACAGGATATGCGATAAATCCGGCAAGAGATCTTGCTCCAAGAATTATGCATGCAATTCTCCCTGTGAAAGGAGGCAGTGACTGGAGCTATTCCTGGATACCAGTAGCGGGACCAGTGATCGGAGCTGTTTTAGCCGCTGTTTTATATGGACTCTTAACATAAACAATACCAATGATGAGAATTTTAAAAGCCATCTTTCTGCTTGCTCTGGGAACAGGAAGATTATTCTCTCAGGAAACCACTGAGACCAAGGAAAGCAGACTTGATTTTACAGCTAACATCCAGAACAACCATTTATGGAGAGGGTTAATTATTACGGATAAACCTGTTGTTATGGGAAACCTTTCGTATGCACTGGATGCAGAAAAGAAATGGAAAGTAGGAATCTGGGGAGCATCAGCCTTAGCCGACGATAAAGATAATACCCATTATAAAGAAATTAATTATTACGTTCAGTATTCTGACGGACGTCTGTATATCGGATTATGGGATCTCTACAACTCCAGAAATATCAACACGGCTGTGGCGGCAGATGATATCTTCAGTTATTCACAAAGAAGAACCGCCCATATTATTGATCTAAGAACCAATTATACTTTCGGCCCTTCTTTCCCTATTAATATTGAAGCAGACATTATGCTCTATGGAGGAGCCAATGCAGGAGAAGTTATTCTGGAACCGGACGGAAGTTATAAGAAAAACAGATACTCTACCTACGTTCAGGCAAGTTATCCGGTAATCAAAGATCAAAAAGTAAACCTGGACGCTTTTGTAGGAGCCGGATTTGCACTTAATGACAGAACCTTCCTTTATGGAAATGGTAAAAACAGCTTTGACATTGTCAATGTAGGAGTAAAAGCAGGAAAAGTTATTAAAATTACAGAGCATTACAGCCTTCCTGTTTATATGATGGCCATGTGGAACCCATCTAATAAATTTGCAAGGATTCAGCTTGCGATGACAGTGTTTTAATGCACAACTTGACGAAATCAAAAACCACTTCCCCCGGAAGTGGTTTTTTCGTAATAAGAAAATCAGATTATTCCATCAGCAATCTATAAAAAACTGATGCAACAACCAATCCCCGTGATTTTACGGTGCGCCGTTTGTATAAATATCTTTATTTTTGAAGAATTAATTATGTACACTACAGTATGAAACTACTAAAGATTTTAGGGGTTTTATTGTTTATTACTTCCTGCAGTAAAAAAGAAGATCATCCTTATACATTCTATTACTGGAAAACCAACCTGAAGCTTACCCGGGAGGAGAAGAAAACATTAGACCAGGCTAGCGTACCTTATTTGTATACCCGATTTTTTGACGTGGATAAAGCTGATGACAAATTTCAGCCGGTGGCTGTTATTACCAGAGACAAAAGTTTTGAGACCAGTAAACAGATTATTCCTACGGTTTTTATTACCAATCAGACTTTATTGAATATAAATCCGGAAGAGATTAAGTTTCTTGCCAAAAGTATTCATCATCTGCTTCAAAAGAAAATTAATGAATACCATTTTAAAACCAATAATGAGATTCAGATTGACTGTGACTGGACCGCCGGTACGCGGGATGATTATTTTAAATTCCTGAAAGAGCTGAAAAGAGTTTCCGGAAAAAACATCACCTGTACTCTGCGGCTTCATCAGGTTAAAGATAAAAAACAAACGGGCATTCCACCGGTAGAAAAAGTATATCTTATGTGCTACTCCACTTCTTCTCCATTGGAAAAATCGGATAAAAATTCAATACTGGACATCAGTGTACTGAAAAACTATCTTTCAAAAATGGAAGACTATCCTGTCAAAAATATTGCAGTGGCACTGCCTATCTATTCCTGGGGAATTGTTACCAATCATCTGGAAAAGCATAAACTAATCAATGCCTTGTCTGAAAAAGATCTTGACAATCCCAATTTTAAAAAGATTTCAAAAAACGAAGCTGAAATCATGAAAGACGGATTTTACTTTGGCAATTACCTCAATAAAGGTTTCACGATAAAAACAGAAGAAATCTCAGAGGAACAGCTCGAAGAAGTCACTCATTTTCTTGAGAAAAAAATCCCGCATTTTAATATTATTTATTATCAATTAGATAGTAAATTTGTATCGGGCCGAAAATTTTAAACCATCGCAGATCGTGTAATCTCTGCAGGAATTTAATTATTACCCATTTAAAAATTTAAAAACACCATTTCCATATGAAAAAGTATATTCTTTCACTTGCAGTCGCATCCCTTTTTTATACGAAATCCGATGCCTGTGCCTGGTCTGATCCGGATTATGAATATTTTAATCTTTTCACTCAGAGCATCATCAAGGATAAGTCTTATCTCCCTTTTCTACATAGTTATTCAACCAGGTTTTACACCGGATATAAAGCTTCTTTAATTCCTGATGATAATCTTGAAGCCTGGAAAAAGTACTTTAATGGCCAGCTCAGTCAGGCAGATGCTTATGATCTTGTCTACAAAATGAGTATGAGCGATCTGAATGCACTCAAGACCGGAACAACGTCCAATCCGGTCTTACAAAAACTGGGTTCCGGATTTTACCAAAAGTACCGTGAGGGAATTGATTATTTAATTGAGGCCAAGTACCTGGAACCTTACATGAGCATTAATTATGTTGAAAGTGAAAATTCATTTTATTATGACAGGAATGAGAATAGAAAAAATGCCACTGCACTTGATTATCATAAAACAATTGCAGCATTAACATCTTTATATAATGCAGCCAGAAATCCTGAAATCAAACAACGTTACGGATATCAACTGGTGCGTCTTAACCACTATACAAGAAATTACGATTCTGCTGTACAGGCATTTAAAACTTATATAGAACCCATCAAACTGAAAGGGGCTGTTTATTTTATGGCACTGGACCAGCTGGCCGGCGCCCAGAGAGGACTGGATATGAAAAGTGATGCCAACTGGAATTTCTTCCAGGTCTTTATGAACAGCAGGGATCGTAAGGAGTCTGCTTTTGTATCGATGCAGCTTTCGGATACTGCTTCTTTCAGTAATATTATGAAAAGAGCGAATACGAATGAAGAAAAAAACATGGCGTATTTCCTTTTGGGATATCAGGATTTCAATAACCCCATTCCGGTCATGGAGAAAATGTATGACATCAATCCTGATTCCGAAATGCTGAAAGTAATGGCAGTAAGAAGCATCAATGAACTGGAAAGAAGTTACCTTCCTATTTATTATTATACTTCAGAAGCAGCGGCTAACAATCCGTCAGCTCAAAAGGCAACACAGGATACCCATTCTTCAAAAGGAACACAGGCAACAACAGAAATAAAAGAGGAAAAACTTTCTTTTTGGCAAAAAATCGTAAGGTTCTTTAAAAATCTTTTCGGGGGCTCAACCTCTGACAAGACCGCTGAAGGAGCTAAAGCCGATCAAAGTGATGATGAATTATTCAGCAATCCGGACAGAATTCCGTTCTATAACAGAAACGCTTATTATTACGATGATAAGACACAGGATTATCTGGATGATCTGGAAAAATTCACCGAAAAAACAATGGATAAGTCTAAGGATGAATACTGGAAAATCGCGAATGCTTATCTTAAATTTTTGAAAAAAGATTATAAAGGCAGTACGGAAATTCTGAACGATATCAAAACGACCAATCCTGAATATCTGGAAGAAATCAAAAGAATGAAAGTTCTTAATGATATTGTTTCCCAGCCTAAAATAGACGCCGCTTACGAAGATCATCTGATGAAGGATTATCCTGAATATTTCATGGAAAAACAGGTAAAAAAAGATACAGCCACTACTGATAATTTTGATTATTATGGCGAAGTACCTTCTACTGCAGACTTCCTTAAAGATGTTCTGGCGAACCGTTATTTCCTCCAGGGGGAAGACGGAAAATCATTCCTGATGAATAATAAGCTTTCCGATCTTCAGTACAATCCGAACTCAAGCCTTGTAAAAAGTGTTGAAGATTTCTACAGAAAACCAGACAAAACCAAATTTGAACAGCAAATCATTGCTAAAAATCTTGACAACGTAGGAAATATTGATGCATTTTTCAGTACCATTTACGGTGACAGAGCGATGAGACAGGCAGACTTCGAAAAGGCAAAATCTTATTATCAAAAGGCACAAAACTTCGCAGGAATCCCAAGACTGAATTATGAATGGACTGAAAAGGACGGGCAAAAGATCACTTCCAAGCAATACGAGACTAAAGAATATAACGGGTTCAACAATATTTCCGATCTTGTTTTCGGACATAATGTATGGGAAAGTTTTCAGAGCTCAGACAACGAAAGCATGAAGCCTGAAAATCTGTCTGACTTCCCGTTCATTAAAACGAATATGAACAAACTTGAACTGGCCGATATTCTGATCCAGCTCAAGAAAATCGGAAACGGAACTGATCAAAAAGCAGCAAAAGCGAATCAGCTTATCGGAAATTTACTTTACAACACTTCTATCTTAGGATATTACAGACAGCTATTCGTTATGGATATCGACAATAGCAATGGCGGAAAATACAACTTCTGGAATACAGACCGAAAAAACCCATACAAGTATTATTACAAGAACTTCCTGGATACAACATATATTGAACCGGATAATTTTGACCTGTCGATTAACTATTATCAAAAGGCGCTTACACTTTCCGGCAATAAGGAAGATAAAGCCAGAATTCTTTTCCAGATGGCAAGTGCCGAACAAGGAAAATATTATCAGTACGAAACCAAAAACCAACTGACTTACGATTATAACGATCCGAAATGGTCTGAAAAAGAAGAGGCTCATCAAAAGGAACTGAACCAGATAAGAAACCAGAAATACAGAACCTACTTTGCCCAGCTGAAAACTCAATATTCGGATACCGAAACAGCAAAGAACCTGATGGGAAGCTGTACCTATTTTAATTACTTCATGAGATAATATCATCCATAAAAAAACCTCTGAATCCTATCAGAGGTTTTTTATTTTTATTATTTGATAAACCTTACTTTTTAACAAACTTTGTTTTAATGTTTTCTCCATTATTATTAATAGTAATGAAATAAATTCCTTTCACCAAATTGTTCACTGTAATTGTACCGTCACCGATTGTTCCTTTCGAAATCAGTTGCCCCGGAGCATTAAAAATTTCATAAGATGAATTGGGAGAGGCATTAACCACATTCAGCAAATCATCTACAGGATTAGGATATATCTGAACCGTTTTTATACGTCCGGATTCAGATACTGCCAACGTTCCCGCCACCGTGGTCTTATTTACAGCATAGAAAACATTTCCTATTGCGGATACCCTCACATGAATCGTCTTTCCTGCTAAGGCAGCAGGAATGAAAACACTTGCAGTTCCGGTATTGGGTACAGATGCCGCCAGATTGTACCAAGTGGTTCCGTTATCGTCCGTATAATCAATTTTCACATCAGATACATTATAAGGTGCAGTATTCGTTCCGGAAACAGCCCATGTAATGTCCGAGTTTCTGTCAGAGGTAAGAGAAGGAACATTCACCGTAAACGGAGCCGCAGATCCTACAACAATTGTTTGGGTAGCATAAGCAGACTGAGATTGTCCCGGTCTGTTATCTCTTACCGTTACTCTAAAATTGGTCGTTCTTGCCACGGTACTTGCCGCTTCAAAATCATCAGTGTTTTTGACAGAGCCATCCAAAACGGTGGAAAGCTTAGGGAAATATCTTGTAGGACTTGTAGTGGGAGCCCAGGATCTGAAACTTGCCCCTGAAGTTGTATTTCCGATATTGAATTTGGTAATACCACCATATAAACTGCTAGGATTCATCTGTTCCCATGAATAGGTCAGAATATCTCCATCCGGATCCGTTGCATTGGCTGTCAAAACAAATGCGGTACTTTTCGGAATGGTATATGTAGTGGACATTGCTGCTACCACAGGAGGATTATTACTGATTGTTGTAATGGTTCCGCAATTGGCTCTTGCTCCAGTGAGAAGATTCGCCTGCACCTGATCAATACTTACGGAATGAAAGAAGAGCTCAGAGTGTTTCTGGACATCGGTAGATGCTCCTGTAATTCCTGCATACCCCATGATTGTAGATCCCGAACCCGGTTCTACTTTTGTAGTTGTTGCCGCATCATCATTATAGCTGTAGGTATGTGTATCTCCGAGCTGATGCCCCATTTCATGGGCTACGAAATCAATATCAAAACCATCTCCGCTTGGAGGCAGCTGTGCCGTGCTTTGAGAATTCCAGCTTCCGCCGGCATAATAATCTACTCCGGGAGATGTAATCCCTGAACCTTTATAACTAAAATTGGCTCCGCCGCCCACACTTAAACTATTATTGCAGACACAACCGATACAGCCTGCATTTCCTCCTCCACCACTCGCTCCGAACAAGTGACCGATATCAAAATCAGCATCTGTAGTTCCGTATCCTCCATGCAATGTATTCATCAGCTCGGTATTCCAGGATGATGGCGGAGAATAGAGACTGGTGACCAGGCTATAAGGATCGTGGTCAGGATCTGTAAAAATAAGCTCCGTATTATTGATCATATTGACATGAACATTGAATTCCTGTTCAAAAACACCATTCACTCTCGTCAGCGTGGCATTAATCTGAGTCAGCGCTCCCTGAAGTCCTCCAAAAAACTGTGTATATTCTCCTGTGGTAGAAAGGGCAAGCCTTAAAGTCTGGAACCTCTGATTTCCACTTCTTCTGGTAAAGGCTGTTCTGTCTGAATAGTTCTGCATTTCCTTCATTTGATCTACAGCATCTTTTCCTTCATGGGTACTGCAGACAAAAGCATGGCCGTTTCGGCTGGTCTTCCCGTGTACCCGGTATTGTCCTTTATCACCGGCGACAGATTCAATAAATTCATATTTACCTTCACTGCCGATAATCATGGATTGAAAATCATTAGGAGCCACACTGAATCTGATATATTTTGAGGGATCATCAATACCCGCACCAACATAAGATCCCAGCTCATACTGCTTTGCCAGGGTTTCATCCATTACCGGAAAACTGCTTACTGCAAACCGTTCCACTTTTCCGTCCAGTGTAGGAATTCTGATTGTAATTGCAGAGCCTTCGCCCACTTTTGAAGTCCTTAGCAGCTGCGTTCTCATCTGGTCAATATCAAGTCTGTAATAGACCGCATGATCATTTTTCTTTCCGGTGTCCCTTTTGGGCAAAGTCTTACTCCATTGTGCATTGAGTATTGCCGGTAACAATACCAATGGCAAACCTAATAATTTTATTTTCATATTGATATATTCTGTATAACAAAATTACACTTCCACCGAACCAAATCAACTGAAAACGGCAAAATTGTTATTATTTTACTTAAAACCCTCTTAAAAATATGTGATTAATTAAAATTTTAAACGTATAAATTTATTTTAAAGAAAAATTTTAAATAAAAAAGCTTATTCATTTTTCTGTCCCTGTTTTTGTAACCACTCTTCATGTTTTCTTTTGAAAAATTCATGTTTATAATCCTGATTTCGCTGGGCTGCATCAATGGAATGCGAAGTATGAATATCCGCATCTTTTTTAGCAAACTGAGCCAGATTCTCATAATAACAATGAAGCTGATCCAGTTCCTTCTCCGTTAAGTCTTCAATATCCACCATTCTGTTGCTCGCTTTTTCATGAGCTGCCAAGAGCTCATTCAATTTAATTTGAATAGCCTTTGAATCTTTATTCTGTGCTTTCTGAATGAGAAATACCATTAAAAAAGTAATAATGGTAGTTCCTGTATTGATCACCAGCTGCCATGTTTCCGAATAATGAAAGAATGGCCCGGTGACTGCCCAAATGATCACAATAAGCATAGCTCCGATAAAAGCGGTCTGACTTCCCGTAAATTTTACTGCCCAGTTTGAAAATTTCTCAAATAAATTATGATTTTTATTTCCCATGCGTAAGTTATTTTATCTATTAAATTTATAAAATTAACATGAGCTGAGGATTAATAAAATCTGATTTTCAAATGAGATATGGTATCTTTTACTATTTCTACTTCATTTTCTTCAATCTGTGCCACCAGATCAAAAAGCCCGTAACCGGCAGCGAACATCCGGCAAGAGAAACCAGGAAATATACAATAATACTCGGCAACCCCATGATCTCTCCGGTATGTAAAGGTTTTGCCAGCGCTGTGAACTGTTTATAGAGAGGTTTATCAGAGAATAATTCTTTTGTTTTAAAAGCTCCGGTCTTATCAAAAGTTACTTCATCCGGAAGCATCATTCCCAACAGATTTTGTGTGTTTGTTTTAATCACCACATATCGCGGATTGTCTTTATTGGGAAACTCAATACCGGTTATTGCAGAATAGGGCAATTGCTGATCTGCAAGCTGTAGAATTGTATTGATTGAAGCTGAATTTTTTAGATTTTTCTTTTCATCCTGTTTTTTCAGCATATCTTCCATCAGTCCTCCGAAAGCATCCTCTTCATTATCTCCGGAAATAGTATTGATTGAACTCCCTCCCAAACTCAGAATAAGACTATTCTTAACCCAGGGATAGGTAACATATAATCCTGTAACCGCAATAAAGAAAAGGATCAGAAAGACATAGAATCCAAGTGTATTATGAAGGTCATAATTGAATCTCTGAAACTTCGCCTTCAGCATGATGGTAAGTCCCTGCTTCAGGAACTTCATTTTTTTCGGAAGCCACAGAACAAACCCTGAAATCAGGAGGACACAAAATACCAATACCGATCCGCCCACAATCTGACGCCCGGCATTTCCCATCATCAGATTTCTGTGAATATCGAGAATTACATCAAAAAAACGGTTAGCTCCTATGTCGGCCTGCCCGAGAATTTCGCCGGTGTATTGGTTATAATAAGCGCTTTTATCCAGCAGATTTTCCCGATATCCTATTATGTAGCTTTTTGTTTTTTGATCAGAAATCAGTAAAGACGTAAGTTCTTTATTTTGTTGTGAAAGTTCTTTCCTGATCTGGTCCGGATTTTTAGCATTATCGGGTGATGAACTGATGTACACTTTGTCCCTGTTTGTAAAATCGATCACCTGATTTTTGAATGCATATAAACATCCTGTAAGACACATCACAAAAACAATACCGCTCGACAGCAATCCCAACCAAAGATGAATAAGCCACATCAGGTATTTCGTGACCGATTCATTTTTTCTTCTTTTCCTGTAAAGGCTTTTAAATAATCTCATGGCTTATAACAAAAACATTAAGATGGTTGGGACATCTTAATGTTTTTAAATTAAAATTGATATGAAATGTGATTTTTAATGTGTAAAGAAACTAGAAAACAAGCGTGTTATTTTCTTCCTTTAAACTGAATATCTTTTACGATTTGTTCGAATTTTGTGAAATGTTCAGGAGTCAGTGCTTTCTGAATTACCGCTTTTCTCTGCCCGTCGAACTTTTCCCAATATTCTTTGGCTAAGTCATTATTTCCGTGGTACACATCATGTGCATCATTGAATGCTTTTTCAAATGCATCATTCGCAGCATTTACTACTTTGAATTCATCTTCCGAAAGTTGAGCTTCAACTTTAATCTTTTCCAGAAGAGCATTGTCATATCTTGGTCTTTTTCTGGAATTTTCGTCAACAAATTTGTTGAATTTCTCTATCTGCACTCCATCTAATACTTTTGCCATTTCAACTGATTGCTGTGCTCTCAGTTCTTCGTTTTTGATTCCCAGAGCTACGCGGTCCATATTTCCTCCCTGAGCTTTTGCTGCCTGGAAGTTCTGCTCCTGTAACTGCTGGTACTTCGTTGTGATCTCGTCAAAGCTTTTTTCCTGCTCAGGTTTAAGCTTTACTTCTGTTTTAAACTGATTGTAATCTATTCCTTTCTTTTTGTCGCCAGAACATGAAGCGAAAACAGCTCCAAGACTTATGGCAAGAAATAATACTTTAACGTTTTTCATATCTGATGATTTGTGTAATTAGAATTTATAGTTTACCTGTACTGCAAAGTTTCTTGGCTGAATCTGATCGATGTATCCGCCTCTGAAATAAGAATTATACCCCACTGCATTAAAAATGTTATTGAAGAAAGCGCGTACTCCCATACCGTTTTTAAATGAGTATCCTGCCTGAGCATCTACCGTTGTATAATTGGGCATATTAAACGGTTTCTCTCCTGGCTGTGTTCCATTCACATGACCGTTGTCAATAATGGCTTCCAGTTTATAATCATCTACAGGTCTTTGTCCTACATAATAAATTCCAGCTCCGATATCAAATCCGTTTAAAGTACCTGCATTAAATTTGTAATTAAGCCATGCGTTAGCAGTATGTTTCGGAGTGTTAATAGGTGCTGATCCGCTGACAAATGAAGGGCTGTCTTTATATTGAGCATCCACATAAGCCCAACCTGTCATCACCTGAAGGTTTGGAAGAATTTTTCCGATTAACTCTACTTCCATTCCTTTTCTTTTAAGTTCTCCTGCTAAGGCGTAAACCCCTAATCCCTGGCCGTTATTTCCTAGAACTTCATAAGACAGGTTATCTGTATTAATGTTGAAGAATGTCACATTAAATCTTAGTCTTTCGTTAAGCCAGTCGGATTTAATTCCCGCTTCCCATTGTTTTGTTGTAGAAGCACCTACCGTTCCCCCTCCTGCTAACGGATTATTAGAACTTCTTAGAGAAGTTGTACTGGTATAAGATCCGAACACATTCATGTTCTCGATTGGTGAGATCATAATCCCTAATGAAGGATTCCATGCATGATTGGTATCTTTATCCGAACCATTCAGGCTACTGTAGCGAATTCCCAGGTGAGCTTTGATGTATTTGTTGAATGTAATAACATCCTGAGCCATTAATCCTATTGTTGGATTTACGGCATTAACAGGCTGATTCTTACTCATCGTAAAATTATTTCTGTCCACGTTAGCCGGAAGGAAATTATTGATTTCTTCAAGAACGTTGATTCGGTCAACTTTTTTAGCGTCGTAAGATGTTGTTGTAACGTTGGATTCTTTCCAGTCGAAACCTACCTGGAAGGTATGTTTCATGAAACCTGTCATCACATCAGATCCGATAAAATCAAACTGGAATACTTTGTTTAAATCCTCTCTGTCCGATCTTGTTAAAGTACGGTCACGATATTCATTCGGGTTTTTACGATCAACCGGGGCAAGTGCAGCCCCTATAGTTTCAGACTGATAGGAAGAGCTCATAAACGCAGCTCTTAATTTTAAATTTTTAGTCAGCTTTCTTGTAGCTGTGGTAGAGAAATTGAATGTTTCAATTTTCGCATTGTCTGTTGAAAATCCAAGAAATTTTCTTCCCGGCATTTTATAAATTGCTTCCGTATCTCCTTTTGCAAGGTTAACAGTTCCTCTGTCCGGTGTGGTATTATTATGCATATAATCCATTTCAACAACGATTTCCGTTTTATCATCCGGACGGAAAGCAATGGATGGATTTACGTAGATACGATCTGTATTGACAAATCTTCTGAAACTATTACTGTTTTGATATGCTGCATTTAATCTGACTGCAATTTTTCCCTGTGGATCCAAAACTCTCTGAAAATCTACAGTAGGTCTGTAAAAGTCCCAGCTTCCATATCTGAAGCCAACATTCGTCTGATCAATAAACTTAGGAACCTTCGTTACCACATTGATGACTCCGCCGGCAGAACCTAATCCGTCTCCAATCCCCTGAGTTACGGCAGCAGATCCTTTGATTACCTGAATACTTTCAACACCCTGCATATCCGTCATCATTCCTGCAGTACGGAAATCAGAATCCATCTGTACTCCGTTTTTCAAAACAGGAACTCCTCTATATCCTCTGATAGACATACTTTCTCTGACTCCTCCATAACTACCGAACTGAGTTACCCCGGGTACATTCTTAGCAACATCTGTTACTGTAAGTCCGCCTAAGTCCTCAATTACTTTATAAGAAATCACAGAAATACTCTGGATCTGATCTCTGGTTTTCAAGGGCAGTCTTGTAATGGCTTCAAGACCTTCAGGTTGTTTTTTTCTGTCGCCAAACAGTTCCACTTCTTCAATTTTTTTATGTTTGATTGAATCGTTTGCTTTTTGTGCGTTGGCAAAAACCCCACCCAATAACAGCAGAGAAAAGGATACTACTTTATTCATCTGATAATTTTTTGCAAATTTATTATTTTTATTAATTCTAAATAAATTAATCAAACTGACATATGTCACCTGAAGAAGACTAATCAATATCGAATCATTAATCACAATTTAGAAAGAATCAAAATAAGCTAAAAGATACATCAGATGAATACTCATCTGCCCCCAAACCACCTTTATGATTATAAATAACAAAATTCAAAAAGATCATTTTTAATAGCCGAAAAGCAAAAAAAAAATCCGTCCCTTTTCAGGGACGGATTGTATAATCATTGCAAAGTATGCAGTTATCACACTTTAATTTCAACGTCTACACCGCTTGGTAACTCTAATTTCATTAGAGCATCAACCGTCTTAGAAGAAGAAGAGTAGATATCCATTAGTCTCTTGTGAGCTGAAAGTTGGAACTGCTCTCTTGCTTTCTTGTTTACGTGCGGAGATCTCAACACTGTGAAGATTCTCTTATTCGTAGGTAATGGAATAGGACCGTTTACAACAGCACCAGTAGCCTTTACCGTTTTTACGATTTTCTCAGCAGACTTGTCTACCAAGTTGTAATCGTAAGATTTTAGTTTTATTCTGATTCTTTGTGACATTTCTTTAATTTAAAAATTAACCTTTTGCTTTAGCTATGATTTCTTCAGCAACGTTTTGTGGAGTAGCTTGGTATTTCTCTAATTCCATAGAAGAAGTAGCTCTTCCTGATGAAAGTGTTCTTAGAGTTGTTACATATCCAAACATTTCAGAAAGTGGAACAGAACCTTTGATTACAACAGCTCCGTTTTTCTCTTCCTGACCACTGATTGTACCTCTTCTCTTGTTAAGGTCACCAATGATGTTACCCATATATTCTTCCGGAGTTACAACTTCCAGTTTCATAATAGGCTCCATAATTACTGGCTTAGCAGCACGTCCCGCTTCTTTAAATCCTAATTTAGCAGCCATTTCGAAAGAAAGAGCATCAGAATCCACCGCGTGGAAAGATCCATCTTTAAGAGTAACTTTAATACCTTCAACTTCGAAACCAGCCAATGGACCGTTCTTCATTGCAGCTTTAAATCCTTTTTCAATTGCAGGAACAAATTCTCTAGGAACGTTACCACCTTTGATCTCATTGATGAATTCTAAACCAACTTTACCTTCGTCTGCAGGTCCTAGTTCAAATACAATGTCAGCAAATTTACCCTTACCACCAGATTGTTTTTTGTAAACTTCTCTGTGTTGAGCAACTTTTGTTAAGTTTTCTTTGTACTCTACTTGAGGTTGTCCTTGGTTTACTTCAACCTTGAACTCTCTCTTCATACGGTCTACAATGATATCTAAGTGAAGCTCACCCATACCAGAGATGATCGTTTGTCCAGAAGCCTCGTCAGTTCTTACAGTAAACGTTGGATCTTCTTCAGCCAATTTAGCTAGAGCGTTACCCATTTTATCTTGGTCAGCTTTAGTTTTAGGCTCAACAGCGATACCGATTACCGGATCAGGGAAAACCATCGATTCAAGAACGATTGGGTTTTTCTCGTCACACATCGTATCACCAGTTTTGATAGACTTGAATCCTACCGCTGCACCAATATCACCAGCTTCAATATATTCTACCGGGTTTTGCTTGTTAGCGTGCATCTGATAGATTCTAGAGATTCTTTCTTTATCTCCTGAACGAGTGTTCAGGATATAAGAACCTGCATCTAGTCTTCCTGAATAAGCTCTGAAGAATGCCAATCTTCCCACGAATGGGTCAGTAGCAATCTTAAATGCTAATGCAGAGAAAGGCTCGTCTACAGACGGCTTTCTTGTAATTTCAGCGTCAGTTCTTGGATCAGTACCTTTGATATCATCTTTATCCAATGGAGAAGGCAGGTATTTACATACTGCATCCAACATAAACTGTACTCCTTTATTCTTGAATGAAGAACCACAAGTCATTGGGATAATAGATAAATCGATAGTAGCAGCTCTCAATGCAGCATTGATTTCTTCTTCTGTAATTGAATCCGGATCTTCAAAGAATTTCTCCATCAAAGTTTCGTCATACTCAGAAACAGCTTCTACTAATTTCTCTCTATATTCAAGAACTTCATCTTTCATGTCTTCAGGAATTGGAACTACCTCGAAAGTAGCACCTTGTCCAGCTTCATCCCAGATGATCGCTCTGTTTTTAATTAAGTCTACAACACCTTTAAAGTCTTCTTCAGCACCGATTGGTAAAACGATTGGAACTGCGTTAGATCCTAACATGTCTTTAACCTGGTTTACCACGTTAAGGAAGTCAGCACCTTGTCTGTCCATTTTGTTTACGAATCCCATTCTAGCAACTTTGTAGTTGTCAGCAAGTCTCCAGTTTGTTTCAGACTGAGGCTCTACTCCATCTACTGCTGAGAATAAGAATACTAATCCATCTAATACTCTCAAAGATCTGTTTACTTCTACAGTGAAGTCAACGTGTCCCGGTGTATCGATGATGTTGAAGTGGTAAGGTTTAGTATCTGCAAGAGGTTTTCCTTGATCTGTAGGAAAGTTCCAAGAACAAGTAGTTGCAGCAGAAGTAATAGTAATACCTCTTTCTGCTTCCTGCTCCATCCAGTCCATTGTAGAAGCACCATCGTGAACTTCTCCAATTTTGTGGTTTACCCCTGTATAGAATAAAATCCTTTCAGTAGTGGTAGTCTTACCCGCGTCAATGTGAGCAGCAATACCAATATTTCTTGTAAATTTAAGATCTCTACCCATTTCAGATTAGAATTTAAAGTGTGAAAACGCTTTGTTAGCTTCCGCCATTTTGTGAGTATCAGTTTTCTTTTTGAAAGCTGCACCTTCTTCTCTTGAAGCAGCTACAACTTCATTAGCTAATTTCAAAGCCATAGACTTATCATTTCTCTTTTTAGAGTAGCTAATTAACCATTTCATTGCCATAGAAATTTTTCTATCAGCTCTGATTGGCATAGGAATCTGGAAGTTAGCTCCACCTACTCTTCTAGAACGTACTTCTACGTGAGGCATAACGTTTGTTAATGCATCTTTCCAGATTTCAAGGGCTGTTTTCTCAGTTTCTCCTTTTTTAGTTTCTACGATATCTAATGCATCATAGAAAATTTTGAATGCGATAGACTTCTTACCGTCTAGCATTAAGTTGTTTACGAATCTCGTTACCAATTGATCATTAAACTTCGGATCTGGTAACAACGGTCTTTTTTTCGCTTTTGTCTTTCTCATTGCTTCTGTACCTTATTTAATGATTATTTTTTCTTTCCTTTTGCAGGCGCTGCAGCAGCTTGTCCTGGTTTAGGTCTCTTAGCTCCGTACTTAGATCTTCTCTGAGTTCTTCCATTTACACCAGCTGTGTCTAATGCACCTCTTACGATGTGGTAACGTACTCCCGGTAGGTCTTTCACCCTTCCGCCTCTAACCAATACTATCGAGTGCTCTTGAAGATTATGTCCTTCGCCCGGGATATAGGCGTTAACTTCTTTACCGTTTGAAAGTCTTACCCTTGCTACTTTTCTAAGTGCAGAGTTAGGTTTCTTAGGTGTAGTAGTATATACTCTCGTACATACTCCACGTCTTTGTGGACAAGAATCAAGGGCAGCCGATTTGCTCTTCTTGGCAAGCGTGGCTCTTCCTTTTCTTACTAATTGTTGAATAGTAGGCATTTAATTGCTTTTTATTTTAGGCTGCAAAAATAGTAATATTTTTTTAATTGACAAGCAGTTATGCATTTTATTTCTTTCAAAAAACTTTCACCTCTTTTCCCGAAGTGGCTCAAAACCTGCATCCTTTTTAGATTATTGAATCTTTTTTTAATCAGAAGATTAGCTGGAAAATTATTTAAAGGCATCCTTTATTACTTTTCCTTTCATATATTGTTTAGGAACACCCAAAAGTTCTGCCATTGTACTTGCAATATCAATTTGCTCATAATTTCCTGTGCTGATGGTAGTATTCTTTTTAAAATCAGGCCCCATCGCAAAGAACTCAATATGTCTACATCCTTCACAATCATCTCCATGATTTCTGAATCCACCTTTACTATCCAAATGTCTTCCATGGTCATTGGAAACAATTAAGGTAGTCTTATCTTTATAAGCAGGCAGAGACTGAATATAATCCCAGATCTCTTTAATAGAAGCATCTGTTGTCTTTATAGCCTGAATGTATTCTGCATACTTATTATCATGTCCGTATGAATCCACATCTTTAAGGTTGATCACAATCATATTAGGACTATATTTTTTCATGATTTCCTTCGTGTTGGTCATTGTAACTGCATCAGCTCTATATCCGGATCCATTTCCGCTTACCCCGCAATCTACACTTGGCTGATATTTTCCTTTCCAGTCTGTCAGTTTACAATCGTTCAACACTTCCAGTTTATCTTTAGAAGCAATAACCCATGCTTTTGTTTTATCTGCGCCTGTGAACTTCAGCCATTGTTGCATTACAGACGGATAGCCTGGTAATTCTGTTCCATCGTTAACGATATTTTCATAAACCCCTGAACACATCGCGCTATGTCCCGGGTTTGTGTTTGTAGTTCCGTTGTTTTTAAAATTACTGATAAAAACACCCTGGCTTAATAAACTTACTCTGTTCGGTATATTTTCTTTATTGGGTGCTTCCCAGGTTTCAGAGATACGAGGGCCGTCTACAACGAGAAGAACTACATTTTTAGTTTGGTATTTATTTTCAACTTTAGGATTTGTGACCACCTGTGCCTCCGAATCATTACTTCCGCACGAGAAAACGGATAATGATAAGATAAAATACAAGAAGATTTTTTTCATAGCTTTTTTACTTTTTTATAGATTTCGAGTGCAAAACTAGAAAAATGAAGGGTCAGGGTTTATTAATAAATCATTATGTATTTTTTAATAAATTTCAACAATTGGTGAATAAACTGAAACTGTGAAGATTATTCTATTATCGTAACCTCCACATTCTTGTTCCATTTAAAGTTTCGTACATTTTCTTTTAGCAAATGATGAATTGCGGGATCAATGGAGTAAATAAACAAATGGTCTTCACCCAATACAAAGTTTTTTCCTTTCACTTTCAGACAGGCGACTTTTTTCCAGTTTTTTGGCGTGTGCCCATCCAGCCATTCTTCGTATACAATAGCAAGCTGATAGTGGTTTTTAGCGGAGTATTCGGTTAAAAAATTTTCAAATTTCTGATCAGGTTTTTTGTTTTTCACTTTAAAGTATACGATTTCATTGGACCCTAATCCCATAAAATCAAGCAAATGAATGTGGGTAAAATAAGAAATTGCTCCAATATCATTAGCGACGACCCTGGAAGTATTATAGTATTTTTTTAAAAATCGGGCAGACTGTATCTGCTGGGAATATATGCTGGCGCTGCTTGCGGATACCAGCATATGTGCATAAATAAACTTATAAATCAGCAGAAATATGTTGACGGCTACCATAATACCTATTATCTTCTCTTTTTTAAACGCAATAAATGGTGTTGTAAAAAAAAATTTCAGCTTTGGTATAAGAACCATAGAAAAAGCTACTAAAAGATAAGCTTCATACCTGAAGACTCCCTTTATCTCACTAAATAAGCAATGAAGTAATAATGCAAGACTCCAAACGATAATCAGAAAATTACTGATAATTACTTTCTGAAAACCGAATCCTTTCCTGTAATCCTTATATAGTAAAAGAATACCGATTATTAAAGGGAACAGCCCAATCTTATAAAAGCTGACGTTAAAAACAATCTTCTTCAAAGCAATTTCAGCTACCTGCAAAAAAACATTTCCGGAAAAATCTATTAAGGTACCTTTCACCACTAATGAATTAGGAAAGAAATATCCGCTTCCGGCATAATTAAAGTATCCGAAAACCAAAATGGGGACAAAGCCGGCAACAAGCACGAATAATGCCTCTCGAAACTTTTTAATCCATAAAAAAACAAAAGCAAGAGATACAAAATAGAACATGGTTTCAAACCTTATCAGGCCTAAGAATAATATTGTCAGATAAAATCCATAAGTGGAAACCTTGTCTCTGCAACCACTGCTCCACCATTTTTGAAAAAAATAAATATTGACTGCAATGATGAGCATATGCAGTACATGCTCCATGCCTGAAACAATCTGCACATGTACTAAGGCAAAAAGAAGGGTAAAGAGGCAAGCCCATATGATATACCTGTCCCGGTTAAAAAACAAAGCATAGTATTGATTAAGATAAAAAACAAGTAATCCTGCGGCAATACAATTAAAAATCAAAGGGATAAGACTGTGATTTCCAAAAACAAAAATAAGAACGCTTACAACACATGTAAAAACCGGTGAGGACGATGATGATGAGAAACCGTATTCCGTTATTCCCCACACTCCGTGTTGAGCAAAATTTTTGGCAATGGCAAGATGTATGTAGGCATCATCCAAAATATAGGTAAAATAATTCTCAGTGGTAGACAGCATAATGAGGATGTAGACTAAACACATCCCAAAAAAAATGCCTGCTGTTATTAAAAAATTTCTCATCTTCTGCAATATTAATACTTCCAAACTATTTTAAAAAATTTTCTTATAGTTATCATCTATTAATAATGGGGACAGTTCGGCACAATATTTCCTAAATTTGTTATACACAAAAGATAATGATGAAATCACTATGAATCAATACGCGGTACGCAGCAGATAAAATGGTGAATACATATGACCTTAAATAATAAATATATACATATGAAAAACGCGAGTATTATCGGTCTTAAAGAAGCCGACTGCAAGAAGATAGCAGAAAAATTAAATGTACTTTTAGCCAACTACTCTGTATTTTATCAGAATACAAGAGGTTCTCACTGGAATATCAAAGGAGATCAGTTTTTCACCCTTCACCCGAAGTTTGAAGAATTATATAACAGCTTAGTATTAAAGATAGACGAAATTGCAGAAAGAATTCTGACTTTAGGAGCTACACCGGCACACAATTATTCAGACTATTTAAAAGTGGCCACCATCAAAGAAAGTAAAGAAGTAAGTGATGGCACTAAAAGTGTAGAACAAATCCTAAGTTCATTCAAAGTAGTACTTGATCTTCAGAGAGAGCTTTTAGACATTACCGATGAAGCAGGAGACGAAGGTACCAACTCTCAGATGAGCGACTACATCACGGAACAGGAGAAAGAAGTTTGGATGTACAATTCTTATCTTGGAAAATAACTCAATTAAAAGCATTGAAATATTTCAAAAAAATCGCCTTACATTTAGGCGATTTTTATTTTAATTTTTTATATTTGCGTTAAAATTACACATATTATGAATGACGTAAGACTGAACTCTATCCTAGATAATGATTTTTATAAAATAACCATGCAGAATGCGGTGGTAAAACTATTTCCAAGTTCAATTGTAAAATATGAATTTATCAACAGAGGCAAACATCACTTTCCGGAAGGATTTGACGCTGCATTAAGAGAAGCTGTTAATAAAATGGCAGAACTTAAACTTACTAAAGATGAGAAAAAGTTTATGGCCAGAACATGCCCTTATATTGATCTTCCTTACCTTGATTTTTTAGAAGGATACCACTATGATCCGTCTGAAGTGAAAATCCATCAGGAAGGAGGTGACCTTTCCGTAATAGTAGAAGGACTTTGGTACAGAACAATTCTTTGGGAAGTTCCGTTACTGGCCCTGATCAGTGAGTTACATTATGAAATGAATCATATGGAAAGAGATTCCAATGAAGTGGTTATGAGCAAAACCATTGAAAAAGCAGATTCATTAGGCAGACTTGGAGTAACTTTTGCAGAGTTTGGAACCCGGAGAAGACATTCTTATAAAGTACAGAATCTGGTGATGGAAGCTCTGACGAAGAACAAAAACTCTACATTTATCGGAAGTTCTAATGTTCATTTTGCTATGAAATACGGAGTTAAACCTATCGGAACGCACGCTCATGAATGGTTTATGTTCCACGCGGCAGAATATGGTTTCAAAATGGCTAATGAACTGGCATTGGAGCATTGGGTAGATGTATACAGAGGTGATCTTGGAGTAGCCTTATCTGACACGTATACCACAGATGTTTTTTTCCAGCAGTTTGATAAGAAATTTGCCAAACTTTTTGACGGCGTACGCCATGACAGTGGTGATGCACTCCAATTTGCCGATAAAACCATTGCACACTATCAAAAAAACGGCATCAATCCAATGTTTAAATATATTATTTTCTCCGATGCCCTGAACCTTGAAAAGGTAGAGGAAATCACCAATTACTGCAAAGGAAAAATTGGAATATCTTTTGGAATTGGGACCAACCTTACCAACGATGTAGGATTAAAACCTATGAATATTGTAATGAAACTGATCGGTGTACAAGCTCCCAATAAAGAATGGATTCCAACGGTAAAGCTTTCTGATGAACATGGTAAATACACCGGTGATCCAAAAATGATTGAATTAGCAAAAGAATTTTTAAGAATAAAAGATTAGCATTTCATATCGCTGATTTCATTCTGAAAACATGAATAAAAAAAAGAGATCTTTGCATAGGTAAAGATCTCTTTTTTGGATTATCCTTTATATTATAAGGTTTCAACAAAAAGGCCGGGATTCTCCTCAAAACCCCGGCCTTACTAATGAAATGAACAAAATATCGAGAAACTATACGGTCTCTCTGTGTTTTTTACGATAAGCGTAATAAAATACGATCGGTAATATGGTAAAGGATAACAACATACAGATGATCAATCCTCCTACAATCATAATCGCTAAAGGTTTTTGAATTTCGGAGCCCATCCCGTTGGACATTGCTGCCGGAAATAATCCCATAGATCCCATTAAGGCAATCATCACCACAGGACGGATTCTGCTTTTAACACCTTCTGCGATTGCCTTTTTAAGAGACATCCTGTTCTGAAGATTTTCTTTCATGACCCCGATCAGGACAATCCCGTCTATAGTAGCTACTCCAAAAAGGATAATAAAGCCTATTCCCGCAGAAATTCCGAAGATTGTTCCTGTAAACCAAAGTGATAAAAATCCTCCTATAAAAGCAAATGCCAGTGTAATGGAAGAAATCAGCGTATCTTTCACATTCCCGAAATTGAAATACAACAACATCAGAATAAGAACTAATGAAATTGGCACTACCATAGCAAGCTGCTTAGCGGCTCTTTCTTTACTTTCAAATTCTCCCGCCCAGGTCATTTTATGACTTTTCGGAAGTTGTACTTCTTTTTCTACTTTAGCTTTAGCTTCTTTAATAGTACTTCCCAAATCGCGGCCTTCAATATTAAAGCCTACCCCAATATACCGGCTGTTTCCCTCACGGTAGATGAAAGAAGGTCCCGTATGATAATCAATCGTTGCAATTTCTTTTAAAGGCACTTTTTTATTATCCTGAGTAGGAATCAGAATGTTCCCCATTTTTTCAGGAGTATCACGGTATTGCTTTTCGAATCTGAGCATGACGTCAAACATTCTTTCGTCTTCATAAAACTTGGTGGCGGCCTGCCCTCCGATAGTCATTTCAATCACCGCCTGTGCATCTGCTGTAGAAACTCCGTATTTTGCCATTTTCGCATCATGAAGCTGAATCCTAAGTTCAGGAAGTCCTATATTTTTAAAAACATTAACATCTGAAATTCCGGGAACGGTTCTGATAGAATTAGCGACCTTATTGGCATAATTTTCAAGTTCAAATAGATTATTTCCAAAAATCTTGATCACTAACGGAGCTTTCACTCCTGCTACATATTCCTCCACATTATCCTGTATCGGCTGGCTGAATCCAAAATTAATACCCGGATATTTTTCAAGAGAAACCCGCATCTCTTCCAGCAGTCCTTCTTTGGAAATCTTTTTCTTCCATTCACTTTCCGGTTTCAGCTGGATATTAAATTCAATATTAAAAAACCCTGTAGGATCGGTTCCGTCATTCGGACGACCGGTCTGTGTCATGACAAATTTGACTTCATCATATTTCATCAGGATCTCCTTCATTTCTTTGGTCAGCCTTACGGATTCATCCAGATTGACACTATTGGGCAGCGTAGCACGAATGTAGATCGCTCCTTCATTCAGTTTAGGTAAAAATTCCGAGCCGTAATTGGAGAATCTCCATCCACAAATTGCCAGTAAAGCAATAAAGCCTATGATAAACCCCTTTTTATAACGATCACTGAATTCATAAATTCTGTAGATATTTACTCTGAAGAATCTGGAAATAAAGTTTTCTTTTTCTTCAATATTTTTAGTCAGTAAAAGCTTACACATTGCAGGTACATACGTCAGACTCAGAATCAGCGATCCTAGCAGGGCGTATCCTAATGTAAATGCCAACGGGGAAAACATTTTCCCCTCCACTTTCTGGAAAGAGAAGATCGGCATCAGGGCCACGATAAGGATCAGCAGGGCAAAGAAAATATAACTTGCCACACTTCCTGCGCTTCTCTTAATGATTCCCAGCTTGGAAATTTTATTAAACCTTTTAAGTCCGATTTGCTTGGCTTTATGTTCGAGAGCAACAAAAACATGCTCTACGATAACCAGTGTCCCTTCCAGCAATAATCCGAAATCCAGTGCTCCCATAGAAATAAGATTGGCGGGAAGCCCCTGAATCTTCAGCATAATAATAGCAAAAAGGAACGCCAGCGGAATAACAGACGCAACAATAAAAGTCGTCCTCCAGTTATACAGGAAAATAAATACAATAATGGAAACCAGAATCACCCCTTCAATCAGGTTTTTGGAAACAGTATGAACGGTTGTATTCACCAGCTCCGTACGGTCAATGATCGGAACAATCTGAACATCGCCGGGAAGTTCTCCTCCATTCAGCTGTTCTATTCTTTCTTTCAGTTTCCCGATAACTTCACTTGGATTTTCGCCGCGAAGCATAATAATGATTCCTTCTACAACATCATTTTCTTTATTGTACCCTACCTGTCCTAATCTTGGCTTGGCAGAAACTTTAACTTCAGCCACATGCTTTACCAAAATAGGAGTAGAGCCTTTTACTTCAATTTTGATGTTTTCAATATCTTCCTTTTTCTCCAGAAGACCTATTCCCCTTACTACATAAGCCTGATCACCTTTTGCCACTACATCTCCGCCCACATTGATATTAGACTTTGAAACCGCCTCATAAACATCCAGCGGGGAAAGGTCATAGTTCTGTAATTCCGTGGGATTGATTTTGATCTCATAGGTTTTTTCTTCTCCTCCGAAACTCACTACGTCTGCGACACCGGGAACAGCCAGCAATTCTCTTTCAATCACCCAGTCCTGGATTGCTGTAACTTCTTTGATCGGCAACTTACTCTTGATAATATATCTGTAAATCTCACCGGTAGCTCCGGACGGAGGCTCAATACTGTATCCCGCACCATTGGGGAGATTGACATTCCCCAGTTTATTGGAAGCATATTGCTGGGCATAAAAGTCATTCACATGATCATCAAAAATCACCGTAACTACTGAAAGCCCAAATAAAGAAATAGATCGTACCGAAGTTTTATTCGGAATGGCATTCATTTCTTTGGAAATGGGAAGGGTAACAAATTTTTCTATTTCCTCAGCACTTCGTCCCGGCCATTGGGTAATTACCCTTACCCTTGTATTGGTAACATCGGGAAATGCTTCGATAGGGGTATGTATATAGGAATAGATTCCTCCGGCCAATAACAGGAATGTTCCCAGAAGAACAATCAATGAGTTCTTTAGAGAGAAGGAAACTATATTCTGTACAAATTTTCGCATTACTTTGTAGAATTATTTAATTGGTTTTTCAGGTTTTCGTAGATCAAAAGCCCGTTAGAAGCAATGACATTTTCACCTGGTTTCAAATTGCCTTCTATATAAATATGCTGACTGTTAGAAGCAACTTCTGTCACGGATCTGATTTCCAGCTCACAGTCTTTTTTGTACACCACTACATAACTCTGATTATTATCAAAAATCAATGCTTTTGCAGGAATAGCCAGTGCTGTTCTGTTTTGTGAATTAATCGGCAAAGTAACATCGGCTGACATTCCCGGTCTTAGTTTCATTCCGTTATTATCCATAATAATTTTTGCTTTTAATACCCTTTCATTTTCATTGAAAACCTGAGAAATCGTATTGATTTTCCCCGAGAAACTTTCATCCGGATAAGCCAGTGTCTTTACAACAACCGGCTGATCTACATAAACATTCCTCATATTGGTAGCATATACATTAGCCATTACCCAGACTTTATCCAGATTAGAAATTGTAAAAAGCTGATCTCCGCCGGCAGTAACCGGCATTCCTTTGGAAACATTTTTGGAAATCACATATCCGTCTGCGGGTGCCTTTATCTGAATTGTATTTCCTCCCGCCGAGTACAGCTGCATATTTTTTCTGGTCTTTGAAATATTAGACTGTAGTATGGCCACTTCAGATCTCGCTTCCTGTAAATCTTTTTGAGAGGCAATATCATCTTTATACATGGCTTCTACAGAAGCAAGTTTTCTTTTTGCGACCGCCAGCTGAGCCTGTAAAGTCTGTGTATCATCCTGCATTTCATTAACAGCCGTACTCTTTACACTAGCCAGAACCTGCCCTTTCTTCACATAATCACCTAAGGAAAAATAAGTATCTGTTACCACCCCGTCTACCAGACTGACAAAAGGAACTGTTTTATCTGAATTACTTTCCACTTCTCCTGTAAGAGTAATACTTTCTTCAATAGGCAGTACTTCAGCTTTAACCAGTTTAATATCTTTTTTAAGTTCTTTACTGATACAGTATCCTTTTAATACTTCATTATTTTCTTTTTTATCGGCACAACCCGTAAAAGCCAGCAACGCAGAAAGGTAAATTGCTGCAATGTATTTGGTAGTATTTCTGTTCATATCTTATAAATCTTGTCCTACAACATACTGCAGGTTTTCGTAATATTGATTAAGTTCCTTTTTGGTATCCAGAATGATCATCTTATTATTGATATAGGCATCTAAAAAATCCATATATTCTAACATGCTTATGTTTCTCAGTCTGAAATTCTTTTCATGACTTACTAATAAGCCATCCAGCGTAGATTCATAAGCACCATCAATTTCTCCGGAAACTTCCTGAGTTCTGATGTAATTTCTGAAAACAGAAACAATCTCATTCTCAGATTTCAGCATATTTTTCCGGGTTTCAATTTTCATTTTCTGAATCTCAAGCTTCGCTTCCTGAATATTTCCTTTATTGCGATCAAAAATGGGAAGATCAAAAGACACTCCCAGACCGATGAAATCTTTCATAATATTTCCGCCACGGTCATAGCCTAGAGAAACAGCTACATCCGGAGTCTTCATAGCGTTTTGAATTTCAAGATTTTTTTCAGCGTGTTTTTCTTTATTTTTAGCCATCAGGATATCCGGCCGGTTTTCTTTTGCTTTCTCCAGCCATTGCGTAAGCTCCAGTTCTGAAAGTTGTTTTTCCGGCATCGTAAACGGATCCGAGATAACCAGGTAGGACTGGGCCGGAATCATCAGCAAAGCTTTCAGTTCCACTTGTTGATCTTCAATTTCCTGTTTCAATGAAATCAGTTTTTTCTTGAATTCGATCTCTTGTGCTTTTAAGCGGACATACTCCGCTTTACTGATATTTCCTAGATTTAATTGGTTTTGATATGATTTTGTTAATTTCTCAATGGAAGCAATCTGTCCCTGATAAATTTTCTGTTGTTCCTGATTGTAAAGGATCTCGGTAATCGTATTTCTTAATGTCTTTTTAAGTTCACGAAATACTTCCTGTAGTTCGTATTTCTCTCCTTCTACTTCTATTTTCTGAAGCTCAACATTTTTTCTCCTTTTTCCTGCTGTCTGGATTACCTGTTCAATTTCTGCTGAAACCTGAGTATTCTTACCCCAGTTTCCGATGAGAGCAGGCTGTTCCTCAATATCATAGGTTCTCCATAAATTGATTTCATTAACGGTTAGCTTAGGATTAGGCCAGTATTTAGCCTGAACAGCACGTGCTTCTGCCTGAGAAATTTCTAGTTTTTGAGTAATAAGATCCAGGTTTTTAGCCAAAAAAACAGCTTCGGCTTCTTCTCTGGTAATTTTCACAGTATCGGAAATTTGGGCAGAAAAAAAACTGAAGCAATGAATATAAAATAGGGTAAATATAATTTTCTTCAAGGTCTCATATTTTAGGACCACAAAACTATTCTCTTAGTATTAGACCCAATTTCGAATAAAATTAAAATTCGATTAGTCCAACATTAGAGTTTGATTAGAATCAGGGTCTAAAGCTGAATTTTTATAAGAAAATATATTTCAATACATACGGCAGTATGCTAAACGATTGTTTTTAAACATTGGGAGGAAAGACAAGCAGAACATTGGTACCCACATTTATCAGGGAATTAATATTCATTGCTATATGATGGTGGTCGAAAATATTTTTAGAAAGAGATAATCCAATCCCGCTACCTTTAATACGATCCACATTTTTACCTCTATAGAATGTTTCGGTAATTTTCACAAGATCTTCAGCAGGAATTCCCTTTCCTTCATCTTTCACTTCAATATTCAACAGATTATTTTTTTCAGAAAGAATAATAATAACAGGCTTATCATGAGAATACTTGATGGCATTTTCTACAATATTGTATAAAGCAAGATACAATAGTGTTTCATTTCCCGGAAATTCTAACAATGCCGGATTGGCAACCTGAAGCTGGATCTTAATAGAAGAATGCTGCTCTTTGGCTTTGGACTCTAGTTTTTCATAAATCTTCCAGACCAGCTCATCTATCCTTACCTGCTTATGTGACGACTCAAGTTTAGTCATTCCGGACATCAGCAGAAGGTTATTAAGAATATTTTCAATCTCAAATACATGGTCAAGAGATTCTCTGGCTACTTTTCTGTATTCTTCCGGTGTCCTGTCCTTTTGGGCAAAGACTTCCAGATTTCCTGAAATGGCTGCCAAAGGAGTTTTAAATTCATGAGAAACATAATTAATAAAATTCTGCTGCAACAGCATGCTTTCGGAAATCCTGCTTAATAATTTATTGTAAGATTTGATTAAGTCTTCAATTTCATCATTGGTATTGGTAGAAGTAATTGCAGTAGAAATGTCATGATAATCCACCGCATTAATGCGCTTTACTACATTAGAAATAGGCTTATATACTATTTTCGAAAGATATCTGCTCAGAAAATAAATAGCCAGTAAACCAAGGATCAGTACAGAAATTATAATAATAGAAAGCCTGATCATCTGAGCCTGAAATGAATCGTTTGGTGATTTTACAAAAACAACAAAATCGCCCTGATTATCCGGGTAAAAGATCCCGTAATAAAAGTTATTATCAGACATAAACTGCAGTCCTTTGTTATTTCTGACAGTCTGCAGATGCTGTTTCTTGATATTTTTATCATTCAGATTCTGCCCGAAAGTAACTTCATTATTCTGATTATAAACCGCTACTCTTTTGTTCTGGATAAGATGATTATATTCTTTTTTGATCTGAGCATGTCTGTCTTTCGGAAGTTCATCTTTTTCAAGATAATAGATTGCGGAAATAAGTGCTGTATTCCTCAGTTTTTCAAAATAAAAAATCTTGGTACTATCATAATACGCAAAGAATATCACGGCAAATGTAATGATGGAAACAATGCCAAATGAAAGGCTTGAAATAAGAGTAAATCTGTTTCTGAGAGTCATTTTCAGTCTTTAATTAAATATCCTGTCCCTTTTACGGTATGAATAATCTTCTGATCCTTTTCTTCAATTTTATTACGGATATAGGAAATATATACATCCACCACATTCGTGGTATTGTCAAAATCTATTCCCCAGACATTATGCAGGATCTGGGTTCTGCTCAGTACTTTATTTTTATTTTCCATCAGAAAAGTAAAAAGCTTATACTCTGTGGGAGAAAATTCGATTTCTTTACCATTCTGTGTCACCGTATGCAGATCTGTATCCACAATAATATTTCCACATGACAAAAGCTGATTTTCCTTTTGATAGCTTAGTTTATTACGTCTGGTTAAAGCTTTAATCCTTGAAATAAGCTCTTCAAAATGAAAAGGTTTGGATAAGTAATCATCTGCTCCCAGATCCAGCATTTTTATTTTATCATCAGGACTATTTAATGCACTGAGAACGATAATCGGGGTATAGTTTCCTTTAAACCTGATAATTTGTGTCAACTGCATTCCATCGAGTCCGGGAAGCATAATATCCATTAAAATAATGTCAAAATCATATGTGGTAATAATTTCTCTTGCTTTTTCTCCGGAGTCGGCAAGGGTAATATTGTAGCCTGTTTCGGTAAGCCCTTTTATAAGGAAATTACTAATTCTCTGATCATCCTCTACCAACAAAATATTCATATGTCTCTGAAATTTCCTATAAATATAGGTATTCTTTAGAGAAAGAGACTGCCATAAGAAAGTCATCGCTTCAGGAAAAAACGAAATAACCTTCAGGGATTGATCTCCTGATACCAACTTCCAGCCTTTTTTCATAATTTTGAAAAATGGAGATGATATATTTAATTATTGGATTTATTGCCGGCGGAATACTGGGAGCAGTTATTTTATATTTTGCTTTAAAATCATCAATGGTTTCGAGAAGTTCTTATGATCAGCTAAATAGTGCATATATAAAAATCAATTCTGATCTGGAAAATGCCGATCTGAAAATTCAGGAACTACATCGTGGAAACGAAAAAGAGAAAGAACAAAATCTTCTGCATCAGGACTTATTAAATGATCTGAAAAATGAATTTGCTAAAATCTCCGCAGAACACACCTCGCTAAATACCCAATTCCAGGAACTGAAACAGGTCAGCATCAAACAGGCGTCTTATATAGATGCACTGGTTTTAGAAAAACAGGATCTTTTTGCTAAAAACGCCGATCTTTCAGCTAGAAATGAAAGCCTTCAACAGTCGCTGAACATTCAAAAAGAAGAGATTACAAAGATTCAGGAAGATTCAAAAATACAGTTTGAAAATTTAGCTAATAAAATTCTGGAAGAAAAAACTGAAAAATTTACGGCTTTAAATCAAAATAATTTAAAAAATATTCTTGACCCGTTTCAGGAAAAAATTGCTGAATTAAAGAACAAAGTCAATGAAGCTTATGAAAAAGAAAATAAAGAGCGTTTTTCTCTGGCTGAAAAAGTAAAAGAACTGGCCGAACTTAATCAGCAGATCTCTGAGGATGCTAAAAAATTAACCCGTGCTCTAAAAGGCGAGAGCAAAACCCAGGGAAACTGGGGAGAAATGATTCTGGAAAGCATCCTCGAAAAATCAGGACTGGTAAAAGGCAGGGAATATTTCCTGGAACATGAGCTTCGTGATGAAGACAACAACGCCTTATTTTCTGAATTTTCAGGTAAAAAGATGCGCCCTGATGCTGTTGTAAAATACCCTGATGAAAGAAATGTCATTATTGATTCTAAAGTCTCGCTGACTGCCTTTACAGATCTGGTAGACGAAACCGATCCCGAAGTATATATTATCAAATTGAATCAACATCTGGGTTCAATAAAAAACCATATCAATCAGCTGAGTCAGAAAGCTTATGACGATTACGGAAAATCACTTGATTTTGTCATGATGTTCATCCCAAGTGAGCCGGCCTATATTGCGGCCATGCAAGCAGACCAGAACCTTTGGAACTACGCTTACGAGAGAAGAATACTGTTATTAAACCCAAGCAATCTGATCACTTCACTCAAACTTATAGCAGATCTCTGGAAGCGTGAATATCAGAACAGAAATTCTATGGAGATTGCTGAGCGTGGTGCAAAACTCTATGACAAATTTGTAGGCTTTGTGGAAAACCTTGAAAAAGTAGGAAGAAATCTTGATCAGGCCAAGAATGTTTACAATGATGCCTATAAGCAGCTTCATACCGGGAATGACAACCTGATTATTCAGACACAGAAACTGAAATCACTCGGCATTAAAAACAAAAAAGATCTGCCACCAAGCCTCATTGACAATGGTATTATAGAAACCGAAAACTAATTCCCATGAAAAAGCCTTACTTCATTCTTCTGATCAGTTTAATTCTTTTTATTGCATCTCTTCCTTTTCCGGCAGTGTATGTCAAAGATGATTCAATGTATGGCTTAGCATGTCTTTTATTGGGATGGGCAGAAATGGATGGCGGTGGTATCGCCTGGCTGGCCAATCCGCTCATTTTTTTTACAGCACTTTTCTTTTTAATGCGTAAAACAAAAATATCCTTACTCCTCAGTCTTCTTAGTCTTTTCCTTATGCTGTGTTATCTGTCTGTCGGGGAAATTACTACAGATGAGGCCGGGCACAAATCTCCTGTAACAGGCTACGGTCCCGGATATTTTCTCTGGGTAGCCAGTTGCCTGACTCTTTTCATAGGCAACCTGGTTTCTTTAAGGTCTCAGAAAAAAATTTAAAACAATACATTAAATTAAAAATCCCGGACACTTTAAAAATAGTTTTATTCGTATCCGGGATCAACATTAAGATTGAAAATTAAATTAACAATCAAAACTTCGAAATGTACTTGTAATTTTTAGTTTTTCAGGTCTTATATCGTAGAAGATTATTAGTTTAAATTTTTTCCATCATTTGATTATAAATCAACGATAATCCGGTTGCTCATTATCATTGATGGGAAGTCATCAGTATGTTTTCAGAATCAGCAGAGTATATGATCCTTTTTTTAAACCATTTCCTCTAAGTCTCTCATATCATTTATATGGGCAAAATTAAAACTTATATATATGTTGTCAAATCAACAGTAAAATCATATTGGAAAAATGACTGAAACCAAGATAACATACTGTTTATAAGATTTTTAAACTAATCATTTTATGAAAATGATTAATTACTTTGTACAAAAAAATTTAGACGCTATATTTGCGGCATCGTAAATAAGCGGATATAAGCTGACTGAACACACGCTGCAATGAGAATTAGTCAATATTACAACAACAGAATACATACGTTAAAGAAACAGCTGATAGAAACTTATTTATTCATTCTGGTTATTTTCCATATCATCTCTATTTATATTTATCTGTTCTGGCTGAAAAACACCGCTCCTATTTATTATTTTGCGGCCGCTTTAATCTTTTATATTTATTCTTATGTACTGATCAGAAGAAATGTTAATATTTCAAGGGTAGTCAATGCTTATCTACATTTCAGCTCACTTCACATTTCTATTATTATCCTGAATTTTATTGATGATTCCATAGTAGGATTTATATGGCTTATCCCCATGCCTGTTTGTGCCTATGTATTTTTAAAAAGAAAAATGGTGATTTATTATATGTTTTATACTATTTTTCTGATGGTTTTCATCGTAATTTATGCGAGATATTTTGACCATCATTTCTATACGTATGATAAAAAATACCTTCATTCTACCAATATTGCCGCTGTAGCTGCTAATTTTTCGCTTATTTGTTTATTTATATTTTACAAGCTGAAGATAAGTCATCTAGAATCCCGAGCTTTTGTATATGATATTAAAAGCAAACTGAAAGAAAAACAAAAATACAGGAAGGATTTTTCATTGGATGAAAACACTACCTATACTTCTGACAGGCAAAAAAATGAAGTTCCTATCGATCATGATAAGCTTGAGAATTTATTCCTGGAATTGGACAACTACATTAGAAACAATAATTATTTTACGAATCCTTCTATTAAAATATCAGGCTTATGTTCGGATCTGAACACAAATGTGAACTATCTTTCGAGGGCTATAGACTACAGAGGATATAAAAATTTTAATCAGTATATTAATTCACTAAGAATTGCGCATGTAAAGACGCTGATGAAGACCTCAGATTTAAATAAGGTCACTTTAATGTATATTTATACAGAAGCAGGTTTCACCAGTCAGGTGACATTCAACAGGGTTTTCAAGCAATTTGAAGGCATTACTCCAAGCGAATACATGAATGGTTTGTTATAAGCTGCCACTCTAAAAATTAAAACATCCATCTTTCAGTTTTCGGTTACAAATTTTACTTACTTTTACAAAAACAGTCATAAGACTTTTCAAATAATAGATGAGAGCTATTGATAAAGAAGATTAAAATATTTAAAAAACCGCAAAATGACTAATTTATTCTCCTTTACTTCCTATTCCTATCCGAAATCTGAATCTCTTAAAGAGATTTCACTATCTTCATTTTCTGCCGGAATTTTAATTTATCTCATGCTGATCAGTCTTCAGCCTTTTGGAACCGAAAGCTTTCAGCATCCTTATAAATATCTGCTGTTATTCCCCTATACTATTATTTTCAGTACTGCTTTTCTTATTATAAATGTTATGGTAAGCTCATTCAGCAATTGGAATCTTGGTTCAGAACTTGTAAAAATATGGACGGTTTTATTGTTAGGTTCTGTTGGAGCATACTTTTATAATACGCTCTGTTTAAGTCATGTAAAATTAAGTTTTGAAAACTATTTTTATATGCTGTTTTATTGTCTGGCAATAGGCATTCCGGTTTCTGTTATTTATGTATTGTCACGATATATTTATTTAAAAACTCTACATAAAAAAACCGCTGAAGATATTCCGCAGCCACTTTCCGGTAAAACAACCGTCATTGAAAGCAGACAGGTTATTATTTCCGCTGGTAATGAAAAATTAAGCATCCCTGAAGATTGTTTTCTTTATGCCCAATCTATGGAAAACTATTGCATACTTTTCTTTTCAGAAAATCAGACTATAAAAAAACATATGATCAGAATCAGCCTTGCAAATCTTCTGGATCAGATTGAATCCCCTGCTATCAAAAAATGTCACCGCTCTTATATTGTTAATTTAAACAAGGTAATTCATAGTAAAGGAAATGCGCAGGGCTACAGACTGACGTTACCTGAAAATGATATTGAAGTGCCGGTTTCCCGAAGTTTCATTTCGACAATTATCCCTGAATTAAAACAATACAGGAAATAAAATTTGTCACCGGTCACTATTTTTTGTCATTCATCACTTCTATTTGACAGCTTATTCTTAAAGTCGCATTTTTGTTGAAAAATGACTAAATCAAGCAAACCCATCCTCTTTTTTTCAATTTTCATCTTTGGATTTTTGATCTATTACTTCTTTGATCTCTTCTGTTTCAGAAGCATTCAGAATTTTTCAAAAACGGTATTTCACAGCAAAGCTGCAGCCCATGTTATCGCCTATTCCGTTACTTTAATTCCATTGATCATTGCTTTAAAAATTTTATTTCCTGAAAGAAATATTTTTGATCTGTTTTCTTTAAACAATTCCTTAATAAAAGGACTCATACTGGCATTTGCAGGAACTCTTCCCATGATCACAGGATATATGATTCATTTTCGTCTGATTTCCAAAATAGATTTTGAATCCTTATTCATCAATACCATTTCTTCTGCTTTTTTTGAAGAACTTATCTTCAGAGCATATCTGATCGGAATTTTATTCAGATTCAGCAGGCTGGGATTCTTATCTTCCGTGGTATTAGGATCTTTATTATTTGCTCAGGTTCATTTGTATCAGAGCCGTGATATAATGGAACTTACAGAAATCTTTGCGATCACATTCTTAGGCTCTGTATTTTTTGCATGGGTATATTCTGAACAGGAATTCAATATCTGGACAGCCATATTCATCCATTTCTTTATGAACCTCTATTGGGAACTTTTTAATGTTTCAGACAATGTTTCGGGAAATCTATACGGCAACCTATATAAACTTATTTCACTTGTATTGATTGTTACCTTAACGGTGTATGATAAAAAAAGAAAAAATAAACCCTTTCAGATTACCAGGAAAAACCTTTTTATAAAAACCAGGCAAATACAATCATAAATTTTGCATAATTTTGCGGAATGTTGATAGAAAGCTTTCAAAACGATAAAATAAAAAATGTCACTAAACTTCTTACTGACAACCGATTCCGTAAAAAATCAAACGTATTTGTTGTAGAAGGGCAACAGGAGAATGAAAGAGCTGCCCGGTATCATTTTGAGCCTCTGGAGTACTTTATTTCTGAAAATATCTTTACAGGAAAGCTCCCTGAAGGGAAAATCCATTATGTAAGTGAGAAAATATATGAAAAAATAGCTTACCGAGGCAGTTCTGAAGGGATTATCGGGATATATCAGGCTAAGGAAACTCCTTTATCTTCATTTATCCCTAAGGAAAATGCTACGGTTATTATTGTGGAAGGAGTCGAAAAACCCGGTAATTTAGGAGCGATCTTAAGAAGCTGTGAAGCATTTGGAATTGATGCCCTTATTGTCGCCGACGGAAAAACGGATTTTTATAACCCTAATGTAATCCGTTCCAGTGTGGGTTGTCTTTTCGGAATGGAAGTTTATCAGGCAGAAAACGAAGAAACACTGGAATTTCTTCAGAAAAATAAATTCAATATATATACCACCCTTATGGATGAAACTGCGGAAGATCTTTATAAAAGAGATTTCACCCGGCGTTCTGCTGTTTTGTTCGGAACAGAACATTCGGGATTAAGTGAATTCTGGATAGGGAAAGGAAAAAACACCCTGATTCCGATGGCTGGAAGTATAGATTCTCTAAACCTGAGTAATGCCGTGGCCATTACCTGCTATGAATCATTAAAGCAAAGAAAAGGATAAACGATACCACCAGCAGCCTCATGTCTTTTTGAAGCAACTTTATTTCAGACTAAGATCACTGCCGGCTGTAAAGCATAAAAAAACCGTTTCACTGGGTGAAACGGTCCTTTTATTTTTAAGCGTAAGCTAAAATTATTTCTTAGCAGCTTCTTTAGTAGCGTCTTTAGCAGCATCAGCAGCTCCTTTAGCAGCGTCAGCAGCTCCTTTAGCAGCATCAGCAGCTCCTTTAGCAGCATCTTTAGCAACTTCAGCTCCAGCAGCAGTAGTAGCAGCAGCAGCATCTTTAGCAGCACCTACAGCAGTAGTAGCAGCAGAATCAACAACTTTAGCAGCAGAATCAACTACAACAGCAGCAGAATCAGCAGTTACAGCAGCTGAATCAGTAGCACCTTCAGTAGAAGTAGCTTCAGTTTTTTTACAAGCAACTAAAGAGATTGCAGCGATAGCAGCTACGAATAATGACTTTTTCATAATAAATTAAATTTAATTTTGTTAATATTGTTTTATAAAATTTTTCTTCTGTTCTGTTATTTGAACAAGACAAAGGTAGAGCAGTTAGAAAGTTTGTCTATGAAAAATAATTGTAATACCTTTGTAAAATAGTTTTACAAAAAAACATAGCTGATAATCAACAATTTAATTATTTTTAAAAAAATTGACAGATTTAGATCTACTACACTTTGAACAGCTAAAAAAGGACGTTCAGGGTCAATATTTAAAAGAATACACCCCTTCCTATGATGATATTTCAAAATGGAAGGGTATAGATATTATATATTTTCAGGAAGACCTTCGCAAAAAAGCAAAAGGAAACATCAGTGAAAAGTCATTTTATACCTATTTCAAAACATCACCGGTCACTAAATTACCCAGAATCGATATGCTCAATTTATTGAGTATTTATGCGGGTTATGACTCTTGGTACGAATTCAAAAAACAGCATCTTTTTGCAGGAGAATTATTACAGGAGAATGAAGATGTAGAAGAAGATGAAATTAGTGAACTTGAGAAAACGGTTGCTTCTGCCCCTGAACTCCCAAAAACTGAAAACACGGTCAAATATGCAGAGCAAAAAGCTCTCGAAAACATTGATTTACAAAAATCAAATACTGACAATCAGCAAGTTAAAACAAATCCGACAATTTCAACTGAACCTGAAAAATCATCTGAAATTAAAAAGAAAAATTTCGTAAAAAAGAATGCCTGGGCTCTTGTTACTTCCGTGCTGATAGCCATCACCGGTATTCTGGGATTTAAAGATGTACTTTTCTCAAAGACTTATAAATATTGTTTCATTGATAAAGACAGAGGTGTTAATGTCATCAACACACTGGATATTATGGTCATGAAGGAAAACGAGTCTCCGATTATGTATAAAATCAAACCCGGGGAATGCTTTTTCTACTCAACTAAGGACAAAAATCTGAAGATGCGTATTACAGCTCCTTTCTATGAACCTCTGGATGTTAACAGAAACCTGGAAAACGCCCCTGAAGAAGAGAAAATAGAACTTAAACCGGATGATTATAAGATGGCAGCCTACTACTTCTCTATTAAAGATATTAAAGGAGGCAATCCGGAAGAGCAGGTAGCTCTGATCAAACAAAAAAGGAATCAATTAGAAAACTTAATCAGCAATAATGCTATCATTTACCAGGTCTATGACAATGACACTTATGGTATAGAAAGACTGGATAAACAAAAATACATCACCCTGGTAACGACCCCTACTACATCATTAAAAAATCTGAATGTAATAGAAATGAAAAAGGACACCAATGGTAAAATCATATCTATCAAATTTAAAATCGCAACCACAGATGAAAAAAATAAATAATTTTTTAGCTTTTGCAGTCCTTCTTTTCGCAATTGTTGCCTGCAATAAAAAAACAGAAATAAGTGATCTGGAAAAACTCAGAAACAGCAATAATACCAAAAGCTACCCTGCTGTACAGATGGACAGTATGCAGGCTATTAATTCCATCACAAAACAAAAAGTTCAGGAATTGCTGGATCTCTCCACTCTTTATTTATCCGGAAACAGAAATACGGAAATCGACACTGTCATCTATTCACAGATGCAAAGTTATTTCCACAAACCGGACTCTTTAACGTTTAAGAGGCTTCTGAAGGAGCTGGACAGTATGAAAGTAAGATCTGTGAAAGTAAATAACCTCAATGTATATAAAGAGTTCTATAAAAAAGACACTTTAGATTATGCTAAATTCAATGTGGAATATTTTGACGGCAAGAATAAATCATTGGGAAGCTTTGAAAAAAACGCTCAGTATATTCTTCTCTCTACCCCAAAACTGAAAAAAGAATTTAAGTTTTATTTTCTGGATTTTTATTCCAGACCATTAAAGAAAGACAGCACGTCTGCAGGAGTTACCAAATAGTCTAAAGGAATATCATTTTCCCAGACATCATCAATATTTTCTTCGGGGTCAAAATAATTGACTCCGATTTTTTTTGTCTCTGCAGAAATATTTTGAAAAAGACCGTCATAGAAACCTTTCCCATAGCCTACTCTATTCCCTTTTCCATCACAATACAATAAGGGTGTAATGACATAATGGAAATTATTTTCCCCGGAATCCACATTGGACAAAGGTTCAGAAATTCCCCAGCTGTTGTGTTCAAATACGGTATCTTCAAACACCTCAATACTTATTAATTGGCCCTCCACTATTTTAGGCACATATACACGGATATTCTGCGCCAAAAAATATTGAATAAAGATTTTGGTATCCACCTCATTAAACTTCTCAATAGGAATAAAAATATGGACCTTCTGCCCTGAATAAGGCCGGAAATAAGTAAGGAAATGTTCTAAAATCTCTTCAGATAACAAGAAAGCCTCATCGCTAGACAAGGCTTTTCTTTTTTGCATATATTTTTTTCTAAGTTCAGCTTTTAACATAAGCGTTTCTTTTAACTGAAATATTTTTCATCAAACCCGCTTTTCTACATTATGCATTTTCAGCAGGCTGTACAATTTTATATAATTTGTCTGACAAGCGAACTCTGAACGGAAGCTCAAAAGTAATCTGATCGCCAGCTTTAGCTGTTTCACAAGGTCCGCCGTTAGCATACATCTCAGTAATGACAACTTCCTGTTCTCCTGTTGTAGGCCCAGAAATCAGCACTTTATCCCCCAATGAAAGCTCTTTATTTTCAATTAAAAACTGTGCGATTTTTGATTTTGAATAATAATGCTCTGCTTTACCAATTAAAACTTTTTTAACGGATATTTTCTGACGGATATTTTTTGTTTCCGCCTTTCCTAAAGTCTGAGTAGACAAATCTCCGGAGTTCTTAAACTTCAGAGCATCAGATTTTCCTTTTCTGAAAACTTTATTTCCAACCTGAAGTCCTTTTCTTAATTTCACCTGTTCGTCCCAGGGAAGATGAATAGTTTCAAGGCATTCCGTAGAACAACAGTTCTCCATGGCTGCTTTACATTCATCACATTGGATAAATAATAAATGACAGGCATCATTAGAACAATTCGTATGATTGTCACAAGGTTTACCACACTGGTGGCATTGTGAAATAATATCATCTGTAATTCGTTCTCCTAAACGGTGGTCAAATACAAAATTTTTACCAATAAACTTGCTCTTTATTCCCTCTTCTTTAATCTGACGGGTATATTCTATAATTCCCCCTTCCAGCTGAAAAACATTTTTAAAACCCTGATGTTTAAAATAAGCACTGGCTTTTTCACAACGAATTCCACCTGTACAATACATCAACAGGTTTTTATCTTCTTTAAAATCCTGTAACTGGTCATTGATAATTGGTAAACTTTCTCTGAAATTTTCCACATCCGGAGTAATAGCCCCTTCAAAATGGCCTACTTCACTTTCGTAGTGATTTCTGAAATCAACAACAATGGTGTTAGGATCAGAGAGCATATCATTGAACTCCTGGGCTCTTAAGTGAACCCCTTTGTTGGTCACATCAAAAGTATCATCATTCAGACCATCTGCAACAATTTTATTTCTGACCTTAATTGTTAATTTTAAAAACGAATAATTATCCTGGTCTACCGCTACATTCAAACGGATACCTTTCATAAAATCGTAAACTTCCAGCGTATCCCGAAAAGCCTCAAACTGATCAGCAGGAACACTCATCTGAGCATTAATTCCTTCATGGGCAACATAAATACGGCCAAGTGCATCCAGTGCATTCCAGGCTATAAATAAATCGTCACGAAATTGTTGGGGATTTTCAATTTTGGCATACGCATAGAAAGACAATGTAAGGCGTTCCTTACCAGCTTCTTCAATAAGTTGAGCTCTTTCTTCTGCGCTTAAGGTGTTATACAGTTGCATGCTATAAACGTTTTAAGTGAGAAAAATAATTTTTGCAAAGGTAATCATTTTTTAATTAAGTATATTTATAAGGCCGAAGAGCTCATCTGATAACAACCCATCAATAGCTATTCTTATCGGTGTATGAAGATACCGGTAAGCATTATTCTCTTTAAGAATTTTTTAATTTTTGTTAATATGAATGTTCACAATTACGACATAATATATAAAATGATATAATACCCGTTAAATTTTAGTTAAAAGTGAAACATAGCATACTAATTGCTTACTTATTTAACATTAAATTTGTTTACTCAAAAACATAAAAAAGAAATTAATTAATAAACAAGAAAGATATACAATGAAGAGTACTTTAAAAAAACTATTACCATTTGCAGTAGTCGGAGTTATCTCAGGAGCTACTACCGTTGGAGCCATACAATATTTCGGACATGGTACCAATAATGGAGATCAGTCTTATTTTACAACATCAGCACCCACCGCCTCATTTGCAGGAATGAATACTGGTGCTGCAGGTGATGATTTTGTTAAGGCGGCAAAAACAACCGTACCGGCTGTAGTTACAATTAAGAATTACCAGAATAAAACATCCAGCAGAGCATCGGAACAGGATCTGTTTGATTTCTTCTTCGGAGATCCTTTCGGAGGAGGAAGAGGCCAGCAGAGACAAAAGCAACAGCAGCAGGCTCCGGACAATATGCCTTCAGGAATGGGATCCGGTGTCATCATCTCGCCTGATGGATATATCATTTCCAACAACCACGTAGTAGCAGGTGCCAATAAGCTGGAAGTTGTATTAAGCAATAAAAAATCATACATTGCAACTTTAGTAGGAACTGATCCTAATACGGACATTTCTCTATTGAAAATTGAAGAAAAAGGACTTCCGTATTTAAATTTTGCCAATTCAGACAATATTGAAGTAGGACAATGGGTGCTTGCCGTAGGGAATCCGCTCGGATTAAACTCTACAGTAACTGCGGGTATTGTTTCAGCAAAAGGAAGAGGTATTGGTATTCTTGGAAGCCAGGGAAAAGCAGCTAACCCAATTGAAAGCTTTATCCAGACGGATGCTGCAATTAATCCGGGTAACTCAGGAGGTGCGCTGGTTAACACCAATGGAGATCTTATCGGGATCAACTCTGCAATTCAGTCTACCACGGGATATTATCAGGGGTACGGGTTTGCTATTCCTTCAAATCTGGCCAGAAAAATCATTGAAGATATCAAGAAATTCGGAATTGTACAGAGAGGATTCTTAGGTGTTCAGTCATTGGATCTTTCAGATGACCAGCAGGTAGCTATGTATAATCAGAAATTCAAAACCAATCTTAAATCAGGTTCCGGAATATATGTTACAGGATTTGGAGACAACAGCGGGGCTGAAGATGCAGGACTGAAAAAAGGAGATGTTATTACCAAAATAGACAATTATGACATTTCAGATTTTGCTGATTTATCGATGTCTATCGGAAGCAAGCGTCCCGGAGACAAAGTTCAGGTAACCTATTCTCGAAACGGCAAAGAAGGAACTACTAATGTAACCCTTAGAGACCAGAAAGGAGGTACTTCTACCAGAACAAAAGCAGACCTTAGTGTTACTGAAAAACTGGGAGCTGAATTTCAGAGTCTGGATGACAGAACTAAAGCATATTATGGTCTAACCAGTGGAATTATGGCTAAAAATGTTATTGAAGGAAGCGAAATAGCTAAAGCCGGTATTGTAGAAGGTTATATCATCACTGAAATTAACGGCAAGCCTGTAAATTCTCAGAAGGATGTGGAAACCTTACTAAATAAATTCTCAGGAACGGGCCAGATAAAATATATGGATGATTACGGAAGAAATTATCAAAGAGGATTCAAAATGCCTTAATTAAAAACAGACAATAGTCTTTTCATATCAACAAAAAAAGCGCTGCAAAATTTGCAGCGCTTTTTTATTTATTTGGGTTTATTCATTTTTTCAGCAATCCGTTTTTTCTTATTCCTTTCGTAAATAACTTCTACGATTTTACCTCCGATCCAGGAAAACGGAAAAAAGGTAAGGAAGATAGAAATCTTATAGAATGTAGGATGGTAAGGGAATATAATAATATCCAGCATGGCTATAAACAGCATAATAAAACCGATAAGAATAGCGTAAGCTACTTTAGCGTATTTAACAATAATTGCCGTAGCAACACCCCCTATTGTTGTTCCCAATCCGGAAATAAACAAAAGAAAGCCGAAGAAAGCCTTATCATCTTTCATACTGAAAAGGAACCTTTGCCAATGTTCAAACGGAGCAAAAGCTTCAAAGGTAACCCATTGCGGAAATGCTCTTATACCAAGAGTAATAATAAGCCCTGTAATTCCTAGGCCTATCAACACCGCAATTGTATTTCTTATAAAATTCATTAATCCTGATGTGCAATCATAGAAATTTCAATATCTACATTTTTGGGCAGACAAGAAACCTGTACTGTTTCACGTGCCGGATAGCTGTCTGCATCTAAATAAGAAGCATAAATATCATTCATCACAGCAAAATCATCCATACTTTTAAGGAAGATGGTAGCTTTTACAACGTTTTTAAAAGTCATTCCTGCTTCTGTAAGAATGGCTTCAAGGTTTTTCATTACCTGATGCGTTTCTTTTTCGATTCCCTCTACCAATTTACCAGTTGCAGGATCTACAGGAATCTGTCCGGAAATGTACAAAATTCCGTTAGCCATATTAGCTTGTGAATAAGGCCCGATAGCTGCAGGTGCATTCGCTGTGTTGATTATTTGTTTCATATGTGGATATTTATTTTTTTTCATATTCAATCGCTGAATACTGTTTTTTATTGCCCGGAATTTTTTCAGGCAGTGATATTATTAGAATTGATTTCGGTTGCAAATATAAAATTTATATTCTCAAATGCCAATCTGATATTAGAAAGGAGCATTAGGCTGTGTAAAACTTCTGTCTTTATATTTCAGAGCATCGCTTAATATATTGGCCTTAATACCGATAAAGAAGTCATATACTTTGTATTGTCCGAAAGGAACCCAGTTAAAGTTGATGGTAAAACTTCGCTGATCTCTTGAAAAACCGATTCGGGTATAAGCCAGCTGTTTGGTCACCATATCATAGTGCGTACTTCCGTTCACATTCCAGTAAGGGGTCAGTTTAATACTTCCGTCTAAACCTATTGAAGCAATTTTACTGCCGAATCTGTTCAGACCTTTTGAATAGGCATAGTTGGCATTCACATTCAGGGTCCAGCTCTGATCGAAATGCGCATAATGATCATCATCAAAATAATAATTCTCATTTCTCACTTCTCCTTTTGAGGAATATTTTTTAGCATAATCGGTTTTTTCACCAAAGAGCTCACTGCTTAAAGGATAAGACAGCTGAATATTGAATCCCTGTACACTGAATCCGCCTAATTGTTCCGTTCTGATACCGGTATCCTGCCCCGGAATGAATGCGATTTTATAAGGATCAAGGGTAAGACTGGTATTTACATTAAGCTTATTATTAAAGAAAGAAGACTGTCCGTTGATTGATAAAATAGACCAAGGATGGTCTTTTGCTGCAAAGTTATAACTTCCTGAAAGGTTTAAAGATTCAAAGATTTTAAACTTCTTCACCCCGGTTGAGTCTTTCTTGGACTTTACTTTCATTTCGATATTATTCCCGATATTGAATCCTAAAGATCCTTGCATTCCGCTTGGCGGATTTCCTACAATTCCTTTCTCAAAAATAGAATAAGGGGTAATAGCACCCGTCGCATTATAATAATTTTTATAATATCCGAAACCGGGGCTTGAAAAATCAGGAGAATAGGTAAATCCGATACTTGGTATTACCATATGTCTTATCGCCTCAATAGTAGATCCTTTCTTAAATTTCATCATCCCGTAAAGCGTTGTCTGAATACTGGCTGTAGTAGAGAAATAAGAATATCCTGCAAATTTCTTGTCAATTTGATCTACGGTAATATTTTGTACAGGGTCGTAGTATCTGTTCAGGGTTTTTGTTGTAAAAGCATTATTAACATTTGCACTTAAACTGAATGTAAAATACTTTGCCAAAGTAGTGTTTGTTGCTAAAGCAATATTATTCTGTAGCCCTGTCTGCATTTTGTCCCACATCGCTTTTGTAAACAGTTCGCTTTCCTGTGTAGAAACAAAATTGGTAAGGTTAAACCCGGTATTCACTGTAATATTCTCAAGAAGTCCCTGTCTTACTCCTGTTTTAGATTTGAACAGATAAAACTGATTGATAGCCACGTTCATTTGCGGAAGTCGAAGATCTGACGATCCGGTCGCAAAGTTTTGGGAATAAGATGCCGTTCCGGTAATAGTCACCGGAAGTTTCAGAAATCTTTTGGTAAGGGTTACCGTTGAATTCTGCTGGGTATTCAGGACGTTTTGGTTGAAAATATAATTATTGTTCAACGTATTGTTATAGAATTTTGTACTTGTAATATCTACGGAAGCACTAAACGTAAGGAATGGATTTGCTTTTGAATCCTGTGTATGGGTCCAGTTAATTCTATAGGTACTGTTTTTAGTGTAATCATCCAGGCCTTTAATTCCTCTTACCATAGTTCCTACATCCGCATTAAAGCTTCCCGAGTAGCGGTATTTCTTCTGGTAATTCATCTGTGGACGAATGTTCCAGCTTCCTTTTGTGTAAACATCTGCAAGCAGTTTAAGATCAAAGTGTTCTCCGATCGGCTGATAATATCCTACTCCATTCAGGAAAAATCCTACATCCTCTCTTTCTCCGAAGCTCGGGATCAGAATACCGGCTGCTCTTTTAGCTGAAAACGGAAGAACGGCAAAAGGCATGATAAGTGGTGTAGGAACCTGCTCGATATACATTTGTATTGGCCCTGTTACAATCTGTGATTTATTTTTAGTTTTAATCAGCTTAATATAAGCGGCACGCATAAAATAATCCGCAGCCGTATCTTTTTTCTTGATGAAATAATCATCAGTAGTATAATCGGCTCTTCTCATCGCGTAGACAGTATCACTGTACTTTTTGGTTTTCTGAGCGATGATTACCCCTTCACTTTCTTCGGTTCTGGCATTGAAAGCAATGGCCTGTTTAGTTTTTGTATTATAACTAAATTCGTTGGTTTCGTACTTTTTACCACCCTGCATAGTAATCACAGGCTCAATAATTTTCCCTAATGAGTCTTGTTTTCCACGAGCGTAGATCAGATGCTTATCATCATCAATAGAAATATAATCTGCATTAATTTCCATATCCTGGTACTTCACCTGGGCATTCTTGTTCAGGAATGTCATCTTTTTAGGAATATCTCTTCTCTGATCGTCGGCTTTTGTACGAAGAATATCATCCAAAGCTTCTTTTTTTGCAACTATGGTATCCTTTTTGGAAATAGTATCATTAACCGCATTTTTAGGCAATTTTTCAGGAGTTTTCTGTGCTAAAAAATTGTTAAAAATTAGGATAATTAAAATTTGTAGTATATTTTTGGAGACGGTTTTGGCCAATTTTATTCTATATATTAAGGCCCAAAATTAATATAATTTTTATAACTGTAAGATGCACAAACAAAATTTTAAAATAATTTTATCATTTCTCCTTATCCTCACCAGCAACCTTTTTTTCTCTCAAAAGAAGTTTACAATCGTTCTGGATGCGGGACACGGAGGGAGTGATCATGGAGCTAACAGGTCATATGCAGACATTGGAAGAGTAGCCGAAAAAGATATAACACTTGCCATCACCCTAAAGTTGGGAGCAATGCTTGAGAAAAACAGAGATTTCAAAGTGATTTACACCCGTAAAATTGATGAATACCCGTCGTTATCTGACAGAACCAACCTGGCTAACAGAAGTAAGGCGGACCTTTTTATATCGATTCACTGTAATTCTTCTCAAAGACCTACGGCTTATGGTACCGAAACCTATGTACAAGGTCCCAACCAGAACAATGAAAACCTGGAAGTCGCTAAAAGAGAAAACGACGTAATTTTCCTTGATGAAAAGGATAAGCAAACCTTTGGTTCGTATAACCCCGATTCTCCGGAATCATTAATTGCACTCAAACTTCAGCAAAGTAAATATCTGGAATCCAGTCTTCTTTTAGGAGGACTGGTAGAGGACAACTTTGTCAATAAGGACAAAAGATCTTCAAGAGGGGTATTTCAGAAAAACCTTCACGTTCTTCGTATGAATGCCATGCCTTCGGTACTTATTGAAACCGGATTTATCAATCACCCTGAAGAAAGCCATTATATAGCTTCCGATAAAGGACAAAATGAAATTGCCGAAAGTATTTATGATGCTATCATTGACTATAAGAAAGCGATTGACAGAAAGACAGGCGGATCCAGTGCGTTTAAAAAGCCTGAACCGGAAAAACCTGCAGAGGTACCTCTGAAAAACGATTTCAGGATATTACTAATGAGTTCCCCTACCAAATATAACGATGGAGATCCTGCTTTAAAAGGCCTGAATTATATTCTGACGCTTAAAGAAAACGGACAGTACAAATACTACTATGCAGTAACCAACATGGCTTCTGTAAAAGATATCAATCTTAAAACTGCTAAAGACGCAGGATTTAGGAATGCTTTTGCTGTAGGATTTATGCCTAATCAGAAAATCAGCATGGGATATTATACGATAGAAGTGTATACCGGAGATAAATTGAACGGAAATTCTTATATCCTTCAAAATCTGAAAGACGTAGAAAGAGAAAAAGACAACGGAGTATTTTATTACACCTATGGGAAGGTATATACCCTGGAAGATGCTGTCAAACTTCAAAAAGATCTTGAAGCTAAAGGCATCAAAAACACGGTTATACAAAAAATCTACAAATAATTTTAAAAAATAATTTTGAAGTTTAAAAGTTAATTATTACTTTTGCAACCTCAAAATTTGGCCTATTCGTCTAGTGGTTAGGACTCAAGATTTTCATTCTTGCAACAGGGGTTCGATTCCCCTATAGGCTACCAAATTTGATATCATGCCGGATTTAAAAATACAAGAAGCAAAATTGCTTTTTAAGAAAATCCACTCTAACCCAAAAAGTTATGATTTAAAAATCAATGAAGACGGGATTGCAGGCAGGGATGATAAGATAAGTTTCAGACTTTACCGGACCGGAGAAAGGGTTGCTTTTGAAGTAACAATAGATGAATTCACTTTCACCAATACGACTGGAGAATGGAACAATGCGATGATTATGTTGGGAAACACAATCAAGAAATTAGAAAAGGAACAAGAAAATTTAAAAATAGAACAGGCAATAAATAAACTTAGAAAATACCTTTCAGAAGAAAATTAAAAATTTTTGAAAATAAATTTGGTAGTTTAAAAAAAAGTTTATAGTTTTGCACTCACATTTGAACGATATGGCAAATCATAAATCAGCACTAAAGAGAATCAGACAAAACGAAACTAGAAGACTTCGTAACAGATATTACCACAAGACTGCTAGAACAGCATTGAAAGCCTTAAGAAATGAGGGAAACAAAGCTGCTGCGACAGAGCAACTGCCAAAAGTTATCGCTTTATTGGATAAATTAGCTAAGAAAAATATTATCCACAAAAACAAAGCTGCTAACTTAAAAAGCAAATTAACTAAGCACGTTAACAAGTTAGCGTAATTATATAGTAGGCCCGTTCGTCTATCGGTTAGGACCTCAGATTTTCATTCTGGTAAGAGGGGTTCGATTCCCCTACGGGCTACAAACACTAAGAGTTGACACTTATAAAAACAAAAACTAACACATTACTTCGGTAGTGGAAGATAGAGGGCCCGTTCGTCTATCGGTTAGGACCTCAGATTTTCATTCTGGTAAGAGGGGTTCGATTCCCCTACGGGCTACCAAAGGACTTTTTCGAAAGTCCTTTTTTTTGTTTATATACTTCATCACTCATTAGCTCTCTCCCATTCTGATGCATTCGTATATAATATCGTACATTTTACTCCCTACATTTACTTTATACTTTGCAGGCGCAATAAAACCCTATAATCTTTACTTTAAAATCAAATAAAATATTAAAATTTTATTTATTCGTACCTCATTTACCTTAATAATATATCATATTGGAAATATCACCAATAATAGAAATATTATTTCCTACTTTTGTGATTAATGCTTACATTTGAAAAAACTATTATTCATCTAAACATCAATCATATGAAACTTAATTTACTCCCGGGAAATCGATTCTCATTCCAAACTGTTTTAACAGCTTTAATTTTATTTGCAGCCCATACACTTTCTTTTGGACAAAGCAGAATATATGCTCACGCCCAAAGTTCAGGGGTATTTGGTGTAGCATGTCTGGGTTGCCGTGTGGATAACCCACAAAACGCAATTGGTGACAATGAAGACGATTATTCAACACTGGTTTTAGGTACAGTTTTATTAGGCGGAATTCAGCAAACGCTAAGCTTTCCTGATTTAAGATCAGACACAAGACTGGTTGTAGGAATCGGAACAGATAACATTCCTTTATCTGTACAGCTATTAAGTGGTGTAACGTTGGAAACCATGAACGGGGGCAGCTCTAATGATGACCGCCGAACTATCGATGTAAGCCTTCTTAAGCTGGGAGCAACACCCAATAGAGGAACTGTAGAATTTAAACCGGCAAAACCTTATGATGGCATAAGAATTGGCCTAACCGGCGGAGTTCTTAGTCTTGGCGGCGGGTTCAGAATATATTATGCATATCAGGATCCATTGATTACCCTTACCGCTCACAGCAAAGACGGACAGATTACTTTAGGAGGCAATATTCCTTTAGAGGGATCTGAAATTACATTAACCAATACTTCAGGAAAAGAAGTCTACCGCTCAAAGCTGAGATCAAACTCATTTGAGTCCGGTCAGACAGAAGGGGTTTACATTCTCAATATTCAAACTAAAGAAGGAAAAACATATTCTAAGAAAATCCTTGTCAGATAACTTACAAAAACAGCAGACCTATTATCGTCTGCTGTTTTTTTATTATTAAAAACAGATCTCATTTCTTCTTTGAATCTGCCAGGTATACAAAGAACACCCATTAAAAAAACTTTAATCCATGAAAATAAATGTATCAACAAATCCGAACGGACTAAAAACGATAATACTGACATTATTAGTATTCGTGATGAATAGCCTATCCCATGCTCAGATTATTAAAACTTATGCAAGCAGCCAGACTAACCAGACGTATGGAATCTGTATAGGCTGTGGAGTCATAGATCCGGAAAATGCAGTGGGAAGCAATGAAGATGACTATTCAACCCTGATTGTTCCACTAGGCTTACTTGCAAGGACCGAACAAACCCTGATCTTTCCTACTTCAATCACCAATGCCAATAAACTGGTCATTGGTATCGGAACAGGACAGGCTGCTTTAACAGCGCAACTGATAGGAGGAGTATCTGTAGAAACATTTAACGGACAGGTATCCAATAATGATTATAAAAATATCAATAATGAAATTTTGAAATTAGGAGGAACAGATCCCAGCAAGGGAGAGGTGGAATTTATCACTTCAAAACCTTATGACCGTGTTAAAATAAATCTGAATGCAGGGCTTTTGAATCTCAACGGAGGACTTAGAATTTATTATTCTTATCAGTATAAAGATCCTTATATTAATCTTATGGCCCATACTGAAAACGGGCAGGTCACCTTTGATAAAAAAATCCCGGCAGAAGGTTCGGAAATCACATTAACCAATACCGACGGAAAAGAAGTATTCCGTTCAAAGCTGACTTCTCATACATTTAATCCCCAGCAACCACTGGGAATGTATATCATGACAGTAAAAACAAAAGAGGGTAAAACATATACCCAAAAAATTATGATTAAATAAATTTCATTTTAAAAAACCACAATCATTAAACATAAATTAAAAAATTTCACTTATATAAACAAATTGTTACATAATCACCATAATATGAAATAAAATAACTAACATAATCTTTTTATTTATAAATTTACACAAAGCTAAAAATCAAAATTTTTTATATATGAAAACTAATTTATTTTTGAGACAACGTGCTGTAAAAGCGGCCGTGTCTGCAGCATTTTTGTTCCTAATGAGCTCAATGTCTACTGCACAAATCGTTAAAACGTATGCAAGCAGCCAAACGAATCAGGTAACCGGAATTTGTATCGGCTGCGGAGTATTAAATCCTCAAAACGCGGTAGGAAGTAATGAAAATGACTATTCTACGATTCAGGTTTCCATAGGATTACTGGCAAGAACAGAGCAAACTCTGATTTTCCCTACTTCTAACATTGCCAATAACACGAATAAGCTTGTTATCGGAATCGGCTCCAACGGAACGCCTTTATCTGCGCAGGTACTGGGAGGAGTATCCATTGAAACATTTAATGGCGATGTTTCCAATAATGACTATCAAAACATCAATAACGATATTCTTCAGCTTGGAAGTGCAGATCCGAGCAAGGGTGAAATCGAACTGACAATGAATATTCCTTTTGATCGTGTCAAGATCAATGTAAACTCAGGATTATTGAATCTGGGTGGTGAGCTTCGTGTATATTATGCTTACCAGTACAAAGATCCTTTCATCAACATGAAGTCTCATGCTGACGGAGGGCTCATTACTCTTGATAAAAAACTTCCTGTAGAAGGAACTGAAGTTAGCTTAACTAACGTTTCAGGAAAAGAAGTATATCGTTCTAAGCTTACATCAAATAGTTTTGAAACAAAACAACCTCAGGGAATGTATATCATGACCCTGAAAACGAAAGAAGGAAAGACCTATTCCCAAAAAATTATGATTAAATAAAAGATATAATTTATCAAACGCGGCAGGCTTTATAAGCCTGCCGCGTTTTTTATTTCTGTAGTGTTTGTTATATTCCGATATTAATGAAAATACTGAATCTTGATTTTGCTTCAATATCTCCTCCCGCAAGATGGGTATAAACAGGAAGCATCACTTCACTTCCGAGACTGAATTTTTTATAGGAAGCTTCAAAACCCAGCTTTCCGTATAATGCACTTCCGGCAGTATTGGGCAACCCTTCATCAAACTGTTTATTCTGAGCATACACTTCTCCCTGAATTCCGGTTTTAGCAGAAAAGATAGTCTTTTCGTTACCTGCAATCTGGTAGAAGCCTGTTGCTGCATAATTCCACTGATTTCCGAATCGGTAATTTTTTTTGTTTTCTGTTTTAATCGTATAATCTGTATTAAGCAACACAGCTATCTTATTTTTCTGGTATTTATAATTTAGTGCTGCCTGATAATCCCAGCTTCCTGTTCCCAGCTGAAAACTGGGATTGACACCTGAAATTCCTTTTTCATCAAATTTCCCCAACGGAATTTTCACTCCCAATCCACCATTCAACTGGTGAGTATTATCTTTGGACCCCATAAGCTGATAAATTCCCATCAGGTTAAGATCTCCGATTCCGTTGATTCTGATATCACCCTGCAGGGTTTGTTTTTCATGAAAATGGAAGGGTAAGCTTGCATAAACACTCAATTTTTTAGTCAGTGGAATTTTACCCCAAAGTTGTATGGTATTAAAATATTGATCCTGCGTCAAATCTTTAACGAATAGATTCTCTTTTGCCTTGTAGTGCTGTGCAAAATATTTAATCCCGATAAATTGAGGATTCAACAGGGATTCAAAACCGGAAGATCCGTTTCCTGCAGCGCATCCACACGCATCACAATCATCATCAAAATTAAACGTATTAAAATGATGCTGCGGAGCAATATCAGCACTGTCTCTGATTGTTTTAGCCTGGTTCATAGACAATATGAACATACTTATAATTAAAATGAATTTCTTCATGTCTGTATTTAAATTATTCTGCAAATTTTGGATTGGATATAAACTCTTTGTCGGATAATGTTTTCAAAAAAGCAATAATAAATTGCTTTTCCTGCTGAGTCATTGCAATTCCGACATGGCCATTCTGCTTTAGCTGCGGATCGAGATTGGGATTATCTTCTACACTATCGGTATAAAAGTTGAGTACAGCCTCTAAGGTGTAAAATCTTCCATCATGCATATAAGGTGCAGTATATTCTACATTTCTGAGACTTGGTACACGAAATTTCATCCAGTCATTTTGGTCAAGAGTAACCCGATAACGTCCTGCATCTTTAAACTGTGCATTGTAATACATTCCGGTATTTCTGAAACTTTCATCTGTAAACAAAGCCCCGCTGTGACAGGAAGCACATTTCTGATTGAAAAGCCCCAGTCCCTGCGATTCCTCCGGAGTCATATTTTCTGTACCCTGTCTGAAGCGGTCATATTTTGAACCGCCCGAAATCATCGAAGCCATAAACTGTGATAGAGCTTTTAATACCCTTTCACCTGTCACATTTTCGTCACCATATGCTGCTCTGAAAAGTTTTTTGTATTTCGGATCATCTTTTATTTTTGAAATCGCTTCAGGCATTGAACTATCCATTTCATTGACATCAGTCATTGGGATAATTGGCTGTTCATTTAAATTATGAATCACTCCGTCCCACATATATCTTTTCAGAAATGCCATATTCTGAATGGGAGGAGCATTCCGGATTCCAATTCTGTCATCTACACCATGGCTTACCGTATGTCCGTGATGGGTAAATGCATTTTCCTGGATATGGCAGAACCCGCAGGAAATTGTATTATTTCGGGAAAGCCTTCCTTCATAAAATAAATTCCGTCCCAATTCTACTCCATTTGTTGTCACCGGATTCGCTGACTGATCAAAAGTCATTTCCGGAAAATAAGAAGGTACTTTAAAACGGTAGGCCTCATTTTTCTCCAGCGGCTGGATCACCTCATCAGAACAGGAAATACAACTCAGCAATACGGCTACCATAATCAATATGGTCTTTATCAAAAAATTAATCATTGTGAACGTGATCTACCTTAAACATTTTTGTAAGATTATTGGTCACGTCCACCAGATGCTGGCTTGATCCCATCATCATATCATTGGAAGATGAAAGCATTAAAGCTTTATCACCGCTTAAAAACTGATTTAAATCTGCCAAAATATGAATGGATGGTCTGATCTGGCCTGTTACTCTTGCTGTAGTAGGAAAATTCAGAGTGATTTCTCTGTACAGATCCGGGGTATTATTATCTGTTACTTTCCCCATATTTCCGGTATGGTTCATAAACGCTGTACCCGGTGAACCTGTTCCGTATTTTCCTTCCAGCTTTACGAATACATAACCGGCGGCCCAGGACCAAGACATTCCTTTTTGCTTTGCCCGGTTCCAGAATTCTGCCTGTCCGTCCATTCCCAGTAAATAAGCATTCTGGCTGATCCCCAGTCCGAATCTTATTTTTTTATAGTTATTTTTGGGAATACCGTTAAGGTTGAGATATACAATTCCAGCTACAGCGTCTGCCTGGTCTACAATGAAGGCTCCTTTATCGGGATTATTTTCATTGTATTTAAATTCATTTCCATTGTCATCAATCAGTGTAATATTGCTGACAATATATTTTAAGTTGGAAAAATTATGTTTTTGTCCCAGAGAGGAAGTCTGTATTGTTTGGTTTAAAACAATATCACCAAGATTGTTAAATCCGTTTTCAAATTTGATCTGAATGTTACCGGGGGTGGTATCCTGTGAGTCATCTTCATCTCTGCTGTTGCTACAGGAAGAGAAAGAAAACAGAGTTAAGGCAATAAAGAACAGGGATAAATATTTATAAATTTTCATTGTTGATTTTTTAAGTTTAGTCAATAGGTATTCTTTGAATGTGGAAAACATTCATTTTTTCAGCCTTAAAAAGCACGGCATTTTATGGCATAAAGGAAGTTAATATGAAAACTTAAAAAACCGGCGGTTTGAAAATAGAATTCAGAAACAGGAAAGAATAGGCTGTTTCATAGATAAAATTAAAATTGAAAAAAGGAATTTTCTCTGTAACAGAAATCTTTGCAATTTCAGGAAGGATATAAATATCCAGCATTTTCTGCCCGGAAGGTTTGGTCTTATTGAACGGAGAGGTTTCAGAATCGTTGGCTTTTGCCAACTCTTTACTCAGATAGCATTTTCCATTACAATGAATTTCCGGTTTATTTTTATTGACACAAAGTGTGCTGACAATATAATCATAATTTACAGCATACTCTACTACCGGTATCAGAGGCCTGAACACCATGTAAAGAGTAAAGAGTATACTGCAAATTAGTTTCATAAATTTATTTTTTGCTTAAAGCTTCATCATATCTTCTGCTTACCTCTTTCCAGTTCAGCACATTCCAGATTGCACTCAGATAATCTGCTCTTTTATTCTGATATTTCAGATAATAAGCGTGCTCCCAAACATCAATTCCTAAAATAGGAGTTCCTTTTTCCTCTACAATATCCATTAAAGGGTTATCCTGATTGGGTGTTGAAGAAACAAAAAGTTTTCCGTTTTTATCCACAGAAAGCCAGGCCCATCCCGAACCGAACCGATCTGCTCCTGCTTTGCTCATTTTTTCCTTAAAAGCTTCCAGACTTCCGAAAGCCTCATTAATTGCTTTTGCTAATTTCGCAGAAGGCTGGGTATTCTTTTCCGGCGTAAGGATGGTCCAGAAAAGCTCATGATTAAAATGACCTCCCGCATTATTTCTTACCGCAGGGCTCAGTTTGGAAGTTTCAGACAGAATCTGGATCAAAGTCTGTTTTTCCTGAGGAGTACCGGCGATTGCCTTATTCAAATTAGTCACATACGCTGCACCATGTTTCGAATAATGGATCTCCATGGTTTGTGCATCAATAGACCCTTCCAGCGCATTATAAGCGTATGGCAGTGGGGTTTGCTTAAACTGGGCCATTGTAATCTGAGCCGCAAATACTGCACTTACAGCAGCTATTTTCAAAATTTTCATAAGATTTTGTTATAAGGGTTAAACAATATTATTTTAAAAGTTTCTTAATATCCTCAATCAGAATTTCACGGTCCGGGTGATATTTACCGGTTAACTTCGGTATTTTCCCTTCCGGATCTTCATAGTTCAATCCTGAATAATACAAGATAGGCATATTCTCTTTATTATATCGGCAACGGATATTTCCTTGCTGGTCTACCAAAGCAATCATTCCGCTGTGGTTGAGACTTTCTCCCTCATCTTCTTGATCTCCTACATAAATATTAAACTTATCCGCAAGATTACCGATATAAGAACGGTCTCCGGTCAAAAAATGCCAGTTGGGAGAAGTCGCTCCTATTCTCTGTGCGTGTTCTTTTAACATTTCCGGAGTATCGTTTTCAGGATCGATACTGATGGAGATAATACCAAAATCAGGACTGTTAATCTGATTCTGAATCGCTTTCATATTGGTATTCATCACCGGACATATGGTAGGACATTTACTGAAAAAAAACTCTACCAGATATACTTTTCCCAGCATTTCCTTATTACTTATTTTTTTTCCGTGCTGATCAGTCAGTTCAAAATCCGGAACTTTCATTACTGTGTAAAGGTTTTTTTTAAAGTACCCCATTCCTACTCCAATTCCCAGAAAAAGTAAAGCAATAACAGCGATGGGAATAATCACTTTACTCTTGTTATTGTTTTTTTTATTTTTTTGCATATTTTTCAGGGCTTTTTTTAAATTCATCTTTACAGTAAGCACTGCAGAAACCATAGGTTTTATTTTTATAGACAGCTGTATCTTTAAGGAATTCCGCGGTCTTCATATGGCATATAGGATCTTCGTCGTTCACTACCTGAGCATTCGTGAGGTTCTCTTTGGAAGAACTCATCTTAGTTTTATGTTTTACCTGCGGCGTTTCTTTTGCACAGGACATTAATGATATTGACAACAGGGCTGCCAAAATAATCGGAGATTTCATTTTAATGTAAATTGAAATTAATGAATATTATTAAACGGAATAATAACTCAACAACAAACTATTCATCGCTCTCAGCATAGCATAATCAACACAACAGCATGTGAAAATAGTTTATTTAAAGTTACAAAACTAAATGATTAGTTTAAATAAAAGTTAAATCAACGGAGGATGGAATATTCGGGAAAAATATTCTGTAGTATGAAAATCAAAGTAATTTGAACCCATAGATTCGACAGATCTTTCAAGGATATTTTTAGATGAGAAAGAAAGAATCTCATTGGAAAGAAAAACATCCAGTCCTGCAATCTTTATGGTTTGAGAACCGTTGGATTGTTTCTCTGTTTTTGCCAGTTCTTTTTCCACATAACATTTACCTTTACAGGTAGACTGAGGAACATTCCTGTTTTCACAAAGATTCTTTACGATATAATCATAGTTAACAGCATAATTTATCAAGGGCAAAACGGGGCGTAATGCAACAGTAAAAATGATAAATATGGAAATGAATAGCTTCAACTCTTCTGTTCTGTGCTACAAATATACTATTTCAAAATTGTTTTAAGCTTCATTCCTGATGAATGTCATTCAAAGGCTTTATATTTCGACCTATATTGGAACTCAGCTTTATCCCGTTAAACAACATTCCGGACTGTTACCTATAAAAATAATTAAACTGTGCCTGTTGCATTCTTGAGATTATTCCGACCTTTGAAATAAATATTTAAAATCTCCCCGAATTTTTGTCATCATAACGGACTTCCAATACTGGAGAATATCCATCCCATCAGGAAAAAGTTCGTTATTAAAATAAAAAATTAGTTTCTTTTATAAAAGTTTAATCTTGTTAATAAAAAGCTCTGCAGATACTATGCAGAGCTTTTTTTATAATATCATGCTTCCTGACCAGCATTTTCCTTAAACAAAAAGCTCCGCCGAAAATCAGCAGAGCCTTTATAAATATAATTTAGTTTGTGTTTATACTTTGTGCGTTTTTTAAAACTTCATCCTCTGAATTCTTACTGCATTTAAAATAGCCAGCAATGCAACACCTACATCAGCGAATACTGCTTCCCACATAGTAGCAAGACCTCCTGCACCCAGTACTAAAACTACTGCTTTTACAGCAAAGGCCAGAATAATGTTCTGCCAGACTATTTTTTTCGTTTGTTTACCAATATTAATCGCCATCGGAATTTTACTTGGCTTATCATCCTGGATAACCACATCTGCCGTTTCAATAGTAGCATCACTTCCAAGACCTCCCATAGCAATTCCTACATCACTCAGAGCAACAACCGGTGCATCATTAACTCCGTCACCAACGAAAGCTACGGTTTGATTTTTGGCTTTAATCTCTTTAACTTTATTTACCTTATCTTCAGGCAGCAGATCTCCATAAGCATTATCAATACCCAGCTGATCTGCCACATATTTCACCACAGTATTCTTATCACCACTCAGCATGGTGGCTTTTACATTCATTTTATGAAGGTTGTCAACAGTCTCCTTTGCATCTTCTTTGATACTGTCTGCAATGGTAATATATCCGGCAAATTTTTTATCATAAGCTATTGCAATAAGTGTGTACACAATATTGGCATGGTTGATATCATAACGGATATTAAATTGATCCATTAGTTTAAAATTCCCTACCAGAAGCTCTTTCCCGTTAACCTCAGCTTTTAGCCCATGTCCGGCAATCTCTTCTACATTGGCTAATGGAATAGAGTGATTGATATCTCCCACGAAATCATGAATAGCAGTCGCGACAGGGTGGGTACTTTTACTTTCCAGAACATTCACCAGCTGAAGGATTTCATCTTTGCTGAATTCGGGAGTAATGCTTACTTCCTGAACTTTGAAGACTCCCTCTGTCATCGTTCCGGTTTTATCCATCACTACATTCTGAATCTCTGCAATCGCATCTAAGAAATTGCTTCCTTTAAATAAGATACCATTCCGGCTGGCTGCCCCGATTCCTCCGAAATACCCAAGCGGAATAGAAATTACCAATGCACAAGGACATGAAATGACAAGAAAAATCAAAGCTCTGTACAGCCAGTCTCTGAATTGATAGTCATTGACAAAGAAATAAGGCAGTAAACAGATTCCTATTGCCAGAAGCACTACAATCGGCGTATACACTTTGGCAAATTTTCTGATGAATAATTCTGTGGGGGCTTTTTGAGCGGTAGCATTCTGGACCAGCTCCAGAATCTTACTCAGCTTACTGTCTTCATACGCTGTCGTTACCTGAACAAGAGCTATACTATTCATATTGATCATTCCTGCAAGAACAACTTCTCCTTTATTTTTTGTATCCGGCTTGCTTTCTCCTGTCAAGGCGGCTGTATTGAATGAAGCGGCATCTGAAAGCAGCTCTCCGTCCAAAGCAAGCTTTTCACCAGGTTTCAGCTGGATTATATCTCCTATTTTAGTATCTTTTGCTTTAATCGTTTTAGGCTGATTATTTTCAATAATCGTTACCTCATCCGGGCGCTGATCCAACAAGGCTTTTATATTCCCCTTTGCTCTTGATACGGCCATAGACTGAAAAACTTCTCCTACCGCATAGAACAGCATTACAGCAACCCCTTCAGGATATTCACCGATAGCAAAAGCACCAATGGTAGCAATTCCCATCAGAAAGAACTCTGAGAAGACATCACCTTTGATAATACTTTTACAGGCATCCTTTAATACAGGAAGTCCTACAGGAATATAGGCTGCCAAAAACCAGACTAAACGCACCCAGCCTGTAAACCATGCGGGTTTTATATAGTTGTCGAAAGCAATTCCTAATAATAAAAGGACAAAAGAGAGCATGGCCGGCAGAAACATCTGAAAGACCGTCTGATCTCCGGAATCATGAGAATGGTCATGCCCGTCGTGATCATGTCCATCACCTTCTGAATGATTATGATTATGTTTTTTTGTATCTGGTTTTTCCGGGGTTGTACTACAGCATTTTTCCATAACTGATATTTTTATACAAATGTAAGGGTGAGACTGATGCAATGCTATTGCAAACTTTCAAGACAATTTTCACATATTCCTTTAGCAAACAATCTGATTTCATCAATTCTAAAATTGGTCTGTATGTTTTCCGGAAAGGAAATATCTTCCTTACAGGTGGTCTGCTTACATATTTTACAATAGAAATGCAGATGCCAGTCTTTATGTGTCTTTTCATCACAATCATCCTCACACAGTTTGTATTTTGTTGTTGTATTTTCCTGAATGCCGTGAACAATTCCTTTTTCTTCAAAGGTTTTTAAGGTTCTGTAAATGGTAATTCTGTCGGCATTATCAAAATGATTTTCTATCTCGGAAAGAGATAGTGCAGCTTCCTGTGAGCTCAAAAAATCATACACCAGAATTCTCATGCTGGTAGGCTTGGTGTTTTTATCTATAAGTTTGTTTTCTATGTCCTTTTTCATTGTTCTACAATTTATGTTTACAGATGAACTTCTCCTTCTTCATATCCCTCCTCTTCTATCTGAAACGTAGTATGATGTATTTTAAAATTATTAAGAGTCTCCTCTGTCAGTTGTTTTAACAATGGGTTCTGAGCAATCCCGTTTTGCTTCACAATATGAGCACTCATGGCATTCACACTTGAGGTAAGAGACCATACATGAAGATCATGAACATTTTCTACTCCGGGAACCTGTTCCAGGGATTGACGTAATCCGTGAATATCCACATCTTTCGGGGTTCCTTCCAGTAATACATTGATAGCTTCTTTCAATAATCTCCATGTTCGTGGAAAAATTAACAATCCGATGGCTGCAGAGATCAGAGGATCGGCATAGTACCAGCCTGTCATAAGCATAACCACTCCGGCAATCATTACTCCTACGGAAGTAAGCATATCAGATAATACTTCAAAATAAGCACCTTTCATATTCAGACTACCTTCCGAATCTTTTCTCAGGATCATCATTCCGGCAATATTAACCAGTAATCCTATTCCTGCTACAATCAGCATGGATTTACTCTGCACTTCCGGCGGATTCTGAAAACGCTGATACGCTTCGAACAACACATACATTGAAATTCCCAGTAATACAACGGCATTAATTACTGCGGCCAGTATTTCAGTCCTGTAATATCCGTATGTTCTGGAGGAATCCGCTTTTCTTTCTCCTATTTTGATGGCTATAAAAGCCAGGAGCAATCCCACCACATCAGTCAGCATATGAGCTGCATCAGCCAGTAATGCAAGACTGTTGGTAAGTATTCCGCCGATAACCTCAGCAATCAGATAAGTTCCGCTCAGGCACAATACAATAAGCAGATTCTTTTTATGCCTGCTCGCTGCAGAAGGAGTCTGGGTTTGTGTTTTTATATCTTCCATAGGATAGGTATGGTTTAATTACATTTCATAATAAGACTTGTTTTCTTTTTTCCCGGGAACATTCTGCTCGCCGATCATTTGTCTGATATTGATTTCAATGGTTTGTGCCAAAGAAGTCATCGGGGTATCTACCGGACCGTTTTCAAACGGATCCTGCATAATAATGGATGTTTTTTCTATGGCTATAAACACAATCGGAACCAGGAAAGTAACCAATATCTCTACAATCAGCTGCGAGTCATCCAGCCCAAAAGGAAGTACCGCTGCAAATACATAAATCAAAATATGTACTAAAATGCTGTAAGATCTTGGAAAAACCGTATTCTTCAGTCTCTCACATTTTCCCATACTGTCGCAGAGTCTGGTAATGATATCGTTCAGCTGCATTTGCTGGAAATCCGTCAGCTCATTTGAACCTGCAATTTTCTTTAACTGGCTGGAATGCTCATCCAGAATAGCATTAGGAATATTCATCCCTGTGATGTTATTCCGGTCAAGGTATTGCTGCACTTTGTCAGAGAATGGCTGCTTTCTTAAAGATTCTCCAAGTGCATAAGTCCAGATAATCTGTCTTTCTGCAAATTCTTTCACTGTTTTATCATCTCCGGCAGGCAAAAACTGAATAACAAGTCTTACAAATGTTCTGGAATCATTTACGATGGCTCCCCAAACAGTTCTGGCTTCCCACCATCTTTCATACGACTGGGAAGTACGGAAAGCCAGCAATAGTGAGACTGCCGTTCCTAAAAGAGCAGGAATATTCAGCGGGAGCGAAATTTTTCTGAACCATGGCAGCATATCCAAAAAGCCGATAGCCACCGCGAATATCCCGATAAACAGGATCTGAGATTTTATTTCACGAATAAAATACCAGACTGATATTTTTTTGTTTAATAACATAATGGATCATTTATTTATTAAATACATTAACCAATTTTCTCTTCTCCTCAGTCGCTTTTCAGACTTGTATACCAACCTCTTACAACAGTTCTAATGTAAGCATAAAAAACGATATTTACCTGATTCAGGGCGTGTTCATTAATGTTCGTGATCCCCGGAATTAACAAGTTTGGCATTCACAAAAAAGGCTCCCTTCACTACAATTTTTGCATTGGGAGCAATTTCCCCCACAGGCGTAATTGCTGTATAGCCCATATCTGATGTTCCTTTCATCACTTCTATTTTTTCAAAATTCAGTGTTTTAGGATGGGGCTTTCCTTTCTCATCATGGTCTTCAGCTTTTTTATCAGTCTGAATGAAGACATAATATTTCCCGTCTGCTTCTACGATAGCTTCAGTAGGAACTGCAGGAGTTGTACTTTTATCCAGGCTTACAATCCCTGTGATATTCATTCCGTCAATCAGGCCGCTCTTATTTCCGGTCACTTCGCAGTGCATGGAAATGGTTTTACTTTCATTCTCGAAGGAAGATCCTATGCTGTAAATTCTTGCATCATATTCCGTTTCAGGATTATTGGTCAGTTTAAAATGTACAATCTGCCCTACTCTCATTTTAGGCAGGTCTCTTTCAAACACCTGCAGATCAAGGTGAATAGAGCCGTTATCAATCACAGTAGCCACAGGAGAAGAAATATCTACATAGCTTCCGATTTGTGCTGTAATTCCGCTGATCGTTCCATTAATCGGAGATGTAATCACCAGTCCTGATTTCATATTGCCATTGCTTACTGCTCCCGGGCTTATCCCCATCATCTGAAGTTGTTTTATAAGAGAGGCTTTTTTCGTTCTCAGGGTTTTCAGCTCAGCATCGGCAGTCTGAAGGTTTTTCTTGGCTCCTGCATCATTATCAAAAAGTTCCCGTTGTCTTCTGAACTCCTGTTCTGCATAGGTAATCCTGCTATTGGTTGTAAGATAGTCTTCCTGAAGCTGTATATATTCAGGATTGGCAATCGTAGCGATTACCTGTCCTTTTCTTACAATACTTCCGACCTGTATGTTTAATGTTTTGATAATTCCTCCGTAGAGAGAAGTGATGGTAGCTTTATTACTGTTGGGAACACTTAAAAGCCCGTTTGCTTTTATGGTAGAGGTCAGTTCTTTCATTTCTACCGTTCCTACTGCAACTCCCACAGATTTCATCTGTTCTTCCGTCAGGGAAGCGATCGTTTCAGGAGCTTCTTCGGTGACTTTCTCTTTCTGTTCCGTTTTTTCAGGAGCCTTTTCCTGAGCGGCTTCTTTTTTTCCACAGCTTACGGTAACCAGGGAGATGAGGGCGATAGATATGATATTATATTTGAGTTTCATATGAAAATGTTTACTTTTTTCAGGGTAATATGATTCCGTCACTGATATTGGTGACTGTTTTTCAGAAAATGTTTTGAATAGCGGTTTCATATTATTTATTAATGATTGAATTAATGGTAACTACAGACTGATTAACCTGCTGGATCGACTCCAGATATTTCAGCTGGATATTGGTTGCCGTCTGCAGAGCAAAAAGATATTCCACATAAGAGATCTCTCCTGTTTTATATCCAAGCTGGGCTGCTTTGACAATTTTTTCAGCATTAGGAAGTGCCTGACCGGTATAATAATCATACTGCTGGATATCCTGCTGATACTGGCTGAAAGCGTTTTCCAGCTGTGCTGTCAGTTGTTTTTGCTGCATCTTTGCATTGGTTTCTGCCACCTGTTTTTCATATTCCAGAGCCTGCATTCTTGCTTTTGTAGCTCCAAATGTCAAAGGAATAGACACGCCTACCGTTGCAGACTGAAAACGTTTTCCGGAGCCATAATAACTTTCCTGTCCGTTAACGGTATGCATACCAATCAGAGACTGGTTGGTATATCCGAGACTGAAATCCGGAAGACCAGTCGCTTTTTCTACCTTTTTGTTTTTTTCAGCGATTTCCATTTCCTGATAGAAAGCTCTCACAGACGGATTATTGGCGACCAGCGAACTATCCAGCACATTTTCTGCCTTTAAAGGCTCATAGTCTTTCTTAAAGGGAACTTCAAGATTTTCAGATGTATTCAACAGGGTTTTTAAATTTTTATAGGCATTATTCAGATACACTTCATTCTGTCTGAGTAACAGATCAATTTCTCCCTTCTGGGTCTCCGCCGTATTGATTTCAATCTTTTTAATATCACCTGCTTTAAATCTTACGGTGGCAATTCGGATAAAATCATCATATAAGGTATCAAGACCTGTTAACTGAGCTTTATTATACTGAAGATATTCAATCTGATAATAATAGGTACGAACCTGTCTGATCAGTTCATTTGCCGTAATTTCTTTATCAATCTGTTTACTTTTAATATTCTCATTGATCAGTTCTTTTCTGGCTTTAAAAAGTGTCGGAAAAGGAATACTCTGTGAAATGGCAAAAGACTGGTCGAATTTCGGACTGTTATACTGTCCTAACTGAGCTTCAACACTTAGTTTGGGCAGCTCTTTTGCTGTGGGCCTTAATGCTTCAGCAGATTTGATGCTTAAATCTTTGGACTGCAGGGTTAAATTATTATTAACCGCCTGTTCAATTGCCTGTTCAACGGAGAGCGGTGTGGATTGTGCCTTAAAGGTCTGTCCCAGCATAATGAATCCCAATACAAGAACGATCGTAAAGGTGCCGGTTGTTTTATTTTTTCTCTTCAGAATTTTCGTGTTGAAAATAATATACAGCATCGGCAGAACGAATAATGTAAGGAAAGTTGCTGTTACCAGTCCCCCGATCACTACGGTCGCCAGTGGTTTCTGTACTTCAGCTCCCGCTCCCGTGGATATTGCCATGGGTAAAAATCCCAGAGAAGCAACGGTGGCTGTCATCAGAACCGGTCTTAATCTGGTTTTTGTTCCTTCAAAAACTCTTTTCAGAATATCTGTTTCGCCTTCTTTTTCCAGTTCATTGAATGTTCCGATTAAAACAATTCCGTTAAGTACCGCAACACCAAATAAAGCAATAAACCCGATTCCCGCACTGATACTGAAAGGCATATCTCTTAAGAGAAGAGCAAATATCCCTCCAATGGCACTCATCGGAATAGCAGTAAAAATCAAAGCAGCCTGTTTAAACGATCTGAATGTGAAATACAACAACATAAAAATAAGAAGCAATGATACCGGAACAGCAATCATCAGACGTTTGCTAGCTTCCTGAAGGTTTTCAAACTGTCCGCCGTAGGTAAAGTAGTATCCCGACGGTAATTTGATCTGTCGATCCAGTTTGCTTTGAATATCTTTTACCACACTTTCCACATCGCGTCCTTTTACATTGAAACCGATAACAATTCTTCGTTTTCCCTGCTCTCGGCTGATTTGGGCCGGACCTAGTTTGTAGCTTATATTAGCTACCTGTGACAATGGAATCTGAGCTCCCGTACCTGAGGTGAGCATCAGATTATTCACATCAGCAATATCTGTTCTGTGAAGACTGTCCAGACGGACTACCAGATCAAAACGTCTTTCATTTTCAAAAACCTGGCCTGCCGCTTTTCCTGCAAAGGCAGTACTTACGGCATTGTTTACGTCTTCAATATTCAATCCGTAATTGGCAATTCTGGTTCTGTCATACTGTACATTGATCTGAGGAAGGCCACTTACTCTTTCGATCTGAGGAGCCGTAGCGCCATCAACAGTCTGAATCACCTTCCCTACTTTATCGGCATATACCGCCAGTGAATCCAGATTTTCCCCGAAAATTTTCACGGCTACATCCTGTCTGATCCCGGTCATCAGCTCATTAAAACGCATCTGGATAGGCTGATTTTTCTCAAAGAATACTCCCGGAATAGTTTCCAGTTTCTCACTGATTTCATCAGCCAGTTCATTATATGATTTTTTGGTTTTCCATTCACTCTGAGGTTTCAGTACCACAATCATATCTGTTGCTTCAGGCGGCATCGGATCGGTAGGCACTTCTGCAGATCCTGTTTTTCCCACAACCATTTTCACCTCATCAAACTGTTTGATAATTCGGGAAGCCTGCATTGACGTTTCTATACTCTGGCTCAGTGAACTTCCCTGCGGTAATATACAATGGAAAGCAAAATCTCCCTCCTGCAGCTGTGGAATAAATTCCCCACCCATATTTTTAAAGATGAATGCGGCGACCACAAATACCACTACCGTTACCGAAACCACAGCATATTTTACCTGAACAGCTTTCTTTAATAAAGGCTGGTAGATCTTTTGCAGGCGGTTCATCATTTTATCTGAAAAAGTTTCTTTATGGGAAATTTTCTTGGATAAGAACAGCGCACTCATCATCGGGATATAAGTCAGTGACAGAATTAAGGCTCCCAAAATAGCGAAACCTACAGTTTTTGCCATTGGGGTAAACATTTTCCCTTCTACTCCGGCCAAAGTAAGAATCGGGATGTACACGATCAGGATAATAATTTCTCCAAAAGCGGCACTACTCCTTATTTTTGAAGCAGAAAGAAATACTTCTTCATCCATTTCAGACTGCGTCAGGGCACGTACGGATTTTCTTAATCCTAAATGATGGAGGGTTGCCTCCACAATAATCACAGCGCCATCAACAATTAACCCGAAATCGATAGCTCCAAGGCTCATCAGATTGGCACTTACTCCGAAGACATTCATCATTCCCAACGCAAACAAAAGAGATAAAGGAATCGCTGAAGCCACGATAAGCCCTGCTCTAAGATTGCCCAGAAAGATGACAAGGACAAAAATAACAATCAGCGCTCCTTCAATAAGGTTTTTCTGAACGGTACTGATGGCTCTTCCGACTAAATCGGTTCTGTCCAGAAACGGCTCTATAACCACATCATCAGGAAGAGATTTCTGAATGGTCGGAATTTTAGCTTTAATATTATTTACGACTTCATTACTGTTTGCTCCTTTCAGCATCATGACCACACCACCTACAGCATCTACTTTCCCGTCATAAGTCAGCGCTCCATAGCGAACGGCACTTCCCAGACGGACATCGGCTACATCTTTTATAAAAATCGGAACACTGCCGGTTTCATTTTTAACGGCTATATTTTTGATATCTTCAAGGGAAGTTACAAGACCTATTCCCCTTATGAAATAAGCATTTGGTTTTTTATCAATATAAGCACCTCCGGTATTCTGATTATTTTTTTCAAGTGCAGTGAATATTTCGGTAATACTTGTACCCATTGCCTTTAATCGGTTGGGATCAATCGCTACCTCATATTGTTTTAATTCTCCTCCAAAACTGTTGATTTCAGCCACACCCGGAGTTCCGTTGAGCTGCCTGCGAACGATCCAGTCCTGCATTGTTCTGAGATCTTTTGCATTGTATTTTTTCTCACTTCCTTTTTTAGGGTGAAGAATATACTGATAAACTTCTCCAAGACCGGTACTTACCGGAGCCAGTTCCGGAGTTCCTACTCCTTTCGGGATTTCTTCAACTGCATTTTTTAACTGCTCACTGATCAGCTGTCTTGCAAAGTAAATATTAACATCTTCTTTGAAAACGACGGTAATTACGGAAAGCCCAAACCTTGAAATACTTCTGGTTTCCTGAATATCCGGAACGTTTGCAATACTTTGTTCAATAGGAAAGGTAACCAGCTGCTCTACTTCCTGTCCTGCCAGTGTAGGACATACGGTGATGATCTGCACCTGATTATTGGTAATATCCGGGACCGCATCTATCGGCAGTCTGGTAGCACTCCAGGTTCCCCAGATAATCAGCAGTAAAGTCATAATTCCGATAATGACCTTATTTTTAATACTGAATTTTATGATTTTATCTAACACGATTTATATTTAATTTTTATTGAAAAATGAATGCATACAGGGTATAATACTGCAGCAAAAATATCCTGAAAACCCCTGCAATGGTATTGCAAAGTTTCAAGTGCTTAGAAAGCATACTTTCTAAAAATCAATAAAAATTAAATTTTGGGTGGCTGCCAGACGTGGTCATACACCTGGTAAGCAAAGTCATTCTTCTGGAAAAGAATTTTCTTGGAGAAATAAGCAGGAATCTGTTCAGGAATCTCCAGTAACGGATCCATTTTAAAAGCTGAAACCGTAATCTGGCAACAGCTGCAGGCACAAAGCGGAGAACAGATATCACCCTTTTCGCCTGAGTGAACCCCTTGGATACTTACCGCAATTTTTTTATTCCCGGTATCCAATGGTCTGGACGTATCTTCACATGGCATTAATGATAACGCCATGAAATAAATTGCCAGTATCCATCTTAACAGATTCATTGCAACAAAGGTAAGGCTTTTTTCTAAAATGAATAAACAGTCTCGAATCTTAGTATGTCGTGCAGAATTATTTTTAATCCTCAAAAAAATATTTTTCTACACGAAGCAATAAGATCTTTATTTATAAATTTGACCAGTTTCAAAAATACAGACTCCAGGCTATTTCTCCTGAATTTTCTCGTTATCTGAAAAAATAATATCCGGTGTTTAAAAATTTACAGACTAAAAAAATGAATATAAAACAAATCACATTATTATTCATTGTTCAGTATAGCCTGCTCTTTTCTCAGACGAACTGCGTTAGTATGACGGCAAATCTGAATAAAAATGACAGTTTACAGGTAAAATTGACCAGCAGATGTAAGGAAAGAATCACCTTATTCCGCTACAAGACCAATCTGTTTACACCTTTATCTCAGGCATATGATTTTGATGACATTCGTTTATCCGTAAAAACAAGATACAAGATACAGAATATAGTACAAGGCCAAGATCATGACTATCCAGCTGATTTTCAAACAGTGAAAGACCTTTTTTTTATTTTAAATCCTGATGAATCTTATGTTTTCACTTTTCCATTGCTTATATTCTTAAAAAAACATGAGTCTGTATATGGAAATAATCGGAATTATTATATGTTCGGCAATGAACATCAGGGGAAGACTGTGCAATTCAGGTTGATCTACCATCCTGAAACCGTTCGCGAAAGCCTTATCAATTTTGACAATACAGTTCCCCTGTATTCCGGTGAGATAAAATCAAATCTCCTTACAGTGGTTTTAAAATAAGCTGTATGATCATAAAAAAACCACCGCAAATGCGGTGGTTTAAAAAATCAAATCTAATTATGAACGAGAGATTATAAATTAGGGTTATTTTCAAATTCCTTCTGCGGAATACTAAACAGATAATATTTACTGTTGGGTACAAATCCGGACTGATCAGGGAATGCAAAAATAGAATGCCCTCTTCCGTCTACTGTTTTTATCGTTCCGTCAGGTGTTGTTATCTGAACTTTAACAGGCTGGCCACTTGCATCTGCAAAACGTTTTCTGACCACAGTTCCCTGTGTTCTGATAATATCTGATAAAGAGAATCCTTCCCCGAACAATTCTTTTCTTCTCTCAGTCAGGACTTCTTTTATCACATTATCCTGGGCTAAAGAGCCACTGTAAACATTTGCTTTTCTGGCTGTTTTCAACTGATTCAAAACAGTGACTGCCTGGGAAACATTTCCGTTTCTGGCTTCAGCTTCAGCTTCAATCAGATACATTTCGGCGGCTCTCATATACACGATATCGGCAATAAGCCCTGTTTTAAATTTAAATTTGGCATACCTCAAAAGGCCTTCTCTACCTTTCAGGCCATCCCATGAGAATAGCTGATATCTGATATCATTAGTATCAAACAAATCTTTAAAATAAGGGTCTGCCATAAAACTATAATAATAACTTCCGGAAGAAGATACGTCCAGGTAATGGAATGCATAGCTGGCTCCCGACTGTTCCTGAGTCTGGCCATGTCCCCAGATCCATTCTCCATTATTGATATCATTGAAACCGTCTTTATATTTTTCAGGAGTCATTAAAGGATAGCCTTCTCTCGCAATTTTTGCGGAAGCAGAAGCTTTAGTCCATTCCCCAGTATTCAGGTATACCCTTGCTAAAATCCCGTTGACTACCGCGCGATTGATTTTATCCTTATTATTCCGGCTGTAATCTTTCAGTAACTTATCCGCATCACTAAGATCGCTTTTAATTAAAGTATAAATTTCCTCCAGACTTGCTCTTTTCTTGGGTACCGAAGTTATGGTTGAAGGTTCTGTGTAAATTGGAGCCGTTAAAGCATTTTTATCCTTAAAATAACTGAACTGATAAAAACTTGCAATATTCAGGTAGCAGAAAGCACGCAATGCTCGTGCCTGCCCTTTTACCTGGTTCTTTTTTTCCTGGCTTCCTTCCGTACCGTCAATTCTGGCAATCACATTATTCATATTGTTAATTGTAGAATAAAGCATTGACCATATAAATGCCGGACGTCCCGCAGTACTGTTCACCATTTCTGTAAAGTTATAGGCTGCGGCAAAACCATATTTATTGGTCAGTATTGCTACATCGCTTCCCATGGCATCACTGGCACGTAATACGGTTGAATATCCGATATTGGCGTAGGTAGTACCGTCGTCATTGAATTTCGCCCAGGCCCCGTTAATTACGGTTTCTGCACTTTCTGCCGTTTTAAAAACCTCCACATCGTTAGCCTGATTTGTCGGAGCGGTTTCCAGCTCACTTTCACAGCTTGTAAACAGCCATGAAGTGATGACAGCAAGAGATAAATATTTTAATTTTTTCATTGTTTCAATTTTAAGAGTTAAAGAGTAGCCTGAAGACCAAAAGTAATCGTTCTCATGGCCGGATATCTGTAATAAGTAGTTCCGTCCAGAGCCTGCTCAGGATCCATTCCTTTATGCTTATAGAAAGTAAGGAGGTTTTCTGCCTGAATATAAATTCTGAATTTCTTAAGTCCCATTTTTTCAAAATAATCTGAAGGGAGTGTATATCCTAAGCTTACATTTTTAAGTCTTGCATAGGTACCTGAGTATAAAAATCTCGAAGAATTGGAAGTCCAGTTATTAGTAATTGTGCTTAGTCCCGGTACATCCGTATTAGGGTTTTCAGGCGTCCACCTGTTTAGCATTTCCGCACTCCATGCACGGCCTCCCGCACTTCCGTTGTGCATTAATGAAGTATAATCGGTATCCAGAATTTTCCCTCCGATCTTGAACGTCAGTAGTGCTGAGAAATCAAAATTCTTATAAGCAATACTTGTACTAAGCCCTCCTGTTACTTTTGCTAATGCAGACCCCTGCAAAGTTCTGGTAGCTTTTGCATATTCGGAAGTTGTTCCTTCTACTGTATTTCCGTTAGCATCTGTACTAAAGGTTTTCCATAAAGGTTTTCCGTTACTAGGATCTACTCCTGCCCATTCCGGAATATAGAAGTCATATACGGAACCTCCTTCACGCAAGAGCTTTGTTCCGGTAAGGATAGAGCCCTTAGGCAGTTTGGTAATTCTGTTATTTAGAGTACTCAGATTGATATCTACATTCCATTGGAAGTCGTCGGTTCTGACAGGTGTTGTGAATAATGAAAACTCAAAACCGGTATTTTTTATCGTTCCGATGTTGGCAGGAAAATCATTGATTCCCAGGGACGGAGCTACCGGCATATTAAATAAAAGGTCCTGGCTTTTTCTTTCAAAATATTCGATATTTCCCTTTACTCTGTTATTGAGAATGGCAAACTCCAATCCAACATTCAGATTCAGGTTGGTTTCCCATTTCAAACCGTTTGTTCTTGCTTTTTCCAGAACAGCTCCGGGCTCACCAAGGTTATTATAGAATTTATATAATTCCTGATAAGCGTAATAAAGAGGGAGTTTATTGGGTTGTAATAATTTATCATTCCCCTGTCCTCCGTAACTTGCACGAAGGGTCAGCTGATTGAAGAAATTAAGATTTTTGATAAACTCTTCATTTGAAATTTTCCATGAACCTCCTACAGACCAGAATTTTCCCCATCTGTTATCTTCAAAGAATCTTGAAGATCCGTCTGCTCTCCCTGAGGCGGATAAGAAATAGGTATTATTGAAGTCATATTCAATTTTCCCAAGGTAACTCAAGAGGCTTACTTTATCGCTGTTTCCACTGAAACTTCCCAATAAAGCGGCAGCATCCGGTTCATAGTAATAAGGAAGTGAAAACTGACTTCTCGTTCCTGAAATCGTCTGATAATCGTATTTGTAAAATTCCTGACCTGCCAAAACGTTGAAATGGTGTTTTCCGAATTTTTTATCATAGGTCAGAATATTACTCGTTGTATAAGATAATGTTCTGCTGTTTGATCTGGTTACCGAACCTCCAATTTCACTTCCCTGCCCGATTAACGGATTCGAATAATAATGACCATTATAATTGACTAAATCCACGGAGAAACTTGATCTGAATTTCAGTTCCGGTAACAATGTAAAATCCAGGTATCCTTTTCCTGAGAAGTTGTCTTCTTTATTTTCGTTTTTATCCAAAGGTAAGGTTGCTGCAGCATTCTCATTTTGTAAGGCACTGGAAGGTCTGTATTTCCCAAAATCATAGACTCTGTTTCCGGCAGCATCCAGAACGTAGGATCCATCAGGATTTCTTTCAAAATAAGGGTAAAAAGAAGGAATAACCCTTGCTGCATTAATAATGTTACTTGTTTTGGAATCTGAAGATGGCGGAGCCTGTTGAATACTGTTGGTATAACTTAAGTTCACGCCTACGTTTAACCATTTTTTTACTTCAGAATTTAATTTTAATCTGGTACTGTATTTTTTAAATCCGGATTCTATAGCGATCCCTTTGTCATCCAGATAACCTAATGAAAAGAAATAATTGCTTTTTTCACTTCCGCCACTGATATCCAGATCTACCTGACTTCTTGCAGCAACTCTTTGTAAAACATCTCTCCAGTCATCGTTCCAAAGAGGGGTTGCTCCTGCTAAAAGTCTTCCATCCGTACCCACAGGTTTAGGATAATTAATTCCGTATGGATTGATTCCCAGTTCGGTAACCAGATTATTGGTCGCCATTTGGGCAGCCTGTTGTGCATTAACCTGACTGGAAGTATAGCCGTTTCTCAACGCTTCCCAGTATAACTGAAAATACTGATCGGTACTGACTTGTTTATAATCTTTTACGGCCCTACTGGAAAAACCCTGGCTCATATTGAAGTTGATCTTCGCCTCTCCTTTCTTACCTGATTTTGTGGTAATGATAATGATTCCGTTGGCTCCCCTCGAACCATACAGGGCACTTGCTGTAGCATCTTTCAGTACACTGATGGATTCAATATCATTGGGGCTTATAGCGTTCAGATTTCCGTCAAAAGGAATCCCGTCTACAACATACAGCGGATCGCTGGATGCACTGATAGAGCCAATACCCCTGATTCTGATCGTTGCAGTAGCTCCGGGTTGCCCTGAAGAACTGGTTGCCTGCACACCGGGAACCTGGCCTTCCAGCGCTTTGGTAATATTGGTAATGGCTCTGTTATTGATTTTATCACTGGAAATCGTTGCCACTGAACCTGTATAGCTTGTTCTTTTGGCTTTTCCATAAGCAACAACCACTACTTCATCAATCTCTTTCTCTTTAAGTGTATCTTTTTTAGTCTTCGTATTTTGTCCGCTGATACTGCCAATTCCTAAGAAAAATACAGCAACAGGCGGAATCCAAATTTTAGATTTTATTAATTTTTTATCAATCATAATCAATTTTATTTATCATATATTAAAATTTTGCCCTTTGCAGATAACACAGCAAAGGGCATCGATAAATACGATAAACCAAATGCTTATTTTTCCTTTAAAGGCTGAATGTAACACCTTGCAAACAAGCAGGTTGTCAAGATCTCACAGGGTCAGTTCCCTCCATCTTTCTTTATAAGCCGATCGAAATATAGTTGCAAAGCTAAAAATATTTAGTCTACAAAACAAGTAGACTTATTAAAAATGATGATAATTTTTCAAAATTTAACTTAATTTTTTAACAAAACACCCTAAAACAAATACTTACAAAAATTAACATTCATCAAAACATGACAAATATCATTATCAATTATTCAAATTATAAAATTTAAAACGGGAATTGATTTTTTTAATCTTGAAACGAAAAAAGTTTTAATTTTATACAATGAAAGTTTTGATTATAAACGGGCCTAATCTTAATCTTTTAGGCACCAGAGAACCGGAAATCTATGGGACAGTTTCCATGGAAAGCTATTTGGAAACTCTAAAATCTGAGTTTCAAGCTCATGAATTATCATATTACCAGTCTAATATTGAAGGTGAGCTTATCAACAGGCTTCAGAAAGATGATTTTGATGCTGTTGTAATCAATCCGGGAGCTTTCACCCACTATTCTTATGCGATAGCAGATTGCCTGAAAAATATCCGAAAGCCTAAAATAGAAGTTCATATCAGCAACATTTACAAAAGAGAAGAATTCAGACAAAAATCTGTTACTGCGGCTAATACCGATGCTGTTTTATCCGGATTTGGAATGGAAGGTTACAGGCTGGCTGTACTGAGTTTACAATAAATTTAACTGAATAAACATTCAATTCAGACAGCAATTGATAAACCGGATGAACAAAAATGAATTGATTAAAAATTGCCAAAAAAATAAAAAGCCTCATCAGTGATGAGGCTTTTTTATAGGTATAAGTAATCTGTTAGATGGTTTGTTCCTGCAGTTGAGGTCCTGCCGCCACTAATTTTTTACCTTCTTCAGTATCGCAGTACTGTTCAAAGTTCTTGATATATCTTGAAGCAAGATCTTTTGCTTTTTCCTCCCATTCAGAGGCATCGGCATATGTATCTCTAGGATCTAAAATACCTTCAGACACGTTCGGAAGTGCAGTAGGAATTTCAAGATTCATGATGGGCACCTGATTTTTAGGAGCATTATCAATAGAACCGTCAATAATCGCATCAATAATAGCTCTTGTATCTTTTAATGAAATTCTTTTTCCTGTACCATTCCATCCTGTGTTTACAAGATAAGCTTTAGCACCATGTTCTTTCATTTTACCGATCAGTGTTTTTGAGTACATCGTAGGGTGCAGTGTAAGGAATGCTTCTCCGAATGCAGGAGAGAAAGAGGGTGTAGGTTCAGTAATTCCTCTCTCTGTTCCGGCTAACTTTGAAGTATAACCGCAAAGGAAGTGGTACTGCGCCTGATCTTCATTTAAGATGGAAACGGGAGGAAGTACTCCGAATGCATCTGCAGAAAGATAAACGATTTTCTTAGCATGTCCTGCCTTAGATGGCAATACAATTTTGTTAATATGATATATCGGATAAGAAACTCTGGTATTTTCAGTGATTGATCCGTCTGTATAATCTGCTACTCCGTTGTGTACAACAACGTTTTCAAGAAGCGCATCTCTTTTGATTGCTCTGAAGATATCCGGTTCTTTTTCTTCCGATAAGTCAATTACTTTCGCATAGCATCCGCCTTCATAGTTGAATACTCCGTTATGATCCCATCCGTGCTCATCGTCACCGATAAGGTATCTTTTAGGATCTGCAGACAAGGTTGTTTTACCAGTTCCTGAAAGCCCGAAGAATAAAGCAACATCACCTTCTTCCCCTACGTTTGCAGAACAGTGCATAGAAGCCATACCTTTTAACGGAAGGTAGTAGTTCATCATTGCAAACATTCCTTTTTTCATTTCACCACCGTACCATGTACCTCCGATGATCTGTAATTTTTCAGTAAGGTTGAACATAATGAAGTTTTCAGAGTGCAATCCCTGAGCTTCCCAGTTCGGGTTTGTTGTTTTAGATCCGTTGATTACTGTGAAATCCGGCTCACCGAAGTTTTCAAGCTCATAGTGAGAAGGACGGATGAACATGTTGGTCACAAAATGTGCCTGCCATGCTACTTCAACGATAAATCTTACTTTAAGCCTTGTATCTGCATTTGTTCCGCAGAAAGCATCAACGACGTAAATTTTCTTAGCTTCAGAAAGCTGGTTCATCACTAGTTCTTTACAAGAACCGAAAATTTCCGCTGTAGTAGGTAAATTTACTTTACCATCCCAGAAAATTGTATCTCTTGTAACATCATCCTGAACAATATATCTGTCTTTAGGTGAACGACCTGTGAAAATTCCTGTTTTTACCGATACCGCGCCAGACTCTGTAAGCTCAGCTTTCTCAAACCCTTGATTTTCAGGAGAAACTTCAGCCTGATATAATTCTTCGTAAGAAGGATTATACACTACCTCATAGTTTCCTTTAATCCCTAATTTCTCTAAATCCTGGATGATTTTAGTGTTTTTCATTTTACTTATATTTTCTATTTCTTTATTGACTTCAACAAAAATAATATTAATTATTTGTTAAAGACGGTTTAAATATACTGATATAAGTCAGAATGACAAATAAAAAAACAGGTTTGTAAAATACTGATTACAAATCAATTATATCAGACCATTCTAAAACGGTGGTAAATCCTTTCTCCCAAAAATAGTTCTTATAGTCCCCAAATTTGGAGCTCATTACAAAATCTCCGCCCCATGCGCCCAAACTTTTAATAAATACAGGGCAATCCGGAAATAACCTATCCTTAACTGTGGGTATTTCAAGGAAATCGGCAATTTTATGTTCATGAATCACCATTAGTTCGGAAAATTTTTCCAATTCACTGCATAACAAAATTTTCTTTGTGATATCTGAAAATTCATCAACCTGTTTTTGAGATCTGGTTTTGGACTTGTACAAGCGGATTCCCTCCCGGCTATCCTGTTTTTGATTTAAGTGGATAAAAATCAGTTCATTTTTAAAAGAAGGATTAAAATTGACCTTCTCATATCGGATTTCCGGCTGATTCCGAAAAAGAACAGCTGCTTTTTCTTTGGCTACGGCAATATCATAGCCACTTCCTCCAAGGCTGACTGTATTTAAATGAAAGGGGTCGATTTTTGCCCATTCAGCCAGGTTGTTCATGAGAGTAGAACTGCTTCCAAGACCAAAGTCTGAAGGAAACTGAAGGTTTGTTTTTACATGATAGGTAAAATCATTTTTGAACTGAATATCGGAAAGCTGCTGAACATTCTTTAAAGTTTTTACTATAAATTCAGCGCTTGACGGAATATTGGTTTCCAGAATCTGCCAGTCTCTGTAATCGATAACAGCAGTTAACCATAAAATATTCTGATGATAGGCTTCCCATCGTATCAGGGATTGGCCATTATCTATTTCTTCAAAAAAAAACTCTTGTCCCAGCCTGGTAGGTACCGCTAAGACAAGAGCTCCATCGATTGCGAAATATTCTGAAGTAAGCATAAGCTTGCCCGGTGAAAATATCGCGTTCATATTTTCTTAATTAGATTGCTGAGGTAGATTCTACTGTATTGTCAATTTTTTTGATCAATCCCTGTAGTGTTTTTCCAGGTCCTACTTCTACAAAGTTAGAAGCACCATCTTTAATCATATTCTGAACAGACTGCGTCCACTTTACAGGACCTGTAAGCTGAGCGATAAGATTCTGTTTGATCTCATCAGGATTCGTTACTGCTGTAGTCGTGATGTTCTGGTAGACAGGTATTGTTGCTTTTCTGAATTTCGTCACTTCAATAGCTGCTGCCAGTCTTTCCTGTGCAGGCTGCATTAATGGTGAATGAAAAGCTCCGTTTACAGGCAGTAATAATGCTCTTTTAGCTCCTGCTTCTTTTAATTTTGCGCAAGCTTCTTCTACGGCAGGAGTTTCTCCTGAAATTACCAATTGCCCAGGGCAGTTGTAATTGGCAGGTACTACGATCCCACTGATCTGAGCACAGATTTCTTCAACTTTAGCATCTTCCAGCCCTAAAATAGCAGCCATGGAACTCGGATTAGCATCACAGGCTTCCTGCATTGCTTTAGCTCTTTCTGATACCAGTTTCAAACCGTCATCAAAGGATAAAACCCCGTTAGCCACCAATGCGGAGAATTCTCCTAAAGAATGTCCTGCTACCATTTCAGCTCCAAGACCGTTTACTGCTTTTAATGCAGCTACTGAATGTATAAAAATTGAAGGCTGGGTAACCTCTGTTTTTTTCAGATCCTCATCTGTTCCGTTAAACATAATGGAAAGAATATCGAAACCTAAAATTTCATTGGCAGATTGCATCAGATCTTTAATATCTTTTCTAGAATCGTACAACTCTTTTCCCATTCCTACGAATTGAGAACCCTGCCCCGGAAATACAAGTGCTTTCATGTATTGAATTAAATATTATGCAAATATAACTATAATGTTAACTAAATTCTATTAAAGGGAGAAAATCATTTAAGGAACTAATCTGATTACTCTGTAACCAGTATTTACATAAGCCCCGTTTGCTTTAGATTTTACAAACTCAAATTTTGTAGCAAGCTGAGTCTGAACTTTATTCATCTGTTTAAAAATCTCTCCTTTTCTATTTTCTCTGGTCAGCATATCATTGACAACATCAAAACCTACGATGGCATATTTCGGAGGTGTTTTGCAATACTTTGTTTTATATGCGGCAAGAATTTCTTTTTCAAAGCTTCCGTCTGTATTGATTTTTCGGTCCATCAGATACACCAGACTTGCCTGACTTAAATCATCTACTCTCTTTTCGAAAACCGGAGAATAGAACATACTGAATGCCTTCACGCCTTGTACTTCTTTGGAAAGCGAAATGATTCTATTAGCGAAAGCGTCTCCCATTCCGTCATTGTCATTAGCCAAAACAGCAATTACCGGAGCAGACTGCCCTGTCATCATATTTTGATCCAGCTGGATTTCAGCAGGAGAGTTGACAATAACAATAGTTGGATTTTTCACCGCTTTTTCAAGAGCGGTTTTAATATAGTTGGCATTTTCTTTTTTGGGATCTGCCACTACATATATTTTCTGATCTGAATATACTGATTTTACCTCTTCTACGATTTTATCCGCATAAGTCTGACTGTTGGTCTCAACGATAATCAGATTGTTGTAATTATACAATTCCGGTGAATTGGCAAATGGTGCTACTACCGGTATTTTCTGGTTTTTTGTAAAGTCTAATACATCGATTACATTGGATTTAAAGAATGGTCCGATGATCAGATCCGTATTATCGGGATTAATCTGAGTCAGAGAGTTTTTAAAAGAAGCTTCATTTCCTGAATCCACAATTTTGATATCCAGTTTTTGTCCTCCTCTTGCATTTCTTTCAATAGCCAGCTTAGCTCCTGTCAGGAAATCCAGGGCCATAGCTCTGTATTGGGTTTCGTTTGTACTGTATCCGAAAGGAAGCATTAATACCACACTCAGAGCGTCACCGTTTTTCTTTACATACACCGGGTCCTGCTTTTTGATTTTCAGTACCATTCCGGATTTCAGTCCTTTTGAAAGCTCAGGGTTGAGAGCGATCAGTTCGTCGATACTTACTCCAAATTTATTAACGATAGAAAATACCGTATCCCCTTGCTGAACAGTATAAGTAACGTAATCATCTCCCGCACTAACATTATTAGACACTGGTGTAGATTTTTCGTTTCCTGAATCCATTTTTGCTTTTGGATTGGCAGGTTCAGCAACAGTTTCTGTACCGGATTTTTTGACTTTAATAGTTTCTCCTGGTTTCAGTCCTTTTTCTTCCAATCCCGGATTTAAAGCATAAAGTTCCTGCTGGCTGGTACCAAACTGTTTTGAGATTCTGTAATAATTATCTTTTGCCTGAACCACATGAGTTTCAGCTTCCTCTGCTGCAGGTGTTGCAACAACAGGTTTTTCGGCTTTAACTTCCGCAGGTTTTTCAGCAACAACAGCCTGTTGGTTTCCACCGTATTTTTTAATACTTTCAAGAGGCAATGTAATCTCATCTCCGATTTTCATATGGGAATCCAGTTCAGGATTCAGCTTTCTTAAATCTGTTTCTGAGATTCTGTATTGTTTGGTAATTCCGTAGATGGTTTGTTTAGGCTGTAAAACAATTTTACCGGTGGAAACACCCGTATTTGTTTTTACCTTCTCCACTACAGGAGTTTTAGATACAGCCGGGGTGGCTGTTTTATCTGATTTTATGGTTAAAACGTCTCCAATAGCTAATTTACCGTCTTTAAACTTCGGGTTTAGCTTCAGCAGTTCATCTACAGTTATTCCATACTTTTTTGCAATATTGTAAGGGTTATCACCTTGTACAACCGTATGAGATTTCTGAGCTGAAACTCCCAAAACCATACATAAACTAGATAGAATAAAAAACCTCTTTATCATATTCGATAATTATAATTTACAAAAATACTTCTTTAAAATTAAATGGCAACAATTATTAATTTCGATTCTTGAACCACCATCTCTTCTAAACAATTTTCAAGCCATGAATATCCATAATCTGAAAAGAATACACTAAAATTATACACCCGTTCCTGCCATGTCTTAGAAGGGTGTACACTCAGAAACAGATTTTCAAGTCTTTCCAACAGCTCACTTTGCTTTATCTTTTCAGCATGAAGAAGGCGTTTTTTCATTCTTTTAAAAGACTTCAACTGTCTTACTTCTTCTGCTTTCACCATATTTCCAAAAGATTGTTCTGTAGTTTCCGCAGCTGTTTTCAGCGCTGAGAAATTACGGATCAGAAGTTCTTCTTTTTCATGTAACAGCTGCAAAACAGCACTATCTTCCAGTATTTTACGATTGGTAATAACAGTAAAGTTCTGGAAAAAGTCTTCTATCGTAAGATCCAGTTTTTGAATTTTCCCTACTGTTTTCTCTTTCAGGAAAAGCATCGAGTTCCTTGGAATCAGAATCGGGAAAGGGATATTAATGGTGGAAAAATAATCTTTAAGCTCCAGCCAATACATGATTTCAGCATTCCCCCCTATATAAGCCAGATTGGGCAATACTTTTTCCTGATATACCGGACGCATCAATGCATTCGGGCTGAATTTTTCAGGATGGCTTTCAAGTTCCGTGATGATTTCCTCCTGCGTCATCCGGATATGGGTATCTACCACGATGTATTCACGACCGTTATAATCAATTCTGTCTCTTGTTTCTGTAAGATAGAAAAGATTAATTTCGCGGGGATTCACCTGTACTTTACCATACTTTTCAGTCAGAAAATCCACTTTATTTTTTGAAGTTTTTTGTAAGCTAAAGTGAAGAAGTTCTTCTTTAAAAATTTCTTTAACCTGGTTTTTAAGCTCCCGGGAATCGCCATCCAGAATCAGAAGTCCGAAATCTGAGAAAAGACGATTCACTAAAATTTTAATGGCCTGTGTCAAAGTATTCCCCTGCTTGTAGGCTTCTTTCATCATCAGAATCAATTCTGTTCCAAATACGGAATCTTTAAATTCTTTTTCAAATTCAGAAATAAAGAATGTATCTGTAATTTCGATTCTTCCTACAGGTCCGCCGGCTTTCTCTTTGGTTTCGTAGTAATTATTTTCGGTCTTAAAATGATTGATTTCCACAAAATCGTGATCCTCTGAAGCCATCCAGTATACCGGAACGAAATTAAAATCCGGAAAATTCTCTTTCAGCCAGGTACACGTTTTAATAGTCTGTAAAATTTTATACACAAAGAAAACAGGACCTGAAAATAAATTCAGCTGATGTCCGGTAGTGATTGTAAATGTATCAGGCAGTTTAAGATTCTCCATATTTGTCTTCTGTTTTGAAGACAGTGTAAGATCTGATAACTGCTGATTAAATACATCAAACAGAACATCTCTCTGCTCCGGGGTAAAAGAATCCTTCTTTAGATGAATCTGATTTCTGAAATGCTCTAAAGAAAATGTATTATTTTCAAAACCCTCGATCTTCTGGCTTAAAAAGTCTTTTACCAGCTGAGGGATACTTTCTATATCGTTAAATGATATCTTATTGATTGTTTTCAACTTGCTCTGTTTTTAGTTGAACAAATACCACACAATTCCGATATTTAATCTGAAGTCATAGACCGGATAGTGCGGAAATGCATATGCTTTATTGGTGGAAAGAACAGTTCCTATCTGCTGCCCTTCGATAAAGAAGAACATTTTTTTAACTTTCATATTGATATAAAGGTCTATCATAGGCTGTCCTCCGATGGAAAATGAATTGGCATCGGGAAGGATGTATTCATTAAGAATTGGGAAATAATCTCTTGAAGCGAATTTAGAGAAGTAATATACTTTTACTCCTGCCTGAATTTCTGCTGCTTTTTTAAATGCCTGTGTCTGATAGAAGAAATTGGCTCTTCCGATAAAGCTCGGCATAGGAAGCAATGCTTTATTGGTTAATACATTTTGGAAATGCAGCCTTGTATTCAGATGAAATTTTCCGTAGCTGAATGTTGCATCGCCCCCGATTTGAGAGATATTCAGTGAATTATCACTCTGTTTCGGACTGGCATTGCTGTCGAGATAGGTATAATTTTCAATTCTGAAATAGTTGGCAAAAATTTCCGTCTTAAACCATTTCAGATTCACACTTCCCCCGATTTCCATGACAGACTGGTTTTTCGCATTGTCAAAATAATAATTATACTTATTATACACTGAAGTGTTCAATAAATAATTAAATGAAGGATAAGCGCTTTGGAAGTTCACTTTTGCATTGACGAAATAGTCTTTTATCGGTTCGAATTTTAAGTTATTGGTTGTTTTCAGATAACTTTTAAACTGACTTCCGTTTGAAAATTCCAGGAATGAATTCAACTGAACTTTATCCCAAAGTTTTACCTGTAAATTTCCTACGGCTCCGATTCTGTTTTCTTTAAGCTCGTTAGGATAAGGCACACCGTTTACTGTTACCACATCCTGTATACCGTATTTCAATATCTGATAACGTACTCCGGCATCCAGTTTAAATTTTTCATTATTAAAAACCAGACTTACGGTATTGCTAAAATTCTCAGAATATTTTTTAGTGGCTAAAGGGAAACCGTTAACCAGTTCTGCGGGCAGTTTATACCAATACGTTTCTGCAGTTCCCTGATTGTAGTAGTATTTATTTCCCTGATGAGACAGGGTATGTCTGATACTAAAAGGAAATTTTTCAGCATTAAATGGTGTAAACTGATGACTTAAATAATATCTTCTGTATGCAAACTGTGAGCTTGAAGATGCCAGATTAACCTGTACGTTTTGTCTGTTTCTCGAATTACTGTCCCCGGTCTGGAAGAGGTTATCATCAGTAATACCACCACTTTCCTGATTGTTTACATTCTGATGAATATAATGGGCAAACAATTCATAGTTCCCGCTTTTGGAAACATAGTGTCCTGAAAATATAGTATTATTATTCGCTGCTAATGAATTTCTGTAAAGTCCCTGAGAACGTAATCCCATATATTCAATAGCAAAATTGAATCTTTTTCCGATATTCTGAGTATAGGTAGAGTTCAGTTCGGCTCCGTTTCTCATTGCATTATGATAAATGAATGTGGCGGTAGGGGTTTTTACATCGTAATATTTAATATCGTCAGCCCCTATAATCATATATGATTTATTGGATGGCAATAAAGACAGATTCTGTTCCGGGTTCACTTCAAACACAAGAGGATTAAAGCCTGATCCTATATTGGCTGGCTGTACTCTTCCGAAATTGTCTTTATTATTTTGTTGCGAGAAAATATAGGTTTTATCGAAGGTCATTACTGTATCAAAAACTTTTTTTTCTGAGAATTGAGTCTGATATTGGTAATCATTGATGGTAGGTTTGAAAATTTTTAGGGAATCTTTTTTCCCGGAATCAATCACTAAGGTATCTTCTTCTTTCTGTGAAGCCTTTACAGCGTCGGTTTTATTAACAACCTGAGCTTTACCTGCAAAACCCAAAAAGATGATTATGAAAAGGATGTACTTCATTATTCATTATTGTACAGCAAAAATAAGAAATAATAAGAAATAAAAACCCCTGCTGAAAGCAAGGGTTGATATATAGATCTACTTGTTTACAAATTCCATCAGTTTAATCATATCCGGTTCTTTACCGAAATTAATTTTATTGGATTTCACAAAATTCTCCAGTTCCTTTTTATCTACTGAAAAAATGCCTGCTGCATCATTGATGTTTTTAGGAAATTTATAGAATGTTTTGTCTCTGGCGACCAGATAAAGATCTTTATCTTTTGCATAATAATCATTAGCATCTTTTGTAAATGCATTAGGACTTTTCTCTCCTTTTAACAGCTCAACCCGCTCCCTTTTATATAAAGAGAACTTAGGATTATCAGCAAGCACTACCAAATATCCGGCTTTTGTTTTTCCGTCATAGGTATAAGTAAGAGATTCATAGATTTTATTAAGTGCCGGAAACTGAATTTTAATATCATTCGTTTTATTGACATAGTACAGGTCTTCACCCATTTTAAATTCCATTTCATCTTCGTAAGCATTATATCGCAAATCCTGAATATTTTTGTTATACCCATGGATAACTACTTTATTAAACTTATCTCCGTTGATGTAAGGATTACCGTCGATCACATTCTCTTTATTGGTAGGTCTGTTGGCGCGGGTATAAAAGATTCCGTTTGAGTAGGAAACATTTTCGTTACCCATTTGAGCATTCACTGCAGACACTGCACCACAAAACAAGATTAAGAATATTTTTTTCATGGACCTATTTTTAACAAAAATAACAAAATAAAAGCCACCCCATGAAGGAGTGGCTTAAGTTTATAATTATTTTCTAATTATTTAGAATTATCATACCCTGGATTCGGTTCTACTAAAGTACCGTTTTTATCCGTTTCCTGTCTTGGAATAGGGAATGCATTAAGGTCTGCATCTGTTTTAGCACCTGCAGGTCTTGGAACATTATCGCCCCATCTTCTTAAATCCCATTGTCTAACACCTTCTCCAAGAAGTTCTTTCATTCTTTCCAGTTTAAGAGCCGGCATATCAACAGTAGTTGCCGCCGTTAACCCTCTATTGGTAATCACCTGATTATAATAAGCAAGAGCTTTAGCCGGATCACCTCCGTTTAATTCTGCTTCAACACCGTTTAATAAAATCTCTTCATAACGAAGCATTTTGATGTTATCAGCACCTACACCCTGAGTATATTTTCCGATACCGCTTGAATTAGAGCTGTAAGAAAGGTATTTCTGTCCGCTTAAAGTAGTAATGAAAGTTTTTCTGATATCATTATTGTTGTAAGCAGCTTCAGTACTCGCGTTTACAACAATGTTTCCGTAACCGTTCGGATTCAGTCTTTGTCTGTAAGATGATGTAGAAAGAGATGAGTTAATTCCTACAGCCAGTTCAAAAATAGAGTTCGGAGCAGCTCCGTTCAATGTATATCTGAAAGATTCCTGTAAAAGAGCAGCAGAAACAACGCTATATTTCCCGATAAGATCGTTAGTAAGTGATCTTACTTTTGCATAATCTCCTTTGTAAAGGTAGAATCTTGACATTAATCCTTTTATAGAATTAACGGTAAGTTCTGTTTTAATTACACTGGCAGCAGATCCGTTAGCAGTCATTATTTCGATGGCTTTTGTAAAGTCAGCTTCAATCTGAGCTTCACTTTCAGCAATAGTCGCTCTGGCCATCATTGCTTTCGGATCATATTTTAAAGGAAGAACAATTCCTAAAGATTTTCCGTTAGCAATATACTTTTGTCCGTATAATCTTAAAGCATCAAAGAATGCAATCGCTCTTAGCGCGTAAGCCTGTCCCTGAGCATATTTAGCATTTTTTCTGTTCAGATCCGTACCCTCGATAGTTGCCATATCAGTGTTGATTACAATATTGGCTTTTCCAACCAATTCGTAAATTCTGCTGTATGTATCTACTGCATATGGATCATTAGAAAGCATCGTATAGTTCATAACGTTCTGATAGTATCCTCCTGCAAGGTTACTGTACATTTCGTCAGATCTTACTTCACCATAGGCTAAGAAGTCCGCACCGTAATATTCTTTGGCACGCATTACATCATAACCACCTCTTACGAATGATACCACCTCATTTTCAGTTTTAAGAGGACCCTGTTGTACTTCCTGATAAAACTCTCTGTCTACAAAATCATCGGAACAAGCTGTTGTGGTAGCTAGAACCCCGATTGATAATAATGCTATTTTTATTATTTTATTCATTGTTTCTTTTTTTAAAAGCTAATATTAACACCAAATACGAATGACTTCAATACAGGTAAGCTTAAATCTGTATATCCTGAGATATTAGTTTCAGGGTCGAAATTTAATCTCTTATCAAATCTGTATGTCCACGCGTTGTTAGCCATTACATATACCTGTAAAGAGTTAAGTCCTGATCCTTTAAGGAATTCTCCTGTAAAGGTATAACCGAATTTAGCATTGCTCAATCGGATATAATCTGCATCGTATAAGAATCTTGTTGAAGCTCTGTTGGAAAGTTTATTTCCACCGCTGATAGGTCTTGGGTTAGCTGCAGTTGTATTTTGTGGAGTCCAGTAATCTCCCATCACATCTCCGTATCCAGGATAGTTTAAAGAGTACTGTCCGTCACTGTACGAATAACTTGCCCAGTTATCATAGATTTTACCTCCGAATCCGTAAGTAAACTGTAGATCTAAAGCAAATCCTTTGTATGAAATACTAGTATTAGCCCCACCAAAAACTGTACTTAGGAAAGATCCCTGAACAGCCTGTTTAGCTTTGTTATAATCATTAGTTGTAGCACCGTCAACACCGTTGATATACCATAATGGATCACCGTTTGAAGGATCTACTCCCGCCCATTTTCTTAAATAGAATGAACGAACACCTTCTCCTACTCTAAGCGTAGTAGTACCGGTATCTACATTACCTCCATAAAGTTCTGTAACTTCATTTTTAAGTGTGGAAAGGTTAGCACCGATTGACCAGTTCAACTGATCTCTGTCTCCTTTGAATACATCAGCATTTACTGAGAATTCAAAACCTTTATTAACAAGAGATCCTACGTTATCAACCATCAGACCGTACTTTATGGTACCGTTATCATTGATATTTCCACCCTGAGCTAGAGATAAAGGAACATTATAGATTAGGTTTTTAGTTTTCTTGTTATAGTATTCAGCGCTCACTGTAATTCTGTTTCTCAAGAACCCTAAATCAATACCTACGTTGAATGGATTAACAGTTTCCCAAGATAAGTTTGGATTGTAAACATTATAATATCTACCTGCTGCATAATCATTATAGTTCGTATCATAAGCGTATAGTGCGTACGGGTTAGCATTAACCTGGTTACCTAATTTACCATATGACGCTCTGAATTTAGCCATAGAGATAGCTTGCAGTTCTTTTACGAAACTCAGTCTTGCAAGGTCAAATCCTGCACCCACAGACCAGAAGTTACCTGCTTTATTTCCCGGTGTAAACTGAGAAAGCACGTCTCTACGATATGATGCATCAATTAATAACATTTTATCATAGTCATAATGTCCTGTTGCTGCATATCCGTATCTGGAGTTAATACCTCTAGTTCCCTGATAACCGTAAGGTACAACGAAGTTACTTAACGTTTCCAATGTTGGAGTACCTACTGTAATACCGGTTGCTCTTAAGAATTTTCTGTCACTCTTATATGCTTCCTGAATTAATGAAGCCCCTACATTATGCTTACCAAACTTTTGTGAATAGTCTAAGATATTCTGTACGTTGAAGTTGAAATATCTGTTCACTGAAGTTCTCTGATATCCTCCATAAGTATATCCGTCACCGTGAAGAGGGTTCCAGTATGTATCTTCCTCCATGCTGATATATTCAGGAGAGAATACAAATCTATACGTTAGATTCTTCAGGATTTTATATTCAATATTTACATTTGCAAAAGCTCTGAATGTACCAGCCTGAATATAATTGTTATCGAGTAAGAAACCTGGGTTAAACTGGTTATTGCTCAATCTGCTGTTCGCAGGGTTTCCTAAATACCAAGAACCGTCAGGGTTTCTAGCCGGATCTGTGGGTCTGTTAAAATATTGAGATAAGATAGGGTTTGAAAACGCCCCTGCATCACTCAATGTTCTTGTTTTACTATGTGAAATCTGGAAATCTGTACTGATTTTTAATTTATCTGTTGCCTGATAGCTCAATTTCGTAGTATAAGATAATCTCTTGAAGAAAGAGTTCTTAATAATACTGTTCTGTTCAAACATATTGGCAGCCACATAGTACGTAAACTTATCATTACCTCCTGACATACTGAAGTCAGTATTCTGCTGATATCCGTCTTTTCTTGAAACATCTAACCAGTTGGTATCGTATGGCGATCCCATGATAGACATTGCCTGTCCGTTATTGGAAGCAGATAATTTAGACGATAATGCTCCTGCTGCGATTTCTTCAACACTATAATTGGTATTATAGGTGTTGTTGAACATATCTCTTAAATATGTTTTATATTCTCCTGCAGTATATCCTCTGTGCATATCAACCGCTTGCTGGTTGAAACCACTATTGAATGATAAATTGAATCTAGGTTTTCCTTTCTTACCGGATTTAGTGGTAATTACAATTACCCCTGCACCAGCATCAGCTCCATAAACTGCTGTAGAAACAGCATCTTTTAAAACTGTAATACTCTCTACATCATCCGGACTTAGGTTTGCAAGAACGTTAGTAAGGTTTGATGTACCATTGGCAGTTCCTAAACTTCCGTTGGCAATTCTAACACCATCTACAATATAAATTGGAGAGGTTACACCATTAATAGAGGACACCCCTCTTACCCTTACATTCGCAAAACCTCCCGGCTGTCCTGAAGCACTCCCGGCTTGAACCCCGGTCACTCTTCCCTGTAACATTTTGTCTACCGAAGCAACAGGTACATCCTCAATAGCCTTCCCAGACATTTTACTTGCAGCACCTGTGATCTCCTGTACGGTCTTTTTCTGACCGAACCCAACCATTACAACCTCTTCGATCTGTTGTGTTGTCGCCGAATCCTTTTTTGTTTTTTGCGCAAAAGCTGACTGCCCTACGAAAAACAAAGCCCCAACACTTAACACACTTAGTTTCACATTCATATTAACAAATTTTATTAATAAATTTTAAGGTGACAAATATGTTAATAAATATTAACATTCGCAAGCTTTTTACGTCTGGAAGCCATTTCCCACATATTAACTCTACTTTTTTTGATTAAAAAATTTACTATCATTATGTTAAATGAGTTAATATTTTTTACGATAAAAAAAACTGGTAAAAAAAACAAATATCAAAAAACGAATTTTAACGATTTTAGAAAACTAAGAAATATTATTTGTTAATTATAAAAAATTTCAGAACAGGAATAAAACCTATCGAATAAGAAAAAAATATACCAAACTCATATTTAAATATTTTTTTATGTAGAAAATAAATCTGGTAGCTAAAATATATCCTAAAAACAGCATAAAAAAAGAGGCTGTCTATGTAGACAACCTCTCTGGTATTTTTAGAAATAAATTAACTTCTTAAGGATTTTGCTTTACAGCAGGATTAGCTAATATTTCCGCCTGAGGAATCTGATAAGTAAATCTCAGATCACCAGCAGGAATATTTAATTTACCTGACAGAAGAACATGGTTACTTCCAGGGTAATCTCTTACCAAGTCTACACCCAACCTTTTCATATCCGTCCAGGCACAACCTTCACCCCAAAGTTCGATTCTTTTCTGTAAGATAATTTCGTTAATCAACGCAGCTCCAGAAGCAGTTACCGTATAGGCAGAATTTCTTGAAGTAGTAATCTCACTTAAAACAGCCTTTGCCTGTGCTTCATTTCCTGTTCTCGCCAAAGCTTCAGCTTCGATATAATACATTTCAGAAGCTCTCATATAAATATAATCTCCTCCGTTACCAATAGACTGATCTCTGAATTTAATATTCGCATATTGAGGCAGGTAAACATGATCATCTTCACCATCATAAGGAGCTGCTCCGTTAGTAGCCTGATAAGCTGACTTTCTGTAATCCGTAGCCGGCATCGCTTCATATAATCTCTTATCAATAGATTTAATAAAGGCTAATCCTCCAGCATACCCGTTAGGATCCGTATTATCAAAATGAGCAAAGAAACTTGCTACGAAAGAAGTTGTAGATTCTGAAATAATTCCACCCCACATAGCATCCGGGCTTGCCTGTAAATCATAGAATCCATCAAGCCACTGTTCCTGTGTTGGCTGCACATATGGCAACCTGGCTTTATGAGCCATTTCAGCGGCTTTAGCATAATCACCCATTTCTAATGACACTTCTGCCAGAAACGCCTGAGCAATACTTAGATCTACTTTTTCTTTATTTTCTCTTTTATATCCATTCAAATAGCCTAATGATCTTGTTAAGTCATCCACTATCTGCTTATAAACAACCTCCACAGTAGAACGCGGTTTCCCAACAAGCGTAACCTCTGTATATAAAGGAACACTATCAGCTGAAGCATGTCCTGCATAAGTAGGCCCAAAAATACGAGCCAGCATAAAATGGAAATATCCTCTTAATGCCAGTGCCTGACCATAAATTGCTTTGTTCTGAGGCGTTACTCCTGTCTTTTCAATAGAAGCAATAACATTATTCACTGCTTTAATCTGCTGATAATAAGTATTCCAGATCATCGTAGTTCTAACACTAGACTGAATCCTTCCTGTATAGTTATAAAAAGAGGCGAACCAGCTCCCTCTTGTCTGAACCATATCATTAGACATCATATCCATTGCAGAAAGCACTGCTTTATGTCCGAATGCCTCATGAGTAGCAGATTCAGATAAACCGTACGTATGAAGACTGGTGTACACCCCATTAACAAGCCCTTGTAAAGCTGTTGGAGATGTTGCAATCTGCTGTTCATTATTTGTTGACTCCAGATCAGTGTCCAAATAATCTTTGCTACACCCTGTCAATACTAAAGCGGAACAAAATAATATACCGAATATTTTTTTCATTTTAATTAAAATTTAACCGTTAAACCTAAAGAAATTGTTCTCTGTGCACCATATTTATTGGTAGAAACACCATTAGTTTCCAAAGAGTTCCCCAAATTGTTCAAACGAGGATCCATTCCTTTTCTTTTTGACCAAAGTGCAAGATTAGTCCCGAACACTCCGAAAGTAACTCCGGAAAGTCCATTCGGAAGAAGATTTTTATTTAAGTCATAAGTAATTGACACATCTTCAAGACTGATATAATCTGACTTGATTAAGAACAGGTCTGAAGTCGCCATATTATTCTGTCTTACCCTGTCAACAGCAGGTAATGGTGCTGAAGTATTTGTAGGTGTCCACGTATTGTAAATATCTTTATGGAAATTAGTAACATCTCCAGATGCTCTTGACTGAAGCATTCCGGCATACATACTATCATACATATAACCACCAAACTGATATCCAAAGTTTACAGCAAGGTTAATTCCCTTATACCCTACTTTAGTACCAAAACCACCATAGAATTTAGGGTTGGCAGTTTTATCCAATGAATACAATGTAGCATTAGAATAATTTTCAGTTGTTGTCTGCCCTGTAACATTACCATTAGCGTCAATAATATCCTGATACCAAATAGCATTACCATTACTTGTATTAACTCCGGCAAACTTTCTCATATAATAAGTATACGCTTCCTCCCCTTCATTAAATTTGAAAAGTCCTGAAGTAAAAGAGCTTGGCAAATAAGTCACTTTATTCTTATAATAGGTAGTATTACCAAATACCGACCAGTTAAAATCCTGTCCTTTTATGATATCCGCAGAAAGGTTTAATTCAACCCCTGTGTTTTTCATATCTCCGACATTTCTGGTCTGGAATGCTGTACCTGTAGATAACGCGATCGGGAAGTTAAACAATAAATCATTTACTCTTCTCTGGAAATATTCAACGTCTAGATTAACTCTTCCGAATAATTCCAATTCAAAACCTGTATTAAAGTTTTTGGAAGTCTCCCATTTAATATTTTTATTCCCTACATACACTTGTACAATGGAAGTATTTCCTCCTGCATCAGGGATATTCTCATACTGATCCTGATAAGCTTTATAGTTTCTTCCCCATCCAAAATAACTTCTGTGATTCAATGATACTGAACCCGGGTAAAACAATGCGTCATTCCCCTGCTCTCCGTAACTTGCTTTAAGTTTTAAGCTCGTGATGATTTTATTTCCTTTTAAGAAATCTTCATTAGAAGCCATCCAGGCACCTCCTAAACCGAAGAAATTCCCCCATCTGTTTTCAGGACTGAAAACAGAAGAACCATCTCTTCTGAAACTTGCATTAACAAAATACTTATTAGCATAGCCATAGTTTACCCTTGACAAGAATCCTTCAACAGCATAGTTATCATTATAACCATTTAAATCAGAAAATCTTGAACCGTTACTCACATTTGTCAAATCAGGAATTACCAGATTCGTTCTTGTTCCGGAAAGCATTTTAGCTTTATAATCATTACTTTCATGACCGATCATAATATCCAAATTATGACTTCCGAAATTCTTTTTCCACGATAACAACTGCTGGTTGTTAAATGTCTGCTCGAAAGAAGTTGAAGATCTTACCTGACCATTCTGACCAATATAATCTCCACCCAGATTATTTCCATAACCGCTATAGTTACCGTCTACGATATCCATACCGAAATTATAGATAAATTCAAATCCGTCATAGAAATTCCAAGACAAACTCGCTCTACCGCTCACATTATCTTCAATATTTCTGATCTGATCCAACTGGGCTTTAGCATATGCATTCAATCCTCCTCCGTAAGGTCTGGCTAATCCCATTCCGTTTGGATTACTGATTGTTCCAAAATCATACATTCTCGCTCCATCTTTAGTATACTTCATGCTACCATCAGCATTTCTGGCCCAGATTGGGTAAATAGGTGCGATATTTCTACCCCATCCGATTAAGTTAGAATACTGACTACTGGTAGATTGAGAGTTTGGTGAAGACTGGTCTGATCTTGAGTAATTTAAAGATGTACTTAATTTTAATTTATCTGTGATCTGATAATCAACTTTTGAACGTCCTGTAAATCTTTTAAAACCTGAATTTAATAAAAACCCTTTATCATCCAAATACCCTAATGAAAAATAAGTATTTAATTTCTCAGATCCCGCCTGAAGACTTACATTATATTCCTGTCGCACATTTGGCTTGAACATCTCTTTCTGCCAGTCATCACGATATAACAATTTGGCATTTGGATTAAGTTGTCCTGTTGCAGGATCAATTAATTGATTACCCGGAACATTGTAAGCGTTATAAGCCAAGCCTTCAACTCCGTCGATAAGATCAGCTGCCGCTGCTGCAGAAGCTGCGCCATAGTTCATTCCTGAAAAAACATTACCCACTCTAAGTCTTTCAAAATAAACCTGGTAAAACTCTCCCGGATCAGTGATCAGATCATACTCTTTTACCGCTCTCGAGTTAACCCCGAATTTTGTATCAAAAGTAATATTCATTTTTCCTTTCTTCCCTTTCTTTGTTGTGATCATCACAACTCCGTTGGCACCTCTGCTTCCGTATAATGCGTTAGCAGATGCATCTTTCAGGAAAGTAATACTTTCAATATCATTGTTGTTAAGGGAATTAATATTTCCTCCGAAAGGCATTCCGTCCACAACATAAAGAGGATTGTTAGAAGAAGAAAGAGATCCCAAACCTCTGAATCTAACCTGCGGAGGATCTCCAGGCTGTCCTGAATTAGTAGTAATCTGAACTCCACCTACCTTACCGGATAGTGATGTTATCATATTACTTGATTGAACATTAGCAAGTTCCTTTGCATCAATTTTTGTAACAGATCCAGCAATAGACTGTTTTTTCTGTGCTCCAAAAGCGACCACCACGACTTCATCAATCTCCTTTGTTTTCTGAGGAATCGTATCATTCGCTTTTTTTTGCGCCTGCAAAGCTTGTCCACCCATAAAGAACAAAACTCCTGCACTTAGCACACGTAGTTTAACATTCATATTAACAAATTTTAATAAATTTTAAAAAATTTTAGGCGCAAATATGTTAATAAATATTAATACCAGCAAATTTTTAACTTCATCAATCTTTTATAATTTTCACAATATGAACAACTTACAATTCAAAAGATAAAAATCTCACAATTTTTATATAAAAAAATAAATAAAAAAATAAAAAATAGTTTAAAAATACGGCCATTTATAAATTATTCATATTTAGTATATTTTTTATTTATACTCAATCTAAATTAAACAAGTCGTTTAAATAGCTCCTTTTTTCTTAGAATACTTTAATAAAAAGAACAGTTATTTATTTTTCAACACTAAACATTCCCTTTGTTTACTGATAAAACAAACTCATTTGTCTAAATTTACTCACCGGCGAATGACAATTATAAATTTCATTTCAATAATCAAAAAAAACCAATAATTAAACATACATTTAACCAAAACATTAGTCAATACTCATAAAAAATGAAAATTTAAAAAAAATAATAAAACCCGATTCCAGTTTATAGTTTAATTAAACAAAAAAAAGCGCTGTCCACAGGACAGCGCTTTACAATATATCTAAAGATATTATTTCAGCTTTTTCTTAACAGCTACTTCTTCATAAACCTCAAGAATATCACCGATTTCAATATCGTTATACCCTTTCAGGTTAAGACCACATTCGTAACCTTTGGTCACTTCTTTCACATCGTCTTTGAAACGTTTTAAGCTTTCTAATTCTCCATCGAACTTCACAATACCATCTCTCAGTAGACGTACTTTTGACTGTCTTGTTACTTTTCCGGTAAGAACCATACAACCAGCAATTGAACCAACTTTAGAGATCTTAAATACCTCACGGATTTCAACATTACCAATTACCTGCTCCTGAATTTCCGGAGAAAGCATTCCTTCCATTGCTTCTTTTACCTCATCGATAGCTTTATAGATTACAGAATATGTTCTGATTTCAATTTCTTCACGGTCTGCAAGTTCTTTTGCATTAGCACCCGCTCTTACGTTGAACCCGATGATAATCGCATCTGACGCTGCCGCTAAGTTGATATCAGATTCTGTGATCTGTCCTACACCTGAGTGAAGAATTTTCACGCTGATCTCCTCTGTCGACAATCTTTGTAACTGATCAGAAAGTGCTTCCACAGATCCATCCACGTCACCTTTAAGGATAATATTCAGTTCTTTGAATTCTCCTAAAGCAATACGTCTACCTAATTCTTCAAGCGTTGTATGTTTTTTCGTTCTGATAGAAAGTTCTCTCTGAAGCTGCTCTCTTTTATTAGCAATAGCTTTTCCTTCACTCTCGTCAGCATATACTCGGAATTTATCCCCAGCTGTTGGCGCTCCGTCCAATCCTAAGATTGTGGCAGGAATTGAAGGCCCGGCTTCCGCCAGATTTTTACCTCTTTCATCAAGCAAAGCTTTTACTTTACCGTGATTCTTACCTGCTACTACGTAGTCTCCCACTCTTAAAGTTCCGGTTTGCACCAGCATTGTTGCTACATAACCTCTTCCTTTATCCAAAGATGCCTCGATAACAACTCCGTTTGCAGAACGATCCGGATTGGCTTTTAATTCAAGCATTTCAGCCTGTAATAAAACTTTTTCCAATAGCACATCTACATTATTACCAAACTTCGCAGAAATTTCCTGCGCCTGAACGTTTCCTCCCCATTCTTCAACTAAAACCGGCGGATTTAAACCTGACAGTTGCTGACGGATGTTGTCCGGATTTGCATTTGGCTTATCAACTTTATTGATTGCAATAATCATTGGAACCTGTGCAGCTTGAGCGTGAGCAATTGCCTCTTTCGTCTGTGGCATCACATCATCATCAGCAGCAATTACAATAATTGCAATATCTGTAATCTGTGCACCTCTCGCTCTCATTGCCGTAAAGGCTTCGTGACCTGGTGTATCCAAGAATGTAATTCTCTGTCCATTTTCCAGTTTCACATTATAAGCACCGATGTGCTGGGTAATACCTCCGGATTCCCCGGCAATTACGTTGGTCTTTCTAACGTAGTCAAGTAATGACGTTTTACCGTGGTCAACGTGTCCCATTACAGTAACAACAGGTGCTCTTGACACTAAGCTTTCTTCTGTATCAATTTCATCTTCTGACTCTGTATCCTCAAGATCCGCATCAGAGAATTCAATTTTATAACCGAATTCGTCAGCTACTAATAATAAAGTATCAGCTTCCAGTCTCTGGTTCATGGTTACCATCACTCCTAATGAGAAACATGCAGAGATTACTTCAGTTGGTGAAACATTCATCAAACTAGCCAATTCACCTACTGTGATGAATTCTGTTACTTTAAGAGTTCTGTCTTGTGCCTCAAGCTCTTGTTGACGCTCATCCTGCTCTCTACGGAAAGTCCTTTTATCCTTTCTGTGTTTTGCAGATTTAGATTTCCCACCTTTATTGGTAAGTTTTTCTAAAGTTTCTTTAATTTGATTCTTAACCTGTTCATCAGTTAACTCAACCGGCATAACTCTCTGACCCGGTCTGTTGTTCTGGCCTCCTTTCTTGAAGCCACCACCTTGGCCACCCGGACGATTTCCGCCCTGGTTATTACCGAAACGGTTTCCTCCCTGACCTCCCTGACCTTGAGGGCGGTTTCCTTGTCCACCTTGACCCTGATTACGGTTTCCACCTTGTCCACCATTATTATGCTGACGGTTTCCTTGGCCTTGACCTCCCTGGTTGTTATTGTTATTATTGTTATTATTTCCGGAGTTTTGATGAGTCCCCTGCCCCTGATTATTCTGGCCTGGTTTTTCAATTCTCTTTCTTTTCTTTTTTGCTCCAGAACCTGGTTTTGGGGCGAACTGAGTTAAGTCTATCTTCTCACCAACGATCTTAGGACCGTCAAGTTTCTGATATACTGTTTCAATTTTTTGTGGCTCCTGAGATTCAGGTTCAGCCTCTACTTTGGGTGTTTCCACTTTTTTCTCCTCTGCAACTACTACAGGTTTCGGAGTCTCTTTTATTGGTTCCACAGGCTTTACTTCTTCTTTTTTCTCCTCCATTTTTGGTTTGTCTTTTTTTACGGGTCTATTTCTAGATTCTATCTGAGACAAATCAATTTTATCCAAAACTTTAAATTCCTGCTTTTCAGGAGCTGCTTTCACTTCCGGTTCTTCTTTCACGATTTCTTCTTTCTTTTCTTCAACCGGTGTTACTACAGGAGCAGCAGGGGTTTCTTCAACTTCAGGTTTACTAGGCTCTAAATCTATTTTACCTAAAATTTTAGTTTCTGGTTTATTTGCTTTAGCTCTTATCACTTCAGGGGTTTTCTTCTCTTCAATTTCCAGTTTTTCTTCCGGAACTTTAGTGATCACCACCTCATGGGAAGCTTTTCTTTGTTCGCCATCTTTAGCAAACTCAGCTTCCAATGCAGAATATGCCGATTCTTCCAATTGAGCGTTAGGATTGCTTTCAACCTCGAATCCTTTAGACTGTAAAAATTCTACTAATCTGGACATCGAAATGTTGAATTCCTTAACCGCTTTATTTAATCTAATTTTTGGCATCTATATTATTTACTGTTTTTTAATTTTTAAAATTAAAGTATTTTCTTTTTACTGTTTATTAAAATTTATTTAAAATTTTAATCTTCAAATTCTTCTCTCAGAATACGTTTTACCTCTTCGATTGTTTCTTCTTCAAGGTCAACCATATTTAAAAGACTCTCAGTTTCTTTATCTAATACTGATTTTGCAGTTGTAAGTCCTACTTTCTTAAATTCATCCAAAATCCACTGCTCAATATCGTCATTGAATTCTCTCAATTCAACATCGTCATCTTCGCTGGACTCTCTGTATACATCAATCTCATATCCTGACAACCAAGAAGCCAGTCTGATATTCTGTCCCTGTTTTCCGATTACTTTAGAAATTTCCTCAACAGGAGTATATACCAGCGCATAAGTTTGCTCCTCATTGATATCAATTTTATTGATCGTAACATTTCCTAAAGCTCTCTTCACCAAAATCTCAGGGTTTTTAGACCACTGAATAACATCGATGTTTTCATTTCTCAACTCTCTTACAACCCCATGAATTCTGGATCCTTTAACACCCACACAAGCACCAACAGGATCAATTCTGTCATCATAAGCATCTACTGCGATCTTCGCCTTTTCACCCGGAATTCTCACTACCTTTTTCAGGATAATTGTTCCGTCCTGAATTTCAGGAATTTCCAGCTCTAATAATTTCTCCAGGAATTTAGGAGCAGTTCTGGAAATGATAATCTGTGGCTTAGAACCTTTAAAATCTACTGTTTCAACAATAGCTCTGATATTCTCACCCTTTTTAAAGAAATCGGATGGGATCTGGTTCTCTTTCGGTAAAATAAATTCATTGCCTTCATCATCCAATAAGATAACATGCTTATGACGGATGTGGTGGATCTCTCCTACAACGATTTCACCAATTTTATCTCTAAACTGCTCGTACAGCATTGCATTATTGTGCTCCTGAAGTTTTGTTGCCAAAATCTGCTTTAAGGTAAGAATATTTCTTCTTCCCAGCTGTGCAACAGGAATTTCCATTGTAAAATCCTCTCCTACTTCGAATGTCGGGTCTATCTTTTTAGCCTCGGAAATTTCAATTTCCAGGTCATCATCCTCAGACATTTCATCCTCTACAATTGTTTTATTTAAAAATATCTGAAAATCTCCTTTATCAGGGTTTACAATCACATCAAAGTGATCATCTGAATCAAATCTTTTTCTCAAAAGTGTCTTCAGTGAGTCCTCAATAATTGCCATAAGATCAATCTTACTGATCCCTTTTTCGTCTTTAAAATCACCAAAGGATTCAATCAACGCTATATTATCCATCTATTCTTTTTTCTTTTTTAAAATTTAATTACTACTAATGCCTTTTTGATATCAGAGTAAGGAATTTCTTTTTCCTCCTCCACATCTACTTTTCCTTTTCCGATATCCTTCGGTTTGCGATAACGTAAAATAAGAGTGATCTTATCTTCATCTACTTTTCCCAATTCACCCTCAATCTTAGAAGAATCTTCCAGCATAACCTCAATCTCTCTTCCTAAATTTTTCATGAATTGTCTTGGAGTGGACAGCGGCTCACTCAGTCCTGCAGACATTACCTGAAGACTGAAATCATGCTCCTCACGGTCCATATTGAATTCTATTGCACGGCTTGCATCAAGACAGTCCTGCAAAGAAACCCCATTGTCACCATCTAAAATCACTGTAATATCATCCCCTGCAGAAAATTTAAGATCAATAAGGAACAGATCTTTTCTGGTTTCAAGGAATTCATTTAATAATTCTTCAATTCTCTTTCTAAACTCCATACATTGTTTTATCTTAATTTACTGTACGAAAAAAGGCTTTCTTCCGAAGCCTTCCCATTTTTACCGTAAATCCATTGCAAATATACGTTTTTTTTCTAAAAAAGCAAAATTATCTTATTATCAAGCAAATAGCATAAATTTCATTTACAATAAATTAAACAAGCCCATGAAAGTATTTTTATTATTTTTGTCTTGAATTTTTAAAACAAACATTTTGAATATAACGATTGTAGGAACAGGTTATGTAGGGCTAGTCACAGGAACTACTCTCGCAGAACTTGGCAATTCAGTATACTGTGTTGATATTGATGAAAAGAAAGTTGAAGGTATGAAAAACGGCGTTGTTCCCATCTATGAGCCGAACCTTGAAGAAATGTTTTTGAGAAACATCCAATCTGAGAGATTATTTTTCACGACCAACCTTAAAGAAGCACTGGACAAAAGCGAGGTTATCTATCTTGCACTCCCAACTCCTCCGGGAGAAGATGGCTCTGCAGACCTGTCATATGTTCTTCATGTTGCCAATAATATCGGCGAAATGATGACGGAATATAAGGTCATTGTCAACAAAAGTACCGTACCGGTAGGAACTGCAGATAAAGTAAGAGAGGTTATATCTTCAAAAACAGACCTCTCATTTGATGTGGTTTCAAATCCCGAATTTTTAAGAGAAGGTTTTGCTGTTGAAGACTCCATGAACCCTTCAAGGGTAGTGGTTGGAGCAAGTTCTGAAAGAGCAAAAGAAATCATGTCTAAAATCTATCAGCCTTTTACCAATACCGGAATCCCGATTATTTTCATGGATGAAAAATCATCTGAGCTTACAAAATATGCAGCCAATTCATTCTTAGCCGTAAAGATTACTTTCATGAATGAGATCGCTAATTATTGTGAAAAAGTAGGTGCCGATGTGGACAAAGTAAGATTGGGAATGGGCAGTGATGACAGAATTGGTCATCGGTTTTTATTTCCAGGGATCGGATACGGAGGAAGCTGTTTCCCTAAAGATGTGAAGGCATTGATCAAATCAGGAAAACAGGAAGATTTCAACTTTCAGATCCTTGAAGCTACAGAAAATGTAAATACCGCGCAGAAAGTCATTTTAGTTTCTGAAATTGAAAAATATTTCGGAGGAAGTATTAAAGGCAAGAAAATTGCAATGTGGGGGTTAGCATTTAAAGCGAATACGGATGATATCCGTGAAGCGTCATCTTTAGATAATATTGCTCTTCTCCTGGAAAAAGGAGCTGAAGTCATTGCCTATGATTCTGTTGCAGAAAGCAACGTACAGAAACTTATGGGTAATAAAATACAATATGCAAAAGGAATGTATGACGCTCTGGAAGGTGCAGATGCTTTATTTATTTCAACCGAATGGCCAGAGTTTAAAAATCCTAATTTTGAACTCATGGCTAAAAAAATGAAGAATAAAGTTATTTTTGATGGCAGAAATATGTATCCGTTAGAAGTTCCCGAACAAAACGGGTTTTATTATAAAAGTATAGGACGAAAAACAATTTTAAAGTAAACAAAAAAATGAAAAATATAATTATTACAGGAGGAGCTGGTTTTATCGGATCACACGTTGTAAGAGAATTTGTAAAAAACAATCCGGATAGCACCATCATTAACCTTGATGCTCTGACTTATGCCGGAAATCTTGAAAATTTAAAAGATATCGAAAATGAGCCGAATTACGTTTTCGAAAAAGCAGACATTACAAAGCCTGAAGAATTAAGAAAGGTTTTTGAAAAATACAATCCGGATGCAGTAGTACATTTAGCTGCAGAAAGTCATGTGGACAGAAGTATTACCGATCCTATGGCATTCATCAATACCAATGTAAACGGAACGGCTAATCTTCTTAATCTTTGTAAAGAATTCTGGACACTCAACCCGGATCATACTCACGGAAGATTTCCGGATGAGAAGAGAACCAACTTGTTTTATCACGTGTCAACAGATGAAGTATATGGTAGCTTAGGAGAAACAGGATTCTTTTTGGAAACTACTTCTTACGACCCTCAATCACCATATTCCGCATCAAAAGCAGCTTCTGACCACTTAGTAAGAGCGTATGGAAACACGTATGGAATGCCATTTATTGTATCCAACTGCTCAAACAACTATGGGCCCAATCATTTCCCTGAAAAGCTGATCCCTCTTTGTATCTCTAATATTATTAATGAAAGACCTTTACCTATTTATGGTGACGGAAAATACACCAGAGACTGGTTATTTGTAATCGATCATGCTAAAGGAATCCACCAGATCTTCAACGAAGCAAAAACCGGAGAAACTTATAATATAGGAGGATTCAATGAATGGCAGAATATTGACCTGGTTAAAGAATTAATCAAACAGATGGATGCTAAACTTGGAAAACCGGAAGGTTATTCTGAAAAACTGATCACATTTGTCAAAGACAGACCGGGGCATGATAAGCGTTATGCTATTGATGCTACTAAATTAAATAAGGATTTGGGGTGGAAACCTTCCGTAACATTTGAAGAAGGATTAGGAAAAACCATAGACTGGTACCTTGAGAACAAGGAATGGCTCGAGAATGTAACCAGCGGAGATTACCAAAAATATTATGAAAATCAGTACAATTAGTATTGTCAATCACAGAATATAAAATAAAAAAGATGAAAGGAATAATATTAGCCGGAGGATCCGGAACAAGACTTTACCCTTTAACGATTGCCGTAAGTAAGCAGTTAATGCCTGTTTATGACAAACCGATGATTTATTATCCTCTTTCTACGCTTCTTTTAGCCGGAATTAAGGACATCCTGATCATCACAACCCCGCATGACCAGCCTGGATTCATTAAATTATTAGGAGACGGCTCCCAAATAGGCTGTAATATAGAGTATGTAGTACAGCCAAGCCCGGACGGACTGGCGCAGGCATTCATTCTGGGTGAGCAGTTTATCGGAAATGATCCGGCTGCGCTTGTCTTAGGAGATAATATTTTCTACGGTTCCGAAATGGGGACATTATTAAAAAACAAAACAAACCCCGATGGCGGTGTTGTATTTGCTTACCACGTTGCAGATCCCGAAAGATACGGAGTAGTGGAATTTGATGATGACTTTAAAGCAATCTCTATTGAAGAAAAACCTTTACAGCCAAAATCAAACTATGCCGTTCCCGGACTTTATTTTTATGACAATACGGTTGTGGAAATTGCCAAGAATATCCAGCCTTCCGCAAGAGGCGAGCTCGAGATCACGGATGTAAATAATGTTTACCTTAAACAGGGAAAACTTGAAGTAGGTGTACTGGACAGAGGAACTGCCTGGTTAGATACCGGAACTTTCGATTCTCTGCATGACGCTTCTGAATTTGTTAGCGTTATTGAAAAAAGACAGGGCTTTAAAATTGGATGTATTGAAGAAATTGCTTTCAGAAATAAATTCATCAATGAGGAAAAGCTATTGGAAACCGCTGCCAAATATGGCAAAAGTGGTTATGGTGAATACCTGAAACAGCTTATCCGTAAATAATCATACGATTTATAAATTTCACAGACTATTGGCTTTACAGCCAATAGTTTTTGTTTGTAACAACAAATATCAATATATTAGTTGTTGTTTTTGGCTTTGTGCAAAAATATGTTTCACAAACTAAGAAATATGGTAAGAATTAATTATTATAAATTTGTAAAAACTTACACAGATGAATGAACCACAACAAAAGTGGACCGAAACAATTGAAGCTGATCATTCTTTATTTGATATAAAGCTTAAAGAAGTATGGAGATATAAAGATCTTATCTACATGTTTGTAAAAAGAGACTTTATATCCAGCTTTAAACAGACCATTTTAGGGCCAATCTGGTTTTTTATCAATCCTATTTTCACCACCATTACCTATCTGATTATCTTTGGAAGATTCGCAAAGCTCCCGACAGATGGAGCTCCGGGGGTTATTTTTTATCTTGCCGGAGTCACTTTATGGAATTATTTCTCAGGAGCACTGCTCGGCACATCGGCAACCTTTACCGGAAATTCCAATATTTTTGGTAAGGTATATTTCCCAAGACTGGTTACCCCGATCTCTATTGTTATTTCAAACTTAATGCGATTAAGTGTACAGTTTCTTTTATTCCTGATCGTCTGGGCATACTATGTGATCAATCATGAAATTTCCCCGAACTGGTGGGTACTGGCCACTCCTTTTCTACTTGTTCTGATGGCTTTATTTGCCCTGGGAATGGGAATGATTTTTTCAGCATTAACAACAAAATATAAAGATTTAAGCATGCTACTGGCTTTCGGTATCACGTTATATATGTATGCGACACCAGTGATCTATCCTGTATCAATGTTACCGGGATATTTCAAAAGCCTGGCAAAGTTTAATCCATTAACAGGTATTTTCGAATGCTTTAAATACGGATGGCTGGGAGTAGGTGATTTTTCTCCTGCCATGTTAATTGCGAGTACGGTGATCATTTTAATTCTTCTTGTGGTAGGAGTGGTTACTTTCAATAAAGTTGAAAAAACATTTATGGATACGGTATAAACACAGTATAAACTTTACCGCCGTAAAAACACCTGAATAAAAAATTTAAAACACTAAAACATGCTAGCTTTAAAAGCAGAAAATATATCAAAACAATATCGCCTGGGTGAAGTGGGGACAGGAACTCTTTCTCATGACCTCAACAGATTCTGGCATAAAATGAGAGGGAAAGAAGATCCCTATCTCAAAGTTGGTGAAGCCAATGACAGAACTTCCAAAGGTAATTCTGATTATGTATGGTCTCTCCGGGATATCAATTTCGAAATTGAACAGGGAGATGCCGTAGGAATTATCGGAAGAAACGGTGCCGGAAAATCTACCCTTCTCAAGCTTTTAAGTAAAGTAACAAAACCTACTACAGGGAAAATATATACTCATGGAAGAATCGCTTCATTACTGGAAGTAGGAACCGGTTTTCACCCGGAAATGACGGGTCGTGAAAATGTATTCCTGAATGGTGCTATTCTAGGCATGACCCGAAAAGAGATCAAACGAAAATTTGATGAGATTGTAGACTTTTCCGGAGTTGAAAGATATATTGACACTCCAGTAAAGAGATATTCTTCCGGAATGTATGTACGACTAGCCTTTGCAGTAGCAGCTCATTTGGAATCCGAGATTCTGATTGTAGACGAAGTATTAGCTGTGGGAGATGCAGATTTTCAGAAAAAATGCTTAAACAAAATGAGTGATGTCACCAAGGGAGAAGGAAGAACTATTCTTTTTGTAAGCCACAATATGGCTGCCATTAAAACTTTATGTACCAAAGGTGTACTACTTGACACCGGAAAAGTGGTTTATCAGGGTAATATTGATGAGACTGTTTTAAGATATTTAGGTAGCAATAATTCATACAATACAAATCATTTTATCTACGAGAATATTAAAAATGAATTTTTCAAACTAGAAGAAATTACTTTAAAAAATTCGTCAAAAAGTATGAATGAGCCTCTGGATGAAAATGAAACAATAGAGTTTATTACAAACTTCATTTTGGATACTGATCAGCCTGAGCGTTACCATATCACCTATCATCTTAAAAACGATTATGGAGAAGCTTTATTTTCATTTTACAATACTGATATTAAATTTAATAAAGGAAATAACTCTCTCATATGTACTTTTCCTAAAAAATTCTTTCAATCAGGAAATTATTATTTAAGCTTTTTTTTAGTTGAGGATAAAAGCAAATCTATTATTATGGAGAATGATATTGTTTCTTTTTCAGTAGTTGACGGTAATAGAGAAATAGGAGTTTATATGGGGCGAGAACCTGGATTTATCCGCCCTGAATTTAATTGGGAGTTACAATAATTCAAAAATAAGTACCAAAATAATACACCTTATCATCATGAAAGAAATTATACAAAAGGCAGCCAATAAATTGGGTTACAGAATTGTTAAGAACACGGTTAATTATCATTCTGTTCCTAACACTCCTGTCATGGAGAATGATAAAAATAATCTATTAAATAAGTTTTACAGTACTTTAAAAAAATTGAATTTCCAGCCCAACTTCATTATTGATATCGGCGCTAATACAGGTACATGGACAAGAGAAGCATTAAAGGAATTCCCCAATGCTTGTTATCTTCTAATAGAGCCACAGGAAAGACTTTCTGAATACTTTAAAGATTTACTTCAAAATCAAAAGATAAAATATCTTCCTGTAGGAGTCGGTGATAAGAATGATGTTCTGAAATTCACGATTCATGAAAGAGATGACAGTTGTTCATTTATCTATTCGGAAGAGGAAGCACGTCAAAGAGGCTTTAAGCAGATTGAAGTGCCAATAAAGACCTTAAATACAATCATACAAGAAAACCAATTACCATACCCCGATATTGTAAAAATTGATGCTGAAGGATTAGATTTAGAAGTTTTAGATGGAGCATCTGATTTTTTTGGAAAAACAGAAGTCTTCATGGTAGAAGCTGGAATTCAAAATAAGATTTATAAAAATTCTTTAATTAAATTAATAAATAAAATGGATGAAGCCGGCTATGAAATGTATGATATAACAGATTTAAACAGACCATTTGATCTCCCTGTTTTATGGCTTGTTGAAGTTGTCTTTGTCAAGAAAAATGGAATACTCACTCAACTCCCTTTGAATATTTAACTTATGATTCCTGTAACAAAACCTTTTCTTCCTCCGAAGGAAGAATATAATGCCTATGTGGATGGCATTTGGAAAAGAAATTGGCTTACCAATATGGGCCCTTTAGCAAGCCAGCTTGAAATGGAACTGAAGGATCATCTGAAATTAAAGCATCTCCTTTTTGTGACGAACGGAACTGTTGCCATTCAAATGGCGATAAAAGGTTTAGAAATAAGCGGAGAAGTTATTACCACCCCGTTTTCTTTTGTTGCCACCACCAGTTGTATTGTCTGGGAAAACTGCACCCCCGTATTTGTAGATATTGATCCCATAAGCCTTTGTATAGATGCTACCAAGATTGAAGAAGCCATAACAGAAAAAACTACTGCAATTCTGGCTACCCATGTTTATGGCAACCCCTGCGATGTAGAAGCTATAGAACTTATTGCTAAGAAGCATAATTTAAAAATAATCTATGATGCCGCCCATGCTTTTGGTGTAGAAATAAATGGAAAATCTATATTTGAATATGGTGATGTTTCCACTTGTTCTCTCCATGCTACAAAGCTTTATCATACCATTGAAGGTGGATTAATTGTTACTAAAGATGCTGAACTTTTAAAAAAACTGGCTTATATCCGAAACTTCGGAATTTCCGATTTCGACGCGTTTTCTGAGTTGGGAATTAACGGTAAAAATTCTGAATTTCATGCAGCAATGGGATTGGCAAACCTAAAATATATTCCACAAATACATGCCAAAAGAAAAGCTCTTGCTGATCTTTATGATGAAAAGCTAAAAAACTTAAAAGCTGTAAAACCTGTATGGAACCCAAAAGCAAGTAAAAATCATCCGTACTATCCAATTGTGTTGGAAAGTGAAGAGCTTCTTTTAAAACTAAAGAAAGAAATGGATAAACAGGAAGTCTTTACAAGAAGATATTTTTATCCTAGCCTTGCTTCTGCATTACCTTATTTACCTACTCAAGAATTACCAATTACTGAAAATATTTCAAAAAGAGTATTGTGTCTTCCAATGTATTATGATTTAACATTTGAAGAAATAGAGTTCATTGCACGGTTAATGTTAAGAATTCAAAACAATTAAATATGTTAATAATAGGAGCTAAAGGTTTTGCAAAAGAAGTACTTGAAATTTGCCATCAGAATAATGACTTAAATGGTCTTGCTTTTTATGATGATATAAATGATGATGTGAATGGATTTCTTTATGAAACATTTCCCATCCTAAAAAACATTGAATCATCAGAAAGTTATTTTAAAACAATTGATAATAAATTTACAATTGGTATTGGAAATCCTGAGCTAAGAAAAAAACTAGCAGAAAAATTTTTAAATATTGGTGGACAACTAACGTCAACAATCAGTTCAAAAGCAGATATTGGATCCTATGGAATCCATATAGGTAATGGAGCAAATATTTTAGATGGTGTTAAAATTTCCAATGATGTCTCGATAGGTCTGGCCCCAATTATATATTACAATTCAATTATTACACATGATGTAAAAATCGGAGATTTTGTTGAAATATCTCCAGATGTAAAAATTTTGGGAAGAGCCAGTATTGGAAATTTCTGTCAATTAGGTTCAGGATCAATCATCCTTCCTGATATTCACATTGGTGATCATGTCATCATTGGAGCAGGTGCCGTTGTCACCAAAGATATTCCGGATGGCTGCATTGCCGCTGGTGTTCCGGCAAAAATTATAAAAAAAAAATAATAATGAAACCTTTAGTAAGCGTCATCATGATTACATACGGTCATGAACAATATATTGAAGAGAGTATTAATGGAGTTTTATCTCAAATTTTCAATGCTGAAGTCGAACTTATTATTTCTAATGATAACTCACCTGACAATACTGAAATTATTATTCAAAATCTCATTAATACACATCCTAATGGCCATTGGATAAAGTATATAAAACATGACGAAAATAAAGGAGCAATCCCCAATTTCACATGGTCAATCTCTCAGGCTAAAGGAAAGTATATTGCTATTTGTGAGGGTGATGATTATTGGACAGATCCATTAAAACTTCAAAAACAAGTTGATTTTCTTGAGCTCAATCCTAAATACAGTTTAAGTTTTCATAAAATCAAAGGAATAAGTTCTAATGATACAGAGCCTATTATTTTTAATAATCCTGATGAAGAAAAGGATTATTCGATAAATGATCTCTCAAAAGGAAATTTTATTCATACACCTTCGGTTGTTTTCAGAAAAAACATTCAAGAACTGCCTCAATGGATCAATCACTCACCAATAGGAGATTATCCTTTGCATATGATTAATGCTTCTTTTGGCTTAATAAAATACTTCCCTGACTGTATGGCAACCTATCGAGTGGGTAGCGGGATATGGAGTACAAAAAGTAAAGTTTACCAAATGGTAAATGTTTTGTTTTGTTTGAAACTTTTAATAGAACATTTTAAAAAAAATCAACAAGTAAATACAAATTTAAAAACACAATATGATGAATATTATACAGCGTTATCAAAACCTATTGAAGATAAAGAAAAATTATCTTTACAATTAAAAGATTATCATTATATAGAAAAAATCATAGATTTTAATAATCTTTTAAAAATTGTAATATTAAAAATTGCTAAAAAAATAGGTCTAAAAAAATAATATCCACCAAAATTTCATTTAATGTGTTCTCATAAAAAAATATTATTCATTTCCCACGAAGCTTCTTTATCGGGTGCTCCAATTCTTGTTTTAGATTTAATAAAGAGGTTGAAACAGGAAAAAGAAAATTATATCATTGATGTTTTATTGATCAGAGGTGGAGAGTTATATGAAGAATTTGCAAAAGTATCCAACCACATTGTTGTAGCCCATTATCACCTGCAGTCTTTTTCATTTATAAAAAGAAATGTAAAAAGAATTCAGTCTCTTATCTTCAGAAAAACGGAAAGCCAGCAGGATAAAATTGATAAGATCACCAATGGTCTTTTTGTTAACAATTACGATCTTGTGTATGGAAATACTTTGGAATCACTAGTCTGGACACTCCCTTTCTATAAAAAAAATATTCCGACGATTGTAGCCATTCATGAGCTGAGTTTTGGAATTGAAAGTACTTTTCCTAAAGAATTCGTTTTAGAAAACCTTTCTAATATCACTCAGATTATTGCCGGCTCACAAGCCGTTGCTGATAATCTCATTGCGAAATACAATGCGAACCCTCAAAAAGTCACTGCAGTTCATTCTTTTGTTGACACGGTTCTTACCATTCAAAAAGATAAAGACAGTTTAAGACGTGAACTCAATATTCAGAATAATGAATATGTCATTGGAATTGCAAGCTCTCAGGAATTGAGAAAAGGAACGGATATGATTCCGGTGTTGGTTCAGAAAATAAAACAAAAAACCGACCTTCCTTTTAAGTTTATCAATCTGGGGGGAAATTCAAAAAGCCCTGCCGTGAGATGTGCAAAGCTGGATGCAGAAAAACTGGGAGTGGAAAATGAGATGATCTTTATCGATCATAACAAGACCCCTAATGACTATATCAATATTTTTGATGTTTTTATTTTGATGTCGCGTGAGGATCCTTTTCCATTGGTGATGCTTACGGCTGCCAAACTTAAAAAACCCATTATAGCTTTTGAAAAAAGTGGTGGTGCAGTAGAATTTTTAGAGAACGACCATGGAGTTCTTGTGCCCTATCTGGATCTGGATGTAATGGCAGCAAAGACGGTGAGCCTTATGCAGAATTCCGGACTGCGGGAAACTTACGGAGAAAATATCCACCGAAGGCTGGAAAATGAATATTCGGACAAAAGACTGGCTGGTAAAATTTTCACTATAATCGACAGTTTACTTTAAAAAATGATTTCTATTATCGTCTCTTCTTATCTGCCTGAATATTTTTTTGCACTCGAAAAAAATATAGCCGAAACCATTGGTACCTCCTACGAAGTGATCAAGATTGATAATCCGGGACTGATGGGGATCTGTGAAGCCTATAACAAAGGAGCTCAAAAGGCACAATTTGACTATCTGCTTTTCATTCATGAAGATATCCTCTTTAAAACAAAAAACTGGGGTGATAAACTGATCACCCATTTGAACGGGCAAGGTTCGGGAATTATAGGAGTGGCAGGATCATCATATGTTCCTTCTGCCCCTTCAAGCTGGACTGTTTCTGAACAATATAATTTCGTAAATATACTGCAAGGGGATAAAAAAAATACAGACTCCTTTCTCATTCATTCAACAAAAAGAAACAGAGAAGAGGTTTTTGCTATAGACGGTGTCTTTATGGCTGTTAAAAAAGAGAATTATCTGCAATTCAGATTTAATGAAGCAATCCTTAAAGGTTTTCATGGATATGATCTTGATCTAAGCCTGAGGATGTCAGAAAAGCTTCAGAACTATGTGGTGGATGATATTCTCATCGAACATTTTTCAAAAGGCAATCGCGATAAAGTATGGCTGGATAATAATATTCTGGTCAAACAAAATATTAATCTAAGTTTCCGCCAAAAAAATGATTCGGAAACTGAAAAAAAGGCTTTTTTAAGTTTTTTATACAAGTATTTCGAATATTATCCCATTAATAAAAAAAATATCTTATTTACACTAAGGTTTTATCCTAAAAAGCTTAATTTTAAAGACCATACTGCTATTGCTAAACAGTACTTCAAATATATTAGATACCACAAAAGCATTAACAATAAGATAAACACAAATAATTAGAATTAAATTTATTACTTTCACTACTATCGTGAAGAAAAATCTGATACAATATGATTATAGGAACAGGCCTAATTGCTCATGCATTAAAAAATATTGATACCAACGACACGTTATTCTTTGCTTCCGGTGTTTCAAATTCCCTCGAAACCAGAAGTTCCGAATTTGAAAGAGAATTTTCTCTTTTAAAAACTACCCATGAACAACATAAAGAAAAAAAGTTCGTCTATTTTTCTACTTTAAGTATCCATGACCAGTCCAAGCAAAAAAGTCCTTATGTCATTTATAAAAAGAATATTGAGGAATATATAAAGAATAATATTGAAAACTATCTGATTTTAAGAATCGGAAATATTGTAGGAAAAGGCGGAAACCCCAATACCCTTTTTAATTTTCTGAAAACCCAGATAGCTCATAAAAATGAATTTGCACTGCATCTTAAAGCCAGAAGACTGCTGTTGGATATAGAGGATATTTCTACGTTTTTAGCATCACATTGCCAATCTATTCCGAATAAGATTATTAATTTTTCTTTTCCTTATAATTTTGATCTGAAAGAAATCATTGGTGCTATCGAAAAAGAAACCCGTAAGAAGGCCTGTTATTCGGAAGTGAACGAAGGCGACTTCTACAAAGTCGACTTTGAAGAGGAAATCCTCAGTTTCTTTTCAGGAATAAGTCCTGAAAATTATCTTGAATCTTTAACCCGAAAGTATATTTAAGATGACGATTATGCATGTGATTATTGTTACTTATAATGCCATGCCGTGGGCGGAAAGATGTTTCTCAAGCCTGAGAAACTCTTTGGTTCCGGTACAGTGTATTGTCATAGACAACGGTTCAACAGACGGCACACAGGAATACATCAGAAAGCATTTTCCTGAAGTGGATTTCATGCAGTCTCCACAAAATCTGGGTTTTGGAAAAGCTAATAACGCGGGAATAGAAAAAGCATATCAAGAAGGAGCCGATTTTTTCTACCTGATGAATCAGGATGCATGGATTTATCCGGATAGTTTTCAGAAATTACTGGAGGTCTATCATGCTTACCCCGATAAAAACGAGCTTGGAATTCTAAGCCCTATACATATGGATGGCAGTGAGAAAAAACTGGATGTCTTTTTTGAACGCTATCTTGCACGGAATACCCATATCAACAGAATTTTTTCAGACAGCTTTAACGGTACGCTGAAAGACTATTACGAAATAGACTTTGTGAATGCCGCACACTGGCTGCTTCCCAGAACAACTATTGAAGAGATCGGGGGCTTTAATCCTTATTTTTTTCATTATTCTGAAGATTATGAATATGTACAGCGTATTTCATTCTTTAAGAAAAAAATCATCGTTTGTCCGGCAAGCAGAGTGGTGCATGACGGTAAACAGGATTTTCTTAAAACCAGTCACATCAATGCACAGAGAGTACAACGGGAACAACGCTACCTGGATCCTGCACTCAGCTTTGATTCAGAAGCATTGACCAGAGATTTTATTCCTAAAATAATAAAACAAGCCTTTAAACTGCAGGTTTCTGCAGCCGCGGATACCTGGAAAGAATATCAGTATCAGAAAGGCAGATTTACTGAAATTATGAATTCCCGGGCAATCCTTAAAAACAAAAGGGCTGCTTTTCTCAATATCACTCACAAATATTAATGTTAAACTTAATCCCTCATTACACAAATGAACAGAGTACATCTTATCAACAACATTATTCAAAAGGGTAATTTCAAAAGGTATCTTGAGATTGGTACCCGCAGCGGCAGTTCTCTATATGCGATAGGCTGTAAAAATAAAATAGCTATTGACCCCAACTTCATCATTCCTAAGATGGAAAAACTCAAAAGAAAAGTTTTTGATATTAAAAACAACAGAAAAACCCATTATTTTGAGATGACCAGTGATGATTTTTTTGACCAGAAGAAAAGCTTTATCAAAACATTCGGAAATATTGACATTGCTCTGGTAGACGGAATGCACACTTACCATCAGGCTCTCAAAGACGTTCTCAATATACTTCCCTTAATGAATGAAAAGTCGATCATTGTGATGCATGATTGTTTTCCTGTCAGTGAACCCGCTTCCACAGCTTATAACTCAGAAGAATTTTTGGCGAAGGAAAAGCATCCTGACTGGACTGGTGAATGGAACGGGGATACCTGGAAAGCTATTCTTTATTTATTAAAAAAATATCCGCAGGATCTGGATGTTTTTGTTCTTGATACGGATTATGGGCTTGGTATTGTTCAGAAAAAACATAACCTACCTATAAACGTTGAGCTGGATACGGATCTTTTCAGACAGTTTATTCCCTATACTTATCAGGATCTTAAGAAGAATCCTCAGGAATTAATAAATTTGAAGCCTAAAGAGATCGTTCCATCTCTTATTAACAGATTCCATTATTAGTCGATGAAACCAAAAATATCAGTCATCATGCTCACTTACAATCATGCTCCTTATCTTAAGGAGGCTATTGAAGGCGTGCTATCCCAAAAAACAAATTTCCCTCTTGAACTGATCATTTGCAATGATAACTCACCGGATGATTCTGACCATATTATTTCTGAATATGCGGCCCAATATCCGGATATTATCCGGTATTTTAGTCATAAAGTCAATATCGGATTTGTGGAAAACCAAAGATTTGCTTTCGCACAGGTTAAAGGAAAATATGTAGCATACTGTGAAGGAGATGATTACTGGACTGATTCGGAAAAGCTACAGTTCCAGTATGATTTTCTTGAAAACAATCCGGAATATGCAATGGTGACCGCCAGAAATTTATTGCTTCATCAGGATGAAAATAAACTGACAGAAGACGGAAAAGATGCTATGTTTCAGGGTCGGGAATATATTGATTACACACAGGATAGCTTTTTTATACAGCGCCCAACCCAAACTTTTACCTATCTGATCAGAAAAGATTGTATTGACAGCAAATGGATAGATATATATCCTAATTACAGAGATCTTTATTATTTTTATCATGTGCTGGAGTTTGGAAAAGGCAGAAGCTTTAATAAAGTAGTGGGGGTCTACCGTCTTCACAGCGGAGGTGTATTCAGCTCATTAGAAACTGAAAAACAATACCGTACCTCTATTGATATTTTTAAAAACATCAAACGGATTAATAATGATAAAAGAGCAGATCAGCAGATTGTGAATACCCTTGATCAGCTCATCAATAAATATTATTATGAAAAGGAATTTACTTCTCCCCTGCTCAACAGAAAACTCTATTCAGCTATTTTTGAACGTTTTTCTATTTCCGGAAATATCGGTACGGGCATAAGCCAGTTATTAAAGATTATAAAGTATACTTTTACCAGATCAATTAAAACTTACAATTAAAACTTTTACAATGCCTAACGTTCATATTATTATTGTTACTTACAATGCCATGAAATGGGCTGAACGATGTTTTACAAGCTTGAGGCAGTCCTCAGTTCCTGTGCAGTGTACTGTAATTGATAATGGTTCTTCAGACGGAACACAGGATTATATTAAAAATCAGTTTCCCGAAATCAGTTTTCTCCAGTCTGAAACCAACTTAGGATTCGGGAAAGCCAATAATATAGGAATTGAAGAAGCTTATAGAAAAGGGGCAGACTTTTTTTACCTGATGAATCAGGATGCATGGCTTTATGAAGACAGCATGGAGAAAATGCTTGATATTTATATGCAGCATCCTAATCAGGATGAAATTGGAATAATCAGCCCTTTCCATATTGACGGCTCAGAAAAATATCTGGATATTTTTTTAGATCAGTATATTGCTAAAAATTATGAGAAAACCAGACTGATTTCAGATCTGTATTTTCAGACGCTGAAACCTTATTATGAGATCCGTTTTGTAAATGCTGCCCATTGGCTGCTCCCCAGAAAAACAATAGAAACTGTGGGCGGCTTTAATCCGTATTTTTTCCATTACGGAGAGGATGATGAATATGTTAACCGTATTCATTTTCACCGGAAAAAAGTACTGCTTGTTCCCGGTAGTAAAGTGGTGCATGACGGAGTACAGTCATTATATAAAATAGATTTTACAAAATTTGAAGATGTCCGGGTGGAGGTTAATGCTATGAACCCTAATTTACCTGATGGATGGGAACAGGAAAAGAAAGCACTACAACAAAGTATGCTTAAAAATTTTCTGACCGGTAACTTCAGTACTTACAGACAACTGTCTAAAAAGTACAAAAAAATTTCCGCTGACGGAGACCAGCTCAACAGTTTACGGAAGCAGCTGATACAAACCGGTCCTACTTTCCTTAATCTATCGTAAATTAGCGTATACAAAATGAGAATAGTAATGATGAAAAACAAAAGCATATGTGCGGAATAGCAGGAATTATAAGTAACAATGCCAGAAATTATCAGGAGGAAATCAAAAAAATGACAGATTCCCTGATCCATCGTGGCCCTGATTCTTCAGACTTTGAATTCTATGACAATGCTGCATTGGGCCATCGCAGGCTTTCTATTATAGATTTATCTGAAAATGGGAAACAACCCATGTTCTCCAATACAAAAAACGAATGCATTGTTCTTAATGGGGAAATCTATGGATATCAGGACCTTAAAAGACAATATGCAGAATATCCTTATCACGGAGGTTCAGATACTGAGGTTATTCTTGCCATGTATCAGAGAAAACAGGAAAACCTTATTCATGACCTTCCCGGAATGTTTGCTTTTGCCGTCTGGGATGACCATAAACAGCAATTGTTCTGCGCCAGAGACCGTTTTGGTGAAAAACCTTTCTATTATGCTATAGGCCATAATAATGAGTTTATTTTTGCTTCGGAGATCAAAGCGATTCTGGCTTCCGGGCTCATTCAGCCTGAAGTAAATCCCGAAGCAGTTTCCAATTATCTTCAGTACGGATATGTAAGTGCTTATCAAAGTATTTACAGCAATATACACACCTTACCCCCTGCTCATCAACTGATCTGGAAAGAAGGCAGCGTATATGTTTCACGATATTATAGTTTACCGTCAAAAGACAGGGTAATCAGCCTGTCTGATGCCAAGGAAGAATTTTTATACCTTCTGAAAAATGCCGTTAAAAAACAGCTTATTGCAGATGTTCAGGTAGGAAGTTTTTTAAGCGGTGGCCTGGATTCTTCATCTGTGGTTGCCTTAGTAGATGAATTTTTACCTCATCAGACTACGATCAGTTTCGGCTACGACCATAAAAACAGCGAGCTCAAATATGCCAAAGAGATTGCCGATAAATATAAAACCAATCACATAGAAGTTCATGAGCAGAAAAAAGATCTGGCAGAATCATTACTGCATGTTTCTCCTTTCTTTGACGAACCTTTTGCCGATACTTCTTACCTCCCTCATTATGAGATCTGCAAAAATGCAAGGAAAAATCTTACCGTAGCCCTTTCCGGAGATGTCGGAGACGAGCTGTTCGGCGGGTATCACTTTTATACGGTGGAAAATATGATGAAAAATCATTTCAGTTATAAAAATCTAATCGCACGATTCGCGCTCAATCTTTATAAAAAAGCAAAAACCGTTTCCTTCGTTACCCAGCAGAATTTAAAATACGGTTCTATCCTGGATTTTCATTTGAATTCCGTCAGAAATGATTTTAATACAACTGAACGTTCAATGTTAGGGTGTTCAACGGATTATCAGCAGGGATACAGCTTTACACCTGACCCGGATTCATTAAATGACATTATGAGAGTAGATCTGGAGAATTATGTGCCGGGCAATATGATGGTAAAATCAGACAGAATGGCGATGGCCAATTCGCTGGAGGTAAGAACCCCTTTTCTGGATATTGATTTTGCAGAATTTTGTATCCAGCTTCCTGATCAGCTGAAACTTACCAGCGAAAACGATAAAATCATCCTCCGTGAATCCATGGGATCTTATTGGACCGATACCATCAGAGGCCGTCATAAGCAAGGTTTCGGGCTTAGCGTTAAAAGCTGGTTTGAAGAAGATAATCTTATGCGGCTTTCCAACGATCTTCTAAAAGATCCGGATCAGAAAGTTTTCAGCTATATTGACTTTAAGGCTACCCAAAAATTCCTGAACAAAGATCATAAACACTGGAATTTACTGCAGCTTGCTCTATGGGCTCATAACAATAAATCTGTATTATAATGCTTGATATTTCTGTCATCATCCCCGTATATAATGCTGCTGAGTTTTTAGAAAAATCAGTACAATCGGCATTGCAGTTTGAAGAAGTTAAAGAAATTATTTTAGTGGAAGATAAGTCTACTGATGACTCATTAGAAATTGGCAAAAAATTAGCCGGTGAAGATTCAAGAATACAGCTGTTTCAGCATCCTGATAAAGAAAATCATGGTGCTGCCGCATCAAGAAATCTCGGTATTGAAAAAGCTGCCGGAAATTTCATTACATTCCTGGATGCAGATGATTATTATCTTCCGAACAGATTTGATGCAGAAAAAGAACTTTTTAAAGATCCAAAAGTAGAAGGTGTATTCAGTGCCACTGGTATTGAATATCTCACAGAAAAAGGGAAACAGGAGTTTCAGTCTAAATTCAGTGACAGTACATTAACTACGGTAAACTATCCGGCAGAAGGAAAAGAAATCTTCAGAGGGCTTCTGGGACTTACACCGAAAACTTTCGGTTCATTTTTTCACCTGAATGCATTAACGATAAGAAAGTCTGCTCTTGAACGGTATCATCTAAGATTTAATAATATTCTCCGCGTACATCAGGATTCTGATTTTATTATTAAGCTGGCTTACCATTGTCATTTAAAATCGGGAATCATAGATCAGGCCGTTGCGATGAGAGGAATACATGATGATAACAGAATTACAAAGATTGTGAGATATTCACCCCAGTATAATCAGAGACAATATCTTTTCTGGAACTCTCTATATGATTGGTCTCAGTCTTTATCACTGGAAACAGATGTTGCCCAACATCTCTATTTGCAGAAAAAAGCATTTGAACTTTCAGAGAAAAAAGGAATTTCAAAAATAACAGGGCTTTTGGCTGCTGTTCTTAAAAATCCTGATATACTGAAGACCAAATACCGCTTTACATATACCCACTCATGAAGCTCAATAACCTTCAAATATTAAGGGGTATATCAGCATTATTAGTATGCTGCTTCCATTTTGCAGGATATATCAACTTCCCGCATCTTCCTCTTGGTGATATCCTATTCAGTAAGGGCAGTATCGGGGTTAATATTTTTTTTGTGATCAGTGGGTTTATTATGGCATTTACTACCCGAAAAAAGGACTTCAGTATCAACACATCAAAGGAAATTGCTTTATTTTTCAAAAGAAGAATTATCAGAATAGTACCCTTATATTTTTTACTGACATTGGCATGGATTATCCTTGGAAGATCTCTTATGACCTATATGCACGGAGAAGGTTTGAACAGACTGATCCATTCTTTTCTGTTCCTTCCTCAAAAAAATACTTTTCCGGTATTATACCTCGGCTGGTCACTCAATTATGAAATGTTTTTCTATCTGATATTCGGAATTTCACTCCTGTTTTTTACAAAAAGATATCTTTTTATTATCATCTTTTTTATCGGCACTTACCTTTCAGGACTCTTGATACCGTCTGATAGTTCATACCTTCAGATGGTCACAAGCCCGTTAAATCTTTATTTTGTAACCGGAATATTATTTGCATTGCTTCTGAATAAAGTAGCAATCAGTAAAAAACTGGCAGTCCTAATTTGTATAACTGGGATTATCTCTTTTCTGTTACTCTTGTTTAATGCCATTCCTTCAGGAACTTTGATAACTTTATTAATTGTATCACTATTTGTATTCTCATTTTTACTTTTTGATTATACTTTTCACTTCAAAGGAAATCGTTTTCTAGTTTTTTTAGGGGATATTTCCTATTCTTTATACCTCTCCCACCCTTTTGTTGAAATACTTTTCAGAAGATTTAAAGTTGACGGCTACCTCAATATCCCTTATTTTATTCTGAAATTAATTATGGTGGTTGCACTGGCCGCATTGCTGTATCATTTTGTAGAAAAAAAGATTACAGAATTTTTAAAACTAAAACTGAAGGCATAAAACAATTTATTAATAAATATTTCACAATAACAGGATAATCAGCGTTGGAAAACTAAAATTAAAGGCTTAATTTCGTTTTTGAAATGGTACTAAATTAAACACTCAATGTATTGTCAAGGTGAAATGAAGATCTCAGTAATTATTCCTGTTTATAATGCCGAAAAATATGTCCTTCAGGCAGTGGAATCTGCTCTTCAGTTTGATGAAGTTTATGAAGTGATTCTTATTGAAGACCAGTCTCCGGATAATGCACTACAGGTATGCCGGAAGATTGCCGAAAAATATGAGCGTGTAAAACTTTATCAGCATCCTGATAAAAAAAACCACGGAGCAAGCCCAAGTAGGAATTTAGGAATCGCAAAATCAACCGGCGATTTTATTGCATTCCTGGATGCCGATGACTATTACCTTCCCAACCGCTTTGATTCAGAAAAAAAACTTTTCAAAAATCCTGAAGTAGAAGGCGTTTATGGAGCACTGGGAGTCCATTATTACTCTGAAAAAGCAAGAGAACAATACTATCATTTATTTAAAGACAGACTCACCACGGTGTATAAAACCTACCATCCGAAAGATGTTTTTCCGGGACAACTTCATATGTTAGGTACTTTTGGCCATTTCAGTATTGATACCCTGACCATACGCAGAGAAGCTTTGCTAAGGAAACTTAATCCCTTATTCAAATCTCATCTGAAACTCCACGAAGACACAGAATTCCAGATTCGACTGTCTTATTATCTTAATCTTTATCCGGGAATCATAGATAAAGCAATTGCCATGCGCGGTGTTCATGAAGAGAACCGAATAACAAAAATAAGCCCTCGTAAAACAGATGCTTCCGTTTCAAGAGCATTGCTTTGGAAGGAGCTCGCATACTGGTATAAAAGCGAAAAAGATACCTCCGAAGAAATACAGATCCATATCAACAGGATGCTTCGAAGCTTTGAAATTGCCAAAGCTCCGACTGTAAAAAAATGGGGCATGATTCTTAAATACCTGTTTACAGATTATCAGAGTATAAGATCCGGTCTTTATAATATTAACTTTAGGGAATCGCTGATCTGACAGTTAAGATATAAGTATCAGTCTATAAAAAACAACTGTATTTCCGCTTTTTTTAATTGGTTTTTAAGGTGCAAGTCTTTATATTTGATTATCTTGCAGTCATTATCCCAAACAAATGATCAAAAAAGGCAATTAATGAAAATCTCAGTAATAGTTCCCGTTTATAATGCCGAAAAATTTGTAACTCAGGCCGTAGAATCTGCGCTTCAGTTTGATGAAGTATATGAGGTCATCCTGATTGAAGACAAATCCCCGGACAATGCCTTACAGGTATGTGAACAACTTGTTGAAAAATACAACAGAGTAAAATTATACCAACATCCTGACAAAGGAAACCACGGGGCGGGCCCTACCCGAAATCTGGGAATAGAAAAATCCACAGGTGATTTCATTGCTTTTCTGGATGCCGATGACTATTATCTTCCGAACAGATTCGATGCAGAAAAAGAACTTTTTAAAGACCCGAAGGTAGAAGGCGTTTATGGCGCTCTGGGCGTTCATTATTACTCTGAAAAAGCAAAAGAACAATATTATCCCGTATTCGGAGATAAATTGACTACTGTTTACAAAAAACATAATCCAAAAGAGGTTTTTCCCGGCCAGATTTATATGTTGGGAGCTTTTGGTTTATTCAGTATTGATGCGTTAACCATCAGAAAAGACGCGCTGATCCGGAAAATGAATCCCCTGTTTAAATCCAGCTTAAGGCTTCATCAGGATACGGAATTTCTATTCCGTCTGTCTTTTTATCTTGATCTGTACCCAGGAATACTGGATAAAGCTGTTGGGGTAAGAGGCGTGCATGAAAACAACAGAATCACCATGGTAGATTCTAAAAAAATAAACCCGGCTACCACCAGAATTCTTTTATGGAAAGAAGTAGATGACTGGGCCAAAAATGAAGAGACAATACCGGATAATGTAAAACTTCATATCAACAGAATTTACAGAAGTTTCCAAATTGCTAATGCACCCGTACCTAAAAAATGGGGCATGATTCTGAAAAATCTGCTGTCTGACTACCAGAGTATCCGTTCAGGAATTTACAATATCAATTTCAGAAACACCCTATTTTAGTTTTTTCGCATCAATAGAATCTGCAATTCTGGAAGTAAGAATTTTACCGGATTCTTTGTACATATGATTTCCGTCAGTATATCTGTAATCTTCAGAATTTTTTGAAAAATCAAAGAATTTTACATTCTGTTTACGGGAAATATCCTGTAAGCGTTTACTAAATTGAGGAAATTTTTTATTTTCAATCGCCATAATAGGAGAAGAAGTCGGAACCCGAACCAGATAAACAGTTCCTTTGGTTCTAAGATAATTAATGATCTCATCAAAGGCCCTCAGACGCTCTTGTGACAACTCGACCTGTGTTGCAATTTTTTCATAAAATATAACCTTTTGCCTGGTTCTGGCCTGAACAGAATCCTGATGCATATCCACACTAATTTCCATCCATCCGTCTTTGTGAAGAAATGAATTTGATTTTCCAACAGCCGCTTCCCTTTCGGTATAGATTTTAAACCAGCTTCTTGTATAATGTTTTAACAGGTACTCATAATTTGGAGACCGGTCATAAGTATACACATCATTGAGGGGGGAATGATATTCCGGAAATTCCTTAATATTTTTAACGTTTTTATCCAATGATAAACTCCACGGATTAACAGTCAAAATGAAAATTCCGTTTTTAGTCTCCGGATCTAATTTTCTTTTTAAAGCCTTAAGATAAACATCTCCATAAGGTGACTGAACAATATTTAAAGAGAAATTATCAAATTCTCTGGAAAGTTTTTTCTTTAAAACTCCGGGTACAATTCCCTGCGATCCCCGGGAATCTCCTAAAATAATATTCTGTGGCTTTTTAACGGCAAAATGCATATAATTATCATCTGTATTTCCATCAGCAAAGCTTCCCAATACACCGAATACAATAACTATTGCAACAAAATAAGGTACTATTTTTATTAAAAACTTTTTCATGCTAAAACTGAAAATAAATAAATTCATTATTCCCGAAATTGGCGTAACGGAGAATGATATAAATAATGATTAAATAAAAACTGCGTCGTATCCACGGGCTGAATCTCTTTATTTCCAGCCCGTGGAATTTATCCCTGTTAATCCATTCCACGATAAGCATACATCCGATCAATGCTATTATTTTTATAGGTAACGGATGGGATATTATAATAAGGTCTTTACTACAGATTCTCTTTATATATTCAAATGCCTGAGTTACCGAGGCAGCCCGGAAAAAAATCCATGCAATACAGGTGATCAGGAAAGTAATAAAAATCTGAAAACATTCTTTAAAAGTAGGGAACAATTTTCCCTGTGCAGCAACTTCCATGTTCTGACGATTTTTATTCATAATCAGAAGGGGCATAAAATAGAGTGCATTAAGCCCTCCCCAAATAATAAAAGTCCAATTGGCTCCATGCCAGAATCCGGAAACCAGAAAAATAATAAATGTATTCCTGATCTTCATAAAAAGGCCGCCTTTACTTCCTCCTAACGGAATATAAAGGTAATCTCTGAACCATGATGAAAGTGAGATATGCCATCTTCTCCAGAATTCAGCAATATCTCTTGAAAAGTATGGAAAAGCAAAGTTTTTCAGAAGCTCTATCCCAAACAACCGGGAAACACCTAATGCAATATCCGAATATCCTGAAAAGTCACCATAAATCTGAAAAGCAAACAATACCACTCCGATGACAAGATTTCCCGGACTTTCGGTCTGATAATTAGTAAAAATGTCATTCACTAAAGGCGCACAGTTATCGGCAATCACCATTTTTTTGAAAAATCCCCAAAGAATCTGACGCATTCCGTCAACAGCCTGTTCATAATGAAATACTCTTTTTTTCTGTATCTGAGGCAGCAAATGAGTTGCTCGTTCTATAGGGCCTGCTACCAACAATGGGAAATAACTTACAAATACAGCATAATCTGTAAAATTCCGTTCTGCTTTGATTCTTTTTTTAAATACATCTATTACATAAGAAAGCCCATGGAATGTATAAAAAGAAATCCCTACCGGAAGGATAACCCTGAGAAGCCAGACATTGACTTTGAATCCGAATCCTCCAAGAAGGTCGGCAAAACTTCCTATAAAAAAGTTGTAATATTTAAAAAATCCCAGAAAGCCAAGATTGATAACAATGCTTAAAGTAAGCCAGAATTTAGCCTCATTTTTATTCTTACTATTCTCAATCTTAATCCCAGAAAAAAAATCCAGCCCAATTGAAAACATCAGTAAAAACAAAAATCTCCAGTCCCAGCAGGCATAAAAATAAAAACTTGCCAGCAGCAGCAGTCTGTTCTGATGTTGAAATTTTTTATTGAAAACAAACCAATACAGGCAGAATACAATGGGTAAAAAAATAAGAAATCCTATAGAATTAAATAACATATTACCTTGTTAGAAGTTATTAATATTTAAACACTTCCCATAAAGCAATGAAACTTCTTTTCGATGCTATTTCTTTGGGAACAAAGTTTATTTCGATCATTTTGAGTGTTTTAAATTACACAAAAATAAATATTCTCAGCTAATTTTTATTTTTTTAAGATAATCTCTTGACGGCTTTTCAATAAACTGATAAAACAATACTGAAGTGATGATAAGCACTACCATATAAATCCCGAACATGCCATTACTATCAAGATGATATTTTTTCAGCATCTCTCTTAAAATGTACAAAACCGGAATATGCGTAATATAGACCGCATAACTTGCTTCTCCAAGATATTCCAAAGGTTTCAATGAAAATAACTTTGTCAGTCTTCCTTTATTTCTTGATATTAACACAATGAGCGGAATAAACAGCAACGCCATCAATCCGTTATGGTAAAAAAGAGGGAGAAAAACCAGAGATAACAGAACCAGCCCGAAAATAATCATTATCGGAAGATCATAATTTTTCCGTTGATGATTTTTCACAAAAAACAAACCTGCCAGATTTCCTGCCAGAAATTCATTGATATGCATCAGTGGGAAATAATAAAGCAATTCGTGGCTTTCCGTATGAGGCCCCTTATAATATGATGAACCTGCGTACAGGTTGCAAAATATCTGGGTAACGATCCAGATAAAAACAGTACCCCCCCAAATATTTTTATTTCCTTTAGAATAAAAATAATTATACAGTAAGGGAAAGATCAGATAGAATAAAAACTCTACCGAAATAGACCATCCCGGAAAGTTGAGAATCATTGCTTCTCCCGGAATCCAGCTTTGCAGTCCGAATAAATACAGAAACCCTTTATAGAAACTAAATCCTGAATATTTTGTGACCAGATAAAGCAAAAGCCCTACTACATACAGAGGATAGATCCGTGCAAATCTGTTTTTATAATAATCAAAATAGGCAATTTTTTCTTTCCTGTGATAAGCTACAATCATAATAAAGCCGGAAAGAATGAAAAAATAACTAACGCCAACATTCGCTTTCAGAAAGATATTTGAAATGTAATCTATTTTATATAGAAACATATCTTTATTGAAATGGGAAATGACAATAGCCATAGCCGCAAGAAACCTGGTAAATGTAATCTGTGGAATTTTCATAAAAACTGTTTAAACAGCTGTATTGTAAGTTTTATTTACACTTTTCGGTATCCGGTAGCTTCTCACTATTTCCCAACAATTGATCGTCTGTATTTCAAAAAATTATTTAATAAAAACACCAATGTATTTCCCCTCGTACTCTACAACGGTTGTCTCAATAGCATTTTTTTCACAAAAGTCCTGATAAGCAGAATTATCTCCAATATCATCACTGATAAAAACGCCTCCCTTTCTCAGGTGCTTATACAATTCATCATAGGCCCAGATTCTTCCGTTATAGCTTTTATCTGAGTCATAGTGCAGAACATCAAAAACAGGATTTTCAGCAAATATTTTGGGTAATGATTCTTTATCTGCATATCGGAAAAGTTTCCACCCTGTTCTTAATTCTTCAGGAACAACATATCCCACATACTGATCACCATCTTGTGCAAGATAAGGCATATCTGAGCTGTACAGTATCCCTTCTCTTTTTGTTAAGGATAAAAGTGATGCAAGGGAAGACCATCCATACGCAACTCCGGTTTCCACTACATTTCCGGCATTGGTAAACTCACAGGCATAATACAGAAGCTCTAACGCGCCGGGGCCTCCCATTTTAACAGGACAGTTCTCTTCTTTCTGTGCAGCATTGGCTAATACTTCCTGATAGTTTTTGCGAAAAGCATCCATTTCCAACCCGAAAAGCCCAGAAATAGCTTCTTTTTGTGTTATTGCTCTTTCAGCCGCCCAGGAATGTGTTTTTTCTTTTCCTTTAAAAGCATTACCTCTGTTGACGGTATTTTTAATAATTTTCCGGCCCAGTTCCGGATAAAGATCGGGTCTTTTCAGATACCCTATAAATGTTTTGAGAACTCTTGCTATTTCACTCACTGTGTTGGCTTTAATACAGCAAAAGTAAAGATTTTTTTTTTCATTTATCGAAAACAGATTATATTTGTCTAACTCAAATGAAAAAAAAGTTACTCCTATGCTTTACAGTTTTTTAGAAAAGGTTCAAAGGAAAAAGCAGCTCTCTCTGCTTAAAAAACATCCTCATGTTATTTCTCATAATATAAGATTGGGAATAGGAACTCATTTTATGTTTCATAAGAATCTGAAAAAAGTGAGCATCGGCCCCTCAGCAGACTTCAGAAACTATGTTTCAATCGTAGTTTTAGAAAATGCATTATTAGAGATAGGAACTGATTTTTTCATGAATAATTTTTGCTCGATTAATTGTCTGGAACATATATCTATAGGAAACAACACCTTATTTGGTGAAAATGTAAAGCTTTATGACCACAATCATGTATATGAAGCTTCTCCTGAATTTAAAGTATATCCTTCAAAATTTACGAAAGCTCCTATAAAAATAGGTAATAATTGCTGGCTGGGTAGCAATGTGACAGTACTGAAAGGAGTAACCATCGGCGATAACTGTATTATCGGCGCAGGATGTACGATCTATCAGGATGTCCTTCCCAATACTCAGGTGATCAACAAACAGGAATTAATCCACAATACTCTTTAAACTAAAAACAGGAATCAAACTAAAACATGAAGTTTTCCGTACTCATTGCACATTATAACAATTCTATGTTATTCAGGGATTGTTATGACTCTCTCCTTTCACAAACCTACAAAAACTGGGAAGCAGTTATCCTGGATGATGCCTCTTCAGAAGAGGAAAAAGAACAACTCAAAGCGATGATAGCGGGAGATGACAGATTCAGATTCTTTGAGAATGAAAAAAATTATGGTGTAGGAGTTACCAAAAGCAGACTCATAGAACTGGCTACAGGAGAAATCTGTGGTTTTGTAGATCCCGATGACGCTATTCTTCCTACTGCAATAGCATCAGCAGTGCAAGTCTTTCAAGAGAGAAAAACTGTGGTACTTGCCTACTCACGTTTTATGACCTGTGATAAAGATCTTAACCCTATAGCGCCCTTTAAATCTGCGATGCAGGTAAGAAACAGAGACCCTTATTTTTTCAATTATCCAATACAGATCAGTCATTTTGTAACTTTCAGAAAAAACATATATGAGCAAACTGAAAAAATAAACACAGATCTGAAAATTTCAGAAGATCAGGATCTCTATTTAAAACTGTATGAAAAGGGAAATGTCTGTTTTATCAATGAAACCAACTATCTGTACAGAACTCATGCCGGAGGAATTTCACAAAATGATAATAAAGGAAAATCTTACGACTATTTTGCCCAGGTAGTTTTTGAAAGCATGAAAAGAAGGGACATTAAAAGCATCAATGGGAAAAAAGTTCCGGAAACGTATTCGGACCAAAAGGAAATTTTTGCTCTTCTGGAATATCAAAACAAAGCTCCATATAGGATAAAGAAAAAAATCTTCATTACTTTACAGAAACTTTTCAGATAATGAAGGAAAATAAAAAAATAAAAGTTCTCTTCAGACACCGTTCTATGGAAATGGGAGGGGTGGAAAAAGTAATATTAAGTATGCTTAATCATCTTAATCCTGAAAAATTCGACATTACAATTTGTCTGAATCTGAATCAGGGAGAACTTCGGGATGAATTTCCTAAGCATATCAAAAAAGTATACCTTGTAGAGGGCAAAGAAAGCCTTTCCCAAAATCCCCTGATCCATAAACTTCAGTTAATCAGGAGAAGGCTAAAACTTTCTCGTGCTTTAAAAGATCATCAGGTCTCGGATCGTATATTAGGGAACAGAAAGTTTGATATTGAGATCGCTCCTACATATGCCGCTTTTTCATCAGTAACCAATTCCAGTAATACAGGATCAAAAAAAATAGGCTGGTTTCACTCAGAAATTAATTTACCGGCATTACAGCCCTTAGTTCCGGATATCCTTGAGAATTTTCCCAAATTCGATCATATGATCTATTGTTCTCAAAAGATCAAGGATATGATGCATCGTTACTATCCTGATTTAAAATATCCGGTGGAAAGCGTAGTCATCAATGCCATTCCGATTGAAGAAATAAAAAAGAAAGCACAGGAAAAAATTGAAGAACTTCCGCCGGGACCTGTTTTTGTTTCCGTAGGAAGGCTGCATCACAGAAAGGGATACCATAAACTTATTGATGCACACAAAAAACTTATCAACGAAGGATTCCATCACAGTATTATCATTCTCGGGAATGGAGAGGAAATGAAAAACCTCACGGAGCAGATCCAGACCAGCCAGGTTCAGAAGACCTTTATTTTAGCAGGGAATAAAATGAATCCTTATCCGTACATGAAAAATGCGGATTATTTTATCCTTCCTTCCGAATCTGAAGCATGGCCTCTTGTTATTGCCGAAGCTCTGATTCTGCAAAAACCTATTATAGCAACTGATACCGGTGATGTGGGAATGATGATCAAAGACCGGGAAACCGGATATCTTATCAACTATGAAACGAATGAAATGTATAATGCCATGAAAACATTTCTGACCAATCCGGAACTGATTGCTAAAATCCGGAAAAACCTTGAAACCATTGAAGATCAGTTTGACAATCAAAAAATCTTCAATGAAGTAGAACAGATTATTGAAAATCTTTATAAAGACAAACAATAAATCAGACCATGTATCTGTCGAAATATGAAATACAAAAATGGTGATCTTTTCAGGTCATCATTTTATTTTTTCAATGAAGCTGATGGATATTAATCTTCAAAATTCTCTTTTCCGATAATTTCAACAATATCAGACACCTTTTCAATATCTTTAAACTGATCACTGTCAATTTTTTTGTCAAAGTTTTCGTCTACAAAAGCAATTACAGAAAGTAGACTGATTGAATCATAATTTTCTAAATCTTTCAGTCTTGTATCTAAGGTCAATACTTGGTTTTCCTCTAGCTCTTCTTGCAGTTTTTCTAAAAAAATGGAAGTTTTCATATATTTTTATTTTGTGATTTGATATTTAAATTTCCAAGACGGTTGCACCCCAGGAATATCCGACTCCGAAACCAGCCAGCAACACTTTGTCCCCCTCTTTTAAAACCCCATTATTCATCATATTTTTCAATGCAATAGGCAGGGTTGCAGAAACTGTATTTCCTGTATTTTCCATGTCAATATAAAATTTCTCCATCGGGATTTTAATCTTTTTCCGCAGATAATTCAATATAAATGAATTGGCCTGATGAAAAACAAAATGATCAACATCCTCTATTTTCAACCCATTGACTGCCAAAGTTTCATTTACCAATCCCGGGATATTTTCTATTGTAAAATTAAAAATTTCAGGCCCGTCCATATAAAGATTTTCAGGACTGAATTCATTTTTGGGGTTTGCTTCATTTTTTTTTCTGAAAGCCCCTTTTTGTACCATAAGATTTTCAGCACCACTTCCGTCTGTTCCCAGACAGAATTGATAATCTCTTCCCTTCTCATACGCCTCTACAATCGTTGAAGCAGAAGCATCCCCGAATATACTCCGGTTTCCCTTATCTTTTGGGTGAATATGCTTGGTATAAGTTTCTGAAGTCACCAGCAATATACTTTTGGCAATACCTGCGGCAATTAATCCTTTAGCAAAAGCCAGTCCATAAATGAAACCCGAGCATCCCAAATTGAAATCTACAGCGCCAATATTTTTTCTTAATCCCAGTTTATCCTGTAAAATACACGCTGTGGTCGGCAGAAAATAATCCGGACTTTGGGTACAAAAGAGAATAAAATCTATTTTATTTTTGTCATAATGTTCAAACAACTTTTCTGAGGATTTTACCGCAAGATCAAGAACTGTTTCATTTTCTGAAGCCACATGACGTTGTGTAATCCCTACCTTTTCTTTTATTCTGCCGGAATCCCATTCCGGAAATTCTTTTTCCAGGTCTGCATTCGTAAGAATGGTCTCTGGCAAATAATATTCTATTTTAGAAACTTTTATCATATAAATTCTTTTTCTTTGTAGTACAAACAAATTTAGACACATGATATTTATATATCGTATTATTTTAAAAATTCATACGACCTATCAATACATAATACAGCAAATTTATCTCAAAATAGCTATTTCAAAAGGATTAAAGGTAGGAAAAAATGTTCGTTTTGTGGAAGTTCCCGAATTCGGAACGGAGCCTTTTTTAATTGAAATAGGTGATGAGACTACATTTTCAAACAATGTAAGATTCATCAATCATGACGGAGGATATAATGCCTTGCATTTTTTTGAAAAGTATAAAGATGTCAGAGCATTCGGAAGAATTAAAATTGGCAAACAATGTCTGATCGGTGCTGATACAATAATTATGCTGGGAGTAGAAATGGGAAATAATTGTGTATTAGGCGCAGGTTCTATTCTTACGACTTCAATGCCAGACGGAACAGTATATGCCGGAGTTCCTGCAAGATTTGTATGTACCATCGAAGAATACGGTGATAAGGCATTAAAGAATAATGTCATGTATCCAAGAGAACTGGAGGATGACAGGCCTAAACTGGAAGCTTATATTAAAGAACACCTCCCTTATACATATAAACCTATAAAAAAATAAATGTCTGAAAAAAAGAAAATTCTCATCAGAATTGGTTCCCTGCGTCACGGAGGTGCAGAAAAAGTTTTGGTCAACTTTCTCAAAAACCTTCCGGAAGACAAATATGAAGTAGACTTACTGATCAATCTCTATACAGGAATGTATATTCAGGAAGTTCCCTCCTGGGTAAAACTTCGTTATTTACTGAAAGGAGAAATGATTACCACGAATAAGCCTCACGAAATTCCTGTCAAAATATTCAGGGTCCTATATCAGAAACTATTTTTAAAATTTCCTTCCCTGCTGTATACACATGTTTTAAAAAACAAAAAATATGACGTAGAAATTGCAGCTATTCATGGGATGTACAGGGAAATATTATCCAGTCCGCAGAAAGATTCAAAAAAAATAATCTGGGTTCAGAATGATATTTTTAATCTGAAGGAATATACTCCTGAAGTCATCAGGCAGTTTTTCAAATTCGATAAAATTCTTGTTATTTCTAATAAACTCAAAGAAGAAATGCAAAAGCTTGCCCAAAACGACAAAGAAAAGCAGGCGGTTGTTAAAATCTTTAACCCTATTGACAGGGATGATACTTTACAAAAAGCAGAAGCCGAAATTAATGATTACCCTTTTTCAAAAGATCTGCCCACCTTCGTCACCATCGGGACTGTATACCCTCAGAAAGGCTACGACAGGCTTTTAGATGTTCATAAAAAATTAATGGATGAAGGCCTGAAGCATCAGATCATTATCATCGGTGATGGGTTTGATTTTGATACTATTCAGGCCAAACTTAATCAACTGGGGCTTCAGAATACTGTAAAAATGTTGGGTTTCAGGAGCAATCCTTATCCTTACCTTAAAAAATCTGATTTTTATGTCATGTCATCCAGACATGAAGGATTCCCGACTATTATTGCAGAAGCCTTATTACTCACTAAACCGGTAGTATCTACGGATGTTTCCGGAATCAAAGACCTTCTTCAGGACGGCAAACTCGGTATTATAACCACTAATTCAGAAGACGGGATCTATGAAGGAATGAAGAAATTTCTTACCCATAAAGACCTTGCCACAGCGTATGAAAAGGAGATCGCCAGTGCCGATCTGCCTTTCGTTCTTCAGAAATCAGTAGCACATCTTCAGAAAATCATTGACGAAGTATAAAACATTTTGTTATGCCAGATTACACAGCCATACAGAAAGATTTTTACAGAGAAAGCGGTAAATGGCTTTCTTCTTTTGAAATTTGGAGAAAATGTATGAATCCTAATCTCCATTATATCTATGTATTCAGAAAAGCTCAGAAGTACAAAAAGAAGTCAATCCCGGGATTATTCTGGAGATTTTTTTTAAGACATTATCAGATCAAATATGGATACCAGATTTATCCCGAAACGCAAATCGGAGAAGGACTGTATTTAGGACACTGGGGAGCCTTGGTCATTAATCCTAAGACTAAAATCGGAAAAAACTGCAATATTGCCCAAGGGGTTACCATAGGACAGCAAAACCGAGGCAGATATGAAGGGGTTCCAACCATTGATGATGAAGTATGGATTGGTCCCAATGCTGTTATTGTAGGAAACGTCAGTATAGGAAGCAATGTACTGATTGCGCCTAATGCCTATGTTAATTTTGATGTGCCTGCTCATTCTGTAGTCATGGGAAACCCGGGAAAAATATACCCCAGGGACAATGCGACGGAAGGATATATCAACAATAAAATATAATACTTATGATTCAGCTGCTTTCCGGAAGGCAGCTTTTTAATTCAGAAATTTTAAAAAAATTTTAATCTTCAATTCCGCAATTTTAATTTTTACTTTGTAATTTTATATTGTTTTTTTTAAACGTTTGGATTATCAGACTGAAAACACACCCGCTAAAACAAAGTATATCGGCTGTTTAGGTATGATTTTAAGCATATTTTAATATTAAACTTTGTTAAAAGTAGTTGATTCTTCAGCAAAAAGTATATTTTTGCACAATTATTGATTTAGTCTATTGATTTTGGAAATAATTTAAACGAAATAAATAATTATAAACTCTAAAAATTTAAAATTATGTCACAATCGTACGAAGTTATTTTCGAAAACAACAAAAAATGGGTAGAATCAAAAGTAGCAGAAGACCCGAACTTCTTTAGTGAATTAGCTAAAACTCAGACTCCTGATTATCTGTATATAGGATGTTCAGATAGCAGAGCAACAGCAGAAGAACTGATGGGAGCAAAACCGGGAGAGGTTTTTGTTCACAGAAACATTGCTAATGTTGTTAATACTTTAGACATGAGTTCCACAGCAGTAATTCAATATGCCGTAGAACATCTGAAAGTAAAACACATTATTGTTTGCGGACATTATAACTGTGGTGGAGTAAAAGCTGCGATGACTCCTCAGGATTTGGGTTTATTGAATCCATGGCTGAGAAATATTCGTGATGTTTACAGATTACACCAGGCTGAGCTTGATTCTATTACAGACGAGGACAAACGTTATGACAGGCTTGTGGAACTGAATGTTCAGGAGCAATGTATCAACGTAATCAAAATGGCCTGTGTACAGGAAAGATACCTGTTAGAAGAGTATCCTATTGTTCACGGCTGGGTATTTGACCTTAGAACCGGTAAGATTATTGATTTGGAAATCGATTTTGAGAAAGCTTTAAAAGACATTCAGAAAATCTACAATCTTACAAGTTCCGATTGGGTGATGAGCAGAAAGACAAAATAGTTTTTCAAAAAAAAGAATGTAACATGAAATTCTGGAGTATTATTGTATTGACGATTTTTCTGAATTTTACAGCGCTGCCAAGCATTGCTGCGGTAGCAGGCTGGGATATTCTGAGAACCAATACAATCATCAATGAAGAAGAACCTCATTCTCACCCTACCTCTTTTATTGTTTACGAAAAGACACTTCCAAAAACTTTAGATGTATTCGATTATCTGAAGTTTTCCGAACCTGATTCTCAGGCGATGTCTTTTGTGCTGATCGATGATTCTTTTCATCTGTCACCTTTACTTAGTATATTTTCTCCGCCTCCCGAAGCCTAGTTTTTATAGTTAGATTTTTTTGATACCTATCCCCTGTTATTTTGGGATACCGGATACACACGTATTATAAAAAATTAAAAATTAAAAACTTTTATAGTCGGCTTGTCTACATGTATTTACCTGTATACTTTCCGGTTATACCTCACAGCTTCACATCATGAAAAACAAATCATTAATAGGAGGGATCAAGGAGAACATCCCTTCAGGACTCGTGGTATTTTTAGTGGCCCTTCCACTCTGTTTAGGAATTGCTTTAGCTTCAGGTGCCCCCCCATTATCCGGAATTATTTCGGGAATTGTAGGTGGCCTTGTGGTAGGATTCCTTAGTAATTCGAATATTTCAGTCTCAGGACCTGCTGCAGGCTTAACCGCCATTGTTTTAACTGCGATAACAGATCTTGGTGCTTTTGAACTATTTCTTTGCGCAGGAATCATTGCCGGGCTTATACAATTGATTTTGGGATTTGTAAGAGCAGGAAGTATTTCCAATTACTTTCCCAACAACGTCATTGAAGGAATGCTTGCCGCCATCGGAATTATCATTATTTTAAAACAAATTCCGCATGCTTTAGGATTCGATAAAGATTACGAAGGGCATGAATCTGTTTTTGACAACGGATTAAACTTCGGATATTTCACGGAATTATTCGGTGCTATACATCCCGGAGCTATTATTATTACTTTAGTTTCGGTAGCTGTTCTTATAGCATGGGACAGGGTACACGTACTGAAAAGAATGAAAATGCTTCCCGGAGCCCTGGTTGCAGTTATTGTAAGTATAATTCTAAATCAGTTATTTAAAATGAGCGGAAGTTCCCTTGCAATTGAAACTCAGCATCTGGTCTCCTTACCGGTTCCTAAATCTTTTGATGATTTTAAAAACCTGATCACCACTCCTGATTTCAATGGTTTTACCAATCCTAAAGTATGGATTGTAGGAGCTACGATAGCTATCGTAGCCTCTATTGAAACCCTGCTTTGCATCGAAGCATCAGACCGGTTGGACAGACAGAGAAGAATTACAGACACCAATCTTGAACTTAAAGCTCAGGGAATCGGAAACCTGATCAGCTCATTCATCGGTGGACTTCCCATGACTTCTGTGGTAGTAAGAAGTTCTGCTAATGCGAATGCAGGAGCAACTTCTAAAGCATCCACTATTATTCATGGTATTTTCTTACTGATCTGTGTCCTATCCATTCCGGTTGTACTCAATTTAATTCCTTTGGCTACATTGGCTGCGGTATTAATTTTAGTAGGATATAAGCTGGCAAAGCCAGCCACTTTCAAACATTTCTGGCATTTAGGAAAATTCCAGTTTATTCCTTTTGTAGCAACTGTTGTCGCTGTTGTCGCAACAGATTTGTTAAAAGGCGTTGGAATTGGTCTGGCCATCTCTGTTTTCTATATCCTTCAGGGAAATATGAAGAGAGCCTATTATTTAAGCAGAGAAAAACTGAATGATGCAGATGGGATTACCATCAAGCTGGCCGAGGAGGTTTCCTTTTTAAATAAGGCGGCTATCAAAAAAACACTTAAAAACATAAAACCCAACTCTACAGTCACCATTGATGCAACAAATACGTCTTATATTGCTACCGATGTACTGGAAATGATCCAGGATTTTGCCAATATTCATGCGAAAGAAGCGGATATCAATGTAGAACTGCTGGGCTTTAAAACCTCATACAGAGAATATGCAAGAAGCGAAGATTCCCATATTCTGGTCACTCATAAAAGAGCAATGTAAGCTCTTTATTATCAATAATTTTTTTAACTTTAAATTCGAAAACAATTAAAATCATATGAAAGCACATACATACGAAACTCAATCAACAATTACTCCTGAAAAAGCATTAGAATTTTTAAAAGAAGGCAATCAGAGATTTGTCAACAACCTAAAAGCCAACAGAGATCTTCTGGAACAGGTAAATGCTACCCGTGAGGGACAATGGCCTTTTGCTGTAGTTTTAAGCTGTATAGACAGCCGTACTTCTGCAGAACTTATCTTTGACCAGGGATTGGGTGATGTTTTCAGTATCAGAATCGCAGGTAATTTTGTGAATCAGGATATTCTGGGTTCCATGGAATTCGGATGTAATGTTGCCGGTTCCAAACTTATCGTGGTTTTAGGACATACCAAATGCGGAGCATTAAAAGGAGGTCTTGATGCCGCTCAAATTGAAGGGATGGGAATGGATAACCTAAACCACCTGATCAATCATTTTAACCCGATCATCAATGAGGTGATTGAAGAAAATGAAGAGCGTTCATCAAAGAACAGCTCACTTTTGGAAAGACTTAATCAGCAGAATGTAAAACATGCTATTGAAGATATCCGCAAACAAAGTTCAACATTGAGAAACCTTGAAAGTGAAGGTAAAATTAAAATTGTTGGTGCAAACTATGATGTTGAAACGGGAGCAGTAAGCTGGTTATAAGAATCAACGCGTAAAAATCAATTAAAACGTTATAAGAAATGCCATCGGAGTTCGATGGCATTTCTATATTATACCATCATTTTATTTTCCGTTGAATGCAGACATGGTATTATTCAGTCCTGCAAAAACGAAAGAAAGACTCGCTTTGGTAAATGTTTCAATTCTTTCAGTCAGTTTTTCTGACTCTTCTTCATTCCATGTTCCGAGAACATAATCAACCTGTCTTCCCGCTGCAAAATCAGCAGAAATTCCGAAACGCAGTCTTGTATAATTTTGAGTCTGCAATACTTCATTAATATTTTTAAGACCATTATGCCCTGCATCGGAACCTTTACCTTTCATTCTCAATGTTCCGAAAGGAAGAGCCAGATCATCGGTAATGATCAATACATTCTCTAAAGGAATATTTTCTTTCTGCATCCAGTATCTTACTGCATTACCGGAAAGATTCATATAGGTATCCGGTTTCAGTACAAAAACTTTTCTTCCTTTATGTTTTCCTTCCGCCATCCATCCAAAATTGGCTGTATTAAACGAAGTATCAAGTGTTTCTGCAATTTTTTCTGCAACTTTAAATCCTATATTATGGCGTGTATTCTCGTATTCAGGGCCTTTATTACCTAGCCCGACTATTAAATATTTCATCAGAAATTTTTTGCAAAATTAAGGGATAAAAAATAAAAAACTCAACCTTAGGAAGGTTGAGTTTACATATTATTTAAAATTTTCTTACTGAGGTTTATAAATATAGTTTACTCCATATCCCTTTGTCATATAAGTCTGTGGATCATAAACATAATTTGTACTCTTCACAACAGGGACAGGAACGGGAACTCCAAGATCTGTAAACGACCATCGTTTAGGGTTGTTCGGAGATAAAATAAGACTTTCTTTATCGTTAATATCAGTATTTAAAAGTCTTGAAATTTTATAGGCTGTTGGCAATAATGTGAACGGGCTTACTTCATTATCATAAGCATAATATTCATAGCTGTATTTTGTTACAACAGCTCCATATAAACCTCCTGCCATCGGACCGTAATGTCTTACCACTTTGGAAACGTTATCTCCAAAATAGCTATATCCTGTTCTTGAGAAATCAGTATAAGCGAATGGAGTTCCTGTCACATCCGGACCGGTTCTCATGATAATAGAATCCAGTTTTGCAGTAGCTGCGTTGAATTTAATATTATAAAGTGACTTTGATTTTCTTAAAAGAGTTTGCGGGCCAGGTGCAGTCGCCGGTGGTATCGGCGGAGGTCTTCTGAAAACAGAACGGTTTTCAGAAATAGTTTCCAACTTTCCGTTATTGGCATAGGTAAGAAGTCTTGTAAAAGAAACACTGTCTTTATCTAATTTTCCGTTTCCGTCAAGATCTAAAAAGCCGTTAAAAGTAATCTGGCTTATTTTATCTCCGCTATACATAATATTGGTAACCGAAGCACTGTCTGTAATTACCGTGTTCACAAGAAGTCCGCTGTAACGATATTCTGCTAATGTATCTTTATCCGTAATTTCTCTGTATAATGCTCTTGGCCCGGATAAGCCGCCTGTATTATTCAGATCTAATAATGGATTTCCCTCTTCATCCACTAAATTCTTGCAGGAATGTATTGAGGAAAAGCCTGCTATTAATAAAATAAAATAGAAAAATTGTTTCATTTCCTGATAATTGATTATTTTTTTCACAAATATAATTTTTTTATATAAAATTATATTATTTAGATTTCAATAAGATTAATAATTCCCTATTACAGCGTTTTGTAAGTATAGGTCAGTTTTTGGTTCTTCTCCGCTATCGGATACCCCTCATTATCATAATTATAGCTCTGAATGGTATTAACAGCCGGAGCGGGAGATGGTGGCTGAATATACGTTGAGGTAGGATTATTCGGAGAGACTCTGTAAAAGTTCACCGGATTCATGATACTTCTTATGATAAAAAATGTTTTAGGAAGTGTAGAGAACGGGCTCTTGTAGGAATCATAGTTTTGAAAACTATACATGGTCTGAACAGCTGTACCCATCTCAGGGTCTCCGTTTATATCTAAAATTCCTTTAGAACTGACTACCTTGGAAATATTATTTCCTGAATAGGATAAAACATTTTCTATAAACACATTGTAAGCAGAGATTCCACCGGCTTTTCTTTTTTCAAGAATTTTGGTAAGTTTACCTGTCAGATCATAAGTAAAAGCGTAATCACTTATATAGGACGTTCCATTGGTAGTGCCCGTTGCCGTACAGGAAGCATTGTAAATTCTTCCGTTAATATCCGGAGTCATATCAAACTGATAGGCCATACTGCCCGGTGTCTGGCTGACAAAGTTAATTTTCGTGATCGCTTTGTTCGTATTATAAGTTACCGTTCCTATATAGTAAGCACTGGTATTTTCATCTTTATAGATGGCCTGTTCCAGCACACCTGTCGTGGAGGTAACATACTGTTCCTGAGAAGTACCGTTCATATTGATTTTATCAAGGACTTTCTTTGGCGCAGGCCCTGCATCAGGATTGGGGATAGATTCCGTAGGATCATTTGTTGTATTACATGAAGCCAGCAGACCTAAAAGAGCTGCACCGGCAAACATTTTAAGGAAATAGTTTTTTACCATAGAAATAGTTTTGCACGCCAAATATAATTTAATTTTTAATAACATCGCGCACTTTATTTGTATAAATTCACAACAAATAAAGGATATAACGAAAAAAAATCTAAAAACATAACGTTTTTAGATTCTCCTTTATTATATTTATTACGAAATTAATAAGGCTGCAGTACCGATGTTGTAAGTACCGACTGAGACATATCACCATTTAAATATGTTGTATCAACAGCTCTTCCAATCCCAACGGTGGTATTATTCAAAGCTCTTTTTATACAGGCTACCTTAACAGAATATTTATTTTTGGGGGTAAGATTTGCTAGAGTGGCATTAAGGTTAAAAATCTTATAAGCTCCGGTTTCTCCTAATAAAACATCAGTTCTTACGGCTTTAAGTTTATCATCTACAAAAACGCCGCAAGCGAAACTTGCCGAGTTGGCTCCTGTTTTCTGAACAGTGGTCTGGAAAGAAAATGTAACTTTATTCGTCGCGTTAGTTACGGAAAAGGTATCCGTTGCGCTGGGAAGAACAGTCCAGTTACCCGTTAAGGCATCTCCGTCATAATAAGGGTCTGTTGCTCCGTTTGGGGCAACAAAAGTCACTCCGGTCTGGTCGGCAACAGTATTTATCGAAAACAGAGACATACTTCCCTGTCCGTCTGCAATTTTAATACTTTTCCAGTCATTTGCGATCATTTCCGAATTATTATGAAAAATATCGCCCGCATTCCCTGCAGAACCTTTCAATAAGTCTGTACCTCCTGTTCTCAGCTCTTTTCGTACATCAAGATCTCCGTTTACATCCAGCATATTCGTTGGAGAAGGAGTATTGATACCCACTTGAGCGTTCATAAAAGCCACCAGCAATAGTAATGGTATAAAGAATATTTTTTTCATAATCTGGTTTAGTTTATAATCGGGTTAAATACCTGTGGAACTTCATATACATCCACTTTAAGGGATGATTGTGCGATAAAATCGTTGATATTGGTATACACATTGGTTCCAATCGTCAGTGTTCTCCCGGTTGCTCCATAAGAAGCCAGTCTTGAGCAGGCTACACTTACGGTATGATTCCCCTTGGAAAGATTTTCTACAATTCCAATCTGAGTATGGGTAATAAACGGATAAGAAGTATTGATTGCTTTTAAGTTTCTCTGTCTTAAATTCACCAGTTTATCATCTACAAATATCCCACATGCATAATCTATGGAAGTATCCGGTGAGCCATTCGCCACAAAATCAGCCTGCACCACTGTCTCAAACTGGAAGTAGGCCTTACTCTCTGTACTGAATACACTGATGGTCTGTGACAATCCCGGAATTTTCTTAAATCCGTTCAGAGTACTTACATCTGCTCCTTTAGAGAAAACACTCCCTCTTGAAGTTACCGGTATAGAAGCCTGTTCTGCTGTAGTAAATCTGATTCCGGTTTTATCTGAGAACGAGTTATTAAAAATCAGGTAAAATTTGTTGGGTTCATATTCAGGAATACGAAGTGTCTTCCAGGTAGGAGTGTATCCCAGTCCCTGAGAAACCAACAGCTGGTCGTTATTTCCCTGAGATAAAGAATTATCAGTGGCATCAAACACTGCAATTTTATTTCTGAGGTTAAGATCTCCGTTAACATCAAGTTTTGCTTTCGGAGTATCGGTATTGATTCCCACCTGAGCCGATAACAAAAGCCCCGACGCAAGAAATAAGGTCGATAATAGTTTTTTCATCATTAGTTGGTTTTATAGGTTACAAACTCAATAACATCTATTTTCATGGTAGATTCCAGAGTAAATGCATTCGATGCACCGTTTGCATCCTGTACATTACGTCCTATTGTAAACTGAGACCCAGCATTTGAAGTGTCAATTTTTCTGCAGGCAATCTCAATGGTATGAGTGCCCACGGGAACATTCAATTCTGTATAGCTAAGGGTGAAAATATAATCCTGTAGTCCTGATTTTTCAGAATTATTATTAGAAGCGATTCTATCAGGGCGAACAGCTACAAGGGTTCCGTTTCTGAATACTCCACAGGCAAATCTTACACTTTCCGAAGTGGTAGCCGCAGGAGCTTTCATTTCAACGCCGGTCTGGAATTGATACGTAAGCCTGTTTTTTCCGTTCTTAATCGCAAAATTATTGGCAAGACCTGTAATTTTAGTCCATTTCCCTTTAGAGATATCGGTAATATTATCTCCGACACTGTTTTTGTAAACATTATCTCCGGCAACCCCATTAGAAAGGGTTGAAATGCCTACCTGATCCGACGACAAATACGAATTGATTAATTTGTACTGTCCCTCTTCCATAAAGGAAACGTTCAATGATTTCCAAACGGGAGGTTTACCCTCACCCTGAGAAACCAAAACCTGGCCGTTCAATCCGGCATCTCCTGCCAGAGTTGAAGTACCTCCTACCCTAAGTTCTTTTCGTAAGGTGGTTTTCCCGTTGACATCGAGAGTAGACTTAGGCTTAGCAGTCCCGATACCCACCTGTGCGCTAACATGGAATGAAAGCAATCCGATGACGCAGCAATAAATAATTTTTTTCATAATAAGGACTGCAAATGTACAAATTAAGAATCATAAAAATTCCAGTTATCCCCTCATAATCCTATAGAAATAAACGCATTACAGCATAGAATTATTCCCACACAAAAGTAGAATTATTTCTACAAAACACTTTTTTTTATATTTTAACAAGGAAAAAAAAAATCACAAACCCTTATCAGTCCAAGGATTAGTGAATGTTTTTTTATCAATAAAAAGTGATATTAACGTCCTCAAAATCACGTTAATTCTCACATCCATGAATATTCCGCAACAAAAACATGATAATAATCACAAAAAAACATATAAAAACTTAACTTTTTATATGTTTTTTCATGTTTTGTAGAAAATAATACTATTTATAAAAAACAAGCGTTAATTATGTTCAATAATAGCTTTTAAAAGAATATTCACTTCATCTACATTTTTCACTTTTTCTTTTCTCATCATCAGCTGATTTCCTTCTTTACCGGTTTTCTCCTTAAGCTGAGCTTCTGCCGGATTTCTGGTTAAGTAATTAATGATATGCCTGAATCGGTCGGTCTGATAAAATTTATCCTGAGGATTACCCGGAAAATAACCTAAAAAGACACCGTTTTTCATAACAATTTTTTCAAACCCTATATCCGCAGCAAGCCATTTTAAAGATACACTTTTCAATAAGTTCACCGCCTCTTTAGGAAGAGCTCCGAAACGATCTATCAGTTCAAGTTCAAATTTCTGGAGATCTTTTTCATTATCGATTTCAGCAATTTTCTGATACAGCAATAACCTTTCTTCCGTATTGGAAATATAAAAATCAGGCAGCATCAGTTCAAGATCTGTATCGATATTGACATCTTTTACAGATTTGAACAGTTTATTCCGATCCTCTTCATTTTCAAACAGATTTTCAAAATCTGCGTCATCTTTTAATTCTTCCAAGGCTTCCTGCATTAATTTCTGATACGTTTCAAATCCCATTTCATTAATAAATCCGCTTTGTTCTGCTCCCAGTAAATCTCCGGCTCCACGGATTTCAAGATCCTTCATAGCAATCTGGAAACCACTTCCTAAGTCTGAAAACTGTTCAATGGCTTCCAGACGTTTTCTGGCATCGGAAGTCATCATATCATAAGGTGGAGTGATCAGATAACAGAATGCCTTCCTGTTGCTCCGTCCTACCCTTCCTCGCATCTGATGCAGATCTGCCATTCCGAATCTTTGTGCATCATTGATAAAAATCGTATTGGCATTAGGAACATCCACTCCACTTTCCACAATGGTCGTAGAAACCAGGACGTCATATTTCCCTTCCATAAAATCAAGGACATTTTTCTCGAGCTGCTTCCCATCCATCTGGCCATGTCCTGTAATCACTCTTGCATCAGGAACGAGCCTCTGAATAAGCCCTGCAATATCTTTAAGATTTTCAATTCTGTTGTTGATAAAATAGACCTGTCCGTCTCTTTGAAGCTCATACGAAACAGCATCGCGAAGGATTTCTTCATTAAAGCCTATCAGCTGGGTATCTACAGGTTGTCTGTTCGGAGGGGGTGTCTTAATTACCGATAAATCCCTTGCCGCCATCAGAGAAAACTGCAGTGTTCTCGGAATGGGTGTAGCTGTAAGAGTAAGCGTATCCACATTATTTTTCAATGTTTTAAGCTTATCTTTTACGGAAACGCCAAACTTATGTTCTTCATCAATAATCAGCAACCCTAAATCTTTGAATTTGACAGAACTGCTTACCAGCTGATGCGTTCCTATAATAATATCTACTTTCCCGTTCTTTAGAGCATCCAGTGTTTCAGATTTCTGTTTTGCGGTTCTGAAGCGGTTTACATAAGCGACATTAACAGGGAAATCTTTTAATCTTTCTTTGAAACTTCTATAATGCTGGAAGGCAAGAATTGTAGTCGGAACCAGTACAGCTACCTGCTTACCATCCGTAGCCGCTTTGAATGCAGCACGAATTGCCACCTCCGTTTTTCCGAAACCTACATCTCCACACACCAGCCTGTCCATTACCGTATCAGCTTCCATATCCCTCTTCACATCTACCGTTGCTTTTTCCTGATCCGGAGTATCTTCATAAATAAAGCTCGCCTCCAGCTCATTCTGCAGGTAAGAATCCGGAGTGTATGCAAAACCTTTGGCTGTTTTCCTCTGCGCATAGAGTTTAATAAGATCGAAAGCAATCTGTTTTACTTTCGCTTTTGTTTTTTGTTTTAAAGATTTCCAGGCTGGTGAACCTAGCTTACTGAGTACAACCTCTCTTCCGTCAGGACCATTATATTTTGAAATCTTATGCAGGGAATGAATACTCACATATAATAGATCTCCGTTTTTATAAGTAAGTTTAAAGCATTCCTGAATCTTACCATCATTGTTTACCTTCACCAGTCCCATAAACTTTCCAATCCCATGATCAATATGGGCGATATAATCTCCAATCTTCAGAGACATCAGATCTTTCAAAGTAAGCTGTTCGGATTTGGCAAAAGTATTTTTAGCTTTATATCGCTGGTAACGATCAAAAATCTGATGATCTGTATAAACTAATAATTTATGGCCGTTGTCAACAAAGCCTTCATGTAATTCGGACTTAAAACTCTTAAACGGAAGCTCATGTTCCAGCTCTTCAAAAATAGACTCCAGTCTTTCCTTCTGTTTTTCCGTTGAAAAAGAAATCCATGTATCAAATCCTTCATTTTGTTTTTCTTCAAGATCTTCAATCAGCAGTTCAAAATTTTTATGAAAAGACGGTTGCGGGAGCTGTTCCATTCTAACTTCGCAAACATCTTTCAATCCTTCAATGACAGATCCCGCAAAATCAACAGTATTAAATTTTTTATAATCAAATAAAAACTCCTGATCTGAAATAAAAAGCTCCTGTGGTGTACGGTGGGCAATATCTTTACTTAAAGTGTCATATTTTTCAAGAGCTTTTTCATAGAAAGTTTTGATCTTCTGCATTCCTATCATTCCATTTCTGGAGATGATATAGCTTTCCTTCGGCAATAGCTGCAGCAAAGAAACTCTGCTTCCTGTCACTGAAAAATTCATATTGGAAACCAGTTGAAATTCTTTCACCTTATCTACGGAAAGCTGTGATTCTATATCAAAAGTTTTAATGCTTTCCACTTCATTTCCAAAGAATGTTATCCTGTAAGGCTTTTCATAAGAATAGGAAAACACATCCACAATACCTCCTCTTACCGAAAACTCTCCCGGCTCAGAAACAAAGTCGGCCTGCTGAAAATGATAATGATTAAGCAGCTCATCTACAAAATCGAAATCCAGCTGATCTCCCACCTTTATATGATGAGAAATTGCTTTAAAATCTTCTTTTTTAAGTACTTTTTCAGAAAGTGCTCCTGCGTAGGCAACAATCACTTTAGGAGATCTTCCTGAGTTTATTTTATTTAAAACCTCAGTTCTCAGCACCAGATTGGCATTCTGGGTTTTTTCCACCTGATAGGGTTCAAGGTGAGTTGCCGGAAAATACAATACTTTTTCTTTTCCAAGCAAATCTTCCATTTCAGTATTGGTATACAGCGCATCTTCTTTATCATCTACCAGATAAAGAATTGTTTTCTTTTGAACCAAAAAAAGTTCGGCCACAAAAACAGCCACTGAAGACCCAGCACTTCCTTTCACGGCAATATGCTGATTGTTCTCTAAACACGTAAAAATCTCTTTCCCGAATTCTTTTTGCAACAGATCGGGAAGAAACTTCTCATTAATGGATTTTAACTGCATAAATAGTAATGGTATAAACGAGAAAAGCGATTTCGGGAGTTTTCCGAAACCGTTTAAAGCTATACAAAGGTAATGATATTTTCTTTTTCAGTATAAGGGAACATCAGGATTCAGATAAAAATGAAGCACTTACCTTCTTAGAATCTTAAATTCTACTAATTTTTCTAATTCCCTGTTAAAAAAAACATAATATGTGCACATGGCATAGTCTTTGGGATTTTCACCCCACCAAACACTAAAAGAATAATATTATGAAAAAAGCAATTAAAATTTTAGGAGTCTTAATGCTGTTAGTAGCTACAGCATTATCTTTTTCGTCGTGCAGCAGAGATGACGACCCTACTAATAATGACTTCTTTGCCGGAACCTATAAAGGAAGTGTATCTTATAATAACGGAAGCGGAACCAATATCAGTACAGATAACGGAAGCGTTTTCGTAACAAAGATTGCCAGCGGCACCAAGTATAATTTTGCATTCTCAAACGATATTCCCGACCTCAACGGGGTAGAGTTTGAACAAAAAGGAGACCATACCCTGGTAATGATTGGCTCTACAGCAACTTCTTATATAAGAATTGACAACAGCCAATTAAAAATTCTATTCCTTAAGGATGGAAAAACGTGGACAGCCAATTGCACCCGTTAGATCCATAAGTTTTAATATATAATAAAGCCTGCATTCACTTTTTGAATGCAGGCTTTATTCTTTCTTGTTAAAACGCTTTAATTTTTTTTTAAGCTGTAATAAACTTTAGTTAAGTTTAAAAAGATCAATTTTTTAGCCTGGTTTTTGCATATCTTTATTCAAACAAAATAACAGTAATTCTTATGAAAAAATTATTATCTGCAATGTCACTGATTTTAGGATTAGGACTTGCCACTGCTCAGCAGACTGCTCCCGCTACAAGTACAGCACATCCGCCTGTAAAAACTGCAATGAAGGCTACTAAAGCTACAGAAGCTAAAGCGGCTAAACCAGCAAAAATGGCAAAAACAGCCGAAGTAAAAACAGCAAAGCCTGCTACTGCTCAGCCTGCTGCAAAAATGAAAAAAGACGGAACTCCGGATAAAAGGTTTAAAGACAATAAACATCTGAAAAAAGACGGAACTCCGGACAAAAGATATAAAGAAAACAAATAAGCATAACATTAACATATAGTTGTTATTTTCATAATCAAATTTCGAGATGCCGATGAACTTGTTTCATCGGCTTTTTATTGACACATAACATGCTATAAAACAATACTTTTAATTTTTTTTTAAACTATAATAAACTTTAGTTAAGTTTTAAAAGATCTGATTTCCAGCCTGGTTTTTCTATAACTTTATAAGACAATAAAAAAAGATAAATTACCTATAAAAAATTATCGACAGCATGCTGTTAGTTCCAACGTGAAGACCTGTAATAGCTCAACAACAGCGCCTTCTAAAACGACTAAAGTTCCGGAATCTAAAACGAAGTATGCTGTTAAAAAAAAGAATGACTGATCAGAAAGCTGCGACTCAATAAGAATTACTAAGCAAATGTTGTTGCTTTTAAAATCAAATTCTTTAAAACCAATGAAACAGTTTCATTGGTTTTTTTATGTCAAGCTTCATAAAAATGATTCCAGATTCTGTACTTATTTATAAATTTGAAGCATGTTAAACTTCTTCAAGAAAAATGCAGCACTGATCTGGGCAAAAAAACATGTCCAAAAAGCAGAGGAATTCAAAAAAAATCCGGAGAAAAATCAGGAAGATCTATTAATTTCTCTTATCACTACCGCCAAAAAAACACTTTTTGGACGGGAGCACGATTTTGAAAATATCCGTTCTGTAAAAGATTTTCAGGACAGGGTACCTGTTGCAGACTACGAAGATCTTAAACCCTATATTGAACGGGTAAAAAAAGGACAGGCCAATATTCTCTGGACAGATACTCCCGAATATTTTGCTAAAACTTCAGGAACTACTTCAGGATCCAAGTATATTCCCATTTCCAGGGAAGGAATGCCTTTTCAGATTGCCGGCGCACAGACTGCTCTTTTTCATTATATTGCTCAAAAGAACAATGCTGATTTTGTTAATGGAAAAATGATTTTTCTACAGGGAAGTCCCGAACTCGAAGAAGTTTTTGGTATCAAAACCGGAAGATTATCCGGTATTGTCGCCCACCATATTCCGGGTTATCTTCAAAAGAACCGTTTACCAAGCTGGGAAACCAATATTATGGAAGACTGGGAAGCCAAAGTAGACAGGATCATCGAGGAAACAGAGCATGAAAACATGACTCTGATTTCAGGTATTCCTCCGTGGCTGATTATGTATTTTGAAAAACTAACAGAAAGGCACGGTAAAAAAATCAAGAAATTATTTCCTAATTTGCAGCTTATCGTCACAGGAGGAGTCAATTATGAACCTTACCGTGATAAGATGGAAGATCTGCTGGGTGGCCAAGTAGACATTATTCAGACTTTTCCTGCTTCCGAAGGTTTTTTTGCTTTTCAGGATGATTATACAAAAGAGGGTCTTTTATTATTAACAAACCATGGAATATTTTATGAGTTTATTCCGTTAGAGGAATATGGGAAGCCCGGAGCCAGAAGATTAACTTTACAAGAGATTGAACTTGGAAAAGACTATGCTTTGATTCTCACCACCAATTCAGGGTTGTGGGCATATTCCATAGGGGATGTCGTCCGATTTATAGACAAAACCCCTTATAGGCTAGTGGTAAGCGGAAGAACAAAACATTTTACCTCAGCTTTTGGAGAACATGTCATTGCTTTTGAAGTTGAAGAGGCCATGAAGGCTACTTTAGAAAAATATCCTGCACAGATCACGGAGTTTCATCTGGCTCCGCAGGTAAATCCCGAAGAAGGACTTCCTTACCACGAATGGCTGATTGAATTTGAAAAAGCACCTGCAGATCCGGAAGCATTCATCAACGAACTGGATCTTCAGCTTAGACACAGAAACACTTATTATGACGATCTGATTTCAGGAAATATTTTACAAAAACTGCACGTCACACCGCTTAAAAAAAATGCTTTTCATGAATATGCCAAATCTCAGGGAAAGCTGGGTGGCCAGAATAAGACACCAAGATTAGCGAATGACAGAAATATTGCTGATTTATTAGAAATTTACAAACTTTAAAGATATTTTTTCAATTCCAAAAACGTATATTCGAAAAAAATTATAAATTTGAAAAATTAAACTGAAACAATGAAAGCATCTGTACTGTTAAAATCTTCTTTATTAACCTCTCTATTCGTTATTTCATCTTGCGCTACAACAAAATACAGCGAGGATGTTTCCAAAAACAACTATTCTAATCTGGAAGCCGGAAAAATATATGTTGTTAAAATGAGAGATGGCTCTCCGAGACAAAAAATGTTATTCAGAAACATCGTGGGAGACAACCTTGTGGGGACAGCAGGTAAAAAAGACAGTACAGAAGTAATTATTCCTAAAGCAAAGGTAGCTTCCGTAAAAGACAGATCGAAAGCAAGAATAGCAACAGGGGCTACTATTATCGGAGCAGCCGGTGTTGCAGCTTTGGTAATCAGTGCTACAAGAGCAGACTAAAATAGATTTTATCTTTCAGGATATATTTAATATATCTTTTAAAAATCAACATATGAATAGCCCTAAATAAATTTTTAGGGCTATTTTTGTTCATGATTTCCTTTAGCCCGTTACAAACATTACAAAATGTTGAGTTCAGAAATCTTCTTACCGGAAGATTTTTTATCGTTTTAGCTTTCAGAATGCTTGCCACTTTACTGGGATGGTGGGTATATCAATTAACAAAAGATCCTTTTTCAATAGGCCTGATAGGTCTTTCGGAAGTGATCCCTGCCGTAAGCTGTGCTTTATATGCCGGTCATGTTATCGATATGAAAGAAAAGAAACGCCTGCTTCTGATTTGTAACTATGCTTACATTTTTCTGATAGGACTGCTTCTGATTCCCGCTTTTCTCAATGTAGAAATACATTTCACGGGACATCAGATCACATACTTTATATATGGTGTGATATTTTTCACCGGAATAGCAAGAGCTTTTATAGGACCTATTGTTCCTTCTATGATTCCTAAAATTGTAAAGAAAGAAAACCTTCCCAATGCTGTAACTCTTAATCAGGCTACATTCCTGATCTCATCGGTATGCGGACATGCCATAGGAGGAATTCTTATCGGTTATTTTGGTGTAAAATGGACGTTGGTTGTTATTCTGTCTCTTATTTTTCTGGCTTCTTTATTTTTCTGGCAGTTAAAAAAGCAGCATTCTGAAAATAAAAAAGATGCTGTAAATGTTGTAGAAAGTATGTGGGAAGGAGTTTCTTATATTCTGAAGACCAAAGAAATTTTAGGGGCTTTATGTCTTGATATGTTCGCGGTACTTTTCGGAGGTGCTGTTGCTATGATCCCTGTATTCGCAACGGATATTTTGAATTCAGGTGCTGAAGGCTTCGGTTTACTGAATGCAGCATCAGATATTGGCTCCATGTGTATCATTACTATTTTATCTATTGTTCCTCTACGAAAAAATCAAGGAAAGATTTTGCTGGTGGCAGTTACGGGATTCGGATTGTGCATTATCGGATTCGGGTTATCAAAACTCTACTGGTTATCCTTTATATTTCTCGTAATGAGCGGAATGCTGGATGGAATTTCCGTTGTCATCAGAGGAACTATCGTTCAACTTAAAACACCTGACCATATACGGGGGCGTGTTTTAAGCGCCAACTCCATATTTATTATGTCAAGCAATGAAATGGGACAATTTGAAAGCGGCGTAATGGCTAAACTTTTAGGGGTAGTCCGTTCTGTAGTATTTGGAGGCACAATGACTGTTTTGATTGCATTAATTGTGGGAAGTACAAATCCTAAGCTGAGAAAAATGCAATACTAACCAACAGGTGGACTCCTGTAAAATTTAAAACAAATTTCCACCCATACGGGCAGAAATACAATTTTATAAAAAACTCAAAATAGGCATGATTCTATTTTGAGTTTTTTTATTCCCGTCAGTTTATGTTAAAAATAGCATCTTCCCACAAACATAATCGTTACAGAAAACACAATATTAAATAACAAATCCCGTTTTCATTAAATATATGTACAAATCATTAATTTAAAGTTAATTATTTTCTATATTTGTTATACAAAATACCTACTTATGAACAAACTTTTACTAATTTCACGCTTTTTACACAGCAACAAACCGACGTAGTCTGCAGCGTCCACCTGCATATTCCCTCCCAAACACCAAGATGATCAATACCCACTTCCGATTTAATTCGGCAAGGGGGAAAAGCCAATTAAAACAAGACCATAGACAAGGATTGAAATTATAAACTAATCAAAATGAAAAAATATCTACTGATTTTCATATTATGTATCACTCAGATGGTTTCAGCACAGCAGGATTGTATTACAGCTCTTTCGGTTTGCGGAAACTCTAATATTTCTTACCTTCCTGACGGACCGGGAATTCAGGAACTCCCTGAATCCAATTGCGGCAGCTATGAGGAAAGATATTCTGTATGGTATAAGTTCACTGTTGCCACAGCCGGAACTTTAACTTTTGTTATTTCTCCCAATACCGCTTCCGATTATGATTTTTATGTATGGGGACCTAATATAACCTGTGCCAACAAAGGGAATACCATCAGATGTTCTACTCCTGGAGGAACAGGGCCTACAGGGCTTAATTTAACTTCAACGGATCCTTATGATTATTTTGGAGCGCCAGGTTCTAATGCTGACGGATGGGCTAAATATATGGATGTTCTCCCGGGTGAAACGTATTATCTGCTGATCAATAATTACAGTATAAATATCACAGGATTTTCTTTAACATGGGGTGGTACGGCAACATTGGCATCACCATTTAATGATCCGGCACTAACTCCCAATCCGTTTGTGACACCGGGAGCTCCTAACGCCAACCCTGCGGATCCCAATGAAGTCATCATTTGTACAGATCCGGCTGTTTTTGATTTTAACAGTCTCTCTGCAGGAATTGTTAATGGTAATGCTAACTTTTTCGTTACGTATCATACCAGTCAAAACGATGCACTTGCCGGAAACAATCCGATTTTAACCCCTCAAACCGTAAACACTACAACAACATTTTTCTACAGCATTCATTACCAGGATCCTACAGACCCGAACAACCCGATCAACTCCTGTAGGCAGATCGGTAAATTTAAATTCAAACAAGGTAATATTACAGCTGATGATGACACTCTTACCATGTGTAATAACAACAAGGCCGGAGTCGCAACATTTGATTTAACAACTGCGAATGTTTATAATGACCCTACCGGTACAGCCGTTAAAAAATATTACCCGACGATGAACGATCTCAACGCAGGAACCAACGAGATTACCAATCCTTACGCTTATGTATCATCTACGAATGTTGTTTTCGTAAAGGTAACTACTCCTCAGGGATGTTCAGATACAGCACAGATCAATCTGGAGCTCTATTCTGAAGTGGTAGTAAATGATGCCGACCTGAGAACCTGTTTCATCGAAAGCAATCCGTCGACAGGCTTATTCAATCTTGATAACGCATTTGTCACCGGTGTTGGCGGAGCTACCAAAAGATACTTCCCATCCATGACGGATGCCGTAGATCTTACCAATGAAATCTTGAACTCATCCAATTATATAGCTCCCAACGGAGTAATCTATGTAAGAGTGACCGACAGCAGGGGCTGCTATTCAGTTGCTAAAGTAACTTTAACAGTACTTCCTCCTGTAAAATCCGACATTCTGGTAGACAAAATCATCTGTATGGAAGACAAAACAACTCTGGATGCAGGCCCGGGATTCAAAAGCTACGAATGGAGCACAGGGGCTACAACTCAGAGTATCAACAATGCCGGCGTAGGAACATACTGGGTAAAATTAAAAACCGGAGATTGCGTCACTTTACAAACCGTAAAAGTATATGCATCTGAACAACCTGTCGTTTCCGGTATTGATATTTCAAATAATACAATAACTGTAAATGTAATAGGAGGAACTCCTGAATACAAATATTCAATGGATAATCTAAACTGGCAAACAGCCAATACATTTACGAATATATCAAGAGGGAATCATAAAGTATATGTAAAGGATGCTTATGACTGTGATCCTATTGTAATCTCCGTAGTCGTTCCTAACCTCATCAACGTAATTACCCCGAATGCCGACGGCATCAATGATGTAGTTGATTATTCGGCTCTGGCAGACAAACAAAATCTTATCCTGAGTATCTATGACAGATACGGAACAAAAATCCACCAGGGAGATCAATCCAACGGATATAAATGGGACGGAATGATATCAGGTAAAAGAGTTCCTACGGGTACTTACTGGTATTCCGTAACATGGAGCGAAAATGACAAGAAGAACACTCCGTTTAAATTCTCAGGATGGATTATGGTTAAAAACAGAGAATAACAAATACGGTATTATCATTTAAAAAGTAAAATAAATACAACCACAAGCTCAGAATAGAAATTCTATTCTGAGCTTTTTATTTCACTGACATACAGACCGTTCAGATAATACATTATGAAACTTCGTAATAAAACGAAATTCCCAGCCAGCCAATTATGAAAAATTCAAAATATAAATCCAAAACAAAATATAAATTCAACCAATAATGGCTTATTTTCCTTAAATACATTTCAAAATATTCAATTTAACATTAATAATTTTTTATATTTGCTAGAAATATATATGCTTATGAATAAACTTCTACAATTTTCATCTTTTCCTTAAAAAATAAAGAGTGCTTTGATTACAAGGCCCTCTGTCGTCGTTTTATCTATTTCATTTCAATTTTGTCTTACAAAAATCATTTCAACAATGAAAAAAATACTACTTCTTTTAATCTTATTTATATCACAGGCGTTCTATTCGCAATCAGACTGTGTCTCGGCAATTCCGATATGCGGTAACTCTGATATTTCCTATACTCCTTCAGGACCGGGAAATATTCTGGAAATTCTTAACCAGAACGGAGGTTGCCTCTCTACCAACGAACGTTTTACCGTATGGTATACTTTTACCGTAGCAACCGCAGGAACACTGGCCTTTACGATTAAACCTAAAAACCCGCAGGATGACTATGATTTTGCTCTTTACGGACCTACGACAAACGGATGTACTTCTCTTCAGAATGACAGCCACGTTTTCGTAAAACCTCTAAGATGTAATTATTCAGGAACCCCGGGAGACACAGGTCTTGATCTTAACATCCCTCCTCCTACCCCGCCAAACAGCGGAAACGTTAATCAATGGAGTCCATATATCAATGTACTTCCCGGAGAAACTTATTATTTAGTCATAGACAACTTTAGTAAATCTATCAATGGTTTTTCTATGATCTGGACTGGTACGGCAAGTTTAAGCTCAGCCTTCAACGATCCGACATTATCTCCTAATCCGTTTATAAACCCAGGAATTCCACCAACAGTGCCTAATGACCCTAATACGGTAATGGTATGCGGACTTCCTACCCAGTTTGACTTCTCTACTCTTACAGCAGGCATCATCAATGGAAACAGCAATAACTTTAAGGTAACTTATCACAGTAATGTTAATGATGCTCTTATAGGAGCTTCCCCTCTTACTACCGCTACAGTAAACGGAACAACAGTATATTACTACAGGATTGTCTACAATGACCCGAACAACCCAAATAACCCGATCAACGGATGTTTTATTACCGGGAAATTCAAATTTGTCAATGCCAGTATAACCGCCAACACCGCCATACTGTATTCCTGTAATAATAATGGAGCCGGCACCGCTTTGTATGATTTAACGACGGCCAATGTATTTGGCGGAACGGGTGCTGTCATTAAGTATTATACCAGTGTCGCAGATATGAATGCGGAAATTAATGAAATCACCAACCCAACCAATTATATTTCACCGGAAACAACGATTTATGTAAAAGTAACTTCTGCATTCGGATGTAAAGCCACCACTACCATCAGATTGCAATTCCATCCGACCGTAGTATTGAAGGATGCAGTATTACAGGAATGTTATATCACGGACAATATAACTTCCTCAACTTTTGACCTTACAAAAGCTGCAATCGGACTTCCTGTGCCACTGCCTACAGGAACTGTAGTGAAGTATTACAAAACAATGAATGACGCCATCAATCAGGTTAACCCGATTGCTGTTCCCGGAACATATCTTTCAGCCAGCACTATAGTTTATGCAAGAGTAGATAATCAGCAACAATGTTATTCAATTGCAAAAATTACACTGAACGTTCTTCCGCCGGTAAAATCTACTGTCTTAAAAGATAAAACAATCTGTGCCGAAGGAACTACCACATTAGATGCAGGACCAGGGTTTGACGGCTATGAATGGAGCACAGGTGCCACTACACAAACAATCAGCAATGTAGGAATAGGTACTTATACTGTAAAGCTTCAAACAGGAAAATGTTTCACTCTTCAGGAAGTACACGTACGTCCAAGCCTACAGCCAGTTATTTCAAATATAGAAATCTCCAACAATACCATTAAGGCGACAGCAACAGGTGGAGTTCCTCCTTATAAATTCTCTATAGACGGCATCAACTGGCAGGACTCCAATACATTCACCGGTCTTCCGAGAGGAGAAAACACCGTGTATGTTATAGATTCTTTCAACTGTACTCCTGTACAGGTGACTGTTACTGTACCTAATCTTATTAACGCAATTACTCCTAACGGAGACAACGTGAATGACGTGATTGATTATTCTGCATTAGCATATAAGAAAAATCTTGTATTTATTGTTTATGACAGATACGGAAACAAACTTCATGAAGCCAACAAAATAAGAAATTACACCTGGGACGGAACTGCTTTTGGCAAAAAAATCCCTACAGGAACGTACTGGTACACGATCTCATGGAATGAAAATGATAAGAACAATACAGAAACCAAATACTCAGGATGGGTATTGGTAAAAAACAAAGAATAAGTTCTCATCCATAATCATATGAAAATCACCTCAGACCGAGGTGATTTTTTTATCAACAGGGCTAATCCTCTGTTGACAGTATATTACCGAACGCTACTAATAATTTGTTGAATACTATTTTTTAATTATTTTTTAAATAAGCTATCTTTGCACCATGGCACAGAAAGAATCATTATCTTCCCTTACTCACGGAAACTTTGCAAAAGAACTTTCTATTGCAGACGGGAAAATGCCACCCAATGCAGTGGATTTCGAAAGACTTGTTATCGGAACTTTTTTAATTGACAAAAAAGGGCTGGATCATTCCATTGACCTGCTTACTCCGGAAGTTTTTTATGACCCGAGACATCAGGTGATCTTCTCTACGGTTTTAAAACTTTACGAAGGAAACCATCCGGTAGATTTAATGACTATTATTCAGGAGTTAAAAAAGGAAGATAAACTAAGCCAGGCAGGAGGTGATCATTATATCATTGACCTTACGATGGGAGTGAGTTCTTCTGCCCATATTGAATATCATGTACGTGTCATTCTTGAAAAATATATTTTAAGAAGTTTAATTAATGTTTCGGCCAATGTCATTGATTCTTCATACAAGGAGTCAACCGATGTATTTGAACTTTTAGATAAAGCCGAACAGTCTTTCTTTGAGATCACCAACGGAACGATCAAAAAAGGGTTTGACACGGCAAATTCACTGGTAAAACAGGCTATTGACACAATCAAATCACTAAAAGACAAACAGGGACTTTCAGGAGTTCCTTCAGGATTCAGAGATGTTGATAAAGAAACCGGAGGCTGGCAAAACTCCGACCTGATTATTATTGCGGCCCGTCCCGCAATGGGAAAAACAGCATTCCTGCTTTCCATGGCAAGAAATATTGCTGTAGGCCACAAAATTCCAATGGCTCTTTTCTCTCTCGAGATGGCTTCAGTACAGCTGATCACCAGAATGATCGCGTCTGAAACCAAAATCTCCTCTGAAAAATTAAGAAAAGGAACACTGGATGACGATGAATGGCAGAGGCTGTTCTCCAATGTATCCGAACTGGAAAATGCTCCTTTATATATTGACGAAACGCCATCTCTTTCCATCTTTGACTTTCGTGCAAAATGCCGAAGACTGGTCATGCAGCACGGAGTAAGACTTATCATGGTCGACTACCTTCAGCTGATGACTGCCGGTGGTGGTGGAAAAGGAGTAGGAAACCGTGAACAGGAAATCTCCATGATCTCCCGTTCATTAAAAGCCATTGCAAAAGAACTTAATGTTCCCGTAATCGCCCTGTCTCAGCTTTCCAGAAGTGTGGAAGCCCGCCCGGGAAAAAGACCTCAGCTTTCCGATCTGAGGGAATCCGGAGCGATTGAGCAGGATGCCGATATCGTATCTTTTATTTTCAGACCTGAATATTATAAAATCACCGTCTGGGACAATGATGAAGAGGGGCAGGAAACTTCTACGGAAAACCAGGCTGAGCTTATTATTGCAAAACACAGAAACGGTGCCACAGCAGATGTCAGATTATCCTTCTTAAAACATTTCGCCAAATTCGGAGACATTGAAGCGGCTTTTGACGGAGGTGCCGGAGTTGGCTATCCATCTAATTTCGGATCTAATGAACCTAGCGGCTTTGACAAAATCAAAACAACAATCCAGCCCGGAGCAGCATTTGATTTACCGGACAGCTCACAACTTTCCGGATCATCAATGAATGACTTTGATGACGATGATGACTTTCCGTTTTAAAGGAAATATAAAATCCGGCGGTACATATTAAATGTGTCTTATTCTCACATGATTTTTTATTAGAGTGATAAGAATATTCATGTTGATTATCGTACATTTAAATAATCTATTTTTTTATACTAACAGATTTGAAAATCGAAATATATACAGACGGTGCCTGCAGCGGAAACCCCGGAAAAGGAGGTTACGGAATTCTCATGCGTGTTCCTGAAAAAAATTATCAGAAGACTTTCTCCAAAGGATTCCGAAAAACAACCAACAACAGGATGGAGCTCCTTGCTGTGATCACAGCATTGGAAAAACTCAAGTCTACAGAGAATGACATCCACATCTATACCGACAGTAAATATGTAGCAGATGCTGTTAATCAGAACTGGATCACGGGATGGATAAAAAGAGGATGGAAAAATGTAAAAAACCCGGATCTGTGGAAAAAATTTATCGAATTATACAACAAGCACCAGCCTAAAATGCATTGGATAAAAGGACATGCAGGACATTTTGAAAATGAACTTTGTGATAAATTAGCCGTTGCAGCAGCAGCTTCTCCGGACCTGGAAATCGATACTTACTTTGAAACACCGGACAACAATTCGCTGTTTTAACCAATTAACAGAAACACATAATTACATTAACAATATCCATTATTTATTTAAAAGAACTTGTATATTTTAAATAATTATCAATAATTTTAACAAAATTAACATTAAATACACATTATTTAACTGGGATTTAATATCTTTACTTATTATTAAAAACTCCCAATTAAATGAATAAAAATCTACTATTCTATTTAGCCGCCATTCTATTCGGCATATCGGGAAAATCTTTCGCCCAAACTTATCAGCTCGCTGGAAACCCCGTCACTACCACAGGCTGGACTATGGTTTCTCCTACCCAGGTAAATACTGATTTTATCCAGCTTACTCCTGACACCAATAACCAATCCGGCTCCATCCGGTTAAACGATCCCATTAATTTAAAATACTGTGATAAATGGAGAGTTGAATTTGACTTCAGAATGGATTCCAACCAAAATTTTAACGGCGACGGACTTGCCTTCTGGTATCTGGCCAATCCTCCCGTTGCAAGTGTACTGGGATCCGGCCTCGGAGTTTCTCAAAACGCAGTAGGATTTATTGTAGGATTCGACTCTTACAACAATACAACTTCAGCAACCATGAGCAAAGTGCATGTTGCCTACGGACAGGTAGCCAATACAACGGATACCAACAATGTAGAATTTTTCAATGTTGCCGGAAGTTCTTTTCACTCTCCCGACCTGAATACGACTCTCCCTTTTCAGGGTGCCACTTATAAACACGTTGAAGTAAGCGCACAGGTAGATCCTGCCGCTCCTACCAACTGGATTGTAAACATTAGTATTGACGGCACCCTAATCTGCAACCAGTCGTTCGCTCCTTCCGGTACAGCCGCAGCCATGACGATAGGTTATTTCGGATTTTCAGCTTCCACAGGCGCAGCCAGATCAAGACATTCCATTAAAAATGTAAAAATCTACACAGATAAGGTTTCAATCTTACAAAATCTAGCGACTCAGTCTTTCTGCCCTAATCCTTCTACCGGATATGGAACAGCCAATCTCACATTGTTTAATTCCCAATTTGTAAGCAATCCTTCCAATTACACATTTACTTATTACCCGCTGGGAAGCTCTACTCCGATATCAACTCCTGCAAACTATCAATTCAATACCAACACAACCGTTACCGTAGTCATAAAAGATAATGCAGGAATATTATGTGATAATCCGGACGCTAAAATACAGCTGACAATAGCCCCTTTTAAAGCTGACGACCAAATACTCACTGCCTGTAATAACAACAAAGCAGGCACCGCCACATTCAACCTGACAACCGCTAACGTAACCAATGTTCCGGGTGTTGTTAAAAAATATTACAAAACATTAAATGACCTGAACGCCGGCATCAATGAAATCACCTTTCCGGACAATTATTTATCAGCTCCGGGAACAGTATATGTAAAGGTGACAACACCTCAGGGCTGTACCGGCAATGCAAAAATAACATTAGCTTTCTATCCAGAAACCCAGGTCAGAGATATCACGCTTCAATCCTGCTTTATTGAAAATAATATTTCCAGTGCATTGTTTGATCTTTCCACAGCCAATGTAACTTCGATTGCCACTCCTGTTAAAAAATATTACAAAACAGAAACGGACGCTCTTAACGGAACCAATGAAATTGCCAATCCACTTCAATACATCTCAACCAGTACTACTGTATATGTAAAAGTAACGGACACCAACGGCTGCTTTGCCATTGCCAAGATTAACCTTGTAGTATTACCACCTGTAATATCCGCCGTCTTAAAAGATAAAATTATTTGTATGGACGGAAAAACCGATCTGGATGCAGGTCCCGGTTTTGTAAGTTACGAATGGAATACGGGGGCAAAAACCCAGTCCATCAAAGACGTAGGAGTAGGCCTTTACTGGGTAAAGCTTCAAACAGGAAACTGTATTACCAAACAAATTGTAAAAGTAATCGCATCAGCAAATCCTGTTATTTCAAGCATTGACATCAACAATAATTCAATTACGGTCAATGTATCAGGCGGAACTCCTCCTTATCAGTATTCATTAGACGGTGCATCCTGGCAAAACGCCAACACTTTTACAGGCCTTCACCGTGGAGAGGTAAAAGTTTTTGTGAAAGATTTCTATAACTGTACCCCTGTTCAGGTTCAGATTACCGTTCCCAATCTGATTAATGCGATTACTCCCAACGGAGACAACATCAATGACGTGATTGATTACTCAGCGCTTGCCTATAAGAGAAATCTTGTTTTCATCATCTATGACAGATACGGAAATAAGCTATATGAAGCTGATAAATTAAGAAATTTTAAATGGGACGGAACAGCCTCAGGCAAAAAAGTACTTACAGGAACTTATTGGTACACCATCTCATGGAACGAAGACGATAAAAATAATACCGAAACAAAATACTCAGGATGGGTACTGGTAAAAAACAGAGACTAAACACCATACAATATCAGGCTATCTCCCTCCATGAGGTAGTCTGATACTTATAAAAACACCACAACATTTTTGATAATATCACAATAACTCATTATGAAAAAAACTATACTTATTTTTCTACTAACCACACTGATATACCTTCCCGAAAAACTGCGCTCCCAGACCTATCAGTTGGCAGGCAACCCGGTGAACACTACAGGCTGGGATCTCGTCTCAGATGCCATTGTCAGTGGTGACTTTATACGCCTGACGGATGATCTGACCGGCAGATACGGAGCCATCAAACTATCAACCCCCATCACGCTAAGTTATTGCGATAAATGGAAAGTCGAATTTGATTTCAGAATTGACGGAAACGGAACGACTCAATTCGGAAGAGGAGACGGATTTACATTCTGGTATCTGGCCAATCCTCCTACAGGGTTCGTATCCGGAGGCGGACTGGGAATTCCGGCCAACGCTTCAGGACTTATGGTAGGTTTTGATATATTCAATAATACCACCGAAGGTCAGATGAGTAAAGTACATATATTGTACGGAACCAATAATACCGCTGGAAATAATATAGAATTCAATAATACACCGGGAAGCACCTTCCACTCTCCGGATCTCAACCCCACCCAACCGTTCGTAGGCAGCACCTATAAACATGTTGAAGTAAACGGAGAAACTGACCTTTCTAATCCAATCAACTGGATTATTAAAGTAAAAATTGACGGTGTACTTATTGCTGATCAGTCTTTCGCTCCTTCAGGAGGTGCAGTAGGAATGTCTCAGGGATATTTCGGATTCTCCGCTGCAACAGGTGGTGCAAGTGCCAGACATTCTATTAAAAACGCAAAGGTATATGTAGACAAAGTTCCGATTCTAAGCAATACAATCACTCCTTTCGTATGTACGAATCCGGCTACAGGTACAGGCACCATAGATCTTACCTCTTACAACAACCAATTTGTAAACAATCCCGGAAACTATATTTTCACCTATTATCTTTTAGGAAATTCCACCCCGATTGCTAATCCTGCAAATTTCCAGTATTCAGGCAACACGACCATTAAAGTAGTCGTTAAAGATCCCACTTCTACACTTTGTGATAACGGAGACGGGATTATACAACTTAACCCTACTCCATTTGCTGCCACCGACGCTACCCTTACAGGATGTGACAACAATATAGGAACTGCAACATTTGACCTCAATTCAGCAGCCGTAACCACAGTAGCCGGTGTTACCAAAGAATTTTACCCCACCTTATATGATTTGAATGCAGGGACCAACCTTATCACCAATCCTTCAGCGTATGCTTCACCGGCAGCCACCATTTACGTCAGAGTAACAACTCCGCAAGGCTGTGTTAGCGTTGCTAAAATTACATTAAATATTTATCCTGTTGTTGTCGTTAATAATGCTGAGATAAGAACATGTTTCCTGGAAACCAATCCGTCTACAGGCTTATTCAATCTGACAGTTGCCTCTGTAACGACACAAAATAACGTCACTAAAAATTATTATCCTTCTTTTGCCGATGCTACCAATGGAACCAACGAGATCACCAATGCAATGACCTATACCGCCCCTACCGGTGTAGTCTATGTAAAGGTGACCAATTCCAACGGATGCTATGCTATTGCTAAAATAACATTAACGGTAATACCCCCTACATTCTCCACGATCCTAAAAGACAAAATTATTTGCATGGAAAACAAGACAACGCTGGATGCCGGCCCGGGTTTCAAAAGCTATGAATGGAGCACAGGTGCTAATACACAGGTCATCAGCAATGTAGGAGTAGGTACATACTGGGTTAAACTTAAAACCGGAGACTGTGTTGCCCTACAAACCGTAACGGTATACCCTTCCGAGAACCCGGTTGTTTCCAGCATTGATATCGCAGGCGGAACAGTGACTATATTTGTCAACGGCGGAACACCTCCTTATCAGTATTCCATGGACAACATTCAGTGGCAGGAGTCTAATGTATTCAACAACATTCCCAGAGGCGAGGCCAAAGTCTATGTTAAAGACAGCTATAACTGTGCTCCAATTGAAATTAACATCACAATCCCTAACCTCATCAATGTCATTACTCCTAATGATGATGGCGTGAATGATATCATCGACTATTCCGCATTATCCGGTAAACGAAATCTGGAGATAAATATATATGACCGTTATGGTTACAAAATATTCCGCGCCGACCGGTCTAACGGGTTTAAATGGAATGGAACCATTGACGGAAGCAAGAGAGTTCCTACAGGAAATTACTGGTATTCCGTAACATGGAATGAGAATAACAAAATCAGTACCCCTATCAAGTTCTCAGGCTGGATCATGGTAAAAAACAGATAGCAACAAAATCACCATCCTATATAAAAAGATCAGTCCGTTATTCGGGCTGGTCTTTTGTGTTATTTAAAAGGATATATTTCATTTTAAAACCGTTTTATTCATATTCAATTCTTAAATTTGTCATATGAATTATTTGGAAGCTTTAAGCAGAAGATATTCTGTTAAAAAATTTAATCATCAGATCATTCCTCAGGAAACGCTGCACAACATTCTTGAGTCAGGAAAACTGTCTGCCAGCTCTTTGGGGCTTCAGCCTTATAAAATAATAGTGGTTGAAAGTGAAGAAATGAAACAGAAACTGATTCCGGCTTTCTATAATCCATCCCAAATATCCACCTGCTCCCATCTTATCGTTATTATTTCAAAAAAAATAATTGAGGAGAGCTATATCCGGGGGTATTTTAATCACATTTCTGAAGTAAGAGAAACACCCGTTGAGAAACTTGATCCGTTCAGAAACAGTATTAATCAGCATATCACTCAGAAAACACAGGATGAGATTTTCAATTGGGCAGAGAAACAATCTTATATAGTACTGGCTAACCTCATGTATGCTGCAGCTATTGAAAGTATAGATTCATGCCCCATGGAAGGCTTCCGGCCTGATCTGATCGAAGAAATTCTGGAGATCGATCCCGAGACAGAAAAAGTAACCGTCACCCTCGCTTTAGGTTACCGTTCTGAAGAAGACCACTTCCAGCACATGAAAAAAGTAAGAAAACCAAACGAAAAATTGTTTAAATTTATGTAATATTTAAACGATTGTACCTAAAGCAAGCATATGATAAAAGCGGATGTATTAGTAATTGGTTCCGGCATTTCCGGACTGTCCTATGCCATTAAAGTTTCTGAACAGCTCCCTGATGCCAAAATTATTATCGTAACGAAATCTGATGAAGATGAAAGCAATACCAAATACGCTCAGGGCGGACTTGCAGTAGTTACAGATTTTCAAAAAGACAATTTTGAAAAACATATTGAAGACACCATGAGAGCCGGTGACGGTGAAAACAAACGCGATGTTGTGGAAATGGTGGTAAAAGAAGCTCCTGCAAGATTCAATGAGATTGTAGAATGGGGCGCCCAATTCGATATGAAAAATGGCAAATTTGCTTTAGGAAGAGAAGGAGGGCACACTGAAAACAGAATTGTTCATCATAAAGACATCACCGGATTTGAGATCGAAAGAGCTTTACTGGAGACCGCCAATAACAGCCCGAATATTGAAATCCTTGATCATCACTACGTCATTGATATCATCACACAACACCATGTTCCCGGAAAAGAACTGAATGAAGGTGACATCCATTGCTATGGCGCTTATATTCTGGATGAAAAATCCAAAACAATCAAAAAAATCACGTCCAAAATAACACTTGCTGCTACAGGAGGTGCAGGACATGTTTATAAGAATACCACCAATCCTAAAATCGCAACCGGAGACGGAATTGCTTTCGTAGCCCGGGCCAAAGGAAAGGTTTCCAACATGCAGTATTATCAGTTTCATCCGACAGCCCTTTACAGCAAGATCGACGGAATGTTGTTCCTGATTTCTGAAGCAGTACGCGGCGATGGTGCAAAATTACGAACCAAAAGAGGAGAAAAATTCATGCATAAATATGATGCGCGCGAAGAATTAGCCTCAAGAGATATCGTTGCCCGGGCCATTGACAATGAAATGAAAATTTCAGGAGATGAATATGCAGGTCTGGATTGCCGCGAAATGAATCAGGAAAAATTCCTGGAACATTTTCCCAATATTTATAAAAAATGCAGAGATGAAGGGATCGACCCGTTTACCCAGCTGATTCCCGTTGTTCCTGCATGTCATTATCTTATGGGAGGAATTGAAGTAGACAGAGACGGACAGTCTTCCATTAAAAATCTTTTTGCCGTAGGAGAATGTACCAATTCAGGATTACACGGAGCCAACAGATTAGCCTCCAACTCTCTGCTGGAAGGCCTGGTCTTCGGACATAATGCAGCCATGAAAACAGTAGAACTCTTACATGAAAATCATTTCAACTTTGATGATCTGAAAGCCGTTCCCGAATGGAATGAAGAGGGAATGAAAATCATGGATGAAATGGTCATCATCAGCTACCTCCGAAAACAACTTCAGGAAATGATGAGCGATCTTGTAGGGATTGTAAGAAGCAACAGACGTCTGAACATGGCTTTACAAAAACACCAGGAAATCGCAGCAGCTGTTAATGAAATTTATCATTATTCTATTCTGTCTCCGCAATTATCAGAATTAAGAAATCTAACCACTGTTGCCCACCTTATCATTACTCAGTCTATGGAAATGACAGAAAATAAAGGGGCTTTTTACAATAAAGACCTGGTATAAAAAAGTTCAGATAAGAGCCCATGAAAACATTCAATTTGGGAATTCTCAAAATTGTTACCATCCTGCACGTTATACAGGTAGTGGTGTTTTTGATAGTGGCGGGAATACTTTCAGGATCCCTACTGTATTTTAAACCCTATACTACTCTTCATTTGATTTTCACCGGAATGGGTGTGGCGTTATTATTATCATTAAAAGACATATTCGGATATATAAAAAAACATATTATTTCCAGATCAAAATATCCGCTGCCACTCAATTTACTATGCAATATTATCCAGCTTGGGAAACCTCTTTATTTCGGAAAGGATACATTCAGTCTGGATGAAATCATTAATGACAATAAACTCTCATTAACTTTATATTATATTAACAATCCTCAGTATCCTATTTTACAATTCAACGGAGATAAACTTTTGTTTCATAGTCGGGAATACAACTGGAACGATCTTAACTGGAGATACTTCCTTTACAGGACTTCACCCTATGCAAAAACAGGAACCTTTCTCATGGAGTTTGAAGGAACTGACCAGGATAATAACCGGATAAAAAACAAAATAGAGTTTGAAAAAATAAAAGCTCAGGAAAATGAAGTAATTTTGTTATTTATAATTCACGATTTGCTATTCGGAAAAAGATCATCTTACTATTACTAAAATTTAAAATATGAAAAGACCGGCCTACGTTACTGATAAAGCCCTAAAAACATTTATAAAAAACGCACTGGAAGAAGACATCCAGGATGGAGACCACTCTACCCTTTCCACCATTCCGCAGGATCTTGTGCAAAGCGCAAAGCTTTTAGTGAAACAAGACTGTATTCTGGCAGGTGTAGAACTCGCCGAAATTATTTTCAAAAATTTTGATAAAAATCTTAAAATTGAAACATTTCTTAAAGATGGTGACTCTGCAAAAGTAGGAGACGTTGTACTTATTGTAACAGGAAGTGCCAGATCTATCCTTTCCACGGAGAGACTCCTTCTTAACTGTATGCAAAGAATGAGCGGCATTGCAACCCTTACTCATGATTGGGATTCCAGACTGATAGGAACTAAAACTAAACTTTTAGATACAAGAAAAACAACCCCTAATTTCAGAATGTGTGAAAAATGGGCTGTAGCTATCGGTGGCGGAACGAACCACAGATATGGGCTTTATGACATGATCATGCTTAAAGACAATCATATTGATTATAACGGAAGCATTACCAACGCTGTTGCCATGGCTAAAGACTATATTAAGAAAAACAAGAAAAAATTAAAGATTGAGGTAGAAACCAGAAACCTTGAAGAAGTACAGGAAGCCATCAATGCTAAGGTAGACCGAATCATGTTGGACAATATGGATGTGAAAACCATGAAGAAGGCCGTGGAAATGATCAATGGATCATGCGAATCTGAAGCGTCCGGCGGAATCACCCGTGATATGCTTAAAGAAATTGCCTCTACAGGAGTCACCTATATCTCTGTGGGAGCCCTTACACACTCGGCTGAAAATATTGATTTGAGTCTCAAGGCAGTGAAATAGCGTTGTGTTTTTAACAAAAACACCCCTGCTTTGTTAAAAATTCAACAACATGACTTTTTTCATAAAAAAATTCAACTTTTGTTTATGATATTGAGAATCAAATACTTGATATTATTAAGACTGATTAAAAATTAACATTAAGTTAATAATAGTTAATTTTAATTTTGCGAATTTTGCAGAAAATTAAATCTAATTATTACTAACGATTATGAAATTAATCAACAAATCGATACTAACTGCGGTTATTACATTATCTACAGCTAGTGTTTATTACGCTCAACAAGTTCAGGACACTGCGAAGACAAAGTCTAAGGATATTGAAGAGGTAATCCTAAGAGGTGTTACGGATATCGCTAAAGATAGAAAAACACCGGTTGCTGCATCTACTATTAAAGCAGCACAACTTGTGGAAAGATTAGGAAATCAGGAATTACCTGAGATTTTGAACACGACTCCATCAGTGTACGCTACAAAATCCGGAGGAGGTTTTGGTGATGGAGGTCTTACGATCAGAGGTTTCGAATCAAGAAACATCGCGATCATGGTAAACGGTATGCCTGTTAACGACATGGAAGGAGGTACTGTTTATTTCTCAAACTGGACCGGTTTAGCTGACGTAACAAGTACGTTACAGGTACAGAGAGGTCTTGGTTCTTCTAAATTGGCTATTGCGTCAGTAGGAGGTACTGTAAACTTCCTTACCCGTTCGGCTGATATGAAAAAAGGAGGAGTTATCAGACTAGGCGTTGGTAACAACGATTATTTAAAAACATCCGTAGCGTATAACACCGGTAAATCTAAAGATGGTGTTTCTGCTTCATTCTTAATGAGCAGACAGGCCGGAGGGACTTATATTCAGAATACAGATTATGAAGCTTATGCTTATTTCTTAGCTGTTGGATATGAAGTCAACAAAAAGCACAACTTACAGTTCACTATAACATCTGCTCCTCAGTGGCACGATCAGAGAACTTTTGCCCCTACGATCCAGAACTACATCAGTTATAATCCTGATCAGGACGGAACTCCTTACAGAAAATACAACTCGGATTTCGGATATTATACAGATGCTTCCGGTAACAAAGTAGCATTAGCAAACAGATCCAACTATTACTCTAAGCCGGTAATGATGTTGAACTGGGACTGGACGATGAATGAGAAATCTAAATTAAGTACCGTTCTGTATATGTCAAACGGTAGAGGTGGTGGTACCGGAGACTTAGGTAAAGTAGGCGGAAAAGGGATGACTGATTTCTATGATGCGGCAGGTCACTTTAACTATGATGCTATTTTTGCAGCGAACGCAGCAGTTAATTTAAATACGGCAGGTTCAGGAAGTACACTTGTTAGAAGATCAAGTATCAACTCTCACAACTGGTATGGTATCTTGGCTAACTTCCAGCACAAAATTAATGACAACTGGAACTTCTCCGTAGGTACAGATGACAGATATTACTATGGTTACCATTATCAGGTTCTTACTGATCTTTACGGAGCAGCAGGATATAAAGATAATGCTAACAAAAACTTACCTCCTAGAATTGTAAGCAACGTATACGATTACAAACAACTTTCCTGGAATCCTTTCGGAGGGAAACTGGCTCCGGCTGAAGATCAGGTAGGATACAGCAATGACGGAGAAGTACTTTGGTACAGCGGATTTGCTCAGGTTGAATATTCTAAAAACGACCTTTCTGCATTCTTACAGGGATCGGTATCCAACCAGGCTTACCAGAGAATTGATAACTTCGTAGTAGACGGAAGCACAATTAAAGGTCAGACTGTAAACACAAAAACAGGATTCAAAAACCTTTTTGGATATAATATTAAAGCAGGAGCTAACTATAACATCAATGAGCAACACAACGTTTTTGCGAACATTGGATACTATAGCAAGCAGCCTTTCCTGAATACGGTTTACCCAAGTAACCAACAGTTCCTAAATCCAATGTTAACTAACGAAAAAATTGCTTCTGCAGAAGTTGGTTACGGATTCAGATCTGCAAAATTCAGCGCCAATGTTAACCTATACAGAACGCAGTGGAAAGACAGATGGTTCAGAAAAACCGGACAAACTTTCACTTTAGCGGATAATACAACGACTACAGGTTATTCTGAAATCAACGGTATTACTGAAATTCACCAGGGAATTGAATTTGACGGAGTATACAAACCAACAAATTTCCTTGAAGTACAGGGGATGTTCTCTTGGGGAGATTACTACTACAAAGGAAATGCGAGCGTAGCTTCATTCGATGATAACAACAACCCGCTTACTTTAGCGAATGCTTCAGGAAATACATTATACCTTGATAAAGTAAAAGTAGGAGGAACAAGTAATAACAGTATCCCTCAGATGACAGCTTCATTAGGTCTTACTGTAAAACCGGTAAAAGATCTTAACATCTTCGGAACTTGGAGATATGTAGGTAAACTTTATTCTACTATTGATGCAGGAACATTCACAAATATTTCAGCTCAGGACAGAGGAGTATTGAAGTTACCTGATTTCAACCTGTTTGATATAGGTTTCTCTTACAAAATCAGATTAAGAGATCAGGCTCAGTATTTCACAATCGGAGCTAACGTTTATAACCTGTTGGATAAAACGTATATTTCAGATTCTGCAACAAGTATATTCTCTGATGATAAACCAAAATACTTAGCTGACGGAAAAACGCTTAACAGCAAGAATCAGACTTATGAACAATTAGGGATGATGTACAACGGTATTGCTACCGGTAACCGTGCTTACTTCGGTTTCGGAACTACTTGGGCAGCAACATTGTCATTCAACTTCTAAGACTTAGTCTAAAAATTTAATACCAAAAATTCCTACAGGAATTTTTAAGATAATAACCAGCATAAATTTTTATGCTGGTTTTTTCATGATCGGATACCAGCCCGCTTGGTCTACAATGAAAAATTAACGGGCCAATATTTCCGCCAATTTTAACAAAATGAAACATAGAACAGATACTCCTATGAATAGTGATGATGACAGAAGATGATGCATACATCATGAACTCCTGACAGAAACATCCAAAAATAGAGTCAGATTATTCATTACAAAAAATTTAAGAAATAAAATCTAATGAGATTAATTTATATTATTAAAAAATAAATCAAAACCAATTTTAAATGTAATAAATTTAACTTTAATTAAAAACAAATAAAACATCAACAACAAACAAAGCGATATAGTAATGATTAAACAAAAATTATCATTGTATTAATAACACTTAGGTTTTATTTTTTAAACTTCACAGGAAATAAAATTTAACAATGATGAAATTAATCAACAAATCGATACTCACTGCGGTTATTACATTATCTACAGCTAGTGTTTATTACGCTCAACAAGTTCAGGACACTGTGAAGACAAAGTCTAAGGATATTGAAGAAGTAATCCTAAGAGGTGTTACGGATATCGCTAAAGATAGAAAAACACCGGTTGCTGCATCTACTATTAAAGCAGCACAACTTGTGGAAAGATTAGGAAATCAGGAATTACCTGAGATTTTGAACACGACTCCATCAGTGTACGCTACAAAATCCGGAGGAGGTTTTGGTGATGGAGGTCTTACGATCAGAGGTTTCGAATCAAGAAACATCGCGATCATGGTAAACGGTATGCCTGTTAACGACATGGAAGGAGGTACTGTTTATTTCTCAAACTGGACCGGTTTAGCTGACGTAACAAGTACGTTACAGGTACAGAGAGGTCTTGGTTCTTCTAAATTGGCTATTGCGTCAGTAGGAGGTACTGTAAACTTCCTTACCCGTTCGGCTGATATGAAAAAAGGAGGAGTTATCAGACTAGGCGTTGGTAACAACGATTATTTAAAAACATCCGTAGCGTATAACACCGGTAAATCTAAAGATGGTGTTTCTGCTTCATTCTTAATGAGCAGACAGGCCGGAGGGACTTATATTCAGAATACAGATTATGAAGCTTATGCTTATTTCTTAGCTGTTGGATATGAAGTCAACAAAAAGCACAACTTACAGTTCACTATAACATCTGCTCCTCAGTGGCACGATCAGAGAACTTTTGCCCCTACGATCCAGAACTACATCAGTTATAATCCTGATCAGGACGGAACTCCTTACAGAAAATACAACTCGGATTTCGGATATTATACAGATGCTTCCGGTAACAAAGTAGCATTAGCAAACAGATCCAACTATTACTCTAAGCCGGTAATGATGTTGAACTGGGACTGGACGATGAATGAGAAATCTAAATTAAGTACCGTTCTGTATATGTCAAACGGTAGAGGTGGCGGAACTGCCGATATTGGTAAAATCAATGGAAAGAATGGAATAAACGCCACATTCCCGAACAGTACAAACCAAATTTATAGAGACGAGCAGGGATATTATAATTTCGACCAAATTTTCAAAGAAAATGCTGCGGTTAATATAAACACCGGTAGCCCTCAAAATACTCTTATCAGAAGATCAAGCATCAATTCTCATAACTGGTACGGAATTTTAGCCAATTTCCAGCACAAAATCAATGATAACTGGAATTTCTCAGTTGGAACAGATGACAGATATTATTATGGATACCACTATCAGATAGCTTCGGACCTTTATGGAGCAAGCGGATTTAAAGATGCAAATAACAAAAATATACCTGCAAAAATCATAACGCAAACGTATGATTATAAAAAACTCACATGGAATCCTTTCGGAGGAAGCCAGGTTCCGATGGAAAACAGACTGGGATACAGCAATGACGGTGAGGTTCTTTGGTACAGCGGATTTGGACAAATTGAGTATTCTAATGACAAACTATCGGCATTCTTACAGGGATCTGTTTCTAATCAAGCATATCAGAGAATTGACAATTTCATTATAGATGGGAGTGTACAACGTAATCAGACTGTAAATACAAAAACCGGATTCAAAAATTTACTTGGTTACAATATTAAAGGGGGAGTAAATTATAATATCGATAAAAACAATAACGTTTTTGGTAATATAGGTTATTATAGCAAGCAACCTTTCATGAATACTGTCTATCCAAGTAATCAGCAAATTGTAAATCCTCAATTAACTAATGAGAAAATTTTCTCTGCTGAAATCGGCTATGGATATAGATCTGCAAAACTTAATGCAAATGTGAATATCTATAGAACAGAATGGAGAGATAGAGCATTAAGGAGAGGCATCCAAGTTCCAGATGTAACGGATGCTTATGCCGAGATGAACGGTATTACAGAAATTCACCAGGGAGTAGAAGTTGACGCAACATATAAAGCCACTAATTTCCTGGAGCTTAATGGAATGTTCTCTTGGGGAGACTACTACTACAATGGAAATGCCACAGGAACGACATTTGATGGAAACAATCAACCGTTAACTATTGCAGGAAACTCAAACGTTACCACACTTTATATTGACAAAGTAAAAGTAGGCGGATCAAGCAGTAACAGTATTCCTCAAATGACAGCTTCATTGGGAGCAACTATTAAACCCGTTAAAGATTTAAGCATTTATGGAGTTTGGAGATATGTTGGTAAACTTTATTCTTCTATTGATATTGCAACATTCTCAAATATTGCAAATCAAGAAAGAGGAACATTGAAGTTACCCAACTACAACCTGACGGATATAGGAATATCATATAAAATAAGATTAAAGGACGGTTCTCAATACTTTACAGTTGGAGCGAACATTTATAACTTATTTGATACAACTTATATTCAGGATGGTGCTACCAATACATTTGCAAGCGATGTTCCAAAATATTTAGCTGACGGCAAAACTTTAAATACTCAAAACCAAACTTATGAGCAGTTAGGTTATATGTATAAAGGTATTTCTAATGCAAACCGTGTATATTTTGGATTCGGAAGAACTTGGGCAGCAACATTATCATTCAACTTCTAATTATCACAATATTAGATTTTCTCAATATCAATCCCGGCTTTGAGCCGGGATTTTTGTTATCTTTGTGTACAAAAAAATAGGATTATGGATTTTTACAACATTTTGCTTCATGCTCACAAAGGATTTGGATACCTAGAGCTTCTTTTGGTGGCATTATTTATCATTGCACTTTTAGCAACCATGTTCGGTTTCAGTGGAAAAGTGAATAAATTTTTGAAAAAGACGACTCTTTTTACAATGATTTTCTTCCACGTTCAGTTTTTGATAGGGATCATTATGCTGATCACTACTTTTACAAGAGGTTTAAATATGGGAGAAGTAATGAAAAATGCAGCCTTAAGATTCCAGTATGTTGAACATCCATTTTCAATGCTTATTGCAGCCGTATTAATGACAATCGTTAACAAGAAAGTAAAATCCAACGATACTATTTCTTTAGGAGTTGTTATTATGGGATTAATTGCAGTAGGTTTATTTGCATTTGCATTCCCTTGGATGAGAGTCTTCGGGGCTTAAAAGATCAAAGAAATTATATGCGTTATAATTTATAAATAGTTTAATCTTAAATTTTTAATTAAATCAATGAAAGTAGCTGTAGTAGGTTCAACAGGAATGGTTGGACAAGTTATGCTTAAAGTTTTGGAGGAGAGAAACTTCCCTGTAACAGAATTAATTCCGGTAGCATCCGAAAAATCTGTAGGCAAGAAGGTGAAGTATAAACAGAAGGAATTTACGATTGTAAGCATGAAGGACGCTATAGCTGCCAAACCGGATATTGCAATCTTCTCTGCCGGAGGTTCTACTTCTCTTGAATTTGCTCCATTATTTGCAGAAGCGGGAGTAACCGTAATCGACAATTCTTCAGCATGGAGAATGGATCCTGATAAAAAATTAGTGGTTCCTGAAATCAATGCTGATGTTTTAACGAAAGAGGATAAAATCATTGCAAATCCGAACTGTTCTACCATTCAGTTGGTCATGGTTTTAGGACCTCTGAACAAAAAATATGATTTAAAAAGAGTAATTGTTTCTACGTATCAGTCTGTAACAGGAACAGGTAAAGCAGCAGTTGATCAGCTCAATGGAGAAATCAGTGGTGATGATTCTACTGCCAAAGTATATCCTTATCAGATCTTCAAAAATGCATTGCCTCATTGTGATGTATTTGCTGAAGATGATTATACGAAAGAAGAAATAAAACTGATGAAAGAGCCTAAGAAAATTCTGGGCGACGATACATTCAATTTAACGGCAACTGCCGTAAGAGTTCCTGTTCAGGGAGGTCACTCTGAAAGTGTAAATATTGAATTCGAAAATGAATTTGAGCTGGATGAAGTAAGAAAAATCTTAGCTGAAACTCCGGGAGTTGTAGTAATGGATGACGTGAAAAACAACCACTACCCGATGCCCCTCTACTCGGAAGGAAAAGATGAAGTATTCGTCGGAAGAATAAGACGGGATCTCTCGCAGCCGAAAACGCTTAACCTCTGGATTGTGGCAGATAACCTAAGGAAAGGAGCGGCAACCAACGCAGTACAGATCGCAGAATACCTTGTAGCAAATAACTTAGTATAAACTAACAAAATAAAAAAGAGTCTCAGAATTGAGATTCTTTTTTTTATCAAACTCATTATGAATACCCAGAAAAACACACATCAAGAAAAAATAGGATTCCAGAAGCTCATCGCTACCTTTGGAGTCATCCTTTTTATCGGAAAAATCATTGCCTGGAAGCTTACCAATTCCGATGCTGTATTTTCCGATGCCATGGAAAGTATCGTGAATGTGATCAGTGCATTTATGGGGCTTTATTCACTTCACCTCGCTGCCAAACCAAAGGATGAAGACCATCCGTATGGCCATGGAAAAGTAGAGTTTGTCACTTCCGGAATTGAAGGTGCCCTGATTGCGATTGCGGGAATTATGATTATTTATGAAGGAATTCACAGTTTGATTGTCGGGAAAACATTAAGTAAAATTGATCTGGGAATATGGATCATTGCAGCTACAGCAGTCATCAATTATCTTCTTGGATATATCTCCATAAAGAAAGGCGAAAAAGAAAACTCTCTGGTCCTTATTTCGTCCGGAAAGCACCTGCAGTCTGACACGATTACAACACTTGGAGTTGTAGCCAGCTTAGTCATTGTTTATTTTACAAAAATTTACTGGCTGGACTCTGTGGTCGCATTAATTTTCGGAGTTTATATTATCATTGTGGGTTATAAAATTGTCCGTAAATCTCTAAGCGGGATAATGGATGAGCAGGACCCTGAAATTTTACATCAGATTATTAAAATCCTTGAAGAAAACAGAAGAACGGAGTGGATTGATGTACACAATATGAAAATCCAGCAATTCGGAGCCAATCTTCATATTGATGCTCATATCACTCTTCCCTGGTACTATAGCCTTCGCGATGCCCACAATGAAATGGAAAAAGTAATTCTGCTTTTAGCCAAAAACATTAAAAGAAATATTGAGTTTAACTTTCATATGGACGACTGCAAGCCCATCTCATGTTGCGTATGCCAGATTCAAAACTGCCCTGTCCGGGAAAAAGATTTTATCAAACGGGTAGAATGGACTGCCGAGAATGTAACCCGTGTAGATAAACATACTGCTGAATAACAAGAGAGCAAAAAAACAATATTAATCTCTCATATATTGCCCGCCCTATCCGTCATCTGCTTTCTATAATAAAACATAGGGACAACCAGCAGTAGAATTAAAGGCTGGATAACGAATCTTCTCGTATAAAAAGACAAAAGGTACCCAATTTCAAACCGGTCATGAATACAGTATAAATAAGCGGGAAATGTAATAGCAAAAACAATACTGATCAAAACCGCACCCTGAACCGTCCATTCTCTGTTTTTAAAGAGCCCCTGAATAATCAGGCACGAAAACAAAAGATTTAAAAGGAATCTGAACAGATGCCCAAGGATCAGTTTCCCCCATTCAAATGCCGGAAATTCAATATTTTTATTTGCTTCATGGAAGTACTTCAGGAAAGGATCATAGAAGATTTTATCCTCAAATACTCTTACTCCTATGAGCCCGCAAAGCCCGGCTATAATTAAAACCCAGTTAAGATTTTTCATTTTTTAATGCAAAGAATTTAATCCAGATCAGCCAAAGGAGGACCACACTTCCATAGATTACTGCCGGAAAAATAAAATCATGAAACATTATCCCATACTCCTTATGCTCTGCCATCACGAGATTCAGCCCTACTATTCTAAGAAGATTCATGATATAAAGTGTGACCAGCCCTACCCCAACAAAGATAAATGTTTGGACTCCTTTATAAAAAGCAAAAACAAAAGACACAAATAAAATGGCAACAGAAATGGCATTACAGCCTTCCACCATTCTGGTGGTATACTGCTCCTTTACATAGAACCAAACCTGTTCATTTTTTGCATCATCATAAAGCTCTGTGGGATAATGAAGACCATTTTGAATCAGACATACCTGCCGGGCAATAAGTCTTGAAAAAGAATCCAGACCGGTATCTTTACTATGATTCAGATAAAACTGGTAGGCGAAAAGCAACACCAGATAGATGATGATGAATCGCAGTAAAATTCCTAAAACCGGCTTAAAATCCTTTAACATAATACTACAAAGATAAAAATTAGACGGTAATAACCTGAGTTCTAATCTAAAAAGTTAATTTTTAAGATAAATCCTGAAAAAATCCTCTCTGCTATTTCTGTAAAAACAAAAATGTAATTCAGCCTTTTCATGCAATCTCAGGCCCTGATTTCCGTTATCTTTTCCCTCTGTAATTCCCTTATTTCCAACTCGTGTTAAATTAGTATATTTGTTTTCATATTATGACTTCTGAACACGCAAAGCGATTTTTTGAGAACCATTGTGATCAAAAATCTACCGAATTTGTCACATTAGCCCAAAGTGGTTCTGCGAGGGTAAATTTTCTGGCGGCTACCGAGACCGGAAAATACATCATCACGTACAATGAGAATATCCCGGAAAATGAAAGTTTTCTTTATTATTCTGATATTTTCTCTGAACTCAATCTTAACACACCTCATATTTTAGCGGTTTCAGAAGACAGAAAAATATATGTACAGGAGTTTTTGGGGGCTCACACGCTTTCGGAAGTCATTGCTAAAGAACACCTCTCACCCCATGTACAGCTTTTGGTGAGACAAACTCTGGAAAAACTATTCAGACTTCAGACACGTACTGAGGGTAAAATTGATTTTACAAAAACCTTTGAATATGAAAGTTATGATGAACTGCCGGTCATTCATGACCTTTATTATTTTAAAAATTTTGTGGCAGATGTACTGGAACTGGAATACAATAAATCAACCCTTCTGAAAGAATTTAAACAGATTGCCGTTCTTATTGAAAGTCTGGGACCTCAGGGAATTATGATCCGTGATTTTCAGGCAAGGAACATTATGGTAAATGAGAAGAATGAAGTTTCATTTATTGATTATCAGTCTGCCATGAAAGGTCCGCTGATGTATGATGTTATCTCGTTTCTCTTTCAGGCCAAAGCCGATTTTCCTGAAGATTTTAAAAATGAAATGCTAGCCTATTATATCCAGCAGTTTGAAAATCCGACCGTAAGAATTCAGCTACAAAATTCAATACAACCCATTCAGATGATGCGGTTTCTACAGGTTTTGGGAGCTTATGGATTCAGGGGACTTATCCAGAGAAAACAACATTTTATGGCCAGTCTGACAATCGGAATCAGAAATATCAGTCAGTTTGCTGTTTCATGGGAGCAAATGAACAATTATCCTGAACTCAGCAAGGTCATTCACCAATTAATTTCTGAAAAGACACAATCTAAAATTGAAGAAATTTTACACTAAAAAGACTTATAATGTCAGAAAGCCCTTAAAGTCTTTCATCAATGAATATTTGAGAGAAACTCGCGACTCAATTTTGATTTATCAAAATCTTACCTTAAAAACTTAAAATACCTTACTGGTTTAAAAATAAAAAAAATGCTACACATCGACATCCACAGTTTTTCATATAAAAAAGGAGGAATTCCTAAAGATCATTCCGGAAACGGCGGCGGCTTCGCTTTCGACTGCAGAGGAATCCTGAATCCGGGAAGAATTGAAGAATATAAAAGCCAGACCGGAAATGACATCGGCGTTCAGGAATATCTTGAAACAAAGACTGAAATGCCTAAATTCTTAGAACTGGTAAAATCAATTATTTCTATTAATATTGATGATTATCTGGCAAGAGGATTTGACCATCTGCAGATTAATTTCGGATGTACAGGAGGACAACACAGATCTGTATATTCCGCGATAAAAATTGCAGAATTTATTAAAGAAAAATACCCTGAAGGTACCAAAGTGGCCATTCATCATGACGAACAGCCACAACTAAACATTAGCAATAGCTAATGAACCGTCAGTAATATTTTATATCCCCTACATTACTTATAATTATGAAGGCTCTCATTTTTGCAGCAGGAAAAGGAACAAGACTTAAACCCTTTACTGACCGTCATCCAAAAGCTCTGGCAAAAGTAAATGACATTCCTCTTCTGGAAAGAAATATTAATTATCTGAAAAGCTTTGGAATCAAAGATTTTGTAATTAACGTTCATCATTTCGGAGATCAGATTGTTGATTTTTTAAAGAAAAATCACAATTTCGGATGTACCATTGAAATCTCTGATGAAACCAACGAACTACTGGAAACCGGCGGCGGCTTGGTTTTTGCTAGAAAATTCCTTGATCATGGAGAAGACTTTTTAATCATGAATGCTGATATTTTAACAGACATAAACATCAATGCTTTGGTAGAATATCATAAAAAGATAAAAGATTTTGCTACTTTAGCAGTTTCGGATCGTGAAAGTTCGAGAAAACTCCTTTTCAATGATGAGATGGTTTTAAGAGGTTGGATGAATGTGCAGACCGGAGAACAGCGACTGGCTGAATTCAATAAGGGATTCAAAGCTTTTGCTTTCAGCGGTGTTCACTGCATCAACCCTGTCATCTTTGAAAAAATAAAAAGAACAGGCAAATTTTCTGTTATGGAAGAATATCTGGACCTGATGCAAACCGAGCATATCCATGGCTTTTTGCATGACAGTATTCTTATAGATGTCGGAAGACCGGAATCTGTAACAGAAGCCGAAAAATATTTTAAATAATTTTGCAAATGGAAATTGATGGAATTAGAGATGAAAGTTTGGTAAATCCGGAGCTTGACATTAATGAAACAAAACTACATAACAGTTTCAGACAAAAAACCTGGGACGAAACCATCACCAAAGACAGCTGGATGGTATTCAAAATCATGGCTGAATTTGTAGATGGCTATGAAAAACTGGCTAAAATCGGACCATGCGTTTCTATTTTTGGTTCTGCACGACTGAAACCGGAAAACCCATATTATCAAATGGCAGTGGAAATTGCCGAAAAAATCACCAAATTAGGTTTCGGAATTATTACCGGAGGAGGTCCGGGAATTATGGAAGCAGGAAATAAAGGAGCTTTTAACGCAAAAGGAAAGTCCATCGGACTCAATATTGATCTTCCTTTTGAACAGCACTTCAACCCTTATATCAATAAATCTTATTCCATGAATTTCGATTACTTCTTTGTAAGAAAAGTAATGTTTGTAAAATATTCTCAGGGATTCGTAGTCATGCCCGGAGGATTTGGAACACTGGATGAGCTTACTGAAGCAATGACCCTGATTCAGACGAATAAAATCGGAAAATTTCCGATTGTTTTGGTAGGTACCGAATTTTGGAGCGGATTACTGGACTGGTTCAAGGCAACTTTGTTAAAAGACGGAATGATTGCCGAAAATGATCTCGATCTTTATCGTGTGGTAGATACTGCTGATGAGGCAGTAGCACATATTAAAGCTTTTTATGATAAATTTTCTGTGAATGTAAATTTTTAATTGGCATATTATTTGTGACCTATAACTAGCAAGTATGATTGTAAATCTATTAATCAAGATGAAAAAACTTTTATATATATCAGGAATTTTAACATTTTTTGTGTTAATGAGTTTTATGTATGCAGACTTTTTCTCTTCAATGACCAAAGTGGATTATATTGATGGAAGCAAGACATTGAAGTTTACCACAAAAATGAATACAAGCCATATCTCTGATGCGATTAAAATCAACCCTAATACGGCAGGATTTGAAGCTGAAGTAAAAAAATATGTGAACAATAATTTTGATGTATTTGTCAATGGTGCTCCCAAAACAATAACTTTCACCGGAAGCCAGGTCAGCGGAGAAACTGTATGGGTGTATTTCGAAACCGGAGGGGTTTCGGATATCAATACCTTGAAGATAAAAAATACAATCCTTTTAAGTGCTTTTCCTAAACAGATCAATCTGGTCAATATTGCTTATAAAGGCAGCCAGAAAACAATGAATTTCCAGAGAGGAAAAGAAGTGAATGAGGTTTCTTTTTAAAAAAAATTAGATTTAACCATTATAAATGGGTACCCTGAAAGTTCAGCTTTCAGGGTATTTTTTTGCCCACTCATAAAATCACAGCAAAGAGACAAATCCGTAAAAACACTTATTCAAAATCAGCATTTATACGCTACCACAGCCGTTTTTAATCTTATAATTTTGTCCTGTAATTACAACGCTGAAGCCGAAATCACGTAAAAAACGGGGCGAAATCTGAAAAGCCAAACGAGTAGGAAGCAATCATTAAAAAACAAAATCATATGGACACCCACACAGAACAACTAAGTGCCACCAATCAGCTTATCGACGTTATGATCGTTATTGATACAGATTATGTAATAGACTATATAAAAAACTCACCTTATACTCCAAGTACTGATATCAATACCCCTGTACCTTTAGACCACCTTAATAAGTATATGATCGTTCCCAGTACCAATGCTATAAGCGGTCAGGCAACGGGAGACTTACATTTCAGAGCTAAAAACGGAGACATCATACGCTTTAGAGGAACATCACTTTATCAGAATTCCGATGCTGCCGTTATAGTCCATAATGTTACCCTCCTGAAAGCGCCGGATGTATTTGGCGGGAATCCGCTATACTGTATGTCTGTGGACAGGAAACAGGCTGTAGCGGCGGATAATACAACCCAGCATGGGGTTCCTCCTTTATCGAAAAGCATTACTTTTTCAAGTCTGGATGTAGAGGTAAAAGATACCGGAACAGGCAGCTATTATATTCATTTTGCTCTATATACTCTATCTTCAGGAGACAAACAAACCTTATACAGCTACTGCTGTTGGGATCCAACAATTACCGTTGTATAAAAACGTCTCTGCCACATAATAAAAATAATCCGCCTCATGTGAGGCGGATTATTGTTTATATCTTATAATAACAAAAGCGTATTACTCGATCTTGATATTGTCAATCTGAAGATCATAATTTCCTCCACTACCTGTTTTAATCGCAAACATGTCTTTTCCTGCGGCAAGGTTAAGATCTCCTAAACCTACCAGGTTAATCTCGATCAGTTTCCATTGTCCGTTGGTATTGATAGATCCGGTATAAGAGTTCGCATTCCCTGAATCCGCATCTAAGATCGCTCCTGTACTGAATGTTCCAAGGTTGAAGGTATAGAAAGCAGGCGTACTTCCTGTCGTCTTATATACATTAAAAGAAAGTGATTTTCCTGTTGCAGTACCTTTGATATACATAGTAATTCTCTTAGGCGCAGCAGGTAATCCCGAAGCTGCCGCGGATGTAAATACATAATCATTTCCACTAGGGGTTCCTTTAATCTGAAGAGAGTTTGTACCTCCGTATCCTAAACCGATACCTTGTGTGGCGTAAGGTTTCAGTCCGAAGCTGTTTACACTTGACAAGAAAGTAGCCCAGTTTTCGAAATCAGAACCGTTAAATAAGTTAACCGCTGAAGCAGACGGGTTGTCAGGTGCTCCCGGTGTAAATCTTGCAGCTGTAAAATTAATATCGGCAAGGTATCTGATGTAAGCCTGCTCAGTAAATGTTGTTGCAGTAGGGTTACTTGGACTCGTGTAACGGCTTAAAAGAAGAACGATATCACCGCTTTTTGCATAGTTAGGAGAAATCGGAGTCTTAGCAAATGTTGCATAGTTACTGAAACGAAGATCTAATCTTGCCGCTTTTTTGTCAGTAATATAACGGTCTCCTGTTCCTGAATCATCAGCAAAGTTTTTAGTAAGCTCTGCATCTTCAAACTGAACATTTTTAATTTTTACAAGCTGGTTGATGTGAGCTCCGTTTTTAAGAGCATCCGCGATAGAGTTAAACTCCAATGGTTTCATTACCGCTACAACCGGCTTCTGCCCGTCACACACTCTTGCAAAATAATTAGATAATTTATTAGGGTTAATTCTTCCTACAGAGTAGCTAGGATCGTAAGAACCTACTTTGATATTCCCGTTAGAAGCCTGAACAATAAGTCCTTTTAAGTTAATTCTAACCAAAGCTCCCGTTGGATAATCCAGATACTGGTTTCCTCCGTCGATATCCACTTCAATACCAATAGTCGGGTTCTCGGGTTTATCCTGAAGCGTCATCATTTTATAGATGTTTCCTGATTCATCGTTTGAAGAGACATAAGCTTCAACGATATAATCGTCCTTAATGATATCAGCATCTGTAGGTTTTGGTTTTGCAATTGCAGTAAGATCTGCCAGTTGGTGATTTGCAGCTGCAAACCTATTGGTGCATTTAATTTCCGGAACATCATAGTCATCTGATTTCACACAAGATGATAATGTTAACATTGAAATGGCACTAAAAATAGCCGCTTTAAAATATATGTTTTTCATTGTTTTCGATTTTTAATTTTTTATTAGAATCTGAATTGAAGATTAATGTAGTAAGATCTACCCTGGGAATACCAGTATTTAGGAGCAAATACCATATTTCCGCTATCATAATCATTTGCATAGTCAGTATAGTTCACGTTTCTGGTCTGTTCAAATCCTCCGGTGATATAATTTTTGTTATCGAGAAGATTATTTACAGAGGCAGATATCAATACATAATATTTGCCTATCATCCACGATTTACCTGCGTTGATATTAAAGAAAAATGCAGAAGGCAGTTTTGTAGGAGTAAGGACTCTTGCCAGCTCATCAGCATTTACATTATCGTAAGGTACTCCTGGTGTATTTGGATTGGTATAGAATCTATCAGTTCTTGTTACCGGAGACGGATCCAGGAATGAATGTCCGAAATAGTTCCAGCTTGCCCCTACCCACCAGTACTTAGGATTGTTGTATCTAAGACCTAAGGTATAAGCTTCCTGAGGAGTTCCTCCCTGTCTGTAGTTTTTCAGAGTAGCTTCACCCATGTTGGTATAGGATCTCGATACAATATTTCCGCTGTTGTCAAGTTCTCTGAAAGTCCCTACAGCATCAGATGCAAAATAAACGGTAGGATTGTTTGTATAAGTATATTGTCCTAAACTTAATAATCCGTTTGCAGTCAACGTAGGAGTAAGTTTTACCTGCGCACCAAGTTCAATACCCATATTTCTCTTATTGGCACCGGCAAGAACCTGTGTAATGAAAGCACCATCCTGAACAGGCGCCTGATCTCCGCTTTCCGTTAATGTTGTCAGCTTAACACCTTGTGCAAAGTATCTCTGAACACTGGTTTCGTTTTGGGTATTAACAAGATATCCCGTTAATCTAAGTTTAATAATCGGAGTAGAAACTACGTAGCTCAAATCATTAGCATCCACAACAACATTCTTGATACCCGGTGTAGTAACCCCACTCACTCTTGTATTGAAGTAGATATCGTTCAGGAATGGAGATTGTGAGAAATAAGCCCCGTTATATACTAAGAAATTTCTACCATTGATTTTATAGGTAATCTGACCTTTAACCCCAACGTTCCAGAAGTTCTTATCCTCTCCTTTTCCGTAAGATGACGGGTACAGATAATGCTGGAATAAACCTTCTCTGCTGTTGGTCGTATATCCGAATAATCCGGAAACAAAAACATCAAACTTCCCGGTTGAAAATTTAAATGCAGGGTTTACTTTTACTTCCTGTCTTCTGAAAATATAATCATACCCGATTTTATCGCCTTTTCTCTTGGCAACAGAAGCATCATCTTCTCTTACGTTGTATTTCCCCCAGACACTGCCACCATTTGTATTAAAGGCAAACGCATCCAAATTCAGTGCAAAATCAGCTCCTAATAAGTCGTTTACTTCTCTGTACTGTTCAGATTTATAGTTCTGATAAGAGACGTTTAAGATAAAACGAGAAGTATCGTTGAAGTTATAGGTATAATGTGTGGATACATTTAAGATTTTGTCATCTTTTACGTCATCAACAAGGAAATAAGCAGCTCTTCTTCCTCCGAACTGTGCCATGTAAAGATCCCCGTTTCTGTTCTGATTGTAAAGATTATCCCAGTTGATCTGTGTATGAGACTCATCGTCATTAGTCCACCAGTCTCTTGTAATTCCGATGTTAGCAGCCTGTTCAGGAGCCGGGTTTTTATAATTCAGCCAATAACTTGGTAAATTACGGTAATACGTTGGCGAAGGGTTATTCGCCTTGTACCAGTCCAGTCTTGAACTGTAATCCTTACCGAACTGATAAGAAACTGAAGTCCATAGCTGAGAATTTTTATTAATTTTCCAGAAATCCTGTAACTGAAGCATGGGCTGGAAACCTCTTTTCACTCTCTCATTTCTCTTTTCTCCGCCTTGCCAGCCCCAATAGGAGTTATAATAAATTCCTCTGTAGTTGTATACTTCCTGAGTATTCGGACTTGAAGAACTTCTTGTAAATTTCGAGCCTATAGCATTGAATGTCATACTGTGGCTGTCACTGAATTTCTTTTCAATTCCCAGATATCCGCTGTATGCATCATAGAAAGTTCCCTCCATTCTACCTTCCTGAGCCCATCTTCTTGCAAGCATTCCTGTAAATGCCCATCCGTTTTTATTCATTCCGGAAGAGAATCTGTAGGATAATCTGTTATTATAATTTCTGTTGGTAAGAGAGTATGTTAACTGACTTCCTTTTCTGTATTCGCTGGCTTTTGTATTTTTATAAAATACTCCGCTGGCTCCACCGAAAGCATATTCCGAAGGAGCGTGATTGGCAGCAATTTCCGGGTAACGAACGATTTCGTTCAAACCTCCCCAGGTACTGAAATCCACATCTCCGTTATCCGCTGCGGCCATAGAAGCACCATTCATTATATTCTCTCCGGTTCTGCTGTCGATCCCTCTTGGACGGAACCAGTATGTTCCCAATTCAAAACTTGCAGTTCTGTTGAACACATCCTGAGAAGATTGAAGCAATCCTACCGTTGCCGTTTGTTGTCCGCCGCCACTGTCACTGTCTGCAGAGTTTTCAATAATAGCCAAACCTTGGTCTGCACTTGAAAGTGTAGAGTAAAGAGTAATTACTCCCAGATCCTTCTTTTTCTCATCACTGATTACATCAAACTCAAGAAGTTTTGTTTCGAAGTTTGATTTTGTAACCATAATCTGATAGTGTCCCGGCATCAAATCAACAAATTGGAAATATCCGATTTTGTCTGCCGTTACATCATTTCCTGCTCCTTTTAAATCTACACTTGCCTGTTCTACAGGCTTCCCGTCCGCATCCTTAAGATACGCAAACACTGTGGTCTGCGCAAAATAATATGAAGCAGGCAGCAAGGTAAATAAAGAGATTAATGATAGTTTTTTAATCATGAGTATATTATATTTTTAAATACTTTTCTTGTTAATTATCAACAGTTTAAAAGTTGGGGGCACAAATTTAATCAAAATTTATAATTTACCACTTTTTTAACATTATTTTTTCTTAACATTGCAAACTTTTAAGAATGATTATATAAAAAAATACAGATACCTACATTTTAAATTTACAATTATTTAAAATACAGTAGATGTAAAAAGAAGTACATTTGCAGATTAAACAATATTAATAATAACTCTAAGAGAATGAAGAGATTTTCGAGTCTGTTTGCCATCATTTTTTCAATCATGGCATTCTCACAACAACAAGGAAAACTGAAAAAAGTAGCCACCGTAGGATTTTTAAATGTAGAAAACCTTTGGGACACCATTCGTTCAGCAGATTATATCGACGGGACTAAAGACATCAGAAACCCGGCATTCCACAGAAGTATTCCCTATGACTCTATTAAATTTTTAGAGGCTGAAAAATATGACGGGCCGTGGAGTGACAGTGCTTTAAAGGGGAAAAAAGTAGTCAGATATCAAAGTGGTTCTGAAGAATTCACTCCTAAAAGTGCTAAAAATTATGGTTCTAAAATTTACAAGGCAAAACTGGCCAACGAAGCTAAAGTAATCTCTGAACTTGGGGCACAGTATACGAACACAGCGCCTGCTGTGGTAGGCTTAATTGAAGTTGAAAACAGACAGGTTATCGAAGATCTGATCAACGAACCTGCTTTAAAAAAGTATAATTACGGGATTATCCATTACAACTCTTATGACTACAGAGGAATTGATGTTGCCCTGATCTATCAGAAAAGAAGATTTACACCCAGCAATTCATTGAAAAAAGAGCTGAAGATTTTCGGTGATGACGGAAAAAGAGAATATACGAGAGACATTCTGGTTGTAACCGGGTTCTTAGATAATGAAAAAGTTGCATTTTTCATGAACCACTGGCCTTCAAGAAGAGGAGGTGAAGCGATTTCCTTACCGAAAAGAAATGCTGCCGCTGCTTTATTGAAACAACAAATGGACAGTGTAAGAGCTGCAGATCCATCGACAAAACTTTTTGCAATGGGTGACTTTAACGATGATCCGGTGAGCTCAAGTTTAAAGAACTACCTGAAAGCTCAGGCCAGTCCAAAAGATTTAAGCGAAACAACCCCTTACTTAAACCTGATGTACCCTTTATACAAAAAAGGAGTGGCATCTTTGGCATATCAGGACGCCCCTAACCTTTTTGATCAGATTATTGTTTCTAAAAACTTAATTTCTGATCAGGCAACCAAGGAATACTCTATTTATAAAACCGAAATTTTTGCTCCGGCTTATCTGGTAAATAAAGAAGGAAATTATAAAGGCTATCCTTTCAGATCCTGGAATGGCGATCAGTTTACGGGTGGTTATAGCGACCACTTCCCCGCATTCGTTGTTCTTCAGAAAGAACCTTAAAAAAAAGCACTCATCCGGGTGCTTTTTTTATGTAAATTTATAGGTATGAAAAATATACTCTTCTTATTATTCATCGTCTTTCTTCCTTTTAGCTGTACTGCACAGAACCATCCTAAAAGCGAAAAAGATAAGTCAGAAATGAAACCTTCAAAAAATGAAGACGGAGAATGGGATCTTACCGTAATAGACACCCAGTTTGACTACTTTTTAAATGCCATCGCCAAACCCATCAGTCAATATTCCGAATCTTACCTGAAAAACAAAAATACATTTCTGGTCAATGAATGGAACAGCTATTACAATTCCGGAAAATACAGAAACATCATAGAATCAGGCATAGACTATGACCCCCGGGAAAATTACGGGATTAAATTCGAATACAAACTTTATCAGGTTTTCGCTTATGTAAAGTGGAAATACGGATTAAAAATGCAGGGATTATCAGGAAGTGATGCTGTGAGATAATCATATTTCACTCCAAATAAAAAGGTTCAGAAAGTCTCTGAACCTTTTTATTTTTTATAATAGCTGAAAATTATTTGTTGAATAACTCCTCTACTTTATCCCAGTTTACTACATCAAAGAATGCAGAAACATAATCAGGTCTTCTGTTCTGGTAGTGTAAATAATAAGCATGCTCCCAAACATCCAATCCTAAAACCGGAGTTCCTTTAACGTCTGCAACAGGCATTAACGGGTTATCCTGGTTTGGAGTAGAAGATACCGAAACAGAACCGTCAGCATTTTTTACCAGCCAAGCCCATCCTGAACCGAATCTTGTTTTTGCAGCATCAGAAAAGTCAGTTTTGAATTTATCAAGACCACCATAATTTTCGATAGCAGCTTTTACATTTCCTACAGGCTCTTTGCTTCCTCCAGGAGTTAAAATTTCCCAGAATAAAGAGTGGTTAAAGTGACCTCCTCCGTTATTTCTTACTGCCGGCTTATCTGTTCCTGTCTTACAGATTTCTTCAATCGTTTTTCCTGCTAATTCAGTTCCTTCGATCGCTTTATTTAAATTGTCAATGTATGCCTGGTGGTGCTTTGTATAATGGATTTCCATAGTTCTTGCATCGATAGTAGGCTCTAATGCATCGTATGCATATCCTAATTTTGGTAATTCAAATGACATAATCTTTATTTTTAATGTTATAACCCAAAATTAACCAATATTTAAGGTATTATCAAATACTGGGGATTACTTTAATAAATCTTTAACATTGACATATTGATTTAGAATGAATTAAATTTTAAAATATTTATTCTACATGATTATATTTCTTTTAAAACAAAAAGCACGAACCATAAAATATGATGCGTGCTTTTCTATTTAACAATAATTAAATTTATTTATTCATGGACATCAGGAATTCCTCATTGTTAAGAGTTCCTTTGATGTTTTTATCTACAAATTCCATTGCTTCAACAGGATTCATTTCAGAAAGATATTTTCTTAGAATCCACATTCTCTGGGATGTTTTTTCATCAAGAAGAAGATCATCTCTACGCGTACTGGACGCTACAAGATCAATCGCAGGATAGATTCTTCTGTTCGCAATTTTTCTATCCAGCTGAAGTTCCATATTACCGGTACCTTTGAATTCTTCGAAAATAACTTCATCCATTTTTGACCCGGTATCGATAAGTGCCGTTGCAATAATTGTCAGGGATCCACCGCCTTCAATTTTTCTTGCCGCTCCAAAGAATCTTTTCGGTTTATGAAGAGCATTGGCATCCACCCCTCCGGAAAGTACTTTTCCTGAAGCAGGAGTAACCGTGTTATACGCTCTTGCCAGTCTGGTAATTGAATCTAACAAAATCACCACATCATGTCCGCATTCTACCATTCTTTGTGCTTTTGCAAGAACAAGGTTGGCTACTTTTACATGTTTTTCAGCAGCTTCATCAAATGTAGAGGCAATTACTTCCGCATTCACACTTCTTTCCATATCCGTCACCTCTTCAGGACGTTCATCAATCAAAAGAACCATCATGTATACTTCCGGGTGATTGGCAGCGATAGAGTTGGCGATATCTTTAAGCAACATGGTCTTACCGGTTTTAGGCTGAGCAACAATCATTGCTCTTTGTCCTTTACCAATAGGAGCAAATAAATCTACAATTCTGGTTGATACGGTAGATCCGCTTCCTGCAAGATTAAATTTCTCTTCCGGGAAAAGCGGAGTAAGATATTCGAAAGCAACGCGGTCTTTAATAAAAGCAAGATCACGCCCGTTAACTTCAGTAGGTTTTAGTAATGAAAAATATTTTTCACCTTCTTTAGGAAGCCTCACAATTCCTTTAACTGTATCTCCGGTTTTTAACCCAAAATTTCTGATTTGTGCAGTAGAAACATACACATCATCTGGAGAAGAGATATAACTAAAATCTGAAGAACGTAAGAATCCGTAATTATCCGGTAATATTTCTAACACCCCCTCAATACTTACCATACCATCGAAATTGAATTCTTTTTTATGGTCATGTGAGTCCTCTGCCTTTTCAGAATGCCTGTTTTGATTCTGATGTTGGTGTTGGTTCTGATGCTGGTGTTGCTGATGTTGCTGGTTTTTATGCTGATTTCCGCCGTTCTGCGGGTGGTTGTGTCCTTTTTGAGGTCTGTTAGCCTGTTGTTGAGGATTGTTGTTAGGCTTTTCTTCTGCCTGAACAGGCTCTTGGGATTCTGTGTTTTTAGGAGTTTCTGTTTTTTCCTGGGCTACTTCGGTATTTCCCGCATTTGTAGAAACTCTTTTCCTTTTCTTTTTGGCTGCGGCTGAAGGTGCTTCTGCTTCCTCCGCGACTACCGTTTCAGCTTTTGGCTCTTCTGGTTTTACTTCTTCAGAAGCCGGTACCTTTTCTTCTACGTTTTCCTCTACTTTTGGTTCTGTCGGTGTTTTTGCGGTTGCTCTCGGCTTAGCAGGAGCTTTTTTAGGGGCAGCTTTTTTTGCCGGGGCTTTCACAGGTTTTTCTGCTGTAGCCTCTTCAGTATTTATGCTGGTTTCTGTGGCGTTGAAATAATCTTTAGCAACTTTAGGGTTAGAAGCCTGAAAGTCAAGAATTGCAAAGATTTTATCATTCTCATTGCTGGTTCTTGCAACTTTAACGCCTAAATCCTTTAAGATTTTAGTCAGTTCCGTTACGGATTTTGACCTTAACGTTTCTATGTTAAACATACTTAATGTAAAAATGTAATTAATTGTGAGTAAGAAAAGTAAGTCCGGTGACTTTGGTTTTCAAGTACATTGTATAATGCAAATCTACACTTATTTTTGAATTGTGCAAAATTTATGTTATTTTTGCCAAGAATTTAATATTCAATGCTACAGAGAATACAGACAATATGGACATTACTGGCAGTTTTAGCTGCTGTTTTTCTATTCATCACGGGACAGGATGTTACCGTTTTTGGTGCCGTTCCCGTTATTAATATCAGTTGTATTATACTGGTTTTAGCCGGAGCATTAAGTATTTTTAGTTTCAAAAACAGAAAAAGACAAATTTTGCTGAATACCATCAGCATCATTATAAACGTTTTGTTGATTGGTGTATTGGCGTACTGGCTGCTAAACTTATCCGGAGGAATTCATTTTCCTGAGAAGGGTATTGAGCCGATTTTCCCATTAATCGCGGTAATCTGTCTGCTTATTGCAAACGTATACATCCGCAAAGATGAGAGGCTCGTAAAATCTGTAGACAGACTTCGATAGCCTTACAACGATTTTTTGAGTGAGAACAGCTTCTTTTTAGGAGCTGTTTTTTTATTGATGAAAATTATACAATTGGTTATCTCTGGTACAGATCAATTAATTTATGTAACTTCCTGCAACTTTTCGGTAAAAAAAGCGACAGATTATATAACTTTAATTAAAGACAATGAAAAAGTTCACTTATCTTACGGTATCATTTTTCTCAATATTTACATTTGCCCAGGAAGTTTCAAAACAAAGAATTGAAACTGTACTGTCTACTTTAGCTTCCGATGAAATGAGAGGCCGGGAAATCGGCACCCAGGAAAATGAAAATGCAGCCAATTATATAGCAAAACTTTTTAAAGAAAATAATTTAGAATATTGTACAGGCAGTTCTTATCTGGTCCCATTTGATTATAAAGGAAAAACAGTCTATAATGTATGCGGGATCAAAAAAGGAAAATCTGATCAGTATTTAGGATTCTCCGGACATTTTGACCATATAGGTACCAGCAACAAAACCGGAGATAATATTTACAATGGTGCTGATGATGATGCCAGCGGCATTACAACATTAGTAGGTATTGCAGATTATTTTAAAAACAAAAAAACGGATTTTTCAATGGTCTTCATGGCTTTCAATGGGGAAGAAAAAGGAATGCTGGGCTCAAAAGCTATTTCAACAAATCAGAATCTGGATTATATTTACAATAAGATGACGGCACTTTTCAATTTTGAAATGGTAGCTACCGAATCTCAATGGGGGAAAAATGCATTATATATGACGGGAGATGATCTTTCGGACTTTGATGAATTATTCAATAAAAATGCAGTAAACGGGCTGACTATACATGCTGATCCCTATATAGGACAACAGTTATTTTACCGTTCGGATAATGTCAGTTTTGTCAAAAAGAAAATCATTGCCCATTCTTTCTCAACGGTTGACATGACGAAAGCCACTCATTATCATCACGAAAATGACGATATCAATATCGTAGATTTTAATAATATGACCCAGATCATTAATAACTTTGGAAAAACACTGGAAAAATTAAATCCAAAAAACTTTAGCCCAAAGTATAATGACCAGGTAAAATTTTAAAAAGCATACTATAAAACCGCTACTCCAGCGGTTTTTATTTTGTCCGTATCTTTCACTATTCTGCATTTCAAAAGACCTATTGTACTTCAAAAAGCAACCACAAGACCATTGAGTTGTAACAAAAATGCTCTTTCTGAAACATATCAATTAAAGTAAAACAGGATTAAGAACGTCTTATCTTTTAATTTTACGTAATTTTGCTATCCAATTTTTTCATTGAATGAACGAATATAAAAAAATCTTAAAGTTCGCGAGGCCGCATCAAAAATACATCTACGGAAGTTTATTTTTCAATATTCTTTACTCCGTATTTCAGATTGCTTCTTTAGGGACAATTCTGCCGGTTTTAGGAATGCTTTTTGGCACTATCAAACCGGAAAAATACGAAAAGCCACCCGTGTATTCCGGTGAAATCATTGATTTCTTCTCTTATTTAAAAGAATATTCCAACTATTATGTACAGAACTTGGTGGATCAGTATGGTGCACTGACAGTTCTTGCATGGCTGTGTATCGTGACAGCCTTTATGTTCTTACTGAGAAATGCTTTCAGATATTTCGGGGCCTACCTTTTAATTAATTACCGGGTAGGGGTCACAAAAGATCTTCGTGGGGCGATGTACAGAAAAATACTTTCTTTACCGGTTTCCTTTTTTACAGAGAGCCGTAAAGGAGATTTAATGTCCCGTATGTCTAATGACGTAGGTGAAGTGGAAGGAAATATTTTAGGAAGTTTAATAGAATTGATCAATGCCCCTTTTATGCTGATCAGTACCCTGGTTACATTATTCTTCTTGAGTCCGGAAATGACTCTGTTTTCATTACTGGTACTTCCTGTCATGGGAACGATGATCGCCCTGGTTGGAAAAAGCCTTAAAAAGGATTCTCATGAAGCACAGCATGAAATGGGAACCATATTTTCTATCGTAGATGAAACATTAAAGTCATCAAAAGTCATTAAGATCTTTAATGCTGAAAAAATCATGGACAACCGTTTCATGAAATCTATGAACAGATGGATCTCCAGTTCAATCAGCCTGGGAAGAAAGAAAGAACTGGCTTCTCCGATGAGCGAATTCTTAGGATCTATTACCTTTTTGATCATCGCGTGGTATGGAGGAAAACAGATTATTGTTGAACAAAGTATTTCTCCTGCAGACTTCCTCGTATTTTTAGGAATGTTCTTCCAGATCTTACCGCCGGCAAAAAGTTTATCTACCGCCATCTCTAATGTTCAGAAAGGGGAAGCTTCCCTGAAAAGAGTATTGGAAATTCTGGATGCTGATGTGAAAATTGAAGAAGTGGCAGAACCGGTTTCTATTACTACCCTTCAACACAATATTGAATTTAAAGACATCGGCTTCTATTATGACAAAGCTAATCTGATTCTTAAAAACTTTAATTTAACCATACCCAAAGGAAAAACCGTAGCATTAGTAGGACAAAGTGGAAGCGGAAAAACAACAATTGCCAATCTTCTGGCAAGATTTTATGATGTTTCTGAAGGAGAAATCTTAATTGACGGAACAGATATCAAGCATCTGAAATTAAAAGAATACCGCCAGCTTCTGGGAATGGTAACCCAGGAATCTGTGTTATTCAATGATTCCGTGTATAATAATATTTTGATGGGCAAACCTGATGCCACCAGAGAAGAAGTGATTGCAGCCGCTAAAATTGCTAATGCAGACGCTTTTATTTCCAATCTTGCAGAAGGATATGACACCAATATCGGAGACGACGGAAACAAACTTTCAGGCGGACAGAAACAAAGAGTTTCCATTGCAAGAGCCGTGTTGAAAAACCCACCGATTATGATTCTTGATGAAGCTACTTCTGCATTGGATACGGAGTCAGAAAGATTTGTACAGGATGCTCTTGAAAAAATGATGGAAAACAGGACTTCCCTGGTGATTGCCCACCGCCTTTCAACCATCCAAAAAGCAGACTGGATCGTAGTAATGGAAAAAGGAGATATCGTAGAACAGGGCACACACCACGATCTGATTGCTAAAAAAGGAATGTATCACAAGCTCGTTGAGCTTCAGAACTTTGACTAATTTTTTATTATAATGAATCCCATACAAGAGTATTTCTACAGAATCGAAGAGCCTGAAAGAAGTACTCTTTTATTTTTGCGAGAAAAAATATTAGGCTCCGACACTGAAAACATTACAGAAACTTTTAGCTTCGGGCTTCCGTTCATCAAATACAAAAAGAAAATGCTGTGTTATTTCTACTACAGCAAGAAATATAAAAAACACTATATCAGTTTTTACCATGGTGACCACCTTGATTATCCGGAATTGATTCAGGATGGCAGGAAAAAATTTAAAATTCTTTTAATTAATGTGGAAGAAGACTTACCACTAGACTTTATCTTAAATCTGCTGAATGAGATAAAACAATATATTAAGGCCTAACTCCATCTCATTTTAGAGTTAATTGCAAAGTTTTTTGTCATATACAATAGATGCCTGTTCACTAATTATCGATCTATAAAAGCTTTTTACTATTCCAGTTTAATCCATTTATATTGACTTGCCGTCTGAATTTTATACCAGTACCCTGGTTTTCTATCTACAATATTAAAAGTTTGAGGATCAAAATTGATATAATCAGAAGAAATTATTGTGTCTTTAAACGCTCTTATTTTATAATTTAGATTGATATTATTGGAAGGTAGCCAAAAGCCATATTTTTTGGTAAGATTATATTCATAAAACGTTGCAGTAGCATATCCATTACTTAAGGTATAATCCATGAAACCAAGCCACCAATTTGCAGGTCGAGCAACAGCACTTCCATCTAAATTGCCTGTCACTTTATCATGATAGCTAGATACCACATCCCCTTGAATTCCTATAGGAATTGTTGGATTTCCTAGTTTAATACTATCAAGAATATATTTATAATCAATAGCGTAATTACTGGGTAAATTATCTTTACTCCAATCTTGTGAAGAAGTCTGAATGAAAAAGACATCCGGATTAACAGTAGAAATAATTCGACGCATATCTAATCCGAAGTATTCTTTTATTCCAGCTAAGTTACCTCCTTTTATTCCAATTCCCCATGCAGCAAAATAAATATTAGGATTAGCCTCATTAATAGCTTTTTTCATTTGTTGATTAAAATTTATTACGGCATCCGACCTAAACTCTACCCATTGTTTATAATAAATAGTATTTTTTTTAATGGTTTCAAATGTTAAATTTTGTTTAGGAATAAAATATTTATCGGCAAATTGATCAATAGTAGATTTACTTACATCCCCATAAAAACGTTTTTTAGGCGACTGAGCGTCGATAGTTTCCCACTCTGGGAAGTAAGATTCTGCAAATTCAATACCATCAAAAATATTAGAATATTTATTCGCTTTATTAAGTATATTCTTAATTCTTTCAGCCTGCCAATCAACATAATCCTTATTATGAAAAGAATAAAGATGTGTTGTATTATCTATTGAAGAAGGATCAAGCAGCTCCATTTTCCATCCGTCTCCTCCCGGAATTGCATTTCCGTAAATACAATTTCCTAATAACATCAACCAAATTTTAATTCCGCTATTTTTTATTGCCTGAAGATAGTTTGGTCTAAGTAATTTGTCATTTTGGGTACCATCCCAATATTCTGCAACAGTATAGTGCACAGAATTAACACCAGTCCTTTTTAAATCCTCTACCAATTGCTCTGGGGATACCTTACCAATATTATCTATGAAAGCAGGATCTATTTGAACCGAGCGCCCATTCATTCCAGTTGGTATTGAGCGGGTTATTTTTGACTTGACTGCCCTATTTTCTTCCGGTGTAAGCATAGAAGAAGAAACAAATCTATCTTCCTTACATGAATAAGTTTCCAGAACAAAAATCCCTATACAGATAAATTGCAATAAATTTTTCATTCCTTAAATACATTTGTGTTAATCTATATTTTATAAAAGCTCTAAATAAAAAATATTTTCCTTAATCAAAACCAACATAAAACATTGATATATAAATAGTTAAATATATTAAAAAAAATAACAACTCTATATTATCAATATTCTTGGTGAATAAAATTTGTTAGATTATATCTTTAATTTCCATTGATACATACTTTCAATATAGCATAGGTAAGTTATTATGCAAAAAAATAAGCACTGCTAAAAAACAGTACTTATTTTAATCTATATGATTTATGGTAAATCTTAACTTTTCAATTTGGCAATAACGTCCAAGCCTCCTGTCGTAATGTCTCCGATCTTACAAACGATCTCAGTGTCCAAAGGCAGGAATACATCCATCCTTGAACCGAATTTAATAAATCCGAATTCATGTCCGGCTTTTGCCTGATCTCCTTCATTACAGTAGAAAACAATCCTTCTTGCTACATATCCTGCAATCTGTCTGAAAACCACTTTATGATGGGTTAACGTTTCAACAGCCACGGTTGTTCTCTCGTTTTCCGTAGATGATTTTTCGTGCCATGCTACCAGATATTTACCCGGGTGGTATTTTTTATAAATAACCTGTCCTGTAACCGGATATCGGCAGATATGCACGTTAAGAGGAGACATGAAGATAGAAACCTGAATTGCTTTTCCTTTAATAAATTCATTTTCTTCCACTTCTTTGATCATCACCACTTTTCCGTCAACAGGAGCGATAACATTTTCTTTGTGATCAAGAATACTACGGTTTGGCACTCTGAAGAACCAGAATACAAGACAGTAAATAACCAACAAAGGCATGATGATCACTAGTGACCATATTTTAAGGAAATAAATCGCTAACACACCCAATATGAAAAAAAGGATGGTTGCCACAGTAATGGTTCCTTTTGATTCTCTATGTAATTTCATGAGACTATATAAATTTTTCTAAAATAAAGTACAAATATACGACAGGAACACAGATTATGAAACTATCCAGCCTATCTAAAACACCACCGTGTCCCGGAATGATGTTTCCACTGTCTTTCACCCCGAAATTTCTTTTCAGCTGGCTTTCTACCAAATCTCCCAACGGAGCAAAAGCAGCTACCAGAAACCCTACGATCATCCAGTTCCCTCTGAGTTCAGGCTGATAATGCTCTATAAAATAAGACAAAACCAATGTCAGAACAACTCCCCCTGCATACCCTTCCCAGGTTTTCTTGGGCGAAATTTTAGGTGCCATTTTATGTTTACCAAAGAACTTTCCTACCAGATAAGCGAAAGTATCGCTACTCCAGATCAGAATAAACAGAAATAAAACTTCTAAGGAAAATGTATCATTATAGCTTGAGAACTTAGGCAGGCCTAATGCGAAACTAAAGGGTAAAGCCACATAAATGACGGTAAAAATCAGTTTCCCGCTATCGTAATACAATTCATTAGGATATTTGAATAAAGTCACTACAGCAATCCCTATCAATGCCAGTGCAAGAATTTCACTGAGCCTGAAATCAAAAAAGAAATCATGGCTGAAATATCTTTTTGAAAAAATATAAAATATAAAAATGACCAATGGGAATACTACCCATTTTTCATATCCTTTTCCGAACTTCATTATTTTAACACATTCCCATGTACCAACAACCAGCAGCAAACTGATCAGCGCATGATAAAGGTATTCCTGTTTAATAAGGCCCGGAGAGATGTTATTGATCAATTGTGCTCCAAGCGGAGTAGTACAAAGAATGATGATAGCTACATAAGCAATACCGGAGATCGTTCTTTGAATAAGATTTTTGTCCAAAATTTTAAATTTAGAAGTACGTGTGCTTAATCTTCAAGCAGTAATAAAAACAGTTTCGGATTGGAACCTGAAGAACCGTCTAATTTGGATTGTCCTCCGCTGATCGAAGTAAGATTCTTGATATTTCCGTTCCTTTTTATTTTCCCCATAGCATCATTAAGGTTGTTCACAATCTGTGAAACATTGGCAATAATAATAATTTTATCAGGCAGCCTTGAAGAATGATAGTGGAGAATATTATTATGAGAAAGCATAATTCTTCCGTCATAGGCAATCAGATATTCGCATGTGATAAATGCGGCATTATTGGATGTCTGAAGTTCTGAAGTATAAGTAGACTTCACTACATTTAAAAAGCTTTGAAGCTCTTTATCCCAACAAAAAAGGTTATTAATACCTTCTATCTTGATAATTTGATTTAAAGTTTGTAGAGCTTCCGCCTCATCTGCACAATAATTAAAAAATCCCCCCGAATGCGTAAATAATTGCGCAAACTTATAGTCGAGATCCGCATTTTTTAGCGAATCCCCAAGCTTCTCCAGACTCTGTTTTTCCTCTTCCTCAGGCTGGTTGGTAAGTTTGCTTACAATCCTCTTGAATAAATTCAACTTAATCTATTTTTAGTCAACTTTATACAAAAATAGAAAATTAATTACAATAGCATCCAAAATATCTCCTTAAATATGAAAAAACCTGACAATTTTAAAATTATCAGGTTTTTTCTATCCTAGTTTTAAAGGTTTTTTAAAGTTGTGTCGGACTTTCCGGAGCCTGTATTTCGCTCTCTTCCTCCTTTTCTTTAATCAGGGGAATATCCAAGACTGCCTGCTGTTCCTTTTCAGGAATTGTATTGGTTACAGGTTTTTCTGTCAGTTCAGGATCCCATGCTCTCTTTCCGAATATTTCCTCTAAATCTTCACGGAAGATTACTTCTTTCTCTAAAAGCTTATTAGCTAACGCATCAAGTTTATCTTTATTTTCCGCAAGGATTCTTACAGCTCTTTCATATTGATTTTCAATAATTGATTTAATCTCTGCATCAATTTTAGTAGCTGTTTCTTCAGAATAAGGTTTACCGAAAGAATATTCAGACTGGCCTGAACTGTCGTAATAAGAGATATTACCGATATTCGGGCTTAGTCCATAAATCGTCACCATAGCCTGAGCTCTCTTCGTTACTGTTTCCAGATCGGAAAGTGCGCCGGTAGAAATATTATTGAATATAACCTGTTCTGCAGCCCTACCTCCTAATGTTGCACACATTTCATCCAACATCTGTTCTGTAGTGGTAAGCTGTCTTTCTTCAGGAAGATACCATGCTGCCCCTAATGAACGTCCTCTTGGAACAATGGTTACTTTTAAAAGAGGAGAAGCATGTTCTACCAGCCAGGAGATCGTAGCATGCCCTGCTTCGTGGTAAGCCACTCTTCTCTTTTCAGAAGGTTTGATCGCTTTATTTTTCTTTTCAAGACCTCCAATGATTCTGTCTACGGCATCCAGGAAATCCTGTTTGCTTACAGAAGTATGGTTGTTTCTCGCAGCAATCAATGCTGCTTCGTTACATACATTTGCAATATCAGCTCCGCTGAATCCCGGTGTCTGTTTCGCCAGAAATTCTCTGTCTACATTATCATCAAGTTTGATTTTCTTCAAATGAACATCAAAAATCTGTCTTCTTTCGTGAAGTTCCGGAAGATCTACATAGATAGAACGGTCAAAACGTCCGGCTCTCATTAAAGCTTTATCAAGAATATCTGCTCTGTTGGTTGCAGCCATTACAATAACGTTGGTATCTGTTCCGAAACCATCCATTTCAGTAAGAAGCTGGTTCAATGTATTTTCTCTTTCGTCATTCCCGCCGGAGAAATTATTTTTCCCTCTAGCACGCCCTATCGCATCAATCTCGTCAATAAAGATAATCGCAGGAGATTTAGCTTTTGCCTGAGCAAAAAGATCCCGTACTCTTGAAGCTCCTACCCCAACAAACATTTCTACGAAGTCAGAACCTGAAAGTGAGAAGAAAGGAACTTTAGCTTCACCTGCAACAGCTTTAGCCAATAAAGTTTTACCGGTTCCCGGAGGCCCTACTAAAAGAACTCCCTTAGGGATTTTCCCACCCAGTTTGGTATATTTTTCAGAGTTTTTCAAGAAATCTACAACTTCCTGAACTTCTTCTTTAGCCCCTTCCAATCCTGCAACATCCTTAAATGTTACCTGAATTCTTTCTTTTTCGTCAAAAAGTTTAGCTTTGGATTTTCCAATCGAAAAAATTTGTCCGCCAGGACCTCCGCCGCCGCCCATCTTTCTGAAAAGAAGGAAATAGAATAGTCCTAAAATTGCAATCCAGATCAATGCAGATACTAAGATATCCATGAACGGGTTTTTACCTGCTCCGTAATCTTTTGTAGTTTTAATCGCCGGACTGGCAGCTTTAATCTGATCAAATTTTTGAAGGAAAAGCTGAAGATCTCCATATTTCACAGAATAATCTGCTTTAGGAGCCATTTCCAGTGCGGAAAGAGGGTTGTTTTCATTGGCAGGTTTGCTTACCGTTGCTGATTTGGCAGCTTTAGTAAGGAAAACGTCAGCTTTTTCAGTGTCTTTGTATATAATTATATTCTGGACTTTCCCCGCCTGCATTTCTCTAAAGAAACCATCTTCATCAATAGATTTTGCACTATCACCTCCTAAAAAATTAGAGCCAAAAAATAGCAAAAGAGCTATGATTGCAATAGGAAAGAACCAGTTGAATCCTTTGTTATTCATTTATACTTTTTAAAATTTTACAATTAGTTTTCGATTCTGGTAATGACTGCGTCACCCCAAAGTTCTTCTATGTCGTAGTACTCACGTACCTGTTTTTGAAATATATGAACTACTACTGAAACGTAATCTACAAGTACCCACATTGCATTTTCCGTACCTTCCACGTGCCAAGGTCTGTCCTGAAGTTCGTTTCTTACTTTCTTCTCTACACTACCTGCTAATGCAGCTACCTGTGTATTTGAATTTCCACTACATATGACGAACGTTTCTGCTACGGAGTTTTCAATATTGGAAAGGTCAAAGATCATAATGTCTTCCCCTTTTACGTCCTGGATAGCTTCAACGATTTTATCTATTAATGCTTGTTTTTCTACTGTCTTATTCATTAAAAAAATACTATAATCTGCAAATTTATTGTTTTTTCTTTACTTTAACCTTACTTTTACCCCCTTAATGTCTTAAAGTTTTCTTAAATGAGCCAACTATTCTCCCTGAAAGAATGTTCTTCTACTAATGACGAAATATCAAAGTTTTTACTTTATGAGAATTCAGATTTTACAGGCCTTTATACTTTTAATCAGACTAAAGGCCGCGGTCAGTATGGAAATATATGGATTCCTACTGCCGGAAAAAACCTGGCTTATACGCTGGCAGTAAAGACTCAGAACATTCTTTGCTCCGACTTTATATTCAATTATTATACCGCAATTATTGTCAGAGACTTCCTTGCCAAATTGGCTGATCATGACGTAAAAATTAAGTGGCCTAATGATATTATCCTTAAAGGTAAAAAAATCGTTGGAATTTTAATTGAAAAGAAAAAAATTAATCAAAATAATTATTTCATCATAGGTGCCGGAATTAATATTCTTCAGGATCAATTTGATGAAATATCCAACGCAGGATCGCTCCTGACGCAAACAGGGCACGCATTTGACCTGGAGGACTTCACATTAAGACTTCATGAATATCTTCTTGAAAAATTAAAAAACATTCCTTCAGACCGGGAAATCCTGGACCGCTTTAATAAAAACCTGTTCCGAAAAGATGAAATTTCAGTTTTTGAAATTGAAAAAGAAAGACAAAATGGCATTATCCGCAATGCAGATGAAAAAGGAGAACTCTGGATCGAACTGGAAAACGGAATGCGCTCTTTTTATCATAAAGAGGTAAAACTTCTTTACTGATTTGCTCTTTTGATGTATAAATAAAGAGTAAGCGGTAAAAACACCAGATTAGGCAGCCACATAGCCAACGCCGGAGGTAAACTTTTATTTTCGGAAACTACTTTCAGCGCTTCAAATGAAAACACAAAAAGAAATGCCAGAGAGATCCCTATAGCAAGGTTTATTCCCAGCCCGCCTCTTTTCTTTTGCGATGACAGCGAAAGTGCAAGAAACGTAAGAATAATAATAGAAACAGGCATAGAAGTCCTTTGATAAAGCTCATTGAGATAAGAATTCAGGTTAGAGTTTCCTCTCGCTTTTTCTCTTTCTATGAATTTCAACAGCTCAGGAGTTGTTTTATTTTGTCCTAAAAGTTCATTCGGGAAAAGTTCATCCGGTGAATGTCCGTAGTTTTTCCTTAGCTCTACTCCATTCCCAAGCTTTTCCGTATTGTCTTTGTTGATTGTTTTTTCAAGATAACTGTTCAGTACAAACTGCTTTTTAGTCTGGTCCCAGTATACTTCACCAGCTTTCAGTTCGTAAATCATTCTTCTGTCTTTATCAAACTTCTGATAAACAAAGCTGGAACCTCTTTTTTCTCTTTTATTCCATGATGCTACGAAGATATATTCTGTCTTGCTAAGCTGTGAAGAGGCAGGAGCTGTTCCTAAAATCTTCTCTTTATTGGCCGCATTATAAGTATAAGCTTCAAGCTGATTTTTCTTAATATTAGCCCACGGAAGCACCAGATGGTTGACGGTAAGCGACATCAGGGCAATCAGAATGGATGTATACAGATAAGGTTTAGCAAACCTGTGAAAGCTGGCCCCACTACTGATAATCGCTACAATCTCCGTATTATTAGCCATCCTGGAGGTGAAATAAATCACAGTAATAAACACCAGAATAGAGAGAAATGTTACCACAAGATTAATGATCCAGAAAGGATAAAAATGGATCAGAAAATACACCAGATCAAGTTTAGGGTCGATAGCCTTAGCATTTTCTATCCTGGGTATTTTTTGCTGAACATCAATCACTAGCACCACTATAGACAGCAGTATCAGCATGAAACTGAAAGTTCCAAGATATTTTTTGATGATATATCTGTCTATTATTTTAAGCATAGTCTTTTAGAGTCTTTGTCTAAGAATTGGAACTACTGAATTTTTCCACTCATAGAAATCTCCCGCTATGATGTGCTCTCTCGCTACTTTAACCAAATCAAGGTAAAATGCCAGGTTATGGATAGAAGCAATCTGTTTTGCCAAATATTCTTTGGATACAAATAAATGGCGAAGATATGCTTTTGAATATTCTTTGTCTACGAAGCTTGTACCCAACTCGTCCAGTGGTGAAAAATCGCGTTTCCACTTCTCATTTTTAAGGTTCATCACCCCTTGCCAGGTGAAAAGCATTGCATTTCTGGCATTTCTGGTAGGCATTACACAATCCATCATATCAATACCCAGCCCGATAGATTCAAGAATATTCCATGGAGTTCCCACTCCCATCAGATATCTTGGTTTTTCTTTCGGCAGAATATCGGTGACTTCATCTGTAATTCTGTACATTTCTTCTTCAGGCTCACCCACAGAAAGTCCGCCGATTGCATTTCCTTCTGCTCCGGCTTCGGAAATAACTTCTGCAGAAATTTTTCTTAAATCAGAATAGGTAGATCCCTGTACAATTGGGAAAAGCCTTTGCTTATGGCCGTACAGCTCAGGATGATCATTCGTCCAGTCAATACATCTTTTTAACCAACGGTGCGTAAGCTCCATTGATGATTTTGCCTGGTTATAATCACAAGGGTAAGGAGTACATTCGTCAAAAGCCATAAAAATATCAGCCCCTATCTGTCTTTGAATTTCCATTGATCTTTCCGGAGAAAACATGTGATAACTTCCGTCGATATGAGATTTAAATCTCGCTCCTTCTTCCGTCATTTTTCTGTTGCTTGCCAACGAAAATACCTGAAAACCTCCGGAATCTGTCAGAATAGGAAGATCCCAGTTCATAAATTTATGTAATCCTCCTGCATCCTGCATGGTTTCCATACCCGGACGAAGATATAAGTGATATGTATTTCCCAAAATAATCTGGGCTTTAATGTCTTCTTTTAATTCTCTCTGATGAACTGTTTTTACACTTGCTACTGTTCCCACAGGCATAAAAATGGGAGTTTGTATTTTCCCGTGATCTGTGGTTATTTCTCCGGCTCTGGCTTTTCCTTCAGAGGTTTTCTCTATAGTAAAAAATTTCATTAGTATGCTTTTAAATTATCGCTGTAGCGATTCTTATTTTGTTAAACAGAAGTCTCTATCAATATCTCATCAGGGTAGGTGACCCTCCGTTTTTCTGTTTATCTTTTATGTATTTATCTGCCTTAGGATCTTTTTTAAGCAATATTTCCTGGGCGTTATCCGCAATGCCTTTCATTTCTTCTTTGATAACATAATATTTAAAACTTTCGACAAAGTCTTCAGGTTTTACTTTATGAGAAGCGAGGATATATCTTGTACCGGCCTCTATATTAGAGTTCTGGTACATAAATGTTGACTGATCATTGATCTGAAGATCGGCTAATACTTCAGCCATAAGCCCCTTATCGATCAGATTTTTAGGCTTATCGATATAATCATTGCATGAAAACAAGCTCAGCAAAACGAAAATAAAAATCAGCTTTTTCATCAGTTTCCTTTTAGTATGATTAATGATCTGATGAAACTTTGCATCCACATGCTCTGTTTCATAATCGGTTGATGATGGACTTCCATTTTAAATTCAAAACTCCAAAGACAGCTTCATGGATGATTCCGCCATTCATTTTACTCTCCCCCAGAATTCTGTTTGTAAATATAATGGGAACTTCTACAATCCTGAAATTCTTTTTATAGGCTCTGAACTTCATTTCTATCTGAAATCCATATCCTTTTAATTTCACAGTATCCAACCCTATTTCTTCCAGCACTTTTCTTGAAAAACAAACAAATCCTGCCGTAGTATCATGGATCGGCAGCCCCAGAATAAATCTCACATATCTTGATGCAAAATAGGAAAGCAGTACTCTTCCCATCGGCCAGTTGACCACATTTACTCCTTTTGAATATCGGGATCCTATAGCCATATCTGCATTGAGGCATGCTTCAAAAAGTTTAGGCAAATCATTAGGGTTGTGTGAAAAATCGGCATCCATTTCAAAAATATAATCATATTTATTTTCGATTGCCCATTTAAAACCATGAATATAAGCCTTTCCAAGCCCGTCTTTTGTGTGTCTTACCGACAAATGAAGATGGTGCGGAAATTCTTTTTGCAGTTCTTTCACAATCCCGGCGGTTCCATCCGGAGATGAGTCATCTACCACTAGGATGTGAAAATCATCCTCCAATGCAAAAACCGCGGAAATAATATTTTTAATATTTTCCTTTTCGTTATATGTTGGGATGATAACCAGTTTTTTCATTTCAGTTTGCAAAGATAGTTTATTTAACCTTTTTATTTTATACAAAATAATCTATAATTTTGCAAAAAAATATTTCTCATCATTTTAAATGTTTTATAAGGTTTTGTCTGCATACCTCTTAATAATGTATTAAAATAATAAGGGATATATTTAGCCACGGATAATTCGGTAATAAAATGTATGCCAATTTGTGTTATTTGTAGTTAAATAAAGAATAAAAAAAACTTAAATTTTGCCATCACAACCATTTATTAACCACGTAAGATTGCCCGAAAACAATGATTGGGTAATTTTTATATTGCTGGGGTGCATATTTTTATATGTTTTTATGATGAACATCATAGAAAGAGATGCCAGTCTGAAAGATTTTCTGCTTCAAAAATATTTTGATGCCAGCAATAATCTCCCAAGCTGGATCATCACTTCATGTGTCACCGCACTTAGTTTATCGGTATTACTATCCCAATATATTCCGGTAGTTCCTAAATACATTGCAGATCTTCAGCTTTTTGGATACCAGCTTAATAAGTTCGGATATACTTTTCTGGCTGTCGTATTTTTTTATCTGATTAAATCGACATTAGGTTTTTTATTTTATCAAAGCATAGGAGATGGAAAAAAATGGACCATTTTTTATTTTACCTCCACTAAATTTTACTTCATCCTTTCATTTTTGTTAATTATTCTGTGTATAGCCCATTATTACTTCCCTATAGACAGAAATAAAATATTTTTTTACTATTTCTTCTTCTTTTCTTTTGTATTCATATTCAAAGTTTTTTTCTATTTATTTCACAAGAACAAGATTCTTCCGGAGAAATGGTATTATAAATTTTTGTATATTTGCACCCTCCAAATCGCACCATTATTACTGCTTTGGAAATTGTTATTTTTTTAATAAATGTCAATGATGAGAATAAAGTCCATATTGGTTTCTCAACCAGCGCCTAGTGAGTCTTCTCCATATTTGGATATAGCGAAGAAGGAAAAAATAAAGATTGATTTCCGTCCTTTTATCCACGTCGAAGGAGTTGACAACAAAGAATTAAGAACGCAGAAGATTGATCTGACGCAATACACTGGAATTATTTTTACCAGTAAGAATGCGATTGACCATTACTTCAGACTTGCAGAGGAACTGCGCTTTGCGGTTCCGGATACGATGAGATACATCTGCCAGTCCGAAGCTATTGCCAACTATCTTCAAAAACATATTGTATACAGAAAGAGAAAGATCAGCTTTGGAGAGAAAAACTTTTCGGATTTGCTTCCTCTTTTCAAAAAATTTCCTACCGAAAAATATCTGTTGCCATCTTCAGATGTTTTAAGTCCGGATATTGTAAAAACTTTAGATTCGGCAAATATAGACTGGACCAGAGCGATTATGTACCGCACGGTTTGCAGTGATCTTACCGATATCAGTATTAAAGATTACGATATGCTGATTTTCTTCAGCCCGCAAGGAATCAAGTCTCTTCAACAGAACTTCCCTGATTTCAAGCAGGATGAAACAAAAATCGGAGTTTTCGGAAATACTACTTTAGCGGCAGCGGAAGATGCGGGATTAAAAGTAGATTTAATGGCGCCAACGAAGGAAACGCCTTCTATGACGATGGCCCTTGAAAAATATATTAAAGCGCTTCATAAATAAGCTTTAATACCAAGAAAAAAAACCGTCTTTTCAGCATTGAAAAGATGGTTTTTTTTTACCTAAATTTGAACAAGAATTAATATTGAACGAAACGCGGGCCTAAAATAATTACAAAAAAGAGGCAAAGACGTAAAAAATTAAATATACTGATGAAAGCTCCACAGGCAAAAAAAATAGAAAAAATATTAGAAACACACGGTGATCAAAGGATCGACAATTATTTCTGGCTTAATGAAAGAGAAAATCCGGAAGTCATCCGATATCTTGAAGAAGAAAACGCCTATGAAGAATTCATCATGAAAGACACGGAACAGCTTCAGGAAGACCTTTTTGAAGAAATGAAAGCCCGTTATAAAAAAGACGATGAGTCTCTTCCTTATTTCTTCAATGAGTACTGGTATATTGTACGCTATGAAGAAGGCAAAGAATATCCTATATTCTGCAGAAAACATAAAAGCCTGGATAATCCGGAAGAGATTGTACTTGATGTGAATATTTTGGCAGAAGGTGAAGATTTCTTTGAAGTAGGAAGTGTAGCAGTAAGCCCTGATAATACACTGGCTTCTTTTTCCTCAGATAATGTAGGAAGAAGAATTTACACCCTTAATTTTAAAAACCTGGAAACAGGAGAAATACTTGCTGATAAAATTCTGAATACAACGGGAAAAACCGTATGGGCCAATGATAATAAGCATGTATTTTACATCAGAAAAGACAAGAGCCTTCGTGCATTTCAGGTATACAGACACGAATTGGGAACAGACCCTTCAGAAGACATTTTGATTTTCCATGAAGAAGATGACACTTTTGATGTGAATGTTTTTAAAACAAAATCATTACAATATATTTTCATCGCCAGTTCCAGCACAATTTCAGATGAACATCATTTTATCCCTTCTGACAATGTTTTTGCAGACTGGACAGTTATTCAGCCAAGAATAGATGATCTTGAATATTCTGTGGAACATTACGAGGATGAGTTTTATATTATTACCAATGCCGATGATGCGATCAATTTTAAAATTGTGAAAACAAAGATCGATAACTGTGGCATGGAAAACTGGGTTGATGTGATTCCACACCGTGCTGAAGTTCTGTTGGAAGGATTTGAAATTTTCAGAGACTACCTTGTCCTTGAGGAAAGAGAAAAAGGCTTGTTACAGATCAAAATTATTGATGAAAAAACAAAGGAATCTTATTACTTACCTTTCTCAGATCCTACTTACACCGCTTATATCGGGATCAATCTTGAGTTTGACACGGAAGTGTTACGTTACGGCTATACTTCACTGACACAGCCAAGCTCAACCTATGAATATAATATGAAGGAAAAAACCACAAAACTTTTGAAACAACAGGAAGTTTTAGGCGGAAATTTTATTCCTGAGAATTATATTTCCGAAAGAATATGGGCAGATTCCCGGGACGGAAAAACAAAAATCCCAATTTCTTTAGTCTATCATAAAGATACTCCAAAATCAGCAGACACTCCTCTGCTCTTGTATGGATATGGAAGTTATGGACATACGGTAGATGCCAGCTTTTCCAATGTAAGATTATCAATACTGGACAGGGGCTTTATTTATGCCATTGCCCATATCCGTGGTGGAGAATATCTGGGAAGAGAATGGTATGAAGACGGAAAAATGCTGTTTAAGAAAAATACATTCTTTGATTTTATTGATGCCGGAAAATACTTAATCAAAGAGAGCTACACCTCTTCCAGACATTTATATGCGATGGGAGGAAGTGCCGGAGGTCTTTTGGTAGGAGCTGTTGTCAATTATGAGCCTCAGTTATTTAACGGAATTGTAGCACAGGTTCCTTTCGTGGATGTGGTAAGTACTATGCTGGATGATACTATTCCTCTGACAACCGGAGAATATGATGAATGGGGAAATCCGAATGACAAAGAGTACTATCATTATATGAAAGACTATTCTCCCTATGATAATATAGAAGCCAAAGATTATCCTCATATGCTGATCACTACAGGCTTCCATGATTCACAGGTACAATACTGGGAGCCGGCAAAATGGACAGCCAAATTAAGAGAATTAAAAACAGATAATAATATCCTGATCTTTAAAACGGATATGAGTTCCGGGCACGGAGGAGCCAGCGGAAGATTTGAATCTCTCAAAGAAGATGCACTCGAGTATGCTTTTCTTTTGAAAATTGAAGATGCTAAAAATTAGAAAAATGAACGAATCCGAATATTGGAAAAAAATAGAACAGTTCTTTGAAAACCACTTCGGAACTGAAAAAAACCCGCCGATAGAAACTCTTTTATTTTTAATAGGGCTTCAGGAGCTGGGGAGCGGCCAGCAAAAATACACAAAAGAAGACAAGGTTAATTTAATTCATATCGCGGTTTGCAGATTACTGGAACCGTTCGGATATTATAAATTTACTCATTACGAAGACGGATGGCCTCAGTTTGAAAAGCTGGAAGATCTTCCGGAATTAAAACCTAATGAGCAGACTTTACTGATGAAAAAGGCTATTATTCAATATTTTCAGGAGGAAGAATTAATTTGATTCTAAACCTATTGAATAATGATGCATATAAAAAAGACGGGCTAAAGCCCGTCTTTTTTATATGCATCATTGATATATGTATAACTATCCTATAATCTCTTCAAGCTGATTCAGCCCCATTGTAAAACCTCCTTCAAATCCCATCTCCATCATTTTATTCATGATTTCCTGTGACTGATAATAAATGTTTATGGTTATTTTCGTTCCTTCTTCTATTCCGGTAAATCCGATCACCCACTTTGAGCGCGGGGCATTGTCATCAACATTTCCGTTTTCATCACAAAAAGCACTGGTCCAATCAAAGCTCCTATGTTCTGTAATTTCACCATATTTTGACTGGGAATAGGCCTTTTCTCCATTCGGTCCTACCATAGCATACAACCATATTCCGTCTTTTCTGAAATCCTGATTTATAGTTTCACATCTCCAGGGTCTGGGTCCCCACCACTGATCCAGTAATCCGGATTGGGTAAAATAATTCCATACTGTTGAAACATCTGCTTTATAAATTTTCATTACATAGGCAGTATTCGAGTCAAAATCTTTGTTGAAAATGATATTAGATTCCATAAATAATTATTTTTAATAAAGTTAATTCTTTATTTATTGAAAGGACTTTTCATATGACAAGTAAACAATAATTCATAAATAATTGTTAAAAAACAGTCTTTTAAGAAAAAAAATACAATTTTCTGGCGCGTTTTTTGTTTATCAACTCTTAAAATAATTAATTTTAACATTCATTTTTTCAACATATATAAAATTAGATAATGAATAATAAGTTCATCCCAATAATTTCGGTGTTTATGACAATCTCACTGATTGTCTTTGTTACGCTCCAATTTTATTGGCTGAAAGGTTATTACGGCGCGTTAGAACAGGATTTTTCGAACAAAGTCTATACCGTTCTGGAAAACACTTCAAAAAGTATTGAAGAGATTGAAGCGGATAAATACCTGAATAAAGACAATAGAAATACAATTCTTGCCAACAGCAGCCAGCCTTCTTTAACGACTATTCAACAGGTGGAAGATTCCGGCACTCAAAGACAGATCATTTATTCTAAGAATATCATTTCAAAGACTCAGCTTCCTATTTCTCAAAAAGGAGATTCTGTGAAGCTGACCACATTATATACTGATGAAGCAGCCTATAAGATCAAAAAAGATACTACCAACCGGGAACTTCTTACAGCTGATCTTAATAAAGATATTGAGAACGGGGATTATGCCATCAAAGAATTTGTAAAGGTATATGGAAATAACCTCCCTATTGCTAAAAGAGTGGATCCTGTTATTTTGGATTCAGTGATTGCCAAGGAACTGAAAATAAAAGGAATCACGGCAAAATTCGGGTATGGAATTGTAGATCAGAATAATAAGCTCACCAGTATTGCCAATAAGGCCTATAAAGAAAAAAAGGATAACAGTACTTATACATATCCTCTTTTTACGGATACAAAGGACCGTACTTTATATAGTCTTGCTCTGGTATTTCCTAAAAAAGAATATTCACTGGCTATGAACAACTGGCCGATGTTGCTGGGTACTTTCCTTTCACTGCTGACGATTTTGGGAATTTATATTATTTCCATCAATTATATGATGAGACAGAAAAAACTTGCCGAAGTAAAAACCGACTTTATCAACAATATGTCTCATGAATTTAAAACTCCGTTGGCAACGATTTCTGTAGCAACAGACTCTTTAGCAAATGATAAAATTGCCACCAATCCTGATAAAGTAAAATATTATTCGGAACTGATTAAGCAGGAAAATCTGAGGATGAAGAAACAGGTAGAAAATGTTCTCAATATGTCTAAGCTGGAAAGAAACGAAGTCAATCTGTTTCTGAAAGAAACCAATGTAAGGGAACTGATCAAAAAAACAACTGAATCTTTCAACCTGATTGTAGAGCAGAGAAACGGCTCGCTTACTCAAAAGTTTAATGCCACTCATTACACATTTAAAATAGATGAGTTCCATATCTCAAACATGCTGGTCAATTTACTGGACAACGCCAATAAATATTCTCCCGAAGCACCGGAAATTCATGTAGAAACAAGGAATGAGGGACACTGGTATGTTATTGAAGTTTCGGATAAGGGAATGGGAATGGAAACCCAAAATAAGACAAAGATTTTCGAAAAATTCTTCAGAGAAGAAACCGGAAATATACATAATGTAAAAGGACAGGGCTTAGGTCTTTCTTATGTTAAAAAAATTGTAGAATTGCACAAAGGACAGATTATCGTAGACTCTCACAAAGGAAAAGGAAGTACGTTTACGATAAAGCTGCCAATGAGCTAAATAATAAGTAAAAAATCAAATAACAAAATAGAGAAGATAGAGTGAAAAAAGTTCATTCTTAATTATTAATTTTTAATTATTGAAATTATGAGCAACAGAATATTATTAGTAGAGGACGATCAGAGTTTCGGAGCGGTGCTTAAAGATTATTTAACGATCAATAATTTTGAAGTTACCCTTGCAACAGACGGTGAGCAGGGACTTAAAGAATTTACAGAAAATGAATTCGACATCTGCATATTTGACGTAATGATGCCTAAAAAAGACGGGTTTTCATTGGCTGAAGACGTGAAAAAAATTGATAAAAACACTCCGATTATCTTCCTTACGGCAAGAAATATGAGAGAGGATATTCTGAAAGGATATCAGCTGGGAGCTGATGATTATATCACAAAGCCATTTGATACTGAACTTCTTTTATACAAAATCAAAGCAATTCTTCAGAGAAGCTCCACCCTGGAAAATGAAGAGCAGGAACAGTTCAAAATCAGTAATATTTTCTTTGACTCTATGTTGAGACAATTAAAAGTAGGAGATAAAGAATATAAATTATCTCCTAAAGAAAATGAATTATTAAAGCTTCTTTGCATTCATAGAAATGATTTCATGCCGAGAGATCTTGCATTAAGAAAAATCTGGAAGAAAGAAAACTACTTTACGGCAAGAAGTATGGACGTATATATTGCCAAACTTCGTAAACTATTAAAAGACGACGAAGGATTGGAAATCATCAACGTACACGGAGAAGGATTTAGACTTTTGGTAAAAAATTAGTCCTAAAACTACACTATACATGTAAAATTAGCAAAACAATTCAAAATGTTTTGCTAATTTTGTTTTATACCAGAGGATATGAAGAATACATTTATAGGTTTAATCGTCCTAGCGGCATTTAGCATTTCATGTAAAAAGGATGAAAGAGCAACATATATAAAAGAGGCAGATTCACAGCCCGCAGCAACAATCAATACTCCTAAGGCCTCTTTAATGGATCAGGCAGGAATAGCATCCAATCCTAACCCTACTCCTATGGCAACAACTCCGGGAATGAACCCTCCTCACGGGCAACCGGGACACCGGTGTGATATTCCCGTAGGACAGCCCTTAAACAGCGTCTCCTCAAACCCCGTTTCGCAGAATATCAGCGTTGGGAATAATAATGTCATTCAGGTTGATCCTAATGCTGTATCTCCCGGAAAAATAGCGATCGATAATAATGGCCGGCAAATAAAAACGGCTCCCGGAATGAATCCTCCACACGGACAATCCGGTCATCGATGTGATATTCCCGTAGGACAACCTCTGAACAGTAAACCGGTTGCAGTTCAGTCACCGAATATTGTGCAGACTCCGCCACCACCGGTTCCCGCTCCGGCAGAACAAAATCTGGCTATGGGAGAAAAACCTTCTGTAAACCCGGCTCATGGTGAGCCCTGGCATAACTGCGCGGTAAAAGTTGGTGATCCTTTGCCATAAATTTCTTATTTTTGCAGATATGAAGCTGTTTCACCTGCTAACCATAGTTTTTTGTTTAGGAATTTTCTTAGTTCCTAAAGATATTTTCTATGCACAATCTATGCAGGAAACATGCTGTAAGGCAGAATCTAAAAAAAGGGACTGCTGTAAAAACCACTCTTCTACAAAAGACAGCAAAAACGATCACACAAAGTCCTGTAATGATGACTGCTGTTCATCATGTATCGCCTGCTATACTTTTATAGAAACTCCTTTTTCAAAAAATTTACGTCTGGAACTGTCTTATTATAAATCAAATAAGAATCCTCAGTTTCAATACTCAGATCCGTATCTTTCAGATCGTTTAAAGGAAATCTGGCAACCGCCTAAAATAGGTTAATTACTATAGTCTGTTCATTAAATGATTTAATGAACCATCTTTTAATGTAATCTAAACTTTTAAACAAAATGAAATTATATATTTCCAGGTTGATACTTGGTACATTATTCCTATTTACCCAATTTATATCTGCACAGAGCCTTCCAAAAAACCAGTTCAAAGTAAAGGGGAACTGTGAAATGTGCAAAACCAGAATAGAAGGTGCTGCCAAAAAAGCAGGTGCTAAAACAGCAGTATACTCTATTGATCTTCAAACATTAACAATAGAGCCGGGCCGCAATATTTCTACAGATGATATCTTAAAGAAAGTGGCAGATGCCGGTCATGATAATGAGAAATATAAAGCTCCTGATGCTGCCTATGGAGGACTTCCGGGGTGTTGCCACTATGACAGGAATCTTCAGCAAACCCCTACTCCTGCAGATACTCAGGATCAGCATTCTCACAAGAAAGAGAATGAGTTTTATGTAAAAGGAAACTGTGAATCATGTAAAGCCCGAATTGAAAAGGCAGCGCAGGATGCAGGAGCAGATCTTGCAGAATGGAATGCAGAAAAACAGACCGTTGTGCTGAATTTTGACCCTTCAAAAACCTCATCGGATAAAATTTTAAAAAAGATCGCTGATGCAGGCCATGACAACGAAAAGTATAAAGCGTCTGACGCCGTATACAAAAACCTTCCGGGATGTTGCCTGTACGACAGAGAGACTCCTTTTGGTGAAGCTAATCCTAATGTACACGCTGAAGAGGGAACAAAACATGAAGAACATTCCGCTCCGTCTGATCAGTCTCACAGCCAGCATGAAAAAAATATTGACGGAGTTGTGGTAACGGGATCTAAAGCAGCTACTTCTGTAAGCAAAAAAGAAGCAGGCCTTGTTTTTAATATTGATAAAAAAGAATTGTTAAAAGCAGCATGCTGTAATTTATCTGAAAGTTTTGAAACCAATGCAACGGTAGATGTTTCTTTCAGTAATGCGGTAACCGGTACAAAACAGCTGAAAATGCTGGGACTGGATCAGAAGTACACCAGCCTGACAAAAGAACAACTACCTGAGATCAGAGGACTGGCATCTGCTTACGGGCTGAACTTTATTCCCGGGAGATGGATTGAAAGTATCCAGCTGACTAAAGGAGGAAGTACTGTAACGAATGGCTACGAAAGCATTACAGGACAAATCAATACTGAGCTTTTGAAAAATGCGAAAACTCCTGAAACTTCACTGAATCTTTTTGCTGATTTCAACGGAAGAGCGGAAGCCAATATTACCAGTGTTTCTTCTATTAATGATAAATGGTCACAAACCTTCCTTCTCCATGGAAACGGAACTTTCGGAAATACAGATATGAATGATGACGGTTTTCTTGACAGACCAAAGGGAACTCAGATCAATGCAGCTTATCTCCTGAATTATAACGACCTGGAAAAATCAGGATTCGGATCTCATTTCGGAATCAATTTTATCAGAGATGAGAGAACTGCCGGACAAATAGGTTTTGATAAGAAACTGGCTCAGGATAAACAAGCTGCCTATGGTGTAGGAATTGATATCTCAAGATTTCAGGTTTGGAACAAAACAGGCTATGTTTTCAAAGGAAAGCCTTATCAGAGTATAGGATGGATGAACCAATATGTTTACCATCAGCAGGATAGCTTTTTCGGCCTGAGAAATTATAATGGAAAACAACATACCTATTATTCCAATTTAATCTTTGAAAGCATCATAGGAAATACCAACCACAAATACAAAGCCGGTGCAAGTTTCTTATATGACGGTTATGAAGAAACTTATCTTACAGATAATATGAAGAGAAATGAGATGGTTCCCGGTATTTTTGCTGAGTATACTTTAACAGGATTAAAATATACTTTAGTAGCCGGTGCAAGAGCCGATTTTCATAATCTGGCCGGTACTCAGTTTACTCCAAGACTTAATTTCAAGTATGATTTCACGCCGCAGACGATCTTAAGACTTTCTGCAGGAAGAGGATTCCGGACTGCTAATGTTTTTGCGGAAAACCAACAGTATTTTGCATCTAACAGAGCGATTAACATTATATCCAACGGAGGAAATATCTATGGCTTAAAACCTGAAATAGCATGGAACTACGGAGCAAGCTTACAACAGGAATTTAAACTTTTCGGAAGAAAATCAACGGTTATTGCAGATTTTTTCAGAACAGATTTCCAGAATCAGGTATTGGTAGATTTAGACAAATCTCCTCAACAACTTACCTTTTATAACCTTGAGGGAAAATCTTTTGCCAATTCATTCCAGACTCAGTGGGATTTCACCCCTTTTAAAAATTTTGATGTAAGGCTGGCTTATAAATATTATGATGTACAGGCTGACTATATCGGGGGAAGAAGAGAAATTCCTTTTATGGCAAAGCATAGAGGTTTTGTCAACCTAGCCTATGCTACGAATAAAAATGACAATGGCGGATTCTGGAGCTTTGATACCACGTTAAACTGGGTAGGAAAGCAAAGGCTTCCTGATACATCAAGTAACCCTGCGGAGTTTCAGCTGCCTGCGTATTCGGAGTCTTATGCAATATTGAATGCCCAGATCTCAAGGAATTTCAATAAAAAGCTTAGAGCTTACGTAGGTGGAGAAAATCTCACTTCTTACTACCAGAAAAATGCAATTGTGGATTTTAGAAATCCTTTCGGAAATTATTTCGATGGCGGAATGGTATATGCTCCTATTATGAAGGCTAATTTCTATGTAGGGCTGGATGTGACATTCTAAATATATATATATATCAAAAAATAAAACAGCATCAGATTGGTGCTGTTTTTTTAGTGCTCTCTTTTCTGAAAACAGAAAATAATCCTATAAATTTATAAAACAAGCTATGTATTTCGTAAATCTAGTGAACGAACTCTTTTAATATCAATTGATATTAAATATGTTTGTAATGCCTATTCAGGCTCAAAACCCAATATCCGTTCTATTCTTTTTTCCAGTAATTAATTTATATCTTACTCTAATGAACTCAGAATTAACCAATAACAAATTATCAATAAGCACTTTACGTTTATTTTTAAACAATGAAAAATCTCAGTTTAAGAAGGGAGAAGACTTTCTCTGTACTCTTGCCGGTACTCTTTCTGATCTGGACGATTACAGTTTTGAGAGAGGAATTACAGGTTTTGGCTGGCTGGTCTCTTATTTACATTATCATCATTATATCGGCATTGACAGTAATAAAATATTAGAGGATATAGACGATCAGATCTACAGATATACCCTGCATATTATTGCCAGCTCTAAAGATGAAACCGAAACGCTACTGGAAATCTTCAGCTATGCTCTTATACGTCATCTTGACAGAAATCCTCATGATGTACATTACCAAAAATACATTCATCATGAATGTATTACCCTTATAGTGAACATTTTCACTTACTATCTGAAAACCAGCCTGAGTAAAAAAAATCTGTCTTTAAAAGAATTTCATAACTGTTGTAAAATCCTGCTTAAGCTGAGTTTCTGTCTGGAATACATCAAAAAAACAGAATGGAATCTGGCTTTTAAGAAATACCTGATAAACATCACCTCTTTCATCAGACAGAATTATGATCAGAATAGTTATCCTTATGAACAACTTCTTATTCTCTTATTAGCAGCTAAACAAAGAAAAGAAGATCTGGCTGAGACTAAAATTCTGGAACTTATTTTTTCATGCACCAGCTATTCCGGTCATTTTATTTTAGATATTCTTAAAAATCGGTCTCTCAATACAGAGGGCTTAAAGGATCACGAACTTATATTTTTACTAACGAATTATAATATTCCGTTTTTTCAGAATAATTAAGTAGTGTTATTAATTTTATTTAAAAAAAAGCAATTCAAATTAAAATTTTACTATCTTCGCATCAAACATATGTATGAACATACTCACTCAGGAATTCACAATTGATCATAATAGCAAACTTCCTCTGCATGTACAGGTTGAAGAACTTTTCCGTAAGCTAATTAAAATGGAAGCCTATAAAAAAGGAGCGCTATTACCTAAAGAAGTGGATCTTGCGAATTTGTGGGGCGTTTCACGAAATACAATCCGTCAGGCTACCAATAAACTGGAACATGAAGGGTTGATCATTCGTAAAAAGGGTATCGGAACACGAGTTGCCGAGAAGAAAAGTCTGGTAACCGGGCTGGATCACTGGTACAGTTTTACCCGGGAAATGCAGGAAAAGGGAATTCATGTTGTCAATCAGTTATTAAAAACGGCCCTTGAAGAACCGAATGAAAAGATTTGCAATTTCTTTAATTGCCTCCCCGATAAAAAGGTTTTTAAGCTATCGAAACTAAAAGGAGAAGATTCCGGAGATCCGATTGTTTATTTTGAAAGTTATTTTCATCCGAGAATCGATGTTAATAAAAATGATGACTTCAATATGCCGTTGTATAGTATGCTACAGGAAAAGCATGGAGTAATCGTTCATCGTTCCCGTGAAAACATCAGTGCATGTCAGGCCGGTAGTGTAATAGGTAAAAAATTAAAGGTTTCAGCTACTTTTCCTGTACTGAAGCGTGAGCGTTTTGTGTATGATATCAATGGTAAACCTGTAGAATATAATGTTGGCTTCTATCGCTCAGATAAATTTACTTATACTATCGACATTAATAAATCTTCGGAGATTTAATATTGTTTTTTTATCATTTAATATGTTCAAACATTCCAACATATAAACTTTAAAAATGAAACCCATGTATAACAGGTATTTTGTGTTGCTTATGTCTTTTTTGATGACAGGCAATTTTGTATATGCTCAGAAAAAGGTTCCTTATTTTGGGAACATACAGGCAACCAACGGTTATTATCGTGAAATAAGTGGTGAGAATATAGATTATTTCTCTGCTTTTCCCGATCATGCGACCCGTGCTTTGCTGACCCGTACAACAGATGGCACTAAAACTATTGAATGGGAAACAGCTCCGCTACCACAAAAAAATACAGGCTCATATGTATACTTTAACTGGCTGATGTCTCACTCATCAGGAACCAGTGGAGGCCCCCGTAATTTTGATTTATACATCAATGATCAGAAAACCCTAACACTTACCACCTATCCCGCCAATCAACATCCCGACTGGGTATCTAAGGCAGCAGACAGTACTGCCTTTGTTTTTCATCAAACGAAAACAGACGGGCTGAAAGATTCTTACGGTATTGCCTATTTGAGAGTTCCTGTTAATAAGGTATCTCCCGGAAAACCTCTTCGACTGAAGATAGTGGGTCAGGATCAAAATAGCAGGGACTGGATGATGACTTATAAATTTACCTTTCAGGAAAAGATAGAGGCACAATCTACTCCTTTTTTACTAAAAGACGGTAAACGGCTTCTTACCCTTACTACTTTACATTTTGGCCCGGACCAGCAGATAACGGCAACAATAGACCATAAAGACAGCTTTTCTTTTACAATGCCTGATGGTATTAAAACCTTTGATATTCCGGTTTCTCTTTCACCAAAGGGAGGTCATGCAGAACTGATTGTCACCTCAGGAAAAAAAGAACTTTACCGTAAAACCATTCAGGCGGGAGCCGTAGTTCCGCGTACGTTGTATTTTATTCATCATTCTCATACCGATGTGGGGTATTCTCATCTACAGGCAGAAGTAGAAAAAATACATACTCAGAATATTTATGATGCGCTCACCATGATTGAGAAAACAAAGAATTTACCTGAAGAAGCACGCTTTAAATGGAATGTAGAAGCACTCTGGGATGTGGAAAATTTTATGCAGAAGGCAAGTCCGGAAGATAAAAAGGCTTTTGCCAAAGCAGTAAAAGAAGGCGGTATCGGGCTTTCGGCAATGTACGGTAATATTCTGACAGGACTTAGCCAGCCGGAAGAGCTCTTCCATTACACAGAATATGCTCAAAAACTAGAGAAGGAATTCGGTTTTAAAATCAATAGTGCTATGATGTCTGACGTTCCGGGTTTTGCATGGTCGTTGGTTCCGGCACTGGCTTCATCCGGTGTAAAATATTTTTCAAGCGGGCCTAATTATCTGGGAAAAACGAACCCCTATTTAGGAGACCGTGTAGGAAATTTTGTAAAAAGCTGGGGGGATAAGCCGGTCTGGTGGCAATCGCCTTCGGGAAAAGAAAAAATATTATTCTGGACAGCAGGAAGAGGATATTCTTCATGGCATGGGGTACATCCCGGAGATGTATTTGATAACGGACAGAAAAAGATTGCTGAATATCTTGAAGACCTTACCAATACCAATTATCCATATGATATGGTACAATGGCGATATAATATTGTTGCAGATAACGGCCCTATAGATCCTACAGTCTCCAGATTTGTAGATGAATGGAATAAAAAATATGAATCCCCGAAAATCATACTCAGTACCAATGAAAAAATGTTTGAAGTATTTGAAAAAAAATATGGCGATCAGATTCCTGTAGTAAAAGGAGATATCAGCCCTCACTGGGAAGACGGAGCAATGTCTACTGCTAAAGAAGAGGGAATAAACAGAAACAGCAGTTTAAAACTACAGCAACTGACTACCCTCTATTCCATGCTGAACCCCCGTCAGTATGATGCACAACGTTTTTATAAGGCATGGAGAAATGTCATTTTATTTCATGAACATACATGGGGAGCATTCAACAGTATCACTGCTCCTGACCTTCCGTTTGTGAAGGATCAATGGCAGGTAAAAAAACAGTTTTCTCTTGACGGAAGTACTCTTGCAGATCAACTGGAACAAGAATTATTACAGCCTATTACTGATCAGTCTTCTCAAACAATTGCTGTTTATAATACTTCATCCTGGATAAGAACCGGCATTGTTACCATTCCGGGAATAACATCAGGTCATGCAGTTCGGGATGTTTCAGGAAAAATAGTTCCTTTACAAAGACTCCGGGACGGAACCCTGATTTTCTTTGCGAAGAATATTCCGCCATTGGGTTCTTCGGCTTATACTGTGGTTGAAAATAAAATGACGGTTCAAAATCCTTTTTCCATAACCTCCAGTACCATTTCCAATGGAAAAGTGACGGTGACCTGGGATTCCAAAACAGGAAGTATTACTCATTTTACAAATAACAATACCACAAACTATGCTGGAAACTTCAATAATCAGGGGCTAAACAGTTACTGGTATGTTCCGGGAACCAATCCTAAAGAAGCCATATCCAATTCTGATATACAGGTAAAAATATTGGAAAACGGACCTCTCATGGCTAAAATTTCATTAGTATCAGAGGCTCCCGGAGCCAAAAAACTGGAACGCATCATTACATTACTGACAGATAGTGATGAAATTTCTATTGAAAATATTGTTGATAAAAAGCCTGTCCGTACAAAAGAATCTATACATTTTGGTTTTCCTTTTAATACCGAATTCAAAAATATCACGGTAGATGCAGGTTATGGTACGATGAAATATCTTACAGATCAGCTTCCGGGATCCAATATGGATTACTGGTACAGCCGCAGATGGGTAGATGCTTCTTTCGGAGAGAAAGGAATGCAGTGGATGATGCTGGAAACGCCATTAATCGAAGCCGGTGAAATGATTGATGAAAGAATGGCAATTGATAACAGCCATAAAAAATGGAAAGATAAAGGAACTCCCGGCACAACCAGCTGGTTCAGCTATGCTATGAATAATTACTGGCATACCAACTATAAAGCGGATCAGGAAGGACCCGTACACTATCGCTACGCCCTTCGCCCTCACGGCTCTTTTAATCCTATTGAAAATGAAAAATATGCATCAGCCTTTACCCAGCCTCTTATTGCTGTCCCGGTCAAAGAAAAAACGTTCACAAAAGGAAGCCTTTTCCGCATGAATAACGATAAAATTGTGGTAACCAGTGTGACACCACAGGAAGATCAGAGTTTTCTGATCAGACTTTATAATCCTGACGAAAGTGAACAGATCTCTTCTTTCTTGTGGGAACAACTTAAACCTTCGCAGCTGATTTTTGTAAAAACCGGAAAAAGTTTAGCTCCAAACGAAAATTTTAGTTTATCCGGAATGGACGTGGTAGAAATCAAAATAATTCCTTAGCCATTAGAAACCTAGAAACTTTAAACTTTCATAATCGGACTACACTCTAATATAATCAACGTAAAAGATGTCAAAACCAGTAATTGCCATAGATATGGGCGGAACCAAAATTAAAATAGGTATTGTACAAGGTGATAATATTCTTTCCTCTATTTCTATTGATGCAGATTCCGGCAACGGACTCAGAAAAAAACTGCCGCTTATCCAAAAAAATATAGAAGATTTATTAGTGAGGGAAAAACTATCTCTGGATGAAATTGCAGGGCTTGGAATTGCTTCTCCCGGAATTGTAGACAGCATTCAGAAAAGAATTCTTTCTATCGACAAAAAATTTGAAGATGCTCCGGAAACTGATCTTGAAAACTGGTGTCTGCACACTTTTAATCTGCCCTTTTTTATGGAAAATGATGCCCGCTCTGCCTTATTGGGAGAATGGAAATACGGGAATGCAAAAAATTGTGATCATGCTGTACTTATGACATTAGGAACAGGGGTCGGAAGTGCGGCAATAATAGAAGGTCAATTGCTAAGGGGTAAACATTTCACTGCCGGCATATTGGGCGGACATTCCATTATCAATTATAAAGGAAATTCATGTAATTGCGGCGGCAGGGGCTGTGTAGAAACCGAAGCCTCTACCTGGAATCTTGAAACTATAGCAAAATCAAATAAAGTTTTTGCAGAGAGTCGGCTGGCTAAGGCCTCTGTAATTGACTATGAACTGGTCTTTCAGCTGGCTCAGGAGGGAGATGAGGCGGCTTTACAGATTCGGAATCAAAGTTTACAGGCATGGTCTGCATGTGCGATTAATCTCATTCATGCTTATGATCCGGAAATTCTCGTGCTTACGGGAGGAATTCTTGCCAGCAGTTCCCAGATTATTCCTTATATCAGACAACAGACAGAAGCTCATGCGTGGACCCCGTGGGGGAAAGTACATATTGAAAAAGGAAAATTTCCCGGCACAGCAGCTTTATTAGGTATAGCACATCTTACAGGTAATTCATAAACATAAAATAATGAAATCAAATTTTAATAAACACCCTATCGTTAAGATACAAGGACACTCCTGCATCACCGGCTGGGAAGATATTGCAAAACAATTAAAAAAAAATACCCCCGAAACCATCACAATCGAATGTTATCCCGGAGTATTTTTAGAAGAAATCAGAAATTCGGTCCAGAAATTATTACAACCTGACCTGATCATTGATACTTCAGAAGCCATGAAATCTGAAGACGAAATCGCTGTTATGGTACAGAGTTATGTTACTGATGATCCTGTATTTGGTTTTATTACTCCATTGGAGCTGGCGGATTATTTTGACGTTTCCCGGATAGCCTCTGTCAGAAAAAAGATAAATAATACGAAAGGCTGTACAGTCATTATAGGTCCCGGAGCCACTTTAATTTCTGAGCATTCAGACCTTTCCGTTTATGCGGATATGCCCCGTTGGGAAATTCAGATGCGGTTTCGTAATCATACAGCCTGTAATCTGGGGAAATCCAATTTAACAGACTCTTTTGCCTATCGATACAAACATGCCTATTTTGTAGACTGGCGCGTAAGTGACCGCTATAAAAAACAAATCCTTAACTCCTGCCAATGGGTACTGGATACCACCACACCTAATGATCCTAAAATGATTGGTATAAAAACTCTATTTGAGGCGCTTGAGAGAACTGTGCAGCGTCCATTCAGAGTTGTTCCGTTTTTTGATCCGGGACCATGGGGCGGACAATGGTTAAAAGAAGTTTGTGATTTAGACAGAAACCGTCCCAACTATGCATGGGGTTTCGACTGTGTGCCTGAAGAGAATAGTTTGCTATTAGGTTTTGGAGATAAGATAATGGAAATTCCTTCGATCAATCTGGTATTCTTCCGGCCCGAAGCATTACTGGGTAAAAAAGTGTATGAAGGTTTTGGAGACGAATTTCCGATCCGTTTTGATTTCCTGGATACCATGGAAGGCGGTAATCTGAGTCTACAGGTACATCCGCTAAAAGAATATATAAAGGAAAAATTTGGGATGACTTATACTCAGGATGAGAGCTACTATATGCTGGATGCAAAAGAAGGATCCTTTGTCTATCTCGGACTGAAAGAAAATATTGCCCCTGAAGCAATGATGAAAGACCTTGCAGAGGCACAAAACAGCGAAATTCCCTTTGATGCAGAACAATATGTACAAAAATGGCCCGTTCGGAAACATGATCATGTATCCATTCCGGCAGGTACCATACATTGTTCAGGAGCTGATGCTGTAGTTTTGGAAATTAGTGCAACTCCCTATATTTTTACCTTTAAACTTTGGGACTGGAACCGAATGGGACTTGACGGAAAACCGAGGCCCATTTCATTGGAACATGGTAAAAATGTAATCCAGTGGGACCGAACGACTTCATGGACAAAAGAAAATATACTTAGCCTTACAGAGCCTGTAGCCTCTGGGGACGGCTGGAGAGAAGAACGTACCGGCCTGGATGCAATGTCATTTATAGAAACCCGCAGACATTGGTTTACAAAAAAAGTAATTCATCATACGGAAGGAGTTGTTAATGTATTAAATTTGGTAGAAGGCAGAGAAATTATGGTAGAGAGCCCTGATGGTAGTTTCGAGCCTTATATTATTCATTACGCCGAAACTTTTATTGTTCCAGCTCATATAGGAACATACACCATCACTCCTTATGGTGAAAGTACCGGTCAAGAATGTGTAACCATAAAAGCAAGTATCCGTACGGATATGATTGCAGAGAAAGTTTTAAAACAAACAGTATGCAAGAAAGTATAAATTCCAATATTGTTTACAAAGCCACATTGGTAGCCTCTGTAGGTGGTTTATTATTCGGGTATGATACTGCTGTTATTTCGGGAGCTATTGGTTTTATGAAAACCTATTATCATCTTTCTGATGTGATGACCGGCTGGATAGCTTCCTGTGCATTACTGGGTTGTATTGCCGGAGCGATGTACTCCGGAAAACTAAGCGATGCTGTAGGACGTAAAAGAGTATTGATGCTTTCCGCTGTATTATTTACCATTTCATCTGTAGGTACCGCAATAGCACAGGATCTTTGGATCTTTGTTATTTTTCGTATCATCGGCGGCATGGGAATCGGAATCGCATCCATGCTTTCTCCTATGTATATTTCAGAAATGGCACCTGCTGCTATTCGGGGGCGCCTGATCTCTATTTTTCAGCTGGGAATCGTCACAGGAATTCTAATCATTTATTTTGTGAATGCTTATATCGCCGGAATTCATAATGAAAACTGGAATATATCCACAGGCTGGCGATGGATGTTCGGGTCAGGAATTATTCCCTCAGTAATTTTTGTTTTGTTACTGCTCTCTGTACCTGAAAGTCCACGATGGCTCGCCGGGCAACGACGAAATGCAGAGGCACTGGAGATTCTCCGTCACATTAACGGAACTGAAAAAGCTAAGCAGGAACTGGAATCTATTAATGAATTGCTGAAAGACGAAATGCCTTTTTCTTTTGCTGAAGTAAAAGAGACTCAATTTAAGCAACCCCTGATCATTGGCATTTTACTCGCTGTATTTTCACAGATAACAGGAATCAATGCGATTATGTATTATGCGCCTGAAATTTTCAAATCAACAGGTGTAGGTTCCGATTCTGCATTTATGCAAACTATTCTGGTAGGCATTATCAACCTCATCTTTACTTTTGTAGCTATCAGATATGTGGACCACTGGGGAAGAAAGAAACTGCTTCTTCTGGGAGTTTCCGGAATGACAATCTGCCTGTTTATTGTAGGTTTTGCTTTCCATACCCGACAGCAGGGTTATCTTGTTCTTGTGGCGATCCTGGGGTATATTGCCTCCTTTGCCATGTCATTGGGACCGCTAACATTTGTTGTTATTGCAGAAATTTTCCCTGCAAAAGCACGTGCAACGGCGATGTCTGTAGCTACTTTTTTTCTATGGCTTTCTGTATTTCTGGTATCTCAGACCTTTCCCATTCTTATAGGGTCTGTAGGGAATGCCGGTACATTCTGGATGTATATGGCTATTGCTGTACTCACATTCATATTTGTATGGAAGATGATTCCTGAAACCAAAGGAAAAACACTTGAAGAAATTGAAAAAGGGTGGAAAAAAAACAGGCATGGTTAAAATGATCGGGTCACGAACGCATGAATAACCGGGATTCACAGAATTGTGGCCGGAATATAAATACAGCCGGATACAAAATAAAAGACTACCGGCTGTTGGAGAATGTCAAATTTCCGGGACCGATTCCTTTAACAGTCACTTTTTTCCAATGCGGGGGCAAAGCTGTTTTTGCAGCTTTTAAAGAACCTTTTTCATCCATATCTATGCCTGCAAAACCCATCATCACTGCCTGTAAGACTCCTCCTGCGCCCGTTATAAAATAAGGATTATCTCCTTCTTCTGTTTCAGCCAACACCCTGAACGGGGGCAAAAGATTAGGTTCATAAGATTCTTTAAACCATTTATATGCTTGCCTGCCCTCTCCCAGCCTGCTGTATAATAAAGCAAAAATAGCTTTGGTCATTGCCGGAGCTTTCCTATTGGGTATACGTTCCTGATAGTACTGTAAATCTTTTCGGATCTGATCTTTATCCTGGATAACATTCAGCGGATAAGCCAGTAAATTGACATCAGCCTGCTTAATGTCTGCCCCTTTATAAGTATCATGTTCTTTTGTCACTCCATTTTCAAGCTTAGTAAAAATGAGGTTTTCCGCTATTTCGTCCCATTTTTTATTGAACGGAATATTCAGGACTCCGGCTGCTGCATTGGCCCACTTAAGATTTTGTTTTGCTATAGCATTGGTATAGGCATTGTTATCTACATTCTCAGCCCATTCATCAGCTGCTACTACGTTTTTAATGTGGTACTCCTTTCCTTCTTTTTCTACACGGGACTGCCAGAATTCGGCAGTTTTACTTAAAATAGGCCAGCCTTTATCTCTGAGCCAATGTGTATCTTTAGTCATGAGATAATAGTACCATGCGGCAAAAGCCACATCTCCGGTGATATGATGTTCGTACGTTCCCGATAATGCCCAGACCGGTGTTTCTTCTTCTCCCGAAACAGCACTTTCCCATGGAAACATGGCGCCTTTGTAGCCATGCATTCTTGCGTTGGTTTCCGCAGCTTTTATGCGATTAAAACGGTAATTGATCAGTCCTTTTGCCGTTTCCGGATGAAAAAACACTAAGGGTTTGAACATAAACATTTCTGTGTCCCAGAAAATATGCCCGTTGTAACCGGTGCCGCTTAAGCCTACTGGTGAGAGTGAGTAATCGGAACCTTCTCTTGAAAAAGAATACAGATGATATAACATATTGTGAACATCCTGTTGTGCCTGTGGATCCCCTTCTATTTCAATATCTCCCTTCCATAGGTTCTGCCATTCTGCTTCATGTTTTTTATAGAGCTGCTCCGGATTTTGCAAATTAGCGTAGATACTCAGTCTTTCGGCTGTATTGTACGGATCATGAACCTGAGACGATGATACCATTGAGCCAATCAGGGAGAAGGTATAGGTTTCTGATGCTTTTAATTTTCTGACAAACTTCATAAGGTGTGCATCACTGTCTCTGATTTCATGAGAAACCTTTGGCTGGCTGTATTGTTCTTCAGGAAATACAAATGTTGTACTCGCTGCCATTGTAAGAGCTCCTGTCGGACTTTTAGCAACGGAGGTCAGAAGAGGTATGGTAGCATGCGGAGGGCTCACTTCATTATAATTTTGTTGAGAAGGTAAAAATCCCTGTGGGGTTTTAAGATTACTTTCTGCAACGAATGTCAGATCTTTTTTAGGATGAATAGTTACGGTAAGCATTACATTATTCGGGAGATGCCTTAATGCCACATATTGATATTCTACAGAAGCCTGATCTCCATAATCAAAAGTTCCCGAAAAAACAGCTGTTTTAAAATTGATTTCCTGGGTATAGTTGGAGACATTTTTCTGGTTAACCTGCTTCCAGTCAATATATAAATTAAAATCCAGCACATTAAAATTGGAAAGAAAATTACTGGTTCGTCCCCGTCCGTACTGATCGTAAACTCCGGCAAGAATAGCATTTCCTGCTTTCAGAGGTTCTGGTGACGAAATCATCCCGATCATTCCATTTGAAACGGTAACACCGGTATATACATTCGGATTGATCTTCTCAGACCTGATGATCCAGGGATCCTGTGCTGCACAAAATCCAAAGAAACAGGTATATAAAATCGTTACAGCCAGTCTTTTTTTCATTACTTTACAGGTTTTATACTGATGGCAAACCCTCCACCCGGAGCCAGTTTTATTTTTAGTTTTTCGTTGGATTTTATCTGCTGGCGGACAATTTCATAATTTTTCGGATCATGATTCCAACTGGCATTTTTCCCGTCTTTGTAGATAACAGCTTGAAACTTCTGTCCTTTAGGTAGAAATGATAAATCTACGCTTGCTTCTCTTGGGTTTTCATCAGTAATACCGCCTACAAACCATTCATTTTTATTTTTTGCTTTTCTTGCGATGGTAATATAATCTCCGGGTTCTGCTTCCAGAATATAAGATGAATCCCAGTCTACTGCCACATCTTTGATAAACTGGAAGGCATCCGGATATTTTTTGTAATTCTCAATCAGATCAGCCGCCATCTGAAGCGGGCTGTACATGGTAATATAAAGAGCCAGCTGCTTGGTGAGTGTTGTGCTTAATTTTGCTTTATTATTTCCATAAACGGAAAGATCACCTTCAAATATTCCGGGGGTATAATCCATTGGTCCGCCGATCAGCCTTGTAAATGGTAAAATAGTAGTATGGTCCGGTTTGTTGCCGTTGAAAGACTCAAATTCTGTTCCTCTGGCAGATTCCTGTGCAATCCAGTTGGGATAGGTTCTGTGCAGTCCGGTAGGTCGTACGGCTTCATGGGAGTCTACCATAATCTGATACTGAGCAGCTGTTTCGGCAACATATTTATAATGATTTACCATCCATTGCCCGTCATGATATTCACTTCGAGGAATAATAGGACCTACATAACCTGTTTTTACGGCATCATATCCGTTATCTTTCATAAATCTGAACGCGTCTTTCAATTGCCGCTCATAGTCTACAGCTGAAGAGGTAGTTTCATGATGCATAATGATTTTTACGTGTTTGTTTTTTGCATATTCCTGAAGTTCTTTTACATCAAAGTCGGGATATGCCTTGATAAAACTGTAAATATGTTCTTTTCTGTAGGCCTGATTATCTTCCCATCCTTCATTCCATCCTTCTACCAGAACAGCATCAAATCCGTTGGCTGCTGCAAAATCAATATATTCTTTTACATGTTTTGTATTGGCACCATGTTTTCCGTTTGGTTTCAGTGTTTTATAATCTGTTTCTCCGATTCTGATATCCTGATAATCCGAATAGGCCCATGTAGATCCGCCGCCTGTAAAGTATTCCCACCATACTCCGATATATTTGGTAGGTTTGATCCAGGAAGTATCTTCTATTTTACTGGGCTCATTAAGATTTACAATCAGATTGGAAGCCAATATATCTCTGGCATCATCACTGATAATCATTGTACGCCAGGGACTTACGGAACCGGTTTGGATAAACCCTCTTTCTCCGTTTTTATCGGGTGTCAGGTTAGAAGATAAAATGAAATTTTTCTCATCCAGATTCAGGCTCATTGCCGGAAAATTAATCAAAGCGGCTTCATGAATGTTAATATAAATTCCATCCTGAGACTTCAGCATCAACGGAGTCTGTACGGCAAGTCCGGTACTTGGAGCTTTAGCAGCAAGTGGTTCTTTTCTCACCTCATCAATCAGCCCTGAAACTTCGGATAATCTGGAAGTGGTTACCGGAAATTCATTGGTATCATAATCTGCGGGAATCCAGAAAGATTTATAATCTTTTCCAAGATTAAAAGAGGTAAGCTCGTTGCTGATCGTAAAATGTCTTAGCTCGGGCTGAACCGGGAATTCATACCGGAATCCCAATCCGTCATCAAAAAGTCTGAACCGGACGTCAAGTTTCCACCCAGTTTTATTTTGCACCAGATGAACGAGCATCTCATTATAATGATTAGCCACTTCCCTATTGGGGCCCCAAACGGTTTTCCATGTATTATTTTCAGAAGTATAGGTAATATTTGTCACTGTAAATCCGGAAAAATAGGACGTGGAAGGCTTCAGAATAAATCCAAGTTTACTGTCCTTTAATATTGTTTTTCCTTTATACTCAAGGCCATAATAAGGACTTTCTTCTTCCATTTTAAAATTCAGTTTTAATTTGGCATTGGGGGATTCAAGTAATTGTGCATCAACCATTAGCCCGAATACAACAGACATATAAAGGCACAGCATATTTTTTATCATGATCTTCAGTTATTTAGTTGTTTAAACAAAGAGTTTCAGTTCATCCGGAAAAGATGAGAGCTAAAAACACGGATTTCCATATCATTCTGAAATTCAGTCTTATAGAAAAGACTATGTAAGAAATACAGAAACTGAAAAGAAGTATTTTCACCCTTGACATTCACATTACATTTCTTCCCTTCTTCTTCTTTTGAAGGGAAGAAATGAATATGTTTTTATTTTAATTATCTGCCGAAATCATCCTGTACGCGAACGATATCATCTTCATCAGAAGGATTAGAAGCATCAGTATGCTGCCAGATTTCAGCAACCACACCCCAGCCGTCCAGACCAATCAGCCTGTGTCTTTCTCCCTGCTGAAGTTTTACCTGATCTGCCGGATGATATTCTTTCAGTTCTCCTTCTTCATCGGTATTGCTTCTTTTAATTCCTACGCTACCTTCCACCACCTGCCAGATTTCGGCTCTTCTGTGGTGATATTGCCAGCTTAATCTTGCTTCCGGAGCAACGATAAGAATTTTAGGACTTAATTTCCCTCCAATCCTTAAACTATCAACATCAATCCCATCAAAATACTGATTGGCAAAATCCTGCGCCTGATTTTCATCAATCACAAAAAAGCCGCCCCATGGTCTTGTATCATCTTTTGCTGCAATACTGAAACCTTGTGTTGCCAGTATTTTCTCTACTCTATCGAATATTTCTGTTTTTTCTGTACTCATACAGTTGTATTTGTAGGTTAAAATTTATTTTTTTGATTCTTCTTTTGACATTGAATATGGAAAATCTTTTTCCTCGGATCCTCTTTCTTTATTCGGTTTACTATTCATTTTAAAATCCAGAACACTGCCTTTCATCAATTCTGTATGGCTCAGCCAGCTTTTGGAATAAGGCTTCTGGTTTACCTGTAATGATTGTACATAAAGATTATCCTGAGTGTTTTCCGGAGCTTTGATTTCAATTTTTTTACCATTTTCAAGGTGAATAGTGGCCTCTTTGAAAAGTGGCGCTCCTAAAACATACTGATCTGTTGCCGGTGTTACCGGATAAAATCCTAATGCAGAGAAAATATACCATGCGGAGGTCTGTCCGTTATCTTCATCTCCACAATATCCATCAGGAGTAGCCTGATATAATTTATTCATGACCTGTCTTACCCAATATTGTGTTTTATAAGGAGAACCCGCATAGTTGTACAGATAAATCATATGCTGGATAGGCTGGTTACCATGAGCATACTGGCCCATATTCATGATCTGCATCTCTCTGATTTCATGGATTACACTGCCATAATAGCTGTCGTCAAACACAGGCGGCAGTGAGAACACCTCATCCAGTTTAGCTTCAAATTTCTTTTTACCTCCCATCAGTTCTGCAAGACCGTTGATATCCTGGAAAACAGACCACGTATAATGCCAGCTGTTTCCTTCTGTAAAAGCATCTCCCCATTTGAATGGGTTGAAAGGTTTCTGGAAGCTACCGTCTTTATTCCGGCCACGCATCAATCCTGTTTCCCTGTCAAATACGTTTTTGTAATTGTAAGCTCTTTTCTTATAAATATCAATTTCTGAAGCGGGCTTTCCCAATGCTTTCCCCAGTTGATAAATCGAAAAATCATCATAGGCATATTCCAGGGTTCTGGCAGCATTTTCATTAATTTTCACATCATAGGGTACATATCCTAATGTATTGTAATATTCTACTCCTGCACGTCCAACGGCTTCTATCGGGCCCTCATGATTCGCCCCGTGTTTTACGGCCTGCCAAAGAGTTTCCGTATCATATCCTCGAAGTCCTTTGATATAGGCATCTGCCACTACGGAAGCAGAGTTGTTTCCTATCATGATATCAGAATATCCGGGGCTGCTCCATTCCGGCAGAAATCCACCTTCTTTGTAAGCATTGGCGAGCCCTTCCTGCATTTCAACATTGATGCTTGGATATACCAGATTCAGGAAAGGGTATAATGCACGGAAAGTGTCCCAGAATCCGGTTCCGGCAAACATTCTCCCGTTCAGCACCTTACCATTATAGGGGCTCCAGTGTTTTATGGTATTCTGGGCATCAATTTCATATAATTTTTGCGGAAAGAACAGAGTCCTGTACAGGGAGGAATAGAACGTTCTCATTTGCTGGTCCGTACCTCCTTTTACCTCTATTTTCCCTAATGTTTTATTCCAGATATTTTTAGCATCGGTTTTTACCTGTTCAAAATTTTTGTCACCGATTTCTCTTTTAAGGTTCAGTTCAGCCTGTTCAACACTAATAAATGAAGAGGCTACTTTTGCATATACCGATTCTTTATTCTTTAGCTTAAATCCTACAACAGCTCCTGCATGATCGCTGGTTATTTCCAGCTGGCTATTCACAAACTGATCATCTTTCCATCCTTTGGTCAGCTCAAAATCTTTATCAAACTGGATGACGAAATAGTTTTTAAAGTTTTCATATTTCCCGGTTGAATATCTTGTTGTATATCCTAAAATTTTTCTTTCTTTAGGAAGAATTTTAATATAGGAGCCTTTGTTCAGGGCATCAATTACTACATAAGCGCTATCTGTTTTGGGAAAATCAAACTTAAAATAAGAAGCTCTCTCTGTGGGAGTCAGCTCAGTAGTCACATTAATATCAGCAAGATAGACACTGTAGAAATAAGGAGTTGAAACTTCCGCTTTATGACTGAACCAGCTCGCTCTGTCCTCTTCTTTAAATTTTAATTTTCCCACACCCGGCATAATGGTAAAAGCACCGTAATCATTCATCCACGGAGAGGGCTGATGGGTTTGTTTAAAACCTTTTATTTTATCCGCATCATAGGTATAGGCCCATCCGTCACCCATTTTACCCGTCTGCGGAGTCCAGATATTCATTCCCCACGGAAGTCCGACTGCCGGATAGGTATTCCCGTTGGATAAAGAAGGTTTAGACTGGGTTCCCATTAACGGATTTACATAATCTACAGGGGATACATTCTGGCCGAATGCACAGAACTGCAGTACTATAAAGAAAGAAGAAAATAGCGACTTCATCGTATTGTTTTATTATTTATTTAATCTTTTTCAAAGCATAACTGGCTGCTCCTAAAATGGCTGCATCTTCAAAAATAGCAGAAATTTTAACCGGCAGATTTATATTATTCTTTTCTAAATTCTGGGTGAAGCGTTTTTCAAAATAAGGATATGCTTTCGCAATATTGCCTCCAATCACCAGGACTTCGGGTTCATAATGACTTACATATTTCATGACAAATTCTGAAAAAGAATCTGCATATTCATCAAAGATTCTGGTTTGAATTTCGATGGGTTTATCCAGCAGATCTTTCGTTCCTGAGATCAGTTCGCCGGTTAATTCTTTATAATAATTAACAAACCAGCGCGTTGCAAGATAATCTTCAGCAATAGAGTTTTTAAATGGTGAATCCCAAAGATCTTCATCAGTGGCGAAATCTCCGTTATAAAAAGTGGTTCCAAGGCCTGTTCCAAGAGTGATTCCGAAAACTTTTTTAAAATCCTGAACACATCCTCCGAATATTTCTCCTTCCATGAAGGCAGCAGCATCATTTACAAAATGGATCTGATGCTGAGAGACGGATAATCTTTCAGCCAGTTCTTCTTTAATGTTTACCTGATAGATATCGATAAATTTTCCGTGCAGCATCAGAGATATTCCGTTTTCATAATCAAAGGGACCGGGCATGGCAATTCCTATTAAAAGCTTATCTTTCCCAAGATTATATGCTGCTTTTTCCACCGCCGAAACCCATGCTGAAAAGATAACCTCTCTGTTATCAAAAGAATTCACATGCTCCCTTACGTATGTCGAAGAAATAATTTCTTTTTTCCCGGAATCTACCTGAGCTAAGGTAATATGTGATCCGCCGATATCTATTCCTAGTATATTTTGCATTATTTTACTGTATTAACTTCCTAGTTTTTTTACTGAAAAACAGACAAACAAGAATTCATACTTGTCTGTCTGTTTACTATTCAATTTTATTCCGGGGATAATATCCTGTTATCCGGCATATTTAATTCACTATGATTTTACCTGATGATAATACTCTACCCTCTTTTGAAGTAATTTTGTAAAGATAGTTACCAGAAGGTAAATCCTGTGTATTCATCCTATTATTATTTTGATTAATATTTTGTTTTTTAGATAATGCTCCGGAACCGTCATATACAGCTATTTCACTGGCAGAGCTGTCATCAATTCTGAAACTGATATCAGCACCTCTTTTAACCGGGTTCGGATAAACCGCACTTTCCTGTTTGCTGTTCGCATTTACTGATTTTACGGATAAAGAAGACGGACAAGGTACTTCTGTTTTCCAGTTGGTATCTGTCATACTTATTAGTGTGGCATTGTGTGTATTAGAAGTGGCATCTACAGCACCTGTTCCGCTTCCGTCATCCATTTTCCAGTTGGCTTCAAGACTGGCTGATCCCGGTGCTACACTGCACTTATTAGCAAGGACTTCCTGAGCGGTTAATGCTTTCTTCCAGACTCTGAACTCATCCATTGAACCGTTCAGGGTGCGGGAATTATCATAATTTCTCGCCATATAAAGAATTCCGTTTGCCGTAAAATTACCTGTAGCCGTAGTACTTGCATCAAGATTACCATTGACATAGAGTTTCATAGCTGCTCCGTCATAAGTGGCTGCTATATGATACCATGTGTTGGCTGCAAGTGCTGTGTTTCCGTTGAGTTTAACCTGATTAGAACCGAAGCTTAACGTAAACTGCAGTTTATTATTAGCAAGATTAGCATCACCTAGTCTCAATATCGCTGAATTATTATCTGCCACTTCAATTCCGATAATGGATGAGATATAAGGGAATGCGGTTTTGAAAGCACTTACTTTTACCCAGCCTTCGAAAGTTAACGCATTTCCGCTAAGATTAAATTGCCCTGCATTCAGGTACTGAGTGCTTCCGTTGAAGGACAGCGATCTCGGGCCAGGGCTTGTTACAGGGGTATTTCCGCTGTTGAAGGGAGTATCTGCTGAATAGGCACTGGTGGTTGTTCCTCCGCATACGGATTGTATTTTCCAAACATAGTTGGTATTGGCTGTCAGATTCTGAAGGGTATACGTATTCGTTGAAATAGTAGGAACGGTAGTCCAGGTTGTAGCTGCGGCGGTTTTATATTGTAACGTATAGGAAGAAGCGCTTGCTACGGTATCCCAGTTTAATTTAGCCGTAGTTCCGAGAGTATTGGTGGCACTCAGGTTTGACGGGGTTCCACATCCGTTTCCTAAACTAAATCTCGGAGCAAACAGATAGGTACTTTTTGATGTTGAAGAGCAGTTAGATTGTATTCTCCAGTCATAATCCGTATTCATGGTCAGGTTACTGACTGCGATATTGTTTCCGGAATAATTACTGGCAACATTAGTCCATGTGGTTGAACCCACCGGTTTATAATCAATATTATAGGTTTGGGAACCAGTGGAAGTCCAGTTTAAGGTAGCTGAATTTGTAGTAAGGTTACTTACTCCCAGTCCCAATGGCGGATCACAGGTTGCACCCTGCGTCCATGAATAGAGCTGTCCGGTAAGCTGTGTATTCTGATTATAAAGGATATTGGACCCTGTACTTAAATAGCTGGCCATATTGGTTCCGGGCAGATCATACCACATAAAGACTCCATAGCCGTCATTTTTTGAATTCGTTGCCAATGTGGATAATGTGGAAGTAGAGGTATTATTGATCCAGGTTGCGGCAGCGGAAAGTTTGGCTTTAGTAAGTGGGGGTACACTTGGAGCGCTGTAGGTTCCGTAATAGGCATTCCAGCTGTAGTCAATATAATTTCCGGCCTGATCTCCGTTATAGCTCTGTCTTGAAGTCGCAGGGCCCAGATAATAGAATGTGATGAGCTTATCAGGCATTGCTGCTTTAAGTTCCTGCAGCAACATTACGAAAGAGCTGCTGTTCGGCTGTCCCGTCCCGTTATTTCCGTAATCTGCATATTCGTCATCCAGATCAACGCCATCCAACCCGTAGGTATACACGGTATTGGCAATCTGTAGTGCAAAATCTTTTGCTGCTTCTCTGTTCGGGAAATTGGATATTCCGGCTCCCTGGTGATTTCCTAAGAGATCAAGCAAAACCTTGATTCCTTTTTGTTGCAGGGGTTTCACATAAGTGTTTACATCATTCAGTACTTTGGTAACATTATTATTACTGGAGATATACGCCCTGTTTTTGGAAGTATCATAATTGATGTTGGCGGCAAAAATAATAGCGACATCAAAAAGCTGTTTACCGCTGCTCTGCAAAGTATAGGACCCTGCATTCAGCATATTGTTGTTATTCACTTCCACATAGCATATTCCTACCGGATTATTAAGCTGTTGTGCAGTGAGTAGAGAACCCGACTGAAGCATGGCTGCCATCAGTGTAATAAAAAGAGATTTTTTTTTCATTGTATAACTTTTTTGAGGTTTTTTTGGTGTTTGGATTTTGTATAGCATTCCCCTGATATCATTCTTCTTAAAGAAAAATATCGCAGATAAAAGAGGGCAATATAAAATGATGGGCTAGCTCAGTAGCTCAGGATTTTCATTAAAGGTTTTCCATAATAATTCACCCAATAATGTATTCGACCAGGCGAACCATTCTCTGGTGAATTTTTTGTCGTTGTCTTTATGGAAGGACTCATGCATAAAGCCTGTCCCGCCGTGCGTTTTCTGTAAGGTTTCGATACACCATCTGATCTCTCCCTTATCTTTGGTAGTAAGGGCTTTCATAATGATACTCATCGGCCAGATCATATCAAGTCCAATGTGAGGTCCTCCAATCCCTTCTGCCAGTTTCCCTTTAAAGAAAAAAGGATTGTCTTGTGACCACACGTATTTTCTTGTATTTAAATATACCTGATCATCAGCTTTTACAGCATCCAGATAAGGTAATCCCAATAAACTCGGGCAATTGGCATCATCCATCAGGTTGTAGCTTCCAAAGCCATTCACTTCAAATGCATAGATCTGCCCGTACTGAGGATGATTATAGATTCCGTACTTTTTGATGGCTGCCTCTACCTCATCAGCAAGACTGGTAAGCTGCTGGGCCAGTGTTTTATCGTTTTTGATCTGAGACACCATTTCTGCCGCCTGGCGTAGGCTTACCACAGCAAATAAATTGGATGGAATCAGGAATCCGTAAATGGTAGCATCATCACTTGGACGGAACATGGAGCTGATCAGCCCTACAGGCTTTGTCGGATATCCGTAACCTCCCATAGGAACACCATCTGTTGCCCATGATGTGGTACGCTCAAACTGATAAGGTCCCAGATCTTTTTTCCGCTGCTGCTCCGTAAAAGTCTGTAAAGTAAGCTTGATTCCTTTTAACCAGCTATCATCAAAAGGTCGGATATCTCCTGTGGTTTTCCAGAAATGATAAGCAAGGCGGATCGGATAGCATAATGAATCGATTTCCCACTTTCTTTCATGGGTTCCCGGCTTCATATCGGTATGATCATATTCTTTCCATTTACTGATTTTCTGATCATCGTTATAGAAAGCATTCGCATACGGATCTTTCAGAATAAAAGTAGTCTGCTTACGGATAACCCCTGCAATGAGCTTATGAAGTTTTTCATCTTTTTTCGTAAACTGCAGATAAGGGAATACCTGTGCAGAGCTGTCGCGAAGCCACATGGCATCGATATCTCCTGTAATTACGTACGTATCCGGAGTACCGTTCTTTTCACTGTAAAAAACAGTAGTATCTAATGTATTCGGAAAACAGTTTTCAAAAAGCCAGCCCAGTTCTTTATTTTTGACTTTCTTTTTAAAAGCTGCAATAGCACTTTCTACGGATTCACTGGTAAAATGTCTTTTATCTTTAGGAACACGGACAACAGGAAAATCCCCGATAACCAGATTTTTAGCAAAAACATTTTGAGTAAACAGCAATCCGGCTCCTGCCAGTGCACTTGTTTTAATAAAATTTCTCCTTTCCATTGATACTTTTGTTTCGTTTATTTTTTATTAGTCTTATTTTACAGGCTTACTTCCCATTACAAATCTCAGCTCTCCTCCATTCATAATGTCACTGTGATTCAGTTCCCAGCTTTTGTATGCTTTCCCGTTCAGGAACATTTTCTGTACATATATATTTTTATCTGAGATTTTATCTGCTATTACCGTAAAGGTTTTTCCGTTTTCCAGCTGAAGAGAAGCTTTCGGAAACTGCGGAGCACCAATGGCATATACAGGTTTACCCGGAGTTACGGGATAGAATCCTAATGAAGAGAAAATATACCAGGCCGACATTTGTCCGCAGTCTTCATTATTCACAATCCCGTCAGGTTTTGCCGCATACATATTGTCACGGATAAATTTGATCATTTTCTGCGTCTTATAAGGACTTCCTGCATAATTGTACAGATAGGGAACATGATGTCCCGGCTCATCTCCAAATCCTAAAGAACCAATGAATCCTGAAATATCAACGTGTTGTTCTCCCTGCATATTCAGTGCTTCAGTAAAGGTTTTATCCAGCTTTTCTTCAAACCCTTTTTTACCGCCATACAGATCCATCATCTGATCGATCTGATGGGGAACAAAGAAGTCATAAGCCCAGATATTTCCGGAAACCCAGTGCGGCTGTAATTTTTTCCAATCATTCAGAGCAAAATCAGCTATGAATTTCCCGTCTTTCTGTTTGGGCCAGAAATGCTTATTCTCTTTATTGAAAGTATTAAGAAAGTTCATGGAACGTTTCTTATATACTTCTGCCTCTTCTTTTTTACCTAATTTTTCAGCAAGTTGCTGGATACACCAGTCATCATACGCATATTCGAGTGTTGCAGAAACAGAAGCTCCGTTTTCAGAGGGAGTATATCCCAATTTGATATAATCATTAAGACCACCCCCGCCATCACTACTGCTCATTTTATCTGTGAGAGACGCATCTTTCATAGCAGCAAAAGCTTTTTCTGTATCAATCCCCGGTACCCCTTTGGAAATGGCATCCCAGATCACCGATACGCTATGGTAACCCAACATGCAGAAATTATCATATCCGCAGAGTTCCCAGATCGGCATATGATCTTTGCGGTCTGTATATCTGCTGATCAGGGAATTGGCAAATTCCTTGGTATGTTTCTGATCCATGATTGTCAGCAACGGATGGGTTGCTCTGAAACCGTCCCAGTAAGAATAGGTGCTATAGTTTGTAAACCATTTGGTATTCATATTTTCCTGAGCCGCCACATAATCTCCGTTGGTATCCATATATAGATTGGGAGCAATAAAAGTGTGATAAACTCCGGTATAGAAAATTTTTCTCTGATCGTCTGTTCCTCCGGTAACCTGGAATCTTCCGATAAGATCTCTCCATGTTTTCTGAGCGGTTTCTTTTGCTTTCGCAAAGTCTATGTTTTTGGCTTCTTCATCAAAGTTGGCTTGTGCATTTTCTGTACTTATCGGTGATAAAGATACTTTTACCTCGATGCTTTCGTTGTTTTCCGTGGAGAACCGAACAAATGCTTTGGCATCTTTTGCAAGGGCAATTTTTTCGTTATTCTTTGTCTTTCCTTCCGCATAAACACCGTAGGATTTAAATGGTTTCGAAAATTCCATCACGAAATAAGCGAATCGCTTCCCCCCCCAACCGTTGCTGTAACAGTATCCTTTGATCTTGTTATTTCCTTCTACGCTAACCAGTGTGTGATAAATATTTCCGAAAATTTTGTTAGTAGGATCAATAATAATATTGGCTTCCTCTGTTTTGGGAAATGTATATTTATGAAAACCTACTCTTGGAGAGGCCGTAAGCTCCGCTTTAATTCCATAACTGTCCAGCATTACGGAATAATATCCCGGAGAGGCCGTCTCTTTGTCATGACTGAACGTTGAACGATATCCCGTTTCCGGATGATCTTCTGATCCCGGAACCATTTTTACCTGCCCAACAGTTGGCATCACTAAAATATCCCCAAGATCTGCCCATCCCGTTCCGCTCAGGTGATTATGACTGAATCCCATGATCGTTTTGCTGCTGTAATGATAACCGGAACACCAGTCCCAGTCTCCGCTTTTCGTATTCTGATCGGGACTGAGCTGAATCATTCCGAACGGAGTCGTAGCTCCCGGAAACGTATGACCATGTCCTCCTGTCCCTATAAAAGGGTCTACCCAGGACAGAACATCATTCTTATTTTGCTGTGCATTCGCCGTGGAAATCAGGGCAGTAAAAAAACAGATAAGCAATTCTTTTTTCATGATACGAGAGATATCGGACTTTTTTTAAGTTAAAAGTTGGTTTAAAAATATGAAAACCTTAACAAAGATCCCAAAAAGCAGAGAAATTAAGCTGATTAACATAATATTAAAACCTTAGATTCCTTAGATTGAATTCTTTTTCATAAAATCTATAATTTCTGAAATGTATCCAAACGCAATAGCCACTACCGTATCGGCAGCACCATAATACACGGTTACTTTATCTCCTTCAGTTAATGCTGCACAAGGAAAAACCACATTCGGAACATCTCCTGTCAACTCATAAATTTCTGCCGGAGCCAATAAATACGGTTTTGTTCTGTACAATACTTTTGTAGGGTCTTCAAGGTCAAGCAATGCTGCTCCCATTGAATATCTGAACCCTCGGCATGTATTGATTACTCCGTGATAAAAAAGCAGCCATCCTTCTTCCGTCTTAATAGGAACAGGACCTCCGCCGATTTTTGTACACTGCCATGCGCTGTCTTCAAAAGGTGTTACCTTCATTACACAACGATGTTCACCCCAGTATTTCATATCAGGGCTATAGCTGATATAAATATCTCCGAAAGGGGTATGTCCGTTATCACTCGGACGGCTCAGCATTGCGTATTTACCATTGATCTTTTCCGGAAAAAGAACTCCGTTTCTGTTGAAGGGTAAAAATGCATTTTCACACTGAAAAAATTCTTTGAAATCAAATGTATATCCGATTCCGATCGTAGGCCCGTTATATCCGTTACACCATGTGATCCAGTAGCGGTCTTCAATAAAGGTAACACGGGGATCATATTTGTAGTCAGATTCTATCATATCTGTATTTCCGGCCTTCATTTCAATAGGATCATGATTGATATCCCAATGAATTCCGTCTTTACTGAAACCTGCAAAAATATTCATCTGTACCGCTTTGTTATCGCAACGGAATACTCCTGCAAATCCATCCTCAAAAGGAATCACTGCACTGTTGAATATACTGTTGGATGTGGGTATCGCATATCTGTTAATGATCGGGTTTTCGGAAAACCTCCACATGATATCGTTACAACCTTCCGGGCGATCCTGCCATGGGATCATTACTGATTGAGCTGTCATAAAGTATTTTTACTTTTATTTATTTTTAAATGATTCGTATTTGATTTTATTGTTCTTTCTGATCTTCAGCATATGGGAACGGTACCCACAGGGTGACAAGGAATGCAGGAATGGTAGCGACCAATACCCAGATGAAGAATAACTTGTACCCGACCCAGTCACTGATCATTCCGCTGAACATTCCCGGAATCATTACTCCCAGATTCATAATTCCTGTTGCAAATGCATAGTGAGCCGTTTTATGTTTTCCCGGTGCAATCTGTTGCATCATATACAGCATAAGGCCTACAAAGCCAAAGCCATAACCGAAATACTCCACGACAACAGCCACTCCTACCGGCAAAAGGTCAGCCGGCTGATAGTGAGCCAATAAGGCATACACCACAAATGGAATATTAAATGCACAGCACAGCCATATTAAAGATTTTTTCAATCCGCGGGATGAAATAAAATATCCCGCCAGTACAGATCCTAGAATAAACGCTGCCGAGCCATAGGTTCCGTAAATAAGTCCAATATCCGAAGTCGATAGTCCCAATCCTCCTGAAGATCTTGGTGCCTTGAAAAATAAAGGCGCGATTTTAATGGCAAAACCTTCAGCAAAACGGTATAGAATAATGAACAATACAGACCACAGAATATTCTTCTTTGTAAAGAAAGAAGTAATAACTTCCAGCAGTTCTTTACGGATATTTCCTACTGTCTTTTTATCTTTCTGTACAGCCCCTTTATTTTCTTTTGGTAAGATTAAATAATGATAAACCGCCAGTGCAAAAAATAACATAGCATATACAATCATAATGATCATCCATGCATGTGTAACTCCTTTTGTTTTTTCTAAAACCCCTGCAAAATAAACCAAGGCACCACTGCTGATAATCTTGGCTAAATTGTAAAAAGCACCCTGCCATCCGATATACTTCGCCTGTTCCTTATTGGTCAGAAAGCTGATATAAGTTCCATCTGCCACCACATCATGAGTAGCCCCGCAAAAAGCGACTACTGCAAAAAGAGCAATACTGTATTTAAAAAAGTCGTGCAGAGGCAGACTTAATGCAACCAGTGCAAACAAAATTCCTATCGCAAACTGAGTAAAAACAACAAAGAATTTTTTCGTTTTATAGATTTCCAGAAAAGGGCTCCACAGAGGTTTCAGGGTCCATGAAAACATAATAAGAGCTGTCCAGAATGTAATCTGAGAATCCGAAACTCCCATATCCTTATACATAATCCCGGAAACTGCATTAATCGTTACAAAGGGGATTCCCATTGCAAAGTATAAGGTGGATATCCAAAGGATTGGCTGTACTGAACGGGTTTCAGCGTTGTTTTTTCCCATATATAAATAAGATGCTAAAGAAAAAAGAGAACATCTCAACATTGCATTTCAGAACTTAAAACGAAACTATAAATATTGGAGATTACTCTCCTTCTGAAATTTCTTACTGTTAAGATGTCTCTGTATTTTGAGTGATTCTGATTATAATTTTTTATCCCACCATAACTTCGTTCCTCCTGTATCAGCTCCTCCAAGCATTTGTGCAGCCTGCGGATAATTGAAAAGAGATGTTTTTGTATCTGTCGTGAAGGGAATTCTTCGGATCATCACATCAGTACTGATCAGGCCACCGCTATCATTTTGTCTGATTTTAAATAAAACAGGATAGCCGGTTCTCCTCTGCTCTGCCCATGCCTCCGGCCCGTTTGGATAAAGGGACAGCCATTTCTGAGTAATAATCCTTTCCAGTTTTCTTTCCTGAGAATCAGTACTGTTCCAGGCAATAGTGATGGTGCTCAGTTGTGCATCACCGGCATTTATATTATTGGCAGCATTTTTAGGATCAATATAAGGCGCTTCCGTAGATGTTGTATTAGCCAGGTAAGTCATAGCGTCAGCACTTTTACCCCATTCTCCAAAAGATTGTTTTACTCCGTTTTCGTAATTGGTCTGAATATCTCCGGCTCCTGAATACCCTCTCAGAGCAGCTTCAGCTTTCAAAAACCATGTTTCAGCCGCAGTAAATAATTTCATTTTACCGTCTGTTGCAGAGAAATAGTCACCGGTTGCAGATTTTGCTTGTGGCTGAGAAAATCCTCCATAGGTTGTTTTACCGTTAAGCAAATCAATACCCTGTCTTATTCCTATATATTGCCCCTGCACCTGATTGTCTGTTGCCGGAATAGCGTAAGCCGAAAGTCTTGGGTCATGATATCCGTTCATATAGGCCATTAAAGGAGCTCCAATCAGACAGTCTCCCCAGGCATAAATAATAAAACTCAGCTCAGATTGTCCTACACTGATTAATCCGTTATCTGCATTATCTGTAATGAGCCCGGCAGATGAAGCAAATGCTTCTTCAGCATATTGTTTAGATTTAGCCGGATCTGCGTAGCTCATCCTCATAGCCAGTCTTAGTTTAAGAGAGTTTGCTAATTTTGCCCATTGTGCAATATTTCCTCCATACACCAAATCTGCTCTTTTTAATGCTGACTTATCTTCCACATTTTGAGTGGCAGGCATATTATTTACTTTTTGCAGATCTGTAATTGCGGCCGTAAGATCTGCAATAAAGAAGTTGTACGCATCCTGCTGAGAATCAAAGTCGGTAACTCCATTGGCATTAGGTGTTTCATATTTACTGTATACAACAGGTCCATGACTGTCTGAAACTCTGGCTGCCGTAATTACTTTCAGTATCTTTTTCATGGCCAGCGTAGCTGTGAAATCTATTCCCGGATAGTTAAATTTTGCTGCTTTATCGATAGTAATGGAATAATTGAAAATATCCTGCTGTCTGGCGATAATCCTGTTATTCCATCCATCCATCATATAGTAGGTAAGATTATTTTTCCCGCCGTTAAATTGGGTTGCCGTACTAAACATTCCGCTATACATATCTGCACTGAGATTAGGATACAGCTGATAATCTGACTGTAATCCTCTTTGTATAGATTTCAGAGGGTTTACGACAGCAATAAAATCAGCATAGAAATTTTCAGGCCCGCCTGCTTTTTCCTGATTATACTGATCAAAATCGCCGGTACATCCTGAAGCAGAAAACAATACTACTGCTCCGAATACTAATGTTTTAATATGATTGATTTTCATTTTCGTATTGTAAATTAGAAGTTAGCCTTTAATGATAAACCTAGAGATCGGGTAATTGGCACTCCGAATGCATCTACTCCTACCCCGCCCGGTGTATTTCCTGCTACCTGCTCAGGATCAAAAGGAGCTTTTTTATAGAAGAAGAACAGATTCGTTCCTACAAGACTCACAGTTGCATTTTTCATATATTTTGAATTAATATCAAATGTATATGATATAGAAGCCTGGCGTAAACGTACCGTTGTTGCACTATAGATATAGGCTTCATCGATACCTGTTGAATTGTTAATCCCTCCGGTTGCCGAATAATAAGCTTTAGCATCGGTTTTTCCGTTGTATGCCATTCCTGCCTGAGGGGTTCCCGGAGCATACACGGCATTCTGAATCGTTACTCCTCCGGCATCACGGGCATCGGCAGAAGCTTTACTTACTCCGTATAGATCATTGGCTTTTTCCGTAAGAGACAATACCTGTCCTCCGAATTTTCCGTCAATAAGGAAGGAAACTCCCAGTTTACCGATGTTGAATGAGTTATTGAAGCCCAAAATAAATTTAGGATTCGGATTTCCCAGATACCCCAGTTCTCCTGTGGTTGCTAATGGAACTCCATTCTTATCTACTAAGATACGTCCCTGATCATCTCTTTGAAATTTAATTCCGTAAATATCTCCAAAAGATCCGCCCAGTTTCAGTTTGGTATAATTTCCTCCCCCTGTAAGTGAAAAAGGTAATTCTTTTGGAATTCCTAAGATTTCAGGAAACAGCTCCACAATCTTGTTTTTATTTGCGGATGCATTCAACGTAGTTGTCCATCCGAATTTTTCATTATTGAATACTTTATAAGATAAAGAGGATTCAAAACCTGTATTTCGGATTTTCCCTGCATTCACATAATATGATCCTGAATTGATTCCTCCCAGATTAGATGCTATTGTTGTTTCCAGCAACTGATTGGTAGCATTCGAATTATAATAGGTAATATCAAAACTTAATCTGTTATTCAAAAGCCTCAATTCTGTTCCGGCTTCAAATGTTTTGTTAAGTTCAGGTCTTGGAATTAATTCCGGGATGTCTGTAATAAACGAACTTTTTGGATATACAATGATCCCTGCATCTACTCCGTAAGAATATGCTTTGTAATATTCCTGCATTGCATTGGCTATATTAGCAGGCAATCCAAGTCCTACTGTAGCATACGATGCTCTCACTTTCCAGAAATTAATCGTTTGCGGCATCTTGAAAATAGAAGATAATATAGCATTTGCTCCGATAGATTCATAATCAAACCCGGTTCTTCCTGTCAATGCTAAAGTAGAATCCCAGTCATTTCTGAAAGTCATATCTACATAGAACAGGTTTTTATATCCTAATGTTGCGCTGGCAAAGAATGATTGTACCTGTTTCTTAAAAGATGTATAAATATTATGATATCCGTCTCCCTGATCTCTGTTAACATTCCACTGCAGATTACTCAGAGTAAACAGGTTAGGCGCCGCGAGATAAGCATTATCAATCTGTGTTACAGTATTTCTTGTCGTGTTGATACTTCCTCCTACTGTAAAATCTAGACTAATAGATTCGCTCAGCTTAGGACTACCGATCAACAATACGTCTCCATAGGTAGATGAGTTTTCATATACATTTTTAAGCAGCCTTCCGTTAGCACCATTTAATAGTAAGGCAGGATCTGAGTAAGCCGAAATATCTCTCTGACTGTCAGAAGTATTCCAGCTGTAGTTCCCTCTTACTCTTGCAGACAACCATGGATTAATCTGATATGATAAAGCCGCGGAACCATAGAGATTTTTATTATTAACGGTCACCTGGTTTCTGTTCAGTATCCAGTATGGATTCTGTGTTGCCGGGTTTCCTTTGAAGGTACCGTCAGGTTTTATTTCCCACCAGTTTTGAGCAGGCAGGAAACGGGTTTTATTCATATAAAAATAATTATCCGGGCCGTATTGATCAAAATCAACACCTCTTGGCAACCAATACAAACTTGCTAAAGGAGAAAAGGAAGCTCCCGGTGTTTGCCTGTTCTTACTGTTTTGCAGGGAACCTATAAAATTGGCATCCAATGTTAATTTATCATCTAAAAACTTGCTCGAATTTCTGAAAGAGATATTATACTGGTCAAAGTACGACAAAGGTACAACCCCTTTATTAGTAGTATTTCCAATAGAAAAATAGCTTGTTGATTTGTCAGTCCCGGACTGGAAAGAAAGGCTATTCACCCACGTTGTTCCGGTTTGTAAAAAATCTTTTAGGTAATCTTTTGAAGAGCCTTTTGCGCCCCAGCTAAAGATAGATTCTCCCGGAGCCTGGTTCGGTACTGAAGGATCATAAGACAGATAGCTATGTTGTAATTTAGGCAGGCTATATGCTCTTTCCACTGTTAAGCTTGTGTTATATGTGATGGAACTTCTTCCTGCACGTCCTTTCTTAGTGGTAATTAAAATGGCTCCGTTCCCACCGGCGGATCCATACAACGCAGACGCTGAAGCTCCTTTTAAAAAGTTGATACTTTCAATATCATCAGGATTAATAGAGCTTAGCACATCTCCCGGGTCTGGCATAGAAGAGTACGGGCTTATCTCGGCAGATTTCCCTGTTCCGTTCGAAATGGGAATCCCATCAATTACGTACAGTGGCTGGCTGTTGGTAGCTGATTTATTTCCTCTCATAATCACCCTTACGGAGCCTCCTACACCGTTGGTTCTGTTGATCTGGACATTGGAAACTTTTCCATTGATAGAGTTTAAAAGATTGGGAGTTTTCACTTCTGTCAGCTCATCTCCGCCAATCTGCTGACTGGAATACGTCAGAGACCGGGCCTGCCTTTTAATCCCCAAAGAAGTCACAACAACCTCCTGAATATCGGTTGTCTTAGTGGTGTCGGCTGTTTTTTTCTCCTGAGCATTGGCTGCAAGCGAAAAAACGAATAGAACCGGTATAACTGCTTTTCTCATAAGGTTTAGATTAGTTAGATTTATTTGAAAATCAATCACATCACTTTAAATAATTCCTTAGTGTTTAATACAAACTTCTTTTATTTTTTAAGCAAGAATATGCTGTTTATGTATTAAAAAATTTAAAGTTTCGTTAAGATTTAATTCATATTAGCAAATCTAAATTTTGTTGGCAGTCCGATATAATACTATTTTATCATAAAACGATATTATTTTTTCAGCAATTTTAAAAAAACGCAAACAACAAGCTGATTTACAGCAACATAAAACACATAGAAATCTTTATAAAAAAGAGGATTTATTATACTTTTTAATCAAAAAAATAAAATCCGGATTTGCTGATCCGGATTTTAAAACTCTATTTTACCTCTTTATTATTCAATTTTTCTGACGCCTTTAAACTGTTCTTTAAATTCTGTAGGAGTTGTCTTTTTAATGGATTTAAAAACTTTATTAAAATTGGCAATATTATTAAACCCAGCCTCAAAAGCAATTTCAAAAACACTAAGATTTTTTTCCATTAGCCAGCGGGCGGCATAGCCGATTCTTATTTCATTAAGGTAATTCACAAAAGTTTTACCTACCCTTTTTTTAATGAATCTGTTGAAGGTCACATTACTCATGTTCACCAGCGAAGCGGCATCGTCCAATGTAATTTTATTTTCAAAATTCTTATGCACATAGTCATGAACAATCTTCATTTTATCATTGTCCGCAAAAGTTTCCAGCTCTATACTGTAAGAAGACAATAAGATCTTATCTTCAGCCACCGCCAGCTCATTAAGAATCTTCATAATTTCTATGAAAGACTCAAAACTGTTCATTTTGGAGAGATTCAGAAACGAATCTTTTAATTTTTCAGCAGTATCTGTAGAAAATAAAATTCCCCGTATTGAATCTTTCATGAGATTATTAATCGGCTTCAGGATATTTTTTCCCATCAGCGACTGATGGAAGAAATCCTGGTTAAACTGTATGGTGATTTCGTGAGTCTTTCTGTTTTTACATTTATGATTTGCCCAGCAATGCGGCAGATTCGGGCCTACAAGTACTAATTCTATATTTCCTATTTCTCCCGTATGATCACCTATCATTCTTCGATAGCCCTTTCCCTTATAAATAAAATTAATTTCAATTTCCGGATGATAATGGTATGGAAAATCAAAAGAAGCCTTAATCCTGTCAAAAACAAGAAAACTGTCTTCAGGAGAGAGTGGAGTTATTTCCCTCAAAATATTTTCTAATTCATTCATTAATAATTCTTTAAATAAAATTAATGCAATTTTTTACGGTACAAGTCTTTGTAAAAGTGATAAAATAATATCAATGTAAAAAACATATTTTAATTTTTTTCTCTGATAGTATAAGAAGAAAGACTGGTCGGGATCATTTAATCTGGTTGAAACCCCACTTTTTTGTATCTTTAAACTAAAGTTAAAAGTATGGCGCATCCGCTAATTTTTGAAGACCATTATAAAAAACTCGGGCTTGAAACATTTTCAGGGGGAAATCCTAAAGCAATGAATGGAAATCTGTTCAAATCGGATATTAAGGTTTTCTTTATTGCTGCCGGATATGATCTTATGGTAGATTTCAACCATCACCAAACAAAAAAACCTTCTTTATTTTTTATCACCAATCAACAACTGACCATTCAAAAAGGAAAAGAAGAATCCGAATTATTATATTACAACCGGGATTTCTACTGCATCCAGATTCATGATAAAGAAGTTGCCTGCGATGGACTTCTTTTTCATAATGTTTTTGAAATTCCTTTCGTGGAACTGGATCATGAGGAAACTCTTCTTATTAAAAACCTTTTTCAAAATATTAAAAACGAGCTCGAATGGCAGGATTCTTCTGCAGAGGAAATGATACGTACGTATGTAAAACAACTCATCATCCGGGCAACAAGAAAGTGGAAAAAACAAAATCTGGACAATGATCTTATCAAAATTTCGGGCAGTGAACTGGATATTTTCAGAGATTTCAGCAGATATCTGGAAATCCACTTCAGAGAAAAACACCATGTAGCAGATTATGCTGATATGCTTCATGTTGCTCCCAAAACCTTAACCCATAAGTTTAAAAACCTACAGCTGGATTCTCCGAATCAGTTGATTATCAACAGAATTTTATTAGAAGCCAAAAGACTTCTTTTCTACACAGACAAACCCGTTAAAGAAATAGCCTATGATCTCGGATATGAAGACCCTGCCTATTTTAACAGATTATTTACCCATAAAACGGGAAGCACACCGGCAAGTTTTAAAAAAAATTATACCTCGGGAAAAAAGTACAATTTTTAAAGCTCTTTATCTATTGAAACAGACCTATGACCGATTTATCTTTGTAACATCAAAACCAACCCATATTAATAATAAAAAACAAACATTATGAGACGTAACGCAACAGCCGTTTGGAACGGTACTATCAAAGAAGGAAAAGGACATTTAACGACTCAAAGTACAACTTTAAACCAGACTCAATATTCTTTCAACAGCCGTTTTGCAGATGGTGTGGGAACAAATCCCGAAGAATTACTGGCAGCAGCACATGCAGGATGCTTTACCATGAAATTAGATGCAGAACTGTCTCAGGCAGGTTATAATCCTGAAGAATTAAAAACAACTTCTGTGATTAGTCTTGATCCTAATATTGGAAAAATTACAAAATCTGAACTGACTTTAACCGCTAAGGTTCCCGGAATTTCAGAAGAAGAATTTCAGAAATTTGCTAAAATTGCGGAAGAAGGATGTCCTGTAAGCGCAGCATTCAACTTTGAAATTACCCTGAATGCCACTTTAGAAAACTAAGCATTCCCATACATCATATATTAAATCTGGGTTTTTATTGACTCAGATTTAATTTTTTCCATAAAATATACCGAGTGGTATATTTTTGTATATTTGCAGGAGAAATAGTAATCATCATGTCGAAAGCAGAAAAAACGAAACAGCATATTATTGAGAAAACGGCCACCTTATTTAATACAAAAGGCTATATTGCTACCTCTCTGTCTGATATTACTGAAGCAACAGGGCTTACAAAAGGAAGTATTTACGGAAATTTTGAAAATAAAGATGAAGTGGCCATTGAGGTATATAAATATAATGCTGACTTGCTGGGCCAAACACTCAGTCGTTCTTTCGGGGAAGAGTTTCCGGCTTCAAAGGACAAACTTCATGCTTTTGTCACCTTCTACAGAAAAAACTGGCAGACCGTCTTTGCCAATGGAGGCTGCCCGCTGATGAATGCTGCAACAGAAGCTGATGATTCTTTTCCGGCCCTTAAAATACAGGTCAGACATTCCTTTGAGATCTGGATGAAAAAAATTGCCGAAGTGATTATTCAGGGACAAAAAAAAGGTGAAATCCATCAAGAGATTGATGCAAACCGATATGCATCTCTATTTATTATGCTCATTGAAGGCGGAATTCTGCTTTCAAAAACCATGGGTGACCAAAGATTTCTTTATCATGCATTAGACAAGGTTACCCATATTATTGATCACGAATTAATTATTCTTCCATCATAAATTTTATACTATGGAAACAAAAAGAGTGGCGATTGTAGGATACAACAGAATCCCGTTTGCCAGAATGAATACCGATTACTCAGAACAGGGAAATCAGGATCTCCTGCTGGCTTCTCTTAACGGATTGATTGACCGTTATCATTTAAAAGGCAAACGCCTCGGAGAAGTAGCCGGGGGAGCCGTTATTAAACATATCTCTGAGAGTAACCTCATCAGGGAAACTGTGATGAATACAGCTCTGGATCCTGCTACTCCTGCCTGTGATTTACAACAAGCCTGTGATACAGGAATTGAAGCTGCTATTTATATCGGAAACAAAATAGCTTTAGGACAGATTGAAAGCGGAATTGCCTGTGGTGTTGAAGCCATGAGCAATATTCCTTTTGAATCTTCAGTAAAGCTAAGAAAAGCCTTACTGAAAGCCAATAAAGAAAAATCAGCATTCGGAAAATTAAAACATCTGCTGAGCCCCGGATTAAAAGACTGGATGCCTGTCCCTTACAAAGGTCAGGAACCGAAGACCGGGCTCGTGATGGGAGAACATACCGAAATTACGGCAAAATATTATTCGATTACCAGAGAAGAACAGGATGAATTAGCTTTTAAAAGTCATCGGAATATGGCTAAAGCCTATGATGAAGGGTTCTTTGATGATATGATGACGCCTGCTTTCGGACTGGATAAAGATAATAACCTGCGCCGCGATACCAGTTTAGAAAAACTATCACAGCTAAAACCTGCTTTTGATAAACAGAACGGAACTTTAACAGCTGGAAATTCAACACCATTTACAGACGGTGCTTCCGCTATTTTACTCGCCAGCGAAGAATGGGCAAATGCCAATAACCTTCCTGTATTGGCTTATATTACTTTTTCAGAACTGGCAGGAATAGAATATGTTGAAAATAAACAGAATCTGCTGTTAGCACCGGTTTTTGCTGCGGAAAGAATGCTTAAAAAAGCCGGAATGAATCTGGAAGATTTCGATTATTATGAAATCCATGAAGCGTTCGCTGCACAGGTTCTGGCTACCCTGAAAATTTGGGAAAACGAAGATCTTGCTAAAAAATTCGGACTGGAAAAAGCACTTGGAAAAATAGACAGAAGCAAGCTTAATGTAAAAGGGGGAAGCCTTGCAACGGCTCATCCGTTTGCAGCCACCGGCGGAAGAATTATCGCAACATTGGCTAAACTTATTCATGAAAAAGGCAGCGGAAAAGGCTTTATTTCCATTTGTGCCGCACGCGGACAGGGAATCACCATGATTCTAGAAAAATAGGATCTTCCCTATAAAAAGTTTTCTAAAGGCAATTTTTCTTTTATTATGCTTCAAATAATACCTCTAAAATTTGTCTACAGCGGAAGAAAAATGATAATATTGCAAGCGAAAACTAAATGATAAAAAAGAGAACCCCAACGAAACATAGGGTAAACCGGGTTTATCCTATTGAAATCTTATCTATTTAAAATTAGTAACTACGTATGAAAAGAGTTGTCATTACAGGATTAGGCGCAGTGACGCCTTTGGGAAATAATGTCGAAGATTTTTGGCAAAACAGTATTAAAGGAGTCAGCGGTGCAGGATTAATTACTTATTTCGATACAGAGAAGTTTAAGGTACATTTTGCCTGCGAGGTAAAGAATTTTGATCCTAAGGTTTACCTGACTCATAATGAAATTAAGAGAAGTGACCTGTTTACACAATATGCGATGTATGCTTCTTCAGAAGCAATTCAGGATTCCGGCTTGGAGCTGGAAAAAATGAATCCTTTCGATACCGGAGTAATCTGGGGAACCGGACAAGGAGGAATGTGGACTTTTGAAAAAGAGGTTATGGATTTCGCACAAGGTGACGGCACCCCGCGTTTCAACCCATTTTTCGTTCCTAAATTTATTGCCAATATGGCATCGGGAATGATTTCCATGAAATACGGTCTTCAGGGAATCAACTACACCACAGTTTCAGCATGTGCTACAGGAAACACAGCATTAATGGATGCTTTCAACTATATCCGTCTTGGAAAAGCGAAAGTAATCATCAGTGGTGGTTCTGAAGCCGCTATTACTCCGGCTTCCATAGGGGGATTCTCTATTATGAAAGCAATGTCTACCAGAAATGATGATTTCGCTTCAGCCAGCCGTCCTTATGATGCAGACAGAGACGGTTTTGTTATGGGTGAAGGTGCAGGAGCATTAGTTCTTGAAGAATATGAACACGCAGTAGCGAGAGGCGCAAAAATCTATGCAGAATTAGCAGGGGCAGCAATGACTGCAGATGCTTATCATATGACCGCACCTCATCCGGAAGGAGTTGGAGCGATCAAAGCGATGCAATTAGCTGTGAAAGAAGCAGGTGTCAACATGGAAGATATAGATTATATTAATCCACATGCCACTTCTACGCCACTGGGAGATTTAATTGAACTGAAAGCAATCAATGCTGCTTTTAAAGGAAGCAAAAATCTTGATATCAGTGCTACAAAATCTATGACAGGACATTTATTAGGTGCTGCAGGCGCTGTGGAGGCCATCCTTTCGATCAAAGCTATTCAACATAGTATTATCCCGCCAACGATCAATCTTCATCATATTGATGAGAATATTCCACAGGATATTAATATTGTTTTTGGAGAGGCAAAGGAAAAAGAGATCAATTTTGCATTGAGCAATGCCTTCGGATTTGGAGGCCATAATGCTACTGTAGTTTTCAAAAAGTTTAGATAATCCTGAAACAAAAATAATCTTTAATCCTTGTGTCTTACACAGGGATTTTTTTATTTCAAGAAACATTATTCCGGCATACATCCTAAAAAAGCAGCCCAACCGGCTGCTTCAAAAACATAACGAATCTATATATACTCTGTAAAAAGAGCTGTATTAAAAACTATTGCGCATCAGGCACGAAAAAATCGTCGGCATTTTCTGAAATCGGAATATAAAGCCTTTCCCATTCTTTACTTTTCACCATATCCCAGCTATGCCCTGTTCCTTTAAGATCTTCAGCAAGAAGCACCACCCCCGGCTTAATGATAAAAGTAGAACCATCGGTTACTTTAAATCTGATATTCCCTTTGATGGTGATCACATATTGCCTTCTGGGTGCAGGATGGGCATTTTTTTCCCACTCTTCGGTCTTATTGCTCATCCAGAAAGTGGTCGTATTCATGTGTTTAAGCGTCGGAATCTTTCCTTTTTCGAAAGAACATGAGCCATCCGGATTATTAATTAACCGTATGGCAGGAATAAACGCTGTAGATTCTTCCGGGGTTACACTTACATTTTTATGGTTTTTATGCTGTCCATTCATAAACCCTAAGTTACTTAATGCTAAAACAAGGCTTAGCCCTTTAATGATATTTTTCATTATAAATTTAAATTTTATTTTTAATTATATATGGTATCGTGAACCAACATTCTATCAAAGAATGGTTTATATTTTTGAACCAATGCAAGATGTTCAGGAAGCTGGCCATAAGCTTCCAGTTCTTCCAGGCTGTCAAATTCCATAGAGGCATTATAGGTGAATGTATTATCCAGAACATTTCTCGGGCTGGATGCTGCAGGCTTTCCATAACGCAGATTTTTCTGATAGGGAAGTTTTTTAAGACCTTCAAAAAAATTTTCAAAATCTTTAATCTCTGAGGCTGAAAGATCTTTTTTCAGCCAGAATAGCAAATAATGGAAGTACACTTTTTTCTTTTTTATAGGGTTAAACATCGGCAAAGCAGAGGCTAACATATTTCCGGAAACAACTAACAAAGCTGAAGCCTGTACTGAACTGAATAAAAATTTTCTTCTTTCCATAGTCGGTTATTTTTAGTTAAAATCTATTCTGTATTTAAGGACAAACTGCCATTTTCTATCGGAAACGACTGCATTATTCGAAGGATCGTTCATATATACGGGTCTGTTCTGGGCATCGAAGGTTAATCTGGATGACATTCCGTTCATAAGCAATGATATTCCGGCATCATAGACAACAGCATTATCGTGAAGCCCTTTTAAGTCGGACAGCTGAATTCCCACCGCAGGCTGAAGCTGAAGGTTTTTCTTTTCTTTATCTAAATAAGGAAGGGTTCCTCCTAATTGTACATAATAAGTATTTCCTGTTCCTATAACCGGCATTGCATTTCCTGCACCATTGAGACTGGCTTGTGTAACATCTACCGAAGTTGCGGGATTATTCGTCCCTACATAACGGATATAATTAGGACCATAGTCATTATGCATCGCCATTCCATATGCACTTATTGACGTTCCTTTCTCTTTATTTAAAGGAGCATCATAAAATAGGTCTACCGCAAAGCTCTTCATATCATCATTCACGGTATTTTTAGCAGCATCTTTATGCCATAAAGCATTGTGGATATAATCAAAACCAGCTCCTAAGCTCAGTACATTCTTTTTCCCTACATAGGTTCCTGAATTAAAAGGTGTTGAAATATTTTCTTTATCAAAAAAAGCATATCTGAAATACCCGGAGAAGTCTTTGCCTGGAGAATTCTTACTGAAAGTCGCTACATCAAATTTAGGATCTGAAGTCGCCATACTATAAGGATCAGCAACAACCAATCGATAATCAAATCTTCCCAGCTGACCTTTCACATATGCACTCAGCTCACGTACCGTATAATCAGTAGCACCTGCGTTAGCTGTTGCATAAGCGGGCAAATCATAAAGTAATGTATTTAAAGGACCGGTAGTAAATCTTGAAAGTCCTCTCCATGTAGAACGTCCTGCCCCGAAAGCGATTTTATCACTGAAAGAATATTCCGCATAAGCATCCAGTAGATCAAAGTAATTACTTGCTTTTGCATTGACATTGACATTGGTGGTTCCGCCCTGTAGAACAAACATTAATTTTTCAGTAGGCTTATAGGTCATTTTTACACGAACTCTGCGAAGAGAAAGATCAGAGGCATCTGATTTAGCTTCGTTGTTGATAAGACTTCCCGGATTAAGCTGAGCATATCTTGCCCATAATTCTGCATAACCACTTAAAGAGATATAGCGTGAATGTTCATCATTAAAATAATGGGTCAATCCCGGATTATTAAAGTCATTTTTTTTCTGAGCTTCTAATTTCCCCGTGATTCCTAACAGGGCCAATAAAGCGATTCCCGTGCTGAAAGATCTTGTCTTCATATTTTTCTGTTCTAATCTTTTTTGTTGATTTCAACGGGACAAAATTAGATCGGGAAGCTCCCCTCCGTTATTAGAAATCTATTAGAAACCTTTTAGAAAACTATTAAAAGCGTTAATCTGCTACCATAAAAAGAAAATAAGAAATACCTTTGCAAAGGGCTTTAGGAAAGCTGGAAATCAATATTTTAAAAACAAAATACCGAACTGAATATCAGCCTTCAATCCTGTAATATTTCCTTATGAGAATTTTAATAATAGAAGATAATTCACGAGTTTCAAGTCTGTTAAAGCGCGGGTTAGAAAGCCAGAGCTATCAGGTATATATTTCTGAAGATGCGGAGGATGCTATTGCGCTGCTTGGTAAACTAACTTTTGATCTGGCTATTACAGATATTATGCTTCCTAAAATGAATGGTATAGACTTGTGTAAATTCGTTAAACAGAAATATCCAGATTTACCGATTATCATGCTTACTGCATTGGGAACCATTGATGAGAAAGTAGAAGGATTTGATGCCGGAGCGGATGACTATATGGTAAAACCATTTGAAATACGAGAGCTTTTTGTCAGAATAAAAGCCATTCTTCAAAGAAGCTCAAATAAGAACAGAGAAACCTATCTCAGTGATCTGGAATATCATGATCTTAAGATTAATAGAAAAATTAATCGGGTCTTCAGAAATAATGAAGAAATAGAACTTACTCCAAAAGAATTCAAACTTCTGGTCTTTCTCGTAAGTAATGCTGAAAGAATTCTCACCCGTGAAGAAATTGCAGATAATGTATGGGGCAATCATTTTGATACGGGAACCAACTATATTGATGTGTACATTGCCTACTTACGAAAAAAAATAGACAAGAATTTTGATACTAAACTTATTCACACCAAACCGGGTGTAGGATTTATTTTTGCTTCACAATTATGAAAATAGCCACCAGAACAGCATTAATTTACGCCATTCTCACCGCAGGCATTCTCTTTATGTTTGCTTATGTACTGTATGTTGTCTCTGAAAAAAACAGGGAAGATGAGTTTAATGATCGTTTGGGATATAAAGTCATCTGGCGTTCTGAGTTTATTTTTGATGTCCGGATCAGTGATGAAAAAATCCGTGAACTGCATCAAAGAAACCAGAGATTATTGAATGAGGCTGATATCAGCGTTTATAACAGTAAAAAAGAGTTGACCTTTACAGATATTCCCCCATTGAAAAGCAATGAAAAGTATCTTGATAAAATCATTAAATCCAATAAAAATAGAATATTCTGGCAGCAAGGTGACCGCCAATACATTGCTATTAAATTCAAATCAGCTGGGGAAGATTATTATATCATCGGAAGTGCTGTAGATGTAACAGGAAATGCCCATATAGCAGAGTTTAAAAAAGATATTATCATCATTTATATCAGCTCGGTTATTGTTATTTTTATCATCGGGTTTCTTTTTTCCTACTATACTTTAAAACCTTTAAAAGATATCATTCTTCAAATCCGCGATATTTCAGAACATAATCTCAACCAACGCCTTGATGTTCCGAAGGCCAAAGATGAAATTTACGAGCTTACAGAAACTTTTAACTCCACTTTTAACAGGCTGGAGAAGTCATTTAATAATCATAAACAATTTGTGACGACCATTTCTCATGAATTCCGCACTCCGCTTTCTACCCTGATTGCAGAGCTGGAGCTGGCAAAAGAATTGAATGTAACATTGGATGATTATAAACTTTCCATTGATAATGCGCTTCAGGATGCCAATGATGCTTCAGAACTTTCATCGGCACTTTTAGATTTCGCAAGAGCCAGTTATGACGTTTCACAAATCAGTTTTACTAATATCCGTTTAGATGAAATCTTGGCAGAAGCCAAACTGGCACTGATCAAAAAAAACACCCATTATAAAATCGGAATCAATTATATCAGTAATGATGAAGAGGAAAGCAATTACGATGGGTATGGTAACCCTTATCTATTACAGGTTGCTTTTTCAAATCTTATGGAAAATGCCTGTAAATACTCCAAAGATAAAGGCTGCCGGGTAGAAATTGAAGCACACCGCTCGTCGGTAAAAATTCGTTTTGTAGATTACGGAGTTGGCATATCAGAACAGGATCTCACAAAAATATTTGAATTGTTTTACAGAGGTTCCAATAAAAACTTTGAAAAGGGAAACGGAATCGGATTATCTATTGTGAAAAGAATTGTAGAAATTCATGAAGGAAACCTGTATGTAGACTCTGAGATTTCTCAGGGAAGTACATTTACCATAGAATTCTCTTCTAAAAATAAAAAAGCAGTCTGATCAGACTGCTTTTTCGTTTATGCTTTTAACCATTCCGAAGAGGAAAGGTAATTTTGATCAGGATAATAGATGAATAATAAATTTCTGCCTTTTATCGTATTAATCATTGCTTGTGACAGTTCTCTGGGTACTGCAGGACAGCCCCAGCTTCTTCCGATTCTTTTGTGTACTGCGGCAAATGCATCACTTACATAATCTGCTCCATGCATCACAATAGCTCTTTTATACGCTGCATCATTAAATCCTTTATCCATTCCTAATAATCTCAACGAATACCCGTTATCTCCCTGATACGTTGCATCTGTGATATAAAATCCCATGCTGCTCTGTCGCGAACTTTCCGTGTTAGAAAAATTCGTGGCAAATTCTTCGCCTGTATTTTTACCGTGGGCAACCAATGAGTTGAACAGTACTTTTTTGTCGTTAAGATCAATAATCCAAAGTCTTTTAGTATTGGAAGACATAGAAAAATCGCAAACAGTTAATAAATGAGACTCGTCCGTAAGCAGTCCTGCTTTCTTTAGATTTTCAAGTCCTGTTAATGCTTTCGAAAAAACTTCATAGTTCAGTTCATGTTCAGGATCAAATTCAATGGTTTTGTATAATGCTTCTGCCGAAGATACTGCTGTAGTATTACTCTTCTCAGATTTCGTGTCTGTTACTCTTTCTGTTTTTGTTGTGGTGATACTTACACTCTTTACCTCTGCTCTCGGAGAAATGTAGAATGAAGTCGTCACCATGTAAAGAAGGCCTATTACGCCATAAAATCCTTTCATTCAATAATATATTAGTACCAAATTAGTGGGGCAAAATTATAAAAACATCGCTATCAGCCACTTATAAGTCTACAAAGTTTAACTGAATTTAAGAAACTTTAACGTCCTGATTCTGTGAAATAAAGCTCATTATTTCACAGAATCGCCAACAAATTCCAGGCTGATAGAATTCATACAATACCTCAATCCTGTGGGTTTTGGACCATCATCAAACACGTGCCCCAAATGGGAATCACATCTCTTGCAAAGTACTTCTACTCTTTCCATTCCGTAGGTCTGATCTCTTTTATAATATACGCCTTCTTTATCAGCTTCAAAGAAGCTTGGCCATCCACAACTGCTGGAAAATTTTGAAGTGGAACGGAATAAATGATTACCACAAACAGCACAGTAATAATCTCCTAACTCATCAAACTCATTATATTTTCCAGTAAAAGCCCTTTCCGTTGCCGCTTCTCTAGCAATTGCATAAAGGTCCGGGGCAAGTATTTTTTTCCATTCGCTATTGGGGATATTCAGTTTCGTAGTATCTGTTCTTGAGTAATATGGATTGCTTTTTGCTTCTTTATTTTCCATAGAAGTAATTTTAATAGGTTGCTGTTTCTGCGTACATCCCTGCAGAAGAATTAATATAATGGCTGAAAATAAAAATTTCATCAAAATTTTAAATGTCTTATATCTTAGCCACAAAACAAACATGTAAGGGAGCTAAACTCTTTACAATAAAACTTTTGCGTCTTTTGTGGTTCAAATATTGGATGATTTGATAACCAAATTTAGTAAATTTGAGAATATGAATGACGAAGCAAAAAGAAAACAACTTAGAAAATATAAGGCATTTGCCACCGGATTATTTGTTCTGATGGCGGTTATTTTCATTGTTACGACGGTTCTTCAAAAGTCCAGCAATTCTCACTGGATTGGCTATGTACGGGCTTTTGCAGAAGCGGCTATGGTAGGAGCATTAGCAGACTGGTTTGCAGTTACGGCCTTATTCCGTCATCCGTTGGGACTTCCGATTCCCCATACCAATCTGATTGAAAACAGTAAGCAGAAATTGGGTGATAACCTGGGAAGCTTCGTGGTGAGTAATTTTCTTTCTCCTCAAAATATCCGTCCCTACATTCAAAGAATCAGGGTTTCAAACTTTGTGGGGGAATGGCTTGGTAAAGAAAAAAATCAGGATATTCTGATCCGAAATCTGTCGGATATTGTTCTGGACATTCTCAATAAACTGGATGATTCCACTGTGAGTCAGTTTATCAGCAAAAAAGTGTCAGAAATGACCGATGGTATCAAACTGAATAAAGTGGTGGGCAACGGGATCAATTATATCCTGGAAAAAAATGACCATCAGAGAATCATCACCAATCTTTCCAAACAGATCAAAGAATACATTATTCAGAATGATGAAATGATCAAAGATCGGGTGAAAAAAGGAAGTTACACTTTCATTCCATCTTTTGTTGACAATAAAATTGCTGATAAAATAGCAGACGGTTTATCTGATTTTTTCAAAGAAATAGAGGAAGATCCCAACCATGAAGTAAGAGCCTTAATCACTCAAAAAATTTATGAATTTTCAGTTGATCTTAAAGAAGATCCGAAATGGGACGAAGAGTTTAAAACCATTAAAAACGGTCTTCTTAAAAATGATAAACTCGATGAATATTCCAATGACATCTGGGTTTCTATCAAAAGAACCCTTATGAAAGAACTTCAGGAGGATCAGTCTGCTCTGAAAGGTTATCTTTCTAAAAATCTGAATGAGTTTTCACAAAATTTAAAAACAGATGAAAATCTTCAGAATAAAATTGACCATTGGGTTCGGGTAACCGCTTATAAATATATTCTGAAAAACACTCATCAGTTCGGAAACCTCATCAGTACCACTGTAGGGAATTGGCAAGGTAAAGAATTAAGTGAAAAACTGGAACTGGAAGTAGGAAAAGATCTTCAGTTTATCCGTGTGAACGGAACTTTAGTGGGAGGTCTGGTAGGTTTAATTATATACACCATTTCTCATTTCTTTATTTAAAAACCGAAACACAACCATGAAAAAACTCCTTATTGCTCTCTTTCTTTCCTTTTTCCTTTCCGGTAAAAGTCAAAAGATTGAATTAAAAGCAGTCACAGATTCTTCCCAAGTCTTTAAAGGCGAGATTGCAGGAGTTCCTGTAACCTTTCAGCTTCGTTATACAGGCATTATAGACTGTGATCAGTATCAGCATTATGTAGACGGCTGGTACTATTACGACAAATACCAGAAGAAAATTCCTTTAACCGGCATCTACGATTTTTATGGCAATATGTATTTGTATAACTTTGGGAATAGGCAAAAGATGAATTCTAAAATTTTCAAGGAACAAATCACCTCCCGAAAGGCCATAGAACAAACTCATGAAATCGCACAAAAACTGGCTCCTCAGGAGTCTGTTATATTCGGACAACCTGTACCAAAAGAAAATACAGTCTCAGGAAATTTTTATCATAATAAAAAAGTGCTTTCCGCAAAGCTTTTCACCGGGAATGATATGATTTACCGGTATAATAATTATCTGATTTTACCGGATAATAAAAAGATCAATACGTATGATTTCATTAATAAGGCAGGCGGAAATCAATTCATATCATTTGCTTCCGGAGAACAGGGAAACAGGATTCTTCTATATTTTGAAGAAGTTTCCAATTTTAATTTTTGCGGGATGTGCGGAGCCAGTGACGGGGAAAAAGGATATCGGATTTTATATTTTACCAAAGACTGGAATTACAAACATTATGAAGAATATCTGACGGAAAGCTGCCGGAAAGGAATATCTGAAACCCGGAAGATAAAGACCAAAGACCCAAATGTACTTCAGTTTAACGTTCCAAAATCCTACTCTTCACCTGCATATTCATTAAGGATTGATACTAAAAGGGTTCATGTTATAAAATCAAAATAAATAAAAGAGAGCGCTGCCAGCGCTCTCTTTTTATTTCTATCTTGGCAATCTGCTTGCTCTTTTTAGAATTTCTTTATTGATTTCGTTAATCAGCTCAGGCCCTTCATAGATAAATCCGGTGTATAGCTGCACTAAACTAGCTCCTGCATCCAGTTTTTCAATGGCATCCTTTGCCGAATGAATTCCTCCTACTCCAATGATTGGGAATGCTCTGTTGCTTTTATCGGAAAGGTATTTAATCATCTTTGTACTTCTCTCACGGATAGGCTTACCACTTAAACCTCCGTTTCCGATTTGTTCTAAAACTTCAGGAGATGTTTTCAGTCCTTCTCTGTTGACAGACGTATTGGAAACAATGACTCCGTCAATTTTTGTTTCTGCAATCAGATCGATGATTTCATCCAGTTGCTGATTATTAAGATCGGGTGCAATTTTTAGTAATACCGGTTTTTGCACCGTTTTCGACTGATTGATTTTCTTAACTTCCGTAATCAGTTCACGCAGGTATTCTACATCTTCCAATTTCGCGTGACTTCCTACATTCGGGCAGCTTACATTCAGTACGAAATAATCTACATGTGGATGAAGCCCTTCAAAGCAATCCAGATAATCCTGGGTATAATTTTCGGGCTGGGTATCTGTATTTTTTCCGATGTTTCCACCAATGATTATTTTTCCTTTATTGGATTTCAGTTTTTCAATGGCAGCCTGAAGCCCATCATTATTGAACCCCATTCTGTTGATGATTCCTCCATCTTCAATAAGACGGAATAGTCTTTTCTTAGGATTTCCGGCCTGAGCTCTTGGGGTTACAGTTCCGATTTCTACAAATCCAAAACCTAAATCTCCCAACTCGTTAAACAATGCTGCATTTTTATCAAAACCGGCAGCCAGCCCTACAGGATTTTTAAATTTCAATCCGAAAACTTCTCTTTCCAGACGTTTGTCTTCAATAGGTTTTGGGAAAAATAATTGAGTAAGAAATCCAAAATTCTTAAGCATCGAAAAAGTAAAGTGATGCACTTCTTCGGGATCAAATTTGAAAAGAACCGGACGGATGAGCGATTTGTACATTGAAAAAAAGTTTTACAAAAATACTCATTTTAAAATTAATCTATAATTGACGTATGATATTTTATCAAGAAATGAATTATTAATACTATCTATATCATACAAAAACTGTGTAATCTGAAAACCATCGAGAATTTTTTTACGCTGACTATCCTTGTCAAGGTTTAAAACCTTGACAAGGATGTTTTCTAAAGATTTTCTTCTTTAAGATCATTAAGAATACGAACTCAAATCGAAGTTCAGGATATCTCCTACTCTTTTAAATTCTTCATCTATAGTAGCATTTACCGTAATTCTTTCGTTAGAAATAGGATGATTAAAAATCAATTGATGAGCATGAAGCGTCATTTTGTTAATTTCAAATGTTTGAAGCCATAATTTATTCTGTTTATTGCAGCCGTGTTTCCGGCATCCTAAAATGGGGTGTAAAATATGTTTAAAATGTTTTCTCAATTGGTGAAATCGTCCTGTTTCAGGGATCGCTTCTACTAAACAGTATCTCGAAGTCTGATGTTTTAAAAAGGGTAAATCGATTTCTGATTTTTGTAAAAGACGATAATAAGTAATCGCATTTTGCCTGACTTCGTTTTCATTAACCAGATCATAATCGATGGTTTCTTCTTCTTTCGCCCAGCCTCGTAGAATGGCGATATATTTTTTCTCCACTTCCCGGGTTGCAAAACGGTCGCTCATGATTCTCAGTGTATCTTTATCTAAAGTGAACAACAAAACCCCGGAGGTTTTGCGGTCTAAACGATGCACAGGATAGACTTTTTGTCCAATCTGCTTTCGTAATTCCTGAATAGCATAGGTATCTGCTTCCCCTGCATAGAAGGACTTGTGAACTAATAATCCACTGGGTTTATTGATGGCAATAATATGTTCGTCGCGATAAAGAATTTCTAACATGGGGCAAAAGTAGAAATTTTCTACTGATCTAGCCCTGATTGTAACGGCATCCTTTTTTGTTGCGGCCGGAGTGAAGCGGAAGCTGCGACAAAAAAGATACAGTGGAAAGCAGGTTCCCGGCTCCTAAAAACGAAAATCAAACTATTTAATGGATTATTAACAGCTTTTTTTACTGAATCTCATGATTTTGGATCCAATTTGCTATTTTTGCACATCAGACGTAAAAAAATTATGGCAAAGCAAGAAGATGTTTTCAAGAAAGTAATTTCTCACGCTAAAGAATACGGGTTTATTTTCCCTTCAAGTGAGATCTATGATGGTTTATCCGCTGTTTATGATTATGGACAGAACGGTGCTGAACTTAAAAATAATATCAAACAATACTGGTGGAAAGCTATGGTACAGCTTAACGAAAATATTGTGGGTATTGATTCGGCAATCCTTATGCACCCAACAACATGGAAGGCATCAGGCCACGTAGACGCTTTCAACGATCCATTGATTGATAATAAGGATTCTAAAAAACGTTTCAGAGCAGATGTTTTGGTGGAAGACTATTGTGCTAAAATTGAAGATAAAGAGAATAAAGAAATTGAAAAAGCGGCAAAGAGATTCGGAGATGCTTTCGATAAAGATCAGTTTGTTGCTACCAATCCAAAAATTTTGGAATACAGAGCAAAGAGAGAGGCTATTCTTTCAAGATTGGCAAAATCTCTGGAAAATGAAGATCTTGCTGATGTAAAAGCTTTGATTGAAGAACTTGAAATTGCTGATCCGGATACGGGTTCTAAAAACTGGACGGAAGTAAGACAGTTCAACTTAATGTTCGGAACTAAATTAGGTGCTTCTGCAGACAGCGCAATGGATCTTTATTTAAGACCGGAAACGGCTCAGGGTATTTTTGTGAACTATTTAAATGTTCAAAAAACTTCACGTCACAGACTTCCTTTCGGTATTGCACAGATTGGTAAAGCGTTCAGAAATGAGATTGTTGCCAGACAGTTTATCTTCAGAATGCGTGAATTCGAACAAATGGAAATGCAGTTCTTTGTAGCTCCGGGTACAGAGCTTGAATTCTACGAACAGTGGAAACAAAAACGTCTGAACTGGCACTTGGCATTAGGATTAGGGAATGATAATTACAGATTCCATGATCATGAGAAATTAGCTCACTATGCGAATGCTGCGGCTGATATTGAATTCAACTTCCCATTTGGTTTCAAAGAACTGGAAGGTATTCACTCAAGAACTGATTTTGACCTTAAGGCGCACGAAAAGTTCTCCGGAAGAAAGCTGCAGTTCTTCGATCCTGAAAGAAATGAAAACTATGTTCCTTACGTAGTGGAGACTTCTGTAGGTTTGGACAGATTATTCCTTTCTATCTTCTCACACTGCTTAAAAGATGAAGTACTGGAAGACGGTTCGGAAAGAACGGTTTTATCTTTACCTCCGGCATTGGCACCAATTAAGGCTGCTATTCTTCCATTGATGAAGAAAGATGGCTTAGCGGAGTATGCTGAGAAAATCTTCAACGATCTGAAATATGATTTCAACTTATTCTACGAAGAAAAAGACGCCATCGGAAAACGTTACAGAAGACAGGATGCTATTGGTACTCCTTACTGTATCACGGTAGATCACGATTCATTAACAGATCACACAGTAACCATCAGAGACAGAGATACAATGCAGCAGGAAAGAGTTCCTGTTTCAGAGTTGAGAAGAATCATTGATGAGAAGACCAACTTCAGAAATTTACTTTCTAAAATATAATGCAAAAGCCCTGAATAATCAGGGCTTTTTTCATTTTCAAAAAATATATATTCAGATATTGCGAAAATGATTATTTTTGACGGAATAAAAAAAACTAATAACAATCATGAAGAAATTATTTATTTCGTCTTTGGCTATGGCAGTGATCGTAAGCTGTAGCTCATCCAATGATGATACATCTGCCAATAGCAGCAATAATAACAATAACAACACGCCCTATCTCCTAAAGAAATCTACTGAAATTAGTCCGGATGGCTCGTCTTATGTTGTTGAATATAAATACAACGGAACTAAAATAACCGAGTCTTATGATGTTACTGACAAAGAAAAAACAGTATTCACTTATGACGGGGATAATATTGTAAAAGCTGAAGTCTATAGAGACGGAGTATTAAAAATCACAAGAGAGTATGCCTATTCCAGTGGTAAGCTGGTTTCTGAAAAGGTAACGAATAAAGAAAAGGGGCAACCCTTGATTTATACTGAAAACTATCAATATCTGAGTGACAATCATGTACAGTATAATGATTTTTATACGGCTACATATAATCCGACAACAGGTGCTTATTCAGATATCAAGTTTATTCAGAAAGATGTTTATTTCAATAATGGCAATATGATTTCCTGCAGTTCTACAAACATGGGAATTACCCATAGTATTACTTACATTTATGACGGAAACAACCATCCTATGAAGAATGTAACCGGTTTTGTAAAAATGGAAATGTTTAGCAATAATGACGGTGAAATTGGTTACAGTAATCTGTTAAGCTCAAACGGTACCTATACAGGTACTTTGAATGAAACTCATAAATCCAATGGAGTTCATACGCTTAATGCAGCTAATTATCCTACAAAGTCTGAGATGACTTATGTAAGCTCCAGTATTGGAACTAATAAGCGCACTTACCTTTACGAATACAACAAATAATGATTTACAGTATATAAATCCCTAGCCCTGAAATATTTCAGGGCTTTTTTATTTTTTAATCAGAGCAGATCAACATACCACGAAAATTGCTATTTTTAACGGACTAAAAACTAAAAACTGGTAATAACCATGAAAAAACTACTCATTTCATCACTGGCTGTAGCCGTGATTTCAAGTTGCGTATCCAATGACAATCCTGCAGATCACAGGGACGAGGGCAAAAAAAACAATAATACCAATGCTGCTTTCCGTCTTCTGAAAAAAGCAACCGAGATCAAACAGACCGGCACGCCTTATGTTCTGGAATTTAAATATAACGGAGACAAAATAACAGAATCCTACAATGCAGCAGATGATGATAAAATCATTTATACTTATAATGGAGATTATATCATTAAAATGGAAGAATTCGTTGGCGGTGTACTGGTTCTTATGAAAGAATTCACCTATTCCAACGGAAAACTTGCCACAGAGAAAGTAACTGATAAAGAACAGGGAATACTGGTTTACACCAAAAACTATCAGTACGTAAGCAATACGCATGTAAAATTTAATGAGTATAAAGATGCCACCTATAATGCATCCACGGGAACCTATTCGAATCTTCAGTTTGCCCAGGCGGATGCTTATTTAACAAACAACGGCAATGTAGCCTCAGTAAGTTACATTTATAACGGAACCACCTACAATATTACCAATATGTTTGATACTTCCAACAATCCGATGAGAAGTGTCAAAGGCTTTATTGAACTCGCCTTAACAGATGTACACGACGGGCAGCTATCTTACAATAATCTCCTCACCCAGAAAGAAATCTATTCGGGAGCGGTTAACGGAAGCAACAAAATTACGGCAACCCATACTCTCGGAGGTGACAATTATCCTACCAAAACAGTGACCACTTATGACATTTCATCCTATGGAACCACCACGATTACTTCACTTTATGAATACTATTAGTCTTTAAATTTTTACCGGTTCATTTTTACTTTTATAACCAAATTAGTTTAATTTTGTCAGAGACCGATTCATAACAATATGAAAATACTAAAGTACATGATAGGTGGTGCTGTAGCAGGTGCTGCAGCAGCTTATTTCCTGGGATACGACTATCTGTTTAGCGGCATATCCAAAACCTACCTTAAAGGAAAGTCCAGTGCTTATATTGATGACGGAGATCTTTTTCCAAGCAATCCTGTGGCCACAGAATCTCCTGAGCTTTGGGAAGAGGATCCGGACTATAATAAAAAGGAATTACCTAAAAGCTTAGTTGATAATTTAAAACATTCCAAAACAGCGGCTTTTATAGTGATCAGAAGCGGAAAAATTCTTCATGAGCAGTATTGGGATGGCTATAATCAGCTTTCACAGACCAATTCTTTTTCCATGGCAAAGGCTGTTACGGTTATGCTTCTGGGAAAAGCTCTTGAAGAAGGTATTATAAAAGACATTGATGAAAAGATGGCCACATTCTATCCTGAACTTCGCGAAAAAACATTTGGAAGCAGTGTTACCCTTAAAAATCTCGCTCAGATGGAAGCAGGACTTGACTGGGACGAAAATTATAACAACCCTTTTCTTCCCAATGCAAAAGCCTATTACGGAAAGAGCCTGGTAAAAGCAGTATTTTCAAGAAAATTCAAAGAGGAACCGGGCTCCCGGTTTGAATACCAGAGCGGCTCTACACAGCTTCTTGGCTTTGCTGTAAAAAAAGCACTGGGAAAACCGCTGGCTACCTATTTATCAGAAAAATTCTGGATTCCGCTGGGCATGGAACAAAATGCAAAATGGAGTACAGACAATTACGGAATGGAAAAAACATATTGCTGCATCCATTCCAATGCAAGAGACTTTGCTAAACTGGGACAATTATTCCTGAATGATGGTAAAGTTGGAGATCAGCAGGTTCTTAATACCGCTTTTATTGAAGCCATGAGAACCCCGACAGAGAAATCTGAAGGAATATACGGACTGGGTCTTTGGATCAATAATGATAATCCGGTCAGACATTATTATTTTCTGGGACTTCAGGGACAATATATTATTATGGTTCCGGAATACCAAATGATCATCGTAAGAACCGGAAGTTATTCCAACAGTCCTAAAAACGACAGGGGAAGACCGGATCAGGTGAGGTTTCTTGTCAATGAAACAGTTCAGTTTTTTCAGTAAAAGAGTCTGAAAAATATATTGAGTAGATCCGATTTGTCAAAAACACTGCTGTCGTGTTTTTTAACGGCTTATCTATTGGCCTTATCTTTTCCTTCCCACCTATAATGATACCATAGCCGGATTTCATCTTCCAGTGATGCCGGCTTTTTATCAGGATCAAACGGCTCTGCTCCGCCATTATCAATAATTTCCTGAGAATATCCCCTCTTCTTAAAAATTCTTTCTCTGCTTTTATCAGCAGTGATCATAAAAAGAATAAAAACACCCACTATGGATATCACAGCGACAATGATATTGGTATAATTAAAGAAAAAATCGTCCTTTATAAAAGTTCCCTTTCTCAGATACAGATAATTAAACAACCATATAACACACATGATTCCAAACAGATACAGATTGGAAATAACAGTATCATCATATCCATTAAGTTCCGAAAAGAATTTTAAAGAACACAAAATTAAGAACAGAAGAAAACTAACGACAAGTGCCGTCTTATGAATTAAGATACTTCTGTCATCTTTTTTAAAGCCTATTTTCAGAAGTTTATAGATTGAAAATGCCCAATAATTATATAGTTTCATGGTTTCTGAAATATACAGCTTTTTTGTTTTTTAAAACCATACATAGATAACTATTATTGAAGGGAGGGATCTTTTGAGTTTCCAAATGGTAAAGAAAACTGAGATCAATGAAACCTAAAATTCGCTTCAGGCAATGTATTCTTTTTCAAAAAGGCCTCATATTCCGGAGACAGCTGAGCACGGCCAAAGGTATTTTCGCCACTCATGCTTCCCAAACGGACTTTATCTTTTCCGAACTTTTTGTTCATGGCATCCATCGCTTTCATAACGGGCAGATGCTGATTTTGGGTATCTTCTTCAAACAGGCTGATCTGCCTTTGATCTTCAGGAACAAAATCATTAACCATAACCCCCGCTCTTTTATAATGAAAACCCTCTTTAAAAACAGCTTCAAACAGCTCATTCACTACCCTTCCGATTAAAATAGAAGAATTGGTAGGATTAGGAAGTATCTGTGTGACAGCATTACTGTATTCGGGAAGGTCTTTTCTGAAGCGGTTGGTCTGCACAAAAACACTAATCATTTTACAACAGGTATTTTGCTTTCGCAATCTCTCAGAGCAATACATTCCAAAAGTCTCTACTCTTTCTCTGACATCTTCTTTTTTTGTCAGCATTTCCATAAAACTTCGGGTAACGGCTATAGATTTTTTAGGAGATGGAGCATCGAGTTCCAGCTGGCGGATTCCTTTCAGTTCATTAATCATTCTAATACCGTGAATTCCCATTATTTTCCGGATCCATATCTCCGGTTTCTGAAGAAGATCCCAGGCTTTATACACCCCGCTATCATTCATTTTTGCACCGAGCTTTCTGCCAATTCCCCACACATCACCTATAGGAAGCCACCTCAACGCTTTTTCAATCTTTTCAGGCGTATCCAGAATATAAACACCGTTACATTTTTCCGGAAAATCTTTCACAATTCTGTTGGCCACTTTGCATAAGGTCTTCGTAGGAGCAATTCCTATACTCACCGGAATATTTTCTTTCTCTGAAATTTCCTGCTTGATTTTCACACAATATTCATAAATATCAATATACTTAAATCCTGTCAGATCCAAAAACAGCTCATCAATACTATACACCTCATGATCAACAACATAAGACTTCGCAATATTAATTACCTGCTGGCTTTTATAATTATAGAGTTCAAATTTTGCGGAAAAACTCTTTACATCATGTTTCTTAAAAAGATCTTTATACTTAAAAGCAGGTGCTGCCATAGGAATTCCAAGGTCTTTTGCTTCTTTGCTTCGGGATACAACACACCCATCGTTGTTGGAAAGAACCACAACAGGTTTGCCTTCAAGGCCCGGATTCAGAGTTCTTTCACAGGAAACAAAAAAGTTATTGCAATCTACGAGAGCGTACATGATGATGAATATATAATGCAAAATTATTCTTTTTTAAGAATAAAATAAGCTTTCATTTCAAAATTAACACAAGCTTTAACAGTCTACCTATCAAATAATTAAAATGATTTTTAATGCGTCATATTTTGACGTTCCCCTATTTTAATTTTAGCTTCAAAATCTCATTTCGCCAATACAAGCCTGCCATTTCCGTCTATATTACAATAACATTCTTAGCCGTTCTTCTTCCAGATCGATCTGATATAACTGATGGCGTATAATTTCTTCATCTATCGAAATATCTTTGTTAAGCTCAGAAAGAAACTGTCTCTGACTTTCCAGCATTTCAAAGAAAACAGTCCTGATCTCTTCATCCATCCAGTCTGTATTATTGCTCTGGTTCTTTTCCTCCCAATGTCTCAGGAGCCTTTCAATTCCGGTACTGCTGTGCACTGCATTTTCATGTTTATTTTTCAGAAAGTGATAAACATGTTGCTTCAGCTGGTGTCTGACTTCCTGCCTTGCCTGTTTCTCTTTTTCTTCATCGGTAAAGTCAGCAAACGGACGTAAATACTTTATAAAATAAGGCAGGGTAAGCCCCTGTACCAAAAGAGTAAGCAGGATCACAACAAAAGTGATGAACAGGATCAGATTTCTGTTTGGGAAAGGGGTTCCGTTTTCAAGGGTGATAGGAATTGCCAGTGCTGCAGCTAATGAAACGACCCCTCTCATACCTGTCCATCCCAGTATAAGCGGCATGGCAAAACGCCTTCTGGCAGAAGAAGCCCTTGGCGCCACACTCGGCCGGAAAATAATAGTTGCGATCATCGCCGCATATGAACTTATAATTCTGGCTAAAATAAGGATCACCGTTACCCAGACGCCATATTCAATTGCTGTTTTCAGAGGAATCCCTTCTGAGCGTAACCCACCGACAATTTCAGGAAGTTCCAGCCCTATAATCAGAAAAACAATTCCGTTTAAAATAAATACAAAACTTTCCCAGACACTGTATCCTCTTATACGGCTGGTACTGTTTAAGAAAATCATTCTTTTATTGGACATATATAATCCGCCGCATACAACAGCCAATACCCCGGAACAGTGGAACTGTTCAGCGACCCAATACATCAAATAAGGGTCAATAAGGGTCAGTGCAATATCCGAGGAAGCATCCGTAGGAAGTTTTTTATGAGCCTGCACAAACAGCCACGCCAGAACGAGCCCAATTACCGTTCCTCCTATCACCATCCATAAAAAATCTAATGAGGCTTCCTGCCATACAAACTGGCCCGTTCCTACTGCAATCAGGGCAAAACGAAAAATAATAAGAGAAGAAGCATCATTCAGCAGGCTTTCACCTTCCAGAATCGCCGAGGTCGTATTAGGTATTTTCACAAATCTCATAATGGCACCTGTGCTTACCGCATCAGGAGGAGAAACAATTCCTCCCAACAGAAATCCAAGGGCAATGGTAAATCCGGGAATAAAATAATTGGCCGCTATGGCCACTGTGAAAGCAGTAAAGAAAACGACCAGAAAAGCAAAACTTCCGATAATGCGCCACCATTTCTTCATCTCCTTAAAAGAGATCGTCCATGCAGCTTCAAATAATAAGGGGGGCAGAAATATAAAAAAGATAAGATCCGGATTAATTTTTACAGCGGGTAGTCCCGGTATAAAACTCACGAGCAGGCCGAATACCACCAACAAAATCGGATAAGCAATTCTCAGTCGGTTCGCCCACATGTTCAATAATACAATAGCGGCAACCATAGCCAGTAAAAAAGGTAAAATCGTATGCATGAAGTCTTGTGTTTTTTAATTTTCATCCATTATCTTCATTCCCTGTCTGAAGACAACATCTTTTACAAATATACAATCAATCTGTATTTTCGGAGTTTTTTTTTCATTCTTATTAAAACTTAAATAGAAATTATACAACAGGACCTCGATATGATCCCTGCTTATTAAGAAAAGGGGTTACAATCGTAAAAAAATCAATTAAAGCACACCAGATCTTGTCGTATTTACTTCTTTTTGTCTACTGGCTTTTGTCTAAAAATTTCAGTACCAAACCTGTGGATATAATCAATTTGATAGAGGACAAATAAAACAAATTTTATTCTACATACGTCAAGTTTTGTCGTAGCGTGCTCCTACTTTTGCCTCAGAACAGTAAATCATATGGACAAAGTAACATCAGAAAGAATTCAGACCCTTCACCCCCTGATCAGGGATGAAGTACAGCAGATTATTAAAGAGTGTGACGAAGCGCTTACCGGAAGAGCTAAGATAAGAATTACCCAGGCTTTGAGATCTTTTGAGGAGCAGGAAAGACTGTATGCCATCGGAAGAATTACTTCAGGAAAAAAAGTAACCAATGCAAAAGCAGGACAGAGCATTCACAACTATGGTCTTGCCGTAGATATCTGTCTGATGATCGACGGAAAGACAGCAAGCTGGGACACCGTCAAAGACTGGGATAACGATAAGGTTGCCGATTGGTACGAATGTGTAAAAATTTTTGCAAAACACGGCTGGGAATGGGGAGGAAACTGGAAAACATTCAAAGATCTGCCCCATTTCGAAAAGAAGAGTATCCCGTCTTCAGAAGGCACCGTGAAAACCAATTGGAAAACCCTTTTAAAAATGCCCAGAGACAAAGAGAATTACGTTATTTTTTAGACCTCATTTATTTAAAAAACAACTAAAATACGACACCTTTTGTCGCTGTCCCCGCCTACCTTTGCTTTACTAGATAACTACTAAAAAAGCAATCAAATCTAAGGATAAAAACCACAATATTTTTCCAAAAAAACACGGTTCTATCTGTTGAAGATTGCATGTGTCCTTTTAAAAAAACAATTAAAATATCACATGAAAAAGACAACCTTACTTTCTTTGGACGGGGGTGGAATAAGGGGAATTATCACCTGTATTATTCTACGTTACATAGAAGAACAGCTCCAGTACTATGATAAGCCGAGTGCCAGGCTCGGAGATTACTTCGATCTGGTCGCAGGCAGCAGCACAGGAGGTCTGATTGCTTCTATTATCCTTTGCCCCGATGAAACCCGGAAAGCAAAATATTCCATTCAAAAAGGATTGGAATTATACGCTGAAAAGGGTGGAGACATTTTTCAGGTTTCTTTTTGGGAAAAACTGGTCAATCCGTTTGGATTACTGAATGAAAGAATTTCTCAGGAAGCACTTGAAAAAAACCTAACCGATTTTTTTGGAAATCTGGAATTAAAAGAACTTATAAAACCATGTTTAATTACAAGTTATGATATAGAAAACAGAAGAGCCAAGCTTTTCAACTCCTGGGAAGCGAATCTCAGTACCGATAATTTTTATGTAAAAGATATTTGCAGAGCCACCTCAGCAGCGCCTACTTATTTCAGTCCTGTACAGATAAAATCCATGTACGGACAGATTTTTAGCCTGATTGACGGTGGTATGTTTGCCAATAATCCGGCCTTATGTGCTTATGCCGAAGCACGAAAAATTCCTTTTGCCGAAGTTTTAAAGAATCATCAGAAAGCTAATCATCCCGGAGTCAATGACATGATTATTATCTCTATCGGGACAGGAATTGAAGCCCGCCCCTACTCCTTTAAAAGATTGGAAAAATCGGGAAAAATAGGCTGGGTAAATCCTATCATTGACATTTTGATGTCTGCCAATGCAGAAACTGTAGATTACCAGCTGTCTCAGATGTTTCAGACATTAGGCATAAGAAATCAGAAAAATTATTACCGTCTGAATCCTTCGTTAAAAAACGCCTCTCCGGCAATGGATAATGTAAGGCGGTCTAATATTGAAAACCTGATCCAGGCCGGGCTGAGTTATATTGATGATAACAGGGAAACATTAAATGAAATCGTTCAGAAGCTCATCAAAAACAAAATATAAGCTTAACAACTTATAATATCTAAAAATAAGCTTTTTAGCTTATATTAAAAATTCTCTAAGATGAAAAGACGTTTACTCCATCTGAATTAATTTTGAAAAACTAAAAAAAAAATTTATAACACGACGAGTTTTGACGTCTCAGTAAACGATCTTTAAGTCAGTTAAATAACCTAGAAAACTAAAGCTAAAAGCTTATTCCATTTTTTTAAACATTCCGATTATTTTAAAATAATGAACGCTCAGTACCCAGCACTGAACCGGATATGTATTGCTCCCTATTGAATATTAGTCTGCTAGCACTACTATATATTATTAACCAATTAATACTCTTAACAATTTTAAAATTATGGCAAATTTAGTACAAGAATTAAACAGTTTAGATTTCAGTGTTTACATTGGAGGGCCTATGCAGGCTGCTATTAAAGCCCAGCATGACGCCTCCATGTCGCAGGTCAACTTTATTAAAGAAGTAGGTTTTGAACAGCCGGACGCACAGGGCGGCGCTACAAAACTTAAGTATGTTGACTTTGTCTATACAAAGTCAGTACCCAGTACTACAGGAAGTACCGATAGCGTGGTTAAATCAGAGGTAAAGCTAAGTGTCCCGTTACTTTCCATGCTTACCATTCCGGCGCTGAGAATTGATGAAATGACGATTGACTTCAACGCAAAGCTAAATTCAGTAGAAACCCAAAGCATTGCCAGTGAGTTTCAGGGAAGTGCTTCCCTGAGCGCAAAGTTTTGGAAAGTGAAATTCAATGCTTCTGCTTCTTATAAGAAAACAAGTTCAAGCACATCTACAACAGAAAAAACATATACCTTAGGAGTACATGTAAAGGCTGTCAACGATGAGCTTCCAGCCGGACTTTCAAAAATCATGGATATGTTAGAAGATGCTATTGTTGCTTCTGCAGCTCCGATAGCAAATCCGGCTTAATAAGCCTTTAGGGTGGCTGCTCCGGCGGTCATCCTTTTTAAACTTAAAATTCTTACTCATTTAAAAAAAAACTTATTATGCCAAAACTGAATGAATATCTGGGAGGTATTGTTTCCGAAATTACTGCTGCCAGAAAAATGACTGATTTACAGACGGTACAAATTGCTAAAGAATACGCTCAGGATGATCTGTTAAAACACTTTTCGGTTCCAAGGATGAAAGTCGGAACCGTAGATCTGACAATACCTTTTGCCATGGCCGGAAGTTCCCCAATTTTATCTTTCCGGGATTTCACATATGACGAAATTATCAAAGTAGCCAAAACCGATTACAATTCTTCTGATACTAAAAATGATCAGAATTTAAAGAACTTTCTTGCCAATCAGGAATTAAGTTATAATGATTATGTCACTAAAATTAAAGCTGAAAATAAGCCTGTACTCACTGATGAACAAATCAAATATTTTGAACCCATCACAAAATATACCATCGAATATTGCCGTTCACTTCCCAACTTTGCCTGGAAAGTCACAGACCCTCAGCTTTTATCCCAAAGTCTGTTCAACAGAATTATTTCCGAAGTAAAAAGAGTAATTGAAAAAACGGATGATCGTGAAATTATTGTAGAAGCAAGCAAGCTGATGCAGCTGGACAGCAAATGTCTGATTTTTGCTAAAATGAACGTAACTGAAGCAGGAATGGAATGGTCAAGATATGAAGATATCAACGGAAATATTGTAGAAACATTAATCCCGGAATAACCAATGAAAAAATCTCAGTTTATTTTAGTTTCCCAATTAAAGGAACAGCTGTTGAGCTTTCCGGATATTGTTTCTGCGTTAGAGAAAAAAGATCCTTTTTTTATAGAAAAAATGCTTCTCTGGCTAAAATCTGTTGAAGACATTCTTTCGGCAAACTCCATCAGTGAAGTTTCGGAAATAGCAGGATTCAGAAGTAAAATTCTGGCCGGAAAAATCAGCGATGAGAGAAGTTTTAACGCTAAGAAGAATCAACTCAAGATTACGGCTAATCTTCTCTACGAAGCACAAAACTGTGTGCTCAATGTATTATTACCTCACGAAGGAAAAATGAACGAGTGCAGAGAAATCACAAAACAGGTACTGACTTTAGCAGCTCAAACATCAACACAATTGTACAGCCCTGAACTCCAATTTGAAGATTTTGTACAAAAAGTATGGTGGTTTATCCTTTCTGACAATGATCTGAAAATGGGCGCTGTAAAACTCAAGTCGATGCTTTCGGAGATGGACATCATCATGCTTATGGCAGATGAGATAGAGCGTAAAGATTTTTCTTAAAAAACTAAAATAGTTCAAATTTTTTTTGAGCTATTTTTTTATACGTCAAGTTTTGACGCTGTGCCCTCTTATTTTTGAAATATAAATAAGGAACACAAAAATAATCTATAAAAATTAAAAAGACCTTTTGAATTCAACATTGATCAATGCTGAACAGTATAAAATATGTTCAAAAATTAACCCAAATCACCAAATACAAAACATGGAGACAACCAATCACAACACAGATTTACTCTTTGATGAAGATCTCTATACAATAGAATGGAGTGACATCGAAAATGCAGAGATGGACTACGAAAACTATCTTAATGATATTGAAAACTTCTTCAGACAGGATTTTGAAAATGATATTCTTGAAGAAGAAACCTTATAAATAAAATTTGAAACAATAGAAGTTCCGAAGCTGCTCACCCTACTTTAAGCATCCATAATGCTCACGCAATCTCGTCAAATTTTCGCTATACCTTTGAACTCACCATTCACAAAAGCGTGGGCAGCCGGAACTTTATTTAAAAAACATCAGACCAATTACATAAAGCTTATTATAAAGCAATTATTCTTATAGTTATTACCTGACTATTATATGAAGCCGGCGAAGGAATCTGCTCAAAACAGAGCCTTCCCGGTTTCATTTTTCACATAAAACCGCACTCAGATTGTGCACTTATTTTCATTACTGAGAATAAGTATCAGCCCCCCTTATATTTAAGCTTCCTCTACCACAAAATTGTCATAAAAAATAAAACACGACACATTTTGTCGCATTAAGCACATATATTTGTCTTACAAAATTTTACCATGAAGAAAGACTTTTATCTGACAAGATATGCCTTAATTATTAAAAGACTGGAAAACTCTCCTGCAACGTATTCTCAGCTAGAAGAATACCTTTTAAATTCTTTTGAATTCCAGGATGCGGGAATCAAGAGCTATTCCATCCGTACTTTACAGAGGGATATCCGTGAGATCTCAGATCTTTTCAATCTTTCTATCCATAATAAAAAAAAGGGAGATAACCGGTACTATATTGAAAGCCGCCCTATTATGGAAGTGGATGAATATAACCAGAAGTTGCTGGAGTCTTTTCAGGTAAGCAATGCGCTGAACCTTCATCCGGATTTTTCAGACTTTATTTTTTTTGAAAGCAGAAAGCCGACAGGTGTAGAAAACTTTTACGATCTGTTCTTTGCCATCCGTAATAAGAGAGTGGTCAGTTTTGAACATTATAATTACAAAAACAAGCTGATGACTTCCCGGAAGGTACATCCTCTGGCTTTAAAAGAATCTAAAGACAGATGGTATCTTATTGCCATCGATACTAAAGATAAAATTTTAAAATCTTTCGGACTGGACAGAATCAATTATCTGGATGTCGGAAAAAATAAATTCCGTGAAAAATACAGCTACAATTTCAGGGAACATTTCAAAAATGCTTTTGGAGTCATGAATCTCACGGAACAAAAACCGCAAAATATTGTTCTAAAATGCAGCCGCCATCAGGGGGAATACATCAGAAGTTTTCCGCTCCATCAATCTCAGAAAGAGACTAAGGAAACACCTGAAGAAATTTATTTTGAGTTCTTTCTTCATCCTACCTATGATTTTATGCAGGAGATTCTTTCCTATGGAAAAGAAGTAACCGTACTGGAACCGAAATGTCTAGTTGATGATATCCGTGCTCATCTGCAGGAGTCTCTGAACCGTTATTTTGAAAACTAGCATCATCATTTTATCTCATATTTTTTGATTATATTTACATAAATATACCTGAATTGAGAGCTTTATTTATTGGCATCAGCTGTTTTATTTCTTCATTTTTGTTGTCACAGCAGAAAGAGGAATTCAGGCTTGTCAAAAATTATTATAATCAGCATAGAAGTTTACTGAATAAAGAATTCAGGAAGAAATTCGATGCAGAATCCAATACGTTTAAGAAAGCGACGATAAAAGGTGATTTTCTGTACTTTATGAAGAAGATGGATAGTATTGAAAACACGGCTTTAGTCGGGGCTTTATTAAGAGTAAGGAATCTGGAGGATCTTCAGAGGATAAAAATGCTGAAAGATCCCACTCAGCTTATTCCTGAAAAGCCGGGAGATATAGAAACAGCACCCAATTATCCCGGAGGAATCAATACCCTGCGGCAGGAAGTGGCTAATCTTATTTATGTAGGCGGAGTTTATTCTGAGGTAAAAACAGTAAAAACGAGTGTTGCTTTTATTGTGGAAAAAGACGGGAGCATCAGCAATGTTCATGCACAGGGAGATAATTTCACTTTCAACCGACAGGCTGAAATTGCTTTATATTCTCTTTCTGAAAAATTTCTTCCGGCAGTAGCTAAGGGAGATCCTGCAAGATTCCAGTTCAGACTTCCTTTAACATTAACAATGGAATAGATATCAATGTTTACTGACGAATATTATATGAAAATGGCTTTGCAGGAAGCAGAAACTGCTCTGGAAAAAGATGAGGTTCCTATTGGCTGTGTCATCGTTTCCAATAATCGGATCATTGCAAGAGCCCACAATCTTACCGAAACTCTGAACGACGTTACCGCTCATGCAGAAATGCAGGCTATCACTGCTGCTGCTAATTTCTTAGGAGGAAAATACCTGAAAAACTGTATATTATACGTCACTCTGGAGCCTTGTGTGATGTGTTCAGGAGCTCTTTCCTGGTCTCAGATCTCGAAAGTCGTGATCGGTGCCAGAGATGAGCAGAGAGGCTTTATCAATAAACATCTTTCTTTACATCCGAAAACGGAAATAGTCACGGGTATTATGGAAAATGAATGTTCATCGATTGTCAAAGAATTTTTTAAAAGCAAAAGATAAAGGAACAATACCGGGTATTGTTCCTTTTTTTAATCATTAAAGATCGAATACTGAACTAAATCTAAATATTCTCCGTCTTTCTTAATATGTTGTTTTAAAACAGCCTCTTTTTCCATTCCGATTTTTTCCATGATTTTTCCGGAAGCAGGATTATGCAGAAAATGGGTTGCAAAGATTTTATTGAAGTTCATTTTTGTAAAACCAAAATCCACGATGGCTTTTGCCGCTTCTGTTACATATCCTTTATTCCAGAACGGGATTCCGATCCAGTATCCCATTTCGGCTTTATCATCATCCCGGTCATGAAGCCCTATTGCTCCCATCAGTTGTCCTTCCTGATCACGAATAGCAAAAGTATATCCTGAATTATTTTCAAAGGCATCCAGAGACATCTTCAGCCAGAGTTTAGCGTCATTTTCAGTGTAAGGATAGGGAATATTAGAGGTAAGATCAGAATAAATCTTATGTTTAAGGTATTCGGTTATCAAAGGAATATCTTTTTCTTCCAGTTGTGATAGAAGCAGTCTTTCTGTTTTGATTACAGGAAATTCTTTTGTCATATAAATAAGGAGTGATTAAGAAAAACAAAGGCTGACAATGGTTATTTGGTTCAGCCTCAGTCTTTATATTATAGATCTTTTCCGAGGAAATAGAGTCCTTTCAAAGTATGAAGTCTGTCCATGACATGGATCTTATCCGTCAAAGGTTTATAGACATGCGATACGCCTCCTGTGGCTACCACGAAACAATCGTCATTTACCTCATCATTAATCCGGTTTACAAATCCTTCTACCATTCCTAGGAATCCATAGACCATTCCGCTCTGCATACATGTTACGGTATCCAATCCCAGAACTGACTTTGGTTTTTTCAACTCAATATCAGGAAGTTGTGCCGTCTGACTGATCAATGAATTTAAAGAAGTAACGATTCCCGGAGCAATAATCACGCCTAAAGTCTCACCCGTTTCCGCGACACAGCTTGCCGTAAGGGCGGTACCGAAATCGATGACAATTTTTTTTCTGTTCGGGTAGAGGTTGTGAGCAGCAACAAGGTTTGCGTAAATATCCGTTCCCATCTGTTTTGATTTTGCCTGAACTCCTGACGGAGTTGTACGGTCAACAATTACAGGGGTAATTCCGTGAATCTTTTTAATTCCGGAACTCATCACTTTGGTAAGTTGGGGAACTACCGATCCTATGATTACCTTATTAATTTCTTTAGGTTCAATTTTATAGGTCTGATACAGCATCAGCATTTGCACATAAAGCTCATCTGCTGTTCTGTAAGGTTTTGTATTGATTACCCAGGAAATATCACAGTTGTCTCCATTGAAAAGTCCGAATCTGATGTTGCTGTTCCCTACGTTGATTACAATTGAATTCATTGATTTTATTTAACAGGCTAAGATTTAAAAATTCTACTTCCAAATTTATAAAAAAATAAAAGGAGTACCCGCGAATACTCCTTTTATCTGTATGTTTAACACTTTTATTTTACTTGTACAAAATTATCTTCCAGATTTACATCGGCTATTCTCTGGCTGAAGTCAATCCCCAGAACGGATAATTGAGATTTTGTGTAAGGGATGGTAAGCGTATATTCCTTTTGAGTCCAAGGCCAGTAAGGCATTGTTTTAAAATCCCCGTAGATATCTTTTGTTTTCCATGTGTGGGTCATGTTTAGTGGAATCTGATAAGTGATCACTTTTTTGTCGGTTGTCATCACTCCGAAGTCGATAGGCATAGGCACCTGACCTTTATTGATCAGCGTAATTGTGGTAGAGGTAGTATCGTATTTTACATCTTTAATCGCATAATCGATGGTTTTTGTCGTATTGATCCAATAGTTGTGAAACCATTTTAAATCCATACCGGAAACTTTTTGGGCAATATGAAGAAAGTCTCTGTCTGAAGGATGTTTCATGCTCCACTGATTATAATATTGTTTCAACGTTTCAGCAAGGTTCTGTTCTCCCATAATATATCCTAACTGTACCAGATACAACTCTCCTTTTACATAAGAAGCATACGTATAAGCCGTTCCGTTATCATGATGATCTCCCAGCCAAACAGCCGGTTCTTCAATTCCTTTTTTTATAAAACTTCTGTAAGCATCTAAAGTTTTAGCAAAAGGATTGGGAAGGTCTTCAGGGAATAACTGGTACATGGTGTATCCCTCTGCATAGCTTGTAAAACCTTCATCCATCCACGGGCGTACCGATTCGTTTGTTGCAAGCATTTGTTGATACCATGAGTGAGATCCTTCGTGAGCCATTAAGCCCATTAAATCTTTAATATTTTTAGCTTCTCCTAAAATCATGGTACACATTCCGTATTCCATACCACCGTCGCCTCCCTGAATAAAGGCATAGGTTGGATATACATATTTCCCGAAATGAGAGTTCATGATCTGGAAATATTTGGTAATATAAGGCTGAGCTTCACCCCAGGCTTTTGTTTTATCATTTTTCTGGTACACCAGATAGACTTTCGGACCATCGGGAACGTTAAAGCTTTCTACAGAATAATCTCGGTCTGCGCTCCAGGCGAAATCCAGAATATTTTTAGCGGTCCATTTCCAGACTGCTTTCTTATCTTTTTCAGCTTTAATTTTCGCATTGTTATCATATCCTTTAACCTCAGCCGGGTTTTCAAGAATTCCTCCTGCTCCCACTACATAATCTTTGTTGATTTTAATACTGACATCAAAATCTGAGAATGGCGCATGGAATTCTCTTCCCAGATAATCAAAGGTTGCCCATCCGTCATAGTCATATTCAGCAATTTTAGGGTACCACTGAGTCATGGTCATATCTACTCCTTCTCTGTTGTTTCTTCCGCTTCTTCTGATTTGCTGTGGAATTACCGCATCCCAGTCCATGGTGAAAGTGGTTGTGGAATTCGGCTTAATTGGTTCTGCCAGATACACTTTCATAATGGTTTCCTGCACTTCAAACTTCAGCTCTTTTCCGTTTTGTCTGATCCAGTGGATATTCTGAGCGCCTTCCTGATCTTTAGGAATAGAGGCCAGTCTTGAGATCCCGTCTTTCTGCAATCTCCCGTCTCCGTTTTTCCCCTGGGAAGCCACCCTCTGATCCATCATGGAATTGGGTTTAAAAGCGTTCCAGTACAGGTGAAAATAAACCACATTCAGCTCATCGGGTGAGTTGTTGGTGTATTCTAAAGTCTGCTTTCCCTGGTAAGTAAATTTTTCAGCATTGACATCAATATCCATCTTGTACTTCGCAGCCTGCTGATAATAAGCTCCTTGCTGAGCCTGAAATTGTGAAATGATAAACGCAAAAATGATTGCAGCCGATTTTCTCATTTAAAATTTAATTTTTTTCTAAAGGTAGGTAATTTAAGTAAGACCCTCAAATGTGGACTTATTCTGTTTAATATGAGTTTAGATCCCGTTTCACCTGATTGGTTAAATGAATACTAAGACTATTTTGAACCCTACCGGCTTTGCATAAAAAACCTCAGACGTAATACGTCTGAGGTTAATATGATTGATTTAAATCAGATTATTTTTTAGCGGGAACTTCTTTTTTTCCGCTTTTAAAGATTTTCTCAAGAATTCTTAAAGTAATCAGATAGGTAGGCTTCACTCCTGTAAGACCAAGACCTCCTGAAGATAACGTACTTCCTGTTTCCAGGGGATTATCCGATGCATAATACGCATAGCATACAAACAGGTCCGGTGAAATATGGTGTCTGATTTTAGAAGCCACCTGAATTGCTTTCTGGTAATGCGCGCCTTCCATTTCAAGACCGATTGCTCTCCATGAAGTATTCATAAAATAGGAAAGAATATCTCTGTTTTGAAGTGAGGTTCCTAAAACAGTAATCATAGGACCTTCGAATGCTTTAAGCTCGTCATCTTTAAAATCCTCCAGTTTCAGGGCATTTTCGAAAGGATAGTTATCTGCAGTTCCTTCAAAAATATGAGAGGTAGGAATCATAATATCTCCTTTCTCTCCTGTAAGGATACCAGCTTTTCCCATGATGGAAACAGACTTCACATGCATCATATACACTTCTCCTTTATGTTCAAAAGGTTTAAGCAGCTCATCCATTACTTCAAAAGCCTGCTCTCCGAATGCATAGTCGAATACCATAATAACATCATCACCGGAAAACTTGCTGTCACTGAAAGGAGTATTCTTCAGATCGGTTTTGCTCAGGTCGATAATCTGAACATCAATATTACTTCCGCTTTTATCAGCAATATGAATCATCCCTTCATCCAAAGCATACTTCGAGACTTTATCACGAAGATCTTTTTTGTTGGAAATGTCTTCGTATAGTTTGTAGTCTACTTCATGATGTGGTTTCTTTTTAAGTGCCTCATTCGCATACAGCATATTTTTTACAGAGTGCATGTTGGCAGAAATAATGTGCAAAGGACGCATATGAAGGTTGTTTTCAAACAAAACTTCTTTCACTTTGTTGGCCCATTTTTCTCCGAAGTAGTGATGCCCTACTCTTTCTTTTAGTATCGCACTGAAATGAATTTCTCTTTCTCTTGTTTCTTTAGCATCCTCAAGACTTACCTTTCCTAAGTTATAGATAATTTTAAACAAACGGTCAGGATTGTTATCATCCCCGAAAGTATTATATGCTCTCAGTGTTTCATCGAAAGTTCTTCCTATTAAAGAAGAAAGGTGAATAAGTGCCACTTCTTTTTCTCTTCTGCTGAATTTCTTTTCTCCTTTCACTACCTCTTCAATAATTTTAAAGGCACGTGTCGGTTTCCAGTTTTCATCCTGAATGAAAGCCAGGTTACGGATTTTATCTGCTTCTATAAATAGGAATGTCAGGTGGGTAAGAATGTCATAAATTTCGGAACGGCCCAAAAGAACCTCAATATTCATCTGGTGTTCGTCTATTCTATAACAGTTTCTTCTTCTTTTCTTAGGTACAATAGGTTCGAAACTTCCTTTATCAAACCCTTCGTCAGATGTAAGATGAATAAAAGCACATTCTTCAATTCCTTCCGGAAGTCTGTCTAAAACGTACATCAAACCGTCAAGTTCCAATTTATTTGGAATATTCATGGTACCATAAATCTCCGGATTGATTGTTTTTAACAAACTTCTAATGCTTTCTCCTGAAACACCCCCCGGCTTGAAAAATCCTCTATAAAATAAATGTCTCATAGAGATATATAATCTTTCAATAGCCTCTGTTGTTTCTCTTGCTCTAGAATTTGTCATAAAATAAATTTCACACAAATATACGAAATCTTTGTCCATTTTATTTTAACTATCTTTTAATAAGTAGTTTAATTCCCTTTATTTTCATATCTTATATACGTAGGCCCTTTCATATATATTTCAGAATCATTTCCCCCATAAAAGCAGGCTTGGGCCATTCAATTCAAAATCCGGACTGTTCCGCATGCCCCTGTTAAAAACGTTAAACTAATGTTTAATTTGTATAAATTTTCAAAGTACCCCTATTTTTTTTAGGGTCAAATCATTTTCGTTTCATTTTTTTCGTAAATTTGCCCCATAAAAATCACCCTAATATGTCAACCTTAAGATTCAAAGCGCTAGAAACCCTTCCATTTAAGGACTTCAGAAAAGATAATTCTGTTGAAGTTCCTGCCAAACTATCAGAACTATTCTGCAAAAATGTTTTCTCAGAAGAAACCATGAGAGAATATTTAACAAAAGAAGCATTCGGTTCTATTATGGATGCTATTAAAAAAGGAACTAAAATCCAGAGACATATCGCAGATCAGGTAGCAGTTGCGATGAAAGACTGGGCTATGAGCAAAGGCGTAACCCATTACACTCACTGGTTTCAGCCTTTAACAGGGACTACTGCTGAAAAACATGATTCTTTTTTTACTCCAATTGAAGGTGGCAGAGCCATCGAAAGGTTCAGCGGAAATATGCTGATCCAACAGGAGCCTGACGCATCTTCTTTCCCGAACGGAGGAATCAGAAACACTTTTGAAGCAAGAGGATATACGGCCTGGGATCCTACTTCACCGGCATTCATTATGGGGACTACATTATGTATTCCATCAATCTTTATTTCTTATACAGGAGAAACCTTAGATTATAAAGCTCCTCTTTTAAGAGCTTTGAATGCTGTAGATGAAGCTGCAACCAACGTGATGCAGTATTTTGACAAAAATGTAACGAAAGTAACACCAACATTGGGTTGGGAACAAGAATATTTCCTGGTTGATTCTGCATTATATCAGTCTCGTCCGGATCTTGTATTAACGGGTAAGACTTTATTAGGCCATTCTCCGGCTAAAGGACAACAGCTGGACGACCATTATTTCGGATCTATTCCTACAAGAGTAATGAACTTTATGAAGGAACTGGAAATCGAGTGTATGAAACTGGGTATCCCTGCAACGACAAGACACAATGAGGTAGCTCCCAACCAGTTTGAACTGGCTCCGATGTTTGAAGAGGTAAACGTTGCTGTAGACCACAATTCTTTATTGATGGACATCATGGCAAGAGTAGCGCACAAACATCATTTCCACATTCTATTCCATGAAAAACCTTTCGCAGGAGTAAACGGAAGTGGTAAGCACAACAACTGGTCTCTGGCAACTGACACAGGGGAAAACTTATTAAGTCCGGGGAAAAATCCTAAGAAAAATCTTCAGTTTTTAACATTCTTCGTGAATACAATTAAAGCTGTTCACGAATATGCTGACCTTTTAAGAGCAAGTATCGCTTCTGCAAGCAATGACCACAGACTTGGTGCTAACGAAGCTCCGCCGGCAATTATTTCGGTATTCATCGGAAGCCAGTTGTTCAGTGTTTTAGAAGAACTTGAAAAGGTAACAAACGGTAAATTATCTCCTGAAGAAAAAACGGAATTAAAACTAAATGTTGTCGGAAAAATTCCTGAAATTCTTTTAGATAATACAGACAGAAACAGGACATCTCCATTTGCATTTACAGGAAATAAATTTGAAATCAGAGCGGTAGGTTCTTCTGCCAACTGCGCGGAATCCATGACAGTAATGAATACTATTGCTGCAAAACAGCTGAATGATTTCAAAAAAGAAGTAGACAGTCTTATCGAAGGAGGACTGAAAAAAGACGAAGCCATCTTTAATGTTCTAAGAGAATATATCAAACAGTCCAAGAGCATTATGTTCGAAGGTGACGGCTACTCTGATGACTGGGCAAAAGAAGCCAAGAAAAGAGGATTAAACAACTTAAAAACAACTCCGGAAGCCTTAAAACAGGAAATGGACAAAAAATTCTTAGATCTGTATGAAGAGATGGGAATTTTCAACCACAGAGAAGTTGAAGCCAGAAACGAAATCAAACTGGAGAAGTATTCTACCGTGATTGATATTGAAGCAAGAGTACTAAGTGATATCGCAAGAAATCACATTATTCCTTCCGCTTTAAATTATCAGAACAGATTGATTGAAAACGTTAAAGGTCTTAAGGACATTTTCGGGGATAAAGAATTCAAGCCACTGGCAAAAGAGCAAATGAGCCTGATTACAAACATTTCTGAAAATGTTTCAAAGATCAAATTAGGCGTTGAAGATCTGATTAAAGCCAGAGAAGCAGCAAAAAGCTTAGCCAATAGCCAAAAGCAGGCAGAAGAATACTGCAACAAAGTAAAACCACTGTTTGACCCGATCAGAGAAGCTTCCGATGCGCTGGAAATGATGGTGGATGATGAGCTTTGGCCAATGACAAAATACAGAGAAATGTTGTTTACAAAATAACACCTGTAAAGTTCCATATTAGTTTAAATTCCTCGGTTTTCCGGGGAATTTTTTTGTTTTATTAACAACCTTCAAAAGTGGAGTTGTAAATTTCAAACTACGATTTATAGAAGAAAATCGATTAAGTTTGTTAAAGAATCTTAATAAAAAAAACCGCAGACTTGCCAAAAATGGGGAGTTGCGGTTTATTTTTCTTTAACATATGTAAACAATATGTTAAAATGTGTTAAAATAAGATCCTGACAATTATCATATCAGGGGTCTTTTAATCGGAATCTCTACTTTTGTAATGCTTTTGAAAATAAATATTCCTTTTAACACGGTTAATCAAATATATATGAAGAAAAGAGTTTTGTTTTATTTAGTTGCTTTAGTTACTACAGTTTCTATGCAATCGTGTGCTACCAATTATGTGGTTTCAAAACCAGCAACTTACGCTAAAGAATACAAAACAGATGCCAAACTAGCTTCTATAGATACTAAAAAAATGGAGCAGGATAAGCAAAAGCTTATCAATTCTTTTCTTGATGAAAAGGCAGCATCTATAGCAAATGCTAAAAAATCTATTAAGAATTCTGAGATTGCTAAAGCAATCAAACACAATAAAACTATTGACGGTATCCTTACAGAAGCTGAAACATACCTTGGAACGCCTTACAGATACGGAGGAACTACAAGAAACGGTATTGATTGTTCAGCTTTCGTTCTTTCTGTATTCGGAGCAGCAGCAGGCCTTAGCTTACCTAGAGTAGCAGCCTCTCAGTCTCAGGAGGGAGAAAGAGTAGAAAAAGGAGATTTACAAAAAGGAGATCTTATTTTCTTTTCACATGGAAGAAGAATTTCTCACGTAGGTATTGTAGAAAGTGTTTCTGAAGAAGGTGAAATTAAATTCATCCATGCAGCAACATCAAAGGGAGTAATGATCTCTTCACTTAACGACTCTTATTGGGGACCTAAGTTCAGATTTGCAAAAAGAGTGATCAATGAAGAAGGAGAATCATACAATAACTTAGCAGCAGTTACTCCAGCTACACCAGCAAATTTTTAATTTTTTAAATAATTGATTTAAATAATGAAGCCATCAAAATTTTGATGGCTTTTTTATTGCTTATCCGTCTTTTAAAAAGAAATAGATCTCAACAGGAAAGGAAGGTGTATTGATCAGTATATTTTAAAATTTAATCCTTATCAATTACAATGTCCAGCTTATACAGCAGACCATAGACTTCAGACAATGAAAATTTAGCCTTTTTAAGCTTATTTAAAGCCGGATCTATAGAATAACCGAATGAAGTCCTCAGATCGGCCTTTTCAAGGATTGTATTATCAAAGACTGCACCTGAAAGATCACAACCGCTCAGTATGGCATAAGAAAGATCACATTCTGTAAAATCAACTTCAATCAGTCTTGAATTCTTAAAGACTGTTTTTTTTACGGAGGTTTGGTAGAATACCGAATTATTCAATAAGCAGCCATCAAATGTAAAGGAAAGGCCAAACGCATTACAAGTGTTAAACTGCAGCCCGAACATTTTACATTCTTTAAAAACGGCATCGTGAAAAGAGGTTTTCACAAGCTTAGCCATGCTTAAGTTACATCCTGTAAATTCACAATTTTCAAAACTGAAGCCGGATATATCTGTATATTCAAAATTACAGTTTATGAATCGGCAGTTCTCATATTCCCCTTTATTGAATGGAAGTCGGGAAAAATCGGTGTTTTCAAAATTTTGATCTGCAATATAAGCTTCTTTCATAGCATACAATTTTGGATGGAAATACTATTACTTCCACAGTGTATATAAAAACAAAATGGTTGTTCCGTATGAAAATTATACCAGACTGTTCTTATCAGAATAATTAAGTTTAAAGAAAATAAATGTCATCATAGAAAAGGCCAGCAAAGAACTTCCTCCATAACTAAAATACGGAAGAGGAATCCCTACGGTCGGGAAAAGCCCCATAACCATCCCTAAATTGATCGAAAAGTGCATCAGCAGAATGGAAGCAAAACAATATCCGAATACCCGATTAAAAGTAGATTTCTGTTTCTCAGCCAGGTAATAGATACGTCCGATAAACACCAGATAACACAAAACGAGCAGAGCACTTCCTACAAACCCCCATTCTTCCCCTACTGCGCAGAAAATATAATCGGTCTGCTGTTCCGGAACAAATTTACCCTGAGTGACAGACCCTTCACGGTAACCTTTTCCTAAAAGGCCTCCTGATCCGATAGCTGTTTTGGAATATAATAAATTATAACCTGATGTATCTCTAAATGCTTTTTCTCCTTTATAAAGAACCTCGATTCTTTCTCTCTGGTGTTTTGGCAATTTTTCTAAAATAAAAGGGGAACCGAAAGCCAGCCCGCATAATAAGAGAATGGACCCAGTAATTCCGGAAATAGAAATTACATCCCAGGACATCCTGTGATAATTCATTGCAATCAGGACACCGGCAATCAATACTACCGCTGCCGCAACATATACCGGAGGTATTGCCAGTGAAACAAGAAAAACTGCTGCAAAAATAAATCCTACCCCAAACAATAATCCGCTTAATCCTTCCCGATAAAGAGCGATAAAGAATGCTATAAATACGAGCATGGATCCAACATCCGGAATAGCAAGAACTACTGCTGCCGGAATACCCACAATAGCCAATGCCATCAATAATGATTTTCTGTTAGCAAGGTTAAAATCCGGACCCGAAACATAATTGGCAAGCATCAGAGCGGTTCCGATCTTCGCAAATTCTACGGGCTGCATGGTAAAACTACCGAACTTGTACCAGTTCTTCTGTCCGAGAATTTCTTTACCAAAAGGGAAAAGGCCGATCAGCAGCAATACGCCGCCAATGTAGATGATTCCTGCCATATTCTCAAAGAATTTACTTCGGCTAAAGAATATAATAATCCCCACAAATAAAGAAATTCCGAAAAAAACCAATTGTTTTTCACCCAGCTTCTGATCCACACTGTAAATATTTGCAATCGCAAAAACGCAAAGCAGGACGTACAGTCCAAGACCAAGTTTATCTATTCCTTCTGTCCATTTCATTGCTTTACAGGTTTTTTAGGAGTGTTATTATTTTGAGTTCCTTCTTCTGTTTTCTTCTGAAGGCCGGCTTTTTGCTGTTTAACACGATCCAGACTATCTTTTATTCTTTTCCGTTTAATTGAGTCAGGTCTAGGATCAACATATAAACCTTTACGTTTTAAATCTGCAACCCATTGTCTTTTATATTCCGGCATAAAACTCGAGGTGATCATTTTTTTATACAAATTTTCCCTCTTCAAATCACCGGTAATATATTTTTCTGCAATCACCGTACAAGCCGGGCCCGCCCAAGTAGCTCCAAATCCGGCATGTTCCATTACAGCAACCACAACAATTTTCGGTTTATCAGCAGGAGCAATCAGTACAAAAATAGAATTATCCTTTCCCTGCGGAACCTGCGCAGTACCTGTTTTGGCTAATTGTGTAAAATCATTGGATTTTAATCCTCTTGCCGTTCCTCTCAAAACCACAGCTTCCATACCTTTTAAAACAGGTTCAAAATGTTTAGGATCAACTAAGGTCTGATGTTTAACCTTAAACCTTGGGTCAGGATTTGGTTTCCCGTCAATAGCTTTTACGATATGAGGCGTATAATACCATCCTCTGTTAGCGATAGCACTCACATAATTGGCGAGCTGAATAGGAGTTACCAAAACATCACCCTGCCCCATTCCGTTATAAATGGCACCGGTTGACATTTCATCCCAGTTTTTAAAGTCCGTTCGCTTGGAACCGCTTGCTTTCATGATGGCTTTAAATCGTCTTTCATAAAAATCTCCGGAAGGTATCCTGCCTTTTGCACCCACGGCGAAATCATTATTTAAAAACTCTCCGACTCCAAAGCTGCTCATGATTTTTTTCCATTCGTCAACTCCTTTTGAGGGATTTCCCGGATATTTTTTGATGATGGCAATAAATGCATAGGTAAAAAAACAGTTACTGGACACCTGAATGGAAGGAATCAGGGGCTCAGCTCCACCATGTCCTTTAATCCTTTTACCTTTATAGAAAAATCCGCCTCCACACGGAAAAATAGTTTTTTCATCCATTACTCCCATTTGCATGGCAGCCAGGGCAGTCAGTAACTTAAACGTTGAACCCGGAGGATATCCTGCCTGTAAGGAACGGTCAAAAGTAGGTTTATTTTCATAAAGCGTATCTTTTGACAGAGCATATAAATTTTTAGACTTATAGGGTCCGGTGAAAAGATTAGGATCAATATCCGGCCCGGTGGCTGCTACAAGTACTTCTCCGTTATTAGGGTCTATTGCTACAATTGCACCGTGTTTGTTGACCATCATTTCTTCAGCTGTTCTCTGAAGATCATAATCAATAGTCAACGTAATATCTTTACCCGTAATCACATCCTTATCCAAAGATCCGTTTTTATAAGAACCAATATTTCGAAGCCTGATGTCTTTTTGGATATATTTCATTCCTTTTACTCCCCGAAGGACTTTCTCGTAGGATTTTTCAACCCCTGTTTTTCCGATAAAATCTCCCGGTAAATAGTAAATAGAATCTTTTTTAATCTCTCTTTCATTCACTTCACTGGTATATCCCAAAAGGTTACCTGAAGTAGAAACTTCATACTGGCGCTGAGGTCTCTGCACAATATTAAAAGCCGGATATTTAAAAATAATTTCCTGGACTCTCGCAATATCTTCCCTGCTGAGGTCTTTCAGAAAAGTCATCGGGGTCAGCTTAGAATAATATTTTTCTTTTTTAATAATATTGATTTTGTTGATAAAATCAGACTTACTGATCTTCATGAGACTACAGAAGCCTAATGTATCAAAATCAGGTTTCATTAACGCCTGAGTAAATGAAATTTCATAGGCAGGCTGGTTACCCACCATAATTTTTCCGTTCCTGTCAAAAATAACCCCGCGCTGAGGAATTACGTATTCGATTTTAATGGATGTATTGGCTGCATTTAAAGCATAACGGTCCGTAAACAACTGTAAATAAGAAAGCCTCGCTACAAAAATAAGAGCGATAGCAACAAGGACGGAAAAGATTTTTAAATAACGTGTGTTCAAACTTTTTGTTTGATTTTAAATATTAATGCGTAAACAACTATAAATATAAATGAAATTACACTGGTCACCAACACATTAAATAAAATTTCAAAAAATCTGCTGAACTTAAAGAACTCAATATACTGTACTAAAAGCTGATGCAGAAAAATACTTGAAAATAAAAACAGCAAAAACTGCGCCCATTGCAGGGACTGAAAAGAGAAAAAGTCTGTAGACGTATCTGTAGATGTTCTGAAGATCAATGTTCTGAAATAGGCAATCAACGTGGTAGCAAAAGCATTGATTCCCCATGAATAAAGAAAACCGTCAATTGATAGGCCTATTAAAAAACTTAATGCCAGAAACTGAAATTTATTTCTGAAGAAAGGATAAAACATAACGAATACCGGGTATAATACCGGTGTATACTTCCCGAAAATCGTAATCCTGTTCAATACAAAAATCTGTAATGCAACAAGAAAAATCATGATCAATATGTCGGTAAATAAAGTCCTGCTAATCATTTTCTTTTTTTATTACAGCCTGCATAGTATCCTGAATCTTTTGCACCTCGGCTTTTTTAAGATTCTTTACTACGTATACTTTACTTAAAGCACCCATTTTTTCACTCAGCTCTACGGAAATATCCCAGAAACCGGTTTTATTATCTACGGAATATCCCGCAATCGTTCCAATCATGACCCCTTTAGGAAAGATGGCAGACTTACCGTCTGTCACTACGCTATCTCCTACTTTTAAGGCAACATATTTAGGAATATCGGCAAGATGCATTACCCTTGAATTATCTCCGTTCCAGGTAAGGGTACCAAAGTATCCGGAATTTTTAAGGGCTGCATTAATTCTGATTCTGTTGACACTTAATACGGACTGAACCAGGGCATAGCTATCTGTAGAATTGATAACAATTCCGGCAATACCTCTTGGAGCCATTACTCCCATTTGAGGAAACACCCCGTCTCTTCGGCCACGGTTGATCGTAAAGTAATTATTTCGTCTGTTGATACTGTTAAAAACAATCTCTCCGTCAACGAAAGTATAAATCTGCCCGCCCCCTATGGTATCATGAACTCTTTTGAAAACCGGATTTTTAGCGCCTTCTTTTCCATAAAGCTCAGTCATAAGAGCTTTATTCTGAGCTACAAGATCCTCATTGATCTGTTTAAGCTTCAGATAAGAAACTCCTTCGTCAATATATCCGGAAATCCAGGAATTCAGCGCAGCTGTTTGTCCCGCAATCCAGGATCTCTGCATGGCGTTTCTGGAGAATATCAGAACCAGAGCAATAATTTGCAGAAATATAAAGAAGACAAAAAGAGTGTTCTTCGAAAATAATCTCAGCAAAAATCCCATTCAGATATAGTGTCGTAAAAAGTTAAAATTATTTAATTAAGAAATTGAATTTATCCATATTCTTAAGTGCAATACCTGTTCCGCGAACAACAGCTCTCAACGGATCTTCAGCAACAAACACAGGAAGACCTGTCTTTTTGTGAATTCTATCCGCAAGACCTCTTAGTAACGCACCTCCTCCGGCAAGATAAATACCGGTTTTATAAATATCCGCAGCCAATTCCGGCGGAGTAAGAGAAAGTGTTTCCATTACCGCATCTTCAATTCTGATAATAGATTTGTCTAATGCACGGGCAATCTCTTTATATCCAACCATAATTTCTTTCGGTTTCCCTGTGATCAGGTCTCTCCCCTGTACAGGAATATCCTCGATATCTACATCAAGATCTTCTACTGCAGAACCTACTTCAATTTTGATTCTCTCAGCTGTTCTTTCTCCGATATAAAGATTATGGTGAGTTCTTAAGTAATAAGCGATATCATTGGTGAATACATCCCCTGCAATCTTCACAGATTTATCACATACGATACCCCCTAAAGCCACTACAGCAATTTCTGTAGTACCCCCTCCTATATCAATGATCATATTTCCTTCAGGCTTCTGTACATCAATACCTACTCCTATCGCGGCTGCCATTGGTTCGTAGATTAGTCTTACTTCTTTAGCGTTTACTTTCTGAGCAGAATCTCTTACCGCTCTCTTTTCAACTTCAGTAATACCAGAAGGAATACAGATTACAATTCGTAATGCAGGCTGAATGAATTTACCTTTGATTCCGGGAATTTTCTTGATGAATTCCTTGATCATGTGTTCAGAAGCATGGAAATCAGCAATAACCCCGTCTTTCAGAGGACGGATGGTTTTGATGTCCTCGTGAGTTTTACCTTGCATATGTTTAGCCTGCTCACCGACAGCAATCGGCTTACCCGAAGAACGTTCAATTGCAACAATTGAAGGTTGATCTATAACAATCTTATTATTATGGATGATAAGGGTATTAGCAGTTCCAAGGTCTATCGCAATTTCTTGCGTAAACATATCAAATAAACTCATATTTTTCTTCTGATTTTAAGTTTACAAAGATATAAATTTAACAATACTAAAGAAATTTCCAAACAACATAATTTGGTTAAAATTTTATTAAAATTTATAATTCTTTATTAACTTTTACTTTAGATATTTACAGAGTTTGAGTTAAACTAAAATTAATGGCGTGTTAAAAGAGTGAAATTGCAGATTCACGGAAGCCTCAAAAGACAGGGAAAACCGAAAAAAAGCGAACGGTACGGAAGGCTTAAAACGGAAAAAAAGAAAGTTTCAGAAACAGAACTCCCTGAATACACAGAAAAAAAAGGAACATTTAGCCCTCTCTCAACCGTTTTTCAGTTTCATTACTTCATGACTCAACACTTTTTCACGTCTGCCGTCTTATAGTTTTTTACGATAATTATCATATACACTATCAGAGGGTGGTTAATTAAAAAAAACGTAAATTTGCGACTGCTTATGTTACAGTATTCCAATATCCATCAAACATCAAATTTTGCCGTGCTTTCTATAAGCTACGAAAAAGCCGATGTAGAAACGAGAGGAAAATTTGCATTCTTTGATGAAAACATCAAAAACTTTGTTTCCAGAGTCCACCAGGAAGATCTGGGCGATGCTTTTGTGGTTTCCACCTGTAACAGAACCGAGATTTATACAACCTCCTCCAATTATCTTTTAGTAGCTGAGGAATATTGTAAAACAATCGGAGTACATCTTACTGATTTTCTTCAGTTCGCTAACATCCTTACAAAAGAAGAAGCTCTGATTCATCTTTTCAGAGTGGCTGCCGGTCTTGAAAGCCAGATCATTGGTGACTTTGAAATTATCGGACAGATCAAAAAGGCCTACAGCCGGTTCAAAAGAGAAAGACAAAATTCCAACCCTTATCTGGAGAGAGCGATTAATGCTGCAATTCAGATTTCGAAAAGAATCAAAAACGAAACAGGTATTTCCAATGGAGCCGCTTCTGTTTCCTATGCTGCAGTTCACTATATTTTAAATAGCCAGAAAAGAATTAATGAAAAAAACATTCTTCTGTTAGGAGTAGGTGAAATCGGGCAGAATACGGTTGAGAACCTGGTAAAACATGTCTATCAGCCAAAAATTAAAATTGCCAACAGGACTCAGGAAAAAGCTGAAAAAATTTCCCAGAAATATAATATTCCACATGTCGACTATGCAGATTTTGACAAGGAATTAAAAAACACGGATATTCTCATTGTAGCAACAGGAGCTAAACATCCTATTGTTAATCAGTCTCATTTTCCGAACGGAAAAGAAACATTGGTAATTGATCTTTCGATTCCCCATAACGTTGAGAAGAATGTTACCGAAAATGAAAATGTAACATTAATTGACGTGGATGAGCTTTCTAAGCAGATTCAGGAAACCATTCAACAGAGAGAAAGAGAAATCCCAAAAGCTGAAAAAATCATCAAGGAACTGATGAAAGATTTTATTGAATGGGAAAAAAAGAGAAAACTCGCACCAAATATTCATCATTTCAAAGCCGTTTTAAAAAACATGGAACGCAATGAAATGCATAACTTTTATAAAAAGAATAAATATATCAACATTCCGGACATGGAACTTTCTGATAAAATGATCCAGAAAATTACCAACCGTTTTGCAAAATATATAATAGATAATCCTTTAAAAGCCGAAGAAATTAGTAAATTAATGCACGAAATATTAGTTGAACAACCAAACAACGAATTCAATGAAAAGCATTAGAATCGGAACAAGAAATTCCGCACTTGCACTTTGGCAGGCTAGAGAGGTTGCGAGGCACCTTCAGAACAACAATTATTTAACGGAAATCGTCCCTATCGTTTCTTCCGGCGACAAGAATCTTAATCAGCCATTATATTCTTTAGGAATTACAGGGGTTTTCACAAGAGACCTTGATGTGGCGTTACTTAATGACGAAATAGACATTGCCGTACATTCCTTAAAAGATGTTCCTACCCAGCTGCCTCAAAATATTGAGATGATTGCTTATCTGGAAAGAGATTATCCACAGGATATTCTAATCAGAAAGGAATCTGCAAGAAATAAAGAATTCCACGAGCTGAAATTAGCAACAAGCAGTTTAAGAAGAAGAGCATTCTGGCTGAGACATTATCCTGCTACTGAATTTTCAGACATCCGTGGAAACATTCAGACCCGTCTTCAGAAACTTGAAGACGGAAACTTTGATGCTACTATTCTATCATTAGCAGGAATCAAAAGAATGAAAATGGAAATCGATTACGAAATGCTTCCATTATTAATTCCTGCCCCGTCGCAGGGAGTTATTGCCGTAGCCGGACATTCTGACAAACCTGAGATTAATGAAATATTAGGCCAGATCAATCATAGGCCGACTCAGATCTGTGTAGAGATTGAAAGAAATTTCCTGAGCACTCTGGAAGGCGGCTGTACTGCGCCTATCGGCGCTTTTGCAGAAATCATCGAAAATCAGATCCGTTTCAAAGGAGCACTTTGCTCTTTGGATGGCAAAAACTGTATTGCTGTGGATGAAAACTTCGAGTACAATCCAACAGAGAATTTTGGCGAAAAGTATGCAAAAGTAGTTCTTGAAAACGGAGGAAAAGAATTAATGGCAGAAATCAAAAGCCAGATCTAACAGATTTTAAATTTCAATTTTCCCGGTTTTTCCATTTTCACAGCTGCAAACTTCAGGACATGAAAATCTTATTCACCAAAAATATAGACCAGACGCTTATATCCAAAGAATTAGGAGAAGATATTTCGGTGGACTGTATTGAGGTAATAAAGACGAAACCCATCATGATCAGCCCGTTTGAGTTGAAAAACTATTCTCTGATTTTCACCAGCGTCAACGGGGTGACTGCATTTTTTAAAAATCGTTTTAAACCCAACGAAGATTTTACGGCGAAGAACTACAATAAGATTTATTGTGTAGGTGAGAAAACAAAAAAAGAATTAAGAAAGAATGGTTTTGGAACTTTTAAGGTATTAAAAAATGCTGAAATGTTATCCCGCTTTATCATCGGAAAATGCCAGCATGAGCAGTTTCTTCATTTCTGCGGCAACCTTGCCATCAATGTCCTGGATAAAGATCTTCCCTTACAAAACATTAAGTACAAAAAAGTTACTATATATAATACGGAGGAAATCTATCCTCTAATAACTGAAAAATATCATGCTGTAGTATTTTTTAGTCCGAGCGGAGTTCGTAGTTTTGCAAAGCGAAATTCCATGGAAGGGATGAAGCTCTTTTCGATAGGAGAAACCACTTCCGGAGAGTTGAAAAATTATACCAAAGACCCTATTTTTACTTCTGAAGGCAATAATCTAAGCTCTATCTTTGAGCTGATCAGGAAAGAATTCGGAAGTCATTTTTAAGAAAGCCGGTACCGGAACTTTGGCGGTACGATTAGTTTAAATAGATTATGATTAAAAACGACCTATATTTAAAAGCACTTCGCGGAGAAACCGTTGAAAGACCTCCTGTCTGGATGATGAGGCAGGCTGGAAGATATCTGCCGGAATTCATTGCTCTGAGAGATCAGTATGACTTCTTTACAAGATGTCAGACTCCTGAGCTTGCTGCTGAAATTACATTACAGCCTATCCGCAGATTTCCTTTGGATGCTGCGATCCTGTTTTCTGATATTCTGGTAGTTCCACAGGCTATGGGAATTGATTTCAAAATGAAAGAATCTGTTGGCCCTTGGTTGGATACCCCAATCAGAACCATGGAGCAGGTTCAGAATATTGAAACTCCGGATGTGAATGATACTTTAGGATACGTTTTTGATGCCATCGAACTTACTCTTCAGAAATTAGACAATGAAATTCCGTTGATCGGTTTTGCCGGATCACCATGGACTATTCTTTGCTACTGTGTGGAAGGAAAAGGAAGTAAAGCTTTTGATATTGCAAAATCATTCTGTTTCCAGCAGCCTGAAGCAGCTCACTTATTACTTCAGAAAATCACTGATACTACCATTGCCTATTTAAAGAGAAAGGTAGAAAAAGGAGTTTCTGCGGTACAGATATTCGACTCATGGGGTGGAATGCTCTCTCCTACCGATTATCAGGAGTTCTCATGGCAATACATCAACCAGATTGTTGAAGCATTAAGCCCGCTTACCCATGTCGTGGTATTTGGAAAAGGATGCTGGTTTGCATTGGAAGACATGACCATGTCTAAAGCATCTGCACTGGGTGTTGACTGGACGATCAAGCCGGAATTTGCAAGAACACTGACCAATCATACGATGACATTACAGGGAAATTTTGATCCTGCAAGACTTCATTCAACCCCTGAAACCATCAAGAAAATGGTTACTGAAATGATTAACCGTTTTGGAAAAGACAGATATATCGCCAATCTTGGACACGGAATTTTACCTAATGTTCCGGTGGAGAATGCAGAAGCTTTTATCAGAGCTGTCGTAGACTGGAAACCTACACTATAAGAGCGGTTCAATCCGTCAGCCATATACAAAAAGCCCCATCAGTAATGACGGGGCTTTTTTATTCTTATGACAGGTATATATTGTTAACCCAGCATTCTTTGCGCCTTCTTAACACCTTCTACCAATACATCAATTTCTTCAAAAGTATTATATACTGCAAAGCTGGCTCTTACCGTTCCCGCAATATTAAAGAAGTTCATAATAGGCTGTGTACAATGGTGACCTGTTCTTACCGCAATCCCCATTTTATCCAGGATCATTCCCACATCAGAAGAAATACCTACTCCTTCCAGATTAAAAGAAACAACCCCTGTTCTCCTCGCTTTTTCGCCATAGATTTTAATCCCTTCTATTTCTAAAAGCTGTCTTTGGGCATATTCCAGTAAAGCATTTTCATGGTTCTGGATATTTTCATGTCCTACGCTGTGCATAAAATCGACAGCAGCTCCTAAAGCGATATTCCCGCCTACGTTCGGCGTTCCTGCTTCATACTTAAAAGGAAGTCCTGCATAGGTAGTCCCTTCAAAAGAGCAGGTAGCAATCATCTCTCCTCCACCGTGAAATGGCGGTAAAGCTTCCAGAATATCACGTTTACCGTATAAAATACCTGTTCCCATCGGAGCATACATTTTATGACCTGAAAACACAAAGAAATCACAATCCATTTTCTGAACATCTATGTTAAAATGAGGAGCTGACTGAGCGCCATCAATAACAACATAGGCATCCGTATTTTTTCTTGTTTTTGAAATAATCTCTTCAATAGGATTCACAATTCCTAATGCATTGGAAACCTGATTAACAGAAACTACTTTTGTTTTTTCACCTAACAACTGATCAAACTGATCCATCTGAAGTACACCATTCTCATCAATTGGGATCACACGAAGCTTTGCTCCTGTTCTTTCACACAGCATTTGCCATGGAACAATATTAGAGTGATGCTCCAGATATGAGATAATGATCTCATCATCTTTCTTTAATTTCTGTGTTAAAATATAAGCAATGAGGTTTAAGCCTTCTGTGGTTCCTTTTGTAAAAATAACTTCAAAATCATGTTCAGCGTTAATGAATTTCTGGATCTTTCTTCTGGAAAGCTCCATCTCTTCGGTAGCCAATTGGCTCAGGGTATGAATCCCCCTGTGGACATTAGCGTTAAGTTCTGTATAATATGCATGACAGACTTCCAACACTGAATTTGGTTTCTGAGATGTAGCTGCATTATCCAGATAAACTAATGGTTTACCGTTTACTTCCCTGTCCAATATAGAAAACTGGCTTCTTATTTCCTGAATGTCAAACATTTATTTATTTTTTAAATTAAAACGTTCTTATTTAGAACTCTTCAAATTTACGGCTTTTTTTCTGAAAGGAAGCATTACAAGAAGTACTGATACTTGTCAGCTAATAGAAATATTCGATAGCTTATAGTGAAAAAAGCTGATGAGGAGAAAACGTACAAATACCGAAGTTCTGATAAAAGTCTTTTTATTCTGTTGTTGTTTGCACTCTTCAGCATGAAACAAAAAAACCTGCCAATATATATTGACAGGTCTTATATTCTTTAAATAAGCAATACTTATTCTGCAGATTTTTCTTCTGTTGTTGGAACATCAGGAGATTGAGTTGCAACTTCTTCTGCTTCTTCTTCATCTTCTTCATCCATTGCTGCTGCACCTCCTTTCATTGCATTTCTAGACATCTTAACAGCAACTACTACTGCGTTGTCAGGGTGCATGAAAGAATATCCTTCAGTTTTGATACCACCGATGTAAAGTTTGTTACCAATTCTTAATGGAGTAACATCTACAACGATTTCGTCTGGTAAGTTAGCAGGAATAGCTTTTACTTTTAGTTTTCTGAAAGACTGACGTAAAACACCACCAGCTACAACACCTTTTGAACGTCCAGTAATTCTTACAGGAACTTCCATGATAACTGGCTTATCGTCAGATAACTGGTAGAAGTCGATGTGAAGAATTTTGTCAGTGATTGGGTGAAACTGAATATCCTGAAGAACTGCTGGAATTGTTTTTCCGTCAACTTCAATAGATACCGTGTGTGCTTCAGGAGTGTATACTAACCCTTTGAAAGCTTTCTCTTCTGCAGAGAAGTTTAAAGGGGCTTCACCTCCATAAACAACACAAGGAACTAATTCAGCATCACGTAAAGCTTTTGTAGACTTTTTGCCCACGCTTTCTCTTTTTGTACCTTGAATTGTAATAGATTTCATTTATAAAAAATTTAAAAAATTATTTTAGTTTTGATTTGCAAACTTCTAAAAACCAATTAAATAACAAACTTGCTGCTAATTGATTTATGCTCATGAACCATTGTCATAACATCCGCAAATAACGGGGCGCAAGATAGCACTTTTATTTTAGATGACAAATTATTTTTAACAGGAATTGAGTCAGTTACAATAACTTCCAGAATTTTTGAATTCTCAATATTCTCGTAAGCCTTTCCGGAAAGCACTCCGTGAGTAGCCATTGCGCGAACTGTTTTTGCTCCTTTTTCAATTAAAATATCTGCGGCTTTACAAAGTGTTCCTGCAGTATCAATCATGTCATCAATAAGGATTACGTTTTTGCCTTTTACATCTCCGATAAGGAACATCTCTTCTACAACGTTTGCCTTTTTTCTTTCTTTATAAGCAATTACTACTTCTGCCCCTAAGTGACCCGCGTAGTTTTTTGCTCTTTTTGCACCTCCCATATCCGGAGAAGCAATAGTAAGATCTTCAAGATTTAAAGATCTGATATAGTCTACGAAAATAGTAGAAGCATACAGGTGGTCTACCGGAATTTCGAAGAACCCCTGAATCTGATCTGCGTGAAGATCCATGGTCATAATTCTCGTTGCTCCTGCCGCAGTCAGAAGATTAGCAACTAGTTTTGCTCCAATAGGTGCTCTTGGCTTGTCTTTTCTGTCTTGTCTTGCAAGTCCGAAATAAGGAATTACGACAGTGATGCTTTTAGCAGAAGCTCTTTTCGCTGCATCAATCATTAGAAGAAGCTCCAAAAGATTGTCTGCAGGAGGGAATGTAGATCCGATTAGGAAAACTCTTCCTCCTCTTACAGATTCGTCTAAAACAGGCTCAAATTCCCCGTCACTGAACTCCTGAAAGTTGATTTTTCCTAATTCTTTCCCATAATGTTGGGCAATTTTCTCTGCCAAGTCCCTGCTGGTTCTTGTACAAAATAGATAACTTAACTGATCGGCCATTTTTACTTTTTAAAAGATTTTGCAAATTTAAAAAAAAACCACAAGAATTACTCTTGTGGTTTTTAAGTTTTTTATTTCCTATTGATTATGGGAATTTTACACCTCCGTAATTATTAGGATTTACCTGTGGTAATGTTGATCTGTATTTAGCATTGATCGACTTAATAAATTCATTGGCAACAATACCGTACCCTCTTCCTGTCAGGTGAACACCATCCAGAGAGAATGCGCCTCCTGTTACAAACTTTGCTGTATATTTTACGCCATCAAATGAAATTCCTGACTGACCGTTGAGTTCAACCATTTTAGAATTAGCATCTACAAAAGCCAATCCATAAGAATCAGCAAGTGATTTGATAGACGCGTTATATGCATCCGTTGCTGTTTTTACATAAGCAGCCTCGGTTTTTGTTAATACGTGTTGGTTCTGCAATGGATAAGAAATACCATATACATTCACCGGAGCCGGAACCCCCGGCGCATTTGTATTAATTACAGAGCTCGTTGTAAGCAGGATATAATCATCCTGAGTAGCCTGTCTTGCCTGGCCGTAGATCTGGCCGAAAAGAGTGGCCTGAGCCAACCCTAGCGCCGGTGTTAAAGCCGCAGTAAGCTGGGCAGATAAATCCTGAAGGGCAACATCTTTAATCAGAACCGGGTTAGCAGAAGTAGAAGAAAGCAGATTAATTCTGTCTCCAGCACCAAAAGCAGTAAGTGCCTGTTTTAAAGGACCATATAAGCTTGTATTAAGAGCTGTCAGATTAGCTCCTAAAGCAGCTGGTGTCAAAGGGTTATACGGAACCGTTGTAAAGAAAGGTACTGAAGTAACATAAGGAATATTAGCAATAACTCCTTTTGTTGTCCCTACACTTTTAAGACCGTCTAAAACTCCTTTAATAGAACCCGCCACAACAGCAGGGTCAGAAATATCATTTGATTTATAAGTTCCCGGATTGGTATTTCCTGTCTGAACAGTTGCTGTTGTATATGTTGTCACGTTTCCTACCGTCTGGGAATTAGTTCCGCCATTGGTTGCATAAGACAATACATCATTATTTCCTATCCAAAGAGAAAAGAATGTTGCTTTCTGAGCCATAGCATCCTGTAAAACACTGGTTGTAGCAGAAGAAGCAAACCTTACAAAGTAAGGATTAGCGGTTCCTGCTGCAAGACCTGCAGGATTCCCATATCCAGGTGCTACCAAATGAAATGATTTGGCCCCCGGAACGCCCATATTCTGATATGTACCTCCATTAGGCAGAATATCCAGCGTGGCAGCCGGCGCACTTGGTACCGGAGATAAAGCTCCGTTAACAACCTGAAGTGTTAACTTTCCGGGAAAGCCTGGAAGATTGGTAAAACCACCAATATCATTAGGGACTAAAGGCTGTTTGAAATCTCCGCTTCCAGCCAGCTTCATCTGACCGGCAATCATACTTGGATAAGATTCGTTCTGGCCGGAGCTGTATAAAGCTCCATTGCTGTATCCGGAAGTCAAAGAGTTTCCTAAAGATATATATTTTGAGAAATCAGCATCCCCTTTTGTTACAGGGATATCTTTCACATCAGTATCAAAGTCTGTTTTACAACTCGTTACCGTAAAAAGAAGTGCAGAAACCGCAATTGTTGATATTATAATTTTTTTCATAGTCATTCAATTAAAAAGGATTATAAGATACGCCTAGACCAAAGTAGAATGCTTTTGCTTTTGCCTGTCCGTAAAATCCAAGATTCGCGTTGTTTACATCTCTGGCTTTAGGCATTGCATAACCTCCCGCAATATCAACTCCAAACTTTTTCAGTTTAAATCCTACCCCACCTGTCAGTACAAAAGTATCAAATGAAGGGGTTTCCGGAATAAAGTTGTCATTAGTATAAGGAGATTCGTCATAGTAAGCTCCCAGACGTCCGTAAATCATATTGGTGAACGCATACTGAGTCCCCAGTCTGAACGTTTTGGTATTCCTGAAGTTCTTAGGACTTACAAGAACTGTCGGATCTGCCTGATTTCCGATAGGTGCATTGTCGAAATCCAGTACAAGTTTACTGTATCTTTCCCATCCATGATAGTTAAAGTCTGCAGAAACCTGCCATTTCGGAGTCACTTTATAGGTTAAACCAATGGTATATTCTTCAACAAGCGGAAGTGTTGCAGAGAAGCCATCCTGCCCAGCTGCATTCAGTTTCAGCTGTGAGTAAATAGATTGTGACGGAAACTGGAATGATGCCGTCCCGGTTTTAGCTTTCATATCTACCGGTGAACGGTATGCAATACTCACATCTAATTTAGGATCTGGTCTGAAATAGAAACCGAATCCATATCCGTGTCCGCTTGCTTTTGTATCTTTAATATTAACCTGTCCTCCGAATTGAGTTACTGCTTTATCCCAGTCTACGATACCCCTTGCATAAATATAACTAGCACCAAAAGCTAACCATGGAGCAAGTTTTACTGAAACCATAGGCTGGAAATAGAAACTCTTCAGCTCAAGTTTTTGTACCATTTCCTTACCTTCCCAGTTTTCCGGCCATTGGATCGTACTTCCAAAAGGGGTAGTTACACTAAGACCTACTGATAATTTTTCTATTGGTCTATAAGTAACCGCAGCATAGAAAGGAGTTCCTAAAGGGTTATCCGTTGATGTACTTTGTAAAGTATTCAGGTTCTGGAAAGTAATTTTATTACTGGCTCCGAACCCTCCTGCCGCTATACTCAGCTTGGAAGGGATAAATGACATCCCCGCAGGGTTAAAAAATGTCACACTCGCATCTTCGGCATGAGCACTAGTATGCGCCATTGCCAATTGCTTTACCCCCTGCAAAGAAACCCTGAAGCCTCCTGCGTAAGATAAAACGCCTGCCAATAAAGCAGTTGATACTAATATTTTTTTCATAGACTATTATTATATAATCCAAATATAAAATTATTTTGAATACGTCTGTTAATATTTCCCAATATTTTAAACATTATAGGAAAAGAAAATTATGTTTAAAATAATACTTTATACGAAAACACCCATAAAATAACCAATATTAATCACTTAGTATATTCATCAAAAAGGGATATATTTAACGTTTAATATTAAACAATAGTTTAACTAAATTAAATATTGATTTTAAATCCAAAACCAAAAAATAGTCAGCCTTTTAGTGGAATCTTCATTTTTGAACAGAATTGGAACAGAAATAATTTAACACTCCTATTCAATGATAAAAAAAATACTTCCGATAACTTTCTCTTTCAGGCCTCAGATCTATTTTTATGGGGAAAACAGAGAAATGTTTTACCCTGAATTCAGGTTATTTGAGGATTTTAGAATTGGGTAAAGATAAAAATACATAAATTTGCAAGATTATAAATAATAATAATATGAGTTGTGGATGCAAAACATCTGGCGATTCTGCACATTCTTGCGGTCCTAAAAAGACTGCAACTGGTTGTGAAAATGTAAATACCTGCGGGAATAGTTATAAATTAAGTGTTTTTGACTGGCTTTCTAACATCAACAATCCGGCACCGAACAGGTGTGATTTCGTGGAAGTTAGATTTAAAAATGACAGAAAATCGTTTTATAAGAATGTAAACAATATTCCTTTACATATAGGCAGTGTAGTTACAGTAGAATCAAGCCCGGGACACGATGTGGGCGTAATAAGCCTTACCGGAGAATTAGTAAAGATTCAGATGAAAAAGAAAAAGTTTTCTGAAGAATCGGCACTCAAAATATACAGACAGGCCAACCAGAAAGATCTTGAGGTATGGCAGGAAGCAAGAAAAAAAGAAGACGGCGTAAAACTTGAAGCAAGAAAAATTGCTCAAAGAATAGGCCTTGAAATGAAAGTTACCGATGTGGAATATCAGGGTGATGCTTCAAAAATCACTTTTTATTATACTGCAGATAACCGGGTAGATTTCAGACAGCTGATCAAAGATTATGCAGGAGCTTTCAGAACAAAGATCGACATGAAACAGATCGGCTTCAGACAGGAAGCTGCAAAAGTAGGCGGAATAGGATCTTGCGGACGTGAACTTTGCTGCTCAACATGGCTTACAGATTTCAGATCTGTAAATACCAATGTAGCAAGATATCAGCAATTGAGTATCAACCCTCAAAAACTGGCAGGACAATGCGGGAAACTAAAATGTTGCCTTAACTATGAGCTTGACAGTTATTTAGATGCATTAAGCAACTTCCCTTCTTCATCTACCACACTCGATACAGAAAAAGGAAAAGCTTTCTGTATTAAAATAGACGTTTTTAAAAAGAAGATGTGGTTTGCCTATGTAGACCATTCTATTGCATGGTATGACTTTGATATAGATCTTGTCAAAAAACTAATCTCCAAGAATAAAAGGGGTGAAAAAACCCTTCCGCTGGAAGATTTAAAACAACCTGAAACATCAATTCAAACTATTGATCTGATTCAGGAAAATAATGTGGACCGTTTCGAGAAGAAAAACAGAAACAACAGAAACAGAAACAACCAGAATAAGCAGAATAATAATCAGCAGGGACAAGGACCGGGACAAAAGCGAAACAGACCTGAACGCCAGGAAAGACCTGAAAAAACTGAAAATCAGAACGCTCATTCGGGGAACCAACAGCCCAAACAGCAACCCAAGCCGCAGCAGAAACCACAAAAACCACAGCCCCCTGTGGAAAAAGTAGAAGCCGCTTCTAATGCTGAGAAAACCCCACAAAACAACCCGAACAAGAAGAAATTTAAAAAGAAATATCCTCCAAAAAAAGATAAAAATGCGTAAAATTTTAGGATTATTTTCCCTTATCCTTTTCTTTAGCTGTAATAGCTCTCCTTCAGGAGAAAACGTTATAATGAATTCTGTTGATAACAAATGGAATAAGAAAAGTGAGCAAAAATTTAATCTTGAAATTTCAGATCCGCAGAATCCTAAAAATATTATATTTGTTGTAAGAAACAATAATAAATATCCTTATAGCAACATAAGGTTTATTGTCAATTTCACCAATCTTCAGAATAAGAAAAAGGAAACAGACACCTTAAATTATGTTTTGGCAAAACCAAACGGAGAGTGGCTTGGTACAGGCTTTGGTGACACGAAAGAAACATTGTTTCAGTATAAATTAAATTATAGATTTCCTGCAAAAGGTAAATACGAAATCGGGCTGATTCAGGCGATGAGAAATGACAACCTTCAGGGAATTGAAGATATTGGGGTAAAAATAGAAACGGCTAAACCGTAACCATAAATGGAAGAAAACAAAAAAAATACAGGAAATAAAGGGAAAACATTCCCTCTGCCTCCCAAAAAAAAGAAAGACTCCTCTTGGAAGAAATGGGTTTCGTTTATTTGGATCGGACTCATTGCGGTAGTCTTAGGAATTTCAGGAATTTTCTTTGCTGTTTCCCAGGGTTTCCTTGGTGAAATGCCTGATGTGAAAGAACTTGAAAATCCGGACATCTTTGTCGCTTCTGAAATTATTTCTTCAGACGGAGTTACTTTAGGTAAGTTTGAAAAGGAAAAAACACAGCCCATTGTGTACAAAGACCTTCCTCCCTACCTGATTTATGCTTTACAGGCTAAAGAAGATGAGCGTTTTAAAGAACATTCAGGAATCGACTTATACTCTATCGCAAGAGCTGTGGCCTACGGTGGGGGACGTGGAGGGGGTTCTACAATCACCCAGCAGCTGGCAAAACTATTGTTTACAGGAGCTGCTTCTCAAAACAAAATAGAAAGAGGGTTCCAGAAACTTAAAGAATGGGTAGTGGCGGTAAGCCTTGAAAAAAGATATACCAAAGAAGAAATTATTACGCTTTATTTCAATAAGTTTGACTTCCTTTTCAATGCCAACGGTATTGAGATGGCTTCCAGAGTATATTTCAATAAGAAAACTTCGGAACTTACCTTGCCCGAAGCGGCTACTTTTGTCGCCATGCTTGAAAATCCAAGAAAAAACAACCCTTACCGATATCCTGAAAAAGCGAAAGAAAGAAGAAATGTTGTATTGGATCAGATGCAGAAAACGGGATATATTGACGCTGCCACGTATGAAAAGGCAATCAATACTCCTATCGAAGTAGACTTCCACCCTATCAAAAGCATTACTGACGGATATTCTGCGTATTATAAATTCTATCTGAGAAAAGAAATCGATAAGTATCTTGAAGGATATGAAAAAGAAACCGGAAAAAAACTTAATCTTTATAAAGACGGTTTAAAAATATATGTTACTCTGGATTCTAAAATGCAGAAATATGCAGAAGAAGCTATCAAAGAACATTTAACTGATCTTCAGAAGAGATTTGATGCCGAGCAAAGAGGAAGAAAGAACAGACCTTTCTACTATCTGACCGATAAACAAATCAATGAAGTAATGCTTCAGGCTATGAAGAGAACCGGCCGATACAAGCTTTTAAAAGCTGATGGCATGCCTGAAGATTCTATCATGATGGAATTTAAAAAACCGATCAAAACATCAAGATTTACATGGAGCGGAGAGGAAGAAGTTGAAATGTCTCCTTGGGATTCTATCAGATATCACAAACAGATTGCACAGGCCGGCTTAATGTCTATGGTTCCCGGAACCGGGGAGATCAAAGCCTGGGTAGGTGGAATCGACTGGCAACACTTCCAGTACGATCATATCAAACAAGGAAAGAGACAGGTGGGATCTACCTTCAAACCTTTTGTATATGCTACAGCAATTATGAAACTGGGAATGACTCCCTGCTCAACAGTTTCCAACGGAACTTACGATCATAACGGATGGCACGTACCGGGAAGAGGCGGAATGCTTACACTGAAAGACGGTTTGGCACACTCTCAAAACCCGGTTGCAGCAAGACTTATCGAAATGACAGGAGTAGATGCGGTAATCCAGACGGCAAGAGACCTTGGGGTAACTGAAGATATTCCGAGAAATAATACCATTGCTCTGGGATCATCAGATATTACTATTTACGAAATGCTTGGTGCCTACAGTACTTTTGCCAATTACGGAAATTACAATAAACCGGAAATGATCTGGAGAATTGAGGATGCCAACGGAAGAGTTATCAAAGAAGTAAATGTAGAGCCTAAAGAAGTCATGAACCCTATGTATGCGTACACCATGATTGAGCTAATGAAAGGTGTTGCACAATACGGAACCGCTTCAGGCGAGCTTGGAAGAAGAGGAATCTCAAAAGCAGTTGAAATTGCAGCCAAAACAGGTACTACTCAGAACAACTCTGACGGTTGGTTTATGGGTATTACTCCAAAATTAGCAACCGGAGCATGGGTTGGATGGGAAGACAGAGCCACTCACTTCTATGGTACCGGTGAAGGTCAGGGTGCACGAATGGCCCTCCCGATATGGGCAATATTCATGAAAAAGGTATGGGCAGACAAAACACTGGGTGTTACGCCGGATGATAAATTTGTTAAACCTTCAGACTGGAAAGATGGCTGTTCAAACCTTAAAGGGTTAGGCGGAGGATATGGAGACGATGGAAGTCTTCAGACCATTGATGAAATCAAAAATCCAAGACCGGCAGATCCAAACCCTAAAAAACCGACTGAAAAGAAAGAGGAAAACATCAATGAAAATCTTCACTCCAATGATGATGTAGATTTTAATAAATAGATTCTCTTTTAGAAATACACAAGACCTTTCAATAATTTGGAAGGTCTTTTCTTTTATAATTAATACCTTTGATATATGAATATCGAACGCATCAGACAGCCTTTCATTGAGAAGTTTCCCGGAGATTTCTCAAATAACCTTATGCAAAGAAACACCCCTAAAGTTTTATTTGCCACGACACAGCCTGCCGGTTTTAGCCACCCCAGACTGATCACTTTTAACGAAATTCTCTCAGAAGAAATCGGACTGGGAAAATTTGAAGAAAAAGATCTTGATTTTCTGGTAGGAAGCCATCTTCCCGAAAATCTCAAAACTTATGCAACAGCCTATGCAGGGCATCAGTTTGGAAACTGGGCAGGACAGTTAGGAGACGGAAGAGCAATTCTGGCAGGAGAAATTGAGAATAAAGACGGAATAAAGACGGAAATCCAATGGAAAGGAGCCGGCGCCACCCCTTACTCAAGACATGCTGACGGAAGAGCCGTTTTAAGGTCATCCGTCAGAGAATATCTGATGAGCGAGGCCATGTATCATCTGGAAGTTCCTACTACAAGAGCATTAAGCCTTGTACTCACAGGAGAGGATGTTGTCAGAGATATGATGTACAATGGAAATCCCCAACTGGAAAAAGGAGCAGTTGTTATCAGAACGGCAGCAAGCTTTCTGCGCTTCGGGCATTTTGAACTGATGTCAGCTCAAAGGGAATACAATACCCTTGAAGATCTTGTCGATTTTACCATTGAAAACTATTTCCCTGAAATCACATCCACAGGTAATCAAAAATATAAAGATTTTTTCGAAGATATATGTACACGAACTGCAAATATGGTAGTAGAATGGTTCAGGGTAGGCTTCGTACATGGAGTAATGAATACCGATAATATGTCTATTTTAGGTTTAACAATAGATTATGGCCCTTATTCTATGATGGACGAGTATGATCTGAATTTTACACCTAACACTACCGATCTTCCGGGAAGAAGATATGCTTTCGGAAAGCAGGGACAGATTGCCCAATGGAATCTCTGGCAACTTGCCAATGCCCTCCATCCGTTGATTAAAGATGAAAAATTTTTAGAAGATACTTTAAACCATTTCGGAACTTATTTCTGGGAAACTCATGATAAAATGCTTTGCAGAAAATTCGGCTTTGATGAACTTCAGAAAGGTGATGAAGAATTTTTCACCAACTGGCAGGGGCTAATGCAGGAGCTTCATTTCGACTACACTTTATTTTTCAATACTTTGGAAAATGTAAATACTGAAATCAACCTGAAATCGGCTTTTGAAAAAGTGTCTTATGCTGCTTTTGATAATGAAAAACTTAGAAAACTGGAAGACTTTATCAGAGGTTATCAGTCGAGACTTGCCTCAAATATTATTTCGGAAGAGGAATCAAAGCTTCTGATGAGAAAAACAAACCCCAGATTTATCTTACGAAATTATCTTCTTTATCAATGTATTGAGGAAATAGAAAATGGCGGAACGGAAATGCTTCAAAAGTTAACAAAAGCTCTTGAAAACCCTTATGAAGAACTATATCCGGAATTTTCTTCCAAGAGACCTTCTTCATATGATGACATTACAGGATGCTCTACACTTTCCTGTAGTTCTTGATAAATGGTTAATATTTTTCTATATTTTTTAGTTATTTCTTTTCATATTAAAAATTTTCACTAATTTTAGAAAAAATATTTAACATGAAAAGAACTCTACTATCTTTAGCTTTATTAGCTGGTTTTTACAGCAGCGCCCAAACGGTATTATCTGAAAATTTTGAAGGAGCAACATTTCCACCAACAGGATGGACAAGAAGTGCAACGCTTTCATCAAGACCCTGGGGACCATCTAATGTAGCGACAACCTTTCCATCAAGTGGAAGCGGAGCAATAACAACGTATTCTATCAATGGAACATCGGCAGCAATAGACTATTCAGCATCCAACAATACGGCTAACCTTGTATCCCCTGTTTTCAGTTTAGCAGGAGCTACTTCACCGGTATTAAAATTCAAAGTAGTGGTAGGCTGGTCCTACATGATTGATCAGGACTTGGGAAATCTTCTTGCGCAAATCTCCACAAACGGAGGAACAACCTGGACTACATTATGGACAGAGGACACAGAATCCGGTTTCATTGATGATGGTGACGGGAACCCGGATACCGATTTATATAATGTTGTATCCGTTCAGAAAGACCTGTCATCTTATGCCGGACAAACAAACGTTCAGATAAGATTCCAGTACGCAGCAGCAGACGCAGATGCTGTTTCTATAGATGATGTACAGGTTCTTGCAAGCGGTACATTGGCAACTCATGAAGTTTCTGCTAAAAAAGCCTCATTGGAAATTTATCCTAATCCAACAAAAGGAGAAATAAGCATCAAAGCGGATAAAAACATCAAGTCTTCAAGCATTTTTGATGTGTCAGGGAAATTATTGTTACAAACAGACCATGAAACAGCCAATATCTCGTCGCTTCCGAAGGGTACATATTTAATAAAAGTTGTATTCGCAGACGGAACTTCATCAACAAGAAAAGTAATTAAAGAATAAATAGATTTTAAATTAATATAATCTTCAAAGCTCACCCATATGGTGAGCTTTTTATTTTTACTTTTGCAAAAATTTTGGCTGTGTCTTTTATCAAAACAAAATTCATTAACTTTTTAAGGCTGGTTTTCCCCTCTGCTTATACTGAACTTGCAGTCTTTTTGTTTTTTATAACCTGTTATGGCATAATGGGCTCTTATATTGCGCTCCATTACAGAATAATATTGGATGACAGAATACCTTGGGACGCCTATTTCAGCTTTGATAATAAATCTATTCTGATGACAGGAGGAAGTTTTGAAAGACATCCCCTGTCTTATTACTTTTTTAATTGGATCAGGGAATTTTCATTATTTATTTCAGGTGGTAAAACGGACGCCACCTTCAGACTTACACTGGCATGGCTAAGTAATTTTGTCATTTCCCTCAATATTGTTCAAATCTTCAAATATCTAAAGAACATTATCAGACTCCCCCTCATGCCGAGTATTCTCATTGTTCTGTTTTTTGGAGCTTTTTCAACCAACATTATTCTTTCTTTTACTCCTGAAAATTTTACATACACTCTATTTTTACTGAGTTTGTACAACTATTACGCAGCCATAAAACTAAGACAGCAAGAAAAAACACCTGCTATAGCTTTATCCCTCGCAACCATCACAATCGGCGGACTTACCGTTACCAATCTTGTAAAAGTTTTCATCCCTGTATTGTTTGAAAAAAATCTTTTCAAAGACTGGAAGAAAATGGGAAGTGCTTTTATAAGAGGAGCAATAGCTATTATTCTTTATGCTTTACTCTATCTGAACAGAATTGATTTTAAATACCAGAATATTTTTTCAAAAACAAATCAGCAGTACGAAAAGTTCTCTCATGTAGAATCCATGCCGACATGGGATATGATTCTTTCTTTCTTTTTTGGAGGCAATATCTTATTTCCGAGTTTCATTACTTCGGATAAGCATAATATGAAAGGCTTTTATTTTAAAGCGTTGTATATGGATCTTTATTCTTCCGTATTTTCTTATCTTTTTATAGCCATTATACTTATCCTTGTAGGTTGGAGTTATTTCAAAAATTTCAGAAACAAATGGGTTCAGATTATTATGATTTCATTCCTGGTTGATATCATGATCCATTGCGTGATGAGGTTCGGTCTTCATACGTCTTATATCTATGGGGGCCATTTTGTCTTCATATACCCATTACTTATAGGATGGCTGTTTTATGCGTACAGAACTTCTCCTAAAATCATTTCAGCCCTGACTTTAACGGTTATTGTATTATGCATATATCTTGTCGCTAATAACGGGTACAGAATGTCAGAATTCTTTTGGTTTTTAGATTCATACTATCAATAAAAAAAGCCGGGAACTGGTTCTCGGCTTGTATCTAATTTGAATTGAATCAATTTTATTTAGCTTCAGCGCAGAAAATTCTGTATTGTACAGCAACTGCAGACTTGAAGTATTCTCTGATTTTAGACAGATCTGCTGCTGCACTTTGCTTCGTAAAATAACTTCCTGCTAAAATCTTATAGTTGGGTCTTAAAGAAGCATCAGTTTCTACTTTTAGGTTGGGAAATCTTTTTCTGAAATAAGACTTCACTTCATTGGCTTCATCATTGCTTTTTACCGTTGTAATCTGAATTTTAAAACCTAAAATTCTAGGATTTTTCTTACAAATTTCGGCATTGGTAAGTTCTCTGTTCGGAATATAAATTTTAGTTGGTTTTGTAATCCCGCCTGTAGAAATTCCGTTATCAATATTGCCATAATCCTTGGATGAATTATTCACTGCAACTTTTGAGCATTTGCCTTCAATTCCTTCCAAAGCTGCACTTATTTTGGAATCCATGGTCATGACAAGCTCTGTTCCCGAAAGCGTATCCTTTTTAACAACCTGCTGTGCTTCAATATTATAAAAACCAAATAATGATAATATCGAAAATATTTTAATCAAATTTCTCATTTAAACTTGTTTCCGCAAATTTATACAAATTAAAAAACTATACCAAACAGGTTATTTAGAATCAATACAAATTAAACGTAAATGATATTTTCCCTTTTCGATATGCCGTTAAATTTCTGTTAAAAATATTATTTTTGCGGAATTGATTGAATGTTCAATAATTTACTAACATAAGATAATTTAAATGATTAGTTGGAGAAAGCATTATAAAAAAACGTTGATCGCAATAGGTTTATTGCTATCAACCAGTGCTTCATTTTACGGGCAAGACGGCGATCCTAAAAACGGAGAGAAACTTTTCAAAGCGAATTGTACTGCATGTCACGCGCTGGACAAACAAGTGATAGGACCCCCATTAAAAGGTGTTGTAGAACGTGTAAAGACAGAAGGTGGTGTAGACAAAGATTGGCTTCACAAGTGGATCAAAGACAATAAAGCTTTAAGGGCTTCTGGGGATAAATACGCCAATGAGATTTTTGAAAAGTTTAATAAGACTGAAATGTTACAGTTTCCTAATCTTACAGAGAAGGATATTGACGACATTTTAGCTTTCACAACTAATCCTCCGGCTCCGGAAGAGAAAAAACCGGAAGCAACTCCTGCAACTGACGCTACTGCGGCAGCTCCTGCAGACAAAACGACTACAAACATTGTCATCATTTCTCTTTTAGCGATTGCAGGTTTATTGGTTTGGATTTTAGTAAAACTAAGACAATTAGTGACACTAGGCCAATCTGAAGAACTGGCAGGTCTTAACGAAACAAGAGTTCGTTCCTTCAAGGAAATGTATGAAAAGTTCCACTTCATCGGTAAAGGTGCTTTGGCAATTCTTGCTATTCTGGCGGCTTACGGAGTTTGGAACTGGCTGATGTGGATCGGTGTTTACAAAGGATACAAGCCAGAACAACCTATCTACTTCTCTCACAAAATTCACGCTGGAGAACAAAAAATTGACTGTCAGTTATGTCACTCCAGTGCTAAATACGGAAAAGTATCTGAGATCCCTTCTATGAACGTTTGTATGAACTGTCACAGAACCATCTCTGAATACAACAAAGATCACTATATGGAGCCTGGAAAAGACAAGGCATTCTATGACGGAGAAATCCAGAAGATCTATGCTGCTACAGGTTGGGATCCTGCAAAACAACAATACACAGGAAAAACACAACCGGTTGAATGGACAAGAATCCACAACATGCCGGACTTCGTTTACTTCAACCACTCTCAGCACGTAATTGCTGGTGAACAAGCAATTATTAATTCTTTCAACAAAAAGAATCCAGATAACAAAATTGATGTTGTATGTAAAGCTTGTCACGGAAAAATTGATACAATGAATGTTGTTCAGATGGCAAACGACTTTACAATGGGATGGTGTATCGAGTGCCACAGAACGACTGAAGTTGATATGAACAACGGTTATAATAAAGAGTACTTCAAAAATCTACATGACAAGTTGAAAAAACAATATCCACAAGATGGAGGTAAGATCACTGTAGCTGCAATTGGAGGTCTTGAGTGTGGTAAATGTCATTATTAATAACTAAAAAATTAGAAGTATAAATGGCTTCAAACAAAATACAATTCAGAAGTATTCATGAACTTAAAGATCCGGCTTTAAACAATAAGCTGGCTCAGAAAGAGTTTCAGGAAGAAATTCCGGTAGAAGATTTCCTTGGAGATGCTGAGAAAAACGGATCAAGTACTTCAAGAAGAGATTTCCTTAAATTATTAGGATTCTCTACAGCAGCAGTAACATTAGCTGCCTGCGAAGCTCCGGTTATCAAAACGATTCCTTATGTGGTAAAACCGCATGATATTATTCCGGGAATCCCTAATTATTACGCTTCAACTTATTTTGATGGTTTCGACTTTGCAAGTGTTTTAGTAAAAACCCGTGAAGGTAGACCTATCAAAATTGAACCGAACCCGGCTGGTGGCGATTTAGGTAAAACTAGTGCAAGAGCTCAGGCAAGTGTACTTTCTCTTTATGATAATGATAAAGTAAAGCAGCCTAAATTAGACGGGAAAAATGAAACATTCGATAAAGTAGATAGTTTCATTCTTAAAGGTTTAGAAGAGGCTAAAGCGTCAGGCAAAAAGATTGTGGTTCTATCACACTCTTTTGCTTCACCTACTTTCAAAAAATTATTCGCTGAATTCAAAGCTAAATATCCTACAGCTGAATTAGTAACTTATGATGCTTTCCCGTATTCTGCACAATTAGATGCAGCTCAGGAAGTATTCGGACAAAGAGCATTACCTGTTTATGACCTTAAAGGTTCTGAACTGGTAGTTTCTTTCCAGGCTGATTTCTTAGGAGACTATAACGCTTCAAGCTTAGAATCTTCTTATGCTGCGGCTAGAAAACCAGGAGCAAACATGTTGAGACACATTCAGGTGGAGTCTAATATGTCATTAACTGGTGCTAACGCTGACTCAAGATACAGATTAAAGCCAAGTGCAGTAAACAAAACACTAGTTGAGGTTTACAATGCTATCGTAGGTGGTGGTACTTCAGACAAGACTGCTACTGAGATCGCTAACGAACTAAAGACAAAAGGAAGCAAAGCGGTTGTTTTTGCTGACGGTTCTAAAGGAGCACAGGTATTAGCACACTTAATCAATCAGAAATTAGGATCTGTTGCTTTTACCGGTAAAGCTAACTTCTTAAAAGATTTCGATAAAGCAAGATACCAGGAATTCTTAGGATGGGTAAATGCAGGTCAGGTTGGTGTATTAATCGCAAACAACGTAGACCCTATCTACTCTCATCCAAAAGGAGAAGATTTCAAAAAATCTCTATCTAAAGTTCCTTGTGTAGTTGCTGTAGCAGATAAGAAAAATGAAATGTACAAAGCAGCGAAAGCTGTAATTCCAGTGGCCAACTGGTTAGAGTCTTGGGGAGATATCGAACCACAGACCGGAGTATATTCATTAATGCAGCCTACGATCCAGAAGATCTACAAATCAAGACAGATTGAAGAATCTCTATTGGTTTGGAAAAATGGCAAAAATAATGCAGCAAACAACTACTATGACTATTTAAAAGCTAATGCGGCTTCTATCTTAGGAGGTACTTCTTTCAACAAAGCATTATACAACGGTATCAATACCTCTACGAACTCAACAACATTATCTTATGCGGGCGGAAACGCGGCTCAGGCTGTTGCTGAATTAGGAAACTTCAAAGCTTCTGAACTAGAATTAGTATTGTACACTACGACTTCTATGGGAGACGGTACTCAGGCTAACAACCCTTGGTTGCAAGAATTACCTGACCCGATCACAAGAATGTCTTGGGATAACTACCTGACAATTTCTCCTAAAGATGCAGAGAAGTTTGCTATTGACAACGATCTTAACGCAAGAATGCAGTTAGACGGTTCAATCGTAAACCTTACTGTAAACGGAGTCACAATCAAAGATGTTCCTGTATTCGTTCAACCGGGACAAGCTGAAGGATCTGTAGGTCTTGCGCTTGGTTATGGTAAGAAAAATTCAGGAGCGACTGCAGATACAGGAGTAAATGCTTATCCTTTATTCGATGGTTCCAACCTTGCTCTTTCAGGAGTAAAAATCGAGAAAACAGGAGAAGACCACGAATTCGCAGGTATCCAGCTTCAAAATACATTAATGGGTCGTTATGAAATCGCTAAAGAAGTTCCTTTAGCTGAATTCATCAATGTACCGTTCGATGATGAGCACAAAGGATGGAATAAGCCTTTGGAATACCACACGATCAGCGGAGCACTTCCGGCGAGAAAAATCGACCTTTGGGATGCTTTCGATGATACGGACGGACCTCACTTCAACTTATCGATCGACTTGAACTCTTGTACAGGTTGTGGAGCGTGTATCATCGCTTGCCAGGCTGAAAACAACGTTCCTGTTGTAGGTAAAGAAGAAGTAAGAATGTCGAGAGATATGTATTGGTTAAGAATTGACCGTTATTACTCTTCAAGACAAAAAGTTGAAGTATACGAAGGATTAAAAGAAGGAATGGCTGTACCAGAATTATACGGTACTGCATTCAACAAAGAAGGAGGTGCATTAAACCACCCTGCAGACAATCCGGATGTAATCTTCCAGCCAGTAATGTGTCAGCACTGTAACCACGCTCCATGTGAAACAGTATGTCCGGTAGCGGCTACTTCACACGGTAAGCAAGGTCAAAACCATATGGCTTACAACAGATGTATCGGTACAAGATATTGTGCAAACAACTGTCCGTACAAAGTAAGACGTTTCAACTGGTTTACTTATAACCTGAACGATCGTTTCGATTTCAACATGAACAACGATCTAGGAAGAATGGTACTTAACCCGGATGTAGTTGTAAGAACTAGAGGGGTAATGGAGAAATGTTCAATGTGTATCCAAATGACTCAGAATACAATTCTTGAGGCTAAGAAAGAAGGAAGAAAAGTGAAGGATGGAGAATTCCAGACTGCATGTTCTAAAGCTTGTTCTACTGGTGCAATGACATTTGGAGACATGAACGATAAAGATTCTTCAATCAGAGAGCAGTATGCTTCTAACAGAAGATATTATTTACTAGAGGAGATCGGAACAAAACCAAACGTGTTCTATCACACTAAAGTAAGAAACAGAGTAGAAAAATAAAGTTTAAATAATAAATAGGTAAAAAATGTCAGGACATTACGAAGCTCCGATAAGGGAACCTCTAATTATTGGTCACAAAACTTATCACGATATCACAGAAGATATTGCACGACCTATCGAAGAAAGAGCAGGTAAATTATGGTGGATTTCATTATATGCTGCACTAGTTCTATTTCTCTATGGATTCGGCTGTATCGCTTATACGATCGGGACAGGTATTGGAGCATGGGGGCTTAACAGAACTATTAACTGGGGTTGGGATATTACCAACTTCGTATGGTGGGTAGGTATCGGTCACGCCGGGACCCTAATCTCAGCAGTATTATTATTATTTAGACAGAGATGGAGAATGTCTGTAAACAGATCTGCAGAGGCGATGACGATCTTTGCGGTTGTACAGGCAGCAATCTTCCCTGTAATTCACATGGGTAGAGTTTGGGTTGGATACTGGGTATTCCCTTTACCAAACCAGTTCGGTTCTCTTTGGGGGAACTTTAACTCTCCTCTACTTTGGGACGTATTTGCAATCTCCACGTATTTCTCAGTATCAACTGTATTCTGGTTTATGGGATTAATCCCTGACTTTGCAATGATCAGAGATAGAGCGAAAACTCCTTGGACTAGAAAAATTTATACATTCCTTGCATTTGGTTGGGGTGGTAAAGCAAAACACTGGCAAAGATTCGAAGAACTTTCTTTGGTTCTTGCAGGTTTAGCAACTCCGCTTGTATTCTCAGTACACACTACCGTATCTTTTGACTTCGCAACTTCAGTAATTAAAGGATGGCACTCAACTATCTACCCTCCTTATTTCGTTGCTGGTGCGATTTTCTCAGGATTTGCAATGGTACAGACTCTATTGTTGGTAGCAAGAAAAGTTTGTCACTTAGAAGAATATATTACTATGTATCATATCGAAATTATGAACATCGTAATCGTTCTTACAGGAGGTATGGTAACGGTAGCTTATGCTACTGAATATTTCATCGGATGGTATTCAGGATCAAGATTTGAAGACTTTACGTACCTTTCACCAGGTGCTGCAGTAGGACCTTACTGGTGGGCTTTCTGGTCTTTGATCATCTGTAACCTTGTGATTCCGGCTTCTTTCTGGTTTAAGAAAGCAAGAACAAATATTATCTGGACGTTCATCGTTGCATTGATTATCAACATCGGTATGTGGTTTGAGCGTTTTGATATCATCGTTATCAACCTTTCAAGAGACTACTTACCAGGATCATGGACAATGTTTAAGCCAACGATCATTGATGTGGGTGTATACTTAGGAACTATCGGATTCTTCTCTGTATTATTCTTATTATACGCAAGAACATTCCCTGTAATTGCACAGGCTGAATTAAAATCGATTTTGAAAATCTCAGGTGAAACTTATAAAGCAAAAGAAGGAGATGAGCACCACTAAAATTGTATACGGACTTTATGCTGACGACGACGATTTAATGAACGGCGTTAAGGCATTCAACGATAAAGGAATCAAAATAAACGAAGTGTATACTCCGTTTCCGGTTCACGGACTAGACAAAGCTTTAGGATTAAAGAAAACCAGAATTTCTGATGCTGCTTTCATCTACGCTTGTTATGGAGTGACTATTGGTGCTACTTTAACCTGGTATGTAATGAACCATGACTGGCCTCAGAACATTGGTGGAAAACCAGCATTTGACTGGGGACACAACATGCCGGCATTCGTAGTTCCAATGTTCGAATTGATGGTATTCTGTGCAGCTCACATGATGTCTTTAACTTTCTTATTTAGAAATAAAATGTATCCGGGGGCGCCGGCTCAGAATCCTGATCCAAGAACTACTGACGATAAATTCATGATGGAATTTGTAACTGAAGATGTAGAATCTGTAAAACAGTTGCTAATTGAAACGGGAGTTGAAGAAATAACTGTTAAAGACGCTTAAAATGAAAAAGAATGTATTAAAAATTACAGCAGTTTTAGGTTTAACAACAGTTTTACTTAACTCTTGCGGACCGAAAGAAAATACACCGTTGGTTTATTTCCCGGACATGTATTTTCCGGTAGCCTATGATCCGTTGATGAAAGCTCAGGATGCTTATTCAGATCATGAAAATGAAATTCCTGCTTTCGTTAAAAATAATGGTGCAACAGGTCTTTCTCCTGTAGAAGGATCAGTAGCTCAAAATAAAGACGGAGTTTTTGAAGAAGGTTTACTTCCTAAAAATGTAGATCAGTACAATGCAGGATATGATGCTTCTAAAAAGCTTACGGTATCTCCTTTAAATCCTGCCAATGCGGCTAAGGATCTTGAAAGAGGAAAAGTATTGTTTGATCACACTTGTGCTGCATGTCACGGAACAGGAGGAGATGGACAAGGACCTATCGTACAAAGCGGAGCATTCTCAGGAGTTCCTAATTATGCTGACAGAGAAATTACTGTAGGATCTGTTCATTATGTATTAACAAACGGTAGAAATGCTATGGGTTCTTATGCAGGACAATTGAATGCAGGAGACAGATGGAGAGTGGCTATGTATGTGATGAGTGCTTTCAAAAAAGGAGCAGCAGCACCGGCAGCAGCTACAGCGGCAGCACCAGCAACTGAAACGACTACCGAAACTAAAAAATAAGAAAAGAAATGTATAGTTTTTCACCAAAATTAAAATCAACTTCTATAATACTTCTTGTTGTAGGTTTAGTTCTGTTTGGTATTGGTTTCTTTATGAATAAAGGACTTTCTACTGAGAAGATAGAACAAATGATGGAAGCTGTTCATGCTTCAGGTCATAACGCTCCTACACACTCAAGTGAAATGGTTGGGCCACAGGACCACGCAGCTCATTTAGAGCACGCTGAACTTCAGGTTCACAATCAGCCGTTGGCATCGTTACACTTTGTAGCTGTCTTTTTCTTTGGAGTGAGTTGTGCTGTATTGTTTTTTTACTGCATTCAGCACGCTGCCCACGCTGGTTGGCCAATTATCATTACAAGAGTAATGGAAGCTATTGCTTCTTATATTCCTTATGGAGGTGCTATTCTGGTTATTATGATGATTTTAAATATCACGCACAATGGCCATTTATTCCACTGGATGGATCCGGAATTAACAAACCCTGACTCCGCTCATTTCGATGTTATTTTATTCGAAAAGAAAAGATTCTTAAACATACCTTTCTATGCTATCAGAACAATCATTTATGTAGTAGGTGCTTCTTTCTTTGCATGGAAATTAAAAGCTCAGTCTAAGAAAGTAGATGACACTAAATCTAAAGTTGAATATCAGATGCTTTACAGATGGGCAGTAGGATATATCGTATTCTTCGGATTTGCTTCTGCAGCTTGGGCTTGGGACTGGTTGATGTCTATTGACCCTCACTGGTATTCTACAATGTATATCTGGTATTCCATGGTTAGCTGCCTTTCAAGTGGTATTGCTGTAATCATCTTATTAAGTGTTTACCTTAAGAAAAATGGTTTCTTACCACAGTTCAATGACAACCACTTACACGATTTAGGAGTTTTCCTTTTCGCAACAAGTATGCTTTGGACATATACATGGTTCGCTCAGTTTATGCTTTACTGGTATGCCAACGTTCCGGAAGAGGTAAACTACTTCTTCGGAAGATTCCAGCACTACTCTCCTACTTTCTTACCAATGCTGATCATCAACTTCTTATTACCATTATTGGTATTAGTAAGCAGCAGCATCAAGAGAAATTACAAAGTAGTAACTACGATGGCTGTAGTAGTGATCTTAGGACACATTTTAGATTACTTCAACATGGTAATGCCGGGAACGGTAGGACCATACTGGAACACTCCTGAAGTATTCTTATTAATCTTAGGAGCTATCCTGTTCGTAGCCGGATTATTTATGTTTACTGTACTTTCAGCTTTATCTAAACTGAAGTTGATCCCTACAGGAAACCCATTCTTACACGAATCTGAAATTTATGAGTATCCTTTCTAAGGACTTATAATAAAATAAATTTAAAAAGGTTGGTCATTCAGTGGCCAACCTTTTTTTATGACATCTCTTAAGTTCTTTTTTTAGAACGATTTAAAAGAACAACAAAACAAAAAATAAAAACCTAGTATTAATAAAGGTTTTATTAAATTTGCAACAAACCAAATAAAAATGAAAAAGTTTTCTTTTCTACTTGTTTTCAGTCTCTTGCTTTTCACAGCATGTAAGAAAGATCATGTAGATGCTACGAATACTAAAACGCTGCAGTCGAGTATCAATGATATGACTTCCAGCCTGCCAACCATTAAACAGATTAAGTTTAATGAAGCTCTTTATATCCTTAAAACATTCGGTGTAGAAGCTGATGGAGATATCAATGAACTAAAAGCCCTTGGAAAACTGATCGACGGAAAAAAAGTTCCTGAGATTATGTCCCTAGCTGACGAAGTGGCTCAGAAAAATGGAATTGAATGGGCAAGCACTGCCCCTCCATCACTTGGAGAAATGAATATCTTCGGAGATGATAAAGCCAAAGAAAGTGATCCGAATGATGTCAAAGCCGGAGCCTTAAGTCTTGTGACCAGACCTACGGGAGATGACGGAAGCGGAGCTCCCACGGCAATTCAGATCGTTCCGAGGCTTGTAGATGCTGCAGGAAATCCTGTATCATTCACCGGTGCCGGACTGGAAGCTACTTTAGAAGTTTTCAGCAACGGAGTAAAACTGGCTACCGCTAAAAACCTGATGCAGGATAATAACTTCAAAGGATTCAACCTGAAGTTCTCTTCAATACCTGCGGCAAAAGTAGTAGACAATAAAATCGATATTACGGTTTCAGTAAAAACAACAGCCAAGACTTTTAAAATGTCTAAAATAGGACTTGATGTCAACGCTGCTGCTCTGAAAGTACCGGCAGTTCCTAAAACTGATACGACTGCAGTTCCTCAACAGCCAAGTGCTGTAGTGGATCCTAATAACCCCACTGCGACTCCTTCTGCCACCACAGAACCGGGAACAGCGACACCCGCAACACCTGCTGCCCCAAAACAGCCAGCAACAGATCCTAAAAATACCGTAAGTAAATTCTTAAACAGTGTAAGCTCTCAAAATTTAAAATCAGCTTATGAAGTATCCAATAATCCAAGCTGGGGAAGCTATGAGTCTTTCTCTAATCCGACCTCAGGCTTCGGATCTGTGAAAAACGTAAGTGTAAAAAACATTACCACCAATGCTACCAATCCAAACGGAGCAAGTGTAAATGCCACTTATGATGTAACCGATAAAAGTGGTAAGACAACCTCTTTAAAAGTGACTTTCGGACTTAAAAATGTAAACGGTGACTGGAAAATTTCCAGCTATAAAATCAATCCATAAATGGCTTCAGCAGAACTGATCAGAAAACTAGAAAATACTATTGAAAATATTGCTGATTTTCCAATACCGGGAATACAGTTTAAAGATATTTCACCCATTTTTTTAGATCCAAAACTTTACGAAGAAGTGATTGCAGATCTTGCCGCTTTCAGTAAAGGAAAAGTAGATGCAGTCTGCGGAATTGAAAGCCGTGGCTATCTTTTTGGAATCGCCATTGCGGTTGCTTTAGAAGTTCCTTTCATCCTGATCAGAAAAGCAGGAAAACTTCCGCCACCCGTAATTTCGGAAAGCTATGATCTGGAATATGGCAGTGCCGTCATAGAAACCCGCGAGGGACAAATAAAAAAAGGCCAGAGAGTTCTGATTCATGATGATCTTTTAGCGACAGGCGGAACAACAGAAGCTGCGGCAAAACTGGTAGAGAAACAAGGTGCTACTGTTTCTCAGTTTAGTTTCCTTATCGGATTGAAAGGACTGAATGGAGATGAAAAACTGAAGAAATTCGGTGCCGAAGTTTACCCTATTTTAGAATATTAAGAAATATATAAACCTATGCTTCGGCTTCGCTCAATATGGCTATCACTCGTTTCAGACAGTCCATGATGAGCGGAGCCGAAGTGTTTTTAGTGTGAATAGGTACAAATTCACAACATTTACATAATAATCCCGATAAAGTATTTTGTAAATCATTCAGAAACAATTAAATTTGCAATTCAATTTTTAAAAACTTATGGCAAAATTGGGTAAGAATGCTCAGAACGAGCAAGAAGGTAAAGAAACAGTTGAGTTCTTTAAAGACCTTGACAGAGAGGCTTTAAATGCTGAAAGGCTTCTTGAAAAATATTCAAAACCTTTAGGTGTTGTATTAGGAGCTTTAATTTTAGGTGTTTTAGGATTCTTCGCATACAAGCAATTTATCGTTGCTCCTAAAAATACTGAAGCTGTAAAAAGTTTCCTTGCTGCTCAAAAAAACCTTACAGAAGGTAAAGATAAAGAAGCTTTAGGTGGAAAATCTGCTGCTAATCCGGGTTTCGTAGGTACATATAACGATTATTCAGGAACAAATGTAGGCCAGCTTTCTGCTTATAACGCTGGTTTATTGAAATTCAAAGAAGGAAAATTTCAGGAAGCTTATGATCTTCTGGATAAATTTTCTTCTGATAACAAAACGTTAATGGCAATGAAGTACGGAGCGATGGCTGATGCTAAATCTGGTCTTAATAAAAATGATGAAGCTTTAGCTTTATTAGACAAAGCAGCAACAGCTTCTGATGATCCGTATACGACTTATTTCTTTACCAGAAAAGCAGGTATTGTAGCATTAGGGCTTAAGAAAAACACGGAAGCTAAAAAATACTTCTCTACCATTGATGAGAAATATCTGGATTATGACAACGGAATGTCTGATTCTTACATTGAAATGACTAAATATTATTAAAACATGGCAACAGTTAATCTTTCCGATTACAAGCCACTTCATATAACGAATGCCGAAGATTTTTCTATCGGCATTGTTTTTTCTGAGTGGAATGATTTTGTAACATACAATCTTCGTGATGCAGCATTGGAAATTCTTGAAAAAGAAGGAGTAAAATCTGAAAATATTAAACTTTTTCCTGTTCCCGGAGCTTTTGAATTAAGCTATGCAAGTATGCAGCTTTGCAAAGAAAGAAAATATGATGCAGTAATTTCTATAGGATGCGTAATCCGTGGAGAAACGCCTCATTTTGATTACGTTTGTTCTGCCGTAGCACAAGGGATTAAGGATTGTAATATCATGACGGATACTCCTACCATCTTCTGTGTACTGACAGATGATAACAAAGAACAGTCTATCGCAAGAAGCGGTGGTGATTTAGGGAACAAAGGAGTGGAAGCTGCTGTGACTGCCCTTAGAATGATTGATTTCAAAAAGAAATTATCTGATAAAAAAGGAAATATCGGTTTCGGACATTCATAAACCGATCAACCACTACATTAATAAAGGGCTGTCTCCAATATGGGCAGCCTTTTATTATTCTATACAACCTGCCTCTTCAATAAAACGGTACCGGAAGGTCAACATTATGACACAGGAAATTTTGCCTCGGATAAAAGGACTTCTTAAAGATTCATAAAATATCATTAATAAACAGGATGTTTTCATTTTTTTCCGTTAAAAGTTGCACACAAAAACTATCTTTGTGAAAACTAATTTAGATAATAAGTACATGTTTTTAAGAAAAATAAAACCGTTCCTTTATCTTGGAATTTTCTATCTTATTATTTCGTTGATAATAAGAACAATATTCTTTTTCCATCCCATCACTACAGCTAGTTTTGGTTTTTTTGAAGTGGTAAAAGTACTTCTGGTAGGACTTATCAATGACATATTTGTCTTCATACTGGCCAGTTCACTGCTCGCCGTTTATTTTTTATTTCTTTCCAACTCAAAGTATAAAAAACCTTACGGTTATGCTATTTTTGGAGCTTTAGTATTATTTTTTCTGTATATATGGCTTATACCCAATAATATTTTTAAACAATACGGAGGTTCAATAACAGAAGTTGCTCTTAGCTTCGTGGGAATAAAGACACTTTTCTTCGGACTTATGCTTTTCCTTCCTACTCAGAGAATTAAAATCCGCAATGTATTATATTTCACCACGCTATTACTTTATGTGCTGGTCATTATTTTTAACGGGGTAAGTGAATATTTTTTCTATAATGAATTTGGAGTACGTTATAACTTTATTGCGGTAGACTATCTGATATATACCAATGAAGTCATCGGGAATATTATGGAGAGTTATCCCGTAGTTCCTTTGTTTTCAGGCATCATGATTGTCACCTTATCCATCACATGGGTTATCTATAAGAAGACCAAAAATGAACTTCTGGAACTACCGGACTTCAAGCAGAAGATGGTTTTATTAGGATCATTTATTGTGCTATGCGCACTGAGTCTTGTGGCCATACCTTCATTAATGCAAATCAAATCAGACAATGTATTTGCAGACGAAATTGAAGCCAATGGAATTCCTAAGTTTTATTGGGCTTTTACTCATAACGAACTGGATTATTTCCAGTTTTATTCACAGATTAACCAGAAACAGGCAGAACAAAATTTATTAAGTCAGTTTTCTCAGCATACACTCTCAAGAAATATTATCGCAGAACAGCCGGAAGCCAAGAAAAATGTTGTTCTGATTTCTATTGAAAGCCTTTCTGCAGATTTTATGGAACATTACGGAAACAAAGAAAAAATAACGCCATTCTTAGATAGCCTGGCTGACAAGTCCTTGTTTTTCACCAACTTGTATGCAACAGGAAACAGAACAGTACGCGGACTGGAAGCTTTAACGCTGTGTATTCCTCCTACAGCCGGAGAGAGTGTTATTAAAAGAAATGACAATAAAAATAAATTCACAACAGGAAGCGTCTTCAAATCTAAAGGGTATGATGTAAGATTTCTATACGGCGGATACAGCTATTTCGATAATATGCAGGATTTTTTTGCCGGAAACGGATATGGTATTGTAGACCGAAATAATTTTAAACCTGAAGAGATCACTTTTGCTAATGTATGGGGTGTTGCTGACGAAGATATGGCAAGAAAAGCAATTCAGGTAATGAATGCTGAAGCAAAATCAGGAAAACCCTTTTTTAACCACTGGATGACGGTATCCAATCACAGACCTTTTACTTATCCGGATGGAAGGATTGATATTCCGGGAACCGCAAAATCCCGTGAAGGAGGAGTAAAATATACGGATTACTCATTGAAACTCTTCTTCGATATGGCTAAAAAACAGGACTGGTATAAAAATACCGTCTTCGTTATTATCGCAGATCATTGTGCTTCAAGTGCAGGAAAAACCGAACTTCCTATGGACAAATACAGAATTCCTGCGATGATTTTCTCAGAAGGATTTATACAGCCTCAGAAATTCAGTACACTGATGTCCCAGATCGATCTGATGCCAACTGTTTTCGGATTACTTAATTTCAGCTATCAATCTAAATTTCTGGGTCAGGATGTCTTCAAAAAAGAATTCCAGCCCAAGGCTTATATTGCAACTTATCAGGATCTTGGCTTGGTAAAAGATAATCGTTTAACCATTATTTCTCCGGTAAAAAAAGTAAAACAATACTCTTTAGACCTTGAAAAAAGTGATCTGGCTCCTGAATTTAAACTGTATTATAACGAAAAATTACTGAAGGATAAGGATCAAAAACTGATAGACGAAACTATTTCTGCTTATCAGTCTACTTCTTACTGGCTTAAAACAAAACAACTTAATCGTTAATTAAATGAGGCATAAAACGGCTTTGATTATTGGTGATCAGGTGAGTACTCTCTCTGATCCCAATTCCTGCCGGCTCCTGGCCTATCACCCAGCTTCCTATAACAGGATAATTTCCTTCAAATTCCGGAAGATCAAATAATTGCTGATAAATAAAACCTTCTTTGGCATAGTCTCCGCCATTTTCTTCAATAACAATATCGTCTTTGTATAAAACAACGTTTGCCCCTTCTCTCGAATATACCGGTTTTTTAGCATAGTTTTTCAGATGTCCCGGTTCGAAATAGGCTTCCAATAAATAAGGATGATCCGGATATAAGTCCCAAAGAACAGGAAGAATCGCTTTAGATGAAAGTAAAACTTTCCAGGCCGGTTCCATCCATTGTGACCGGAAACCATTCTTTACGAGCTTCTCACCATAACCGTCAGCCAGAATCCATTCATAAGGATAGAGTTTAAAAATATACTCCATAATCAGATCATCTTTTGCAATAAATTCTCCGATATTTTCTGCCCATCCGATATCCTGGATTGCAATAAACTCAGTATCAAAACCAGCCTGAGAAGCACAATCCCTCATATATTCCACATTAGTGACGTCCTCAATATTCGTTAATGATGTAAAATAGATATAGTGCGGATTCATATAATTTTTAAGATACTTCCAGTAATCCACAAGTTTCTCATGAATAGAATTAAACTGATCCTTATAAGGAAACAGCTCCTGAAGCCAATACCATTGTACCACCGAAGATTCGTAAAGAGAAGTCGGGGTATCTGCATTAAACTCCAGCAGTTTCAAATTGCTACCGTCAAACCCAAAATCAAACCGCCCGTAAATAGCAGGATGGTCTTCTTCCCAACTGGTAACAATATAATCTCTAAACCATAAAGGGATATTAAACCTGTCCCAAAGACCATTGGCAATAACATGATCTACCGCCTCCAGACACATATCCCATAATTCTGCTGTGGCCTTTTCAATAGTGGTAATCTCACGCATAGAAAACTGATAATAATGGCTTTCATCCCAGTAAAGCCCTTCAAGGGAATGATACCCAAATCCCAGGTTCTCAAGTTTATGCTCCCAGTTCTTTCTAAATGCTGATTGTATTCTTTCCATATCCTTATGATGATGCTCTGAAACCACTTCTTCCTAACCCGCCTCTGACAATACTTCCCTTATAGGAGCTTCTTCCTACATTAGACTTGGAACTTACAGCATCACTGTAATATCCGGCTTTATAATACTCTCCGTGATAATAGGCTCCATACGGACGAAAAGCACGATACGTATAGTAACCGGGAATGAACCCGTGTGATCTGGTATAAGCAGCCGTAGTATCTGATCTCATATACACTTTCTTCTCCTTTCCCCAGTCATTTTTAGGTTTTTCTTCAGAACACGCCACCAGTAAACCGGTCACGAAAAGCAATTTGACAGAACTTGATTTTTTCATAATTATTGAACGGTAATATAGAATTCATAATCATCTTTCATTTCTTTAATACGGTAACCCGCCGCAGAGCTGCTGTCCGGAACCGCCTGAAAACCACTTCTCAATGCAGGAATGGTATCTTTTTTTATAATTTCTTTCAAGAGCTTATTGTCTCTCCAGATCCGGTGTCTGGTAACCAGCAGATCTACCTTATCCAGATGTTCCACGGAAAGCTCTGTTTCAATAGCCGCTTCTTTATTTACCGAACTTACTTCATCCTCCTTTTGTTTGCTGCAAGCTGCAAAAAACATCATTCCCGGCAACAAAAAGTAAAATTTTAATTTTCTCACTTTGGCTTTAATTTTTAACAAAAGTAGTCATTTAGTGATGATATTATTTTAAATTTACAAGGCAAAAAAATTCTAATATGAAATGGACAGACGACAGAGGCGCAAGCGTTGACGATCGCCGTGGCTCCGGAGGCGGAGGTGGCGGTATGATCGTAGGCGGAGGCCTCGGAACCTTAATTATAGCAGCAATTGTTTTCTTTTTGGGTGGTGACCCTTCCGGTATTTTAAATTCAGGAAGTGTACAGTCTTCTTCGGGAGCCAGTGAAAAAAGAGAGCTTTCAGCCGGTGAAAAAAAAATCGGCGATATGGTAGAGATGATGGCGACATGGAATACCCAAACCTGGGATAAAGTGTTTAAAGAAAATGGGATGAACTATACAGAGCCCACCGTAGTTCTTTTTGAAGATACGACACAATCAGCTTGTGGTACTGCCCAGTCTGCAATGGGCCCCTTCTATTGCCCTGCCGACCAAAAGGTTTATATGGACATGAGTTTCTTTAATGAACTTCAGCAGAAATTCGGGGCTAAAGTTACGGAATTTACAGTAGCCTATGTTCTGGCCCACGAAGTTGGCCACCACGTTCAGACTCTTTTAGGCACTACACAGAAAGTAGATGCACTAAGAAGAAGCGGAAGATATTCTGAAGCTGAAATGAACAGAGTTTCCGTGGCCACAGAATTACAGGCAGACTTTTATGCCGGAGTCTGGGCAAAAAGAACAAATGACAGCAAGCATATTCTGGAACCCGGAGACATTCAGTCCGCAATAGATGCGGCAGAAGCAGTGGGAGATGATAATATTCAGAAAAGAGCTCAGGGATATGTTAACCAGGAAAGCTTTACCCACGGATCATCCGCACAACGTAAAGAATGGTTTATGAAAGGATACAATACCGGAGACATCAGACAAGGCGATACCTTTAATCAGCTTCTGAAGTAAACCAAGATACATAAAAAAACCTGAAGGATTTTCTTCAGGTTTTTTATTTATTGCAATTCAATCGGATTAGAATTTTTCTTGGCTTCCCCCTTTACTCTGTCTTCCATTCTCTTTTTCATATCCGCAGGATTTTGATTTCCACCACCCTGACCTCTTCCGCCACCCATTCTCATGGTAGTGGAAAAACCTCCCTGTCCTCCACTTTGGTTCATGAATGACATAGGATCTGCAATGAATTTCTGCTGTTGTTTTACAAAATCTGTCCTTTTTACCTTAATGGTATTTCCAAACTGATTCATATTTGGTAATTCTGCAATTTTATAATTCTTCATCAGATCAAAGGAATAATCTCCTTTATCGTCTTCCACCTTTACAATTAAACCGGGAAGTCCTCCAAATTTATAGGGCCCGTCCTGATATGGTAAATCTGTTGTAAACCAGGCCGTCCATTTTCTTCCTCCAAAATCTGTCTCTGCCTTTTGAACCTTATACTCTCCTATCTTTCGGGTTTCAGATGAAATTATCCAGTTAATGGGTCTGTCTTCTTCATAAGAATAAATATCCCTTCCTATACGGTCTTTAAAAAAGATTTTTTGATTGGTTTTATCTTTTTCAACCGAATAATTAATATTTGATCTCAGGCTTTCCATCTGATCCCTGCTGATACTTCCTCTTCCACCACCACCCTGAAAAGCCTTTTGCATAACAGAATCTCTTTTAATTCTATTTTCAGAATAAAAGACCGATTTCTCCGGAGAGATATCCAGATATGCATTTTCTGTTTTAATATCTGTTTTATTTTCTGCATCAGGCTTCATCGTTACCTGATATACAAATCTGTTTGTCTGTGCAGAAATATGCTGCATCAACAATGCAAGAACTATAATGCCTAATTTTTTCATGTATATTTTAATTTAATTCAATTGGATTGGGGTTTGTGCTATTTTTTAAAGAAATATTTTCCATTGCCCCATTTTGAACAGGAAGGCCACCGCTGCGATCGTCTCCTCCCATTCCTCTCTGCATGCCACCTGAACGCCCGCCATGCATACCGCCTCCGTGTTTTCCACCTCCCATATTCATAAGGCCCCCTCCATTTCCTCCGGCCATATTTTTTTTGTTTTTACTGAACTCCAATTCCAGAGCAGCTTTATCACCCCGGAAATTGACTCTTGTACTTTGTTTTGCATCAGAATTTACGGGTTCTTCAAAAGCATCTTTAACAATAATTTTCTTAACGAGATCAAATCTGTAGTCTCCTTTATCATCTTCAAGTCTTACAATCAGCCCCGGCAATCCGGAAAACTTATAAGGCCCGTCAGAAACATTAATATCTTTTGTAAACCAGGCTGTCCAGACTCTGCCTCCGAAATTCGCCACTGCCTTTTGTGCCTGATAACCATTCTGTTTTTCCATATCATTTGTTATTTCCCATTTTAACGGGCGGTCTTCCTGATAATAAATTTGTTTTCCGGCTACTCTGTCGTAATAGTATACTTTCTGTTCCGGAATATTTTTTGAGATAAAATAATCGAAGAAAGTAGGATCAAAATGCTTTTTTCCTTCGAGTTTCGAGAAATCTTTCTCATCTTTTTTATTATTTTCCTTCACTTCTGATTTAAAAGAGGCGAAAAGAGAATCTTTTTTCAATTTATTTTCACTGATAAATAAAGAACGTCCCCCTTTAATATCTAAAAATGTTCGTTCTGTTTTCATGCTTACCAGATTTATTGAATCCGGATTAACAGACGTATCATAGATATATCTTGTCGTCTGTCCATAAGACATTAGGGTTAAAAATAGTACAAAGAAGCCAAGTATTTTTTGTCTCATGTTCATTTTATTTTATAGATCAAAAATACAAATCAAGGTTAAACTCTAAAACAAATACTTAGGATTAATCTAAAAAATTTATATAATTTTAACACGGGCTCATGTAAAAAAAATGATGTATTGAGAACAGAATCATTAAAATAGATATCTTCGATTTGAGATTGCGGAAATTAGTTCGTATTTTTGCCTAATTAAATCATTCTAAATAAATACAATGATAAAAGTATCAGATTACGCAAAGGAAAAAGCCATCCAACTGATGACAGAAGATGGTTTTAACCCTGCTGAAGATTATATAAGAGTTGGAGTTAAAAGCGGTGGATGCTCTGGGTTAGAGTATGTTTTGAAGTTCGACAACCAAAAAACAGACTCAGACCAGGTTTTTGAAGACAATAATATTAAGATTGTTATTGATAAAAAATCCATTCTGTATTTAGCAGGAACGACTCTTGAATATTCGGGAGGACTAAACGGGAAAGGGTTTGTATTTAACAACCCGAACGCATCCAGAACTTGTGGATGTGGAGAATCATTTAGCTTGTAGTTCTTAAAAGATTAAAAATTTATAATCCTTTAAGAGATCAGTTAAAAAAGAATTTTGAACTGACAAGCCACTTAAAAGAGCTGTTTTGTCTGTTTCAAACAATGTTGGAGAAAAAATAAATATAATAATAACGGTCAGTTTATCCGGTATTTAAAATATTTCGGGAGAAGTTGCTCAGAAGTAAGAAATATGTTACATCTTTGCTCCCTGTTATGATGAGGATACAATCGAACTAATTAATGATTGCCGATTAGTTTCTCAACAAGTATCAAAATTTATTGATTACCTCTCTAAAATGGATACAAGAAAGAAGAATTAATTTTTAATCATTTAATTTTTTAATTATTTAATTAATGTCAAAATATACTGAAGACGATTTAAGAGTCGATCTAGAAAATAAAAAATATGAATTCGGTTGGGAAACGAAGATTGATTATGAAGATTTCCCGATTGGATTAAATGAGGATATCATCCGTGCCATTTCTGCTAAAAAAGAAGAACCGGAATGGATGACTGAATGGCGTCTGGAATCTTTCAAAATCTGGCAAAAAATGGTGGAGCCTGAATGGGCAAACATCAAATATGAAAAACCGGATTTCCAAGCCATCCGCTACTATGCTGCTCCAAAAGTAAAGCCTGAACTGGCAAGTCTTGACGAGGTAGATCCTGAGTTATTGAAAACATTCGAAAAGCTAGGGATTAATATCGAAGAACAGAAAAGACTTTCAGGAGTTGCCGTGGATATTGTCATGGACTCAGTTTCTGTGAAAACTACTTTCCAGGATACTTTAGCAGAAAAGGGAATTATTTTCTGTTCCATCTCTGAAGCGATTAAAAACCATCCTGATTTAGTAAGAAAATATCTTGGAAAAGTTGTTCCGAGAGGGGACAATTTTTATGCAGCGTTGAACTCTGCGGTATTTTCTGACGGAAGTTTCTGCTATATTCCTAAAGGAGTAAAGTGCCCGATGGAACTTTCTACTTATTTCCGTATCAACCAGGCAGGAACAGGACAGTTTGAAAGAACTCTTCTTGTAGCTGACGAAGGAAGTTATGTTTCTTATCTTGAAGGATGTACAGCTCCATCAAGAGATGAAAACCAGCTTCACGCGGCTGTTGTAGAGCTAATTGCTTTAGACAATGCTGAAATCAAATATTCAACGGTTCAGAACTGGTATCCCGGTAATGAAGAAGGAAAAGGCGGGGTATTCAACTTTGTAACGAAAAGAGGACTTTGTGAAAGAAATGCAAAAATCTCATGGACACAGGTAGAAACAGGTTCAGCCGTGACGTGGAAATATCCGTCTTGTATCCTTAAAGGAGACAATTCTATCGGAGAGTTCTATTCTATTGCAGTAACCAACAACCACCAATACGCAGATACAGGAACAAAAATGATCCACATTGGAAAAAACACCAAGTCTACAATCATCTCCAAAGGTATTTCTGCAGGAAAATCTCAAAACTCATACAGAGGTCAGGTGAAAGTAATGCCTTCTGCAAAAGGAGCAAGAAACTTCTCTCAGTGTGACTCTCTATTAATGGGTAATGAATGTGGAGCCCACACTTTCCCTTATATTGAAATCAAAGATCCTTCTGCACAATTAGAGCACGAAGCAACCACTTCAAAAATTGGAGAGGATCAGATTTTCTACTGTAACCAGAGAGGTATTGATACTGAAAGAGCTATCGCTCTGATTGTAAACGGTTTCAGCAAAGAGGTTCTAAATAAATTACCAATGGAATTTGCCATTGAAGCTCAAAAACTATTGGAAATTTCATTAGAAGGGTCGGTTGGATAAACCATTGAAAAAAAATAATCTTATGAAGAAGTTTTTGCTGGCGTTTTTTGGATTGATTTTTCTACACTTTTCCGCTCAGGAAAAAACAGGGTTTCAACTTTCAAGTCATATTCTGGATATATCACAGGGAAAACCTGCCGGAAATGTGGAAATTGAACTGGAAAAATACAATGAAACTACTAAACAATGGGTTTCTATAGGTAAGAAGCAAACTGATAATAATGGCAGGGTTTCAGATTTTTTACCGTATCAAAAAGCTGGTAATAACGGAAAATACAAACTTGTATTCTTCATAGAAGATTATTACAAACATAAAAATATAGAAAGCTTCTATCCGTCTATTGAGGTAATATTCCAGATAAAAGACAAAGAGCATTATCATGTTCCGATCACTTTATCACCATTTGGATATTCCACGTACAGAGGAAGCTAATACAATTATAAAAAGAAAAAGTTAGCAAGAATGTTACAAATTAAAGACCTTCACGCCAAAATTGAAGATGGCGCAGAAATATTAAAAGGTATTAATCTTGAAATAAAGCCGGGCGAAGTTCACGCAATCATGGGGCCGAACGGAGCTGGTAAATCTACCCTTTCTTCTGTAATCGCCGGAAAAGAAGATTATGAAGTAACGGGTGGTGAGATTCTTTTCCAGGGAGAAGATATCAGTGAAGACGCTCCTGAAGATAGAGCTCACAAAGGAATTTTCCTTTCTTTCCAATATCCAGTGGAAATTCCGGGAGTTTCTGTAACGAACTTTATCAAAGCAGCTTTAAACGAAACCAGAAAAGCAAACGGACTGGAAGAAATGCCGGCAAAAGAAATGCTTGCCTTAATCCGTGAAAAATCTGAAAAACTTGGAATCAAGAAAGATTTCCTTTCAAGATCATTGAATGAGGGATTCTCAGGAGGTGAAAAGAAAAGAAATGAAATCTTCCAGATGATGATGCTGAATCCTAAATTAGCGATTCTCGATGAAACAGATTCAGGATTAGATATCGATGCATTAAGAATCGTAGCAGACGGAGTAAACTACTTTAAAAACGAAGGAAATGCAGTTCTTTTGATTACGCACTATCAGAGATTGCTTAACTATATTCAGCCTGACTTCGTTCACGTGTTAGCAGACGGAAAAATCATCAAAACCGGTGATAAGTCTTTAGCATTAGAGCTTGAAGAAAAAGGTTATGACTGGCTTCTTAACTAAGAAGGAAGTACATTATTTCAGAGATTACAATTTCTCGCGGTCATTCATGTAGCGCAGCAAAATAAAGAATCTCTCATATTAAAAATTGGATTCCCTGTTCCTCGGAATAACCATATTTTAGTTCAAAATAAAAAGAAAAAATGGGGCAAACCACAGATATACCAGTAATGGCATTAAAAGAACAAATTATAGAGAACCATAATGAATTTTTGGAGAGTCTTCGTCACAGGTTTCTGGATGATGAAAGAAAAGCGGCTCTTCAAAGATTTGCAAACATCGGTTTTCCTACCAAAAAAGACGAAGAATATAAATATACCAATCTAAAGGAGATCACGGAAAAAAGCTACAACTTCTTCCCGAAAGAGAACCATAATATCACTAAAGAGCAATTTGATGAATTGCATCTTGGAGAAGAAAACTTTGATTGGATTGTTTTTGTAAACGGTAAACTTCACAAAGAACTTTCAAAAGTTTCTATTGAAAATGTAGAGTTCCTTTCATTCAATTATGCACTGAATGATGATCAGCATAAAGAAGTTTTTGAGAAATATTTCAACAGTATTGCTTCCAAAGAGCAGGCGTTCACCAACTTAAACCTTGCGTACTGCAAATACGGATTCTTTTTAAAGGTTCCTAAAAATGTAGTTATTGAAAAGCCAATCCATGTCTTTTATATTTCGCAAAACCAGGAAGAAAATACCTTCTACAACACCAGAAACCTGCTGATTGTAGAAGAAGGCGCTAAAGTAGAGGTTATTGAAAGCCATCACAATTTTGACAGTACATATGTATTGACTAACTCTGTGACTGAGATCTTTACCTATTCCAACGCCAAAGCCGACTGGCATAAGCTTCAGAACGACAACAATACTTCTTATTTTATCGATAATACTTTTGCCAGACAGGAAAAAGACAGCTTAACGACTGTAAATACCTTCTCTTTCGGAGGTAAACTGGTAAGAAACAATCTGGATTTTATTCATAATGGACAAAACATCAATTCATTCATGAACGGAATTACCATTATCGGAAAAGATCAGTTGGTAGACCACCACACGGCAGTACACCATAGTTTCCCGAACTGTGAAAGTTATCAGAACTACAAAGGAATTTTCGATGGCAATGCCCACGGTGTTTTCAATGGAAAGGTCTTCGTAGATAAGATTGCTCAAAAAACAAATGCTTATCAGCAGAACAACAATGTTTTACTAAGTGAAGGAGCAAGCATAGACACAAAACCCCAGTTGGAAATCTTTGCTGATGATGTAAAATGTTCTCACGGATGTACGGTAGGCCAATTGAATGAGGATGCTTTATTTTATCTGAGAGCAAGAGGAATTTCTAAAAAAGAGGCTCAGGCCCTTCTTTTATATGCTTTCGCTAATGATGCGATGCAGAATATTGACATAGAGCCTTTAAAAGAAAAAATTTCGAAGCTACTGGCAGAGAAATTAGAAGTAGATATAGAATTTTAAACTTTATATATTGATAATAAAAAAGCACTTCATGATGGAGTGCTTTTTATTTTTTATCATAGAATAGAACAAAAACTACTTCTTCAGCCAGCCCTGGTTATTCTTATTATCGGAACGTTTTTTACCATTGTCGATATTATAGGCAAAACCAACTCCTAACGTCTGTTTTAGCTGTGTTTTCTGAATCTGGTTATGATCATATAATAAATCCAGTGTAAGATTGGTAGAGATGAATTTATTGATTTTCATATTTAAAATTCCACTATATCCAAGTACCAAACGGTCAGGATGATCAAGATAATTTGAAAAAACAGAAGCCGTATTGGTCAGGTTGATATTTTCCATAATTTTCACCTTATACATTGCTGTTCCTAAGAAACCGAACTGGAACAGGGAAGAGTCTCCATCGTTTTTAAGCCCGTAAGTTCCTGCTTTCTGAAGGTCTTTATCCAGAACAAAAGTCCATCTGGCGTTTGCAGGGCGTAATGTCATTGTAAAATTATCGTTAGGACGGTAAGTGACTCCGGCCCCTAAATTAAGATAACCCGGTGCAAAGAAATTAGAGATCTTCTTAGCGTCAGGATTATTGCCATCCTCATACCCCGGTGCAAACTGTGACTGAATACTTGCTCCCATTGAGTAATACCAGTGCTTGGCAAACTCCCGCCCGTAGTTGGTAGAAAGATTGATAACATCCTGAGTCTTTCTTACTCCTGTACCCTGAGTGTTATTTTGCCCGTATCCCAGGATAATAATATTTTCCCAAAGATCTTTTCCTTTTTCATAGGTCAGGTTATAATTCACACCAGCAAGCCAGCCAACGTTATTGGCGCCCCCACCGACCCAGTTCGAAAAAGCAGCCTGATTAAGCATTAAGGTATTTTGTCCCTGGATAGACCACGCTTTAACAGTATCTGTTGCCGGTACTGAAGTTTTTGTTTCCTGAGCACCAGCAATAGCTCCCATAGAAAGGGAGGCGATTAATAAAAGTTTTTTCATAATTAACGATTTTCCTTACAAATGTATAAATAATAATCTACCTCCGGATAAAATTCACTTTAATTAGAATTTTATATTGTTTAAAAAATTATTGATAATCCGTTAATATTAAGATATTTAAAAACCTCCAAGCAGAGATAAAAAGCGTTCAAACTTAAAACTACTTAAAATCACCTTTCAGCTATTCACAAAAAAAAGTACTCCAAAACCGAAGCACTTTTATTCTATAATTTAATGATATCTTTATTTTTTAATCCACCACTGGCTGTCTTTACGGTCGGAACGTTTCACTCCATTATCCAGTGTATAGGCAAATCCGATTCCCAATGTCTGTTTAAGCTGGGTTTTCTCAATCTGATTATGATCGTATAATAAATCCAGTGTAATATTGGATGAGATATATTTATTAACCTTCAGATTCAGTAGCGCTCCGTAGGCGAGAACCAGCCTATCGGGACGATCAAGATAGTTGGAAAAGACTGAAGCGGTATTAGTCAGGTAAATATCTTCCATTAATTTAAGCTTATACATCGCAGTTCCGAGGAAACCGAATTGTAACAATGAGGAATCTCCGTCACTTTTCAAACCATAATTTCCGGCAAGCTGAAGATCTTTATCCAGTACAAATGTCCATCTGGCGTTGGTAGGACGCAAAGTTACCGTCAGATCATCATTCGGTCTGTAGGTGATACCCATACCCAGGTTCAGATAACCGGGTGCCATAAAGTTTGAAATTTTCTTTGCTTCAGGGTTATTTCCGTCTTCATATCCGGGAGCAAACTGTGATTGTAACCCTGCTCCTGCAGATAAATACCAGCTCTTGGAAAATTTTCTGCCGTAATTGGTGGAAAGGGTGATAACATCCTGCGTTTTTCGGATACCTAAACCTTTAGTATCATTTTGTCCGTATCCCAGAACAATGATATTTTCCCAAAGGTCTTTATCCTTTTCATAAGTCAGGTTATAATTAGCACCGGCAAGCCACCCTATGTTGTTGGCTCCCCCTCCTACCCAGTTTGAAAAGGCAGCCTGGTTAATCATTAAAGTGTTTTTTCCTAATACAGACCAGTATTTAACGGTGTCTACCACTACCGAATCTTTTTTTAATTCTTCTTGTGCACTTGCATAAATCCCTGTAAAAAAGGAAAGAATCAATAAAAACTTCTTCATTACTCTAAATAATTTCAATGCAAAAATATTAATATAATTTTTTTTTAAGGTAAATAAACCCTAAAAGAATCTATTTTTCATAAATTCTCGCTCCAATGACTAAAAATAATAATAAATTCAATGCCAAAAAAAGAGAATAAAAATCCAATTTGATACCTTTTGTCTTAAAATCAGACGGATAGAAGCATATTCATCGACAAATTTTCCGAAATTTATCCTTGGCTTTTGATTTGACATACAATCTCTATGTTTAAAAATGTAATTTCCAAAAGAGCGATTTTATACCCTTTGCTGATGCTTGCAGCCATGTGGTCCGGATATTTTTTACAGACGCAAGGCTTTTTTGCAAATTGCATAGGAGCTATCATTCCTTTACTTCCGGAAGGATTACTAGGTGTTATTACCTCTCCTTTATTACATGGAAATTTAGATCACATCATAGGAAATTCAATTCCTATTGCTGTTTTAATGTTTCTTCTGTATCAATTCTACCCTCTGGTAGCTAACAAAGTCTTTATTCTGGGCTGGCTGGCAACAGGTTTTTTAGTATGGCTTCTTCCTCCCATTGATATTCTTACCGGTGAATATATGTATACCTGTACTATCGGGGCCAGCGGTGTAGTGTACGTTCTTGCATTTTTTCTTTTCTTCAGCGGAGTTTTTAAATGGAATACCAAACTGCTTACCATTTCAATGCTTGTTGTTTTATACTATGGCAGTCTGATTTGGGGAATGCTTCCGGAAGAACTTTTTTACAATATGCAGGAGCCCAGTAAAATTTCGTGGCAGGCTCACCTTTCAGGAGCAGTTGTAGGAAGTATTATCGCTTTTGCATTTAAAAACGTGGGAGAAAAAAAGAAAAAATATATCTGGGAATTTCCTAACTATTATAGCGAAAAGGACGATAAACTATGGCAACAGTATAAAGAAAATCATCCTGAAGACTTTCTTGAACTTCCTTATAAAAAAAGAGACGATATCTGGGATCATTTGGATGAATTAAGAAAGAGATAACACTTATTTCACTACATTTGAAAAAAAACACACATGATCTCCGAAGAATATTTATATGCAATCGCGCTGCGCGAATGCAGCCATATTGGCGATATCAATTTCAAAAAACTGGTTAAAACTTTTGGAAGTGCAGAAGAAGCATGGAAAAGGGGTCGAAAAGAATATAAAAAACTGGAAGGAATGGGACTAAAAACCGTTTCTGATATCGGCAATGAAGAACATCTGAAATATGCAGAAAAAGAATTGATTTTTTGCGAAAAAAATAATATAAATATCAGGCTAAGACATCTTCAGGAAATTCCGTTTCTTCTTAATGAATGCCCGGATGCTCCTGCTATTATTTATCAAAAAGGAAATTCTGGTGACTCCGTACGAAAACTAAGTATCGTAGGAACCCGGAATATGACTCTCTATGGCAAACAGTTCATTAATGATTTCTTTGAAGCTACACAATCTGCTTCTTATGTCTCTGTAAGTGGCCTTGCATTAGGTATTGATAAAGAGGTTCATGAAGTATCTCTTCAATACCGGAGACCCACCATAGCCGTTCTGGCTCATGGCTTCCAATTCCTTTATCCTTCAAAAAATAAAAAGCTTTCGGAAAAGATCCTTCAGGAAGGAGGTGCATTACTGACGGAGTTCAGTTCCTCCAGAAAACCGGACCGTGAAAACTTCATTCAAAGGAACAGAATTGTGGCTGGAATTTCCCCATCAACCATCGTTGTGGAGACAGGATTCGGAGGGGGCTCTGTAAGTACTGCAGCTTTTGCCAATGAATACAACCGGGATGTATTTGCACTTCCAGGAAAGATTACAGATGTTTTTAGCCAGGGGTGTAATCAGTTGATTTTCCATCATAAAGCAACAGCAATTTCCACGATAAAAGATCTCATTAATCTTCTCGGATTCAACAAGCATGAGATGAAAATGGAAGAGCTGTTCCCACACAGCGAATCAACAATACAATTAACTGATAATCAAAACAAAATCTATCAATTCATCAAAGGCAATCCACAGATTTCTTTAGATGATATGTCTCAAAAAATTGAAGTTTCTGCGCACAAAATTTTACCGATAATTTTAGAATTAGAGCTTTTAGGGAAAGTAAAATCATTTTCCGGGAGGCAATTTATAGCAATTTAAGAATTAACGATTTCTTAATATTGCATTGTTTCATACATAACATTTCATTTTTAATAAAATTTGACAATAAATTATCAATTTAATAATATTTCTACACATTTTTATTTAATTTTTAACAATGTTAAAATAGAGTGTTGTGAATCTTGAAAAAAAAATTAAATTTGTTGACAATAATATTCAACCTTAATATATGGAACAATATAATATTGACCAGAAAATCCAAGAGTTTATTGCAAAAATTGAAGCAAAAAATCCTAACGAACCGGAATTTTTACAGGCTGTAAAAGAAGTTGCCGTAACTGTAATTCCATTCATTGCTACCAAAAAAGAATATACAGGAATGAAGCTGCTTGAAAGAATGGCTGAAGCTGAAAGAATTATTATTTTCAGAGTTCCATGGGTTGATGATAAAGGAGAAATTCAGGTTAACAGAGGTTTCAGAATTCAAATGAACTCTGCAATCGGACCATACAAAGGAGGAATTCGTTTCCATCCTACAGTAAACTTATCTGTTCTTAAATTCCTGGCTTTCGAACAGGTATTTAAAAACTCTTTAACAACCCTTCCAATGGGTGGTGGTAAAGGAGGTTCAGATTTTGATCCACAAGGAAAATCTGATATGGAAGTAATGCGTTTCTGCCAGGCTTTCATGACAGAATTATGCAAGCACATCGGTCCTGAAACAGACGTACCTGCAGGAGATATTGGTGTAGGAGCAAGAGAAATCGGTTACCTATTCGGACAATACAAGAAAATCAGAAATGAGTTTACAGGGGTTCTTACAGGAAAAGGTCTTGCTTACGGTGGTTCATTGATCCGTCCTGAAGCTACAGGATACGGAGTAGTATACTTTGCTGAGCAGATGCTTAAGACTATCGGACAGGATTTCCAGGGGAAAACAGTAACTGTATCAGGTTTCGGAAACGTGGCTTGGGGAGTTATCAAAAAAGCAACTGAACTGGGAGCTAAAGTGGTAACGATTTCTGGTCCTGACGGATATATCTATGATAAAGAGGGTATCAGCGGAGAAAAGATCGATTATTTATTAGAGCTTAGATCTTCAGGAAACAACAGAGCTGAGGACTATGCAAAAAAATACCCGTCTGCTGAATTCCACGCTGGAAAACGTCCTTGGGATGTGAAATGTGATGTAGCTTTCCCTTCTGCAACGCAAAACGAATTAGATTTAGATGACGCAAGAAAATTAGTTGAAAACGGATGTCTTTGTGTAACTGAAGCAGCTAATATGCCTTCTACGCTTGATGCGATCAACTATTTCTTAGATAATAAAGTATTATTCTCTCCTGGTAAAGCTTCCAATGCCGGAGGTGTTGCAACATCAGGATTAGAAATGACACAAAACTCTATCCGTCTTAACTGGACTTCTGAAGAGGTTGACGCAAGATTAAAGGAAATCATGATCGGTATCCACAAAGCTTGTAGAGACTACGGAAAAGACGAAGATGGCTATGTAAACTATGTAAAAGGGGCAAACATTGCCGGCTTCGTAAAAGTAGCGGAAGCAATGCTGGCTCAGGGAGTAGTGTAAATAAAGAACAAAGGTTGGGAGAAACTCCCGACCTTTTTTGATATAGCCTGTTCCCGGGATAATGGGAAAAAAGTAAAAAGTGAAAGGAGAAAGCGCTGCTATATGCAGCGCTTTTTTTATTTTTATATGATGAAAAACACCTTTAGAAATATAGATGAATACCTCCTTTTATTTCCGGGTGAAGTTCAGGAAAAACTGGATAGACTAAGGGAAATCATCCGGCTCAAAGCACCTGACTCTGAAGAATATATCGGCTATCAGATGCCTGCCTTCCGATATAAAGGAAAACCGCTCATCTATTTTGCCGGTTATAAAAATCATATTGGCTTTTATCCGGGAGCTGAGGGTATTAAAAATTTTGAAAAAAATTTTAGAGAAAAGGCCTATAAGTTTTCTAAAGGAGCTGTTCAGTTTCCGATCCATGAAGCACTGCCGGTTGATTTAATTCTTAATATACTTACTTTTAAAATACAGGAAATTGATCAAAAAAATCCTGAAATATAAGATTCCAGGATTCAGGCTCGTGTTTACTCAAGTATTTACTTTTTCTTTTTACTTTTCTTTTCTTCTTTGGTAGCCTCCGAAGTTTTAGCAGTTCCCACTGTAGTTCCTGTACTTACCGTAGCATCGGTAGCAGGAGCTGTTGTAGAAACTTCTGTTGTCGTGTTTTGTTTTTGCCCGTTGGTGGTTGAAGAGGTACTCCAGTCTGTGGTTGTCTTTGGACTTTGCTGCTGAGTTTGGGTAGTCGTTGAATTTTCTGCCGGTTTCTGAGTTTGTGTCTGAGCAGATACTGCAATGATTCCCGCGAATGTAAACGCTGCTGTTACAAATAACTTTTTCATAATGTAATATTTAAATGATTGTTTAAGATAAACGATACATTAATCACAAAATTATTTGTAACACCCTAATTTAACGTAGTTTATAATTATTTAAGAGGATTTTATAATGAGTAAAATAAGCTGAAAGAATGGTTGTTTCTCAACTCCTGTTATTTTTTTAATGATTATGCCTCCATAACAAGTGTTAAATCTATTTGCCAATATTCTTCATCATTTTTTCTACAAACTCAAAAGCAGCAGGACAAATTACAGTGTTCTTCAGCATTATATTATTAATCTGGTAGATCTTCTTGCGGTCTGTATGGGGATATTCCCTGCAGGCTTTCGGTCTTACTTCATAGATAGAACAGGTATTGTCAGCATTCAGAAAAAAACATGGCAGATGCTGTAATACTTTGTCATTATCTTCATCTACTCTTAAAAACTTTGCTTCAAAATCTGCCTGCTTCATCCGAAGATGTTTAGCTATACGTTCAATATCTTTTTCTGTATATAAAGGTCCGGTAGTTTTACAGCAGTTGGCACATTGTAAACAGTCTATTTCTTCAAACACTTCGTCATGGGTCTCCTGAACAATATAATCGAGGTTTTTGGGTGGCTTTTTCTTTAAACCATCCAGAAACTTTTTATGTTCTTTCTGCTTTTGTAAAGCTTGTTTTTTATAAAAATCTAAATCCATTTATTCTTTATTTCCAGCCGAAGCGGGAAGATCTTGTTTTTGATATTCATTAATCTTATCCAGATCCAGTACTGTTGTAAGATTATTTTTATCAGGATAATACATAGGGACAAATTTTGCTCCGTAAACAATTTCTCCGGTTACATAGGAAGATCTTTGAACCACGGTATTTGAAAATACTTCATCAAATGCGCGTACCTGAACGATAAGTTCAATATCTGTGGTTTTAAAATCTTCTTCAGAAAAGCCGTAAAACGGTGAATTTTCATCTATCTTATGAACAACGGTCCAGTTAAGCGCCAGTGTATTGATTTTACTTAAATGAATATCCAATCTGTAAAAATTACTTTTGGGAGCTCCATTTTCAATCACTTCTATAGCAGTAGACACGATAACATCGGCATCTGTAAGCGCGTTATTTTTATAAGGAGCGAGCCTGAACATCAGCGCTGTGGATTCCTGGAATGGTGCTATTACTGCAATATCAGAAAAGCTAAGATAAGCTCTCGGTCTGGAAAACCTTCCATAAAAAAGACCGGTTGCAATTGCAAAGGTAAGCAATCCTAAAAAAGCTTCAAAAGTAGCAATCAGACTGGCCATAAAACCTACAGGAGCAATTCTTCCGTATCCTACCGTTGTAAAAGTTTGTGAACTGAAAAAGAAAACATCAATAAATTCATTGCCCGGATTAGTCTTATCAATTCCTGTAAGGTGCTCTACCCCGATGATATAATATATAAGGGCAAATACCAGATTAATCAGGATATAAGCTATTACCAGATACGAAATAAAACGAAATGATGACAAATTCAGCATCGTATGATACCAGCTTAATCTGTTAAAAACATTTACGCCCCTTCTCTGAACGTTTGGAAGCCCGTCTTTATTAATAAACCTTCCCGATGCATTACTTCCGAAGCCGCTGTTCTCCGTATTTTTCTGACGGATTTTTTTTCTGAATCCTCTTGTCATTTTGTATCGTTTTTTCAGTACAAAGATAAAAGATTGTTTTCATGAAATTTATCAATCCCGTATTGAGATTTGTAAATTGATTTTGATGTAACTTTGAGAGATGAAAAAGCTTGAATCAAGAGAAGACATTGAACAACTGGTTAATTCATTCTACACCAAAGTTATTAAAGATGAAACCATTGGCTTTTTTTTCAATGACATTGCAAAAGTAGACTGGGATAAACACCTTCCGAAAATGTATTCTTTCTGGGAATCTATTCTTTTCGGGCAGATGACCTATAAAGGAAACCCAATGGGAGTTCATTTTCCGGTCAATGAAATACAAGCTATGGAACAAAAGCACTTTGATCAGTGGCTCAAATTGTGGCGTACTACCATTGAAGAAAATTTTGTAGGTGAAAATGCAGATATGGCCATCTACAAATCTGAAAACATTGCTAAACTCATGGCGTTCAAAATGGAATTGGCGAGAAGATTATAATAAATGGCGAGATTCGTATTCCTCAATTTATAATAACCTCCCGAATTGGGTAAACAAGCTAACATCTAACCTTTAATTTTTCAAAATCCCGTTTCTTTCTAGGGAACAATCACCGTAAATATATAGGCTGCCAGATTCACTAAAAGCACTGTTCCATAAAGAATATTGGTCTTTCCGCGGCTTAAAGAGAGCATAACAATAAATACGGATAAGGAGAGCAGGATAATATCTTTTTTATCCAGTCCTAAAACCAAAGGAATATCATACATGATACATACCGCAGAAACTGCAGGAATGGTTAATCCGATACTGGCTAATGCAGAACCCAGCGCCAGATTGAGACTGGACTGTATCTGATTTGCTCTCGCTGCACGAATAGCCGCTACTCCTTCGGGAAGCAAAACTACAGCTGCAATAATTACCCCAACCAGAGATTTGGGAGCTCCAAGACTCCGCACCATATCTTCAATTGTAGCCGACAACCCTTTTGCCATCAGAACCACTATAGCCAGACATACTACAAGAAAAACAAAACTGATGATGGTTTTCGTTAATGACGGAATATAATGTTCTTCAGGATGCTCATCAGGAACGATGAAATAACTCCTGTGACGAACGGTCTGTACCATCAGAAAAACCCCGTAAATGGCAAGACAGGCAATGGAAATAAAAATAAGCTGTGCCTCATTATAAAAAGGGCCGTTAACACTTGAAGTAAAATTGGGAAGAACTAAAGTAAGAACCAGAATGGAAACAATACTTACCAGATACGTAGTGGCAGAAGTCCTCGCAAAAAACTGCTCATGATACTTCACTCCTCCTACCAGAATACAGATTCCTAAAATACCATTCAGGATAAGCATGACTGCAGCAAATACCGTATCTCTTGCCAGCGTAATAGCCTGATCCCCGCCGGCAACCATCAGTGAGATGATTAAGGCAACTTCAATAATTGTGATACAAAGGGCAAGAATAATGGTTCCGAAAGGTTCTCCTACTTTATGTGCCACCACTTCTGCATGGTGAACTGCCGATAAAACACTTCCGATTAATAAAATTCCTGCAATAATATCATAAATAACACCTCCTCCCATTAATCCCGAGAAGTAGTAAACCACTGCAAGAACAGGAAAAATATACGTATAATGTAAAAGTTCTTTTAATCTCATAAGCTGATTACAAAATACAAAAAATCTATAATATTTTCAATATCAAAAGAAAATATTAATGTTATTTTAATGAGGCCAGAAGTTAAAGTCCTGATAATCTGTAAACATGTGAAAAAGAAGCCCAATTCCTATAACTCTGATATTTCCTTTGAAAAACAACATCAAAAAATACACCGCAATGGCATAATAGGAATGTAAAAAATGAAATCCTATACTTTCTCTTGACGGGTCGAAAATAGGATTGGCAAAAAGATGATCCAGATCTACCAGCATCGTCGCCAATAAAATAAGATACACCTTCTTCCAGTTTTTAGGATAAAAGACCAGTGCTATAAACACGGGAAATACAAAATGCAAAAAATAATGTGTGCATGTCTTGAGCAATGCAATTTCTGATGGAGCCATGAATAGATCTATTTTTTCAGCGTTATAATTACCACCGTAAAATTAAGGGTAAATCCCCTTTCTTCGCTTTTATTTTTATGTAGTAATTTTCTGATGTATTCCGGTAAAGCACATAATCGATTTCAGAAATAATTTTTTTCTCTGTTTTATTAAGCGTTTTCAAAGATGAATACCACAAAGCATTATTTCTGATCAGAATATAATTTTCTTTTAGCTGAGGGGATAGCATGACCGGTTTTCTGGTCGATTTTATAATAACCTCATTATTATTCTGACTGATTTTATTGGGCTGAAAAGGAATTGCTGTGAACTGACTTTCACTATTGATCCATTTTTTGGACCGGAAATATTCCCGGGTTCTTTGGGAATCATTGCTTTGGATACTGATGATATAATCGGGCTGCGTAATCTTCTGAAAAGTCTTTTTTTCAATTTCATTAAAGTTATCATCATATCCGTAACTGATAATGGTATCATTGATCTGCTCAAGATCAGCGGTAGCTTGTAAGGAAATGGCTTCTGATGAATCGGCAATGCTTTTATTGAAAAACCGGGTAAATTTTCTGAAATTTTCTTTATCTAACTCCAGTTGCAGAAAGTGATTTCCTTTCTTAAGTTTTGAATCAACAGTATTAAAAAATTCCGGGGCTGAATGGTTTGTGATCTCAATTTCGTCATTATTTAATGCAACAGAAAAGCGTTGAACTTTCTGTCCTGAAATAAAAGAAATACTCCCCGGTGTATTTTGAATAAAGCGGTCTGCATCCCAAACAGAATTTGAAGAAGTTTGAAACAGTCGTTGACGAATGACATCAAAAGCCAGATCAGAAGTCCCTGCAATACAACGATTTCCATCTATCATAAGAAAAACCTGGTCCTTCTGAAAACGATTATTTCCTTTATCCGTAAATTTTTGCTTTTTTAAAAAAACAAAAAATTTTTTGAGGTCCTTAAGTTCTAAGACACTGTACCATTCAGAAAACTTAGTATCCTCAACATGGAAGATCTGTAAAAAATCCGGAATACTGATTCCCGAATCTTTCAATAAACCGGAATCTTTTGTCTTTATTCCCCTTCCGGACCATGCTGAAGGGTGTGTTGCCAAGCTGAATATATATTGTCCCGTTAATTTTTTAGTATCGATTAAAACAACGACATCCGCATTGTCCGGAATATATCTGAGCTTTTTATCTTTATGAAAAGCCACAAAATACACTCCAACAGCCAGTATTAAAAGTAACGGGACAATAATCTTCTTTTTCATCTATAAGACGGGTGCTTTCTTTTCGGTCTCTTTTGTTTTAAAAATCTGATCGAATATATCAAAGAAATACATTAAACTGTTCTCTGAAGAATCTTTGATATTATAATTCATTTCAGTCCGGATACTTTCCCCATTTACTTCTGTCTTATAATACAATTCTCCCACATTTTTTCTGACTGCATCAAGCGTCTTTCTCTCTTTAGGACTTTTGAACTCCTTATCTAAACCGGTTAAAAGCTTCTGAATGTCCAGTCTTCCGGATAAAGGATATTTAGCAGAATCCTTAGCCCATTTTCTGGAAATATCAGATTGATTCACAGGTAAAATATTATCTGCGGAGCTCATCAGATAAACAACTCCGTCTTTTACAGTGAAGAATAACTGATCTATATATCCACCGGTTTTTTCCTCTTTAAAAATATACAGGTCCCCTTTTTTAGAGAATCTTTTTGAAAGCTTTTTATTTGTAGCCAGCATATCAAAAATACGATTCCAATATCCTTCGTTCTCTGTTGAAAAGGCAAACGTAAAATTAGGAACAGCAATTTCTTTGGTTTTCTTTACCTCTTTTTCATTGAAATCAGCATCATATTCGTAATCCGTGTACTCTACTTTCTTAGATTTCAGCTCGTTTAAAACAAAAATTCCGTTTCCGGGTGCAATTTTGGCAATGGCTTCTTCATCCAGAACAATTTTCATTGTTTCCATGATCAGTTCCATTTCTTTTTTATACTCATGTTCTCCGGCATGCTGGAAAAGACTGTACATCATATCAAAACATTTAGCACCGTTGACATTCACTGCATAATAACCTACGCTTTTTTCATTGATAAGGTTCAGCAGCTTCTTATTTTTCTTCCCCTTATAAATGGCTGATATATCCTTCTGAATATCGGCATTTTTATGCTGATAATGATTAACAAGTCTTACTTTGTCTTTATCAAAATACAGATTGTATGAATAGTTAGAATCATACATGTTTTTGAAGAATTGTTCATAGCTGTAATACTTGGTCATTTTACCATAAATTCCTTCATTTACAATTTTTCCGTAATCCGTGTAAACAAAAACATCAGAATTGGCATCCCTGAATAGCAGCATTTCTTTAGGAACTTCAATTTCTAAATTTGAACTAAAGTATTGATCAAACCTGTTCTCGGCATTCTGTTTAACAATTTTGAAATTTTCCCGGCGGATAGAATCCTGCTCCTTCTGGAAAGCTTTTTCCTGTTCTTCATCATAAGTGGTATCAGGCATTTCCTCTCCATTCTCAGGATACTCAGGATTTACCTTCTCTTCGGGATATTTATGATGCTTCTGCAGATATTTGATATCTTTCTGAAGTCTTGCAATTTCGTTATTATTATCTTTTACACTCTCTTTCAGGTACTTAATATCTTCTTTCAGGCTTTTAATTTCCTCCTTATAATTAAAAGGTTTTTCCGGCTCATCCGTATAGGGAGTATCTGCGGCATCTGTTGCAACACTGTCGGCAACAGCAACGGCAATACTGTCTGTCACAGCCTCTGTAGTCCAAAGATCTTTATAGGGCCTGGTATAGCTGATCATACTAAGAACCGCGCGACTTCCGTTCCATGCAACAAAAACATCGTCATTGAGATCTATATAAGAATAGTTTTTTCTGCTGGAAATTTCCTGCCCTTTTTTCTTTACAGAATTAATGAACTCCTGGAATTTTTCCTTGTTATCAATAATAAAGTGGGTATTGTAGGTCTTAATAGAGTCATTAAAACTGGCGTAATGATATTGAACTGCATCATATTTGATTCCCGTTTTGGAATAATCTGTCCATGAAAGGGTTTCGTTCTTCTTTTTGCTCAGCTCATGAAGTAAAGGATTCAGTTTATTCCAGTTGATTTTATTATTGAGCTGTTTTCCGTTGACTTCCATATAAAATACGGCATCAGACGGAATTTTCATACTGTTTTGGGCAAAAGCCAGTGTAAAACCAAAGGCTAAGAAAATAATTTTTTGTGTTTTTAATAAGATAGATTTCATGACTATAGTTTAGAAATTTATTGAAAAAGAATGGTGTTTTGTATTTGTTTTTTCTGAAGGATAAGATCCAGAATATCAGCCTCAAGTTTGAGAGCCTTTTTGTTGGGAGAAAGTACGTAATTGCTATTGGTTTGTGATTTCACGATATTCTCAAACTGCATAATGGAAGTATATTTCGCATCGTTAAACACTTCCTTATCCGCCTTACCCATCTTATCATAATCTTCTCTAAACGTATTCACTTTATTTCTTATGAATGTCTTTTTTTCAGAGTTCTGGCTATAAACCTGTGTCGGAACCATTTTACCCAATATTTTCTGGGCCTTAAGTTTTTCCAGGCCTGCATTGATATTTTCAATTTTTTTGAAATTACAGCTCAGTTTGATGATATAATTTTCAAAATCCACAGATGTTTTCACATTGGTAATTCCGGGAGTTGCTTTAAAAACCTTTGCGGCTTCATTGATTTTATTTTCAATTTCAGCTTTTTTAGGAACCTTTTTCCCATTGATGGTTTCCATTTTGGAAATTGAAGCCAGTCTTGTTTTGCTTTTGCTGGCATTAAGAATAATGGTATATTCTCCCGTTCCGTCAGCTTTTATATTTACTTTATCGAGAATATCGAAACAGCTTGTCAGCAATAGTAAGGGGATACATAGAAGAAATAATCTGAAAAAATTTTTCATTACCTGGTTTAAAACCACAAAATTACTCAATTTCGGGCTTAAACTCTTACAATCTTTGAATTTTTGAGTATAAATAGCTGTTTTCCGCTAGTTTTTCAGGGCAAACACCAGATTGTTCCGTGCTTATTTAAATACGTCCTTTAAGATAATCCTGTCTTATACTTTCATCCAGCTTTTCGATGGCATACCTAAGACAGGTTCTTGGCATATCTTTGTAATATATGTTCAGATACCTGATCAGTTCCGCTTCATTTTTATTTCCCATTTCGCGCAGCAACCATCCGTTTGCTTTGTGCATGAGGTCATGGGAGTGGGTCAGATTTCTTGTTACAAATTCCTTGGTCAGGTCATAGGACCCTTTCTTCACATAATGCATGGTTCCTACTACGGCTATTCTCTTATGCCACATCTCTTCAGACAGGGAAAGGTCTCTGAGAAGATCTTCCTTTCGGTTTTCAAAGGCATATCTGCCCAGAATTTTATAGCAGCTTGAATCCACAAGATCCCAGTTATTGATATAAGGAAGATGGTTCAGATAAAAAGTTATGACATCATTTTTTACAATCGGATCCTTTGTTTTTTCAAATTTTAAAATCAGTATAAAAAGTGCGGTAAGCCTGTGTTCATGGTATTGTGAAGAAAGCAGCTCACTCAATTTTTTTAAATCAATTTTAGAATAGTATTCCTTCGCCACAGATCTCTGATCCGGAACCTTAACTCCCAAAAACAAATCACCTTCGCCATATTCTCCCTCACCTGTTTTAAAAAACTTTGGAAAAAACTCAGCTTTTTCAGGAATTGATAAAACAGCAAGAGCTTCCCGAATTTCTTTAACAATACTGCTCATAACCTTTATTTAAAAAAATTAAGCTTTATCTTCTAAAATAGTATTCTCCTGTTCTTCCTCTTCCTTCACAATCTGTTTAGGATTAGCCACTTTAGCAATGGTAAGCCCCTGAACAATAATAGAGAAAACAACTACACAATAGGTGATACTTAAAATAATTTCACTGTACTCACTTTTAGGGATAGACAGGGCCAACGCAATAGAAACTCCGCCACGGATTCCTCCCCAGACCAATACTTTTACCGTTTGCGGGCTAAAACTCTTCCTTAAGGAGGTAAACTTTGTAGGTCCCCAAATGGAAATAAATCTGGCAAACAGTACTACGAAAATAGCCAGCAAACCAGGAATCATGAAATGCTTCAGATCTTTGATCATTAAGAGCTCGAATCCGATAAACAGGAATAATACGGCATTCAGAATTTCATCAATCAGCTCCCAGAATTTAATCAGATAGTCCTGAGTAACAGATTTCATTTTAAAGTTCCTGTTAAAATTACCCATAAACAGACCGGCCGCCACCATGGTCAGTGGTCCTGAAATGTGCATCTGCCTTGCAATAAGATAACCACCCATGACAACAGAAAGTGTGACCAATACGGAAATAATATAATCATCCACTTCACGCATCAGTCTTGAAGTTACCCATCCCAGCAAAACACCTAATAAAATACCACCACCTGCTTCATGAAGCAAAAGTAATCCGATATTTTCAACTCCTAAATCCACTTCTTTCCCGATGGCAAGCTGAAGGACTACTGTAAAGACCACAACCGCCATACCGTCATTAAAAAGAGATTCTCCGGCCACTTTTGTCTCCAGTGATTTGGAAACATTTGCCTGCTTCAGAACACTTAAAACCGCTACCGGATCGGTAGGAGAAATCAATGCTCCAAACACAAGACAGTATATAAAAGGCAGTTTAATCCCTACTAAAGGTAAAAGATAAAACATTCCAAAACCTACCACAAATGTGGAAATTACGACTCCTACAGTGGAAAATATCAATACAGGTCTAAATTGTTCCTTGAGATCATTAATATTAATATGAATTCCTCCTGCAAAAAGAAGAAAATTAAGCATCGCTCCCATCAGGATTTCTGTAAAATCAATACTTTCCATAAGATTATTGAGATGCCCAAATGTTCTTGGAAGTACTGTTTCTCCAAACATTACCAGAAAAATAGACACCACAATAGCAATGACCATAATTCCAATAGTACTGGGAAGTTTTAAAAATCTGTAATTAAGATATGCAAATATGGATGCAAGTACGATTAATGCTGAAAATGAATAATATAATTCCACTAAGTGTTTTTTAGGTTTAGGTTTATAAATTTAAGTACAATACTTTAATATAAGTTTTGCTACCTTCTTTTTCCCAGACATCAAACATCCCGTCTTTAGCGGGTACTGAACCTCTTGTATAGTCTTGTCCGATATTGAGAATATTCAATAAAATATACTCATCCCCTACTGAATTGACCAGGTAAGCTGTCTTTTCAGACTTTCCGTCTCCGGAGCTCTTTATACCGTCCGCCAGTGCACGGAACTGGCTCAGATGGTGCATAAAGTTGTTCCCGTCTTTTAGAGAGTCGTAGGCCCTGAGAAGAATCAGCAGAACATCCAAATTGGTAGGATCTTTGTCATACAAAGCTTTTCCCTGCTTGATACACTCTTCAAAATTATTTTGTTTAAAAGCCTCCGCCAGGTTTTTGAAACGTTCATCAGAAGTATCGATCTTATCATTTCTGAAGTTTCTCCCATAATACAGATATTGTGATTCTATACTGTCTAAAGATCTTGGAAACCCTTTGTATTTAAAGATAAGCTTGTCATAATTATACGGAGAGTCAGCCTTTTTGATACTTTTCTCAATGGCTTTAAAATCAACTTTCAATTTTTGGCTGAACCCAAAAGCCGAAAATAAAATGAACAGAAGGAAAAAGTGATATTTCATTATTTATTGTTTTCTTCCTCATCGTTATCGAAATATTCGAAAAGGAAATCATTGTATGGAAATCTCGAAATATGAATTTTCATGACCTCGTCATAGATCAGTTTTTTCATTTCCGGGAAGTTTTCTTTTGTTAAAGCTGAAATAAAAACTGTCGGATACTTGGATTTTGCCATCCATGTTTTTTTCCATTCTTCAAGAGAAACATTTTTACGGGATGACGGCGTCAAATCGTCTTCTTCTTTTTTCTCATAACTGAAATCATCAATTTTATTGAAAACCATGATCATAGGTTTCTGATGCGCATTGATCTCCATTAAAATCTGATTTACAGAGGCTATATGATCTTCAAAACTTTCATGGGAAATATCCACAACATGAATCAAAAGATCTGCTTCACGAACCTCATCCAAAGTGGATTTGAAAGATTCTACCAACTGAGTGGGTAGCTTCCTGATAAATCCTACTGTGTCCGTAAGCAAAAATGGCAGATTTCCGATTACTACTTTTCGCACCGTGGTATCCAGTGTAGCAAACAATTTATTTTCTGCAAATACTTCAGATTTTGACAAAGAATTCATCAGGGTAGATTTTCCGACATTGGTATACCCTACTAATGCTGCACGAACGACTTTTCCACGATTGTTTCGTTGTGTTGCCATTTGTTTGTCTATCGTTTTCAGTTTATCTTTCAACAGGGTAATTCTGTCACGGATAATACGACGGTCAGTTTCAATCTCCGTTTCACCAGGTCCTCTCATTCCGATTCCCCCTTTCTGACGCTCAAGGTGGGTCCACATTCTTGTCAGTCGTGGCAATAAATATTGATATTGTGCTAATTCTACCTGTGTTCTGGCATAAGAAGTCTGGGCACGCTGGGCAAAAATATCAAGAATAAGATTGGTACGATCCAAAATTTTAACTTCCATTTCTCGTTCCAGATTTTTAAGCTGCGAAGGAGAAAGCTCATCATCAAAAATGACGGTTCCGATCTCATTTTCTTTTACATATTCTTTTATCTCAAGTGCCTTTCCGCTTCCGATAAAGGTTTTGGAATCCGGTTGTGTTAATTTTTGAGTGAAGCGCTTTTGTACGGTTGCGCCTGCTGTGAAAGCCAAGAATTCTAGTTCATCCATATATTCCACTAGTTTATCCTCATCCTGATTTTGGGTAATAACCCCCACCAAGACTGCTTTCTCATAATTATGTTCTTTCTTTTCTAACATTAAGTTCTTGCTATGTTTATGATTTTTACAAGATAATATTTTTCAGAAAAAAAACAAAATCAATTTTTATATAATACCATTTTTTAATATAATTTTAAGTCAGATCTTCTATTCCTGATAAAAAATCAATAACTTTAGATCATAATTTTCTGATTTTGAAACTTTTAAATTAACAAAGTCTAACTAATTTCCGGAAGATCATGATTACCCATATTAAGTGTATGATTATTGATGATAATGAACTGGACAGGCTGGTTCTCCAGCATTACATCAGACAATATGAAAATATAGAAATTGTCGCCTCCTTTAATGCTGTGGAAAAAGCAGTCCCATACCTTGAATCTCCGGTTGATCTTCTTATCACCGAAACTTCTTTTAAAGGCATGAGCGGTCTGGAATTCAGAAAATTAGCTCATAAAATCCCTGCCTGTATTTTTATAAGTTCTCATCCTGAGCTGGCTGCTTCTGTATTTGAGATCAATACTTTGGATTTCATTACAAAACCTTTAAATTCAGAAAGATTTCATCATTCCATGCTGAGGCTTTTTGATTTCTTTACAGTAAAAGAAAAATGTGATTGTTATGACGCCATGTTTGAAGAAAACTTTATCAAAATAAAAGAAAGCGGAACTATTTCTCAGATCCGGAAAACAGATATCTTATATCTGGAAGCTTTAAAGGATTATACCCGGATTATCACCCTGGAAAAAAACCATTGTATTCTGGATTCTCTGGGGAATGTTCTTCATAAAGATTTTTTTAATTCTTTTGTCAGAATACACCGCAGCTATGCAGTGCCCCGCCATATTATCCGGGGAAAAAACTGTCATGAAATAGAACTGATCCATCAGATCAAACTTCCTATAGGGAGAACCTACCGGGGGAACCTTTCTTTTTTTGAACTTTAAATGTACATTCCAGGAAGAATTCACTGGGTGACGTTGGTCTATTAATTCTGCTGTTGGTCTATTTTTCTGCGATCAGATACTTATAGTTGGTAATTTAGTCTTCCCAAAAAAGTAATTTGAAAAACCTCTTATTGGTCATCAAAATATTTCTATAGCTCTTTAACTGAACTATCTTCTTTTAAAGAAATGGATTGAGAATCTTAAAAAGCCACAAACTATTGATATCTAAAAAATTCTAGGAACACAAATAAAAACTAATAATCCCAAAAGCTGATAACCAGTCTAGATTTTTCAAACAAAAGAAGTCCGCTAAACGGCGGACTTTTATTGTGATGTTAAAGATATTAATTTACATTAATCCCAATCTGCAGCAACAAACTTCATTGAATGCCCCTGGTCATCAGATAATGTAAGAAAATGTCCTTCTACAGAATATTTTGTCATCGTATCAAATTTTCTCTGGAATGCATTTTCAAGATCCATATTCTGGCAGGCTTTCATTGTGCTCACTCCTTTCGAAATTTTTATATGTCCTTCTTTTTTAAATTCGGAAATAAAAGACATCCTGTTACATCCCATATAGGCACTCCCCTGTATTTTACTTCCATCCATTGCAGAAGTCAGGTTGATCTCTGCTTTATTGGCGATCAGCTGATCTTTTGTAAAACCGTCGAAAGAAACCAGCATCCATTGTCTTTGAAGTGCCGGGTTTTTATCCGGAACTGCTGAGCAATTTAAGGCAAGTCCTAAAAATAAAACGCTAAAAAGTGGTAATAGTATCTTTTTCATGGCGATTATCATCCCATTTTCATACCAATCCGGGACTGAATCTCGTAAAAATTAGTAAATTAGCAACACAAAAATTTTTTATAAAATGAAAAGACTATTTCTACTATTCACTTTCTTGTTGAGCTTTGCTCAAATGAGGGCGGATGAGGGGATGTGGCTGCTAATGCTCATCAAAAGACTTAACAGTGTTGATATGCAAAAAGAGGGTCTACATCTGACGCCTGAAGAAATTTATTCAGTAAACAATTCCAGCTTAAAAGATGCTATCGTAAGCTTCGGAGGATTCTGTACCGGTGAAATTGTTTCTGATAAAGGACTTATATTCACCAACCATCACTGTGGTTATGGCGCTGTTGCAGCTGCTTCTACTCCGGAAAAAGACTATTTGAAGAATGGTTTCTGGGCGATGAAACAAAAAGACGAATTCAACGCAAAAGGTCTTTATGTAAGATTTTTAGTGAGAATGGATGATGCGACTAAGAGAATCACCTCCAAACTCAACGACAATATGACCGGAGAAGAGAGAAAAGCTGTTATTGATGCTGAGACTAAAGCTATTCAGACAGAAAACTCTGAAAACGGAAAATATACGGTAGTAGTAAGAGATTTCTTTAACGGAAATGAATTTTACTATTTCGTATATCAGGATTATAAAGATATCAGATTAGTGGGAGCTCCACCTTCATCATTAGGAAAGTTTGGAGGTGATACAGACAACTGGGAGTGGCCGAGACACACTGCAGACTTTACTGTTTTCAGAGTATATGCTGATGCTGCGGGAAATCCTGCTGAATATTCTCCAAGTAATACCCCATTGAAACCTAAGCACTTCCTTCCGGTTTCTCTTAAAGGGGTTAAGCCTGGTGATTTCTCCATGATCTTAGGATATCCTGGTAGAACAAACCGTTACCTGACTTCTTACGGAATCCAGCAAATGGTAAACAAAGATTATCCGGCTTGGGTTGAGGCTTCTAAAACAGCAATGGATGTTATGAAGAAGTATATGAATAAAGATAAAGCAACACAGCTTAATTATGCTTCTCAATATGCTTCTGTGGCCAACTACTGGAAAAACAGACAAGGGACAATTGATGCTGTTGAGAAAAACGGAACCATTACTGATAAGAAAAAAATTGAATCAACATTCAAGGCATGGGCTGCTTTACCGGCAAATAACATGTATGATGGTGTTTTAGAAGAAATTGGAGCTTATTATAAACAAACTTCTGACAGAAATGTTGAAAAAAACTATGCTTCACAATTCTCTAGAAATGCCAAATATCTTTCTCTTGCTCAGCAAGTAGGATCTGTACTTAAAGCTTATGCTGCTCAGGATATGCAGGGAAGACTGGCTATGAAAGCTAAAACAGAAGCTGCAATTAAAGCGGCTTATGAAAATTTCAGTCCTGCCCTGGAGGGTGAGATGCTTGCTGCGATGACCAGCCTTTACCAGGCAAGAGTAAATAAAGATGTTGCTTCTGCTACCATCTTAGGCTTAGATGCTAAAACCGTTTCTAACTTAGCTTATTCTTCAATTTTTGCTAACAAGACTTCTGCAACAAACTTCTTATTAAATCCTGATGCCCTGAAACTGGATGCTGATCCACTTTGGAAAGCAACCAACGGACTCGCTGCCGATCAGAAAATGAGTGCTGAAAGATATGTTAAAGTAGATGATAACTTTGCTAAAAACAGCCGTCTATTCTTAGCAGGATTAATGAAGGCTATGCCTGAGAAAAAATTCTATCCGGATGCTAATTCTACAATGAGACTTACTTATGGTACTGTAGATAAGCTTCCTATCAGAAATGACAGAAATTATTTCGGTATTACCGATAACTATTATACAGATATGACTGGTCTTGTAGGTAAATACAAGAAGGGTGATGAAGAATTTGATCTGCCTCAAAGAGTGATTGATCTTTATAACCTTAAAGATTTTGGCCAGTACGCTGATGCTGCAGGTTATATGCCTGTCAACTTCCTTTCTAATAATGATATTACCGGTGGTAATTCCGGTTCACCTGTAATTGATGGTGACGGAAACCTTATCGGTCTTGCTTTCGACGGAAACAGTGAAGCATTGAGTGGTGATATTGTATTTGAACCGGAATGGCAAAAAACAATCAATGTAGATGTTCGTTTTGTTCTTTGGACAATTGACAAATTTGCAGGTGCAAGAAGACTCGTTGATGAGTTAAAACTTGTGAGAGATGAAAATACTCCTGCCGATACAAAAACAAAAAACTCAGGGACGACAACAACACCTAAGAAATCGAAGAAAAAATAATCTTTTCTGATATATTTTTAAAACCGTGGAATTTACTTTCACGGTTTTTTTATTTTTGAATCATAAAACATTTTATATGAATGCCCCAGCAATAGAATTTAATGCCATCATAAAACAAAATGGAGAAATAAATGCCGCTTTTGTGGAGTTTCCTTTTTCTACAGAAGAATTATTCAATAAAAAGGGGCTGGTGAAAATCAAAGCCGTTTTTGACAACAAAGTAGAATACCGGGGAAGCCTGGCCAAAATGAAAACAGACTGTCATATTCTGGGCTTAACCCAGGAAGTGAGAAAACAGCTTAAAAAAACTTTCGGGGATGAGGTTTCTGTCTCTCTTATTGAAGATAAGGAAGAAAGGCTTATTGAAATTGCAGAAGATATAGCGTTGGTCTTTACTCAAAACCCAGCCGTGAAAATACGCTTTGATGCAATGAGCTATACCCACAGAAAGGAATATATCCGCTGGATTGAAGAGGCTAAAAAACCGGAAACAAGAGAGAACAGAAAGACTAAAATGGTCCGGATGATTTTGGACGGCAAAAAAGGAATCTAGTTTTTATACGAAGCTTTTTAATTCTGCCTTCAGATATTGATTTCCACCACCGTTGGTTATCGTTATAAATCCATCATAGTGGGCAATCTTTACCCCCAGATCATTCGTAACTTCCTTAAAATAACCTGTCGTTGCCATACGATCAGGAACTGCATTTTTTTGCCATGAAAACTCTGCCAACTGTCCCGTTTTATTTTGAAAAACCAATGATTTCAGTTGACTTCCAAATTTAAATGCTTTAATATCTACGACTGCACTTTCATTAGCGACAAACTTTTTTGCTAAAACAATAAAACTATTCATTTTTATATTTTTTGATTATAGGTTTTAAAACTCAATTTTATTTCTACGGCAAATATCTCTGTACATTACGACAGAACTCGACGCATTATTTCTTAAATTCACTTCATGCAAACCAAAAAATAAACAACTGATTACCAAATATTAATAAAAAAAACACCCAACTATCTGTTTATTTCCTGTCAGGATTTTAAAAAGCTTCCGACTATAGTTTCAGCACAGTTATAACTTTAAAAAATGAACTTATGAAAAAGAACTTTTTAAAAATGACAGCAATAGGAATTACCGCTGCTTTTAGCCTTTATTCATGTAATGATTCTGATCATAATAGGGCGGAAGATGTTTCCTTTCAGAAAAACATCACATTTGAAAATGTTGTTGTCCCTAAAAATTATGTAGAAAGCGGAAGTTTTCAAGGAACAGCACAACCGGTAATTATGCCCGGAGAATCGGTTTCCATTACATTCAGTGCCGGAAAGGCTCAGGCGTTGATGCTGACTACCATGTACGGAGCATCTAAAGACTGGTTTTTCGCTTCTAAGCAACCTGGAATAAAGCTCTTTGACAATAGCGGAAATGCCAGAACCGGAGATGTTTCTTCTGATGTTTTATTATGGGATAACGGAACAAAAGATAATGTGACAGGACAGCCTGAAAGCAAAACTATTGCAGAGGTACCGGGTGTAGATGCCTCTAAACTCATGAAAATCAACCTCACATTCAATGCTGTTTCTTCTGAATTTACGCTTACCATCACCAATACTTCAGGAGGAACCGCAAATACAACACCTTTCTCCCCGGGAGTATGGGCTGTTTCCAATTACAATGGATCCAAACTACTGAACGAAACTCCTTTCTTCATGCCCGGTACTTTATCAAATCCGGAAATTACCGATATAGCCCAAATGGGAAATATTACTAAAATGAAGACAAAGCTTAATAATGAAACCGGTATTATTACAGGGCTTTCCCCTGCACTGATTGTAGTCTATCGGGGTAATAAAAACCCTATTTATGAAGCAGGAAAAAATGATACCGGAATGGGGCTAAAAGAGATTGCTCAGACAGGAAATGTAACTAAACTTCAAAACAGTTTAAAATCTTTCCCGAATGTTAAGGGAGTATTTATTGCAGGAAATGCACCTGTACCTCCAGGCAATAAAATTACAGCCAGAATTAATGCTGATCCGGGAGATAAAATTGCCTATGTAACGATGTTTGGATTTTCCAACGACTGGTTTTATGCCAACGATCAGGATATTGATGCCAATACGCAGGGTGATGTTACTGCAAAGACTTCATTATTTGATTCGGGAACGGGAGTTGATCAATATCCCGGTGCAGGAAATAATCAGGCATTATTCGGAGGAACTCCACAGAGTGAAAGCAAAATAATTGATAAAGTAGGAAATCAATATCCGGTTCCTGCAGTACAGAATGTAATCAAGGTTACCATCAACTAAGTCATCCCATAAAACATAAATTTAAAAGAGAAAGGCTGGAAACGTATTCCGGCCTTTAATTATCGCCTTAGCTTTTAATTAATATAGTCTGGTTTGGCCATATAAATAGAATTATATTATCACCCATTCCAGAACTCCCGGTCTAAACTTCTGTATTGGATTGCTTCAGAAATATGATAGGAAAGTATTTTCTCCGATTCTTCAAGATCCGCTATTGTTCGGGCAACTTTCAGAATCCGGTCATAGGCTCTGGCAGAAAGGTTTAGTTTTTCCATGGCCAGTTTGATAAGATTGAAGGAGGTTTCATCCAGTTCACAAAATGCTTCAATTTCTTTGGGCCCGATCTGGGCATTGCAACTCATATTAAGCTCTTTATAGCGTTCATTTTGAATATCTCTCGCCTTTAGGACACGTTCTCTTATGTCTTTACTTTTTTCACCTTTTCTCTTTTCTGAGAGCTGTTCAAATTCTACTTTCTGAACCTCAATATGAATATCAATACGATCTAAGAGCGGTCCGGAAAGTTTATTCATATAGCGCTGCATTTCGTAAACGGAAGAAGTATTGTTGGGATCATCAGGAAAAAAACCACTGGGACTGGGATTCATAGAGGCAACGAGCATAAAACTTGCAGGATAATTTACCGTAAACCTTGCTCTTGAAATAGTAACCTCCCGGTCTTCCAAAGGTTGTCTCATTACCTCCAGCACTGTTCTTTTAAATTCAGGCATTTCATCGAGAAATAATACGCCATTATGAGCCAGAGAAATTTCTCCCGGCTGCGGATAGCTTCCGCCTCCCACCAGTGCTACATCCGAAATGGTATGATGGGGTGATCTGAAGGGGCGGACTGTCATCAATGAGGCTTCTGCACCGATTTTTCCGGCTACAGAATGTATTTTGGTAGTTTCTAAAGCTTCTTTCAGCGTCAGCGGTGGTAAAATACTGGGAACCCTTTTCGCCAACATCGTCTTTCCACTACCCGGAGGGCCGATGAGGATAATATTATGCCCTCCTGCTGCTGCTACTTCCATCGCTCTTTTGGCCGTTTCCTGCCCTTTTACCTCCGAGAAATCAAAAGGAAAATCATTAATTTTCTCATGAAATTCTTTACGGGTATCCAATATCATTTTTTCCAGCGGCTTTCCTTCATTAAAGAAGTCAATAACTTCTTTAATATTTTCGACTCCATATACCTCAAGATCATTAACAATAGCTGCTTCACGGGCATTCTGGACCGGAAGAATAATTCCCTTAAAACCTTCTTCTCTGGCCTGAATAGCAATGGGAAGTACCCCTTTGATCGGCTGAAGGCTTCCGTCCAGTGAAAGCTCCCCCATAATAATATAATGCTGGGCATCTTCAGCCAGAATCTGATCCGAAGCGGTAAGGATTCCTATAGCAATACTAAGATCATAGGCAGACCCTTCCTTCCTTAAATCTGCAGGTGCCATATTAATGGTAATCTTCTTCCCGGGAATTTTATAGCCTACATTTTTAAGGGCCGCAGAGATTCTGTAACTGCTCTCTTTAATTGCATTATCGGGCAGCCCTACAAGATGATAGCCTACCCCGCCTGTATCTATATTGACTTCAATGGTAATCGTCTGCGCTGCAACTCCGTGAATGGCGCTTCCGTAAATTTTTATCAACATGGTGTTTTTTGAAGTAAATGTAGCTAATATGTTATTTTAGGCAATCTGGTTTTTCATTAAAATTATTCAAACAAAATAAATACAACATAAACAATATCAACAAACTGAAATGATTACAAAATAATAAAATCGGTACAAAGAAAAACTCTGTACCGATCTAACCATTATTAAACTAACGAAAAGATTATTTAATCTCTATTTTTTTATGAACTTATTTTTATAAACTTTTCCGTCTGCACTTTTAGAAACAATGAGATAGTTTCCAGGTACAAGACGACTTACATCAATAGCCTGACTATACTGATGATCCTTTTTCTGTAACACTATTTTTCCGGACATATCTATGACGGAAACCTCAGGATATATCTTATCTGATTCTTTTCCGATATAAAGAAACTGAGTGGTAGGATTCGGATAAATTTTCAGATTGTTATCCTTAGCCTTTGTTTCTCCTGTTCCCAGCTCCCCGCAAAATTCCCAGTTTCCAAAATTGAGTTTTATGAATGAGTTGGTCCCTAAGAACTCACACTGGTCCGGGCAATATTCCGTACAGGCATAAAACCCGTATTCTCCAGATTCTGTTGCGGTATAGGAATCTCCGGTAGCTCCACTGATAATACAGGCATCTCCGGTAACCGGCGGGATATTACCCGGAAAACATTTGTACCAGGTGTGAACCCCGTATACAAGAGGAAAAGTATCTTCAAATTTTACGGATGCACCTGTGCATATATTAAATTCTCCACCATCTACCTGCTCATAGGTTCCCGGAGTAAATGTAGAAATCATAGACGGTAAGCCATATGCAAATCCGTCTGCCATAATTGCGGGGCTTTCTGCAGTACAGTCTCCCAGAGCAACGGCAACTTTAAAATAATACAGCTGATCATTACTCCCGTCAATAGTCAGCTGTTGGGAAGTTGCTCCGGGGATTGCTATCCAGGGATTATTATTGGGCGTCTGCCATGTCCATTCCTGTTTGTACCATTGATAACTTCCAAAAGACTGCGTAGAGAGCACTTCCGTTTCTGTATTGCAAAAAAGGATTTTATCCGGAAATTTCACTCCGAGTCTGGGACTGGTAATGCTAGGGTTACATTGTGCTTTTATACTCAGAATACCAAGTAAGAAAGCAAAAAAAATTAATTTTGTTTTCATATATAAACATTTAAGATTGATGTTGTTGTTGTTGTGATTAAATACTATGTTTAATCAAGCAAAAGCCTGATTCCGAATTTTATATTAAATTGTAAAGGTTTCTCTTTATAAACCGTATTGAGTGCATTGTCATCTTTGAAGTGATATCCAATTCCCGGTTCTGCATAAATTCCCAGTTTGTCAATAATTTTCAGCTGTAGACCCGCAGCCGTATTAACTGAAAACTGCAATTTCTTATTATCCAGACTTTCTTTTGAGGTTTCTTTTACCTCATCATTGACCACATAAGTGGTGGTAAGACTTCCTGAAACAGATTTTTCCACCAGCGCCCCTCCTGTTATATACCCTGTAAAGCGTCCTTTCTGAATAACATTATAATTAACCTGAACCGGTATTCCGATATAATGAACAGACTGAATCCCTTTGATATAATTATTTTCACTCCCCGAGTGAAGCTCAGATGTCAGTTTGGTGTAATTCAATCCGGTTCCTATTCCCCATTTCTTACCTAAATTATAATAAAGAGATAATCCCAGTGTAACAGGTACTTTATGCCTGATTCTCGCCTCTACCGGCTGGCTTTGATTAGCCAGCAGAAGTTCTGTAAGCGGATCATCATGGTAGCTCGAGGCACTCCACACCTCGGCTATATTCATCGGTTTTCCACTTATAGAAGCATAACCCGGAAATTGTTGTTCAGCAGCATTTGAAGTGGCATTTCCTGTAAGCATACTTAACATCCAGGATTTTGCAGGCTTCGATTTCTTATGATCGGCATATTGTTTTTCCTGTTGATTTTCACGATAAACAAAAACGTCACTGATTTCTTTCGGCTGAACAGGATCTGACACTATTTCTTTAACGGGAAGCAGATTTTGAGCTATCGGGAACTCCTGACTAAATACTTTTTCCGTGTTTTTTATTTTAAATACACTATGAATTATATCTTCATGATCTGCAACTGTACAATCAGTATGAATCTTCAGGTCATCTTTCAGGTTATTTCCCGCCATTGTTCCGTATGATGATATTCCTTCAGTAAAAGGATTTTTTTTATTTCCGCTGCCTTTTAAAGGATTTCCGGACTTTCCTTTTGTCATTCCCGAATGCAGTGAGGAATTATTATTTTGTTCAGCATGAGGAATAAGTTTTGTCATAAAAAAGCACAATATAGCAGCAGCTGCAACACCACTGATACGGTAAAATAATCGTCTGTGATCGGGTTTTGAATCTACTTTTTCCACTTCATCTTCATGCTGCAATTCCTGAGGCACAAAACCGCTCATCTTATTTTCCTTATCATCTTCAGAGAATAATTCATCCCTGATGTCATTCCACAACCTATCAGGAACATCCTCTTCATGGTCCTGCATTCTGCTGCGCAGGTTATTTAACCATTCATTATTCATATTGTGCTTTTTTTGACATTTTAAACTCTTTAATTTTCTGAACAAGTAAGCTTTTTGCTCTGTGAAACTGTGAGGCAGAAGAGTTTTCTGCGATACTCAGAAGTCCTGCAATCTCTTTATGGCTCTTTTTCTCAAACACGTAAAGATTAAAAACAGTTCTGTAACCATCCGGAAGGGATCTGATCATTTCCATAATAACAGCCCGTGGGATCTCTTCAAAATCGGGTTCATCCTCATCAGGAAGATTTGCCAGATGATCAATTTCAGCTGTCGTTTTAAAATCAGCCCTTTCTTTTATATGTTTTAAGGACTCATTAACCGTAATCTTAGTCATCCATGCTTTCAAAGAGCCGCTTCCTCTGTATTCAAAAGTTTCTATCGAGCGAAACATTTTGATAAAACTGTTCTGAAGTACATCATGAACATCTTCTTTTTCGGTAATGTAACGGGAACAGATATAGGTAAGGTTTCCGGAATAAGCTCCAAAAAGCTCTTTCCAGGCTGCTTCTTCTTTCAAAAGAAGGTGTTTTACCAGAATCTGTTCTTTACTTTCCTCCATGAATTGCTCCTATGTCCGATTGAATATGATTAAAATTATAAAGCAAAAATAGACTGCATCTTAATAAAAACACAATCCATTTTATGATAATATCTATGTACTAGTTCTTTATACAGAATGGAAAGTTATAATTAATTGTTTCGTAAGGGCTTAACACCACCCCGTCTACCGTTATCTTTTCAGCAGCAAGAGCAAACCTTAATGACTGGTCCATTCCTACAAAAAAGCCTTTTTGTTTAGCAGAAAGGAGTACAGATGTATTTTTGGTTACTCCATCTACAGGGATTTTGAGCAACAGTACCTTAGGATCAAAGGTTAATTCCAATACATTATTGGTTGTATTTACCGTTGCTTTGTAGCTCACATCATATTTCACTTTCGCCATTTCTCTTAATGCTTTCTCTGCCTTTACCGGATCACTCACTACGGATTTTACAATTTCTTTTATCGGAAATTCTGCAAACGTCAGGGTATCTTTTTTTACTTTAAAGTCTATAATACTTTCTGTTTTAAAATTTCCCTGTACAGTGATCAGCCTGCCTTTATAATTTCCTTTTACATCTTCTAATTTTACGGGCGGGATTTCCGGTCTGTCATCATTCATACACGAAAGCAAAGTAAGACCTGCCAGTATTGTTAAAGCAGCTATTAAAATTCTGGGTACTGTAAATTTCTTCATTACATTATTTTTTTACATTAAACATTATTTATTTTCGAGTACTCATTTATATAAATCCTGTTTTTTAAAAATCTTGCATGAAATTTTCTAAAAAAAATAAAAAAAATCATAACCTATTGATTTCATGAACGTAAAAAATAAAAAAAACACAATTACAGATTAAAATCATTATGAAGAACCGGATATTTTTGATCATTGACTGATTTCGGCTTTTAATCCTATATAAAAAAGGAAGCTACATTTTGTAGCTTCCTTCTTAGATTCATCAGTTATAGTTTACTCTACTCCGCCGCCTAATGCTCTGTATAAATCTACTTCGGCATTTAATCTTTCAAGGGTAACATTAATCGCTTCCAGATCATTCTGAAGTTTATTGTTCTGTGCCGTAATTACTTCCAGATAGGTTGCCATTCCGCTTTTGTACAGTTTAAGAGCATCATTGATTCCCTTATCCAAAATAACTGCTCTCTGATCCAGAAGCTCCAATCTTTCTGACGTCCCTTTGGATTTTGCCATCGCATCAGATACTTCCCCTACCGCTGCCATTACAGACTGCTTAAAACTGATCGCGGCCTTTTCCTGCTCTATCAAAGCTGTTTCATAAGCTGTCTTCAGCTCTTTTTTCTGGAAAATAGGTGCCGCAAGATTCGCTGCAATGGCTTTGGTAATTGATCCCGGAATATCAAACCAGGAATTAAATTTATTGGAATTCACCCCGATTTGCGGAGTCAGGCTGATACTTGGATACATGGCGGCTTTTGCCAGCCCTGTTTTTGCATTCAGGCTGATGACATTGAATTCGGCAACTTTCAGATCCGGTCTCCGGCTCAGGAGCCGTGCAGGAAGTCCTTCTGAAAGTTTATTTTCAGGAATCATTTTTTTCAGGGTTCCTTCTCTTTCTATCCTTCCCGGATATTCTCCGCAAAGAATACTCAGGGCATTTTCCTGAACGGAAATATTCTGTCTGGCAAGGGGAATCAGCAGCTCGGCAGTTTTCTTTTGCGCCTCTGATTGCTGAACCGCTAATGAATTGATCTGGCCCGCCGTAAACTGAAGCTTCATCATTTTAAGGGTATTATCACTCAATTCGATGTTCTGCTCGGCAATTCTAAGCTGCTCATCCAGACTGATCAGATTATAATAAGCCTGCGCTACCTGTACCACGATTCTGCTTTTTATGGCATTCAGATTTTCTTTCTGCCCAAAATATCCTGCGGCTGCAGATTCTTTCTGCATTTTAGCTTTACCCCAGATATCCACTTCCCATGAAAGTCTCAGTGTTGCATTGAAGTCATCTATGTATTTTGTTCCTAAAAACTGCTCATTAAGAGATCCGTTAAGACTGTTTTTAGATGCCCAGCTACGGTTGGCTCCTGCACTGAAATCCAGAGTTGGCATAAGAGACAGCTTGGCCTGCTTGTAGATGAGGTCCAGTTGTTCTATATTTTTCAGAGCAACATTCACCTCATTATTTCTGGTGAGTGCTTTATCAATCAACCCTATTAATTTAGGATCTTTGAAGAAAGTCTTCCAGGGAAGAATTACGGTATCTCCCGTTACCTGTACAGACTCTTTATAAGTTGCCGGTACCTGAAGTTCCGTTCTTGTATAGGGTTTCCCTACAGCGCAGGACACCAGTACGGATGCCATTGCGCCTGAAATAAGGAAATTCTTTATATTAAATATTTTCATTGGTCAATTGATTTTCTATGATGTTATACTTTTTCTTGGATGAAAACTTCTCATCCAGATACTGAAAGAACATATACAGGACAGGAATTACAAAAACACCTAAAACTACTCCGCTCAGCATTCCTATAGCCGCACTGACACTAATGGATTTATTTCCTGAAGCCATGCCTCCTGTAGAAATCATCAAAGGAATCATTCCTACGATAAAGGCTAATGATGTCATGATAATGGGACGTAATCTGGCTTTTGCTCCTTCCAGTGCCGAATCAATAATAGACAGGCCTGCTTTTCTTCGCTGTACGGCAAACTCCACAATAAGGATCGCATTTTTTGCGAGCAGACCAATAAGCATAATCAATCCGACCTGTACATAAATATTATTATCAAATCCAATCGTTTTTATTCCCAAAAATGCCCCTACTACTCCTGTCGGAATCGAAAGCATTACGGCTAAAGGAAGGATATAGCTTTCATATTGGGCTGCAAGAAGCAGATAAACAAAAAGCAAACACAGCCCAAGGATGACCACGGTCTGATTTCCCGCTGATTTTTCTTCTAAGCTTAGTCCCGTCCATTCATAACTGTAATCTGAAGGAAGCCGGCTTAATGTTTTTTCCATTTTATCCATTAGTGCTCCGTTACTTATCCCGGGTTTCGGAACCACATTGATGTTTAACGAGTTGTAAAGATTATATCGCTGAACAGATTCCGGACCATATACTTTTTTCAACGTAATCAGAGTATTCACAGGTACCATTTCTCCTTTAGTGTTTTTCACAAAAATATCATTAAACGCCTGTTCATCCATTCTGAACACTCCGTCTGCTTTAATATTCACTCTGTAGAATTTTCCAAATCTTGAGAAATTCTGAGACTGATCTCCTGAAAAATACGTCTGTACTGTTCCCAGGAGATTTGCCACACTTACTCCCAGCTGCTTAGCCTTATCTTCATTAACTTCAAGCTCCAGCTGAGGATAATCTGCTCTGAACATCGTGTAGGCATACGCAACTTCCGGTACCTGCATCAATTGGCCGATCACCTCATCTGCCTTAGCTTTAAGCACCTGTGGATCTCTGCTCATACGATCCTGTAAAACGATCTCTGCATCATTCGTCACCCCATATCCTTCTACCGGCGGCATTCTGAAACTGATCACGTTGCCTTCTTTAATCGTTGCCAGTTTTCCGTTAACAATATTCATGATTTCATCAATATTCTGAACAGCACCTCTTTCTTTTTTAGGTTTTAATTTCACAAACCCCATCGCATAAGCAGGTCCAGCACTGTTACTCAACAGGTTAAATCCTGTAATAGATGTATTTTCCTGTACGGCATCCACTGTTTTTAAAATCGAATTGATTTTATTGGAAACTTCCGTAGTTTTTGTCAGTCCGGTTCCCGGCGGCATGCTTAATGAATAGATAAAGAAACCGTCATCTTCCATAGGAACAAAACTTTTAGGCGTACTTGATAATAACCAGGCAGACAATCCGATAATCCCCGCTACCAGTCCGCCTGCGATCCACTTACGTCCTATTAAGAATTTGACTCCTTTGGCATAACGGTTGGTCATATTATTAAATCCTGCATTAAAGGCAAGGGCAAATCTCTGTCCGAATCCTTTTGGTTTCCCTCCTTCTTCGGCATGGTGGTTTTTAAGAAACACCGCACATAATGCAGGAGTAAGAGTAAGAGCATTCACTGCGGAAATAATAATTGCAATAGCCAGTGTATAGGCAAACTGCTTATAGAATAAACCCGCAGAACCGGACATAAACCCGATAGGAATGAATACTGCAGACATCACTAACGTAATGGAAATAACAGCTCCTGTAATTTCACTCATCGCTTTATGAGTAGCATCTCTTCCCGAAAGGCTGGTTCCTTCCATATTACTGTGAACAGCTTCCACAACTACAATAGCATCATCTACGACAATACCGATAGCCAGTACAAGGGCAAAGAGCGTTAATACATTGATAGTGAATCCTAATATCAAAAGGAAGAAGAACGTACCAATAATTGCCACAGGAACTGCAATCGCAGGAATAATGGTAGATCTGAAATCCTGTAAGAAAATAAATACGACAATAAATACCAGAATAAACGCTTCAATCAAAGTAGATTTCACCTGTCCTGTTGCTTCATCCAGCCTTTCTTTTGTACTCATTACCTTGGTATATTTAATACCCGGAGGAAATGATTTCGAAAGCTGATCAATCGCTTTATTCACTCCAATTTCAATTTCATTGGCATTGGATCCTGTCGTCTGCATGATGGCTACGGTAACTGCATTTTTTCCGTTGGAAAGGTTATCTCCGCTGTTATTAATAGATCCGAATTCCACACGGGCAACATCTTTAAGCCGGATCACATTGGTTCCGTCATTTTTAACAATAATATTTTCGTATTGTTCGGGTTTATTCTTTTTCCCTTTGTAGCGGATTACATATTCTAATGCGGCATTAGATTCTTCTCCTAATTTACCGGGAGCAGATTCCAGGCTATGATCGGCTATAGCATTGGAAACATCCGAGGGCTCAAGCCCGTAAGAAGACATTTTCTGCGGATTCAGCCAGATTCTCATGGAATAATCTTTGATTCCAAAAATCTGTGCCTGCCCGACACCTTTTACTCTTTTGATCTGGGGAATAAGATTAATATTGGCATAATTCTGCAGGAAAGTTTCATCATACTGCTTATTGTCTTCCGTATAGATATTGAAAATCAGCACCATGCTGTTTTGCTGTTTGGAAGTCGTCAATCCCATTCTTATTACTTCCTGCGGCAAAATCGGAGTCGCCTGCTGTACTCTGTTTTGTACATTTACAGCTGCCTGGTCCGCATTGACACCTTGTTTAAATATGACTGAGATGGTAAATGTTCCGTCATTACTGGCTGTAGATTTCATATAGCTCATGTCCTCTACCCCATTGATCTGTTCTTCCAGAGGGGTCACCACTGAACGAATCACTGTTTCACTGTTTCCTCCCGGATATGACCCTGAAACGGTAATCGTAGGTGGAGAAATATCCGGAAATCGGGTTACCGCCAGCTGGTTTAATCCTATAATCCCCAATATAACGATAATCAGAGATATTACCGTCGCAAGAACCGGACGGTCAATTATTTTTTTTAACATTTTCAAATTTTCTAAGAATGATTACATTATTTTGAAGGAATCACTTTGGCTGCAACCGGAGTACCATCTGTAAGTGCGTCAATCCTGTTAACGGCAATTTTATCTCCTGCATGTACTCCTTCTTTTACGAAATAATCCTGGGAAGTACTTCCGGAAACTTTAATCTGAGCCATCTTCACTTTATCCTTACCTTCCAGTTTGTATACAAAGAATTTATCCTGAATATCTTTTACTGAGGTTTTCGGAAGTCTGATTACTCCGTCCAATGCATTATGAATCAAGACTCTTGCGGTACCTCCTGATCTCAGCAGCTTATCCGGATTTTGAAAAACAGCTTTCATCTGGATACTTCCGGTAGTTCTGTCGAAGTTTCCGCTGGCATTTTCCAGTCTTCCTTTGTAAGAATACATAGAACCGTCTGCAAGGATCAATTCTACATTGTCATTATTTTGTCCTGATGCTGCGGCCCGGCTGTGTGCGATAAAGTCTGCTTCATTCATTGAAAAATAGACATTCACCGTGTTTATATTTGAAAGGTTTGTTAAAGGGGAAGCATCAGAAGGACTGATAAGATTTCCTACTCTGTTTGGAATTCTTCCTATATATCCGCTTACAGGTGCTTTGATATAGGTGAAATTCGCACTGATTTTTGAAGAGCCTAAAGAAGACTGCGCCTGTGCTACCTGCGCAGATGCCGCATTGTAACTCGCCTGCGCTGTTTTCAGCTGCATATCGGAAACTACTTTTCCTTCTACAAGAGGCTTAAGCTTTTCCACTTCCAGCCTTGCTGTTTCCTGAGCCGCCAATGCTGATTTTAGGGCAGCTGCATTGGTATTCACCTGCTCATTGTATACTGATGGATTAATTCTGAATAAAGTCTGTCCCTTACTCACATACTGTCCTTCTTTTATATATACTGCTTCCAGATAACCTGTTACCTGGGCTTTAATTTCCACATTATCCTGCCCTTCCATACTTCCCGGGTAGCCGGTAGAGACATCTTCATTTCCGGACTTCACCTGAATGAAGTCTGTAGGCAAAGCCGGTATTGGCTGGGCATTTTCCTGGCCGTTCCCTGACCCGCAGGAATACAAGACTGCAGCAGCGGTAAGTGAAAGTACCAGATATCCTTTTCTGTAATTCATAATATTGGTTTTTTTAAATTTTACAACAGCAAAATAAGCTCATATAATAAGGAGATTCATACAGAAATCAGGTGAAACGTAGTTAATCGCAGATGAAGCGTATCATACTAAAAATGAAAGGAAAACCATATATTTCAGCTATTAAAATTGAAAAAAAAGGGGTTTTCACTTTAGGATTTCAAAAATACGGTTGACATTTAAATTTATACGTTTCACGTTTAAAACTCTGGTTTCAGGTTCTTTAACACTATAATTTTGCAGTATTAAAAAATCAAAAAACAAGTCAATAATTTAAATTTTTATCAAATGAAAAAGTTTTTCGCAATCACGGCAATCATATTAGGGCTGGGTTTACAGGCTCAGCAGATGAAACCAATAAAGAAAGACTCCGGAATAGAGCTGATTCCAAAAGCAGGAATCAATATTGCGAATCAGTCTATTAAAAATGCAGACGGGGAAAAATCCAAAACCTCTTTTCAGGCAGGCCTGGGAGTAAATATACCAACAGGAATCGGCAATTTTTCCATACAGCCGGAGGTCAACTTTATCAGCAAAGGGACCCGTTTCAAAAACAACTTCGGAACTCAGACGTATAACTTCAATTATGTAGAAATTCCGGTACTGGCGAAATATAGCTTCGGACCGGTTTATATGAATGCCGGTCCTTCCATAGGTTTCCTGATGGAAAAAAATGACAGGATCAAAGAAGCTTACGGCAAAACCAGAAGTATAGATTTCGGACTACAGATGGGAGCCGGAGTGGCTATTCCTGCCGGACCGGGTAAACTGATTGTAGACGGAAGATATAATTTAGGTTTAAATAATATTTCCAACGAACAGGGGGTAAGCGTAAAAAACAGAGGCTTTGCGATCTCTTTAGGCTACGCAATTCCTTTATAATCCTCAGATCATAACTGTTTCTTTTATATCCTGATCCCTTTATGAATTTCTCATAAGGGGGTTTTTCTTTATCAGGAAGTATTTTTTAATCATAAAAAAGACTGTCCTCTTATAAGAACAGCCCTTTCTATGATTTTATAATGATCTGCAGTTAGTAATCCATCCAGGATTTGAATGAAGAAGCTTTCTCCCGGCTTACAATCACCTCCATTTCAGGTTGTTTTCTTAATTCAAGTTTAAGTTTACCATTAAAGTGATTAAAAATCTGTTTCACAGAATCTATATGAATGATAAACTGTCTGTTTGCTCTGAAAAAGAATTTCGGATCCAGCTGTTTTTCCAGCTCTTCCAATGTTTGGGGTACATTTTCAACAATCCCGGTAGTAAGCATTGCCTTACTGACTCCCAGTTCTGTATAAAAGTATAAAATATCTTCCGACAAAACGGTTTTATATCCGTCGCGATGAGGGATCAGAAATCGTTTTCTATAATCTTTAGGCTGAATATAATTAAGTAATCCTTCTATAGCAGTTCCTACAAACGGTACGGTTTCTATAAATGTTTCATACCTTCTCAACGCCAGTTCGAGCTCTTCTTCTTCAATAGGTTTCAAAAGATAATCTATACTGTTGTATTTGAATGCCTGCACTGCATACTCATCATAAGCTGTTGTAAAAATCACAGGGCTTCTTATATCGAACTTATTAAAGATCTCAAAACTCAGCCCGTCTGCCAGACGCACATCCATCATAATCATATCCGGTGCGGGATTATTTTCCAGCCAGTTCACCGAAGAGATAATCGAGTCCTCTACAGAGACGATTTCGACCTGAGGTCTCAGCTTTAGCAGAAGCCTTTTTAACCGGTCCGCATTAGGCTTTTCATCCTCAATTATTAAAATTTTATTAAGCTTCATATCAACGGAAGTTTTACAATAAATTGATTTTCATTTTTTTCTATTATCGGTTGCGGATATCCAAGAATTTCATACCGCGCACTGATGTTCGTAAGCCCGACACCTGAAGAATCTGGCTTATTGATCAAAGGTAAAAAGGTATTTGCCACTACTAATTCTTTGGATGAAGTTGTATAAATTTCTATTTCCAGCGGATGGCTTTTTGAGGTCTGATTATGCTTAATAGCGTTTTCAACCAATAACTGGACGGAAAGCGGAAGGGTATACATGGCTCTGTAGTCTTCCTGAATATCAATTTTAAATATAACGCCTTCCCCAATTCTTTTTTCAATCAAAAATATATAGGAATCCAAAAACCTTAATTCTTCTTCTAAGGCAATAATATCTTTCTTTGAATTAACCAGCAGATACCGGTACACTCTTGCAAATTTCTCTGAATATTCAAAGCCAAGCTGCTGATCTTCAAGAATTAATTCGGATAAAACACTCAGGTTATTAAAAATAAAATGCGGGTCTATCTGCAGCTTAAGAGCCTGAAGTTCAGCAGCCATAGCGGCCTGTTTATGTTTGGAGGCTCTAAGTTTATGCTGTGCTGCTTCTTCTGCCGTTTTTTTCCAGTTGGCAAGAAGGTAATCCACAGTATTAAATGCACTGATAATAAGGGAGATTACAATATTGGTAGCTACCCATTGTCCTAAAAGGGTGTATTCTTTACGGGCATCCATATCCGGGATACTATCGGAGGTGCTGTCGATAATAAAATTGATGACCATCACAATCAGTATACTTCCCACAATCTGAAGTGCACATTGAATCAGTAATCGTTTAACTGTCCGGTTCTTCCAGGGAAGTAATTTATTAAGAATCTTATCTATGAAAATACTGACTTCTGAAATAATTACCGAGAAAAGGAAAACCCATAGAAGGTCTTCAATAATCACTTGCAGCGGAGTCTGAAGATACCCTTCCCAGGCAGGATCAAAAGGATTGATCAAATATGAAAAAATACAAAAAGTAATAATAGCCACCAGCCAGATGACCAGTCTCCTTTTCATGGCCGAAAGGATTTTTTTACTTCGTATTATATTTTTCCTGATTTTAGAAACATTGTTCATATTTTCATTTGTCATGTAAAGATAAAAATAGATTTTACAAGAAGTCCTTCTATTTTACATGAGACTGCCAAAACGGGACCTGAAGTGTTAAATCGCGGACTTAAAATGATGGCTTACGTTTCATCACCTTAAAAATACATTTCAGCATCATTTTATGCAATGTCGCAATCTTTTTACTCCTTTATGAAATCTTTGTATCATAGTTTTGCCGTATCAATTTTGGAATAATGAAAACAATAATTGTCTGTACAGATTTCTCTAAAGAAGCCGAAAATGCAACCCATTATGCAGCATCTATGGCTAAAGAAAACGGGTATAAAATCGTTCTGTTTAACTTGCAGACGGTTTCAGTTCATGCCTTAAATGCTCAGGCTTCTGCTGATTTCTTCTATGAGCAGACGCTTAAGAATCAAAAAAAGATTTCTGATAAGGCTTCTGATATTTGCTCATTATATGCTATAGAAGCGGATCATTATCTGGCTTCCGGGGCTTTTATTGAAGCGCTGGAAAACTGCCTGCAGATGAATGAGGTTGATTTTGTTGTCATGGGTATGGCAGAAAAGACTATTGAAGAAAGGGTTTTCGGAAATACAGTAACCAGAGCCATTCACAGGATCAAAAAACCCATATTGATTATTCCGGACCATATTGAATACACCGGCATCAGAAAAATTCTTTTTGCCTACGATACCCATAAAAGCATGACGTGGTCTGCCATGAATGATATTTATTACTTCATCAATGAATTTAACGCTGATATTGAGGTATTCAATGTCAGTGAAAGACTGGAAGATTTTACGGAAGTCCTCCATGACATTGATCTTAATTCCGGATACGATATGGATGATATTAAATACAGCTTTAAAATGATTCAGTCTATTGAAGTGATAAAAGCCATTGAACAGGAAGTAAAATTAACCAACTCCGATCTTCTGACCATGGTTCCCTATAAGTACAATATCGTGGAATCTCTTTTCCACAGGAGTAAGACGGCTATTATGGCCTATAAAAATAAAGTCCCTTTATTATCAATTCCCTTAAACATGGATTAAGTTCAATAAAAATCTGTACACATCTAAATTATCCTTTTCGCCTTTAAAGGCTAAATTTTACACTTAATCTTGTTTAACAGGACCGGAAAGAATTCCGGTCCTGTTTTGTACGGATAACTAACCCATCGGAAACAAAAACTAAATATGAAGTCATAAAGTGAACAGACCGTTGAATACGAGTCCGGAACGGTCAGTAAGGTTACAGATCTTTTAAATCAAAGAGATACAGACCGGAATTTGATAAAATTAAATACATTTTCGGTTATCAGATCTTTACGATTCTCAATATTTTAATACATTTGTTAGAAAACCCATACAAATGAATTTTGAGCAGATTCGTTTCCATCTTGATGCTTACAAAGAACACAACCAAATTTTGGATGCTGCGAAATATCTGATCCATTCTTTTCAGCTGGAACACGAGAACTTTGCCGGATTTGGATTCAGGCAGGAATGGTCTCCTACTTCAATGCTTCTTACTGCGGAAGGAGAATTGGGAGGTCCCCAAACGGTCATGATTCCAAAGAATTTATTTGATTTTGATCTGAATCTTGTCCTGAATATGATTGCTCATGAAATGCTTCATGTAAGACAAAAAGCTCCCGGACAGGTAATAGAAGACAAAAATGAGAGAGAATTCCAGGCCTATTACGAAATGCTTACTCATAAAGTATTTCCACAGATTCCGGAAGTTTCTGATTTTCATAAAAAATTCTTCGGCGGTAAGGCGCTGGAATATTATAAAAGAATGGGAGAAGGTTCGGCGCTCCAACAAAAATATGCAGAACAGAAAACAGAAGTTGAACATTTAATGAATACATTACCATGAACTTAAAACCAGACATCACCTGGACTGATTTTGAAAAAATAGATATCCGATGCGGAACCATTATCGCAGTCAGTGATTTTGAGAAAGCAAGAAATCCTTCCTACCAGCTGGAAATAGACTTTGGAGATCTGGGTATCAGAAAATCCTCAGCACAGATTACCACTCTTTACCGGAAAGAAGAATTGATAGGAAAACAAATTTTAGCCGTGGTTAACTTTCCTAAAAAACAGATTGCTAATTTTTTCAGTGAATGTCTTGTCCTTGGATTATATGGAGAAGATAAAAACGATGTTACTCTTTTAACGCCTTCATTACCCACTAAAAACGGGATGCAGGTAGGATAGCTAATAAAAAACACACATGATACAGAACATACCATTAGAAAGAGTTTTATTTCTTGATATTGAAACCGTTCCGCAGGCGGGTTCCTGGGATGAGTTATCTGAAACCGAGCAGTATCTTTGGGACAAAAAAACCAGATTTCAGAGAAAAGATGAGGTTACAGCAGAAGAATTTTACGAAAGAGCCGGAATTATGGCCGAATTCGGGAAAATTATATGCATCAGCATTGGCATGGTTGAAAAGAATGAAACATTAAAAATAAAAAGCTTTTCAGGGCATGATGAGAAAAAAATGCTTCAGGAGTTTGGCGAAATTTTCAATAGCCCAAGACTTCGGGAGGTGATTCTCTGTGCTCATAATGGGAAAGAATTTGATTTTCCCTGGATTGCACGCCGGTATCTTATTCATGGAATGCAGCCTCCGGCTCCTTTTCAGATGTTTGGCAAAAAGCCCTGGGAGATTCCTCATCTGGATACCATGGAGCTATGGAAATTCGGAGATTATAAAAGTTTTGTATCTCTCGAACTGCTGGCTCATGTATTTGGTATTCCTACCCCGAAAGACGATATTGATGGCTCAATGGTTTCATCAATTTACTACATAGAAAAAGACTTGCAGAGAATTGTTGATTATTGTGAAAAAGATGTCTTAACTTTGGCAAATATTTTCCGGCGCATGCGTCAGGAAGATTTGTTGAAAAGGAATATCAATTTAGATTAAAAAATGAAATTTACAGACGATCAAATTGCTGACATTGGTGAGGAAATCATCAGTGTATTAAAAACCGTATACGACCCCGAAATTCCTGTAGATATTTACGAATTAGGGCTCATTTATGATGTACAGATTTCTGAAGACGGCGATGTAAAAATTGTAATGACACTTACCACTCCCAACTGCCCTGTTGCCGAGACTCTTCCACAAGAGGTAAAAGACAAAGTGGGTGAAGTAGAAAATGTAAAAAGTGTGGATTTGGAACTTACATTCGAGCCGAGCTGGAATAAGGATATGATGAGTGAAGAAGCCAAGTTTGAGCTGGGAATGCTTTAACGGCTATTAAAATATAAAACCTCAGAAAATTTCTGAGGTTTATGTTTTTTAAATATCGGTGGCCACTTCTTTTCCTTCTCTGCGGCTCCATTCGCTCCAGGATCCTACATAAAGACTGGGAATGGTAAGCCCCGCATAATCCAGGGCTAAAATGGTATGGCAGGCTGTCACCCCCGATCCGCAATGAATGATCAGACGCTCCGGCTTATTTTCCAGTAGCTTACTGTATTTTTCTTTTAAAACTTCAGGAGTAAGGAAGTTTCCGTTTTCATCAAGATTTTCAGAAAAAGGAATATTGATTGCTCCGGGAATATGTCCGGCAATCAGGTCTATGGGCTCAGATTCGCCTCTGTACCGGTATGCGTCTCTTACATCAATCACTGTGGAAGATCCGTTTTTCAATTCATTTTCAACCTCTTCAAGACTTGAAACCGGAAGTTCCCAATGGCCTCTTTTAATACCTTCCGTTTTTTCGACAGCTTCTTCTCCAGAGGAAAATTCAATTCCGTTTTTTTCTGCGGCCTGTAATCCTCCGTCAAGAACCTGAACATTTTTCAATCCGAATGCTTTCAGCATCCACCATGCTCTTGCTGCGGCATTTGAAGCATTTTTGTCATCATATACCACAATACGGGATCTTTCAGAGATTCCAAGAAGAGATAGTTTTTCCGCAAACTTTTCTAAGGAAGGAAGCGGATGTCTGCCTCCAAAAGCAGCATTTTCTCCTATCTCCGCCAGGTCTTTATCCAGGTCAATGAATCTGGCTCCTTTGATATGTTTTTCAAGATAATGCTGGTGAGCATCTTTCCCGGTCCTTGCATCAAGGATAATAAAGTTTTCCGTAGGAAGATTTTTAAATGCTGTTGATGAGATAATTGAGGACATTTTGAATTGGATTTTAAATTAATTTTTGGCTTCAGCCCATTGTATTTTAATACGTTGAAGCGAGCTAAAGCCCGCTCCTGCTGATATTTTAAATTCCTATGGATGCACTCTGATTACAGAAACTGATACATCCTGAAATTTTTTTAAAAATGAAAAATATCTTTGGCTTTGTTATAAGAACTTTCGAAGTTCAGTAAATTCAGTTTATGGTCTGCCTTTTCAACACTCATAAAATTGATAACCTGCTCTGTAGGCATATTTCCTACAAGATCATCTTTAGCCATAGGACATCCGCCAATTCCCTTGATGGCACTGTCAAATCTTCTGCATCCCTGATCATAAGCCGCCTTTAATTTTGAATAAGAATCCTCATAACGGTTATGAAAATGCCCCCCGAAATTGATTTCAGGATATTTGGAAGGAATTTTTTCAAATAAAAGAGCGATGGTATCCGGTGTCGCTACTCCAGTGGTATCGGAAAGCAGAATATCTTTCACACCTATCTCTGAAAACCTTTGTGCCCATTGATCTACATCTTCCCATTTCCACATTTCCCCATATGGGTTTCCGAAAGCCATAGAAAAATAGATATTCAGCTGCCTTCCTTCACTTTTTACCAGCTCAAGCATTTTAATAATCTCAGCAAAAGCTTCTTCCTGGCTTTTATTTGTATTTCTGTGCTGGAATGTTTCTGAAATAGAAAACGGAAATCCCAGAATATCCACCGACTGATGCTTCAGTGCTTTTTCAGCACCTCTGTAATTTCCGATAATCGCAGAAACTTTAGTATTGGAACGTGATTTATCAATATTTTCAGCAACCTCATCAGAATCTGCCATCTGAGGAATTGCTTTGGGAGAAACAAAGCTCAGGCAATCCAATACATCAAACCCAACATCCATTAAGGAGTTGATATAATCTATTTTTTTATCGGTAGGGATAAACTCTCCCCAACCCTGCATTGCATCTCTAGGACATTCGGTAAGAAACATTTTTACTTTTGATTTTCTCAAATATAATAAAACTAAACTATTTAGTATACTCTACATACAAATCTAACATTATTTTGATTTTCAAAGTTTTATATCCGATTTATAATTTCAATAACTGATATTCCATTGCCGATAAGGTATTCTAACAACAGATTTAATCAGCTCAGAACAACGTATTTTAATATATTTGATTGAAGCCCTGACTTATAAATCTGAAATAATAGACTCAGTAATCATATCCTCCGTTAATATTTTTAACCCAAAACAGTAGCCATGAAAGTTGTACTTATTTTATCACTATTTTTTTCTGTTCTATGTAACAGCCAGCAAAACAGCAATGATCATAAATATTTAGAATTAGAAACAATTTCTAAAAAATCCCGTGAGCTGAAAGACCAATATGATTCTTTAGTGGAAAAAAACAAACGCAATCTTATCAATGAGGATGGGGTATATTTTAATAAGGCCTTATATGAGCAGGAGAAGCAAAAGAAAAATGGAGAATGGATAAATCCTCTTTTATCAAAATCTACATATACTCTAAAAGCAGGAGATAATGAATTTTTTATCAAAGATGAAGGACAAGGTCTGCAAATTTATCTTACAAAAAAGGGATATCTCATGGAACAGATACACATGATCAAGAAAGATGGCAATGTGGAGAGGGTGATTAATTTTTCTGAAGGAATAAGTGCAAGCTATGATGACTACAATCACAAAATATCTGTCTATCATTTTATCCAAGACCAATACGATCCTCATAAAGAAGACCTCATGCTTTACAGGGAATATATTAATAAGCAAGTGGTATCGGAAAAGAACTACAAAAAAGATTTCAAAATCAGTAAGGAGCAAATGCTAAAAGAGCTGCCCAGTAATTTTTACTATACTGCACTGGATTATCTGGTAAGAAAGCAAGAAGAATGGCATAAAAAAAGAGAAATTGAGAAATCCGTTAATGAAATTGAAACAGAAATAAAAAAACGCTTACAGCCTGTTAAAAACAGGTTACAAACAGCACTGGAAACTAAGAATGATTTTTATAAGGAAATTAGAATTTTTAAACTGTACAATGAAAGCAACACCCCTTTCTATCATTTGACTATCCCTGAAAACCCGGCAATCACAAGTGTTTACTGGATGATAAATATTGATGGAAAATCCAATAAAATAACCCGCATAGAGCAAATAATTCCTATTGATTAATAATGGATATAATCTAAATACCTCAACCACCGGCATCCCTCATCTTACAAGTTTTAATAGAATAAAGTAAAAACTTTAATTTTAAAGATATAAGTCATGTTTTCTAAAAGGTATTCCACCCACTGTATACAAATTACGTCGTATATTTGTTCAAATTTAGAATAAATCTGATGAGTACAATAGAATTCAATCCGTTATGGAAAGAGAAATTACTGAACCGTTTTCTTAGTTATGTAAAAATATATTCAACCAGTGATGCAGAAAGTGAAACAACACCTTCTACTCCAAGACAATGGGATATTGCCAATTATATTACTGAAGAACTGAGAACCATTGGTTTGGAAGACGTTTCAATTGATGGGAACGGGTATATTATGGGTTATATTCCTTCGAATCTTGAAAACGATGACAGACCTACGATCGGCTTCATTTCCCATTATGATACATCACCTGATTTCAGCGGGGAAAATGTAAATCCTCAGGTCTGGAAGAATTATGATGGAAATGATCTTTTATTAAACCAGACGACAGGATTCACTTTATCTCCTTCAAGATTTGAAAGTTTAAAAAAATACGTCGGGCAGACCTTAATTACGACTGACGGAAATACTCTTCTCGGAGCTGATGATAAAGCAGGTTGTGCAGAAATTGTAACCGCTGCAGAATACCTGATTGCTCATCCGGAAATCAAGCACGGAAGAATTGCGGTAGGATTTACCCCTGACGAAGAAATCGGAAGAGGTGCTCACAAATTTGATGTGGCAAAATTCGGTGCTGAATGGGCGTACACAATGGATGGAGGTGAAGTTGGAGAACTGGAATATGAAAACTTTAATGCAGCCGGAGCTGTAGTAAAAATCCACGGATTAAGCGTACACCCTGGTTATGCGTATGGTAAAATGATCAATGCAGCATTACTGGCTTCTGAATTTGCACAGATGTTGCCTGCTAATGAAACTCCTGCAACCACTAAAGGGTTTGATGGTTTTTATCATTTAATGGATATCAATGCTGATATTTCTGAAGCTAAACTTCAATATATCATTCGTGATCACGACGCCGATAAATTTGAAGCCAGAAAGAAATTCATGGCGGAAAAAGTGGCTGAATTCAACCAGAAACATGGTGAAGGGACTGCTGAAGTAGAAATCAAGGAACAATACAGAAACATGAAGCAGCAGTTTGAAGGCAAAATGCACATTGTGGACCTTGCGGCCAAAGCAATGACGGAAGCGGGAATTGAACCTAAAATCAAAGCGATCAGAGGAGGAACAGACGGAGCACAGTTGTCTTATATGGGTCTTCCTTGTCCTAATATTTTCGCCGGAGGGATCAATTTCCACGGGCCTTACGAATATGTAGCGCTAGAAAGTATGGAAAAAGCTACTGAAGTTATTATTAACATCGTAAAAGCTTAATACATTATGAAAAAGCTCTTAGCATTAGCATTTATTGTCACTTTTGTTTTCAGCCATGCCCAGATTTCTGAATTTCAGAAGGCAGACTCCCGCTATGACAGAAAGAAAACGGCTCTTTATAAAAAATATCCTAAGCCTAATGATTTAAAGACTAAGCTGGAGTGGCTTTTGACTGAAGATAAAATAACGTCATACAAGAAAGCCCTGGATAAGCTTTCTACAGAGGACAAAAAAATGATTGCTTCAGATCCGCCAGCAAAGGCTAAGATCACCAAAGAAGCGGAGTACGACAAAGGAAAAGCAGCCTATCTAAGGCTTTTATATGAAGCTGTAGATCTTAGTTTTTTAAACTATGCTTCGGATTCTTATAAAGCAACCATGAGTTTTGTGGTAGATTCTAAGGGACATGCTCTTGATGCTCAGGTAAAAGGGAACAATGAAGATGTGAATGCATTCATTGAGGCCGCTTTTTATCGCATCAGAGAGAAAGGCCAGTGGAAACCGGCAGAAAGTAGCGGTAAACCTGTATCTTCTACAGTTACCCTTCCTCTGGTACTGACATTTAAAAAATAAATACCATCCCTCTACTGCACAGTGGAGGGATTTTAAAAAATACGCTGTTCAGCTTCAAGATGATGTAAAACCGGAAGAATATTCTTCCGGTTTTTGTATGGAGTATATTTCCCTACAAAAGAATCTTATCATAAGATTCCTGCCGTTCATCAAATAAAATTTCATCCCATCTTCAGGAATTGTTGTTTTGCATCCAATTTCTAACAATAATCAACTTATGAAACAACAATTTTTAGCAATCAGTGCATTCTTATTGTGCATCGGCAGTTCAATTCATCTACAGGCACAGCAGACACCGGCTTTTCACATCGGGGTCAAGGGCGGAACCAATTTTACAAAGACCTCAACGGAGTCCTCTTCCTTGGAAGGGAAATACGGATTCGGTTATCAGGCAGGGCTAATGACCAGAATGGATATCGGAAAGCTTTACGTACAGGGAGAAGCCTTATTCAACAAAAGAAAAACATCTTACGAATCAAAAGACGGAACTTCTGCAAAACTGTCATGGAATTCTATTGATATCCCGGTGGTTGTGGGATATAAGGTAGTAAAAACCGATGATTTTAATCTGAGAGTATTTGCAGGAGGTGTATACAGCTATGCTTTTAAAAATAATCTTTCAACCTCTGCAGCCATACGGGAAGGTTTCGAAAAGTTTGATAAATCCAATATCGGAATTACCGGGGGTATCGGAGTGGATTACAAAAATTTTACCGTAGATCTAAGATACGAAAATGGCCTTTCCAATGTCAGTAAAGTATTTAAATCCAAACCTCACAGTTTCAGTCTTGGGATAGGTTATTTCTTATTCTAAAAACTTGATTTATCTTTACCATTAGAAACTGTATCACTGCAGTTTCTATTTTTTTACCAATTTACTTATGACGAAATCTTTTGTTTTAAAAGAATATATATTCACTTTTATGTTCTGGCTTGTTTTAACCATTGTATTATGGTGTAATTTCCAGACTGAGACCGAGAAATACCTGGCTATGCTCCAGGCAGTGATCATTGCTGTCAGTTCTTTTATGCTCACCCATTTTTTAACTAACCGGCTTCTTCCAAAAGCTTTATGGACAAAAAATATGAAACGTTTTCTGATCCAGGCAGCACTGGTTATTTTCATTTTAAGTGTCATATTTTCTGTTATTTTCACCTATCTTGAGGCAGCACCCAAACAACAGCTTCCTTCTGAATTTTCAGGCCATCTTCCTTTTTTATGGCGGGGCTTTTATATGTCTTTACCGGCTTCATTTCTGATCAACGGATCTGCATGCGGAATCAAATTCTATAAAGAACACGGAAGAATAGAACGGGATCACATCCTTCTTCAGCAGGCTCATCTTGAAAATCAGCTTAAATTACTGCAGGATCAGATCAATCCTCATCTGGTATTCAATATTATGAATCATATTCACATTCTGATGAAAACAGATACACAACTTGCTGATTTTCTGCTGATGAAATTTTCAGACATTCTTCGCTATCAGCTGTATCACTGCAATCAGAGCCTGGTTCCTCTGGATAAGGAAATTGAGTATTTGCAGAATCTTGTGGAAGTAGAAAAGCTGAGGTGGGGAAATGAACTCGAAGTGGAGGCCCTATGGGAAATCAATAATAAAAAGGCAGATATTGCCCCGTTACTACTGGTTCCTTTTATTGAAAATGCCTTTAAATACGTGTGCAGACTTCCCGGACATACAGGTTATATTAAAATCCACTGTAAGGAAAAACACGGCAATCTTTCCTTTTATGTTGAAAATTCTTATTCTGATATGATCAAGTATAGAAAAAAGGAAAAAGAAGGCGGGATTGGTCTTCAGAATGTAAAAAAACGTTTAAAATTACAATATCCTGATTCTCATAACCTGAAAATTGAATCAAATAATCTCGTTTATACCGTAAGTTTATCCTTAGAATTATCCAAAGAAAATGAACAGTAATAATATCCCTAAAATGAAATGCCTGATTGTGGATGATGAGCCACTGGCAAGATTCCACCTGAAGGAACTGGCAGATCAGATTGATTTTTTATCTGTTGAAGGAACCTGTGCTACTGCACTGGAAGCTGACACTAAAGTAAAGGAAAGCGAAATAGATCTTCTTTTTCTGGATATTAATATGCCTTATCTGAGTGGTCTTGAATTTCTGGAACAGCTTGAAAATCCTCCTTTATGTATTCTTACCACGGCCTATTCCGAATATGCACTGGAAGGATTCCGTTTACAGGTAGTAGATTATCTTTTAAAGCCGATTGCTTTTAATCGTTTTTATCAGGCGGTCAATAAAGCCCAGCAACAGTTTATTATCAGTGAAAAACATAAAAAAAATGTACCGCTGGATGATCCTTTTCTCTACGTAAGGCAATCCGATTCCTTTATTAAAGTTTCATGGGTTGATATTTTATACATTGAAAGTATGCAGAATTATACCAAGCTTCATTTTAAGGATAAGGCTCTGATCATTCATCAGACGATGAAGGCTATTGAAGAATCTCTGCCTTCCGAACATTTTTTCAGAATCCACAAATCATTCCTGATTAATATTTTACATATTGATATGATTTCCGGAGGCCGTCTGTTTATTAATAAAACCGAGCTCCCTATTTCCCGTACCAGAAAAGAGGAATTACTTAATCAGGTGGTCTATAAAAAGTTAATTAGTAAGTAAAAAATGGAGGCCGGAAGAAAGAAGTAAGGCTTTTAATTTTATGACAATCGCCTTTAAATAATCTCTTTCCTCCGGCTTCCAGCCTTATAAATTCCAGCGTAATGCAACAGCAACATAGAATGTACTGGCAAATCTGGGATCTTCCATCTTTTTAGTTTTAAAAATATTTTTGATCTTTCGGTCACTTTCGCTGAAACTTCTCAACAGAGCAGTTCCTCCGGTAACACGAAGACTGAGTTTATCACTCAGTTGAATTTCAGGTCTCAGACCTGCTGTAATCTGCTGATAACCTACTAATACAGACTTACCATCTTTATTTCTTTCCGCAGACATCCCGCTGAGATCAATGGCAGCCTTTAAAGAAAACTGATCTGAAAACTGGTATCCCGCTTCCATTCCTTCAGGGAAGTTGATTCTTACTTTGATTTTTCCATTGGTTTTCCAGTCGAAATAAATCCATGGTAACACCATAGGAACACCAAATGCCGTGGTAAGAATCGGGCCACCGCCCAGTGCAAGATTAGGATTAAAATGTCTCACAAATACAATTCCTCCCTGCCCCAATACATCATCAAAACTTATTCGTTCCAGATCAGTATATACTCCCACTGAAGCCATCATCATTATACTCCATTTCTTGCCCAAAGGACGCATATGCTGAATTCCTATTTGAGCATTGAGCATTTGAGAGGGAAATAACGGGGTTTCATAATTCTTATGGGTCATCTTTGCATACGATCCGCTCAATAACATTGACCAGGCTTTTACTTTACCGTTACTGTCTTTTTTTACAGATAAAGGGATATTTAGATTCAGCCCTACCCTTTTAAAATCACTGGTGGAATTTGTTTTTACGCTATCTTCCGGTCGGATATAGCTGGAAGCCGGAATATATTCGGTTTTCAGCTCGGCAGATATTCCGGATTGTGCACTGACCCAGTATCCTAATGGCAGCAGACAGCAAAAAGCCGTCACAAGGTTTCTCTTCATAATTTAAATTTTATGCAAAGAGAAACCTTTGTGCATTTTTTACAAAAATTACTTGATTAAGTGCCCGGATTCTATGACGACAGGATTAAATAACAGGATTAAAAATCTTCCAAAGAAGCTTCTGCCGGAACAGTTGTTTTCTGGCTTTTGAAAATACGATATCCAAACCACACTGCCATTGCAGCCATTCCTGTACGCGTTACCACCATTGGCATGATTGAACCTGCTTCTAATAAGCCCAGTAACCCCGACATCAGAAAAGTCACCATCAACTGCATAAATCCGAGGAGCGCGGCAGCGGTTCCACGGCCTTCTTTAAAAGGTGATAAAGCGTGAGCGGATGTAATAGGAAACAATATTCCAATGGCAAGTAATGACAGATACAACATTGCTATTTCTAAGGCTACAGATAAATTTTCAGCAGCAATCAGAATATGCAGAGCACAAACCACCAGTAATACCATCGTAGCGATAAACAAAAGTGCTGAGTTGCTTATTCTCCTGATCAGCCTGGGAGTAATATAGGCTGCCGTTATCAGAGCCAAAGAGTTAAAAGCAAAGATAAAGCTAAAGACTCCGCTAGAGAACCCGTGAAGCTCCATAAATAAGAACGGCGCATTCGAAATATAAATAATAAGAGAGGCAAAAGCAATACTTCCCACCATGGTACTGTTGATAAAATCCCGGTTTGAAATAATCATTTTCAGCTGGTCCTTTACTCCTTTTTCGTCTTGATGTATATCTGGCTGGCTGATTCTGGTATTCGTTTCCGGAACATATTTGTACACCATAAAAAGGGTGATCAGTCCCATAATACACAGAAAGGCAAAAGAGCTGTTCCAGCCCCAGAATTTAAGAAATACACTTCCTAAAAGAGGAGCTACAATAGGTGCAATACCGCTTATCTGGGATTGTTGTGAGAAAATAGTAACAGACTTCTGCTTATCATAAAGATCAATAATGATAGCTCTTCCGATAACAATCCCTGCACTTCCTCCAAAAGCCTGCAGAAAGCGCATGGCCCATAAAACATAAATATCTGAGGTAAAATAGATGGCTGTTGCTCCTATAATAAAAAGTAAAAGCCCACAATACAACATAGGTTTACGCCCTTTTTTATCTGATAAGGGCCCCCATAATAACTGCCCGAAAGCAAATCCTGCAAAGAAAACAGAAATGGATATCTGGATATGCCCGATATCGGTTTTAAAAATATCCGCCATACTTGGAAAAGCGGGAAGGTAAAGGTCTATACTTAAGGACTCCAACGTGTTGAGCAGTGCTAAAATAAACACTACAATATTTAACTTCTTCATAAACAATGATAAGCCTCAAAGGCGATTTTTCAGTCTGCAAAATTGACTAAAAAACCAAAAGCTTACAATAAAACAACTGAAGGAAGACCAGCACAAACTGAGGATCAGCCTTAGCATTCATATTAAATTTATCCCCTCAAAACCACACAGAACGGAACATTCTGAGGATTAGCCATTTCCGGATTTAAAACTGTCGGGATTCTGCCCTGTATGTTTTTTAAAGAATCTGGAGAAATAAGATGCATCTCTGAATCCCAGCTTAAAAGCAATTTCCTTCACTGTAAGCGCTCCAAAGCTAAGTTCTCTTTTGGCTTCCAGAATAAGGCGCTGGCTAATCATTTTTTTTACCGTTGTTCCTCTCAAAAGACGTACAATATCATTCAGATGATGGGTGCTTATCTTTAATTTTTCCGCGTAGAAACCGGTTTCTTTATGCACTATATAATATTTTTCAATAAGCCCTACCAATTCCTGAATTCGTTGACGGTCATGCAATAACGGCTCCTGAGGATTAATTTGTTCCGCAATGATGATACAAAATGCTTTCAGATAAGTCTTTAAGAGTTCAGTTCTTGAGGCTCCATTGTACTCATTTTCAATCAGTGACAGGATGGCACTGCATACATTTTCACTTTCGGAATGTAAAAAAAAGGGAAGCACTCCTCCTGTAAGTACCCATTCTATATCACAGGCTTCGTTGAAAATCTCCCGGCTTATAGCCATTGCATATCCTACCTCTCCTTCTATTTTCATATTGAATGCCTGTCCGGGTGCAATGATACAGATTTGGTTGTTCCCAAGCTTATAGCTTTCAAAGTCCAATTCTAAGCGGCTGTTTTCATATACTTCTCTGAACCATATAATTTCAAAAAAATTATGGCGGTGAACATCATGAAAATTTTCCGGTCCTGCGGCTGTCAGAGTGCTCATCTGAAATTCTTCAGAAGTCAGATGATGAACGGGAATATCTTTTTCTGTTGAACTCATCATATATTCATCATGTATTTTGTGTGATAAACAGAAACCACAGCAAAAAAGCTGCGGTCCCCCTACAATATTTACAATTAAATGTAATTTTATCCGTTTTGCTGATTGCCTAAAAAAGCATCCCATCCCTGTGCGGTAAGTGCTACCAGCTGATTGGAGCCTCTTGCCACCATAAAGTTTCCGTCTTCTTTTTCTACCGCATGCCCGATAATGGTAAAATCAGGATGATTTTTTATTTTATCAAAATCATTCGGAGCAATCGTAAACAGTAATTCGTAGTCTTCTCCACCGCTTAAAGCGGTCATTACAGGATTAAGGTTCATTTCATCAGCTGTAGAAATCGTAAGACTATCCATTGGAATTTTTTCTTCGTATAATCTGAATCCTACATTCGACTGATCGGAAAGGTGAAGGATTTCAGAAGCCAGACCATCAGAGATATCAATCATAGAAGTTGGTTTGATATCCAGTTCTTCCAAAATTGCTTTAACATCTGTTCTTGCTTCAGGTTTCAGCTGTCTCTCAAGAATGTAATCATACCCCTCCATCTCCGGCTGCATATTAGGGTTTGCCAGATAAACGGCATGCTCTCTTTCCAGAACCTGAAGCCCCATATATGCTCCACCTAAATCTCCTGTTACCACCAGAAGATCATTCGCTTTTGCCCCGTTTCTCTTTACAAGATTCTCACCATTTTCAATACCTACAGCTGTGATACTCATTACCAGTCCCGAATTAGAGCTGGTTGTATCTCCTCCGATAAGATCAACCTTATATCTCGTACAGGCTGCCTGAATACCGGCGTAAATTTCTTCTAAAGCTTCTACCGGAAAACGACTTGAAACAGCCAGAGATACCAGGATTTGCGTAGGCACCGCATTCATGGCCGCTATATCACTGAGATTAACTACCACAGCTTTGTATCCTAAGTGCTTTAAGGGCACATAGCCCAGATTAAAATGTACCCCTTCTGCCAAAACATCGGTTGTAAGGACTACTTTTTTATTTTCAGGATTGATAACTGCCGCGTCATCTCCCACTCCAAGCTCTGAGGAATCATTAGATAAAGGGAAATGCTCGGTCAGATGCTTAATAAGGCCAAATTCTCCTAATTTCGAAATCGGGGTTAGTTCCTGTGATTTATCTTCAAACATAAATTGTTGTATTAATGTACACTGTAAAAATCAATACTATTTTTACAATTCTTTCTGTAATATTAAATGCTGAAATTCAATTATTTAGTAAATTCCGCCGGGTCAATATTGTGCGGATGAAAAGGAAATTTTTTAAAGTCTTCTTTTGTAAGTACCACAGTTTCCGGGCTCTTATATTTATTCATTGCTTCTATCACATCATCCGGCGGAGTTGTCATTTTTCTCAGCATCATATCAATCCAGACTCCGGTTGCTTCAGAAGTTGCACAATGCACACCATCCGGTGTATAGAATTTATGGACAAAACGATAGATAGAAGAATCATCTGAGCATCCGTCTATTTCCACACTTACAATGACCGTCTGATCAGCATAAATTTCTTTGAAAAAAGAATATCTTTCATGTAAGATTACCGGACCTATCCCCCATCTGCTTAATTGGGTAACTCCCATTTTTTCTTTCGTCATAAAAGCCATTCTGGCCTGAGCACAGTATTGTACATATGATGAATTGGCCAAATGCTTGTTGGCATCAAGGTCACTCCAGCGTACTTCGAATGTATGGTAAAATATCATATGAAAATCTTTTTTGGGATCATTAAATTATATTCTTCAAAAATACTCAAATAAGATGGTTTATAAAAATTGTACTTTTGGAAAAATAATCTTCAGCATAGGATTACACATACATGAAACATATCATTATTATCGGAGGCGGGGCTGCAGGCTTTTTCTGCGCGTCGAACCTTGACGAAACGAAATACAATATTACCATTTTAGAACAGAATTCGGATGTCCTTCAAAAAGTGAAAATATCCGGCGGGGGACGCTGTAATGTCACCCATGCCTGTTTTGATCCAAGGGAGCTGGTACAATTTTATCCCCGTGGAAATAAAGAACTTCTTAGTGTTTTCACCAAATTTCAGCCGGGAGACACTATGGAATGGTTCGATCAGCGAAATGTTCCTTTAAAAATTGAAAATGATAACCGTACTTTTCCGGAAAGCAATTCTTCCCAAACCATTATCAATACTTTTTTGAATGAGACACAAAAGAAAAATGTTATCGTCAAAACAAAATGCACCGTCAAAGAGATTGAAAAACAAGATAATAAGTACCTCATCAGAACCACTTCCGGAGATTTTGAGGCAGATTATATAGTGTATACAACCGGCAGTTCTCCAAAATCACTGAAAATCATTGAAAATCTGGGGCATAAAATTGTCAATCTTGTCCCTTCCCTTTTTACTTTCAATATTAAAGATGAGTTGCTAACAGCACTTCCGGGAACAAGTTTTGAAAACGCAGGTATTTCAATTCCCAAGCTGAAAACCGAAGAAAGCGGCCCGCTGCTGATTACCCATTGGGGACTTTCCGGACCTGCTGTTTTAAAAATTTCCGCATGGGAAGCGATAAGCCTTGCCCGTTTACAGTATAATTTTGAAATTGAAGTTAATTTTATTTCTACCCCAGTAGATGAAGCAGAAGAAGCTTTTCAGAATTTCAAACAATCCAATCCTAAAAAGACCATCGGACAATCGAAAATTTTTGACATTACCAACAGGTTCTGGCAAAAGATCCTGGATATTTCAAAAGTTGACCTCAATAAACAGGTAGCCAATATTTCGGGAAAAGAAATGCAGACTATCCTGGAAAATCTTTGTAAAAAGAAATTTCAGGTGACCGGAAAATCAACTTTTAAAGACGAATTCGTAACCGCAGGAGGTGTTGATTTAAAGGAAATTAATTTTAAAAATATGTCTTCAAAACTTCTTCCTAATTTTTATATTGCCGGAGAAGTATTGAATATAGATGCTGTAACCGGTGGATTTAATTTTCAGGCTTGCTGGAGCGAAGGCTGGTTGATTGCACAAGATCTGAATACTTTATAACCATGAAAAAAATAGTATTATCGTTGCTTTTAGGAAGTTTCACTTTTTTTCAGGCACAAAAAACAGAAACGTCTCCCTCTCAGGATCATTCCAGAGATCATTATATTCCCGATGCCTCTAAACCTGCAGAATACCCGGGTGGTTTTACGGCATTCAGAATGGAAGTATCAAGAAAAATCAGGACAAATAAAATAATAGGGACAAAAGGAGTTATACGTGCCAATGCAAGATTTTCAGTCAGCAATAAAGGTGAGATAGAAAAAGTCGTAGTAACGGGAGATAATGAAAGCTTCAACAGAGAAATCGAAAACGCTGTTAAATCGATACACACGCGATGGAAACCTGAAGAATACAAAGGAACACCCGTATCTGGCTGGTATAATATCTCATTTACGTTCAGTTTTGATTAAATACGATGCTTTCAGCTAAAAGAAATATTTCAAGGCTCTCTAAAATCCTATTGATCACAGGGTTTGGATATTTCTTTTGGCTGATGTTAAAAATCACACTGGAATATATTCCTTTTAATCCGAATGTAAGCTTTCTGATGATTAAACAAACTGAGGTGGAACAAAAACCGGAATACCTTTATTTTTTCTACACTCACGTTTATACCAGTATTTTTATACTTCTTTCAGGTTTTCTGGCGATTCTCAGGAAAGATTTCGGTGTAAAAAATTTTCACAAAAACATGGGAAAAATCTATATTTTTCTCATTCTGATACTGGCTGCTCCATCAGGAATTTATATGGGCTTCTTTGCCAACGGAGGAATTTTATCCAAAGTTTCCTTCGTGATACTGGGCATCTTATGGTGGTGTTCCACTTTTAAAGCCTACCGGCTGGCCCTACAACGTAAGTTTAAAGATCACAAACAATGGATGTGGCGAAGCTTTGCTTTTACTTTATCTGCCATTACCCTAAGAATGTGGAAGGTTATTATTGTATATTTATTTCACCCCGATCCTATGGATGTTTACCAGATTATTGCCTGGGCAGGATGGGTTCCTAATATCCTTATTATTGAATATTTAATCACAAAAAAACAGATATGAAAATTGTAAATTACACCTTAATTTCCTTATTGACAGTCTCTTTGGCAAGCTGCAAAAAGGAAGGAAAAACAAACGAATCCGGGAAAGATTCCCTGACCGCAAAGAAAGATTCTGTTATCATTCCTGAAATTCACAAAGAATACTACGGAATCTATACCGGAGAATTCTTCGGAGCAGAAAAAATGATTGATGAAACTGATGGTTCTGAATATGAAGGAGGAACCTACAAGAAAATCTCTTTAAAAATCAACAGAATCACTAAAGACAGTGTCTACGGACAAAGCATCGTAAGCGGCAATCAAAGACCCTTCAGAGGAATATTTAATGAAACCTCCGGCTCTTTTATTCTGGATGAACCCGGTAATGATAAAACGGACGGAAGATTTGAAGTAAAACTGAAAGGAGACAGCTTAACCGGTAAATGGAATGCTTTTAATAAAACTGCGGTAAAAGCGCCTGCAAAAGATCTTAAATTAGTCAAAAAAGAATTTGTTTATAATCCCAATTTCATGCTGGATAAAGACTCTAATCTGGTAGACTGGTCTAACCCAAAAGAATTTGTAGAAAAATATACCGATGACACCGGAAAAACGGAAAGCTATACAACATCTAAAAACCGGGTAGCCTCTGAAGCGATATTTAAGCTTAATGCTTCCAAACAGAAACTCACGGAAAAAGATCTTAAAAACCTAAGAAAACTGGATCTCGAGATTATCAAAAACTCAGTATTTGCAAGACACGGCTATTCTTTTAAAAAAGAAACATACAGAAATTTCTTTGAACAAACGGACTGGTATATTCCGGTATCCAATAATGTAGACCACGACCTTTCACCTCTGGAAAAAGAAAATGTGGCTTTACTGAGCCGTTTCACCAAATATGCAGAAGATAAATACGACAGCTTTGGAAGATAGATCTCTTAGAAATTATGAGATTGAAGCTAAGCTTTTAGAGGTCTTCATTCTTATAAAGATGAATAAAAATAAGCAGCCTACGGCATAACACAGCATATCAATCCATGAAAATGAATTTCCGATCACAATATACATCAGGCTTCCCTTTCGGAAGCCTAATTTTTCGGCTATATTAAAATACTGTCCTCCCTCAATCAGAAAAGAAAATATCAGAATTCCCAGAATCAGCTTCTGATTACTATTTACCTCTATAAAGCTCTTTATTAAGGTATAAAGCAGCATTACTACAATAACATCGCCCAGATAGGCTCTGATAAAAAAGATGTTTTTTAGTACGGTAGCGATGAGAACTTCAACAAGGAAGATCAATAGGGTCAGAAGAAAATATTTCAGGCTAAATTTAAATTTCATTGTTATTATTCCTGTTTAGATCTTACACTTCAACAAATATATCAAAACTCACGCATTGGCAGCAAAAAAGCATAAAACACTCATTATCCGCGAAATAAAACAACACAAAATACTCACAATCAATTGAATTAGTCAATATTTTTGTATATTAGCTTACAATCAAATTAAAAATATCATGAAAAAATCAAACATTCAAACGAGAAAACTGACTAAAAAAGAAATGAAGGAAATCAGTGGGGCAAGACCGTTCTGTCCATTGGTAGTAAGCTGTTTTGATCCTTCTACCGGACAGGAGATGTATGGGGTTCACGGGATTCAGGACGGCCCTTGCTGCTAGTCGGCATCTTCTTGTTATAATAAAAAATGATTGGGTTAACCTCCAATCATTTTTTTTATGGCATTCAGCTTCATTAAAGCTTCAATGGGTGTCAGTGTATTGATATCTATTTTGGTAAGCTCCTCACGGATATTTTCCAGTACAGGATCGTCCAGCTGGAAGAAAGAAAGCTGCATATTTTCTTCAGTTACTCTTTTCATACTCTCCGATGTTCCGCCGCTCTGAGCTCTGCTGGCTTCAAGTGTTTTAAGGATCTCATTCGCTCTGCTTACCACCTTCGCGGGCATTCCGGCTAATTTAGCAACATGAATACCAAAGCTGTGTTCACTGCCTCCCGGAACCAGCTTTCTAAGGAAAATAATATTTCCTTTATTCTCCTGAATGGAAACATGGAAATTCTTCACTCTTTCAAAATTCACCGTCATTTCGTTCAGCTCATGATAGTGGGTTGCAAACAGGGTTTTAGCCTGAGTCGGATGCTGATGAAGGTATTCTGCAATGGCCCACGCAATGGAGACTCCGTCATACGTAGAAGTACCGCGTCCTATCTCATCCAGAAGAATAAGGCTTCGTTCCGAAATATTATTCAGGATATTGGCTGCTTCGTTCATTTCAACCATGAAAGTAGATTCGCCGGCAGAAATATTATCTGTCGCTCCTACTCTGGTAAAAATTTTATCAAGCAATCCGATCTCTGCATGTTTCGCGGGTACAAAACTTCCGATTTGTGCTAAAAGACAAACAATTGCCGTCTGACGCAGAATTGCTGACTTACCGGCCATGTTTGGCCCTGTAACCATAATAATCTGCTGAGCATCTTTATCTAAAAAGATATCATTTGGAATATATTTTTCTCCCAACGGAAGAGCATTTTCAATAATCGGATGCCTTGCTTCTTTTAAATCAATCGCGTATCCGTCATTCAGAATGGGCTTTGTATAACTTTCAGAAACGGCCAGTTCGGATAATCCGGCAGCCACATCAAGCTGGGCAATGATATGGGAGTTCTGCTGAATCTGGTCGATATAAACCATTGTTTCGGCACATACATTTCTGTACAGCTCATTTTCCAGAACACCTATTTTCTCTTCTGCACCCAGAATCTGATTTTCATATTCTTTTAATTCTTCTGTTATATACCGCTCAGCGTTCACGAGAGTCTGTTTTCTTACCCAGTCTGCGGGAACTTTATCCTTATGTGTATTTCTAACTTCAATATAATATCCGAAAACATTATTGAAATCAATTTTAAGACTTGAAATTCCCGTTCGTTCAATTTCCCTCTGGCACATTTCATCAAGGAATCCGCGTCCTTTACTTTGAAGACCCCTCAGTCTGTCAAGTTCTTCAGAAACTCCTTCTTTAATTACATTTCCTTTGGCAATACTCACAGGAAGTTCCACGTTAAGATTATTTTGTAAAAACCTGATCAGTTCTTCCAGATCATATAACGGTTCCAACCAGGCCAATACTTCTGCATGAGAATGAAGGAGTCCTTTTATCATATGGATATTGATTAAACTCTGACGCAGGTACCCCAATTCTTTGGGTGAAATTTTTTCTGCCGCCAGTTTTCCCATTAATCGGTCCAGATCAGAAATAGACTTTAACAACTGGCTGATTTCATATTTCAAAGGGTCGTTTTCATTTAAAAAATCAATCAGAGAAAGTCTTCTCATAATCTCATCCACTGATTTTAAAGGAAGTATGATTCTTCTTCTCAGGAGTCTTCCTCCCATCGGAGTGGATGTTTTATCAATAATATCAAGCAATGATTTGCCCTGAGCATTACTCGGATAAACGATTTCCAGATTTCTTAAGGTGAAATTATCCATCATCAGATACTCTTCCTGAGGAATGATCTGAAGCCTGGTAATATGAGAAAGCAGGTTATGATGGGTATCTTCCACCAGATAGGCAAAAATGGCACCTGCTGCTGTAATCGCTAATGGAAGGTTTTCTACCCCAAACCCTTTTAAAGAACTGGTTTTAAAGTGGTTTGTTAATTTTTCGTAGGCAAAATTATACTGAAATGCCCAGTCTTCAAGTTTAAAAGCATTTTTATTTTTAATCTGTTCCGGAATCTGTACGCTTCTCTGGAAAATAATTTCACTCGGATCAAAAGTATTTACAATATGCTGAAGCTTATCCAGATTTCCTTCACTGACTAAAAACTCACCCGTAGAAATATCTACCAATGCTATTCCGTATTTTTCTTTCTCCTTATGTAAAGAAAGCAGGAAGTTATTCTTTTTGGAATTTAATACCTGGTCGTTAAATGTCACTCCGGGAGTCACCAGCTCGGTAACTCCTCTTTTTACAATTCCTTTTACCATTTTCGGATCTTCCAGCTGATCACAGATGGCCACTCTCATCCCGGCTCTCACCAGTTTCGGAAGATAAGAATCTATGGAATGGTGTGGAAACCCGGCCAATTCAACACTTCCTTCCCCGTTATTTCTTTTGGTCAGAACAATGCCCAGAATCTGAGATGTTCTTACTGCATCCTGCCCAAAAGTTTCATAAAAATCTCCCACTCTGAAAAGTAAAAGTGCATCAGGGTACTTTGCCTTGATGGTATTATACTGTGTCATTAATGGAGTTTCCTTCTTCGATTTTGCCATAGTAAAAAATGAGCCCCAAATTTAGAAAAATAAATCAGGCTTATAGAATTGTTTCCCCGTTAATCTTTCTATAAACTTTTTCTTATCAGTAATTAATTGTATTTTCACCATAAAATACAACCCATGCAATTTCCTGTTTTAGAGACTGAAAGACTTATTTTACGACAGCTTACCCTTCAGGATACCCAGGACCTGTTCGAATATTTTTCTCTGGATGAGGTAATGGAATATTATGATCTGGCTCCCTTTAAAACATTAGAGGATGCCCAGCAAATCATTCAGCACTTCAACAGTGAATTTGAAAAAGGAAAAGGCTTCCGATGGGCTCTCGAGTTAAAATCCAACGGTAAGGTAATTGGCACCTGCGGATATCACAACTGGTACCGGGAACATTTCAGAGCAGAAATAGGCTATGAACTGAACCCCATATTTTGGAAACAGTCTTTCATGAAGGAAGCCATTCTCCCTATTTTAACTTTTGGGTTTGAAAGCATGAGGCTACACCGGGTAGATGCCTTTACAGACCCGTCTAATATTGCCTCCGAAAAACTTTTACTTTCTATCAGCTTTAAGGAAGAAGGAGTCCTCAGAGATTATTTTTTTGAAAAAGGAAAATTCGTAGATGCAAAAATCTTCGGATTGATTAATAAATAACACCCATTTTAAGGCCGGGACCCAGAAGCAGGAAGTACTATTCGTCAATAGACTTCTGACCATTATTTGATGAAAATGAGGATTAAAATAGAGTTTAGGATATACTTTACCCTACAGAACACCCATCTTCCTGCTTATCTATTTCTCAGTTTTCAAATGTCTTTCCAAAGCTTCGGAACTTTTCTTATGTGCCCACTTCTGCTTGTAATTCACCCATCTGGCTTTAAATAATTTACGCATCAGCTTATCTGTATACCTCATGATAAAAACATGATACAACATATTGGCAAATACTTTCGGCTTATCTGGAAGAGCTCTCAATGACAGAGAAAACCCAGGTTCAAGGTATCGGTTAAAATGCCAGAAGGCCCCGGGAATAAAAAGCGCATCCCCGTGTTCCATAAAAATCTCATACCCTTTCGCATATTGTAATGCCGGAAACTTCTCATAGTCAGGATGCTCATAATCCAGATCATAAACCGTATGGACAGATAACGGAACTTTGTACAAAAAAGCAGATTGTTTCTGATCAAAAAGCAAAATTCTCTTTTTGCCTTCAAAGTGAATATGCATAAAATCCCCTAAATCTACATCATAATGCATAAGCACATGTGCCTCGCTTCCTCCAAAAAATAAAGTAGGAAGCCGTTTAAAAAATTTTATTCCCAAATCAGGATAAGTAAAGTTTTTTAACAGCTCAGGAAGCCTGTCTGTAATGATATAAAAAAAAATCCGCAGATCTGAGGGCCTGCTTTTTATCGTATCGATATAATCCTTCATCTTCATATGAGTTGCCGGTGCATCCGAACTTTTAGAAGCATCAGCTGGTTTATTATCATATAACGGAACATCCTGATCACCTGCTTTTTCACGGATATAAGCCAGGTTCCAAAGGTCAAAGGCATCCCACCGGCTGGCAAAATTCTTGATCAGAAGCGGCTTTTGCTTTTTAAAATAATTCTTCTGAAAATCTTCTTTACTGATATCATTAACTGTATCTACGTTTACGAGGATCATGTATTTTGTATTTAATGCGAAATAAAAATACTGTTTTTTTGAAACTTGTAAAAATTTTTAAAAACAGCAAGACAACAGATAAAAGCGATTATTTATGACGCAAATATCTCCCCTTTCCAATTACACACAGATCAACCCAATATATACAGCAGGAATGAAATGATTCCACCCAAAATAATGATGACACAACCTTGCGGTTCGGAATATCTTTTTCCTCTACCACGGGAATTCACATAATGACCGCTTACCCAGGTTCCGTTTTTCTTAAAATGTCCTTTTCTGTAATAACCCATATTTATTTTTTGAACAAAATAAAAGGGGTTTACATAATAAATTTTACGGGTTCCCATAAAACGGTGCTAAATGAAAATAAATTATATTTGTGTTATTAAGCACATGTATGAGAGTCTACAATACGAAACATTTCATCAAAATCCTTTTCAGTTTACATAAAAGTGATACCTTAAAAATTCTTTTCCCGAGCATGATCCTTGTAGGCTTATACTCCTGGGGAATACAATATTTAGAAGTAGGATATCTGCATCTGACGACAAAATCAGGAATCAGCAATGTCGGGATGATCCATTCTTTGCTGGGGTTTGTATTGTCTCTACTGTTGGTTTTCAGGACGAATACGGCTTATGACAGATGGTGGGAAGGAAGAAAGCTCTGGGGGAAACTGGTCAATGATACCCGAAACTTTGCGATAAAAATCAATACCATCCTGGAAAATGACAGGCAGGATGCGGAACAGATCTCGAGATATTTAAAATTTTTTCCTCATTTTTTAGCCAAACATCTTTCTAAAGAATCTACAAGGCTCGCTTTGGATGAAGATTATTCTGAAATTGAAAAGTCATTAAAAAATCACGGTCCCAGCGAAATCATTATTCTTTTAAGCCATAAACTGCACCAGCTCAAAAAAGAGGGGAAAATATCAGAGATTGAAATGCTTTATCTGGATACTCAGCTTTCCGGTTTTCTGGAAATATGTGGCGGTTGTGAAAGAATCAAAAACACCCCGATTCCTTATTCCTATTCTTCATTCATCAAAAAGTTTATCATTCTTTACGTATTTGCACTTCCGATTGCTTATGTCATTACCATAGGTCTTTTTATGATTCCGCTTACCGTTTTTGTGTATTATGTTCTGATGAGTCTTGAACTGATTGCTGAAGAGATTGAGGATCCGTTCAACAATGATGAAAATGATATTCCCATGGAAACCATTGCCCAAAATATTGAGAAAAATGTTCATCAGATTATGGGTAAAAAATAAAAAGACAGGATAAATTGTTTTTTTCTCCCCATATTTTTGAACCCCAAAAACTATTTTACTATTTTTGAATTACGATACAGTGACCCGCCTGATCTTACTTAAAGGAATAAGAACATAGGCTGTAAAACTGAAAATTAATATCAACAAATAAGATACAATTGGTACAGAAACTAAAACTGGAAGAGCTTAACAGGATTGATGTCGAAACATTCAAGAAGGTTGAAAAAATTCCACTGGTTATCATTTTAGATAATGTCAGAAGCATGCATAATGTAGGAGCTGCATTCAGAACGGCAGACGCTTTTTTGATTGAAAAAATAATTCTTTGCGGAATTACACCGCAGCCGCCACACCGTGAGATTCATAAAGCGGCATTGGGAGCAACCGAAAGTGTAGACTGGTCTCACGAGGAAGATATCAATACAGCCATTGCTGATCTGAAAAGCAGAGCGTATGAAGTAATCGGGATTGAACAGACAACCGACAGCCGGATGATCACGGATTTTACTATTGATCCGTCAAAAAAATATGCCCTGGTTTTAGGAAATGAAGTAGAGGGAATCAGTGATGAAGCATTACCTAATATTGACGTTTTCCTGGAAATTCCACAACTGGGAACAAAGCATTCTCTGAATGTAAGTGTTTGCGGAGGAATTGTCATGTGGGAATTCGCCAAAGCCCTAAAATAAAAAAACTGCATATGTCCTTAGTAGACAGTGCAGTTTGAAATAAATCTAATAAAAAGTAAAAATGAAAGGCGACAAAGGTACCTTTTTTTTCTATACAAACAAATTTTGACGGCACTTTTTTTGATAGATCTTAAAAAAAGTAGGCTTTTCAGAAAAAGTTTCATTTAATTTTTTATAAATTAGCACAATGTTTATCAAGGACTATATCTCAAAAGACTTCCCGTGTTTTAGCCTTTCTGATTCCATAGAGTCAGCAAGAAATACATTAGAAGATTTTGGATATTCCCATGTTTTCATCAAAAAATCCCATCATTTTTACGGAGCCATTGCCAAAGACTTTCTCTACGAAGGTGAAGGTACGCTGAAAGACCTTGAACATCAGATTGAGCGTTTTGCCATTCTGGAAGACAATAATGTTATGGACAGCATCCGCTTATTTTATACATTCAGCTGCAATGTGATCCCGGTAATCAATAAGGGGGAAAAATATCTGGGTTATATTACCTGTGAAGATATTTTTCAGGATCTTTCCCGCTATCCGTTATTTTCGGAAACCGGAGCTATTCTTACCATAGAAACCCCTTCCAGAAAATATTCCATGACGGAGATTGCCAATATTGTAGAAAGCAATAATTCTAAATTTTATGGGGGATTTATAAGCTTTATGTCTGATGAGGTAATTCACGTTACCATAAAGATCAGCAATGAAAATCTGGCCTCGATAGATTCAACTTTTGACCGATACGATTACAGAATTGTTGAAAAATATTATTCTGATGAAAAAACTGATCTGTTTAAAGACCGATTTGGTTTTTTCCAAAAATTCATAGAAATATAACATGAAGGCAGCCATATATTCTCAGAAAAAAGATCTTGATACTTTTTTATATTTAAGCAAGTTTATCTCTGAGCTTGAAAGCAGAGGTGTAAAATCCGTTCTGTATGATGAAATGGCTGAAGCACTTCAGTTTTCAAAAATCTTCGAGACATTTAACTCTAAAAAAGACCTTTTAGACAAAGAAGTGGATCTTTTCTTCACTTTTGGCGGAGACGGAACCATTGTCAATTCATTGACTTTTATTGAAGACCTTGAAATCCCCGTTGTAGGGGTAAACACCGGAAGACTGGGTTTTCTGGCTTTCTTTACTAAAGAAGAAGCATTCAAAGAACTGGATTCTATTTTAAAAGGAGATGTAAAAACCAGCCGCCGTTCCGTTATTGAAGTTGTTTCCCCGGATCTGGAAGGCTCTTTTCCTTATGCATTAAACGATGTGACGGTTTCCAGAAAGGAGACTACTTCGATGATTACCGTGGACTCTTACATCAATAATGAATTTCTGAATGTATTCTGGGGAGACGGAGTGATCATCTCAACACCAACCGGCTCTACAGCCTATTCACTGAGTTGTGGCGGACCCATTATTTCCCCGAATAACGAAAATTTTGTCATCACCCCTATCGCTCCTCACAATCTGAATGTGAGACCTTTAGTCGTGAATGATAAAGTAGAAATCAAATTCAGAGTGGAAAGCCGTGTACCCCAATACTCCCTTTCTCTTGATTCCCGACTCATCCACATTGAAACCGACAAGGAAATCATCATTAAAAAGGCAAGTTTTCAGCTTCTTCTGGTACAGCCTAATAATTTAAGTTTCTACGAAACCATTCGTCAGAAGCTACTTTGGGGAAGAGACAAAAGAAATTAGTAATTTCCTAAAAATGATTACCTTTACACGAAAATAAAAACACCTAATAAATTTATAATAAAAAGTAAAACATGAGCAGAATTTTTCCGGCAGGAGTTGCCACAGGTCAGTTAGTTACTGATATTTTTCAGTATGCTAAAGAAAATAAATTTGCATTACCTGCAGTAAACGTAATTGGATCAAGCAACATCAACGCTACAATGGAAACTGCAGCGAAATTAAATTCTCCTGTAATTATCCAGTTTTCAAATGGTGGAGCATCTTTCAATGCAGGGAAAGGATTAAGCAATGACGGACAAAAGTCTGCAATCTTAGGAGCTATCGCAGGAGCAAAACATATTCACACTCTTGCAGAAGCTTACGGAGCAACTGTAATTCTTCACACAGACCACTGTGCAAAGAAATTGCTTCCTTGGATCGACGGATTAATGGATGCTAACGAAGAGTTTTTCAAGCAAACAGGAAAATCACTATACTCTTCTCACATGTTGGACCTTTCTGAAGAACCTCTGGAAGAAAACCTTGAGATTTCAGCTCAATATTTCGAAAGAATGGCAAAACTTCAGATGACCCTTGAAGTGGAAATCGGAGTGACAGGTGGTGAAGAAGATGGTGTAGACAACTCAGACGTTGACAACTCTAAATTATATACCCAGCCGGAAGATGTAGCTTATACTTATGAAAAGTTAAAAGCTATTTCTGACAACTTTACCATTGCAGCTGCATTCGGTAACGTACACGGAGTTTACAAGCCAGGAAATGTGGTTCTTACCCCGAAAATCCTTGACAATTCACAGAAATATGTGCAGGAAAAATTCGGAACGGCGGCTAAGCCGATCAACTTTGTATTCCATGGTGGTTCAGGATCTACTTTAGAAGAGATCAGAGAAGCCATCGACTACGGAGTCATTAAAATGAATATCGATACTGACCTTCAGTTTGCCTATACAGAAGGCATCAGAGATTATATGGTGAATAATATTGATTATTTAAGAGCTCAAATCGGAAACCCTGAAGGAGAAGAAAAACCGAACAAAAAATTCTATGACCCAAGAGCTTGGGTAAGAAAAGGTGAGGAAACATTCTCTACAAGATTGGTGCAGGCATTTGAAGATTTAAATAACGTAAATACTTTAAAATAAATTTGTAAAAACTAAAATGTATAAAGTACAGCTTATCAAACGGCTCCTCTTTATACATTTTACATTATACTTTGTACATTAATACTAATACAAAATGGCATTCGACTGGTTTAAAAGAAAAGCAAAAAACATTACTACCTCTACTGATGAAAAAAAGGACGTTCCCAAAGGCCTTTGGCATCAGACTCCATCTGGAAAAGTAGTGGAACACGATGAACTGAAGAGAAATAATTATGTTTCTCCTGAAGACGGATTTCATGTAAGAATAGGAAGTGCGGAATTTTTTGACATCCTTTTTGACGAAGGTAAATTTACCGAACTGGATGCCAATGTTGAAAGTATTGATATCTTAAACTTCAAGGATACAAAACCTTATAAAGACCGTTTAAAAGAAGTAAAAGCTAAAACAAAACTTACAGACTCCATCAGAAATGCAGTAGGTACGGTAAAAGGTACTGAAATGGTAGTTTCATGTATGGATTTTGCTTTTATCGGTGGATCTTTAGGTTCCGTAATGGGTGAAAAAATCAGAAGAGCAGTAGATTACTGTATCAAACATAAACTTCCTTACATGATCATCTGTCAGTCTGGAGGAGCAAGAATGCAGGAAGCTACCTATTCTCTGATGCAGCTGGCTAAAGTTCAGGCTAAGCTTGCCCAGCTTTCAGAAGCAGGACTTTTATATATCGCTTACCTTTGCGACCCTACTTTTGGAGGAATTACAGCATCTTTTGCGATGACCGCTGATATTATTATGGCAGAACCGGGAGCTCTGATCGGATTTGCAGGGCCAAGAGTAATCCGTGAAACCATCGGAAGAGACTTACCTGAAGGATTCCAGACATCGGAATTCTTACAGGAAAAAGGATTTGTAGATTTCATTGTAAAAAGAACTGAAATTCAGAATACTATTGCAAAAACAGTTAATTTATTAACAGTAAAAGCATAGTCACTGTAACAAAAACAATACAGTCTCTCTCTAATTAGGGAGAGATTTTTATTTATGAGGACTTTTAAGATATTTTTCAACACCATCCGGAGTATGAGTTTAAAAAAGATAATCCGTCTTTTATCGCTTATTCTCCCCCATCCTCTTTTTGCCCTGCTCAGTTTTCATGCCACTGTTAAGGCGTTTACCATCGCGCAGGCCAAATTTCCCGAAACAGCATCTAATAACGGAATAGGAAATGCCTTCAGACATGCGCTCTGGTGTTGTTTTATCCTGATGTACTGCTGTAAGGTATCTTCTCCTAAAAAGGCTCTTGATTTCTGTAAAAGAATGACTGACATGCATGAAGAATTGTTTCCCAATAAACCTCTGGAAACAAAAATGGATCTTCACAACAACAAATTCGGAATGGATTATTTCATGGAACTTCTTCCGGGAATTCATCGCCAGTTTTTTGAGAAAAGTTTCTTCGTAGACGGTCTGATCAAAAAAATGGATGAAGCCAAGGTCCTGAAAAGTCTTGATGATGATTTTGAAGGTCATCTGGTTTATCTTGAAGAGTAATTTTTTTGTTTCATACGCAAAGGGATCATAAATCCTTATGCATATTTCCGGTCGCAAAGGCACTTCGTTCAGCAAGGATCTCTACCTTATGAGCTCTGCTAAGTACTAACGCCGCAGCGATCGTAAAATTTTTACTCCCAGATAAAATCTTAGCCAACCTCGCATTACAATAACCCAGCATACAAAAGGCTGAAATCAAATATTTTAAAAAAACTTAAATGCTCTTTTCGGCCACATGACTGAAACTTTCTATAAACTTCGTTGTTTAATTCTTTTGTGACTTTTGTGGTTTAAAGTATTTTTGATAAGTTTAAACAATTAAATCAATCAGATGGTTCTCAGCAGAATTTGGTCGGCTTTTATTATCATTGCCATTACCATTGCCAGTATAAAATATATTTCATCGTACAACTACAAAACCATTTTCAATGATATGGTCGTTGGAAAAAGCGGTGATACGATACAGATTGCATCTCAGAAGATGAATGCTCTCTCTCCTGTTGTCAGAGGCAACCTGATGAAGAAAAATGATTTTGCGGACAGCAGAATTCACTACAAAACAGATTCCTTACAACAAGAAGTTAAAGTCTATCGCGTGCAGGAAGCAGACGGAGTCATAGGGACTTCCGAAACAGCAGTAAAAATCTGCCTGGGACTGATTGGAATCATGACGTTGTTTATGGGCTTTATGAGCATTGCCGAAAAAGCAGGCGGAATCAATCTTTTGAGCCGCTTTATACAACCGTTTTTTTCAAAATTATTCCCCGATATTCCTAAAAACCATCCGGCTTTCGGACATATGCTGATGAATTTCAGCGCCAATCTGTTAGGCCTTGATAATGCCGCCACTCCGTTTGGACTGAAGGCAATGGAAAGCCTGCAGAGCCTAAATCCCAACAAAGATACAGCCAGCAATTCGCAGATCATGTTTCTCTGTTTACATGCCGGAGGAATGACCCTGATTCCGGTTTCCATTATTGCAATCAGAGCATCCATGGGTTCAAAAACTCCCACAGACATATTCCTTCCCTGCATGATTGCTACTTTTGCCGCCACACTTGCGGCGATGATCATTGTATCTTTATATCAGAAAATCAATCTGCTGCGTCCGGTTGTCATCGCATATGTAGGTGGTATTTCAGCCATTATAGGCCTTCTTGTACTCTATCTTGTACAATTGAGTAAAGATGAACTGGATGATTTCAGCAAAGTACTGAGTAACGGTCTTATACTGTTTATTTTCCTCGCTATTGTACTGGGAGCTCTCTATAAAAAAATTAACGTTTTTGATGCCTTTATTGAAGGAGCAAAAGAAGGCTTTACTACCTGTGTGAAAATTATTCCTTATCTGGTAGGAATGCTGATAGCCATCTCTCTATTAAGAACTTCAGGTGTTTTTGATGTCATCATTGACGGCATGAAATGGCTCGCTAATGTAGTCCATCTGGATCCCCGTTTTGTGGACGGACTTCCTACCGCCCTGATCAAACCCCTGTCCGGCTCCGGAGCAAGAGGAATGATGGTAGATACGATGAAAACTTTCGGCCCTGACAGTTTTCAGGGGCATCTTTCCGCCGTCCTTCAGGGAAGTTCAGATACGACGTTTTATGTGATTGCGGTATATTTTGGTGCCATAGCTGTAAAGAATACAAGATACACGGTAATTGCCATGCTTCTGGCCGATTTGGTAGGAGTTATTACCTCAATTGCGCTAGCCTATCTATTTTTTGCCTAAGATAGTTACTAGTTTCTTTATCATTAATGAGTTACGAAAAACCTATATTGATAATATTGCTTTTGAGCTGTTTATTGAAGCACATACGCTTTCACTCCAACTGCCAGATTATGAATTATATAAATCGGGTAGCCAGTTGAGACGACTTGCCGATTCCGTTGTTACAAACATTACAGAAGGCTATGGAATAAAAAATTACAAAGGTGATTTTATCAGGTTTCTTACTTAGTCTCAGGCAAGTTGTGATGAAACAGTTTGTCACTTATCAAAAAACCAATGCCTTTATCCGGGTTTAAGTCCAGATTTTAAAGAAAAATCAGAACAATATAGACTCTTAGGAGGAAAAATCAATACCTTTATAAAATACGTCCAATTGAACTGGAGCACATAACCCAGACCATCAACAAAATTACCATTATGATAACAGATAAAGAATTTACGTTAAGACTTATCAGACAGCTTTCCCAGGCCCTGGAAAAGCTGATTCTGGACAAACCCGAGGAAAGTTTAATGCAAAAAGAACTGGATTTTGATACCCTGATGCGGGACATTTTCAAGATGAATTTCACAGAAGTAGCAGCAATGACTCCGGAAGAGATGATTGCTCTTGTCAATGAAAGACAGGAAAGAGACCGTAAAGATTATTATGAAATGCTGGGAAATCTTTTCTACTTTAAGAGCAGAGAAGAACAGAATAAAGACTTCCAGAATAAAGCAAAGACATTCTACGAGCTCTATCTTCAGACCAGCGGTATTTTTGCCCTTCCGGTTATCAACAGAATTAATGAATTAAAAAAAGCACTTGAATAAAGTGCTTTTTTATATAGATGTGTTTTAACCTTATTGTAGTAACTCCGAAAAGTCTTTATAATGATAACAGCAGTTGCTTTCGGGCAAACCTGTAGATTCTTTCCTCCGAAATAAAAGTTAGAATGTAATTTTATAAGTTCCTGTGGAAGATGTATTGGCTTTCTCCGCTTTTACATATTTCTTAACCCAGGCAACTGAGGTGGAAGATACACAAGGGTCTGAAATTCCTCCCGCTCTTCTTGCAGAAACTACATTTCCGGCTTTATCCACCGTATAGGCAACGGTGATAGATCCGCTGGCTGTACAACTGTGAGAAGGCTGAGCCCCTCCTCTTCCCATCGTTCCCGGAATATATCCTACCAGTTTTCGGTCAATTCCTACTTTACTATCTCCGTTTCCGTCTCCGCCTAAAGGATCTCCTGCGTTGCCGATTCCTTCGCCTGTTCCCTGGCTTCCGGCTTTTGTGCCTCTTCCTTTAATCAGGTTTCCGATGGCTGCATTTCCTTTTCCGTCACCATTTCCTGTTTTGGAATTGGCCGTGGCTGCTCCTGATTTTTTAGTATTCTTGGAAGCACTGGTACTGGTGGCTTCCTTTTTTTCTACTTTTTTTGATTCCTCTTTTTTAGGAACCGTATTTTTTGATTTATCTCCAGTAATAATCTTTTCCTTAGCCTCTGTTTTTTTGGGCACAGGAACGGGTACCGGTTCTGGTTTTACAACAGTTTTAGTTTCAGGAACCGGCGTTTCTGCAGGCTCAGGAGTGACCTCTTCTGTAGCAGCCTGACTTCCCGGTTGTTCTGCAGGCTCTTCAATCCCTTTTCCGTTTCTGTTGTCTCCGAAATTCACAAGCATTGTTGTCACGATTTCCGGTTCCTTATCCAGTTCAGGTTTTAATTTATATAAAAAAACAAAAAGCAAAACGGCAGCCCAGATAAGGACAGAAAGCAACGCGCTTTTTACCCTGTCTTTATTTTCCTCGTTTTTATTGGCAGTATAGCTTCTCATCTTACAATAATTCTTTCCGGTGATTCGGGTGTATTATTTATCTTTAACTGTTGCAATAGCAATATTAAATTTATGTTTTTCAGCAATTTCCATCACAAAAACAACATCTTTATGCAATGTGTTTTCATCAGCTCTGATCGTGAACGATTTATTGGTCTGATTCGCCAGTTTATCAACAATAATCTGCTCCAGTTCGCCTTTATTGGCAGGATTATCATCTACATAAAATGAACCATCCGGCTTAATACTTACCGTTAAAGGATTCGGAATATTATCGTCGACAGCTCCGGCTTTCGGCAGATTCACATCAATGGCACTTTGATTGGCAGCCGAAGAGGTGATCATAAAGAATATCAGCATCAACAGGATAACATCTGTCATCGCTGCTAAACTGAATTCCGGGTTCGCTTTATTTCTTCTTTGAATTTTCATTGCAAGAAAATTATAACGGTTTATTGATAAGATCTAAAAATTCTCCGGACATGTTCTGTGCTTTCAACACAAACTTATCAATCCTTGTCAAAAGGATGTTATAACAGAAGTTTGCAGGAATAGCTACTGCCAGACCTACAGCTGTTTGCCCTAAAGCGGTATAAATACCTTCTGAAAGAGTTTTAGGAGAAAAAGATCCTGTAGCATGTGATAAATTAAAGAAAGCAATAATCATCCCGATTACCGTCCCTAAAAGCCCTAACATCGGGGCAATACTTGGAACTACAGCCAAAAGGTTAAGGTTTTTTTCCATATTGGCAACTTCCACCTGTGCCTGTGCCTCCATTGCACTTACAATATCAGAAACAGGACGTCCCAGTCTTGAAATTCCTTTTTCAAGAATTCTCCCTTCCGGGGAATTTTGTGTCTTACAGTAATCTGCTGCTGCTTCTATCTTTCCTTCTTTAATAAAGTCTTCAATATTATTCATAAAATTGGAATCCGTCTTGGATGTCAGCCTTTTAATAAAGAAAAATCTTTCAAAAAACAGATATAGAGAAAATACACCCAGGAGCAACACGGTTACCATCACTATTTTAGCGAAAGCTCCTCCGTGGAACATAATCTTCCAAAATGAAAATTCTAAATTGTCTGTAGCAACTGCAGGTGTAGCGATTTGAGCAAATAAAATCTGAGTAAGTTCCGTTAACAGCATTAATGTGAATTTTTATAAAAATTTAACGACAAATGTAGTGGAATATTATTAATTGATATCTTAAAAATTGCTTAAAAACAACTTAAAATATGTTATTTAATATAAACAGCAAATTTCTTTCCAAAAGAAATTTTGAAAAGAAATTTGAGATAAAAAGAATAAGTAGCGACTTTTTTAGTCTTCGTCTACCTCAATATCATCTTGCTTAAACTCACATTTTAGCCTAAAAGGAATCGGTGTATCTGACCCTGTATAGAAATCGTCGATGGTTCCCTTCCAGATGACCTGAAGCTCACCGTCTTCGTTTTTCTCAAAAAGAAGCTCATTATCGTAAATATAGGCCTCTTCATCATCGAAGAGATCTACTTCCGTATAAGTTTCCTCATCAGAATCACTGATTTTAATTGTTTGGCCTTCTATTTCGGAAGAATCAATCGGAAAATCGAAAACTTCCAGCGAAAGCTGTGGAAAGTTGTACTGTAATGAATCATCATCTACGTGATCCAAACTGTCATCCGTTATAACTTCAACCTCTAAAAAATGTTGCTGGTTGCTGTAGACTGCTTTACAATAAGTATTTCTGATATTGTATTTTAAAGTCTCGTCCGGATGGTAAATTTTTAAAATCCCTTTCATTTTTTCTTAAAAAAGAACTGTAATAATATGATTGTTAAACGTTTTAGACAAAGATAAAAAATTGATTCAAAGTTAAAAGGATTTTGAAAATAAATTTTCAAAATCAAATCAGATGATGAGTCTGAATCCTCTAATAATACTTACTTTTGTTTTATAAAGATTCTGAAAATGAAAAACATTTTATCAAAAAGTATTTTAGGTCTGGGACTGCTGATCAGCCTTGCCTCGTGCAGGAAATCTGATTCTCCTCTTACAAAAGTGACCCCTACCAATCTGGATTCTATTGCATCCAATTATTATGAACAGTATCTTAAATTATACCCTTTAGATGCTACTTCTCAGGGAGATACAAGATACAATGACCAGCTTCCTATTAATATTGATAAAGATTTCATCTCAGGAGAAATTGCTTTTTACAATTCAGTACAGAAACAGCTGGAACATGTTGACTACAAAAGTCTTTCCGATGAAAATAAAGTGGTGTATGATGTATTGGACTATACTTTAAAAGATAAAATCGAAGCATATGCCTATCACCCGGAATACATCCCTTTCACTCAGTTTGGGGGACTTCCGTTAAGTTTTCCTCTGTACGGAAGCGGTGAAGGAAGCCAGCCTTTCAAAACAGAAAAAGATTACAATGACTGGCTGAAAAGAATGGAAAAGTTTCCGGACTGGATGAATGCGGCTGCAGAAAATTTCCGCGAGGGAATCAATAATAAAATTGTTCTTCCTAAAAAACTGGTGGTTAAAATGATTCCACAGCTGAAAGCTGAGGAAATCATCACAACCGATATGGAAAAAAATATCTTTTACGGGCCTATCAGAAAATTCCCGAAAAATTTTACTCAGAATCAAAAAGATAAGTTTTCAGAACTTTATAAAGAAGCGATTATCAAAAAAATTATTCCTGCTTATACCAAAATGGGTACTTTCCTTGAGAAAGAATATTTACCAAAAGCGAGGGATACCGATGGCTACAACAGCCTTCCTAACGGGAATGAAATTTATACGTACTATGTAAAAAGCTGGACAACAACCAAGAAATCTCCTGAAGAAATTAATAAAATCGGACAGCAGCAGGTGGCTATGCTTCGTGCTGAAATGGAAAAAGTAAAGCAACAGGTGGGCTTTAAAGGAACACTGGAAGAATTCATCACGTTTGTGAAAACCGACCCTAAAGCAATGCCTTACAAAACTTCTAAAGATGTTTTAAACGGATTCAATGCTATTCTGACTAAAATTACCCCGAAGCTGAAAACGATGTTTAATGTAACCCCGAAAACAAAGTTTGAAATCAGACAGACGGAAAAATTCAGAGAAGCAAGTGCAAGTGCAGAATATATTCCCGGAACACCAGACGGTAAGAGACCCGGAATTTTCTACGTTCCTCTTCCCGATCCTACAAAATTCAATGTAACTTCAGGAATGGAATCCCTTTTTCTTCACGAAGCTATTCCGGGACATCATTATCAGGTTTCCCTACAGCAGGAAAACACTTCTCTCCCCAAATTCATGAGATTCGGATGGTTTGGAGCCTATGGAGAAGGGTGGGCTCATTATTGTGAAACATTAGGCCCTGAGTTCGGACTTTATACAGACCCTTATCAGAAAATGGGCTATTTAAGTGATCAGATGCTGAGAGCAGTGAGACTGGTAGTAGATACAGGAATTCATACCGGAAAAATGACCCGCGAGGAAGCCATTAAATACTTCCTCAGCAATATCTCTTATGACGAAGGAGCTGCTACAGCAGAAGTAGAAAGATATATGGCTATGCCGGGACAGGCCTTAGGATATAAAATCGGTTCTTTACGAATCCGTGAACTCAGAGAAAAATACCAGAAAGAACTGGGAACGAAGTTTAATCTGGCAAGCTTCCATGATGAAGTATTAAGCCAGGGATGCCTCCCTCTGGATGTTCTGAACAGAAAAATGGAGCTTTGGGCCCAAAAACAAAAATAGTTATTTGACAAATAAAAGGTACTGAACAACAAACAGTACCTTTTTTAAGCTTAGCAAATTTTAATAATCATCTATAAAATAAAACCCATGATCACAGAAAGTCTGAAATCTCTTTACAACAGAGATTTAAATAAGCTGAAAACGGAGCTAGTATCCTATCAGAATGAAGAAAACATCTGGAAAACGGATAAAAACATCAGTAATTCCGCGGGAAATCTGTGTCTTCACCTTGTGGGAAACCTCAGTCATTTTATTGGAGCAGAGCTGGGGAAAACAGGATACATCAGACAAAGAGAGCTTGAATTTTCACTGAAAGACATTCCGAGAGCCGAACTTATCACAAAAGTTGAAGACACAGCTGCAATGATCGATACGGTACTCTCTCAACTATCTGAAGATGATCTGAAGAAAGAATACCCGCTCGTTGTTTTTGAAGACAAGATGACCACAGATTATTTCCTGATTCATCTTCTTGCCCATCTGGACTATCATTTGGGGCAGATCAATTACCACAGAAGGCTGCTGGATCTGTAATCACGATTCAGTTACTCCGCCTTTTTTTCGCACAAAACCTCTTCCCCTTCAAAGAAGGGGAATTTTGTCTGGTATAAAAACAAGGATTCTACTTGTCGAACATCATTTTAGTGATAAAATCTTTATCTCCTTTTCCTCTTGCCGGGGAATATTCTCTTCCGTAGAAAATAATCTGAAGATGGAGCTTATTCCATACCTCTTCAGGAAACAGCTTTTTGGCGTCGCGTTCTGTTTCTACAACATTTTTTCCTGAGGTCAGCTTCCATTGTGTCATGAGACGGTGAATATGGGTATCTACCGGAAAAGCCGGAAAGCCAAATCCCTGACTCATCACTACAGAGGCGGTTTTATGCCCTACCCCTGGAAGCGCTTCCAATTCTTCATAAGTCTGCGGAACAATACCGTCATGTCTCTCTAATAAAAGCTCGGCCATTTTTTTCAGGTTTTTAGCTTTGGTATTGGAGAGCCCTATTTCTTTGATCAGCTCTTTGATTTCAAATTCTTCCAGTTTTGCCATTCTTTGTGGAGTTCCTGCAACAGCAAAGAGATCGGGCGTTACCTGATTCACCTTTTTATCTGTAGTCTGCGCAGAAAGCGCTACAGCTACCATTAATGTATACGGATCCGTATGATCCAGCGGAATGGGTGTTGTAGGATACAGCTTATCCAATTCTATCTGAACGAGCTCAGCTCTTTGTTTTTTTGTCATGTAACCCTTAAATTTGAACAAAATTAATTTATTATGTTGAAAGTTGGAGACAAATTGCCTGAATTTGAAGGGCACAATCAAGACGAAAAAACAGTAACCTCATCAAAATTAATCGGAAAAAAGCTGGTTGTTTTCTTTTATCCGCAAGCGAATACTCCGACATGTACTGTGGAAGCCTGTAATCTGAGTGACAATTATGCCCGGCTTAAAAAAGCGGGGTTTCAGTTATTGGGGATTAGCGGAGATTCTGTAAAAAAACAGAAAAATTTCCACAGTAAATTTGCTTTTCCATATGATCTTATTGCTGATGAAAACCATGATATTATCGAAAAATTCGGGGTTTGGCAAGAGAAAAAGACTTTTGGGAAAACCTATATGGGGATTGTAAGAACAACCTTTATTTTTGATGAAAACGGCATTTGCACAAGAGTTATTGAAAAAGTAACTTCAAAAACAGCTGCTGAACAGATCTTGGAAGGATAATTTTAATACTAATAAAAAGAAAAATCCACAAATAGACTTTGTGGATTTTTTATCGTGTTTGGCTTTATTCTGTTTCGTAATAGTTGAGCTCTTCTGTTTCACCGGGAAGTGTAACATATTTTTTAAACTTCAGTCCTAATTTCTCTATCAGTTTTTGTGAAGAAAGGTTGTCTTTTGAGATAATGGCCGATATTTTCGAAAGCCCAAATTCGTCCATACCAATAGATTTTACCTTTTGAGCGCCTTCATAAGCATATCCTTTACCTTCAAATTCTTCCAGGAGAGAATAGCCTATATCTACAATATCCAATCCTTCTCTTTCAAATATCCCAACCGCACCTATTTTCTGATGTCCTTCTTTTGTAATGAGCACATAGTTCCCGTATTTCAATCTTTCAAGTTGTGGTAAGAATCTGTTTTGGATATAGTTTTCAGCGTCTTCAACCGTCTTAATTCCACGGTCACCTATATACTGAATGAATTTTGGAGAAGTGTAAAGTTCAAAAATCAAATCTTTGTCTTCAAGAGAAACGGGACGAATGATTAATCGCTCTGTTTCATACAATTTACCTGCGTCTGGTTGTTTTTTTAGGCTCATCTTTTGGTTCTTCTTTTTTCTCGATCTTTAAAAGACGGGGGTTATTAGCACATTTTTTATTGTAAAGCTCAATATAGGTTCCGTTATCTTTTACCTGACTTACGGCTCCTGTTGCCTTATTTATTGTTAACGTATAGTGAGTTTTCTGATAAGGACATTCTTTCGAGGTTACCTTACCCAGATCAAGATAGTAATTCGATTGATCTTCATGATAGTTACCTGCCAGATCCTTGAACTCTTCATCTACCATATATCCGTCTGCTGCCAATACCACGGCTGCTTCCTGAGCATTGTCTATTTTACCTACAAACGTTTTTAGTTCTCCAGCATTGGTTATATAGCCTATTTTTCCGGCTTTGGAATAAGCAATATAATAAAAGCTGTCTTCATCAGGAAATAAATTGAATCCGGAAAACTGAGGGCTATAGTTTATCTTCCCGCCGGATGTTTTTATTTCCTCCCCTTTTCCATAGTTGTTATAAACCAGCACCCATGAATCTGTTTTATCATTAGGTTCAATCTGCTTTAAAATATTCGGAATGCTTGAAAACTTTTTTTTCTCCTGAGAGTATCCTAAGAATCCCAGAAGTAAAAACGTAAGCATTGTAAATCGGGTTGCAACTTTTATCATAGCTCAAAAATCAGCAGAAAATATACCAAAATATTTACATAAACTTCTCTCCTTTCTTGAAGCTCTTTAAATCAAGCACATAATCTTTGATCAGCTGATCATTATCTCTCGGGCAGATCAGAAGAGCTTTATCCGTATCTACAACAATATAATTTTCAAGCCCGTCGATGATTACCGCTTTATTATTATTTTTTAAACGGATGATATTTCCGTTAGAATTATAAGTAAGCAAGTGTTTCAGTTTTACAGCATTCCCGTTTTCATCTTTTTCAGTATTCTCATATACCGATGTCCAGGTGCCTAAATCACTCCAGCCCAAATCAGACGGAATAACATATACATTCTTTGCTTTTTCTAAAATTCCGTTATCTATTGATATTTTCTGTACTTTAGGGTAAATGGTTTCTATGCAGCTGTGTTCTTTTTCAGAATTATATTCACAGGCCATAAAGTGCTGCATCATCTCAGGAAGATATAATTCAAAGGCATGGTGGATGCTTTTTATATTCCAGATAAATATTCCTGCATTCCAGAGGAAGTCTCCGCTTTCTAAGAAGCTCTGAGCAATTTCAAGAATAGGTTTTTCGGTAAATGTCTTTACCTTAAAGTATTCCGATCCTTTCTTTTCTACAAACTGAATATACCCGTATCCGGTATCAGGTCTTGTGGGTGTAATCCCCAAGGTCACCAGATAGTCATGTTTAGATGCCAGATCGAAGGCTAGTTCCACTTTTTCCAGAAATACATCTTCCTTCAGAATCAGATGATCTGCCGGAAGAACAATCATGGTAGCATCAGGATTAATTTCAGCAATTTTATTAGCCATATACAGATTGCAGGCCGCTGTATTTTTCATCAGAGGTTCTCCCACAATGTTCTCTTCAGGAACCTCAGGAAGCTGCTGATGAGAAAGCGCAACATATTCTTTATTCGTAATAACGAATATGTGTTCTTTAGGAATTATCTTACTGATTCTGTCATAAGTCTGCTGAATCATAGTACGGCCAACTCCTAAAATATCCTGAAACTGTTTTGGAAATTTTTGTGTACTCATTGGCCAGAACCGGCTACCGATTCCTCCCGCCATTATCACACAGTATCTATCTGATTTTAACATTCTTAGCTACATTTTTCTACCCTTGCTAAAGGCTTGAAAGAATACTTCCTCCCAGTAGCCAGGTTCTTACAAAGATAGTTCTTTTTAACCAGACCTTCTAATAAATACTTTTCGTTGCGATAGATAAAGAATTCTCCTTTCTTAAGCTGTTCAATAAATTGAAGACTATCATCTTGTTTCTCAGTATGAAAATACCTAACAAGATCCGGGCTCGCCATAAAATTTGCTTTGGGTGACTTTGAAAATTTCACAATAATAGGCTTCAGGTCTTCATCATACACTTCAAGACTTTCAAGAAGCATATTTCTGAAAGTTTCTTTCCACTCGTTTCCGTGTGGCGAGATCCTTCTTCCATATTTTTCAAAAGCAATTAAATGGGCCAGTTCATGAGTCAGCACAAAGAAAAACAGCTGGGGAGTAAGGGTGGAATTTACTGTAATTTCATGGGAATTATCCGGAAGCTTTCTATAATCTCCCAGTTTAGAATTCCTGTTTCGGGTAACTTTTATATGAATAAAATAATCTGAAAACCAGATTCTTAAATATTTAAGTGTATTTTTTGGTAAATATTTTTCTAATGATTGAATAGACATCTTACAAACTTAATGGAATTCCTGCATAGAAATTCAACAGCTTAAGACTAAAAAGATAATTATATTTCGCCTGTGCTACCGATCCCTGTGCATTTGCATAATTATTTCTTGCAACATTAGCATCATAAATAGTTGTTCGTCCTGCAGCATAGCTCTTATCCGCAAAATCAAGAGCCAACTTCGAACTCTTCTCCGCTTCTACAGCTGCCAGGTAAGTTTCATAGTTTGCATCAGCGTCAAACTGAGCTTTCTGTATATTTTGTCTTATCGTTTGCTTCTGCTGTTCCAACGCATTTTTAGCAAGACTTTCGTTTATTTTAGATTGTTCTACCTGTAATTTTGTTTTTCCTTTATTGAAGATAGGAACGTTAAGTGTTATCCCTACATTTTGTCCAAACTGATCTTTATACTGTTGAAAAAAACCTCCCTGCACAACACCCGGCAGAACATTAAACTGATTATTATAGAAAGTGTTAAGACCAGCACTAGCTGTCAATGTAGGCCAGAATGCTGTTTTGCTTACTTCAGTTTGTGCTTCTGCAGATCTTATTCTGCTTTCCGCCGCTTTTATCTGAGGTTGTATTTCATATGCCGTTGCAAGTACTTCATCCGCGGTGGTAAGCTGTAATTCAAGCTTTTCCGGAACATTTACATCTTCCACATCAAACCCCTTATAATCTGACAGTTGTAAAAGCTGAGCAATGGCAAACAAAGCACGTCCAACATTTACTTCTGCTGTTTTAAGATTTTGTTTTTCTCTCGCCAGCGCAGCTTCAGCCTCAGCAAGAACTGTCTGAGCGGTTGTTCCTACCTGCGTTGTTATCTTAGCTCTGTCATACTGTTTCTGAGCATTTTCTACGGCACTCTGAGAGATTTTAACAATCTCTTTGTTCAGAAGAGCTGTAAGATATTGTTGAGCAATCTGAAGAGAAATATCATTTTTAATGGTTTCAATGTCGTACTGGCTTGCTTCTACATCAAACTGAGCTTTTCTTATATTCTTTTCTAATCTTCCATTATTATAAAGCAAAATATCGGCTCCCAGCCCCACGCTGTTGTTGAATCTGTCATTTCTATAACTTCCTGCTCCTAGTGATCCCTGTCCGAAACTCACTCCATTTGTAATACTCCCCGATACGGAAGGTAAATATTCTTTTTTGGCTGATTTAAGATTGTATTCCTGATTCTGTTTGTTATATTGATTTTGGATAACCTGAAGATTATGCTCCACTGCATAGCTTACACATTCTTTTAAGGACCATTTCTTTTGGGCATTTAATCCCAAATAACCTAATCCAAAAACGATAATCCAAATTTTTTTCATGTTAAGATTTTTCCCTATTAGACGAACTAAATATAAAAAAGTTACACATTGAAAAAAAATGTTTCATTTTAATAAAACTTTTGAGAATTTTGTATCATGACAAATGAACAATATCAGGAAGCTATAGACTGGCTTTTCGTACAGATGCCCAACTATCAGATAGATGGACAAAAAGCTTACAAACCCGGGCTTGATAATATTACCAGGCTTTGTGCCTTTTTTGGAAATCCTCAGGAAAAGATAAAATGCATCCACATCGGAGGAACCAACGGAAAAGGATCTTCAAGTAATATGCTGGCCTCTGTGCTTCAGGAAGAGGGATATAAAACAGGTTTATATAATTCTCCACACCTTATTGACTTTACAGAACGTATTAAAGTAAACGGAGAAAACTGTAATAAAGAATTTGTCTTTGAGTTTATCCTGAAACTTAAACAGCTGCCTGAAGACATCCGCCCTTCTTTTTTTGAATTTACAACGATCATGGCTTTTGAATATTTTGCTCAGCAGGGAGTAGATTTTGCCATTATTGAGGTAGGTCTGGGTGGAAGACTGGACTCTACCAATATTATTACGCCTTTAATTTCTGCGATTACCAATGTTCAGCTGGATCATCAGAATATTTTAGGAGATACTATTGAAGAAATAGCAAGAGAAAAAGCAGGAATCGTTAAAAAGAATATCCCCGTTATTTCCGGTGATGAAAATGAAGCGGTAAAAAATATCATTAAAGCAAAAGCAACACAGGAAAATGCTCCTTTTATAGATGCCACACAGATTCATACAGACCTTTCTTCGGATTTAAAAGGAAATTATCAGAAGAAGAATATTCGGGTAGTATGGGCAATGGTTGCAGAATTAAGAAAGCAGGGTATTCTTATTTCAGATGAGGCACTTGAAAAAGGCTTACTCAATGTTCATCAAAATACAGGATTTATTGGAAGATGGTTTGAGTTTTCAAATCACCCGCTTACCATTTGTGATACGGGACACAATCAGGCCGGTTTAGAATATGTTTTTTCCCAACTAAACTCTATCGACAGGCATAAGCATGTCATTTTGGGATTTGTGAATGATAAAAAAATAGACGAAGTCATGGATTTGCTTCCTGAAAATTCTGAGTTTTATTTTGCAAAACCTTCTATTAACAGGGGAAGACATCCTGAGGATTATGAAAATCTGCTTCGGGAGGCAAAAATTTTTTATAAAATTTTCAATTCCGTCCAGGAAGCGTATCTCTCTGCAAAAGAGCAATGTACAAATGAAGAAATGATTTTTATTGGCGGAAGCAACTTTGTTGTTGGAGAATTTTTAGAAAAAAATTTGGAGATTCACAAATAAGTTGTATATTTGCACCACTCTAAACGAGGAAACAACAACAAGTCTAGAGGGTTCTTAGCTCAGTTGGTTCAGAGCATCTGGTTTACACCCAGAGGGTCGGGGGTTCGAATCCCTCAGGACCCACAGAAAAGGAAACGAAACCTTTCAAAAAAATTCGGGTTCTTAGCTCAGTTGGTTCAGAGCATCTGGTTTACACCCAGAGGGTCGGGGGTTCGAATCCCTCAGGACCCACAAAAATCTCTCAAGAAATTGAGAGATTTTTTTATTTCATATACCTTTCAGTCTATTGAAGATTAATCAATAGAGCATACAATACCCCGATAGGGTTATTGATTCATTTTCCCGGCCAGAATGCCCAGTTTATAAAAATCAAAATACCTTATATCAGGATTTTCCGAAAGAAGGTTTTTCTTAATTTTATTTTCAAATATTCCATAAAAAAACAGGAATAGCCAAATCAGCTTTAATTGCTTTAATTTCACCGCAACCCTATACACCTTTACTTTTCTTATGAAAGGCTTATTTTCCGGTCTTTCTGAAAGCTTCCATAATGATTTCATCCCTATTTCGATCTTTTTTAAAAAAACGTCATTGCCGGTATCATCAAAATGGATAACGGGATTATTAATGGCTAAAAATTTTACTTTATTCAGTTCAAGAAGCTGTGCAAAAACAAAATCTTCATAGCCATAATCTGTCAGTTCTTCATTAAAAGGGAATTTTTCAAAAACAGTTCTTCTGATGACAAAATTGACGGTTTTAAATAATGAAAAATCCGCAGACCGGGCCCCTGAAAAGATCTCTCTTTCCAGCGAGTATTTATTCCGAAGTGTAGAGGCGTATTCATGAGCTATTTTAAAATTTCCGTATATCAGTTCCAGATCGGGTTGTTTTTTTATTTCACATAAATAGCTCTGAAGGAATTTTCCGCTGTCTATTTTAACATCACAATCCAGGAAAAGAAGATATTTTCCCTGTGAATATTTTAAAAAAAGATTACGAATTTTGGAACGTCCCGCATTTTTTTCGAGAAAAATGAAATTCTGAACATCATCCTGAAGCTGATTATTGATCTGCTTATAAGAGTCATTAGAAGCATCATCAATTAAGATGATTTCAGCATCAATAGCATAGGTCTCAATTTCTTTTTTCAAATCAAAAACCAGCTCACGGACATCAAAATTAAATACGGGAATACAGACTGAAAGTTCCATTTCCTTAGATTTTTTCAATAACTTTCCGGATATCAAACTCCTCAAGACAGGCCCAGTCTCCTCTGTAACATTCTTTGTCTCCAAATACAGAGCAGGGCCTGCAGGTAAGATCTTTCACCTGAATAACATCATTTTCACTTTGCCCGAAACCTAAAAACCCGGCATAAGGATGAGTTGCCCCCCATATGGATATACATCTCGTTCCCACAAGGCTGGCCAGGTGCATATTGGCAGAATCCATTGAAATCATTAGTTCTAATCCCGAAATCCTGTTAAGTTCTTCCGTGAGGCTTAGCTTTCCCGAAAGACTTTTGGTATTTGGAATCTGACTCTCCCACTGCTCAAGGGTTTCCGTTTCTTTTTTGCCGCCTCCGAAAAAATAGACGGTATGCTTCTGTGCCAGAATTCTGGCTAATTCGAAAGACTTCTCCAAAGGAAGCATTTTCCCTTTATGCTGAGCAAAAGGAGCAAAACCAATTCCTGATTTAGGTCCTGAAAATGGTCTTAGCTTTTGAGAAAGTTCAACATTGAAGCCCATTTCTCTGAAGACATCAGCGTAGCGTTCTACTGTTTTTTTCAACTGAACTTTATTGAGATTCCATACATTGGTAAGATTCTCTTTTTCTTCTTTCCCTTTATCTATTTTAAAAACCTTTAATCCTTTCCTTCTATAAATCTTGTCCAGAATCTTTGTTCTGATCACATCATGAAGATTGGCAACAAAATCCGGATTATAGGTTCTGATTAATTCATTTCCCAGTCTTCTTATGCCAAAAATTCCTTTATAATCATCCAGATCGATTCCTTTGAATATCAGATTCGGAATACCCGCAAACAGAGCTTCAAAATTCTTTCTGGAAACCATGACAATCTCCACATCGGGATTCTGCTCCAAAAACTCTCTGAAAACAGGAACAGTCATGGCAACATCTCCAAATGCAGAAAAACGATATGCTAAAATTCTTGTCACAATTATGATTTCAGTTGATAAGCAACCGCGTAAAATTTAATTTGTTTGGTCATCGCCATCAGACCGTTAGCTCTGGATGGAGAAAGAAACTCCTGCAACCCGATTTCTGAAATAAATTCAAAATCTGAATCCAGAATTTCCTGTGTAGAATGACCGCTATAAATGCTTACTAAAAGTGAAACAATTCCTTTGGGTAAAATTCCGTCAGAATCTGCATTAAAGAAAAGCTTTCCGTCTTTAAACTCAGCATCAATCCATACTTTACTCTGACAGCCTTTAATCAGGTTTTCTTCCGTTTTTTTATCTTCAGAAAGCCCTTTCAGCTCTTTTCCAAGGTCGATAATGTATTCATATTTCTGCTCCCAGTCGTCAAGAAATGCAAATTCTTCAATTATTTCCTGCTGTTTTTCCTTAATGGTCATTTTAAAAAAATTTCTTTGTGCAAAGATAATTAATTTTAGACTTTTAATTTTTATTTCAGGTTTCATTATATCATTATCAACAAAATACAACCTGTTAACACTAAAGATATAAAAAAATAATAAAAATAATTTAAACATTTACAATACATAAATGGTTTTCCCTGGTCAAAAATGATTTTGACGCATTGTTTTAACCTTTATATTTTAGCTTATATAAATGAAAAATTTATTGATATACTTTTTGAACAAACTCCAGTAATTTGACTTCTTCGTTTTCCCAGCAATATACTTTGGAAGCATTCTCCAGCTCCTCCCGGTAACCGGTTCTGCCTTTGGCCAATACTTTTTGAACAGCTGCCGAAATTGTTTCCGGGCGATGGTCCGCAATAATCTCACCTATATCAAAATGGCTTTTAATACGCTTCATTTCAGGAAAATCAGACAGTATTAAAGGGACTCTTGCCTGAATACAATCCAGAACCTTATTAGGCAAAGAATACAGATAACTTTCTCCCCCGTTTTCCTCAATACTCATTCCACAGTCTGCCGTTATCGTTATATTTCTTAGATTCTCGGGAATCAGTTTGCCTAAAAACTGAACTTTATGCTGAAGGTTTTCTTCAGTTACCAGCCTTTCATACTCTGCTTTCATCGGCCCGTCTCCTGCTATTTTTAAAATAACACCATCGAGATGATGCATGGCAAGAATTACTTTATCGATCCCGCGAAAAGGATTAATGGCTCCCTGATATAAAAGGATCTTCGGATCATTATCGGATATCTTTCCCGAAAAATTTAATCTGCGTGGTGCATTCTGTATTACTACAGGATTTATTCCGTACTTCTTCTGAAACCATTTTGCATAGCTTCCGCTTGCCGTGATCATATTTCCAAGCTTAGGAATAATGGTCTTTTCGACGTGTCTCCATATTTTTTGTGACATTTTGCCCTGAATTGCAGGCATTTCTGAAAAAATTTCATGACTGTCAAAAATCAACGGAATATTTAATTTCTGAGCAATAAGATAATTAGGATATAATGCATCTACATCATTGGCATACAAGGCAGTATGCTGATCTGCTTTTTTCTTTAATTTCTGATACAGCTTCCAGTTAAATTCAAAATACGCTGTCTTCAAACTTTTTGAAGCAAGATGAATTCTGGAAAAGGGATAGGGACGTTCCATTTTACCGGCTCCGTTCCAGTCATTTCCTATCAGTTCTATCTGATACCCGTTTTCATATAAAGTGCGGCATACTTTCTCTATACGCTGATCTGTATATAAATTACTGAAGGCAGATATAATGATTTTTTTCTTCATCAAGCTTTTTTTCCGAACAATAAATGATAGATCTGAATAAAACAAATAAGTCCGTTGGGAATGATAACCGGCCAAAGCATACCGTTAAAGAAACCATAAATGACAAAACAAATACAGCCAATCATATTAACCACTCTGATTTTTCTTACATCTTTCAGTATGAAACTCAATACGATAAAAACTGAGGCAGAGTATCCAATATACGTAGTAATTTCGGGATTCATGGGGATTTTTTAGAAGAAACAAACTTAATCATTTTCAATAAGATAATAAAATTTTTTGTGACATAAAGTCATTAATTGATTTTTGGTAAAATATTTGTAATTTAGATAATGAATAAAAAGCAATGTTGCTTTTGTTCTAATGAGATATATTATGGATTATAAGTTTTCACAAGGTTTGAGCCAGGTGTTCAAACAAAGCAAAAGCGAAGCTAAAAGGCTGAAAAGTGAATTTCTTAATACAGAACATCTACTTTTAGGTATTATAAAAACGGAAAACTCTGCAAAAGAAATCCTTCAAAACCTTAATGCGGATTTAACACAAATCAGAAGAAAAATTGAAACTCTAAATACAGCAAGTCTTAATCCTATTTCTGAGGAGGTTACTAATATTTCTTTCACTAAGATGGCAGATCATGCTATTAAACGTGCAGAGTTAGAATGCAGACAATATAAAAGCAATGAAATTAATACCGTTCACCTGCTTTTAGGCATTCTTTATAAATATGAGGACCCTACTTCAAATATTTTAGGAGCTTATGACATCGACTATGAAGGTGTTTCAAGAGAGTACCAGACGATGCTTAAAAATTCCGGGCAGTCACCACAAATGAGTGCTTATGACGATGACGATGAAAGAGAGGAATTTGAGCAGATGAGAAAGCCTACGGGAAATTTAGGTTCTGCAAAAAGTAAAACTCCTACATTGGATAACTTTGGTAGAGACTTAACTTCTTTGGCAAGAGATGGAAAATTAGACCCAGTCATCGGTCGTGAAAAAGAAATTGAGAGAGTCTCTCAGATTTTATCCCGTAGAAAGAAAAACAACCCTCTTCTTATCGGGGAACCGGGAGTTGGTAAGTCTGCCATTGCAGAAGGACTGGCTTTAAGAATTCAACAGAAAAAGGTGTCAAGAGTTCTTTACGGAAAACGTGTAATCACTTTGGATCTTGCAAGTTTAGTAGCCGGAACCAAATACCGAGGTCAGTTTGAAGAAAGAATGAAGGCCATCATGACTGAGCTGGAAAAAAACAGAGATGTCATCTTATTTATCGATGAGCTTCACACGATTGTAGGTGCAGGAAGTTCTACAGGAAGTTTAGATGCATCCAATATGTTTAAACCGGCTCTGGCAAGAGGTGAAATTCAATGCATCGGAGCGACAACTCTGGATGAGTACCGTCAGTATATTGAAAAAGACGGAGCTTTAGAAAGAAGATTCCAGAAAGTAATGGTGGAGCCTACCTCTATCGACGAAACCATTCAGATCCTGAATCAGATCAAAGATAAGTATGAAGAACATCACAATGTTATTTATACTCCGGAAGCCATCGCTGCGTGTGTCAATTTGACATCAAGATATATTACAGACCGTTTTTTACCGGACAAAGCTATTGATGCAATGGACGAGGCAGGATCCCGTGTTTATATTAAAAACATGAAAGTTCCTACCGAAATCATTGATTTCGAAAAGAAAATTGAAGAGATTAAAGAACTGAAACAGAAAGCTGTAAAAGCTCAGGATTATCTTGAAGCCAGAAAGCTTAAAGATGAGGAAGAACGTCTTCAGATGGAACTGAATGCTGCTCAGGAAAAATGGGATAAAGATGTAAAAGAGAAAAAAGAAACCGTAACGGAAGAAAATGTAGCGGAAGTAGTTTCTATGATGAGTGGTGTTCCGGTAACAAAAGTCGGCAAAAATGAGCTTGATAAATTAGCTCAGATGGATGAAAAGCTGAACGGAAAAGTAATCGGTCAGGAAGATGCTGTGAAAAAGGTAGTGAAAGCTATACAAAGAAACAGAGCCGGACTTAAAGATCCAAACCGCCCTATCGGAACCTTTATTTTCCTTGGTACTACCGGGGTTGGTAAAACAGAGCTCGCCAAAGTAATGGCCAGAGAGCTTTTTGAATCTGATGAGTCTCTGATCCGAATTGACATGAGTGAATACATGGAGAAATTCGCTGTTTCAAGATTGGTAGGTGCGCCTCCGGGATACGTTGGATACGAAGAAGGTGGGCAATTGACCGAAGCAGTAAGAAGAAAACCTTATGCTGTGGTTCTTTTGGATGAGATTGAAAAAGCTCACCCTGATGTATTCAATATTCTTTTACAGATCCTTGATGAAGGTCATGTTACCGATAGTTTAGGAAGAAAAATAGATTTTAGAAATACCATCATTATTCTTACTTCTAACATCGGAACCAGAGATCTTAAGGATTTCGGAGATGGTGTAGGCTTCGGAACATCAGCCAAAAAAACGTCTTCAGATACAAGAGCAAGAAGTACTATTGAAAATGCCCTTAAGAAAGCATTTGCACCTGAGTTCTTAAACAGAATTGATGATATTGTCATTTTCAACTCTCTTGTACAGGATGATATCAAGAAAATTATTGATATTGAACTGAACAAACTATATGGCCGACTTGAAAAATTAGGCTATAAAGTAGAATTAACTGAAGAAGCGAAAGACTTTATTTCTGAGAAAGGATGGGATAAAGATTTCGGGGCAAGACCATTGAAAAGAGCTATCCAGAAATATATTGAAGATTTATTGGCAGAAATGCTTGTAAATAAACAATTAAACGAAGGAGAAACCGTAGTTCTTGACCTTAATGAAGCTAAAGACGGATTAACAGGAAAAACTTCAAAGCCAAAGAAAACTGCGGCTGAAAAGTCTTCTCAATCTTAACTCAATATCTTACAGAATAGATAAAAAAGCACCGGAGATTTCCGGTGCTTTTGTTTTTATCAGTTGTTGGATCTCAGCTAAAATTGTTGATCCGAAGCACTTAGAAAAGCAAAAATTATAGTCCCACCACAAATCCTATATTGGGAACCAGCCCGCTTGAAAAGACACTTGAATGCTCTTTCCAAAGCACATTATACATTACCCCGATCTGCATAAAGGAATTATTTCCTATTCTCTGCATATACCCTCCTCCGAGATACAATGCATTTTCTTCTTTATTGTATTTATAATCATAGTATTTATCCTTATAATCGATAAAATAATGCTGAAAATTAGCGCCCAGATAAAATGACCTTGCAATATAATAATTCACAAACGGGCCTACTCCAAACATGGTCGACTTATAATAATCTGACGTTTGCCAGGAAACACTTCCCACAACTCCTCCTTCAAGATCTTCTGTAAGTCTGTATCCTACTCTGGGTGAAGCCTGCAGATAAAAAGCACTGTTGCTGCCAAAACCCAATCCGATTCCTCCTCCGAAAGTCCACCTGTTGGTTTCCTGAGTCGGGGTACCTACTGAAATCTGGGAAAAAACTGATCCTGAAAACATCAGCATTAACGGAATAATAAACTTTTTCATATGTACTATTTTATTTGTCTAAGGTGATTGATATACCTGCATTTTTTTATCTGCAACAAGCCAATACCACTATGCCTGTGTTGGCTTTTATATGGCTATTGTTTTTATCAATGTTTAAAATTATGGTTTTTTTACGAATTTTTTTAGTTGTATTTTTGCCACGTCAAACTAAGAACTCCCGTTAAGAGTTTCGTAAAATTGAAATATAATGAAAATAGTAGTAGGCCTCTCAGGAGGTGTAGACTCAAGTGTTACAGCATATTTGCTGCAACAGCAAGGTCATGAGGTAGTGGCTTTGTTTATGAGAAACTGGAATGATGCTTCGGTAACACTGGAAGACGAATGTCCATGGATCGAAGACAGTAATGATGCTCTGATGGTAGCCCAGAAGCTGGGAATCCCATTTCAGGTAATTGACATGAGCGAACTTTACAAGGAACGTATTGTAGATTATATGTTCGCGGAATACGAAAAAGGAAGAACTCCGAACCCTGATGTCTTATGTAACAGAGAAGTAAAATTTGATGTTTTTATGAAGACAGCCATGTCTTTAGGGGCAGATAAGGTGGCTACAGGACATTATGCCAGAGTAGATTCTACTATTGATGAAAACGGAAAGGAAATTTTCCATCTGTTAGCAGGAAAGGATAACAATAAAGATCAGTCTTATTTTCTTTGTCAGCTAAGTCAGGATCAGCTATCAAAAGCCTTGTTTCCTATCGGTGAACTTACAAAACCTCAGGTACGTGAAATTGCAAAAGAAATCGGACTGGTGACTGCCGATAAAAAGGATTCTCAGGGGTTATGTTTTATCGGAAAGGTAAGTCTTCCGCAGTTTTTACAACAGCAATTAAAGCCAAATGAAGGTGAAATTGTTGAAATTTTTAAAGATTCGCCTCTCTTTTCAGAAATACAACCCGAATTTTCTTCAAAAAAAGAAGAACTGGAGTTTTTATCCCGAAAAATCAATTATAAAAAAGCAGACGGTAAAGTAATCGGCAAGCATCAGGGGGCTCAGTTTTTCACGATCGGACAAAGTAAAGGACTTGGAATAGGCGGCCATAAGGAAAGCTGCTTTATTGTATCAAGAGATATGGAAAATAATATTCTTTTTGTAGGAGAAGGAAATCATTTTCCGGGATTATACAAAAAAGCATTAAAAATTGACAATTCCGAGTTGCATTGGGTACGTGAAGACCTGAAGCTGCAAAATGGCGGCTCTATGGAGGTAATGGCCAGATTCAGATACAGGCAGCCTTTACAAAAGGCTACTTTATATCAGTTTGAAGACACCTTCTATATTGAATTTGAAGATGCACAGTCTGCCATTGCGGAAGGACAGTTTGCCTCATGGTATATCGATGAAGAGCTTATCGGAAGCGGTGTGATTTCGTAACCTGTATTTCAGAAAGAAATTTTTTTTGAAATTTTCTGTAACGTTTTTAAAGTGATCATACTTACTCAGTAAATAACAATAAAAAATACTGCTATGAAAACTTCTGTAAAAAATCAATATGCTTTTGCAAACAATATTCTGATTGCTTTGGTATCCGCTGTTTTTGGCTATAACCTGTATCAGGCCATTGTACATCCGGACAAGTCCCATATCGCTTTGAGCCTTATTTTAGTGGTTCTCACTTCAATCATGATAAGGAAATACGGAAATCAGAAGATGAAAGAAAAAGAGGAAGATCAATAATCTCTACCATTCAATATATAAACCGGAACATAGATTTCGGTTTTTTTTTATCCATGACTTCACTTCGTGGAATTGTTCAGTTGACTTTTAATAAGTACTACACCAGCAATACATTCCATAAAAAGAATGAGCAGCAAAAAGCCAATGGGTTTTCCCAGCCAGAGTCCTCTGACCAGCTTTACAACACCCAATCCAAACAGAAGCACAATGAAGGATACAAATGTTTTTAAACCTGTTTTTTTTTCTTGTTTTAAAAAGAGAAGTGACGCGTAAAATCCGGTTAAAAGAATTAAATAGAAGACTAAGAAATCCGGTCCTTTTAGGCTAACCGGATTATATGTGTGATGCATAGCCATAAGCCACAACCAGCATACAATAACCGGTACTGAATGAATGATAATTTTTTTCATACCTATTTAATTTTTATTGTTACTATTTACCCGCCACAGCCTCCGCAGCCGCCACAACCACCACCGCAGCCTCCGCCACAACCACTTCCGCTACTACAGCTTCCTCCGCCACAGCCTGAGCCGGAATCACCGCCTTTCTTATCATTATCATTCTGAACGGAGCCTATCACAAATCCAAACACCAAAATACCTGCTATCGAACAGAAGATCCATGTTACTGTACTGATGATTTCGCCAAGACAGGAGGTTAACATACAGAGTACTATAATCAGCGGGATGAAACGCAGCTTTCTGAACCATTGAGTTGTAGACCTCTTTTTTACCTTTCCCTGCCAGACATCCCGTGGTGGTGGTGACTGAAAAATTTCTCTGTAACTTTTCAGCGTATCGGAAAACCAATGCTGATGTTTTTCTTTTTCACAAGCACCTCCCTTTGAAGGATAATGATGAAGTACCCTATGTAAGATATGGGGACAAAATTCTACCCAATAACTCTCTGTATAAATCAGATGCATATGCCAGACTTTATCTACTGTTTCACTCGGAGAAGCGCCTTTAGGCAGAATACAGCAGAGATAGATAAATTTTTTATATTCTTCTATGGCTTTCTTCGTGAAATCGAGACTCCAGTTTTCTTCTTTAGCCAGCTTTTTTGAAAAAGGAAAATCAGCATCAGGAGCGTCTAAGGAAAACCCCTGAATCCTGGCCCAGAGAGATTCGTCTTTTAAAAGCATTCTTGTTTCCATTGTTTTTATATTGTTTTTTCTATTCAAATATCTTTTGATTTTATAATATAAAAATCTTCTTAATATCTTATTTGGTATGATAAAAGTCTTAAATTAGTCTTGCAATAAAAACTAAAACAAATGAAAAAGGAAGATATCCTCCATCTTGAAAAGCTTATGAATTTCTTAAGCCGTCAGTTTTTAAAGAAAAGCGATTGGGAAGATGTCACAAAAACAGAATGGTCTTATATAAGTTCGGAACTAAATGACCTCATCATTGCTGATCATTCAAAGAAAGAGATAGTGAAAAAACCTGAATTACTGGGGACTCATTATCTGTATGAGCATTTAATCATCAATAAGCTAAAGAAATACAGTCTGAATGAAAATACAGTTTTAAGCCGCCCTAACCTGTCAAAGCTGAGCCTGATTGTCAAAGTTTTAGGATATTCAAATTATATCGATTTTATTAATTCCAATACGGAAGCATTTAATTTTAATGATCTTAGAATCGACATGAACAATACAGCGCAAAATACGGTACTTTTAGAACGTTTAACAGGCTGTTGGTATTCTTATAACAGAAACCTTCCTGAGAATCCTTTACAGGCAAAAGAAGACCGTATCTGGCGCTCTGCCATGGAAATCTATAAGTCTGAAACTACCGGAGAATATTTTATTGAGCGGAGCGGAGGTGATCATCATAAATATTTTGGGAAAGTCACCGCGTATTCGGATTATGTATTTATCATCATGAACAGTAATACTTTTATCAGACAGCGGCATTTCATTTCAAGAATTAAAGATATTAAGGAAAAACTTAAAAATCCGGAATACAAACTTCATGAGCTTCATTTTATCAGTACCTGTATCAGCTTTAATCAGGAGCCCATTGCTCTTTTTGAAATCTTCAGGAAAGCTGAAAGAAAAAATTTCATTTCAGATTCCATCAGCTTTCCGACCGACAGTGATGAAATTCCGGAATCCATCTTAAAACAACTTGAAGATCCCGAGGCGAACAGAATTGGTTACAGGTAGTTTCCGGAATAAAAATAAAAAGAAAACCAGGAACATCTAATATGCCTAGAATACATTTAGCATTTTAAAATCAGTATTTTACAGCAATAATTCCATAATTTAATAGTTCTAATTTTGAACCCACAGATCTTGTTATGGAATATTATGAATTATACGAAATTTTAAAAAGGCATTTTGATTCCCCGGAAGAGAATTTGGAAATAAAGGAACTGAATACAACCCTAGAATCTGTCTCTTTTGTTTCAAAAGCTTCAGATCTGCTGCATGGTTCATCTGCTCAGGAATGCATCAAACATCATCCTCAGGCGGAAGTGAACGAAAAAGCATATCTGGTATACGATCAGCCTTCCATAGACACTAAGGATTTTGATATTGAATGCAATAAAAGGTTTGCATATCATATTCTTAAAAGAGCTGATGTGGAAACCGCCAAAGGATGTATTATTTTTTTCCACGGACTGAACGAAAAGAAATGGGACAAATACCTTCCGTGGGCCTATGAACTTGCCCAAAGGACCCATAAAGCCATTATTCTCTTTCCTATTGCTTTTCATATGGACCGTGCAGAGCCTGTGTGGAGCGATCGTCATCAAATGTCAGAAATTGTAAAATTCAGAAAAAAAAGATATCCGGAAAACACCAATTATTCGTTTATAAATGCTGCAATAAGTTCAAGACTGGAAGCCCATCCTCAGCGAGTTTTCTGGTCCGGTTTACAAACCTATTGTGATATGATTGAAGTGGTAAAAGAGATCAAAAACGGCAGGATAAAAAGTATTTCCCCTGATGTACGTCTGGATTTATTCGGCTACTCTATCGGCTCTTTTCTCTCAATGATCATTAAAATGGCAGATCCGGGATCTTATTTTACACAATCCAGATTATTTTGTTTTTGCGGCGGAATGACTATTGACCGGATGTTTCCGATTTCGAAATACATTATGGATGCTCAGGCTACTGTTAAGATGCAAGCTGTTTTCACGGAACTTTTAAGTTCCGATTTCAGGTATGATCTTCGTTTAAAACACTATCAGAATGAAGAAATACACCCTCAGGAAAGCTGGTTTAAGAGAATGCTTCGTTACAATTATTTCCAGAAAGAAAGAGAGAGCAGGATTCGTGAAATACATTCCCAGATCAAAGCTTATGTACTGGAAAAAGACAGTGTGGCTCCGCCTATCGAGGTTTTAAATACGTTACAGGGAGGCTACAGAAATATTGATGTGCAAGTGGAAATAACAGACTTCCCTTATGAATATTCACATATGATTCCTTTTCCCCTGACCCATAAAAATAAAAAGGAAATTACTGAAGCATTCAAAAATTTTGCAAAATCCGCCAGCGATTTTTACAACCAGTAAATATTTCATAACCATATGAAGCATAATTTCTAAGAGTAAAACACTTCAAGAAAAAATTTAAACAGTATCAGAATAAGATCCATAAGTACGATTCTAAAAGCGGGTAAAATTTTGAATAGATTACAGGTATATCCATAAGCTTAGCGGATACCTGATTAACCAGGTATTATTTTTCAGAGCGCCTTCTGTTTCCCTGCTGTCATTATAAAATCAGCTGACAAGCCAGTCTTTAAAATCCTTGACACGATCTCTGCTTACGGTAATTTCTTCATCAGGCTGAAATTCTAGATCAACTTTGTAATAAGGTGAGGTATGAATATTTTTGATATAATCCGAATTGACTATAAACTGTCTGTTGACACGGAAAAATTTTTTCATCTCCAGAATATCTTCCAGTTCATCCAGAGTGAAATCTGACGGGTAGGTACGATCTTCAGTCTGAAGGTAAACAATTTTATTTTCACTGAAAAAACAGCTTATTTCTTCTGTCTGTATAATCTTCAGATTATATCCGATCTTTACCAATACTCTGGAAAGGGTAGATTTTTCCTTTTTTATCAGTTGTTTGATATCCTGAGAGCCGATGGTATTTTCAGCTGGAATAAACGACTTGAATTTCTCTACAGCACCGGAAAGATCTTCTTCCAGAATCGGTTTTAAAAGATAGTCTATACTGTTCAGTTTAAAAGCCTTCAGCGTATACTGATCAAAGGCTGTTGTATAGATGATAAATCCTTTTGTAGGAGTCTTCTCAAAAATATCAAAAGACAGTCCGTCTCCTAAAACAATATCGGAAAAAATCAGTTGGGGATGATCATTTTCAGTGAACCATGCCACACCTTCTTCTACGGATTCTATTTTAGCAATTACTTCAATTTCAGGAAAGTTACTTAACATTCTCTCCAATTTCCTTGAAGCAGGCTTTTCGTCTTCGATAATGACTGTTTTGATCATTGAGTTTTGGTTTTCAGATTTTAGGAAATAAAGGTAAATAAAAGCCGGGAGATTTTAAAAATCTATCGGCTGTTTATCTTTTTTAAGCTCTCTTTCAATCATATCTTTTTCCCATTCGGAATCAAAAAGAAAGAGTTTCACTGCTTTGATAGTTAAAATAAGTGCCCAGATAGCAAGTATCGTGTACCCGTCAAACAATCTGATTTTAATAATATGGTCTTCAAATATATTGCGTTCAAAGAAGTCGTTTGGGATAATCAGAACGGCAACTACAGCAAAGAAAAGAAGGCTTCTGTAGAATTTTTTGAGCTGGGTTGTTCTTGTGTATGCTGAATTATAATCCATGATCGTGTAAGTTTTTAAATGAATGATTCTTATAATGTTTTTATTTTTCCTTTTTCTTCTTCCATCAGTTCTTTTATTTTCTTCTCTTCCCAGCTTTTACCGAGTCCAAAGACATTCACAGCATGGAATGCGATTCCTATTCCCCACCCCAGCATTGGCCATAAAAACCATAAATATCCGGGGGCTGTCAAGAGGTTTAAAGCGGCTAAAAAAGGGATGACCAGACAATAAGAAGTAAGATTTCCATAAAATTCTTTTAATTCTTTTACTCTTCTTCTGGCTTTATCGTAAGCTGGGTTTTCTTTGTTAGATAAAATTTCCATAATGTTTTGTTTTAAAGGTTAGTTTGTCTTTTTTGTTGATTCAAAGGTAGCTTGAAATAGAGGCTCCGATCAACTTTATATTACCGAACGGCAGAATATGATATCCGAATGGTAGAATCTGAAGATTAATGGAAATAAGTTTTTAAAATCCGCCCGCAAACTAAATACTGCCTGGCTTCCATATTTATATGAATGGTAAAATTACCCCGAATACAATCGGCGTGTATTCATGTTTCCGTTTTAAAAAACCTGGCTTCTATAAACGGGACTTTATGGTATTTAGTAGATAAAAGGGATCAGTTTCTTAGTTTTCTTTCTGTATTCAATATATTCATTACCAAACCGTTCTACCAATGCCTGTTCTTCTATCTTAATTCTGTAGGCAAAAGCCAGAAACGGAGGAACGAAAGCGAAGAGTAAAGACAACCAGTTGTTGAGATACAGACCAAGCCCCAAAGAAGTCACTAATGAAAAGGCATAAGACGGATGTCTCAGGTATTTATAGAAGCCTTCTTTTTTTATTTTATGATCCTGCTTTATCGTCACATCTACGGTAAAATATTTCCCCAGTGACCTGATAATGATAAATCTGAAGACAATTCCAAGGATAATCAAAAATTCTCCCACATACAAAATCCGGTTTCCTTTCAATATCGGAAAATGAGTGTTATAAGAAATAATAACGGAAGCTCCTATAGAGAAAGGAATCGCCACCCAAAGAATATTCAGGGTAGATTTATCCTGATTTTTTTTATCCTCTTTCTCTGATTTCAGCATATTTTTATATAAAAACTCACTGATAAACCAGGCGATCATTGAGACAGTAAATAGTATTCCAAGTGTATTCATTTCATATGATTTAGGGTTAAAATTTTCATTGTAAAAGGACTGTTATTTATCCTTTTGCTGATCCATTAGCTCCCGGATTTTTTTTTCTTCCCATTTCCTGACAAGATTAGTTTGGGGTAAAAATACCATGACCCCATGACCAAGAACCCCGATTCCCCAAAAGATGGCCGTTAAAAAATTTTTACCCTGAAAATAGCTTTCTCCGGGTTTTAAATTCGAATAATTAAAATATACAATAACAAGATTCACTGCAATATAAATGAATACGTGGGTATAAAACCTTCTTAAACGCTCTACCTGTCTCTTGGCCTGCTGATATTGAATATGATCTTCATTAAATATTTCCATGATCTTTATTTTTTTGTTGATCCATAATTTCTCTGATCTTCTTTTCCTGCCACGATTCCCCGATTCCGAAAATTCTAAAAGCACGGAAAGCCAGAGCAATCCCCCATCCTAATGCGGGATACCAGAACCAGTGGCTGTAAGGTTCTGTTGTCAGGTTGATAAAAATTAAAAAAGGAATAATAATACAGTAAGCAATCAGATTGGTATAAAAACCTTTTATCTCTTTAACTCTCTTTTGAGCTCTCTTATAAGCTTTAATTTCTTCATCAGGCTGTACGCTTACAATAGTAGGTTTAGCAGATAGCATAGGAAGTTTTACTTTAAAATAATCTTCGGATTTTTCTATAAAAACATTCCTTTTGGTAAGCAGGGCATATCGTTGTACAATATTAGCCAGCCCTATTCCTGAACTTTCCTTGATCTGCTCTCTTACCTGAAGATTATTCTCAATACACAACGTATTTCCGTCTGAAAATATTCTGATGACCAAAGGCCTTGATGACGTTGCAAAATTATGTTTAATACAGTTTTCCAGCAGCAACTGTAAAGAAAGTGGCACCACATATTCTCGATAGTCTTCTTTTTTTAAGTCAAAATGAAAATCTACACTGTCTTCAAATCTTGTTTTCAGAAGTTCACAATACGTTTTTGCAAATTCTATCTCATCTTCTACTGTCACCAGTTCTTTATCTTTTTGTTCAAGTACATACCGGTAAATCTTTGACATTGAGGCCGTAAACTTCTGTGCCTGTTGCGGATTTTCATCAATTAGAGCGCTTAAAACATTCAGTGAATTAAAAAGAAAATGTGGATCAAGCTGATTTTTTAAACTTTCAAACTGTGCGTTGGCCGATTTGGCAATAAGTTTTTGCTCCACCACCTCCTTTTTGGAAGTTTTTTTCAGTTCCTCCATAAATCCTTTTGCATGAAGAAAAGTGGTAATAAGCAATGCAATATTGATCATAAACCAATTGGTGAGACCATATTTCTGGGAGAAAAACGCTTCTGTAGTTGCTACATTCTGAATCACGACATAATTCATATAGTTACAAAAATAAACCAGAATAAAATTGCCGATAATAATGGAAATAATACTTAAAACAGCTCTCGTTCTGGTAGCTTCGGACCAAGGAAATTTCTTATTAAGATATTCATTAATAAATCCGTTCCCGAACCCTAATACAAAGGAATACATGGTAGAAAGCAACAGGGTGATCAAAAAAGTATGAAGGTTTTTTTCATCATTAAAGAACAAAAAGAAGAAAAAAGTAGTCCCTATTGATGTCCAGACTAATATTTTAAAGTATTTCAGTTTCATGTTTCGTTTTCTTAGCTCAAAATTAGTTTTTATTAAAGGTATCAAAAATTATTTCTTACCGAGAGGCTGATTTTTCTTCCCGAACGGGATAAAAAAACCTTCACAGAATGAAGGTTTTTTATCTCAGGGAGTGAATGTTAAAAGGATCATCAGGCACTCCTGACTGTTTCAGACCTTTACTTCAGGGATCTTTTTATTGTCCTTTTTCCGAAAGGCTGATAAAGTATTCGGCTTCAGATTTTCCCCAATTAGGATCCAGCGCTGACTTCGGTTTATAATTATTGAATTGGGTCAGCGCAGCTTTAAACATTTCCACTCCTTTTGTTTTGCTTCCGCCATATTGTTCAGGAGTAAAATAAGTATCTTCTGCTTTGATGAGTGCGATTCTCGGGTTAGAAGGATCCAGCTTTTCTGCCACCGTAAGTTCTTCAGAGGCTCTTGCCCCGTCTGTCATAAATCTCTGTTGCGGATTCACCATCATTCTCAATGAATAAGCCATTTTTTTCAGCAGATGGATCTCTGCATTATCAGCTCCGGCAAGATTTTGGGCCATAGCCAGGTACTTTTCTGCCTGCTCTGCAATACCATCAAGCTCCTGCATATTTCCGTTTCTCATCATAAGTCTTCCTTTCTGAATCTGGGAAAAGGCAGCGTAATACTGAGGAAGCCATTGCGCACTTTCCTTACTCCCTATTCTCTGGAAATCATTAGACAAAGTCTGGATTTCTTCCGGAGTTCTGGCAGCCTGAATTTTAGCAATTTTATCCGTCATTATTTTTTCATAATCTGTCTGTGCAAAAGCGGTTAAGCTTATAAAAGCTAAAGCAAAACTTAAAAGGTATTTTTTCATACTATTAATTTTTTTAAAGTTAGTTGTAAAAGTTGACTGGGACTGATTTTTTTATAAATTATTATTGATTGCATCATCTGTTTTATCTACTCCAAAGCTGATAAATGCACCTATAAATACGAAGGTATTCACTGGTGGAACAACAGCTGAACTTCTGGAACCATCTGCAGAGAAATTATATCCGTATACATTCTTGGACCCGAGAATATTTGAGATACTCAATACAAATACCGGGAAAGCCCTGGCATTTTTTTTACCGATATTCGGTAGATAATTGACACTGAAATTCAATGCATTGTAATCTTTTAATCTTCCTTCGGTTCTGGTATAATTAATGGGATTTCCATTTTCAAACTTAGAGGCGATATCATAATAGGGTCTGCCTTTTGCGTAAGTATATGATAAGTTCACTCCAAGTTTCCATTCCGGAATAAATCTTTTGGCTACGGCAGAAAGCGTGTGTTCAGCTGCAAAGCTCGGTTGTAAGCTCACCGGATAATTAAGGAAATCTCTTTTCGAATCCAGAAACGAATAGCTGATCCAGTAGTCTATATTTTCAAAAGTTTTCTTGTTATCTCTCCAAAACAGCTCCACTCCTTTTGCATATCCGTAGCCATTGTTGTTCAGAGCGGTCTGAATCTGTTGATTTTGTTCTTTATCCGGGGTAATAGTAAATGTTTTAATCAGCTGATCATACTTTTTATAGAAAGCTTCAAAACGTAAGGTTCTGCCTTCAGATGCTCTCTGAACCTGAAAAATATAATGTTGTGACTGCTGAAAACCCAGGTCTGCAGGTCCGTTGATATATTTGCTTTCCGGATTCTGGTAGAAAAGTCCGTAAGCCAGGGAAGTCGTCCAGTCTTTTGCAAGACGGTAAGCCAACGCAAATCGTGGGGCTATATTGTTTTTATTCAAAAAAGATGAATGTTCTGCTCTCACTCCTATTTTTGCTGACAAGGCATTGCTGAATCCAAGGTCTGTTTCTAGGAAAGCCGAAGAAATCAGGTCTTTATAATGTTTTTGAACGTCTTCAAAATTGAGTTTTTCATCGGTATTATTCAATTCAAATCCACCTCTTATCGCACTTATTCTATTGATCTTTCTTTCAAGAACCGCTTTAAAGTTGATATAGTTTCCGTCAGTAAGCAGCTGATTTCTGTTTGATTCTGTCTCATTGGTTTCTGTAGAAAAATGAAGATCTGATCTGTTGTATGCATAAGAGCCCCCCACGTTTAAAAGATATTTTCCAAATTTTTGTTTAAAAGAAAGGTTATGATAGGTACTTTTTCCATTGAGTCTTACCAGGCTGAAATCATATCCGGGTTCCAGGCTTTCCGATCTGACCCCCATTTTATTGGAGTTATACATTCCGTAATATTTGAAAAAGCCGCCTGATTTTGTTTTAACCCTGAAGTTCATATCTCCGTTTAATCCTTGTGGAGCGTTAATAAAATCAGTATTAAAATGAAATACCTTCTGCATAAGACTTAAGAGTGAATACCCGGCAGAAGCTCCGTAAGAATAGTTTTTATTGTTTCCCAGTTTTTGAAATCCGGCATTGATAAAAATCGGAGAAATTCCAACATTATAGGATGTTTCATCCGGAAGGTCAACACTTTCCAGCATCAGTGCTCCTGAAAGAGCCTGCCCGTAGAGAGCGGAGTATCCTCCGCTTGAAAATATATTTCCTTTAAAAAGAGACGTATTGAACTGATCTCTTCCTGCAATTCCGGGAACAGAATTGGAAAAATAATTGTTGATTAAACTTCCATCCATAAAAATTTTAGACTCTGTTCCTGTACCTCCTCTGATGAAAAGACCTTCCGTACCTCCTACTTTCTGTACACCCGGAAGATAGGTTAAAGCAGAGGAGATCTGTCCGTCTGCACCGGCGGTGGTATAAATATCAATAGGAGTTAATAAAGTGGTGGCTCTTTTCCGGTCACTAGCTTCAATTGAACCTGCTGAAACTACCACCGCGTCAATTTCGCTGATCTGTTCTTTAAGGTCTGCATTTACTGCAATATCCTGATTTTCAATAGTAATTGTTTTTTCTACATTTTCATATTTCGGATGGGTAAACGTCAGAATATGAATTCCTTTTTCAGAAGTTTCAAAATAAAAATTTCCCTGAGCATCAGTTGTTGCGCCGTCATAAGTATCTTTCAGGGTAACGTTTACCTCGCTTACTCCTTTATTTTTAAAACTTACTTTTCCTGAAACTTTTACCTGGGCATATCCGGTTATAAAAGCTAAAAAAGAGAACAGGATGAGTAGTTTTTGCACTTGCGTTTTCATGATTATTAATTTTCTGAGTCAAAAATATCACAACCAATGCCCTTCTGTAAAAAATTTCTTACTGAAAGGCATTCTTTTGCTACCGAATGGGAAATTAGTGGACCGGAATACAAAAATCCACGATCATTTTTCCTTCCGGATGGTCTTTAAAGTTGGAATGGTAGACCTCAAAAGGAAATGTTCTCCGTATCGAATAATGGTGCTCATTCATCCATAAAAATAAAGAGACCCAGCATTGTTCAAAATCATTAAGGACAACTTCCCCGCTTCCCACAATATAGTTTCCGGCATGTATGGTTTCCGGAAAAACTTCTCCTTTTTCTTTCTCCAGTTGTTGATCCAGCAGCATACAGGCATGTATTCTGACCTTATCCGGCGGAGTTACCTTGAAACTGTCATGATATACGGAAATCATTTTGACATTTTCACGAGGGAACAGCTTTTCATTTTTTGCCCAGTCGATGAGAACGTTAAAAGAAGGTTCTACATTGCTGATTCCTAAACTCATCACTGCTGCCAGATTCATTTCCGGCAATTCTTTAACTTCAATTTTTAAATTCATATTGGCCCAGTTTAACAGGTTTTCCATATGGCAAATGTATGGGGTGAAAACCGTATCCACTTGTCCGTTCTTGCTTTGTATTTGTGAAATCCTGTGAAATTTTCCCGGAGCAGATCTCCGGAATTCAGACGGAGGAAGCCCGTAATATTTCTTAAACGTTTTGGTAAAAACCGAATGGCTTGAAAAACCAAGCTCAAAATAGATATCCCTGATTTCTTTCTCTTTATGTACTGCCAGATAGAAAGCACTTTTTTCTATTTTCTTTCTGGTAATATAGCTCTGAAGGGGTTCTCCGGTAATCAGTTTGAATATCCTGTGAAAATGGAATGGAGAGTAGGCACTGATCTCTGCAATAATCTCCAGAGAAAGATCTGCATCGAGATTGTTATTAATGTATTGAATTGTTTTGACAATCCTTTTTTTATATTCTTCCAAAATTAAAAATGTTGATTAACAAAGATATACATCTGAAGTATTCTTTGTTTGTCTTTTATTGCGGATTCATATCAAATTTCAAAAAATTCAACAATGACGGCCTCATTTTTAACATTCTCATTCTCAGAAGCAATGCAACAGTAATAATCGGGATCGATATCAAGCTCTTTTATGAAGAATTTTCCTCCTTCAATAGAGCATTCATCATTGATCACCTCAAAAGAATCCAGAGGAAGCATCATTCCGCTTCCGTGTGCTTTTATAACAGCCTCCTTATTGGTCCAGTAGGTAAAAAAAGCTTTTGTTTTATCTTCAGAATGATGAATTTTCAGGAATTCTCCGGAAGTCATCTGAAATTGGAAATCATGATAATTAACTTTCTCGTCCGAAAACTCTATATCAATCCCGACAGAAAAATCGGCAAGGGCACATACGACAAGGTTTCCCGAATGAGAGATATTGAAATAAACAGGATTTCCTTTGAGGAAAGGCTTCTTATCCGGCAAAAAATCAATATCCAAACGGTGAATATTATAGAATTTCTCTGTTCCATACTTTAAAAGAACTCTTCCCAAAAGAGACAGCTGTGCATCCTGCCATCTTTTGTATTTCAGAATATCTTTTTTAAAACCTTCGGTAAAGCCATCCAGATATCTGTCCAGCAGCTCCTGATGTTTTTCTTCATGAATAAATGTGTATAAAATGATCATCGATATTTTTGGTTATCTAAAGATAAAATATTTGGCTTTTCCCTGCTGTATTTTAACTGATTATTAATTTTCTGTCGACCAGTACCTCTTTAAAAAGTGACCGTATTTCCGGCCCTTTTCCAGTCATCAAAAAGAAAAAAGACTGGAATCATAAAGCCCTTTGGAAAATCTTTTATAAATTTATCATAAAATCACTATAAATCATTTAAAAAATGAAAGTACAAACATTAGCACTATTGGCAGGTTTTGCATTGGCAGCCGTTTCATGCGGTACCACAAAAACGTATGCCGTAAACGCCAAAAGCGGAACACAGACAGGGGGAACGGTAAAGTTTACCCAACAGGGAGAAGATGTTGTTATGAAACTTGATGTAACCCACCTTACTCCCGGAATCCATGCAGTACACATTCATGAAAAAGGAGACTGCTCTGCAGCAGACGGTACTTCTACAGGAGGGCACTGGAATCCTTCTAAAAACGACCATGGAAAATGGGGTGCAGAACATTTCCACATGGGAGATATAGGAAACCTTGTGGCAGACCAAAGCGGAAATGCAACGCTTACCTTCAAGACCAACAAATGGTGTCTTGGCTGTGCAGATGAGTCTAAGAACATTATCGGAAAGGGGCTTATCGTACACGCAGCAGCCGATGATTTCCATACCCAGCCTACAGGAAATGCAGGCGGAAGAGTGGGATGTGTAGAAATTAAGTAATCTTATTCTATTCCATAAAAAAACCGCTAATTAAAATTAGCGGTTTTTTGTTTTTTATGATTTTGTTCCCATATCTGATACAATATTCATTGCTTCCTGCAGATAAAGATCTTTTTTCAGATTTTTGATCCACATTTCAGATTTTTTCTTGAACGCTTCATCTTTTTTCTCTCTTTCCACTTCACTTGGATACATGATAAACTGAAGTCCGTTTTCAAATTTAGTTAAAGCTTTGAATTTTTCAATCTGAGCTTTTCTTTGTTTCATCACTTCATTAAACTTATCAATATTCAGGGTAATGGTTTCCTCCTTATCCAGCTTTTCTCTCCACTGAGCAGATTCCAGTAACAGCTGATAATTGCTGTTTTTAGCCATTCTTCCTGCACTTGCTTTCTCAAGAGCCTGGATATTAAAATAGTTCAGTTTCTCGAATTTTGTTGGCGGAATCTTATCCCATGCTAATGCATAATCATCATATCTTTCACCTACTTCAGCATAGGTAAAGAAGTCTTTCATCTGGATATCGGAAACAATTCCTTTTCTCTGTGTAGATTCTCCTGTAATTCTGTAAAACTTCTGAATAGTAAGTTTTAAAGATCCGAAATCATCTTCTGTATTCAGGAATCTATTCAGATCAACAAATGTCTGAACCGTACCTTTTCCAAACGACTGTGGTGATCCGATAATCATGGCTCTGCCATAGTCCTGCATTACTCCTGCAAGAATTTCGGAGGCAGAGGCAGAAAGTTCATTCTGCATAATGACAAGTGGCCCTGTCCAGATCGGAGTTTCATATTTATTCTTTAAAGTCTGGATTTTTCCGTTTCCGTCTTTCACCTGAACGTAAGGTCCGGCATCCATGAAAAGTCCCATAATATCTCCTACTTCAGTTAAAGATCCCCCGCCATTATTTCTAAGATCAAGAACAATTCCTTCAATATTCTGGGCTTTAAGCTTAACGATTTCATTTTTAATATCGTCCGAGGCGTTTCTTCCTTTCGCATTTTCAAAATCAGCGTTAAAGCTTGGAAGATTAATGAATCCGTATTTCTTTCCATTAGGAGCATTCACAACAATACTTCTCGCAAAAGTGTCTTCAATGGCTACTTCTTCACGGATCATCGTTACGTCTTTAATACTGCCGTCTTTCTTCTGCACCGTTAATGTCACCGGAGTCCCTTTTTCTCCTCTGATCAGTCTTACTGCCTCATCAGAAAGCATGCCTACCACATTTACCGCATCATCTTTCGGTTTGGATTTCACTTTCAGGATTTTATCTCCTTCGGAAAGCTGTTTTGATTTCCAAGCCGGTGCTCCGATGGTAAGTGCTCCCAGATAAAGGTTTCCTTTTTTCTCCTGGATAATGGCTCCGATTCCGATTACTTTTCCTGTAAACTGGCTGTCAAAATCTTCCTTATCCTTTGGAGAATAATAGTTGGTATGAGGATCGAAAACTTCAGTATACGCATTCATATATACGGTAAACCAATCCATTTTCTTTCTCTTTTTGAATCTTGTAAAGGTATCTTTCACAAGATCTTTTACTTCGTCCGTGGCTTTTTTGATTTTTTCATCAGGACTAAGCACTTTGAAATTGATGGTATCTTTCAGTTTATATTTCTGAACGGAATCCTTTTTCTCTTTTTGAGCTTCTTCTTTACTGTTCATCGATTCGATTTCCTGAAGGATATTGTATTTGATGAATTTTTTCCACTCATTATACTGTTCCTGTTTATTGGCAGGTACTTTTTTTAATTTGGGTTCCAGCGTAAGTGTTTCATCTTCCTTAAGGTTGATAGGTTTGCTGAAAATATCCTGTGTAATCTTGTCGATTTCGTCCACTCTTTGATAAAGTCTGTCGATCGTCAATTTATAGAAAGTCAGATCTCCCTGGCTGATATAATCATCAAGCTTTGTTTCATGCTTGCTAAATTCATCCATATCAGATTGCAGGAAATATCTTTTTGCAGGATCTACCAATTCGAAATAATGCTTATAAACATCCTTCGAATAGGCATCATTAATAGTTTTAGGGCTATAATGCAGATAAGAAAGTGTATTTTTTACGCTCACCATTATTGTTTGCATCTTTTCATCGTCATTCTTCGGCGAGTTGAAACAAAACATCAGACTTGTTAATGGAATTAGTAGTAAAAATTTATTCAGTTTGAAATTTTTCCACATAAACTGTCTCGTATTTATTAATTTTTTTTAAATAAGTATTGTAATTAGTAGCACTAATTACTAGGACTGTTACAAACGATCAAATTTAATACCTTATTTACAAATATCGAATAGTTTTAAGTATTTTTATTAAAAGAGATTGAGAAATAATCATTGCTGTTCTCTGTATTTCCTATGACAAGGCACTTTGCCAGATTTATAAAAGATAAAGACACCCGTTTTTTTGATTAAAATTATTCTTAACAACCTCATAAACAGATACCACAAAATGATTTTTTGACCATAAAGGCATAAAATATGCAGGTATTTGAGAAGATAACTTTAAAATTTTACAGTCATGAGAAGTTTATTATGGTTAGTAGCCGTCATTTGTATCGTTGTTTGGCTTTTAGGAATTTTAGGAATCGTACCGGGGATGAGTACCGGTTATTTAATACACATCCTGCTTGTTATTGCCATTATTGTTATTCTTTATAATCTTATAACAGGCAGAAAACCCTTAGACTAAGCCTCAACAATTATTACCGATTATCAGACTTAAACGGATGTTGATTTCCAACAGAACGGAACTTCTGTTCACAGGAAAGAAACATCTGTGAAGTTCTGATATGTTTTGTTTTTTATGAAAATTTTATTTCTCTGAAACATTGTATTTCTCTTCTGTTTTTATGGTATTTTTTCTCTTTTTCTCCTGTTTTTTAAGTAATCTGATTCATTTATAAGCAATAAGATGTTTTGCAGCAGCTTATTTTTAACTACATTTGATGTGTTGAAAAAAATTTCTTTTTATCCTATTCAATCAACGGGCAAATTGCACTTTACTTATAAAAAATAATTAGCATAATTTATGGAAAGACCGCTTATTCTGGTTACTAATGATGATGGAATTACAGCACCTGGTATCAGAAATCTTATAAACTTTATGAATGAAATAGGAGAAGTAGTTGTTGTAGCTCCCAACTCTCCTCAAAGTGGAAAAGGCCACGCTATTACCATTAATTCTACTTTAAGCTACGAAGAAGTTAACCTTGACGGGCCACAAACAGATTTTTCGTGTAGCGGAACCCCCGTAGATTGTGTTAAAATGGCTTTGGATAAGATCCTGAAAAGAAGACCGGATATTGTGGTATCAGGAATCAATCATGGGGCCAACTCCTCTATTAATGTGATCTATTCCGGGACAATGTCTGCTGCTGTAGAAGCGGGTGTGGAAGGAATTCCTGCCATCGGGTTTTCATTACTTGATTTCAGCTGGGAAGCAGACTTTACGCAGGCAAAGGAATATATTCAGAATATTGTAAGAAGAACTCTTGAAAAACCAATGCCGAAAGGAATTGTTCTGAATGTTAATATTCCCAAGCTGCCCGCGGAAGAAATAAAAGGGGTAAAAGTCTGCAAACAGGCTCATGCGAAATGGGAAGAAAGTTTTGACGAAAGAATAAACCCACACGGTAAAAAATATTACTGGCTTACCGGATATTTCAATAATATGGATGAATCCGAAGATGCTGATGAAACGGCATTGGCCAACGGATATATTTCGATTGTTCCCGTAAAATTTGATCTTACCGCTTACGAGTATATGAAAACACTGGAAGAGGTAATGTCTTTTGAAAACGCAAAAGAAATTAAACAATCCTAATTGTCGTCTTATAAAAAATTACAAGGCATGAAAAAATTATTTTTTCATGCCTTATTTTGGGGTTATTTCAATGTTAGAAAAGTACTTTATCCTCTTTTCTGAGTTCTTCGAGATAGCTTTTCTTATCGTCCCTATAGAAGAGGTTCATCGTTTCAAAAGGAATTAATTTAAGATCTTTATTCACGATATGAACGCAGGATTTTTTTACGGCTCGAACATCAAAATCGTGGGCATCCATAAAATTCATAATGATAATTCTGAATAGGTTATCATAATCGAGATCAGGAGCACATACTTCCGGGAGGCAGCAAAGTAACTGGTTTACTTTAGGTTTTACTTTATCTACGGAAATGCCTGTACTGAAAATATCCAGCAGCTGCATATGAAGCCCTGCATCCTGTTCATAAACAATTGTATTTCTGGATTCGTTATTCAGGAGATCGGCAGGATTGATATACCGGGTTAAAGGAATGATTTCTCCTTCTAGTTTTAAGATATATCCCATTGCCAGAGCATCAGGGTTACAGGGAACCGGAATAATATCGTCTAAATTCAGAAGCGGAAACTGACTCAGGATTTCCTGTCTTACTTCCGTTAAGGTAATTTTTTCATGCGCAGAGTCGTCTCTGTTTCTTCCGGCAATCTCCACGGGCTGAAAGGTAATACCACGTACACATTTCTGTTTCAGGGCAAATTCGATGATCTTCCCGATCTCATCAATATTCTTATCTTTTTGAAGAACAATCACCAGTGTGGTGGAAAGATTCAGGGCATTCAGTTTTTCCAGGGCCTTCATTCTTACGGAAGTAAGATCTTTTCCTCTGAAATCCTCCAGCACTTCAGGTTTAAAAGAATCAAACTGAAGATACACTTCAAATTCAGGAGCATAGGCAGCCAGTTTTTCTGCAAATCCGGGATCATTGGCAATTCTTATTCCGTTGGTATTCAGCATCAGGTGCTTTATCGGTTTTGATTTGGCAATATTCATGATTTTAAAAAATTCCGGATGAATGGTAGGTTCTCCGCCACTGATCTGAACAACGTCCGGTTCTCCTTCATTTTTCACGATAGCATCAAACATAGCTTCTATTTCCTCAAGACTCCTGTGATTTCCATAATGAGGCGAAGACATGGCATAGCAGGTAGGACAGGTCAGATTGCAACGGTCTGTCACTTCTACAATAGAAAGGCAACTATGTTGTTCATGATCCACACACAGCCCGCAGTCATAGGGACATCCGTATTCGACATCTGTTCCGAAATGAAGCGGCATTTCAGAGGCTTTATTATAGTTTCTTATATTTTTATAATACTGAACATCCGAAGCTATTCTGGTTTTAAAAAAACCGTGATCAGGACATCTTTTAGTCATAAATACAGCTTCATCCTCAATAATAATCTTCGCTCCTACCCTTTTCAGACATTCAGGGCAAAGGCTGATCGTATAATCGTAATAAGTATAGTTTCTTACCGGCATAATTAAATTTTAAAGTCCACCACAGATAAATCCACTGATCAGGCCACAAATAAGGAGGCTGATGACCATCGTTTGTATAAATTGTTTTTTACTGAATTTCCTTTCTCCTTTCCATTCATAGATTACTTTAGTAATCAAAGCCACGACCAGGGAAATAAAAAGGGCACCCAGAATAATCATTCCAATGATCATGATGACGACACCGGCAAGGTTTCCGACCTCTAAAATTGTTAAATTTCTCATCTTGAATATTTTAAGTGTAAGGATTTAGTATTTTTAATTGTATAAATGTAGTAAATAATTACACAAATACAGACCATTTGTATGGTTCCCAGACTACCCGTAATTTCTACTCTTGGTTTAATAAAATCAAGAAAGAATCTGAAAGTGAAATAGCTTAACATAAATACCTTAAAAATATATCCTGAAGGATATTTTCTCCCTTGCTGAATATATTTTAACCCTGCCCATAAAAGAATCAGGAAAACAATTTCATACAAGGCAACGGGATGTCTCAGATACTGATCCCCAAGATGCATTCCAAAAACAGAGTCGGTAGGTAGCCCATAAGTTTCTTCATAGATTCCGGTGAGGAAACAGCCCACCCGTCCGATAATAATGGCAAACATTAAAGGGAATACAATTAAATCTCCTGTACTATCTTTATGTCTGACGATTTTTTTAGCCAGCTCCACTCCTATTAACCCAAAGGCGAGGCCACCAACAATGGTATTGTTTGACCAGAATCTCTTAAAGCTGAAGTTTTCAAATAAAGAATATGGGTTTTCAAGATTCCCAATGAGCTTGGAACCTAGTAAAGCTCCGGCAGTTGCTCCTATTAAAACAGCTGCTGAAGTATTAAATGATAATTTTTCTTTGGATTTCCTTTTAAGGTAAAAATAATACCGCATCCCCAAAAATATTCCAACCGCCTCAAAAAAAGGATGTGCAAGGACTGTATTACCGAAAATATGAAAAGTTACAGGAAAATCCATGACTTCAAAAATAATCCATTTCAGATTATTTACTACCTTTATTCTGATAAATAATTACAAAATGCGCATAGAATATGACATAAAACTCGGGTTCAAGGATGTAATGTTCCGCCCGAAACGCTCCACTCTGAAATCCCGCTCAGAAGTGAATCTGGAAAGAGAATTCACATTCAGGCATACTGGTAAAAAATGGAGCGGTGTTCCTGTTATTGCAGCCAATATGGATACGGTAGGTACTTTTGAGATGGCTGTAGAACTGGCAAAAGATAAAATTATTACCGCCATTCACAAGCATTATACTCCTGAAGAATGGAGCCGGTTTCTGAACAGCCAGCCTGAAAGTATTCATCAGTATATTGCTCTGAGTACGGGAACAGGAAAGGCGGATGAAGAAAAAATCAGACAAATCTTAGAAAAACACCCGAAAGTCGAATTTCTCTGTATCGATGTAGCGAATGGCTATTCGGAACATTTTGTGGAATTTGTGAAGAAGGCAAGGGCAAATTTTCCGGATAAAATCATTATAGCGGGTAATGTGGTTACCGGAGAAATGGTAGAAGAACTGCTTTTGGTAGGTGCAGATATCATTAAAGTAGGTATCGGGCCTGGTTCTGTTTGTACAACAAGAGTAAAAACAGGAGTCGGATATCCTCAGCTTTCTGCCATTATCGAGTGTTCTGATGCGGCTCATGGTTTGGGAGGGCACATTATTGCAGACGGAGGTTGTAAAGTTCCGGGTGATGTCGCTAAAGCTTTCGGAGGCGGTGCCGATTTTGTAATGCTGGGCGGAATGTTTGCCGGGCATGATGAAAGCGGTGGAGAAATGATTGAAGAAGACGGCAAAAAGTATCGCCTTTTCTATGGGATGAGTTCCAAAACTGCAATGGATAAGCATTCCGGAGGAGTTGCAGAATACCGTGCTTCCGAAGGAAAAACAGTGAAAGTAGCTTATAAAGGCCCTGTCTCAGAAACAGTAAAAGATATTTTAGGAGGGGTACGTTCTACCTGTACGTACGTAGGAGCTTCCAAACTTAAAGAGCTTTCCAAGAGAACTACTTTTATCAGGGTTCAGGAGCAGGAAAACCAAATATTTACCTGATAGGGATCTGCATCAGGAAGAAAAATATTGTTATCAAAAAAGAGGCTGTACATTCTGTAACAGCCTCTTTATATTTTTAAGTTAACATTCCTCCGTCAACGTTCAGTGTCTGTCCTGTAATATAAGAAGCCATTTCGCTTCCTAAGAACACACACGCATTCGCAACATCTACTGGCTGTCCTCCTTTCTTCATCGGGATTCCTTCTCTCCATTCCTGAACAATCTTTTCATCTAAGACAGCTGTCATTTCTGTTTCAATGAATCCTGGTGCAATGGCATTACATCTGATATTTCTGGAACCTAACTCCAATGCAATAGATTTTGTAAATCCGATAACTCCTGCTTTAGAAGCCGCATAGTTGGCCTGTCCTGCATGTCCTTGTATTCCGACTACTGAAGTCATATTAATGATAGATCCTGATCTTGCTTTCATCATTGGTTTGATGACCGCTTTTGTAAGGTTGAAAACCGAATCTAAGTTGACTCTCAATACCTGGTCCCAATCTTCTTTAGACATTCTCAATAGCAGGTTGTCTTTTGTAATCCCTGCATTGTTTACCAAAATATCAATCTGCCCAAACTCTGCCATTACTTCTTCCACCAATTTCTGAGCGGCATCGTAATCTGACGCATCAGACTGATAACCTTTGATTTGGGTTACAGAACTTAAAGTGGCTTCTAATTCTTTAGCTTTGTCTACAGAGCCGGCATAGGTAAATGCTATTTTTGCACCTTGCTTTGCAAATACTTCAGCGATCCCCTTTCCGATTCCTCTTGTAGCTCCGGTAATTAGTGCTACTTTTCCTTCTAATAATTTCATATTCGTTAACAATTATTTTTCTTTATAACTCATTCAGCGTGTGAATGCTGACTCAATCAATATCAATAATTCCTTTTCTGGAATTAAACGGTGTGCAAAGATATTACAAAATGTCATGCAATGCATTCAATTCATCAAATTACTTAATTTTTTTGCACTTTTTTTACTATATTATCAAAGTCTGCGTGTGGTACCTTTAAATCTTGTGAAATAGACAAAGTCTGATTTCTTATCTTTATCCATCCTTAATACTTCCTTCTGCCAGAGATACTTATCATAGATAATCTCTTTCAGCGGCTCGTTCTGGAAATTCAGTACTCCATATCTGCCTTCTTTTTTTACAACAATTTCATTTTCAGAATTGTCAAAGACTATAATATCTTCATAAAGAAAAGGAACAATCTCTTTTCCTTTTTCATCCAGAATCCCATAGCGGTTGTCTGTATTTTTACACACCAGCGGTTTTGAATACTCATTCAGAGGATTAAAATAATCCGTATCCTGATTCTTAATAAAGCTGATATTCTTAAGTTCCTTTTCAGACAGGCTATTCACTGAAAGCTGATAGTATTTCTCCTGTTTTCTGATCAGCAGATTATCAGGATAAAAGCCCAGTATCTGTGTCCCTTCACTAATCACATTCTTAAGATTCTTATCCAGTAGTTTTTCTTCTTCTCCTTTTTTAAGATATATAAAATTCCTGCCTGAAATAATGAAACTTTTAATAAAATCATATTCCGGAGGAATAATAATGTTTCCCTGCAGATTAACAACTCCGTATTTTTTAGCTTTGTCGTTGTATACATTAAAATACTGATCAAATAAAGGATTTAAATATCTGAAACTATTAGGGTAAAGTTTACGGTCTTTTTTATAGAAAACGGTTATTTTGTTGCTTTTTCTTAGATAAAGATATTCTTTTTGACCAAAATATTCCGGACTGATCTCATCAAAGATTTCCTCAGCCATTGCATTGTCATCTTTATCGATCAGCCCATACTTTCCGGTACTTTTATTTTTAGTAATCAGGTACGGAAAAGCGTTGATATCAGTAATCTGTTTTGAGAATTTATAAAGGGTTTGCCCCTCTGTTCCGATAATTTCACTCTGACTGTCCTCATTTACAATCAGAGCCCGGCCTTCCTCAAAGTTATAATCTTCTTTAAACTCCCGCTCACTGAGCTTTTTTCCATTGAAATCATATAAAAACCATTTCTTATCTTTTAAAACAAAAAACCGGTTCTTTCCTGCAAATCTTATCCGATCCGAATGAGGAATGATCAGACTACCCTTATAATCATACACCGCTTCTTTATCCTGTTTTGAGGCGATGATTCTCTCTCTACTCAGCCACGGTGTATTAAATTCCTGATCATCAAAAGAAATCACTTCATTCCCTTTTTCATCAATCACCGCAGACTTTGCTCTGCTTCCTTCTTCAGACCGTATAACAAATTTATTTTTAAATATATGATAGATGCTTCCTCTGTAAGGTGATTCAAAAGTAACAGTTCCCAAAGAATCCACTATTCCCTGTTTTTTAGTCACAGGATCGTATACCGTACCATATCCTCCTGCGTACGAGCCCACCTCTTTTCCTATTTTTTTTGATAAAAGAACTTTGGTATACTGATTAGTCTGTGCAGCACAGATGGCCGAGCACAAAACAAAAACTATTTTTTTCAATTAAATAGAATTATTGACAATAAGGACAATTTCCCCTTTTAAAGTTTTAGTCTTGGAAAACTCAATTAATTCATTGATTGTTCCCCGTTTAGTTTCTTCAAATTTCTTAGAAATCTCCCTGCTCAGACTGGCTTTGGTTTCTTCTCCGAAGAACTCTTTAATCTGTTCTAAAGTCGTATTGATCTTATGCGGGCTCTCATACAAAACAATGGTTTTCTTTTCTTCTGCAAGCTGTTTAAGCTTGGTCTGTCTGCCTTTTTTTTGTGGTAAAAACCCTGCAAACAGAAATTCATTATTAGGAAGCCCTGAAACCACCAATGCCGGAATCAGTGCTGTAGCTCCCGGAAGACAGATCATCTCGATCCTGTTGTCTGCTCCGGCTTTCGCCAGCAGATATCCCGGATCTGAAATACCGGGTGTTCCTGCATCAGTAATAATGGCAATATTCTGGCCGTTTTTAAGATCTGTAATCACCTTTTCAGTAGCCTGATGTTCATTATGTAAATGATAGGATTTCAGAGGTTTTGAGATCTCAAAATGTTTTAAAAGTATTCCGGAAGTTCTGGTATCTTCACATAAAATATAATCTACCTCTTTAAGGACATTCACAGCCCTGAAAGTCATATCTTCCAAGTTTCCTACAGGTGTAGGAACAAAATATAGGATTCCGCTCAAAATTATAAGAATTTATTTTCCACCAATATCCAAAGTCTCTGAGCATACTCATCCACCTTATTCCACTTTCTCTCATAATAAAGATCACTTAGATATTCTTTTGCCTCTTCGAGAGTTCTGTATTGATTCAGACGTGCCATCGTTTCATTAAGATCTGACTGGCTGCCATCAAACAGCATTTTCGAAAAAGCAATTCTGTCATTCAGATCAAGTCTGAACTCAGGCTTCTGTTTTTCAGCCTCCATAAAATTGGTAGGAATATTCGATTTCAGAATACTTCCTTCATCCTCTTTTACTGTATGAGTCTGATTTTCTGCAGGAGCTTCTCTTTCCAAAGGATCATCATCAAAAAGGGTCTGAACTGCTTTCAATCCTTTGATATTGGCTAATTTTATTTTTTTATCCTGATGATATTCGTCTAAATTTTCAAAACTTTCATCAGAACGGTGTTTTTCAGTTTCTTCCGGAACCGGTTTATCTATTTCAACAATCTTTCTTCTGTCATAAACTTCAGCAAGTACATTGTCTCCTTGCTGATCTTCCGCAGTATGATCATTTTTAATTTCGCTCAGAATATTCTCTACATTGGAAGTTTCTGTAGCAAGCTCTCCCTGCTCTATAGAAATTTGTGATCCGATAAACTGTTCTTCATTTTCTTCAATTAATATTTCATCATCCAGCATTTCAGGATCAAAAATACTTGGAATTTTTTCCGAGATTTTCTGGGTGTCTTTTACAAAAGCTTCATCTTTCACACTTTTTTCCCGTGGTTCAGCTTCTGCTTCTTCAGAAGCATCTATTTCATTCAGTTGATTATTAAATATGGCTTCTTCTTTTGTAATTCCATTATCAAACATATCTTCGTTGATATCTTCCTCTGATTCCGGAATGGAATGTGCCAGTATTTTTTCTTCGTCGATAAAATTCAATACAGCCGTTTCACTTCCTGAAAGCTCATGCTCCTGAATAGGATCAGAATGTACCAAAGCTTCTTTCTCTTCATTACTTTCTGCCTGAAGAACAGGATCAGGATCTCTGTGATCATCACTTTCTTCCACAAAGCTGATAATGTTTTCATGAAACTCATTTTCCATAATTTCATTCAACTGATTATTGAATATAGCTTCTTCATCAATTCCGTTGGCAAAGCTTTCGTTTTCATGTTCATCAATTTCATTAAGCTCATTGTTGAAAATAGCTTCTTCTTCCGTCACTTCATTTCCGGTCTCGTGTATATCCGAATCCTTTGAGACAAAAGAATCTGCATGGCTTCCCAAGTGGTGTGCAGGCTCTTCAGGAATAAAATACTCTATATTTTTTTCCAGCAGTTTCAGGAAAGAAATTCTGTTAGCAAGCTCATCCACAAGATCTTGCTTGGAAAGTAATTCGTCTACGTTATTTATTTTGTCCAGATTATCAATGATATTCATGGATTCAAAAAAAATCTTTTCCTTTAAATCTTGGATATTCTGCATAATAAGATTCTTATTAAAATTGCTTACTTTTGATGTGAAAAATATACGGCTAATTTAACAAATGTTTTTAGAAAATACAATTAATCATTCCAAACAAAGCGGTTGGATGGAAGTTATCTGTGGCTCTATGTTTTCGGGTAAAACGGAGGAGTTAATCCGAAGATTGAGAAGAGCAGAAATGGCGGGGCAGAACGTTGAAATTTTTAAACCGAAACTGGATATCCGGTATTCTGAGGAAGATGTAGTATCTCATAATCAGAATAAAATACGCAGTACCGCGGTGGATAATCCTAACGAAATCCTTCTGCTTGCTTCCAACTGTGATGTAGTAGGAATAGATGAAGCCCAGTTTTTTGATGAAAGTATTGTTGAAATTGCCAATCAGCTTGCCAATGGCGGGATAAGGGTGGTCATTGCCGGACTGGATATGGACTTTTTAGGACGTCCTTTCGGTCCTATGCCCAATCTGATGGCCACAGCAGAATATGTTACAAAAGTGCATGCTATTTGTAAGAGAACAGGTAATCTTGCCAATTATTCGATGAGAACTTCTCAGGGAGATGATCTTGTGGAACTTGGAGAAACCGAAAGCTATGAAGCGGTAAGCCGCCGTGTCTTTATTGATGAAGTGCTTTCGAAAAGAAAATAAAAGGACAAACCGCTGAATATAGCGACCAAGAAGACATTCACGTAATATAAATGAAAACGAAAAAGCAATAGTGTAAAATCCTGAAAAATCAGCCCGTACTTATCGGCTCTTTTAGTTTTTTGCGATTTTATCTTTTTGCAGTTTTCGTCAAAAAAAAGCAGAAAGGGTACCAATGAACTACACAGTACAACAAATTGCAGAAATCACCAATGCACAGGTTATTGGAGACGGGAACTTAATGATTAAAAACATAGCATTTGACAGCAGGATTATTTACTCTACAAAAAATACTGCCTTTATTGCTATTAATACGCATAAAAATTCCGGAGAAAAATATATTGAATCTGCAATTGACAGAGGTATCAGCATCATTATTTCCGAACGCCAGTATCCGCAATCTGAAAATATAACATGGATCATCGTTGAAAACTCCGTAGATTTTCTTCAACAATTGGCAAAGTACCATTTCGAACATTCACATTTACAATCTATCGGAATTACGGGAAGCAACGGAAAAACGATTTTAAAAGAATGGCTGTATCAATGTGTCTGGAATGAATTTCCAACAGTGAAAAGTCCTAAGAGTTTTAATTCTCAGATCGGCCTTCCCCTGTCACTGCTCCAAATCAACCCGTCTTACCAGCTCGGAATTTTTGAAGTAGGAATTTCTAAACCCGATGAAATGGAAAAACTGGAAAATATTTTCCATCCTCAGATCGGATTACTGACTCATATCGGAACAGCTCATGCAGCCAACTTTTCTTCTGAAGAAGAACTGATCGACGAGAAAATCAAACTTTTTAAAGATTCTGAGGTGATCATCTATAATGGTGATCATTCACTGGTGGACCAGAAAATAAAATATCTGTACTCTGATAAGAAATTAATTTCTTACGGATTCAAAAAAGAAAACCAGGTCTTCATTAAAAATAATATTTCTAAAGCTGAAAACATTATTGTAGACTATTTTGGTGAAGAAATCAGTTTTCCTGCCCATCAGAGAGACGAAGCCACGTTAACCAATGCTATGGCGCTTATCACGGTTCTTAAGGGACTGAACATCGAAAATAAAAAGATCGTCGAAAAAATCAACACTTTAAAGGCCGTTGAAATGAGGCTTGAAGCGATCGAAGGAATTAAAGGTAATATTGTGATCAATGATTCCTTTAATCTGGATCTCGACTCTTTGAAGACAGCCCTTCAGTTTTTGAACGAATACAATAAACCGAAAAAATCTCTGGTCCTGACAGACATCGTAGGAGTAAATGCCAATTCACAGGAACTTTATGAAGAAGTCTCAGAATTGGTGAATGAACAATATTTCGATTCCGTATTTTTAATCGGGGATGAAATTTCAAAATTCAGTTCATTATTTAATTCCAAAACCTTTACTTTCACTAATACTAAAGAACTTATTGAAAGCAAACACCTTTCTGAAATAGAAAATCAGATTATCCTGCTGAAAGGAGCCAGAAAATTTGAAATTGAAAAGCTTAAAGATATTCTTGAGCTCAGAAAGCATGACACGGTTTTAGAAATTAACCTGAATGCTATTCTTCATAATATTAATTATCATAAATCGCTGCTGAAACCCGGTACAAAAATGATGGCTATGGTAAAAGCCAATGCTTACGGATTGGGCAGCTATGAGATCTCAGAATTTTTGCAGCACCATCATATAGACTATCTCGGGGTAGCGTTTGCAGATGAAGGGGCAGAACTTCGTAAGAAGGGAATTACAACTCCTATTGTCGTTATGAATCCGGAACAGCACAGTTATCAGACTATTATAGAATATAATCTGGAACCTGAAATTTATAGTTTCAGAGTGCTGGAACTTTTCTATGAAGCAGTTCAGAAGTCCGGTTATGATCAGAAATATCCTATCCATCTTAAACTGGAAACGGGAATGCACCGTCTTGGTTTTAAAGATTTTGAGCTGGACCAGTTAAGTGAAACTTTAAGCAAAAAAAATCTTAAAGTTCAAAGTATATTCAGTCATTTGTCTTCTTCCGATGTTCCTGAAGAAAAAGAATTCACATTAAATCAGCTGTCTGTTTTTGAAAAAAATTCAACCTATTTAACAGAAAAACTGCGTTATACCCCAATCCGTCATATTCTAAATTCCTCAGGAATTACAAGCTATACAGATCATCAGTATGACATGGTAAGAATAGGAATCGGAATGCTAGGAGAATCACCAAATAGTGAAATACAAAAGCAATTACGTTCCGTAGTAAGTTTTAAAACTGTAATTTCGCAGATATCTTCTGTAGAAAACGGAGAATCTGTAGGTTACAGCAGAAAATATAAAACGGATCATTTAACGAATATTGCAACCATTCCCGTAGGCTATGCAGACGGTATTCCAAGATTAATCGGCAACCAGGTAGGAAGTGTAGGGGTCCATAAAAATCTGGCACCTATTGTAGGCAATATATGTATGGATATGATGATGATCAATGTAGACCATATCCCGAATGTAAGAGAAGGTGATACGGTAACTATTTTTAATGCATACCCGAGTTTAAAAGAATTCGCAGACTACTGCAAAACGATAACCTATGAAGTTTTAACCTCCATTTCACCCCGGGTGAAACGGATTTATATTAAAGATTAACTATGAGAAAACTCCTGACTATTCTCTTCGTATTCCAATTGCTTTTGATCCACTCACAGGTAAAAAAGAATTTAGTGATTCCGAAAAATCCCAAAATAGGCTTGTCTCTTGCCGGTGGTGGTGCCAAAGGTTTTTCACATGTAGGGGTACTTAAAGTATTAGATTCATTAGGAGTAAAAGTAGATTATATTGCCGGAACCAGTATGGGGGCCATAGTCGGCGGGCTCTATGCTTCCGGATATTCAGGAAAAGAAATAGAAAAAATTGTCATGGACACAGATTTCTATTCTCTGATTATGGATCCCAAATCCAGGCAGGAATCTACATTTTTTAATAAATCTGTTGACAAATATCTTTTGTCTATTCCTTTAAAAAACGGAAAAATTTCTCTTCCTTCTTCAATAAGTACAGGACAAAGAAATGTCTATCTTCTCAAAGAACTCTTTAAAAATGTTTCTAATATTGAAGATTTTTCAAAACTTCCCATTCCTTTCTTATGTGTAGCCACCAATCTTGAAAGCGGGAATATGCAGATCTTCGAAAAAGGAGATCTTGTACAGTCTATCATGGCAAGCTCAGCATTTCCGTCTTTAATGGATCCCGTAAAAATAGGCGATAGTATTTATATAGACGGCGCAATGACCGTTAATTATCCCTCAAAGCCGTTAAAGGATAGAGGAATTGATATTGTAATCGGAGTGGACCTGAACCAGGATCTTTCCAAAAGAGAGGATTTAAACAATATTATCTCTATTCTCAATCAGGTAATCGATTTCGGAATTAAAAGAGATACCAGAAAACAATATAAATATACCGATATCAATATTAAGCCTGATTTAAAAGGAATGACAGCCACAAGCTATGATGATAAGAAAAAAATTCTCGACAGCGGCTATGTGGAAGGAATGAAATATGCCCATATACTGGATCAATTGCCGAAGCGTTCATTCGACCGGCTCAGACAGCGCGTCAATCCTATTTATTCCAATGTTTATAAGATAGACAGCATTGCTATAGAAGGCGGAAAAATATACGGAAAAAACTACGTTTTAGGGAAAATGGGGCTACGTCTCCCCTCTCTTCAGACCTATGGCAATATTAATAAAATGATTGATAAACTTGTTGCCACCAATAACTACAGATTCATCAACTATGATATCGTTCAGCAGAATGATGCCAATTATTTAAAGCTATATGTAACTGAAGATGATGCCCGTCATTTTCTAAAATTCGGGCTGCATTATGATGAAGTTTTCAAAACAGGGCTTCTTCTTAATTATTCAGCCAAAAGGCTTTTATTTAAAAATTCAAACCTTTCTGTAGATGTTATTGTAGGTGACCGATTGAGATATTATCTGAATTATTTTATTGATAACGGATATATTCCGGGCTTTGGGATCTACTCTTCCGGAATGAGCTTCGATCTTAAGAATGTAGATAATAATGTTATAGACAAATGGGAATGGACCAGAAATGAAGCCTATATTCAATCTGTATGGAAAGATAAATTTGCTATTGGGGGTGGTATAAGCCACGATTATTTCAAAGCAGAACTTAATGGTGATAACAAACGTTACAGTCGTTTTTTAAACCCGTACATCTTCTTAAAAACCGATACTCAGGACGATAAGGAATTTCCTACAAAAGGAGTTTATTTTGCTGCTGAAGGAAAGGTAATCGATCTTTTAAAATCCGAAGTTGATAAAAGAATCGTTCAGATCAAAGGAGATCTGAGAATCAATATTCCATTAGGAAAGCAGTTTACTTACCGTCTGAATCTGTTCGGTGGAGTAACGATCGGAGAAAACCTCCCGCAATATTATCAATTTAGGTTAGGCGGAGTTTTTGAGCAGAATATCATCAACTTCAAAAGTTTTGGAGGATTTTATTTTGCACAGCTGTATACTAATAATGTGATCATCGCATCAAATGATATACAGTTCAGGTTTAATAAAAACTACTTTGTCAGCGGAAACTTTAGCTTTGCCAATCTTTCCAATGACATTAAATTTGAAGACGCAGTTAAAGTAAATTATAGCTCATTAGGAATTACCGCAGGGTACAAATCTCCGTTCGGGCAGATTAAAGTAAACTTTAGCCACTCATTAAAAAACAATCAAAAAGGCATATTCAGTGTTATTTTAGGACACTGGTTTTAAAACAATGATACAATTCTTTTACGAAAACTTACCGGAGTCAGTAAGTACAGATTACAAAAAATGGCTGGAAGATATTATTCTTTCAGAAGAAAAAAAACAGGGAGAAATCAATTATATTTTCTGTGATGATGAATATCTTCTTAAGATCAATCAGGACTATTTACAGCATGATTATTATACAGATATTATCACTTTTGATTATGTAAAAGGGAAAACAATAAGCGGGGAGATTTTCGTATCTTTGCAGCGCATTTCTGATAACGCCTCTACCCTTTCCCGAGATTATGAAGAAGAATTAAGAAGGGTCCTTGCCCACGGAATTCTGCACCTTGCAGGCTACAAAGACAAGACAGAAGCAGAAGAAAAAGAGATGCGGAGAATGGAAGATTTGTACTTATCCAGGTATCATGATTTAATGATTTAATGATTTAAAATTAAAGAATCACTTAAACTACAATATCTAAAGTACTCTATTCTAGTGTTAATATAAATTTACCTAGAGTGCATTCTCCAAAAATGTTTCACGTGAAACATTGATGACAAGAATAAAGTTTAAAGCTTAAATAAGCGAGATAAAAATGATTTCAGAAATATATGACGTAATTGTAGTAGGCGCCGGACACGCAGGTTGCGAAGCTGCAGCCGCTGCTGCTAACTTAGGTTCCAAGACCCTACTCGTTACAATGAATATGCAGACCATCGGACAGATGAGCTGCAACCCCGCAATGGGTGGAATCGCAAAAGGACAGATCGTAAGAGAAATCGATGCGATGGGAGGATATTCAGGAATTGTGGCAGACAAATCTGCAATACAATTTAAAATGTTGAATCTTTCCAAAGGTCCTGCCATGTGGTCTCCAAGAACCCAAAATGACAGAATGCTTTTTGCCGAAGAATGGCGACTTGCATTAGAAAACACCCCCAATCTTGATTTCTTTCAGGATATGGTAAAACAACTGATCGTAGAGAACAATAAAGTAACAGGAGTTATTACTTCTCTGGGAATTGAAATTAAAGCAAAATCTGTAGTTTTAACCAACGGTACTTTTCTTAACGGATTAATTCACGTTGGTGACAAACAATTAGGCGGTGGAAGAATGGGAGAACCGAGAGCATTCGGAATTACCGAACAATTGGTTTCTTTAGGGTTCGAAGCAGGAAGAATGAAGACCGGTACTCCACCGAGAGTAGACGGAAGAAGTCTGGACTATTCTAAAATGGAAGAACAAAAAGGAGATACCCACCCTCAAAAATTCAGTTATCTGGATACTCCGAAACTAACAAAACAATTAAGCTGTCATATCGTATATACTAATGAAACGGTACACGATATCTTGCGCGAAGGTTTTGACAGGAGTCCTATGTTCAATGGAACCATTCAAAGTTTAGGCCCGAGATACTGCCCGAGTATTGAAGATAAAATCAACCGTTTTGCTGAAAGAACAAGACATCAGTTATTCGTAGAACCTGAAGGGTGGAAAACCGTAGAAATATATGTCAACGGATTTAGTTCATCACTTCCGGAAGATGTGCAGATTAAAGCGATGAAACATATTCCAGGTTTTGAAAATGTAAAAGTATTCCGTCCGGGATATGCCATTGAATATGATTACTTCCCTCCTACCCAACTGAAGCATACCTTAGAAACTAAACTGATAGACAATTTATATTTCGCAGGGCAAATCAACGGGACTACAGGATATGAAGAAGCAGCGGGACAAGGTCTGATTGCAGGAATCAACGCACACAATAAAGTTCATGAAAAAGAAGAATTCATCCTTAACAGAGATGAAGCTTATATTGGAGTTCTAATTGATGACCTGATTACAAAAGGAACCGAAGAACCTTACAGGATGTTTACTTCTCGCGCCGAATACAGACTTCTTTTAAGACAGGATAATGCCGATATCCGATTAACGGAAAAAGCTTATCATCTTGGACTTGCAAAAGAAGAAAGATTAAGAAGAGTAGAAGTAAAACTATCTGAAAGTCAGTCACTTGAAGAATTTTTACGAGAAACTTCTTTAAAACCAGGTATCATCAACCCTATTCTAGAATCTATTGAAAGCAGTCCGGTAGATCAGGCTTACAGAGCAGCCCAAATTCTTACAAGGCCCAATATGACACTGGAAAAACTTGATGAAATTGAAGCTATTAAAGAATTCTCTTCTCAGTACAATGAAGAGGTAAGAGAACAGGCGGAGATCAATATTAAGTATAAGGGCTATATTGAAAAAGAAAAAGAGAATGTAGCTAAGCTTAATCGCCTTGAAAACATTAAAATCCCTGAAGATTTCGATTATTCAAAGCTTTCAAGCCTTTCTGCAGAAGCAAAACAGAAGATGTCTAATGTACGTCCGAAAACAATTGCACAGGCAGGAAGAATAAGTGGTGTTTCTCCGGCAGATATCAACGTTTTACTAGTCTATTTAGGACGTTAAAAAAAATGTTTCACGTGAAACATTAAAAAATAAAATAAAAATTAAGGTATTCAAAGTTGATTAAACTTATGAATATCTTAATTTTTAAAATACTATATACAACGAATTCAATGAAAATAAAAGATCATTTTCTTTCACAGGAAATATTTGAAATCAAGGAAACCGAAACAAAAGGAGTATTCAAAACCTCCCCTATCCCATCTAATATTTCCAAATACTACGAAAGTGAAGACTATATTTCCCATCACCAGGATTCCGGAAGCCTTAAAGAAAAATTATATAAATTTCTTCAATCATTCAATCTGCAATACAAAAAAAATATTTTAGTAGACAGAATAAAAAAAGGATCAAGAGTTTTGGATTACGGATGCGGCGCAGGCGAATTCGTAAAGTATATAGAAAATGATTTTGAAACCTTCGGTTTTGAACCGGACGCAGATGCAAGAAAAGCAGCTCAGAAAAAAATAACAACTGCAGATATTCTGAATGATATCAATACCATTGATGATTACAGTCTGGATGCCATAACGCTGTGGCATGTATTTGAGCATATAGAAAATCAGGATGAGATGCTTAACATCTTCAGCAGGAAATTAAAGGAAAAAGGACTTTTGATTATAGCCGTACCCAATCCTACTTCTTATGATGCTAAACATTACAAAGAATATTGGGCAGCTTATGACGTCCCAAGACATATCTATCATTTTTCAAAAAACGGAATGGAAAATCTAATTTCTAAAAAACCAAATTGGAAAATGAGAAAGATTAAACCTTTGGTTCTTGATTCATATTATATTTCGATGTTGAGCGAAAAATACAAAAAATCACCACTATTTTGGCTAAAGGCAAGCATTTACGGTACGATTTCGAACATAAAAGCCCTATTTTCGAACGAATTTTCAAGCTTGATATATATTATCGAAAAAAAGTAGAAAATCGATTTTTAAGCCGTTTCTGACGTCCAAAATTCAGCATATTTGTTAAAAAAAACAAAAACTCAGGAAAACTATCCTGAGTTTTTTTATGAAAAGGCTTCATCAGAATTTAAAAAAAGAATAATTTGTTCAAAATTGAATAAAAATATAACCTCATAAAAATCAATTGTAGTCTTACTCTTATTTTCAGAATACAATTTAAATTTTCAGATTTAAACCCTGCTTTTTTCATTTAAAAAAAAATTTGAAATACCATAAGAAAAAAATCAAACCTCAGTTTTTCGAGAGCACTCCCCTACCCTGTCTTTTGATGAATAAAAAAATTCAGATACCTGAAATTAGTTCTTCGAAATTTTCTTCTATCAGCAACCGGACATATCAAAAAGACAATACGAATAAAAAAAATCAAAAAAAACGGGCTGAAAACCTAAATCGCACATAAATACACTTATTTTCACGTCAATTAATAAAAAAGGTATTAATACTCTAAAACATCTAGAAAATAGATTTTACAGGTATTTCTGAATGTCATTTTTTCATGCATTTAATAAAAATCAGTCCGAATAAAAAATTCCAGCTGAATAAAGAATTTTAAATTAAAAACAAAGAAAATTTGATCTGATCCAAAAATAATAAGCTTGAAATAATTTCACACGAAAACCCGATTCCGGAATTTTAAAAATATTTCAGCTTTTTAAGCAAATAAAAAATTGACAAAAAAAAATCTATAAGAAAACATGAACTTAAAATTTCAAAAATAAAAATAAAAAAAAGACTTTAAATGTTAAAATTCAATAACTTACATAGCCATGAACACCATTAACAAAACAAAAAAAGAACCAACTTAAAAACACCTCTAAAATTGCAAAAAATAAAAAGAAAATATCTATAATTAAATAAGATTAATTACTAATTACCAATACGTTATAGCATCATATATCAATCATGATAAATATAAAAAAGACCGAAAAAATTCCGGTCCTTTTCTTTATAGATCAATAATAAGATTACTTACAAGGTCAGAATTTCCTGAAAATAAACCTGGAGTAATATCATCAACTTTAAATTTAACCGCTGCCGTACCACCTGCTCCAAAGAGCATTAAAGAAAAGTTCCGGAAAAGGATAAGTAGGCTGAATCGTATACATCGCTCCCCTCTTTTATGGCTGTCAGAAAGCACCGGATTAATCAAAACAGAAGTACCTCCACTGATACTAGGAACAGGAGTACTCACAAGTGATAAAACATTTTTTGCTTTATTGGATGGATCTGCCAGAAACCCAGCAGCTGGTGTAAACTCAACTTTTGGCTGATTGTAAACATAAGTATTATCTTTTATTGTTGCAGACCGGATGATATCAGCATTAATTTCAATTAGATTTTCTAGAGCGTCAGAGGCCAAAACATCATGCTGTAAAACTTTAGGATCATTAGCAGCTAGTGAATTACCATCAGCCCATATTGTCACTTTCTGAAAAACAACATTCTCCTTGGTAAAGCTGTCGATAAGCCGTACAAATTCATCGTTGGGAGTGGTATTTCCAAAGACGAAAAATTCATTTGTATACCTCATAATACTATAATTTAGATTACCAATATATTCTCCGCTGTCGACAAAACATGATGTTCAAAAATTTAAAAATATCAGAAACAAAAGAAGAATAATCTGTATCTGAAAATTAAATATTTCTAATAAAAACTTGGTAAATCTATAAGTCTCAGTAGATGAAATACTTATTTTAACTATAACCTGAAGTTATATCATATAATTCAAAAAGTACGATTGATCCTGAGTTTTTACAGAGGATTTAAGACATAAAAAAGCCTGCTAAAATAATTAGCAGGCTCAGAAAATATGAATTTTTTTTTCTTAATTATTGATTGCAGCTACTCCCGGAAGCTCAAGCCCTTCAAGACTTTCAAGCATTGCTCCTCCACCGGTAGATACATAACTTACCTTATCAGCGTAACCGAACTGCTTAACAAAAGCAACACTGTCTCCACCTCCTACTAATGAGAAAGCACCCAGTCTTGTTGCTTCAGCAATACTATCACCCAAAGCAACTGTTCCGCCGGCAAAATGAGACATTTCAAAAACACCGATCGGACCGTTCCAAAGAATTGTTCTTGAATTTAACAAGACATCGTTAAACTGATCTCTTGATTTATGCCCGGCATCCAGTCCCATCCATCCTTCAGGAATTGCATAGATATCAGCTTCTTTTCTTTCCGTTTCATTGCTGAAGCTTTCTGCAATAATAACATCAGAAGGAAGGTATACTTTTACTTTATGTTCTTTTGCTTTTCCAAGGATTTCCAAAGCAAGCGGAAGTTTATCTTCTTCTACCAGTGAAGTTCCGATCTTACCTCCTAAAGCTTTAATAAATGTGAATGCCATTCCACCACCAATAATCAGATTATCGATTGCCGGAAGAATATTTTCTATGATAGTAATCTTAGTTGAAACTTTCGATCCACCAAGGATTGCAGTAATAGGTCTTTCACCACTCTTCAGTACTTTATCAATGGCCTGAAGCTCCTTAGCCATCAGTAAACCGAAATATTTAGTTGAAGGAAAGAATTTAGCGATAACTGCTGTAGATGCATGAGCTCTGTGCGCTGTTCCGAATGCATCATTTACATAAGCATCCCCAAGTCTGGATAACTGCTCAGCAAAACCTTCATCTCCTTTTTCCTCTTCATTATGAAAACGTACATTTTCCAACAATAAGATCTCACCGGGCTGTAATTCGGAAGCAGCCTTTTCAGCTTTCTCCCCGATACACTCATCAACAAACTTCACTTCTTTTCCAAGTACAGCGGAAACTTCATTCAGAATATGTTTCAGCGAAAACTCATCTTTAACTTCTCCCTTTGGTCTTCCCAGATGGGTCATTAAAATCACCGAACCGCCATCGTTAAGAATTTTTTCAACTGTAGGTTTTACAGCCACAATTCTTGTATTGTCCGTCACGTTGAGTTGATCATCCTGCGGAACATTGAAGTCCACCCTTACAAGAGCCTTCTTATCTCTAAAATTGAAATCATTGATTGTTTTCATAAATATCGTTGAATTTTCGTTTCACAAATGTAAGGTTTTAAACTTTTTCAACAGATTCATTCAAATAAAAGTTTTCAAAAACTTTCCTCATCCCCAATCACCCATTAATCAACAATTTTTTCTCTTCTAAAAAAAAGAATAATGTAGTTGTTGTTGAGTATTGTTAGTTTCGGGGATAAGTTTTCAGGTAAAAGTTCACCACAAATAGCTTTTATCAAACTCATATTTAATCCACATTCTAACCTCTTGTAAACCTGCTGATTCACATGCTTATCCACAATTGTGGATAATTTTAAAAACAATCGATTATTAGTTATTTCATTATGGAAAAACTTTGGATTTGTTGAAGAAAACATTTGGAAAGTTGTGGTTAAAATTTTCGGACAGGTTTTCTATTACGAAATAAATTCATCTTTAAAAATAGAAAGTTGAGAAAAGTTTTCCACACTTACTAACATACCTTTTCACAATTAATTCCCGGTTTACTAACACTAATTGTTATTATTCTTAACTTTGTAAGGAAATAGAATCTAATAAAGCTTAATAAGAGTATTATGAAAAGAAAAATTGCTATCGCAGCGGACCATGCAGGCTATGAATATAAGGAGATTGTTAAAAACTACCTCTCGGAACATTTTGAAGTTCAGGATTTTGGCACGTTTTCCACAAACAGTGTGGATTATCCGGACTTTGTACACCCGGCTGCGACCTCTGTGGAAAACGGAGAAAATGAGCTGGGAATTTTGATCTGCGGAAGCGGAAACGGTGTTCAGATCACTGCGAACAAGCATCAGAAAATAAGATGCGCACTTTGCTGGATGCCGGAGATTGCAACCCTGGCAAGACTACATAATGATGCTAATATGATTTCAATGCCTGCAAGATTTATATCAAAAGAATTGGCGTTGGAAATTGTAGATAAATTTCTTTCAACAGATTTTGAAGGTGGAAGACACCAGAACAGAGTTGACAAAATTGCAGTTTGCTAAATAGAATAAGGCTTGTAAATCGGTTTACAAGCCTTATTAATTTTTATTCGTACATTTGCAGTGTTCAATAGAAATTACACCCTATACTTCTCCTGAGCCTTTATAATATTTTAAAGATATTTTTATAGAAGGTTTTCTCTTTTCTTCTCCAAATAGTATTAAATTTATAAACAACTAAAGCTTCCGTTATAAAGTGGATTTAGAATAATAAAGTTAAATTAAACATTAAGGTTTGATGAAAATAAAATTATCTGCGGTATTATTTTTTATGTTAGGTTGTTTCCATGGTCAGGAGATTAAAGATCGTAATACCTTTAATAAATGCAGGAAAGAATTCAGTAGAAAGATCTGTCTTTCCGATAAGGATACGGACGGGGTTCTGTTTTATCTTGACCAGTGTCCTGAGGTATCCGGGCCGGAAGATAATAATGGATGTCCATGGGCAGATACAGATAATGATGGAGTGATTGATAAATATGATGCATGCCCTACTGTAGAAGGACCCGAAGAAAATAATGGCTGCCCGTGGCCGGATACAGATGGTGATGGGGTTCTGGACAAGGATGATGCATGTCCTACTATACCCGGAGATCCGAAAAATAAAGGCTGTAAAGCAATTCCCAGCTCAAAAAGCTACACGGCAGAAGAGCTGCAAAAAATAGAAAATGATTTTTTAGCTAATAATAAAAATATTAATTATCATGCATTAGCAGATTATATTTTCAAAAAAATAGATACAAAGAATCTGAATAAGAAAGTGCTTTATCTTTCTATTTATAGAATATATCAAGCGGGATGCGGGCTGGACAGGACTGATTATTCTGATGTGAACTTGGTACAGCGATTGATATTTCAATCATTCTGGGATGAGAGAAACTTTAAAAAGTTTGCCAATCTTTTTCCTAATAAAATAATTCTTCCCATAGGAAGACCTCGTATTTATGATTACGAGAGTAACAAGAGTATAGGAAACCTTAAAGGGGTACCTAAATTAGTAACAAAATATGGAACGGTTTATAATGCAAAAGGAAGATTTGCGGAAATATCAGATTCTAATGAAAAAATAATTTCGGACAGTGATGGAATAACTTTATTTTTATTCGTTGAAAATAATAAAGTAGCCGTTTCTCTCAATGAAAAGGATTTTTATTTTAGATGTAAGAATTCAAAAATTGAAGAGATTTCGGGTTCGGAATATAACAATTAAAAAAATTAAAATGCCAAAAAAAAGAAAATATATAAGTCATAAAAATGATTTAAAAATGATGGAAATCGGGAGACTGATTCTCCGTTTTATGAATGCAAATTCATCAAAAATTTATAATTATAAGCAGATCGCTGACGGAATTGATTATAAAAATCCGAGACAAAGAGAGCTCGTAATCCAGGCGCTTCATAAACTTCAGGGTTCTGAAAAGATCAAAGAAGTGGAAAAAGGTAAATACATCGTGAATCTGAAAATTGCCGGAACACTCTCGGGAATTATCGATTTTAATCAAAGTGGTAATGCCTATGTCAATGTTGAAGGAATGGAGGATGATATCTTCATCCATGCGAAAAATGTGAAGGATGCACTACAGGGAGATAAGGTTCTTATTATAACTTATCATTATAAAGGAAAGAAACTGGAAGGCTCCGTTTTGGAGGTTTTGGAAAGAACAAGAACGGAGTTTGTAGGAACTTTTCAAAAGGTTGCCCACAAGGATTTCGGGTTTGTAGTTTGTGATAAAAAATCAATCAATACAGATATTTTTATCCCAAAAAGCAAGTTCAATAATGCAGAGGATGGTGATAAGGTCATTGTAAAAATGACAGAATGGAAACCGGGTGATAAAAACCCTGAAGGGGAAATTATTCAGGTACTGGGTGCTCCGGGTGAACACGAAACGGAAATCCACTCTATTCTTGCTGAATATGGTTTGCCTTATGAGTTTCCACAGGAAGTAGAACTCGATGCAGATAAAATTGACAGAAGAATTACAGATGAAGAAGTGGCAAAACGATGGGATATGCGTACAATCTGTACGTTTACGATAGACCCTAAGGATGCGAAAGATTTTGATGATGCATTATCAATAAGAAAATTGGAAAACGGAAACTGGGAAATCGGAGTTCATATTGCCGATGTATCCCATTATGTAGTTCCGGGAACTATTCTTGATGATGAAGCTTATCAGAGAGCAACTTCCGTATATCTGGTAGACCGTGTGGTTCCGATGTTACCGGAAGTATTGAGTAATGATGTTTGTTCTCTTCGTCCGAACGAAGATAAATATACGTTCTCAGCAGTTTTCGAACTGAATGATCAGGCAGAAATTCAGAAGCAATGGTTCGGAAGAACAGTGATTCACTCAGACAGAAGATTTACTTATGAGGAAGCTCAGGAACGTATTGAAACAGGTGAAGGAGATTTAGCCGAAGAAATCAATGTTCTGGACAGACTGGCTAAAATTTTACGTAACGACCGTATCAGAAAAGGAGCCATTACTTTTGACAGAAGTGAAGTAAGGTTCAATCTGGATGAAAATAATGAGCCAATCGGGGTATACTTTAAAATAAGTAAAGATTCCAATCACCTGATTGAGGAATTCATGCTCTTAGCTAATAAAAAAGTATCTGAATTTGTATCCCTGACAAGAAAAGGTGAGATCACCAACAATACATTTATTTACAGGGTTCACGATGATCCGGATCCTGCGAAACTTGAAGCATTGAGAGATTTTGTCTCAACTTTCGGATATACCATGAATCTGGCCAATACCAAAAAAGTGGCAGAATCATTGAATAAACTTCTTCATGATGTGAAAGGCAAAGGAGAAGAAAATATGATTGAAACACTTGCGATGAGAAGTATGAGTAAAGCGGTGTATTCTACAGAACCTATCGGACACTATGGTCTTGGTTTCGCTTATTACAGCCACTTCACCTCTCCTATCCGTCGTTATCCGGATTTGATTGCCCATCGTCTTCTTCAGCATTATCTTGACGGAGGAAAATCGCCTAATAAACCTGAACTTGAGGAAAAAGCAAAACACTGCAGTTCCATGGAAAGATTAGCAGCTGATGCAGAAAGAGACTCCATCAAGTATATGCAGGTTAAATTCATGGAAAAACATCTGGGAGAAACTTTCAGTGGTGTTATTTCCGGAGTGGCAGAATTCGGATTCTGGGTTGAAATTCCTGAAAACGGTGCCGAAGGTCTGATCAAACTTAGAGATCTGGTAGATGATTCCTATATGTTTGATGCGAAAACGCATGCGGTATACGGAACAAGACACGGGAAAAAGTATCAGCTGGGAGATGTTGTACAGATTAAAGTGGTAAAAGCTAATCTGATTCAAAAACAACTGGACTTTAAGGTGGTTGATTAATCATAAAAACAATCATATTCTAAATAAAGAGGTTGCCCGTGCGGAGCGGCCTCTTTTTATTTTACCTCATGTCTCTCCCGGTTCCTGCTTCTATTCTTAAAAAACTTATCTGGAATCTCCGGTTAAATCCGGTTGATATATAACATCTTTATTGAATAATTAAATCATAAAGTATAACTTTGTATAAAACGAAATGGAAAATCTTTCATTTTAAATCATATTAAATGCTAGAACTTGTACTATCTGCCATCATATTAGGATTCATGCTGAGTCTGGTTTTTATTGGGCCCATATTTTTCCTGTTAATTGAAACCAGCTTTTCCAGAGGACCGAAACATGCTCTATCGTTGGATCTTGGGGTAATCAGTGCAGATTTATTGTGCATTGTAGCGGCTTATTATGCCAGCTCTGATATCGTCACATTAATTGACAAACATCCCGGGTTTTACAGGATCACTTCCATTCTTATTTTTATTTACGGGATTGTGATGCTGGTAACAAAAACCAAAATGCATATGCCCGGCGAAGAAAAGATCATTGGCCAGAACTATATTAAAACTTTTTTTAATGGTTTTTTCTTTAATCTTTTAAATGTTGGAGTCATCCTTTTCTGGCTGGTAACGGTAATTTCCGTAAGGAATCAATATCCGGACACCAGCAGTTTTATTTTATACATTAGCATAGTACTGGCTACTTACCTTTCTATAGACCTTGCTAAAATATTTCTTGCCAAGCAATTTCATGATAAACTTACCCAGAAACTGGCGAATCAGATCAGAAGAGTGGTTGGCGTAATTCTTATTATTTTCAGTTTCTTTATCTTTTTACAGAGTTTTAAAAAGTTTAATCAGTTTGACAGACGACTGGAAGAAGCCGAAAAGAAAGAAATTAAATACCAAAAAGCAAAATGAAAAAAAGTATCTTTCCATCTTCCCTTAAAAAAGGGGCTAAAATAGCCGTTATTTCACCTGCCGGAGCTGTAGATCCTACACAACTGGAAAAGGGAATAGAAATGATTAAAAACAGAGGATTTGAACCCGTTCTGGGGAAACATCTTTATACAAAATTTTCAAACGGTTACAACTATGCCGGAACGGAACAGGAAAGAATAAAAGATATCAACTGGGCTTTAAATGATAAAGAAATCGGAGCAATATGGGCTTCACGGGGCGGCTATGGCTGTCAGCATCTGATCCAGCATCTTAAGCTGAAAGGTTTTACGGAACATCCGAAATGGTATATCGGGTATTCTGATAATACGGTTATACAAAGTTATCTGCTGAAAAAAGGATTTGTATCTGTTCATGGGCAGACGATCAAGACTTCCAGCTTTGGTGTAACGGATGAAAGCTATGATTTGATTTTTGATATTCTGCAGGGCAAAAAGCCAAAATACAGCCTGGAATCGCATCTGTTGAATAAGAAAGGTAAGACTGAAGGAGAATTGGTAGGAGGAAATTTGGCCCTTATCTATGCTCTTCTGGGAACTAAATACTCTTTTGATTTCAAAGATAAAATCCTATTTATCGAAGATATCGGAGAAAACTTTTATGCACTGGACCGGATGATTATGAGTCTGGAGCTGGCCGGTGTTTTTACCAAAATTAAAGGACTTATCGTAGGTGGAATGACCAATATGGGAGACGAAAAAGACAATAAAAATTATGAGGAAAGTTTTGACGAGTTTGCTTATACCCTGATCTCAGAAAGGATTGCAAAATATGACTTTCCTGTTGTTTTTGGCTTTCCCAATGGGCATATTAAAGATAACAGACCCCTTCTTATCGGAGGGCAGATTAAATTAAAAGTGGAGACTAAAGTAAAGGTCGATTTTTAAAGCCTCTACCCTAGCCTTCTGATTATATTACCGAAAGTATGGCAACACACAACGATTTTGGAAAAATAGCAGAAGACATGGCAGCCGATTATCTTTTGAAAAACGGCTATAAAATTCTTGCCAGAAACTTTCGTTTTCAGAAAGCGGAAATCGATATCATTGCTGAAAAAGACCATCTGATGATCATTGTTGAAGTAAAAGCAAGATCTTCGGATGTATTTTTACTTCCTCAGGAAGCGGTCACCAAAACCAAAATCAGGTCCGTTGTTTCTGCTGCCAATCATTATCTGGAAGAATTTAATAAAGACCAGGAAGTAAGGTTTGATATCATTTCAGTTCTTCCTGATGAAAACAAAAAATTAGTCATTGATCATATTATCGATGCTTTTCAGGCATGGGATGCCAACTGATAATAAATGGATCAGTATAAGAATCCCATCATGTAATCCTGTCATCATATCCCTGCGGCGATACCGATGCATTTATAGTAAATAAAACAATTTTATGAAAACAATACTCATCACAGGGGCTACTTCCGGTATAGGAAAATCTACCGCCGAGCTTCTTGCTCAACAAGGAAACAGAATTATTATTTGCGGAAGAAGAGCTGATGCGCTTCAGACTTTAAAAACTAAGTTGTCTGAATTTACCGAAATATTTAGTTTAATGTTTGATGTGAGAAACCTGGAAGAAGTGGAAACTGCCATTAGTTCTCTTCCTGAAGCATGGAAAGATATTGACGTTCTGATTAATAATGCCGGTAATGCACACGGGCTGGATCCTCTTTCTTCCGGGAAGACCGATGACTGGGATTCAATGATTGACGGGAATGTAAAAGGACTTTTATATGTTTCTAAAATGATTATCCCATCTATGAAAACTAAAAATTTAGGTCATATTGTAAACATCAGTTCTGTGGCTGCAAGACAAACCTATGCGAATGGTGTTGTCTATTGTGCCACCAAAAAAGCAGTGGATGTTATTTCAGAAGGGATGAGGCTTGAGCTTACAGAATTTGGAATTAAAGTAACGAATATTCAGCCGGGAGCTGTGGAGACCGATTTCTCACTGATAAGATTCAAAGGGGACAGCGAAAAAGCAGCAAATGTGTATGCGGGATATGAAGCATTAAAAGCAGAAGATATTGCGGATGCAATTGCTTATTGTGTAAATGCCCCAAAACACGTAACGATTTCTGATATGACGATTTATCCGAGTGCTCAGGCAGAGCCAAGAACAATCTATAGAAAATAGTCTCAAAATAAAGAAGTAAATTTGCAGCATATTATCAGAAGTATTTTACTTTTTATCATTTAGCCTAAAACAAGACAATGAAAATCTTATATCTTGAAACCTCTTCTAAAAACTGTTCAGTAGCCATTTCAGACAATGAAAAACTATTATGTCTGTGTGAAGAAGTTTCTGAAAATTATAAACAGTCTGAAAGCCTTCATACTTTTGTTGAGTGGGCTCTGGAAGGAGCGGGTATTTCAATGAAAGAAATTGAAGCTGTTTCACTGGGGAAAGGACCCGGCTCTTACACCGGATTAAGGATTGGGGCAGCCTCTGCAAAAGGTTTCTGCTACGGACTGAAAGTACCATTGGTTGCAGTAAACTCTTTAGAAAGCATGATAGAGCCTTTTTTAGGCACTCATTATGATTTCATAGTGCCTTTAATCGATGCGAGAAGAATGGAGGTTTATACGGCCGTTTATGACGGCAGGACAGGGGAGGAGCTCTCAGAAACAATTGCCAAGATATTAGATGAGACTTCTTTTGAAGAGTTTAAGAATAAAAAAGTTTTGTTTGTGGGAGACGGTGCCACCAAGGCAAAAGATATTCTGAATCTTCCGCAGGCAGATTTTAAAGAAGATGTTTATCCTTCCGCACAATATCTCATTAAGAAATCCCTGGAAAGAATAGAAAAGAAAGAATTTGAAGATATGGCTTATTTTGAGCCGTTTTATCTAAAAGACTTCCATGGTGTAAAAAAGAAATCTTAAGATTCTCTATACACCGGAAAAGGATAAGAATATAAAAAAAGCGAAGACTCAGTCTTCGCTTTTTCTTTTTTATTGAGGTCTTGGAGGAGCAGTTGAATTTGAACTGTTTTCATTTCCTCTTTTCTTTTTTTGTTGCTGGATATTCCCTGCAGGTACAGCACCTTCTGATAAGTTAACCTGATTCTGTTGAAGCGTATTGTTTCCGGGTCTTTTCGGAGCGCCGTTTTGAGCGGGAGAGGACTGATTATTATTCTGAAGCTGGTTAGGCTGATTGGTCCCCGGCTGCATCGGAACAGCATTTCCTTTTTGATCCGTAGCCTGGAAACTAAGATCACTTTTAAGATAGTTCAGCATTTCTTTGGCTCTTACTCCCTCAGGTGTTTTAGAGTAATTCAGAGCAATTTGTTCAAGCTGAAGAATCATTACTTCTTTTCCGCTGGATTTTCCTGCATTGAAAGCATTTAACAGATAAAGTTTAGGAACCAGTGCATCTTTAGGAAATTTTTGAATGGTCTGGTCTATCGTAGTTTTACTTTCTGCAAATTTTTCAGCCTCATATAATGCATAGGCTTTCTTATATTCGTTTTCAACATCTTCTGTAGATTTTACAAACGAAACATTTTTAGGGTTTCTGGCAAATTCTGCATAGGATGTGTACGGATAGTCTGTCAAAAGAATCTGTTTTGCCCGGTCAGACGCCTGAGGATTTTTTTCATAATTCATGGCAAAGATTTCGTAAAGTGCCTGAAGCATTACTTTTTCTTCAGGTTTTACATCTACAAGATCATACAGCGTTTTGGTAGCCAGAGGAGTATTGGTAAAATAATTCTGATACATAACCCCCAGACCTAAAGAAGCAGTATCTCTGTCTTTCTTCAGCTGGGCCAGTTTCCCCTGATCGGTTGGAATCTGTTCGATATAATAAGCCGGTTCAAAACGTCTTGGGTTAGGAGCAGAGGTTACCCCTAAGGCCTCGTTTTTCATATCTTCAATAGAAGTCATTTTTTTTGAAAAACGCCAGTTATCAACAAGAGCTCTGTCTCCCCAGACCTGCTTAAATGATGAGGTTCCTTTGCTTACTGTTCCTGTATTACTAAAGTAAAAACCTTTTGTAGTAACACCGAAATCTTCAAAAGCATTGGCATTGTTTGCAAAAATAGAATTGGCATTGTAATCTCCTGTATCAAAACCCTTGCTTCTTTCTGCTCGTTTTCTTTCCAGTTCTTCTTTTTCTTCTTTTGCCTTTAATTTAGCAATATGTTTGCTGAAAAAATCGGTTCTTTGAGCATCATTCATTTTAGCTAAAGAAAGAATACTGTCATTTTTTTTGATCAGATAATAGTTTTTAGAGATTTTTTTGATGTATTCGGACTGGTCTTTCAATAAAATCTTAGAAGGCTCATAAGTCATTACAGCCAGTGCTGAATCATAATAACTTCCCGCCCCGATATAATCATTTTTTTCAAGATAGCTTTTTCCTATTTCGTAATAGGCCAGCCCTCGGATCTGAGGATCGGAAACCTTTTCAAATAAAGATTTTCTGAAAAATTGCTGCGCTTCTTCTTTTTTTCCTGCCTTATTGGCCATTAAACCTAACGCATAGTAAAATTCATTCTTTCGGGATCCGTAAGTTCCTTTTTTACTGATTCCTTCAAGATAATTTTTGGCTCCGTTATAATCACCTTTACCATTGAACGTTTTGGCGATGGCAATCTGTGATTTTACTTCAAATTCAAAATCATTGGCATATTTATACGCTGCTGCAAAGCTTTCTCTTGCTTTGTCATTTTGCCCGAGATTTTCAAGAACCTGACCCCTTAAATAAGCAATCCGGCTTTTCAGTTTTTTATTGGAATTAAGCTCAAAAGCTTCATCAAGTTCTTTTGCTGCATCCTGAGTTTTACCTGCATCCAACAGAGATTCCGAATAATAAATGCTTAAAAGTTTTGCATAGGATTTATTGATGTCCTCTCCCTTAAGTTTCTCAAATGTCTCATGAGCTCTATGATAATCCTTGATTTTATCATAGGCCAACCCCTGATAAATTCTTGCCAGCGGAAGCCTTTTATCATCTTTCATGTGAGTGAAAACGTAGTTCAGAGCATCCAGAGCGTCCAGAGGTTTATTTCGGTAAATTCTGGCCTGAGCAAGAATCATATAGGCTTCAAAAATCTGTTTGTTTTTCTCTTCTCCGTTTCTGATCACTGAATATTTATTGATCGCTTTAAGCGCTTTAGCTTCTGCAATTTCCAAAGTAGTAGCGCCTTTATTCTGATCTTCATCCTGATTGGCCTGTGAATTTCCGGTCATTCCCGGAATATTAGGAATACCGGGATTATTTCTTCCTGAAGATTTATTGCCGGTATTGGCTACTTCAGCCATTTTCATGGAGTTTTCCGCAAAAGCCGCAGATTGGCCAAGATCACTTCCCAGAGGTTGTTCTTCATACGTGAGAATAGGAATATAAGGAGCATAAAAATTGTCCTTATGTCCTTTGTCCCGTGTCGTAAATTCACTGTTCAATGCATCTTTGGCATTAAAAAGAGTATTATAATAGGTGTAAAATCCTTTCAGCATCTTGGATCGTTGTTCCGGCTTCTTTGTTTTGGTAGCACAGGAAGCAACAAATAATATTACGAAAAGGAATAATATATTTTTTTTCATTATTCAATATAACTCGCTAATTTGCTTTTTATTATCGATTGATTGATCAATTTTGTAAAAATAATAAAATTTTATAATGAACAATATTTATATTTTTTGCAAAATTTTATACACCAGATGAGTAGGAAGGCCCATAATCGTATAAAAGCTTCCGTTTATATTTTTGATCTTAGCCATTCCAAGCCATTCCTGAATACCATAGCTGCCGGCTTTATCAAAAGGTTGATATTTCTGAATATAAAATTCTATTTCGCCGTCTGTTATTTCATCAAAGGTGACATCAGCGACATCTGTTTCAGTAAATACTCTGTCCTGGGTCTTTATTGTAATTCCGGTATATACCTGATGGGTTTTTCCTGAAAGATGGCGAAGCATATTTTTGGCATCGGTTTCATCTGCAGGTTTTCCCAGGACCTTATCTTCTATGGCTACCACCGTATCGGCGGTAAGCAGAATTTCATCAGGAGATAAGCTTCTGAATGTATCCGCTTTCAATTGAGAAAGATAAGCCGCAGCTTCTTCAATTTTAATATCAGCAGGAAGAATTTCTTCACAATCTGTTTTTACCACTTCAAATTCAAATCCGAGACTGGTAAGCAATTCTTTTCTTCTTGGCGATTGCGAGGCTAATAGTAATTTCATAAACTAAAGATTATACAGATTGGGTATTATCATCATGCCAGTTTCCCTGAACTTTCATCACCTGTTCTATAACATCACGTACAGCTCCTGTTCCTCCTTTTTTGGGAGAAATATAGTCAGAAATTCCTTTTACTTCAGGAACTGCATTTTCAGGACATGCCGCAATCGCTGAGTTTTCCATAATATGAATATCCGGAAGATCATCACCCATAGTCAGAATTTCTTCATTTTTAAGATTATATTTCTTTTTGAAATCTTCAAAATCAGCAATTTTGTTGTGTGATTTCGGGTAGTAATCCTGAATTCCGAGATAGTTGATTCTATGTTTTACCATTTCGTCATTTCCACCGGTAATAACGCCTATCAAATAATTGTTTTTTAAAGCTTTTACGACAGCATATCCGTCCAGAACATTCATTACTCTGCACATATTTCCTCCCGGCATAAGATAAACACTTCCGTCTGTAAAAACACCGTCAACATCAAATACAAACGCTTTAATATCTTTTAATTTCTCTTTATAACTCATACATTTTCTGAATAGAATGATTCATTGTTTTATAAATTTCAAGACTTTCGCCTTTTAATAACTGTTCATGCAATTGTAAAATCCTTATGTCGTTTCTTACGGCCGGACCTGTTTGTGCCATTTTAGGCTCTATTTCATAGATCTTCTGTACGGTCTCATTAACCAGCGGTAAAAAATAATCAAACGGAATCTCCTGAGAATCAGAAATTTCTTTTGCTCTTGAAAAAAGATGATTGACAAAATTACACGCAAAAACAGCTGTTAAATGAATATATTTTCTCTTTTCATAAGTACTTTCCATTACATTTTCTGAGATCTTGGAAGCGATTTCAAAAAGAAGGTCACGGTCTTCATTATTTTCTGCTTCAATGAAAAACGGAATTTTCTCATATTCCAGATCTTTGGACTTTGAGAAAGTCTGCAACGGATAAAAACTTGCCTTTCTGTACGCTCCGGAAAGAATTTCTTTAGGTAACGATCCTGAAGTATGAACAACAAGACTTTCTTTTTTAGTGATTATCTTAGAAACCTCTTCTACAGAATGATCACTTACACAGATGAGATAAAGGTCTGCATCTTCCAGCTGTTTTGAAGAATAAGGGATGTTCAACTCCTCAGAAGTTTTCCTAAGCTCATTTTCATTTCTGCCAAAAATCTGAGCCAAAGAAATTCCTTTTAAAGTGAATGCTTTGGCCATATGATAGGCAACATTTCCGGAACCGATGATTACAATTTTCATATAACAAATATAAGATTTTAAGATGAGCAGGAAAAAGAAAGAAGAAGGAGAGAAATCATAAATTAATGATGGGCACACTTATTGCCTGTAGTCTAAGGCTTATGATCTAAGTGTCTCATATTATTTTGGATATTTAGGTGAAAAATTGAGTGAATAATTTAACTTTCAGTTATTTTTGTAATCCAAAACAGTGAAAGCATCTTATGAAGATTAAGGACGCGGAAATTATTTCGTTGATGCAAAATCCACGGACCCAGGAAAAAGGAGTCCGTGCCTTGATGGATGCTTATCAAAGCAGATTGTATTGGCACATAAGAAGAATTATTGTGGACGGAGATCTTGCTCAGGATACTTTGCAGGAAACATTTATTAAAGCTTATCAGAATTTTCATCAGTTCAAAAATGACAGCCAGCTGTATACCTGGCTTTATAGAATTGCTACCAACGAAGCGCTACAGCAGGTCAACAAAATGAATAAAATGAAAAAATCTGATGAAGATGCGGAGTATCATATGCAGAATCTTGTCGCCGATAATACCGAAGGTGATGCCGAAGAAATACAAATCCTGTTACAGAATGCCATACAAAGCCTGCCTGAAAAGCAGAAACTTGTATTTATGATGCGGTATTATGATGATTTGCCTTATGAGGAAATTTCTAAAATTGTAGATATGTCCGTAGGAACACTGAAAACAAATTATCACTATGCCAAACAGAAAATAGAAGATTTTATAAAAGAAAATTACGAAAGATAATTTTTGAAAAAACAGAAATGAAAGAGTTCGATATAGAAAAATTAGAACGTAAAAACATTTACAAGGTTCCTGATCAATTGTTTGAAAACATTCAGGATAGCGTCATGAATGAGATAAAGACAAGTAAAAAAGCACCTGTCTTTAAACTGAACTGGATATATGCAGCAGCAGCCTCTTTAGCTTTGATTTTTGGGATGACTTATGTTTTTAATTCTGATCAAAATTCAGTTGAAAAAGGATTAACTTCAAATGCAGGTTATACCATTCATAAAGGGGAGCCTAAAACTGAAGGCGAACTCGCTTATGAGACATTAAAATCTGATTTAACTTCTGTTGAAAATAATAATCAAACAGTTGTAAATCAGAATACTGGGAGTGTTGATGCCTATAAAAACGAAAATGAAAAAACAATAACGTCACCTAAAGCAGTGAAAGTAGTTACCAGACAAGATGAAACCAAAATGAATGATTATCTGGATTCATTCTCTAATTCTGAAATTGCAGAACTAGCTAGTAACTCAACTCAAGACGTTTATTTGGACTTATACAATTAATAAAAGATGAAAAAGATATTATTGACGTTTCTTATTATTTATGGTTTTGGCTTAAATGCTCAAAGAACGGACTATGATTGGAAAAAGATGGACCCTAAACAAAGAAAAGAGGTCATTAATAATCTTTCTCCGGAAGAAAGGAAAGAATTGCTCAGGAAGTTCAGAAATAACATGATCATGGATAATCTGAATATCGACCAGGATGATAAAGCAGAATTTACCCAGCTTTATAATGAATATCTGGAAAGTCAGAAGCAGATAAAAAGTCAGTTCGATCCAAGTTTTAACCCGGAAACTTTATCAGATGATGAAGCTAAGGCAAAGCTGCAGCAGAGCTTTGAAATAGGGCAGAAGCTATTGGATAACAGAAAGAAATACGCAGATAAAATGCAGCAGGTAATTCCCTGCCAAAAAGTCTTGAAGCTCTTTCAGTCAGAGGGAATGATGAGAGATAAAATGAATGAAAGAAAGCCTCACGGAAACAATACGACTTCCGGGCCTAAACAAAACCCATAATAGTTTATTTTTTTAATGTTGGACGGCTCTTACAAACCTTTTTGTGAGAGCCGTTTAATTTTTTTGTCTTAAATACCATATTTTTGTCTAAAAATTACTCATGAAAAAATTATTACAGGTCATTTTTACTTGTATAGCGGTTATTTCTTTTTCACAGACAAAAGAAGAGATTAAATTCAAAGGAAACATTTTAAATTACACAGATTATGCCTACAAGGCATTCAAAGTCATTGATCAGAGAGAAGATCAACAAATAGGGACACTTCCTTTTGGTGACAAAAAGGAAATGCGAGAAATTGTTTTTCCTAACAATCCGGGAGTAGATTTCAATGCATGGTTTGCCAAAAGTAACGGGTATGCAACAGGAAATACCGAATTTGTTATGGTTTTAAAAAAATTAAAACTTTCAATAGGAGAATCAAACGGTAAAACAACAGAAGGAAATATAGATTTTTCAGCACAAACATTTGCAAAAAACGGAGATAAGTATCAGTTTCTTTATAAAAAAGATACAGTGTTTACCTTTAATAATAAAGAAATTGCTGAGTATATGGTGAAGAATATTCCGGTTATCTATTCGGTCTTCATCAAAAAATCATACTCTTTAAAGCCTTCTGCAAGAGAAGTTGAAATTCGTGATCTGGCTGACTATGAGCAATATGTGAAATCCAATACTCTAGCCCTGAAAGAAGGCCCGTTAAAAGACGGAATTTATCTGGATCATGCTTCTTTCTTTAATCAAACTCCTGAACCCGGAAATTTCACATTTGAAACTAACACTAAAGGTGAGATAACAAAAGCTTTGAAAGAAGAAGACGGAAAGAAAACTAAAATACAGGCTTATAAAATGTTTGCTTATGTAGATAAAGGAAAAGTATATAAACATACTTTTTCCGGATTTATGGAGCTGAATAAAGATGAAAAAGGATATTATGTAATCGCCAACAGAGGTCATCTTTTCCCTGTTGCAGTAAATAATACGTACGGAATGTTTGGCCTGATCGGGGGGATTGCCGGAGCAATTGAACAGGGAGAAAGGCAGAAAAAAATGAAGAAACAGGATACCGGGAAAGTATATATAGATCCTATGACCGGAGAATATGACTTTTCTGATGAATCATAAATTATTCATTACAATGAATTTAAGAGAGATATATGTCTCTCTTTTTTTTATCTTTGCAAATTACAAGATTCTTAAATGAAAAACATACGAAATTTTTGCATAATCGCCCATATTGACCATGGTAAAAGTACTTTGGCAGACCGTCTTCTGGAGTATACAAATACTGTTACTCAAAGAGAATTACAGTCTCAGACACTGGATGATATGGATTTGGAGAAAGAACGTGGGATTACGATTAAGTCTCACGCAATCCAGATGGATTATGAGTATAAAGGAGAAAAATATATTTTAAACCTTATTGATACCCCGGGACACGTTGACTTTTCTTATGAAGTTTCCCGTTCAATCGCTGCCTGTGAAGGTGCACTTCTTATTGTTGATGCGGCCCAGAGTATTCAGGCACAAACGATTAGTAACCTTTATCTGGCATTGGAAAATGATCTTACGATTATTCCGATTCTGAATAAAATTGACCTTCCATCTGCCAATCCTGAAGAAGTAACTGATGAGATCATGAATCTTATCGGATGTGAATATGAAGATGTATTGAGAGTTTCAGGGAAAACAGGAGAAGGTGTTCATCACCTGTTGGAACAAATTGTTGAAAGAATTCCTGCACCGGTTGGAAATCCTGACGGACCACTTCAAGCCTTGATCTTTGACTCTGTTTACAACCCATTTAGAGGAATTGAAGCTTACTTCAAAGTAGTAAACGGGAGCATCACTAAAAATGAAAAGATCAAATTCTTTGCTACAGGGAAAGAATATGGAGCTGATGAGGTAGGGACCCTGAAATTGAAGCAGGTTCCAAAGAAAACCATTCAGTGTGGTGATGTAGGATACCTGGTTTCAGGGATTAAAGATGCTCGTGAAGTAAAAGTGGGAGATACCATCACTTCTTTCGATAAACCGGCAGACGGCCCAATTGATGGATTTGAAGAGGTAAAGCCAATGGTATTTGCTGGTATTTATCCTATTGATTCTGAGGATTTTGAAGAGTTGAGATTCTCTCTTGAAAAATTAAGACTGAACGATGCTTCTCTGGTTTTTGAACCGGAAAGTTCAGCAGCTCTTGGCTTTGGATTCCGTTGCGGATTCTTAGGAATGCTTCACATGGAAATCGTTCAGGAACGTTTGGACAGAGAGTTTAATATGAACGTAATTACGACGGTACCAAACGTTTCTTACTTCGGGTATACTAAAAAAGAACCTGAAGTTCCAATCTTGATCAATAACCCGTCTGAAATGATGGATCCTTCCACAATGGACAGAGTAGAAGAACCTTTCATTAAGGCTTCTATCATTACAAAATCTGACTTTGTGGGCGCTGTAATGACTTTATGTATTGAGAAAAGAGGAGAGATCGTTAACCAGAGTTATTTGACATCTGAAAGAGTTGAATTAATTTTCAATATGCCTTTGGCAGAAGTTGTTTTCGACTTCTATGACAGATTAAAATCAATCTCTAAAGGATATGCATCATTCGATTACCACCCAATCGGTTTCAGAGCTTCCAAGCTTGTAAAAATGGATATCCTGATCAACGGTGATATGGTAGATGCCCTGTCATCATTGATTCACGACAGCAATGCTTATTACATCGGTAAGAGAATGTGTGAAAAGCTTCGTGAACTGATCCCGAGACAGCAGTTTGATATCGCTGTTCAGGCAGCATTAGGAACGAAAGTTATTGCAAGAGAAACCATCAAAGCCTTAAGGAAGGACGTTACCGCAAAATGTTACGGTGGAGATATTTCCAGAAAGCGTAAGCTATTGGAAAAGCAGAAAGAAGGTAAGAAGAAGATGAAACAGATCGGAAGGGTAGAGGTACCGCAATCTGCATTTATGGCTGTATTAAAGCTTAATGACTAAATATAGAAAAACCGCTTCGAAAGAAGCGGTTTTTATTTTTATTGTACCTGAATGTAGTTTCGCTGTTCTTTGACCGTATTTCTGTCATAATTCATCATAAATGGTTCAGAAGCAGTCCCTCCAAATGATATTTTAAATTTGCCTCGATCTGCTCCCGTAAGATAATTAACTGAAAAGATCATGATTTCATCAGGTTCAAATTCCCAGTAATCCCTTTCCCATACGGCTCCGCAACTAAAGGCATTATCATTCCATATCATCTGCCATTTATGCTGACTATTGAATATCGCAAGCGGAAGGTTTTTGAATTCCGGAAATATTAATTTCCGTTTGGAGATATTTTTGATAAAGACGGGAAAAGCTTTGTATTTTTTAATGACACCGATTTCTGAGTTGTAGGCATATTTAGGAATGGTATCCTTAGGTTTAATGATTATTTTTACATGAGCTTCCGATAAAGAATCAAAACGCACAGGTGTGTAAGAAAATTTCATTCTTTCAAAAGCGGGACGAAAATATTCCTTATGAAGGTTAAAATTTCTTTTGATCTCTGTTCCAGGCGGCGGTGGCGGTGGTGCTACCATTGAATTATAATACTTTACTTCAACATTGGACGGGTCCTTGCCAATATATATTAATCCGGTTTCCGATTCTCCGATGCCTTCGTTAAACTTTTGAAAGCTTAGCTTTTCATTTTTTTTATAGTGTAAGGTAATAGTATCCGCAAAAGACGGTTCTTTTTTACAAGAGAACAGCCCAAGGATAAGAATAAGATAAAAAAGCTTTTTCATAGTAAAAGTAAAAATACTAATTATTTATTCATAATTTTGTGTATTCGTAACGCAAATTAATTTATGGAATCTCCAAAAAAATTACAGGATATCAAAGTAGCGGTAGATGCCGTTATTTTCGGGTATTTCGATAAAAAAGACCTTCAAATTCTTCTCATCAAAAGAAATATTGAACCCTTTAAAGGCGGATGGGCCCTTCCGGGAGGGCTGGTTCTGGATGATGAAAATCTTGACGATGCCGTAAAGAGAGAGCTTCACGAAGAAGCAGGCATAAAGCCGGATTTTCTAGAACAGCTTTATACATTTGGTAATGTTGGTCGTGATCCGAGAAACAGGGTGGTTTCTGTAGCTTATTTGGGCCTTGTGAATCCTTCTTATCATGAGCTCTTTGCAGATTCTGATGCAGATGATGCACAGTGGTTTAGTGTGAATCAGCTTCCTTTAGTTGCTTTTGATCACCAGAATATTATTGATATTGCTTTAAAAAGGCTTCGTACCAAGATTCAGTATCAGCCGATCGGATTTAATCTTCTGAATGAAGAATTTCCTTTTTCAGATCTTGAAAACCTTTATAAAACCATTGTAGGACAGGAAATTGACCGAAGAAACTTCCGTAAAAAAATCATGAGCTACGGATTGCTTAATGAAACCAATAACGTTAAAAAAGAGGGCAGTGGAAGACCGGGAAAACTCTTTACCTTCAACCAGGAAAAATATAAAGAACTGGAAGAACAGGGATTTTATTTTGAAATTAAATAAAGATCACCAATTCTGAAACCGTATTTCCGCGGTCTGTTTAATATTATGATAAATAGGTGATTTTTTCAATGGGACAAGGAAATATTTTTTTTATAAACCCTTTGTTCATTTGATTTTTTTTGTAAATTGGCTCCGAACAAAAATCAACTAATCCATGAAAAAATTAATGATCAAAAAGACGACAAAGTCTTTATCAGAATCTTCAACTTTAAACAGAGGAACTTTGAAAAACTTTAAAGGAGGTTTAAAAGTCATAGAGGATCCAATCAGTGAAGGAGGATGTAACGCAGACGCTCTATGTTCTTCAGGAAGATCAATCTGGAATAACTTCTCCGGAACTCCACACACAAACTGCTGCGCATAAGTAATTCATGTCGATGAGGAATATAATATCCTCACCGAAGAAAGAATTCCTTATATAAGCATATGATCAAGATAGGCTGCTGTATTTAATATAAGGCAGCCTATTTTATTTATTCGTTATTAATACATTCATGTTATGAAAGTTTTTGCTCAACTTTGCATTTCAGTTTTTTCTCTGGCCAGCCCGTTCTTTATTTCACAAAACATCAGCATTAAAGGACATTCACAATATACATTTCACCAATCCAAAATATATCTTGTTAATGCTTTTCACGACCGCTATTACGAAAAAGGGAAGCTTTTAGATTCCGCTTCGGTGGATCAGAAAGGAAATTTCCAGTTTAATGTTTCAGGCCTGAAAGAAGGAAGCCCGTATAAATTGATCGACAAGGATATCAAAGGTTACAGCGAAACACCTGTTTTTTTTATTTCTTCCAGAAATGTATCTGTTGATCTTTTCAAAATGGATTCCCTTCGGGTAAATGACAGCCGCCAGCTGCGCAGTGAAAAAAAAGACTTTGATCATTTTTTCAAGCCAGTCAGGGACAGATATCAGGATTTATATCAGGACGGCAATAAAGCAGTAGCTGAGTATGGAGGGATGGAAAAAATCCCCCGGGAATATTTCACTTCCTATTATAAAATTCAGAATGAAATCATGGCTGATGAAAAGAAAATGCTTTCTGATTATGTAAAAGAATATTCCGGCTCAGGGATCGCTTTCTGGAAGTTTGTGGAAATGTTTCAGAAAAACCAGCTCAGTGTGCAGGAAGCCGGCTCGATATTAAGTTTTTTTTCACCTCTTATTAAAAAGACTTTTGCAGCCCGTGAAATAGCCGCTGAAATTCATCGGAAAAAAATATTCGCGATGGGGCAAACATTTCCGTTACCTTATGTCACTGATCTGGAGAAAAAAAAGGTAAACTTTAAAACCGGTCCGGATCAAAAATATACTCTGATTGAATTCTGGTTTAGCCACTGTCTGCCATGCAGACGTGATTTACCTGATTATATCAGGCTGTACCAAACTTTTGCCCCAAAAGGATTTACAATCATTAATATCGCTACAGACCGCACAAAAGACCTGCCTTATCTGCGAAAAACAATTAAAGATTTTAATATTCCCTGGGTTCAGTATCTGGATGAGAACGGGGATCAGGCCAAAGAATGGGGCATTAATTCTTTTCCGTCCAGCTTTTTACTGAACGATAAAAATGAGATCATTGGAATCAATCTTTCGGTTTCCGAATTGAATCATTTCCTGTTAAAAAATACAACCAAGAATGAGTAATAATATTCGAATTCTCTATAAATACCTGAAAAATAAAAATATAGAGGTAGACTATCCCGACTTTGAAACATCCGTTAGTTCCCACCCTGATTATCCTGAAATTATATCTTATGTGGATGCCCTGAACATACTGAATATTAAATATGATATGTACAGTTATGAAGAAGTAAAAGATCAGATCGACCCTAAAGACCTTGTCATCTTTTATGATGAATTAAGGGAACTGACATTTGAATACCATCCAAAAGACGATCTGGAAGAAGGCCTTGTTTTGATTGTTGAAGAGCTTCCGTTTAAGAAAGCAATCTTCAGGGCAGACCGGAAGATGATTGTTTATGTCGTTCTACTTTTGTTTCTTGGCTACCTGGAAACAATTTCCGGTTCGTGGAGTCTTTTGGTTCTTTTAATTTGTTCTTTTGCAGGAGTTTATGTCTCCTATAGCGGACTTTCGATGGAGCTGGGAATAGAATCCGATTTCTCCAATAAATTCTGTTCTTCCAAAGAGGAAAAATCAAGTTGCAGCTCGGTGATCAATTCTGCAAAAAAGATCGATGTCAAGTTAGGGCATCTCAGTTTCTTCTTTTTTGTTTTCCAGGTTTTTTTACTGGGATTCAGTCTTGCAGTTCCGGAATATATGTATCTTTTTTTATTGGGATCACTGCTAAGTATACCGGTAACAGTCTATTCTTTATATTTCCAGTTTTTCGTGGAAAAGAAGTGGTGCACCATCTGTCTCTCAACGATCGCTGTATTGTATATCCAGGTAGTGACCGGTTTTTTTGCTTACAAGGAACTGGCGGTTGAAATGAGTTTGAACAAGTTCTTATTGCTGGCCTTGATCGGTGCGGTATCTTATCTTGCCACCTCTTTTGTATCTTCCCAAACTGCTTTAGTGGAAAGACTGAAGACCACGAATACCGGGCTTATTAAGTTTTACCGGAATTATGATTTGTTTAAATTTTCCCTGATTAAAAGCAAAAAAATTAATCTGGATACTGAAACAATGGGAGTAATGATCGGCGGGCAGCAGGAACATGATCAACCCGTGATCACCATGATCTCAAATCCTACCTGTAAATACTGTAAAGAAACGTATAGGACTCTATTGGATATTTATCGTGCTGATCCGGAAAGTATAGTGATCCAGATTGTTTTTTATGATAAGAATTTCATGCCGGAAAGCGAAGCAATGATCAGAAATATTTTTTACCATTATTTTCGTTCGGGCGGCCTTTCTACCCTGGAACTATTAGCTTACGATTTTGAATTTTTTAGAAAAAAACAGGAAATAGGGGATGACATACACTTGCTGATCGAAGAGCAGATCCAGAAACAAAACCGCTTCGGAATGACAGAGAATTTTGAATTTTCACCTACTTTACTCATCAACCAGTATGTGTTTCCGGAAAATTATTCAAGATCTCATATCAGGTATTTTATTCCTGATTTAATTAATGATATGCAAGAAACCAAAGTTTATGTCTGACTCTCTTTTTTCTAAGGCAATTTTAAGAAGACCCTTGTTGGGTATTGATTTCTTTAAGTCGGCTTACCTTTCCAGTATGTCATTTAAAGATACATTTCAAAAGGTGTCCCACAATAGTCTTTTTATGGATTCTATAAAAATGGCCTCCGGTCATTTCTTTGAATTTCTGTTAGAATATGATCATAAGACAGCAGATAAAAAGAAAAATATTGAGTTTTCGTTCTATAAGTATTTTTCCAGGGCAGCCACCAGATCGGTACCATTCGGGATGTTCTCGGGGATCGGACTGCTTGATCTTTGTCATAAAGAAATAAATACATCGGAAGGGTATACGGAGATCCGTGGGAAGATTAGCTATTCGTATCTGGATCAGATTGTAAAAAGGGCTAACGAAAACAGAACCATCAGGATGAAGCTTAGCTATTCCCTTAATAATACCTTTTCAATTAATCAGAAAGGAGAAGCTGTTTATATTCAAAAAGACCTCCAGAGTGTTGCTAACGGATATATAAAAAACAGTGTTGAGAATGATGAGGTAATGAGTTCTATTTTTGAATTTTGTCAGAAAGAAAGATCTATGGCTGAGTTCATTCATTTTCTGACAGAGACTTTTAAGGTGACGGAAGATGAAGGGTTGGCATTTTTTGATGATTTGCTGGAGGAGTCCATTATTTTTTCTAATCTTAAGTACTCCAGTCTCGGAAGCCATTATCTTGCCAATGACGTATTGGAGCTTATTATTTCAGATGAGCTGAAACAGGATGATCCTTCTCTTTATAAAGACCTTCTCGATATTTTTGAACTCCAAACCAAAGGACTGACCGGAAAGACTTTAGATCAGCAGATTCATTACGATCTTTATTTTCAGGGAGATCAAGGCATCAGCCCAAAAATAGCAACGGAGGTGGAAGATATTCTCCTGATTTATGAGAAATTATCGCAAAATTTTGATACCAAGCCGGCAGTATTCGAAATATTCATTGATGCTTTCATCAAAAAATATGGTGAAAGAGAAATTCCACTATTGGAGGTCTTGTCTCTTGATGATAGAGATAATATCGGAATGACAGGCGGTTCACATCTGCAGCTCGGGAAATCTGAAAGCCTGATTCTGAAAAAAATGTTTGAAGGAGCCAGAGAAGGTAAAATAAAGATTGATCTTGAAAAACAGGATCTGGTATCCTTCTCCGGAACCGTTCCGGATACCGGGACAAAATATTGTTCTGTTTCACTTTTTAATGATCATGACAGCAGTAAAAGGACCATCAGCATCAATTATCTTTCCTATGCTTCTCCGCTAAAGATACTGGGAAGATTTACCGCGGACAGGAAAATCAGAAATTTTGCAGATGAAATCCAGGAATATGAGAAGACCACACTGGGCCCCGATTTTATCTGGGCTGAAATAGAGCACCTTCCTACTCATCTTGCCGGTCAGATCGTACAACGGAATATTCAGTGTGAATACATTATCAGGTATCCCAATGACAGCCCGTCATACAGCCATCAGAAATATATTGACATTCATGATCTGTCGGTAAGTATTATCGATTCCCGGGTATATTTAAGAAGTAAAAAATACAACAAATATGTTATTCCGAGGTTCTCTGCCTTTTTTGATGCGAAACACCCGGTTAATAGCCCTATATTCAGTCTTTTACTCGATATAGGTGCTCAGTTTGATAACAAAGAAAAATCGGGTATACCCATCGATAAGGTAATGAAGATTTCCGGCTTTTTTCCGAGAATCTGCTACAGAAACCATATTTTAAAAAAAGCACACTGGAGGGTAGAGGCCAGTGAATTTTTCAAAAACAAAAACGAAAATCCTGAAGTCAGCATGCAATCCTATAAAAAGAATGCAGAAAGACTGGGTATCAATCCGTCATTCTGTATCGTGGAAGGAGAAAATGAGCTTTATATTAATGAGAACATTCCGGTTTCCATCGAATTATTTTTAAAAGAGCTTAAAAAGAAAGGCAGCTTAGTTCTTTGTGAAGTTCTTTATGATGAGTATATTCCTTTCAGTCTGAGCGGTGAAAAGGAAAAGGTGCTTTCAGAAATTATTTTTGCTTTTAAAAACAAAGCACTGGTATCCCACTCATCCCTGTCCATACCTGAAGATATAAAAGTTCCGGGAAAACTATTCCCTTTTATGGACGACTGTATTTATCTGAAGTTATTTATCAGTAAAAAAGATGCCGCCCCATTGATTTCGGATCTTATACCTTACCTGAATCAGCTGGCGGAGAATGGCATACTGAGCCATTTTGTCTATCTGTATTATTACAGTCCTGATTTTCACATACGATTGAGGATTTTCTCTTCCAGGCCTATGGACGCTGTTCATGAACTGAGTGCCTTTCTGAAAGAAAAACAAAACGATATCGATCAAATTCAATATACTACTTATGACAGAGAAATGAGACGTTATTCAGGAGATCATATCCTGTTTTTTGAAAAACTACACCATCTCGACAGCCTGGTAGCACATCAGACGATAAAGGAAACGCTGGAAGGAAACGCTGAAGAGCTGTTCTTTTGTCTTAGAACTGCATTATATTATATTGACAGTATGTATGACAGCTGGGAAGAGAAGATAAGCTATGTAAAGAAAATAAAGAATGCTTTCGGATCGGAGCTCAGAGCCGGTCCCGATACCAGCCGTTATGTTCATAAGATCTTTTCAGAGAATAAAGAAAACATAGCGTTTATTTTAGAATCTGAATTTCCTGAAACGGATAGGATTCTGAAGGAAATCAGACTACAGATCCGGACCGCACCGGTTTTCTGGACTGCAGATACAAAGGAAGCCCAGATCTTTAATCTGATTCATATGCATATAATGAGAATTGTAAAGCAGAATAACCGCTTCTTTGAATTTGTTTTATATTCTGTTTTGGAGAAAAAACTCAACGAAATCCTGTACCGAAGCCAGACAGTCGAAAAAAGCTGATCAGTATAAAAACGGACTTTAGTCCGTTTTTTTTATGGAATAATCCCGCCATAACCTGTTATTTGTAAAAACTTTATATCCTGTAAACCAGGTTTTTATATTTATTAGCGTAAAATTAACACAAATAAATTTGGCACTTAAAATGATATTGTATTACATTTGCGTAGAAATAACACAATATGAAATACACCATACAAAATATTAAAGACAGGTTTCAGAAGAAACAAAGGATAAAGTTTTTGTTTTTCTGGGGGCATACGGTTAAAGATGAAATCACCAAATCATGTTTTAGCCAATGGTTTACAGGGAATTTTGAAGAGAACGGGATCGTTTATAAAACAGCAGAACATTATATGATGGCCGGTAAAGCAAGATTATTTAATGATCCTGAAACGCTGGAAAAAATACTGAAAGCAGCAAGTCCGAATCAGGTTAAAACTCTGGGAAGACAAGTAAAAAACTTTGACCCGAAACTTTGGAATGAGCACAAATATGAGATTGTAAAACAGGGAAATCTTTTGAAATTTTCACAGAACAAAAAGTATAAAGACTTTCTTTTGTCAACAGGAGAGAAAATCCTTGTAGAAGCCAGTCCATACGATACCATTTGGGGAATCGGAATGCTGGAAACAGATTCAAGAGCAGAAAATCCTTTATTATGGAACGGAGAAAACCTTTTAGGATTTGCTTTGATGGAAGTAAGAGATGAATTAAGAGGGTAAAAACACAATAACCGGTCACAAAATAGCACTATGAAAAGGTAAGTCCTGATGAATATTAAATAATGTTTTGCAAAACTATGTCCTTTTCAATTAGCGTAATAATAACGCAAAAAAAATAATCAGATATGGAAGATGAATTAAAACCAAGATTTATCGAGTCATTACAAAGAAATAATGATCAGATCAGAGAAGACCGTGCGCGAACGATCGGAGAAGATTCAGAGTTGATTTACAGGCGCAAGGTAGAAGACATCGGGTTAAGAATCAAAAGACTCGAGCGTGAACAGGAAGGACTTATTGATGTGAGTCCTTTGGACAGAAACAGTTTGACTTTTGCGGATTTTAATCCCGAAGCATTCGTTCAGAAGGACATGGAATTATCATTAACTATCAGAAATCTGAATATTCAGTTAGGAGTTTCTCAAAAGAGATTTGAATATTTATTCGGCAAAACATTTTAATTATGGGAGGTACAAGATACGATATAGACGCTCGTTATAACAGAGCAAGCAGAGCAGGTTACGGAACAAAATCCGCAGGTGAAATTTTTACACAGAATGCCAAAAGACAGGCACATCCATCAATGATTCCTCAAGGAATTTCTTTCAGGGAGTCCAGAGATTCTGAGGTACATCCCAATACAGTTCCTATTATTCTGGGATTGGACGTTACAGGAAGTATGGGACATATTCCACATCAACTCATTAAAGAAGGCCTTCCTAAACTGATGGGTGGAATCATCCAGGGTGGCGTTCCTGATCCGGCATTGCTTTTTCTGGGAATAGGAGATCATGAATGTGACAATTATCCGTTACAGATAGGCCAGTTTGAGTCCGGAGATGAAGAACTGGATATGTGGCTTACCCGTACTTATATTGAATCCGGAGGCGGTGGAAATGGAGGTGAGAGTTATCTATTAGCATGGTATTTTGCCGCCTTCCATACCAGAACAGATGCTTTTGAAAAAAGAAATCAGAAAGGGCTATTGTTTACCGTAGGTGACGAACCTTGCCTGAAAGTACTTTCGGCATCAGCCATCAGAGAAATCATGGGCTCAGGACAGCAAACCTATACTCACTTCGATCTGTTGGAAGAAGCTAAAAAGAAATACGAGGTATATCATATCAATGTTCTGCATTCTGATCAGGCGATAAGAGCAAATAGAGATTGGAAGGAATTATTAGGAGAAAATTGTATATCCATACCAGACCATAGAGATATTCCGGAGGTGATCACAAAGATTATCTGCAATAAATGTAAAGATAAAACCTTTGGAACACCAAACGTAGACGGGTTAGACAATATACAGATGCTGTAGATCACAAATTAGCCACAGCGGCAATAACTTTAAAAATACCAGACATGAAAAAGGCGCAAATTGTTATAGGACTAGGTTTCGGAGATGAAGGAAAAGGAATCACAACAGATTTTCTGGCTCAGCAAAATCCTGAGGCTGTAGTGATCAGATTCTCAGGAGGACAGCAAGCGGCTCATACGGTAATGATTGATGACAGAAAACATGTTCATTCAAGTTTTGCCAGTGGAGCGCTTCGCGGATTACCTTCTTATTATACCGAACATTGCACCATTCATCCCTTATTTCTATTCAATGAAAGGGAAGAATTAAAAGCAAAAAACGGAAATACAGAGCTTCATATTCATCCGTTAGCCAAGGTAACTACGCCTTTTGATGTCTGGCAAAACAGAACCAGTTCCAAAAATCTGGAACATGGAACCTGTGGAAAAGGAGTAGGAGCTACCATGAAAAGAAATGAAAGCCCTTACAAACTATTTGCCATTGATCTTATTGCCCCAAAGGAAATGTTGATCGAAAAGCTGAAAGGAATTGCTTATTACTATGGTTTTATGGAAGAGGAGCAGATTAATGAGCAGATCATTCCTTTTTTAGAAGCTGTTGAAAAAATAGATTGGAAGATCGATGATTACAGTTATCTGAACTCATTTGAAAATCTCATTTTTGAGGGAAGTCAGGGGATTTTATTAGATATGGATCATGGTGTTTTTCCGAATGTAACATACGCTCATACAACTTCAAAAAATGCTTATGAGATCTGTAAAAAGCTCAATTTTGAAGATATTGAAATGTATTATGTAACCAGAAGCTATGCAACACGTCACGGAAATGGATGGATGAGCAATGAAAAAGAGCTGCATCTGAGAAATAATGTAGAAGAAACGTGTACCTTTAATGAATATCAGAAAGAACTGAGATTCGGAGGGTTAGATTATAAATTATTGAATTATGCTTTAAAATTGGATGGAGCTTATATTACCCCAACAAAAAAGAACCTGGTGATAACCTGCCTGGATCAGATTGATGAGGAATTTAAACTTGATCAGCTTGAAATGAAATTTGACAGTATGTTTGGATCTTATTCTCCTTATTCAAAAGATTTTAGAGAATTGAAAATAGATTGTGAAGACCATGTGAAAATTAATTAAGAATATAAAAACACAACGATGAAAAAAATATATGTATCTGAAAATGGAAATTTGTCGTGGGAAAATTTTCATCAATTCTATATAGAACCTTTAAAAAAATAAATCTTTCTGAATGTGAATTTATTATAGGCGATTTTTCGGGAACCGATACAATGATGATGGAATTTTTAAAAGATAAATGTGAAAACGTAACAATTTTACATGTAGGAAAAAGACCAAGATATTTTGCCAATTCATTTAAAACGAAGACTATGAAATGGAATGTGATGGGCGGTTTTGTAAATGATTATGAAAGAGATATGTTCGGAATTGATCTTTGCACCCATTTTCTGGCTACGGATTTTAACACCGATGAAAAACGAAAAAGCGGAACATTAAAAAACATTGAAAAGTGTCTGAGTTTGGGTAAAATAAAAATGAAATAACCATGAAAACTATACAATACTTAAAAGGAGACGCTACAAATCCTCAAGTTGAAGGAAATAAGATTATTACTCATATTTGCAACGATATTGGAGGTTGGGGAAAAGGTTTTGTATTGGCTATTTCAAAAAGATGGAAAGAGCCTGAAAATGAATACAGAAACTGGTACCGCTTCAGAAGTGAAAATAACTTTGGTTTGGGAGAACTTCAGATCATACAGGTAGAACAATATGTCTATGTTGCCAATATGATTGGTCAAAAAGGAATCAAAACCGGAAGTAACGGAATTCCTGTTCGATATGAAGCGATTGAAAAATGTTTAGAAGAACTATCCAAACAAGCCTTACGCATCAACGCAAGTATACATATGCCAAGAATTGGATGTGGATTGGCAGGTGGAAAATGGGAACAAATAGAACCTATTATCGAAAGAACTTTACGGGCAAATGATGTTGAGGTATATGTATATGATTTTGATTAAATAAGTGATGAAAGAATTTGAAATAAGAGCAGACTATAACCGGGATACGATTGTTGTATATCAGTCTTATAATAAAACGATAGCAAAATCTGCAATAGAGAATCAGAAGTTTACTGCTCCTTTTTCATTCAGCAGAATGACCTGGATTAAGCCTTCTTTTCTTTGGATGATGGAACGAAGTAATTACGGTCAGAAATCCAATCAGGAATGTACTCTTGCCATTCACATTAAAAGAGAAGCATGGGAGAAAGCTTTGGAACTTGCCATTTTAACCTCGCCTGAGAAAAGGGTATATCCAAAGCCCGGCATATGGGAAGAGGAATTTGAAAAAGCCAAAGTATATGTACAATGGGATCCCGAAAGAAATATCAAAGGTAACAAGCTGGAATATCGTTCCATCCAGGTAGGAATCAGCCGATTTCTGATCGAAGAATTTAATGAAGACTGGATGGTGAAAATAGAAGACTACTCACCATTGGTTAAAAAGATTTTGAATCTTACCAAACAGGGGGAATATGATAAAGCCAAAAAGCTGTTACCTGTAGAAAAAATATATCCGTTATCCAACGAAATTGCTCGCAGGATAGGATCAGACTAAGATTTTAAAAACAAACGCCACGAATGCACGAATAAAAGCATAGACAATTGTTATAAGGCTTAAACTATACATAAGTATGATAAGAAAATTCGTCTATTCGTGGCCAAAAAACAAAAGCAATCATGACAAATAAAGGAATGGCAAAAGATACCTTAGATATCCTCGCCAGAAAATATTATATCAATACAGAAAACGAAAGAATAGATATAGAAAATGAGCTGGAAATCAGTAAAAAAGAAACCGTTCTTTTCACTCCGGAACAACTTTCCGAACTGGCTGCTGCCCCAATGCCGGAAGTACATTTTGAAACTCAATTTGAAACCTGGCGCTGCAGCTCCCTAAAAGCTATTTTAGAATTAGTGAATGAAGAGGATCAGGATAAGGTCATGTGCCTTAATTTTGCCTCCGCAAAAAATCCTGGTGGCGGATTTATCAATGGTGCCGAAGCCCAGGAAGAAAGCCTTGCAAGAACTTCCGGATTATATGAAAGCCTGTTAATGGCAGAGGATTATTACACATTACATCGCAGTATGACCTCTTGTTTTTACACAGATACGATGATTTATAGCCCGAAAGTGCCTGTTTTCAGAAAAGATAAAGGGGAATTATTGTCAGAACCGGTTCTGTGTAACTTTATTACTTCTCCGGCAGTAAATGCCGGGGTTGTAAAAAGACAGGAACCCCAAAGAGAAAATGAAATTGCGGGAGCTATGGATATCAGAACAGATAAAATGCTTGCACTCGCCTTACATCAGGGCAATGAAACCCTGATTCTGGGAGCTTGGGGCTGTGGAGTATTTAGGAATGATCCGAAAGAAATTGCCGGTTTGTTCAGGAAATACCTTCAGGGAAAATATAAGAACAAATTTAAAAGAGTGGTTTTTGCAATCTTAACAAAGAAAGAAGAGATGCTGAAACCATTTGAAGAAATACAATGAAAATTGAAATCATAAGAGGAGATATCACAAGAATCCATGCAGATGCTATTGTCAATGCTGCCAATTCCTCCTTATTAGGAGGTGGCGGTGTAGATGGGGCTATTCATCGTGCCGGAGGATCACAAATCCTTGAAGAATGCAGAGCGATCAGAAACAGACAGGGAAAATGTAATACCGGGGAAGCAGTGGCGACCACAGCAGGAAATCTTCCCGCTCAATATGTCATCCATACTGTAGGACCGGTCTGGAACGGAGATGAAGAAAAATGTATTCGATTTCTGTTTGATTGTTATAAAAACTCTTTGAGGCTGGCGGAAACACTTGATATTAAAACAATTGCTTTTCCCAATATCAGCACAGGAATCTATAAATTTCCAAAAGAACTGGCAGGAGAAATCGCGATCCATGAAGTAAGAAAATTTCACTCAGATAGCATAGAGAATGTTATTTTTGTTTGTTTTGATGAAGAGAACGAAGAAATTTATAAAAAGCTCTTAAAATCTCCTTTGTAGAATCAATTATATTCGTGCATTCGTGACTAAGAAGCCACTGTGTACAAAAACAAAATTACACCAATGAAAAAACTAACCATATTAAGCGGTGCAGGAATCAGCGCAGAAAGCGGAATACAAACCTTCAGAGACGGAGATGGCCTCTGGGAGAATCATAATGTAACCGATGTGGCAAGTCCGGAAGGCTGGAGAAAAGACAGAGCTTTGGTATTAGAATTTTACAACCAGAGAAGACGACAGCTTCACGAAGTAGAGCCTAATGAAGCCCACAAACTAGTGGCAGAGCTTGAAAAATATTTTGAGGTACAGATCATTACCCAAAATATTGATGATCTGCATGAAAGAGCTGGTTCTACCAAGATTCTTCACATTCACGGAGAATTGTTTAAGTCATGTTCGTGCAACAATAAAAGATTAAGCTACGAACAAAAAGGAGATATCAATATAGGCGATAAAGCAGAAGATGGAGCTCAGTTAAGACCATTCATTGTTTGGTTTGGAGAAGATGTTCCTTTGTACCAGGACGCCAGAGAAATAGTAAAAGATTCCGATATATTATTGGTGATCGGGACCTCTTTACAGGTATATCCTGCAGCAGGGTTAATTCATGATATCAAAGATGATTGTCTATTAATTGTGATCAATCCTAATGAAACTGGCTTTGGTTACGGGCAAAGAGCAGTAGTGATGAAAGAAACGGCTACACAGGGCATGAAACTACTGTTCGATAAACTGATAAACCTTGCGTAATGAAAAATAAAGTAAAGGCAGGAATCATGGGAGTATGCATCGGTGATGCTCTAGGAGTTCCGGTTGAATTTAAAAACAGAGAATATTTAAAACAGTTTCCTGTTACAGAAATGCAGGAATTCGGCTCGCATAATCAACCCAAAGGAACCTGGAGCGATGATAGCTCTCTAACGCTCTGCCTTGCTGAAGAACTTACAAAGGGCTATAATCTGGAAAAGATAGGGCAAAGCTTTATAAAATGGGTTAAATACGGTCATTGGACTGCCCATGGAAGACTTTTCGATATTGGAGGAACTACAAGGGAGGCTATTGCAAGGTTAATTAAAGGAGAAAGCGCGCGATTTTCAGGAAATATCTTTGAAGAAGACAATGGAAATGGTTCTTTAATGAGAATTCTTCCCCTTGCTTTTTATTTAAAAGATGAAGAAAATATTGAAAAGATTTACCAAACAGTAAAGGAAATCTCCACCATCACGCATGGACATTTTAGATCTGTTTTTGCCTGCTTTATCTATGTGATATTTAGCATTCAGTTAATCAAAGGGAAAAGCAAATCTCAAGCTTATCAGTATATGCAGGATGTTGCTTTGGAATATGCAGAAAAACAGTGGTTTAGCTTGAGTGAGCTTGAGCTTTTTCAAAGGGTTTTAAAAAACGATATTTCAAAATATTCTGAAGATGAAATAAGGGGGAGTGGGTACGTACTACATAGCCTGGAAGCTTCATTATGGTGCTTATTAAATTCAGAGAGTTACTCAGAAGCGGTATTGAAAGCCGTAAATCTGGGTGAAGATACCGATACCACAGGAGCTATTACCGGTGGATTGGCAGGAATTTATTATGGTTTTGGAAACATCCCCCAGAAATGGGTTGAGGAGCTGGTAAGAAAAGAGGATATTGAAACACTATGTGAAAAATTAGAAAATAAATACACTGTAAACTCATGAAATCTTTCCTAAAAGCCCTTACTGAGATGTTTTCAAAAAATGATCCCGAGAATGATATTCAGAATTATCCTTTGAAGAAATATGAAGGAAGAATTGAAATCAATAAAGCTTTAGAAATAGAAAATTTTCATGTTCATTACTCTCCCGATTATGCATTTGAGACCCCGGTTGAAATATTGAATAGAATAAATGGGAAGACCTTACTTTGGATAGATCATCAAAATAGTCTGCTGGGTTTTTCACATCAAAAGAAGACTTTATTGATTCCTTTACATAAAATAAATGGAATAGAGATTCAGAATATTCTTAAAGGAAAAGGACCGGGTGAATCTGATTTATTCGTCTATCTTAAAAACAGCATCTCTGTAATGCTTTCAGTAGCACCGGATCCATATTATTTTGATCAGTATGCAGATGATATTCATAAAACAACAGGGTTTCCTGTGACTTTTTCTCCGGAATTTTATAATACATAACTAAAGCACAAACACTATGAACGAAATAGAAACAAAAAGAATAAGTAAATTTTTGAGCCTCATTTTGAGGCACCAGCCCGAAACGATCGGATTAAAACTGGATGAAAACGGCTGGGCAGATGTAGAAGAACTGAGAGCAAAATCAGAAAAAAAAAGGATGCACTTTTCTTTGGATGAACTGGATGAGGTGGTTGAAACCAATAACAAAAAAAGATTCGCCTTTAATGATGATAAAACAAAGATCAGAGCAAGTCAGGGACATTCTATCGACATCGATTTGGCTTTGGTAGCAATGCAACCACCTGATTTTTTATATCATGGGACTGCGGAAGCTAACATTTCTTCTATTACCGCTAAAGGAATTGAAAAAAGAACCCGCCAGCATGTACACTTAAGTGCTGATAAAGAGACCGCTACCAAGGTGGGGATGAGATATGGCAAGCCCATCATTCTGACCATCAGAACCGGACAAATGCATGAAGACGGAGTTGCATTCTATCAATCGGCTAACGGAGTGTGGCTCACAGAATTTGTAGATCCTAAATACATTTCAAAGTCATAAAAAACAACAGAACTGTATGAAAAGAACCATTATGTAAAGATAATGGTTTATCTTTTCATCAACGAAAGTAAACCATGAGCAGAACATTAGTAATAGGAGACATTCACGGCGGATACAGAGCCCTAACGCAGATACTTGAAAGAGCTGAGGTTACCCCGGACGACAAACTGATCTTCTTGGGAGATTATGTAGACGGCTGGAGCGAATCTTACCAGGTCATTCAGGCTTTAATTGAACTTTCCGAAAAGAACGAATGTATTTTTATCAAAGGAAATCATGATGTCTGGTGTGAAGACTGGTTAGCCCGTGGAGAAGGTCCCGGAGTTTGGCTCTCCAATGGCGGTAAAAGTACAGTAGACAGTTATGAAAACTATTCTCAGGAAGACCAGGAGATCCATCTGGAATTTTTCCAACGCATGAAAAGTTATCATGTGGATGAGCAGAACCGCCTGTTTATTCATGCCGGCTATTCTTCCATGCATGGTCCGGAGAAAGAAGTATATTCCAGCAATTACCGTTGGGACAGAACCCTTTGGGAGACTGCTGTAGCAATGGATAAAAAATTAGAAAAACACTCCTTGTTATATCCTAAAAGACTGCTTCTTTATAAAGAAATATTCATCGGACATACTCCAACACTGTATATCGGAAGTAAAATGCCATCCAATAAAGCCAATATCTGGAATATGGATACCGGAGCAGCTTTTACCGGAGCGCTATCCATCATGGATATTGAAACGAATGAATGCTGGCAAAGCGACATACTTCCCACATTATATCCTGATGAAAAAGGGAGGAATGCAGATATGTTAAATAGGTGATACCTTTAATAACCCAATCTTCAAAAGTCCGCCATGAGTTCTATCCTTCTGAAGTTTCCACATACGCATCAATTGAGTATTCGTGACATAAAACGGGTGGAAACAGTAAATTGTAAGCTTTCCGATTCTACAATCTGTTGACCCTATTTCCATTGTGGTGTTTCAAGAATTGTAATGGTGATCAATTCTGTGTTCATTACATATTATAGTATAATCTGGTTGTAGCAGATAATCCTGTTGGATTCAACTTCATTTTAAAACGTAGTGAATTTCTTCTTTTTTACTAGAATTTTATGTCCCTGAAACAAGCTATATTTGTAAAAAAAACAATACTTCATGAAGGATAATATATTCCAGGAATTAACCAATGAGGAACTGCTTAAAAAAAGAAATATAATGAAAGGGCTTGCTATTGGCTTTGGAATTATGTTTTTGCTGGCAATAGTAGCATTTGTTGCCATTATTATGATGAAAGGAAGTAAAGGGTTTCCTTACGCAACCTGCGTTCCGTTTTTAGTAATGCCGATAACAATGAGACCTTTACTGATAAATTTTAAAAGGATAAATAAAGAAATCCAATCAAGGAACCTTTAAATACTGCATCCATTAGGTAGAAACTGAAAAATAAATATACTGATCAGCATTTTTGTTTTTGTGACAGGATCATATTGACTAATTTTAATTCCTGAAAATTATGTTAACAATGAAACTGAAATACCTGTTGCTTTCCCTAAGCTCTTCCCTGCTATTTGGGCAAAAAACATTTCAGACCCCATTTGAAAAAGGGAATGGTAACCAAACTGTTACCTATGATGAAATGAATGTCTATTACCAGGATCTGGCAAAAAATTTTAATACCATTCAATACCTCAAAAAAGGCGAAGATGATAATGGAAAATCTATCTATGTGGTTATCTACAACCCTTTTTCTGAAAAAGATCCCGAAAAACTGAGAAAAGATAAAGCCATTCTCTTTGTCAATAACGGAATTCACCCGGGAGAACCAGACGGTATTGATGCTACCATGATGCTGATGAGAGATTTGGCGACTAAGAAGATCAAAACGCCACATAATTTTATTATTGCCGCTATTTCTGCGTATAATGTAAGCGGTATGCTGAACAGGGGTTCTTATTCCAGAGCCAATCAGAATGGCCCGGAACAGTATGGATTCAGGGGAAATGCAAGAAACTACGACCTTAACAGGGATTTCATTAAAGCAGATACCAGAAATGCCAGAAGTTTTCAGGAAATATATCAGTGGCTGAAACCGGATGTTTTTATTGATAACCATGTCAGTAATGGTGCGGATTATCAGTATACATTTACTTATATCTCAACCTTTAAAGAACGTTTAGGAAATACATTAGGAACCTATTTTTACAATGATTATCAGGCCAAAAACCTGGATGATATGAAAAAATTAGGATATGAAAGTACTCCGTATGTCAACATTCACGGGGATGTTCCGGAGGTAGGATTTGCCTCTTTTGAAGATTCACCAAGGTATTCTACAGGATATACTACCTTATTCAATTCTTTGGGAACCGTTCCTGAAACCCATATGCTGAAACCTTATGACAAAAGGGTAGATGCCACCTATAAATACATGCTGGTCAACCTTCAGAACCTCGATAAAGATTACGCTAAAATCAAACAGCTCCGCATTGAAAATTTAAAACAATATCAGGCCGGAAAGGCATACGGAATCCGTTGGAAAATTGATTCAACGAAATATTCAACGATGGATTTTAAAGGATATGAAGGAAAATACAAACCCAGCGAGGTTTCCGGAAAACCGAGATTGTATTATGACAGAAACAAACCGTTTACAAAAAATATTAAACTTTTTACCACAGCGGTTCCTACAGGATATATCACTATTCCTTCATATTATGTAGTTCCTCAGTCCCAATACAGAGTGATTGAAGAACTAAAGAGAAACGGGATTCAGATAAAGCCGCTCCAGAAAGACAGCAGCATTGCTGTGGAATCTTATAAAATTAAAGATTTTAAAACAGTAAAAAACCCTTATGAAGGTCATTATCTGCATTATGAAACGACTGTAGATAAGGCTCAGAGGAATCTTACGTTTACTGCTGGAGATTATGTAGTTTCTACCAGTCAGCCTGGTGTGAAATATATTATTGAAACCCTTGAACCTGAAGCATTAGACTCATTTTTTAACTGGAATTTTTTCGACGGTATTTTAGCTCAGAAAGAATATTATTCTGCCTATATTTTTGAAGACACCGCTTCAGCATTGTTAAAGAATGATAAAAAACTTAAAGAAGCCTTTGAAGCAGCAAAAAAATCAGATAAGAAGCTTTCAGAAGATGGTGAGGCACAGTTGGACTGGGTGTACAGACATTCCCCTTACTTTGAAGAAAAAACATTCAGACAGTATCCTGTGTATAGGATTATGTAATCTGTTGATATATAAACAATAAGCTATAAAAAAAGACGTTTCAAATGAAACGTCTTTTTTATTATCTTGGTAAGCCTCTTTTCAAAGCAATTTCAGCTCTTTTGATAGCCATTTTCTCTTTCCAGTCCATGTATTGCTTTTTGAAATTGGACTTCATGATGTCGTCAAATTTACGCTGTACGGTAAGATTCCACAGAGAATGTGCTTTTACTGCCCATGATTTGTCCCATGCTCTTAAAGAAATAGAGAATGAGCCATCCAGATATTTCATCCAGTGCCACCATCCTGTCGGCATAAATAATGTATCTCCGTGTTCCAGAAAGCATTCAATTCCTTCTACACCATCCAGAGCCGGAAATTTTGTGAAATCCGGATTTTCAATATCATAATCTTCCAGTGCATAGGTAGCGTACGGAATCTGATATAATCTTTCTCGCCACTTATAGTCAAAAAGAAGAATATGCTTTCTTCCGTTGAAATGAGTATGGAAAATATGAGCCATATCTATATCAAAGTGAAGGAAGGTGACCGAACCCTTCCCGCCAAAAAACATATTGGGATACTTATCCAGAAAACCTCCCATTAATTCCTTGGGAGAAATATAATCTTCCAAAAGTTTTGGGGCATACTTTATAGGGTCAAAAAGGAAAATTCTAAGATCTGTTGGTTCTTTTTCAATAAGGTCTATATAATCTGCAAACTTCATTTTTGCAGCAGAAGAATTGATGGGAGCAGAAGGGTCTGCTTTTGAGCTGTCATATAACGGGACTTCCACATCTCCTACTACTTCTTTCATGTAGTCCATCGTCCATTTTTGGTAAGCTGGCCATTTTTTTGCCATATTTTTGATGACAACGGGCCTTCTTGGCTTTAGATATTTTTCATAGAATTCCTCTTTAGAAATATCCTCTACAACATCTATAGGCTTTAAAATAATTCCCATTTTAATAATTTTATGTTACAAAATTATTAAATTAAAATGGACAAAAGAAAGTTTAGAATTTTTTTTTATCTATGATTTAAATAATTCCAGGTTATTTAGTCTAAATAAAAACATTGAAAATTCTTCATTATAGAACTGTTTTTTAATAATTAGAAAGATATACCGGAACGCTGTTTCTGATTTTCAAAGAATTAATAGCGGCACTGAAACATGTATGGATATGTTTATAGCTAAGATAAGAAAATTTTAGGATTGAATAAAAATATAAATATCCATATTTTTATCAGATTATATTAATTTTTTTCTTGTATAAATAAACAATATACAGAGTTCATTAATTTTTATTTTTAATATTTTATTTGTTAAATATTTATTTATTACCGTTTATTTTTATGAATATAAAATATAAAACCATATTTATATTGTTTTGTGTTGTTTTAAATCATTAAAAGGTGAATTTTTTTATATTCCAAACTCTTAAAATTTTTTAATAAAAGAAGAAAGTGTTAAAAATATAACTAAGTTTGTAGTGATATTAATTTAACTTTTTGCATGAAAATGTATCTTTAAAATAGATGTAACGAAAAACAATAATCATTAACTAATTAGGCAAATAATAGGTATGAAAAAAAATATTCTTTTATTTCTGATGATTTTTTTTACTGTGTTCACATTTGCACAGAAAACAGTCTCAGGAAAAATTACTGACGATGACGGAGTAGCCATACCGAGCGCAAGCGTAACGGTAGAAGAGCCCGGTAAAGATGCTATTCTGGCTTATGGAATTACCAATGCTAAAGGAGAATATAAAGTGACTTTTACTTCTCCGGAATCCAATGTAGACCTTAAAGTAAAAGCTTTCAATCAGAGACCGCTTACCAGACAGATCAGCAATAGTGATCAGATCCTGAATTTCAAGATGCAGTCTGAGGCTACAGAAATAAAAGAAGTGCAGCTTAAAACCAAAATGATCACCGCAAAAGGAGATACCATATCTTATGATCTTAAAGCTTTTAACAGCAAAAATGACAGAACTCTTGCAGATGTAATGAAAAAAATTCCCGGTATTGAAGTTAATAATGACGGAACAATCCTTTATCAGGGAAATGCAATCAATAAATTTTATGTCAACGGAAAAGACCTGATGGAAGGAGGGTATGGTACGATCAACAATTCTCTCCCTAAAGATGCTGTACAGAAAGTAGAAGTTCTTGAAAATCACCAGCCTGTTAAAATTCTTCAGGATAAAGTACCATCGGATCAGGCTGCTATCAATATTAAACTTAAAAACTCCGTCACCATGACCGGTAGAGGAGAAGTGGGAGCCGGTTCGGGAGATCATCTGCTTTGGAATGTGAAGCTAACCCCTATGTTTTTTGGCCAGAAAAGCCAGTGGGTAGTCAATTATAAAACCAATAATATGGGCGAGCAGGTAGAAAATGAAGGAAATATCCTCGCTTTCGGAAACGGATGGGAAGGAAGGAGAATCAATGCAGGACAAAATAACTGGCTGAATGTAGAAAATGCAAGCACGCCCAATGTTCCTGTAAAAAGATATTTAATGAACTCTGTACATTATCTTTCTGCCAATTACCTGGTCAATATTGACAAAAAGAAAGAATGGGAGCTGAAAGCAAGTGCCAATTATACCAATAATGCTGTGGAAAGAGAAAGCCAGAGCGAAACGGATTATATGATAAACGGACAGGCAGGATCTAAAGTATCACAGAGTATTTTTAATAATTTTTATACGGATAAAGCCAAGGGAGAATTGGTTTTTACCAAAAATGCTAAAAAAGGATTCTTTAAAAATACAACAAGCTTCTCCCAGTTCTGGAATGCAGATCGTGCATTAACAGACAGAATAAGCACTGCAGCAAATACAACCAGCAGAAGCGGAGCCGAAGCATTGGAATCTCCCACATCATCTTTTCAGAACTCACTGAGTACCATCATTCCCTGGAAAGAAAAAATGGTAAATGTAAAGTCTTATATCAATTATCAGACAGACAGACAAACGCTGGATGTCTCACCAGCATCATATCTGGAAATACCGGGTTTTACTCCCGGAGCCAATGCCGAATCTATAAGACAAAATTTCAGACTGAAAACCTTTGAAGCCAATCATTCTGCAAATGTCGGGTTTTCAGTAAAAGGGTGGACATTTACACCGGAAGTTGGATTTAACTTTAAATCTACAACCCTCAATTCCAGCCTTACCAACCTTCAAAACGGACAGTATATAGGATACGGTGACAAATATAATAATGACCTTACCTATTCTACTGCTACGCCTTACGGAAGTTTAGGGGTCAATTATAAAAGTGAATCATGGATGCTTTTTGCCAACTTTCCTGTAAACTCAAATAATATCAAAGCAGATGATCCATTGAGAAATGTAGCAAAATCTGCCAATAAAGTCACTTTTGAGCCCAATCTTTTTGTTCAGTATTCGTTTGCTTCATTTTGGAAGGCATCCTTAACCGGAAATATTAATAATAATTTTGGCGAGATCAATTCTGCTTACTCAGGATTTATGATGACCTCTCCCAATGGAATCAGCGTGATGGATTCCAATAATCCTATTCCTCAGAATAATTCCAAAACCGCAGGATCCAGAATAGAGTACAGGAACCCGCTAAATAACCTGTTTTTTAATATCAATTATTCAATAGGTGATACCAAAAGAAATCTTGTGGCAGCTCCAATTCTGGATTCAATTACCGGATTTACGTTTATTCAGTACAAAGAGCTTGATAACCATTCAAAAACGAACAGGTTCAGTGCAGAAGTAGGTAAATATTTCCCGAAATTTAAAACCAATTTATCAGTGAGCTATAGTAATGCTTTGACAAAATCTGATGCATTCCTTGGGAATACTCCATATCTGAATAAGAATAATGCCCAAAACTATGGGTTTAAATTAAATAACACCTATTTCAGCTGGATGAGTTTAGATTATAATCTTAGTTTTTCAAGAACCAAACAGGATAATATAGGATTACCCGGAAGCTTTTTACCTAATACGGGTTTCAATCACAACCTTGCTGCTTTCTTTTATCCTATTGAAAATCATACAATCGGATTCAACTGGGATCAGATTAATACCAGCAATGGTACCAGAAATTATAATAATGCTTTTTATGATATCTCTTACCAGTTTTCCTGGGCGAAAAAGAAAATTGATTTTGAGCTTAAATGGATGAATATCGGAAACAGAAAAGTTTTTGAAACCTACACCATCAATGATAAAACAAACAGTACTACCTATTCCAGGGTTCAGCTTCGTCCGAGCCAGGTCATGTTTACTGTAAAATTCAACTTTAAATAAAATGTAAAAACCAATCCCTGAGGATTGGTTTTTTGCTGAGATATATGGCTTTACTTAAAGCTTTGTTGATCGGCTGAAGGCCCGTAGCTTCCCGGTAAAGGGATGTTGTTTAATCTGTAATATACTCCTAACTGAGCTCTATGGTGGGTAATCTGGTTTAATGCATGACGAATAGCTCCGTATTTACTCCAGCTTGCCAGTTCATGACCATCATTTTTAATAGTCCAGCTGGGATCGAGCTGGTCTTCAGATGCATTTTCTAAAGCCGCCTTGCCTGCCTGGTAACTGTCATCCAGTTTTTTGATAAGATCCTCCTTCGTTGAAAGATGGGAAGGCTGATAGTCTCCTTTTGCAAAATCCAGTTCGGAAGTATTTAAAATGGTATTCGGCCATTCAAAAACTTCTACAAGATGGGTGGCAAGGGGCATCAGTTTCATGCTTTTTTCATGAGGAGCGTACTCATTTTTACCCTCAGGAAAAAGTTCAATAAATTTTTTTGTTGTTTGAAACTCTCCTTCCAGTTCGGATTTTAATTGAGATAAGGTATCCATAATATTTTGTTTTTAAGAGTATTAAAGGTAGAAATTTTAAAAATGAAAATGTTTTAACAAAATCATAATTTTTATCATCGGACCCTCCAAAAAAAAAAATTCAAATAAGTGTAACAAAATCAGATAACCATATACTAATTAAGAAACTTGATTACATGAGAAAGCTATTTTCTATATTCCTTATAGCATTTTTTGCTATTGTGAATGCACAGGAATCTAAAGAAACTGCTAACCGCTTTTTTTATGAGCTTACTTTTAAGCCGAAAAAAGATTCTGCTAAATTGGATAAGATCATTACGATCCTGGATATTACGCCCAAAAAATCCATTTATCAAGACTATACCATGCCGGCTCAGGACTCTATCATTAAAGTTCAGATAGAAGAAATGGAGAAGACCAAGACGTTTAAAGATATGAGTAAGCTAATCAAATGGCCTAAATTTTCATACAAAATTGTCAAGGTTTATCCGGAGATGAAAGTACAGTATGTAGACAGAATCAGCAGAAACTTTTTTTCTTATGATGATAATGTAAAACTACAGTGGAATATATCTCCTGAAAAGCAGAAAATAGGAGCTTATAATGCTCAAAAAGCAACTACGGAATTCGGAGGAAGAACATGGACGGCATGGTTCAGTACGGATATCCCTTTTCAGGACGGTCCATACAAATTTTACGGACTTCCGGGATTAATCGTAAAAATTGAAGATGCAGATAAAAACTATTCCTGGCAGCTAAGCGGAAATAAAAAAATAGAAAATTACGATGAACTGTCTTATGCAGATAAGATTAATGCCAAAATGGGGATGATGAGTAATACTGTGACTCCTACAACAAAGGAAAAGTTTTTGAAATCTTACGAAGGTTATAAAGCAGATCCTTTTGCGGAATCCCGCCCTTATATGACTCCGGAAAACATGAGTAGACCGATGCCCGGGACAAACGGAACAGTGGGAGACTTTATGAAAAGACTGGAGAAACAGGTGAAAGACTTCTTCGGATCTAATGACAATCCGATTGAAAAAGATCAGAATACCTCTGATAAAAAGAAAAAGTAAACATTCATATCAACTAAATTATATTTTGAATCAACCCAGATACAGTAATGTGTTTGGGTTGATTTCTTTTTAAGCCCCATTATAAAATCTTAGAAAAATTTATTATTTATGGATAAGAGATTTGAATAAATAAAGCTTTAAAATATTATTTAATATTTTATTCTTTACATCAATTTAAGTCCAAAGGAAAATAATTTATCATAAGATCAAAATTCCTATAAGTATATTCAATCACATTATTGTATTTGAGGTAATTTCTTTTATGACAAAACGTTATTTAGATTAAATTTAAATAGCGTATATTTGCAACACTAAAAATTAGGCTTTGAAAGAGAAAGGTTTACATAAATTAAGTGGATTCCCCAGAAATAGAATGGGGAAGATATTGGGATATGATAATGACCATCTGAAAATGCCCAATAAAATCATTGAAATGGGGCTTCTTCCGGAGACTTTTTTCAGGATTTTGTATCAGGCCCCGTTCAACGGGCCGATGTATGTGGAATTTGGAGCGGAAAAAAGCCGGATCGCTCTTCGTGAGGAAGAAGGAAATTATATCATTGTTGAAGAATTGAATTAATGCAGGCAAATAAGAAAAAACAGATACTTTTAGTAGGGAACCCTAATGTAGGAAAGTCAACGGTTTTTAATACGCTTTGTAATAAAAAGCAGAAGACCGGGAACTATGCCGGAGTAACCGTTGCCAGTCATTCGGGAAACTATGTGTATAATAATGAGGAAGTTGAAGTAATTGATCTCCCCGGTTCATACAGCGTTTATCCAAGTTCCGAAGATGAAGCTATTTTCTCAAAATACCTTATTGATGAACAGGAAAACTATGCAGGTGTTGTGTACATTCTTGAAGCATTAAGTTTAAAAAGAGGCCTTCTTTTATTCCAGCAGATTCAGGATTTAGGGGTTCCTATGATTTTGATTGTCAATCAAATTGATCAGGCAGAAAGACGAGGGATCAGCATTGATATTCAGAAATTTTCTGAAGCATTAGGTATTACAATTATTCAGACCAATGCTAAAGAGCAGATTGGTATAGATGAAGTAAGAGAAGCTGTTTTCCATAATAAGTTTGTAAAAGCAGACCATATTTCTTTTGAAACCCCGAACGAGCACAGAGATTTCATTCAGAAACTGGCTGCACATAAAGGTTTTGATAATGAATATAAAGCCTGGATGAGCCTTTCATTAGGGACTGATCTTGGTAAGATAGAACCTCTGGTGGATCAGATCAATGAGTCTGAATCTAAAAGTTTGGTTCCTAAAAGATTACAGGTTCAGGAGACTGTCAGAAGATATCAGAAAGTGGATAAAATCTTAGAAAATGTAATTGCTAAGAAACCGCAGTTTAAAGAGTTATTGACAGAAAAACTGGACAGGGTTTTAGTGCATAAGTTTTGGGGGTATATCGTTTTTATGGTGATCTTACTGATCATTTTCCAAAGTGTTTATTTCATTGCGGAATTCCCAAAAGGATGGATAGAAGATTTATTTACATGGATGTCTGCCGCAACGGCAGAGCATTTGCCTGAAGGCCCGGTGAACTCACTGGTTTCAAAAGGAATTATTCCGGGAATAGGAAGTATTGTTTCTTTTGCCCCGCAAATTGGTATTTTATTGTATTTCCTTTATTTATTAGAGGATTCGGGATATATGGCAAGAGTAGTATTCCTTATGGACAGACTCTTACGCCCCTTCGGACTGAACGGAAAAAGTATTGTGCCATTGGTTTCAGGAACAGCCTGTGCTATTCCGGCGGTTATTTCTACAAGAAATATTGAAAACGTAAAAGAAAGACTGCTGACAATATTGGTGACTCCTTTTATGACCTGTTCTGCAAGACTCCCGGTATACAGTATCATTATCGGATTAATTATTTCAGACAGATCCTTCCTTGGAATCAAGTACAGAGCACTTGTGTTAATGGGAATGTATCTTTTAGGATTTGTAGTTGCCCTTTTTTCAGCTGCTGTTCTGAAAAGATTTATAAAAAATAAAGGGAAAACATATCTGGTAATGGATTTGCCAAGTTATAAAAAGCCCCTTTTCGGTTATGATTTTAAAATGGTTTTAGGTAAAGTATGGGAATTTGTTACCGGAGCCGGAAAAATTATTTTCGTTGTCAGTATTATTATCTGGTTCCTGAGTTATTTCGGACCCAAACAGAAGCCGACAGAATTTGTGGCGACCAATGTTGAGCTGGATCATTCTTACCTCGCCAAATTGGGGAAAGGAATAGAGCCGGCTATTGCACCACTTGGTTATGACTGGAAAATGGGAGTGGGAATTCTGACCAGTTTTGTTGCCAGAGAAGTATTTGTAGGAACAATGTCTACATTATACAGTCTGGATGATGATGCACCGGAAGTAAAAGTAATTGATAAAATGAGACAGGATGTAAAACCCAACGGAGAAAAAGTCTTCAGCTTTGCGACCGGAATTTCAATACTTTTATTCTATGCATTTGCAATGCAGTGTGTGGCAACACTTGCTGCAGTATACAGGGAAACCAAAAGCTGGAAATGGACCGGCTTTCAGGTGGCTATGATGACAGGTTTGGCATATTTTGTGTCGATGATAGTATATCAGATTTTAAAGTAATGGACTCATCATTAATTTTTCAGTATGTAATTATTGCACTGGTAGTGGCTTTTGCCTGCTATTCATTATTTAAAGTGCTTAAAAAGAACTTTGCCCCTAAAAAATTCAGCTCTAAAAGAACGGGTTGTGACAAAGATTGCGGTTGTTCTTAATAAAGGCTTCATCGGATAATTAAAAAAATATGGTAAATTCATGTTTTAATTTAAAATATCCGGTTTGAATTTCATAACAGCAACTTCCTTTTTAGTATTCTTATTTATTTTTCAGAGGGGATACGCCCAAATAGACTCTGCCCGTATCATTTCTTATGCAGACCGGCTGATGGTTCGGGTTAATCTCGATACCAATATAGAAGGTTTTGTGTTTTCACAGGGAACCTTGCCGGATGCCAGAAAAACCGTCCTTACGATCAATAATAAGGCTACCACTTCGCTGTCGTTTGATTATAAATTGTTCAGTGTCACTTTATCGATGACTCCCCGGTTTATTTCCGGAGGCAATAAAGATGAACAAAAAGGGCACAGCTCTTACACGGATTTTAGCTTCAGACTTTTTCCAAAAAGATTTATTCAGAGTGTTTACTATAAAAATGTAAGAGGTTTTTATGTAGACAATATGAAAGACCTTGTTCCCGGATGGGAAGAGGGCAGAGATCCTTATATCAGATTTCCCGGTCTTCAGGTACAAAGTTACGGCGGAACAACATCCTATATTCTGAATAAAAATTTCTCGGCAAAAAGTATCTATACTCAGGGAGAATGGCAGAAACACAGTGGCGGAAGCTGGATTCCGTCTGTGGATTATGACCTCACCATATTTAAAAATACAGACAACGACAATGCCAATAAAGCCGTTCAATATAAAATTGGAGGCAATATGGGGTACTTTTATAATTGGGTAATCGGAAAAAAGGTGAATATTGCTCCCTATCTGGCTCTCGGACTTGGTGCAAAATTTGCTAGCTACCGTAATGTTCTTGGAGACGGAAAAAAAGAAAATACCCAATATCTCACTATAAGAACAGAAGGCGGTCTTCATGCAGGATATAATACGGACAGATTTTTGTTTGGCGGGAAAATTAATTTCAATGCATCGGCTTATAACCAGAAAAAAGATCAGACAATTGAAAATAATTACATCTATGGTCTTCTATACATAGGCTATCGTTTTGCACCGCCAAAAGTAGTTAAAAAAACCTACGATAAAATTGAAAAAACAATCCCGCTTTTATAAGTTAAAAGTCTTTTAATTATCTTTGTTTACGAAAAAATATACTAACAAAAAGAAATAAACATAATGTCATTAATAAAATCTATTTCAGGAATCCGAGGTACCATCGGCGGAAAAGTAAATGATAATCTGACACCCCTCGATGTAGTGAAATTTGCTTCTGCATTCGGGACCTGGCTTCAGAATAATAAAAATAAAAAAGACCTTACCCTGGTCATCGGAAGAGATGCCAGAATATCCGGTCAGATGGTCTCTTCTCTGGTGACGGCTACTTTACAGGGACTGGGTATCAACGTTGTTGATCTTGGCCTTTCCACAACACCTACTGTAGAGATAATGGTTCCTGAGCTGAAAGCAGACGGAGGTATCATTCTTACTGCCTCTCATAACCCAAAACAATGGAATGCTCTTAAATTATTAAACGAGAAAGGAGAATTTATCAGCGGGGAAAACGGAGCAGAGGTACTTGCCCTTGCGGAAAGCGAAGATTTCAACTATGCGGAGGTAGATAACCTTGGAAAATATGAAACAAGAGAGGATGCTTTTGATATTCATATTGAGCAGATACTTAATTTACCAATGGTAGACACAGAGGCTATTAAAGCAAAAAAATTTAAAGTGGTACTGGATGCGGTAAACTCTACAGGAGGAATCGCAATTCCAATGCTGTTAGATAAACTGGGTTGTGAAACCATTAAATTATATTGTGAACCAACAGGGCACTTTCCGCATAATCCTGAACCTTTAAAAGAACACCTTGGAGATATATGTGAGCTTGTGAAAAAAGAAAATGCAGACCTGGGAATCGTGGTAGATCCAGACGTGGACAGATTAGCCTTAATTGATGAAAAAGGTGAAATGTTCGGTGAGGAATATACATTGGTGGCGGTTGCAGATTACCTTTTAAAGCATAAAAACGGAGTAGCAGTTTCCAATCTTTCGTCAAGCCGTGCCTTGAGAGACGTTGCACAGACCCACAACTCAGAATACTTTGCCAGTGCAGTAGGAGAGGTAAATGTAGTAACCCTGATGAAAGAAAAAAATGCGGTCATCGGCGGAGAAGGAAACGGGGGAATTATTTATCCTGAATTGCATTACGGAAGAGACTCTTTAGTAGGTGTTGCTTTATTTTTAACCCATTTGGCAAAAGAAAATAAAACCGTTTCCGAATTAAGAGCAGGTTATCCGAGCTATTTCATGGGAAAAAAGAAAATAGAATTAACCCCGGAAATTAATGTAGATGCTATTTTAAGCAAAATGGAGCAGGAATATCAGAACGAAGAAGTTTCTACTGTGGACGGAGTAAAAATAGATTTTGAAAATAACTGGGTTCATCTCAGAAAATCTAATACTGAGCCGATTATCAGAATCTATACGGAAGCTAAATCTCAGGAAGAAGCTGATCAGTTGGGAGATGATATCATTGCTAAGATCAAGACTTTAATCTAAATACATCATAAGGACGGAACTCTACAGGCTCCGTTCTTTTTTTATACTATGTTTGAGCATATTAAAAAAAGGTTTCCTTTCCCAAAAGATAAATGGCGAAAATTTTTAAGCCGTTTCGAACGTCTGGAAGTTCCTGCGAAAACGCTGCTGTTACAGGAAGGAGAGATTTCAAACCATGCATTTTATCTTGAAAAAGGAATTGTGAGAGCCTGGTATAATAATGACGGTAAAGATGTCTCATTTCAGTTTTTTCTGGAAAATACTATGTTTTCTTCTCTGGAGAGCTTTAAGAAAGGATTGCCCAGTATGGTATCTTTTGAGACCGTGGAACCCTGCGTTTTGTATAAAATTAAAAAAAACGATGTGGAAGCTTTTCTCGAAGAAGTATATGAAAATCCGGACCTCAGAACCTTGTTTATGGATGCTCTTTTCGAAAGGATGTTTGATTATATGAAACATTTTTTCTCATTTATTAAAGACAGCCCGCAGCAACGATATCTGCAGCTTACCAAAACTAAACCTGAAATCATTAAAAGAGTTCCGCAACATTATATTGCATCTTATTTAGGAATTACAACGGTTCATCTCAGCAGGATAAAAGCTAAAATACTGAAAGAGAAGCTTTCTTAATCGATATGTAACTGAAGGAAGTTGAATTTTTTAACGCAACAGCCGCAAATAATATTAAAATAATGCTTAAAAAACGTTTGCAAAGACCTTCCACCCGGCAGAGATTACGTTCTTAGCTGAACGAAGTGCCGCTGCGATCGAAAATAAAGTATAATAATCAATTTACCAACTTGGTGTTTCCCGTCATTTCATTTGTATTGATAACCTTCATCTTCCATCTTAACTGATAACAAATGTTATCGCAGCATTATTTTTCACTTCATAATTTTGTATAAAATTTAAAACAATGAAAGCAGCAGTTGTATTTGCAAAAGGAAGTATTCCTCAATATGCAGACTTTGCGGAACCGGAAGTGACGATGGAACATGAAGTTTTGGTATCTGTAAAAGCGGCATCTATTAAAAATTTGGATAAAGCCAGAGCCAGTGGAAAACATTATTCTACGGAAAACGATGTTCATCAGCCAACAATCATTGGTTCCGATGGCGTAGGCTACCTGGAAGATGGGTCAAAAGTGTATTTTTTTAATAAGAAAGGAACAGTAGCAGAAAAGGCTATTGCCAATCCTAAAATGATGGTGACAATTCCTCAAGGACTTGATTTTTCCACAGCAGCAGCTCTTCCGAACGCCATAATGGGCTCGGCAATGGCATTAAAATTCAGAGCCGGCATGCAATCGGGGAACGTTGTACTGGTGAATGGCGCAACAGGAATCACAGGAAGAATTGCCGTTCAGATTGCTAAGGTGTATGGAGCACAAAAAATTATTGTTACAGGTAGAAATGAAGAATCCCTGAAGGAGCTTCGTGATCTGGGAGCCGATGAGGTGGTTTCTCTGCATTTAAGTGATGAGGATTTCAAAAAGAGAATAAAAGAAATTCATAGTGAAAGTCCTATTGACATTGTTATCGATTATATCTGGGGACATTCTGTGGAAATGATTTTATCAGCGTTCAAAGGAGATGGAACATTTTCCCATAAAACGAAGCTGGTTACCATTGGGGGAATGAGTGGGGATACCATTCAATTGTCTTCACAGATTTTGCGTGCAACAGATATTCAGATCTCTGGTTCAGGGCTGGGAAGCTGGACAGAGGAAGAATCGGGCCGGCTTTTCTCAGAAATTATTCCGGAAATGTTTCAGGCAGCAGCAGCGGGAAAAATAAAAATAGAAACAGAAGAGGCTGATATAGAAAATATTGAAGCGGTATGGAACGCAGAAATTCCCTCAGGAAAGAGACTTGTTATAAGAATTTAATCACAATTTCAATTTTTTATCCACAATCCTTTTATCTGTTTTCTTTTTTTACTATTTTTATAATAGAAATTTATGAAATGGAAAATTCAAAAAAAAGTTGCAACTTTGCATAAATATTTGAATATCAGTTTCAGATGTATTATTAATTAAAAAGTTTGCCGAGGTCTGTAAGCAAATTCAGACATCGGGCCGACAGAGAGGACACTATTGGAAGAGTATTTTGGAAATGAACTTGTTAAAAAGTTCGAGGAAATGATGGAAAACAATGATGAATTCTACTTCGATACCGAGGAGTTGGAAGATATTATTGTTTATTATTTGGAGCTTGGAGACTTTAATTATGCCGATATGGCGGTTAGTTATGGTTTAAAGCTTCATCCTAATTCATTGGATATCAAGATTAAAAAACTTGAAATTCTTTTGGAATGGGAGGAATATAATACGGCAAAAGAGCTTATCGATGAGCTGAAGGGTTCTTCTATGGAAAACACAGATTTTTTGGTTTGCTATGCTAAGTATTATTCGAACTTAGGAAACCCTAGAAAATCCATTGAAATTTGTAAAAAAGCACTTGAGTTGGGAGAAGAAGAAAACTTCCTTCACAACTTTATTGCAGATGAATATGTAAATCTCGGTGATCCTTTTAACGCTCTTAAACATTACAGAAAAGCACTGAAAGAAGATCCGGCAGATGAGTATGCCCTGGAGAACTGTATGGTTTGCTTTAGTGATCTGAATAAGAGTGAGGAGGCTATTGCCTTTCTTAATGAATATCTGGATGAGTTTTCTTATTCGGAAACCGCCTGGTTTGAATATGGACAATTCTATTTCAACAGAAAAAATTACGAAGAAGCCATCAGAGGATATGATTATTTACTGGCTATCAACTCAAATTCAGTTGGAGTCTATGCCAATAAAGCGGCTTGTTATGAAGCCCTTGGACAATATCAGAAGGCCATTGATGTATATGAAGAAATGCTCGAGTTGGAATATACCAAAGCATTTACATTCTATAAAATCGGATTGTGTCACAAGGCTTTAAAACAGCCTATTTTAGCGTTAAATGCATTCCAGAAATCATTGAGAGAAGACCCGCAGTTTTATCTTGCTATGATGGAGCAGTCCTATCTGTATGAGGAAATGGGAGGAATGTCTGAAGCATTACATTATGCTAAAGAAGCAACCCAGCTGAATGAAAACAATCTCGATTATCAAAAAAGACTGGCATTCCTGTTTATTGATTCGGGGAAATTTGAAGAAAGTCTTTCCTGCCTGAAAAAACTGGTGAATGATGAGCCTTCAAGATTTTACAACTGGTATGCGTACTCTGAAGTATTAATGCTTTTAGGAGAATATGAAGAAGCCGTAACGGTTCTGAATATGGCCCTTAAAAAACATTTCAGAGCGGAATTATATTATCAGCTGAGTAATTGTTTTTTTAATCTGAAAGACCAGAATAAAGGAATGGAAGCTCTTCAGAAAGCATTAGACCTTGATGCAACCTTAGTGAAAGATATGCAAAAAAAGTATCCTTTCATTAAAGATGAAGTGAAAAAGGTGAAAGCGACCAATAAAGTGAAAAAGAACTGAAAAGAGTAATCTTTACAATTTTATACTTTAACTATATATAAGAATCCTGCAGGAATGCGGGATTTTTTTATGAGAAATAAATGTATAAGGAAGCACTTTACCGGCATTTGGTGAAATAAATTTTTATTTTTTAGGATGGGCTCTTAAAAATATTAATCCGGCAATAATAATTCCGGCTCCAATGAACTGAAGATAAGTTAGTTTTTCTCCGTCTATAATTCCCCAGATAATAGCAACGATAGGCATTACTAAAGTTACCGTAGAAGCAAAAAGCGGTGTAGAGACCTTGAGTAAGCGGTAATTCATCATCATGGCAAGACCGGTTCCGAAAACAGATAACAGACTGACAAACAGCAATCCCATCATATTGTCCTTTGAAAAATTAAATTCAGAGAAAAATCCGGTACTCGTTAAAGCAATAACAGAGGGAAAAAAGAGGACAAAGGAAAAGACAAATGCCGACAAAACAGTAGAGGATATCTCCATTAGCTTTGATTTTACGGTGGTGGTACTCAGCGCATAGCACAAAGTAGCAAGCAGCAGCAAGAGAATCGGAATCATTTTAAATGCTCCGCTGTCTCCACCGCCAAACGCCAGAATACAAACTCCTGTAAAGCTTATCAGAGTTCCTATAATCTGTTTTTTTGTGGTTTCAAACTTCCATACCAGTGCCCCTACAATAATGACAAAAATAGGCATCATAGAATTGATAATCCCGGCAATACTGCTGCTTACCTCCGTTTCTGCAATAGGAAACAGAAACATGGGAATAAAGTTCCCGGTAAATGCTGCCAGAATAAGCCATTTCAGGTGTTTTCTCGGAAAAAGCTTATAATTGGAAACGGCAATGGGAAGCAGGATGATTCCTGCGATGAGGACTCTTAAAGACCCCACCTGGAACGGATTAAAATGTTCCAGAGATTTTTTGATCAGAATAAAAGATGATCCCCAGATAATACTCAGGACAGTCAAAAGAATCCATTTTTCTTTATCCGCGTTCATTATTTTCGTGTAAAGTTTTTAAAAATTCCTGCTTAGGGATCATTCTGGCTCCCAAACTTTCCAGATGGTCTGTATGAGACTGACAGTCAATAAGCTCCAGATAGGTCTTGTTGCTTTCCACAAAATGTATAAAGCCTGCCTTAGAGGCATTGCTGACTTTAGCAAACATACTTTCACCACAGAATATATTTCCGATTTGTAACCCATAGAATCCACCTACAAGTTCTTCATCCTGCCATACTTCTATACTTTTAGCCAGACCAAATTCATGAAGTTTGATAAATGATTCCATCAGCTCGTCGGAAAGCCAGGTTCCTGACTGTCCTTTTCGGTGAGCTTGCTGACAATTTCGGATTACTTCCCTGAAATTCTGATTCTCTGAAAAGGTAAAAACATTTCTGTTCAATATTTTTCTCATCGATTTAGAAACTTTGATTTCTTCCGGATATAAAACGAATCTCGGATCCGGACACCACCATAAAATTTCTTCTCCCGGATTGTACCAGGGAAAAATCCCCAACTGGTAGGCAAACCAGATACGTTCTACAGACAGATCACCACCAAAAGCAATCAATCCGTCATGACCATCATAAACTTCCGGGTCTGGAAATGAAATCTCGTTTTCGTCTAATCGAACCATTGTAGAAAAAAATCCCACTTTAAGAAAGCAGGATTTATATTTGATTGTATTCTTTAATTAGAAAGGTAAATCATCGTCATCATCTCCGGCAAACGGATTCTCGTTAGAAACAGAAGATGCAGACTGCTGAGGCATTGCCTGAGTAGGCTCAGAACCATTGTCAAATACTTTTTCCACTCTCCATCCTGTGATCGAGTTGAAGTATTTTGTCTCACCCTGAGGAGAAACCCATTCTCTTCCTCTGATGTTGATTCCTACCTTTACGTTCTCTCCTTCTTTGATGTTATCTAATAAACTAATTTTATCAGACAAAAATTCTATGTTTATCGGCTGTGGATACTGTTCTTGAGTTAAAATAACCATTTCTCTCTTTTGAAACCCGCTCGCAAATGTTTGAGCATCAAAAAGTTTCTTTACCGTTCCTTGTAATTCCATATCGTAAATATTAACGATGTAAAAGTAAGAAAATGAATCGTAATAATAGGTGCCGTGAAAAAAAAAACTAAAAAAATTAATTTTTTTACCGGAAAAGTTTGGAGGTAATGGAAATTGTCCTATATTTGCACTCACAAAAACGAAGCAAGCTCTTTAAAACTTACAATATAAAAAACCAGCGGATGTGGTGTAATTGGTAGCCACGCCAGACTTAGGATCTGGTGCCGTGAGGCGTGGGGGTTCGAGTCCCTTCATCCGCACTATGCGAAAATAGCTCAGCTGGTAGAGCACAACCTTGCCAAGGTTGGGGTCGCGGGTTCGAATCCCGTTTTTCGCTCCACACCATGCCCTGGTGGTGGAACTGGTAGACACGCAGGACTTAAAATCCTGTGCCTCTTTTGGCGTGCGGGTTCAAGTCCCGCCCGGGGTACAAAGCCCTCTGTATTTCGTTACGGAGGGTTTTTTGTTTTAATAGAGAGTGTTCTTTCAATAAAAAGGTCTTATATTTGTAAGATAAATCGATATCTGCGAAAGCAGAGTAATAAACCAGCGGATGTGGTGTAATTGGTAGCCACGCCAGACTTAGGATCTGGTGCCGTGAGGCGTGGGGGTTCGAGTCCCTTCATCCGCACCATGCCCTGGTGGTGGAACTGGTAGACACGCAGGACTTAAAATCCTGTACCTCTTTTGGTGTGCGGGTTCAAGTCCCGCCCGGGGTACTAAAACCCTCCGTAATTTGATTATGGAGGGTTTTTTGTTTTTCAGATGAACCTCTCTATGTTACAGAGAAAAGGTACGCGACCTTAAAAACCATTTAAAAAAGTACTTTAATCATTTTCCTTATCTAAGCCTGGTTTGGGCTTGATTTTAGCTTTATATATCCTTATACTTCCTACAGTGAAGTTCTCAAGTAATGATGTTTCTTCAGCAGGGTGATGCTATTACGGATAGTCTCTTGATGTATCTCGGCTTCAGTTACTTCGTCTGTACGAAGAATGATTATTACAAGATTATAGATTTAATGATCAGGTTTCTAATAAGTGCTTCTCCCTTATCAATGACAGAGGATTTTTTATTCTGGCCTTTAATACTGGCTTTTCTTTAATTGGTTTTCCAGATTCTCCAATCTTTCAAAGATGCTTTCAAAAATATTCTTTTCCGTGGTGGAAATATGTCCTATGATCTTATAGATATTTTCTTTTGTTTTCTGATTTTCAGTAAGATATTGAATGTTATCCTCGTTGTAAATCACTAAACTGTTGTGGGAAGCCTTTTCAGGATCGGCTTTTTTCAAAAATAGAATATCTCCGTATTGATATTGAGGGAGCAAATGACTTTCTTTTGTGAATTCATGAATCAAATCTACAGATGCTAATATTTTTTGCAAAACAATGGCGTTGGGAATGTTGTTTTCCGGCTGACCTTTGTTTGCTGTAGTGTTTTGTAGTGGAGGTTCAGGGAAAAGAAGAAGCTGATTGATCGCTGAAATGTTATTTAATTGATTGTTTTGTAGCTCTTTAGTTAAGAGCTCATCCAGCTCAATACCAAAATGATCAGCAACCTTCAGAATGGTTTCTATTTTAGGCTCTGCACGCCCTTCTTCGTATGAACTAATGACCCCTCTGTTCAAATCAAACAGGTCAGCAAAAGCTTTTTGGCTTAATCCTTTTACATGTCTTATTTTCTTGATATTGATTCCAAAGAAGCTCATTGTCTAATATTTTTTGCAAAGATAAAAAAATGATAAACTTCGATAAAAATATTGGCAATTTGAAAGGTGATCAGAAACTGATTGATACTTATAAAGAATTATATATACTATTCTGTATCCATAATATTCTATTCTTCTGTATCTGTATCCTGAGTAGAATACTCCCTAATTTTGTTTAGCTAAAGAAGAAAATAGTATGGAAACAAGAGTTCAACATCAGAAACAGCTTCAATATGCTGAGGTATATATTTCAGATATGTTGGAGTTGAAAGAAATTTTTTTACGGGCTCAAAACACTGCAACAGTACATAAAGACTTCGGAATTCCCTTTCTTTTGGCTAAAGAAAAAGATAATATTCTTTCATTTGCCAGCCTTGTCATTAATGAACAAGGTGAGATTGAATGTAAAGCTTATCACAGAGCTGAAACTACAGAGCCTGAGAAGAGAATTTTTGATTATAAATCAGAAGAATACTGTCAACGGAATACGACTGCTAATTTCCGAAATCCGGAACAACTAAAAAGAAGTATTGAAAGTATGGTTAGCTGGCTTAATTTTTAATAAAGCATGGATAAATTGTACATTTACTTAAAACCGTGATCAATGTCTAAAGATGTTCTGTACCTTAAAATAGCCAATTCTGTCACTGAACAGATCAAAAGTGAAACATTGCAGTTTGGTGACAGGCTTCCATCGCTGAGAAGTGCTCAAAAGTTATATAATGTTAGCTTAAATACTGTAAAACAGGCTTATATGGAGCTTGAGAGCCGCTCACTTGTAGAATCTCGCCCAAAATATGGATATTATGTGAGCCAGACTTCCCAAAGAAAGCTGGAATTGCCTTCTGTGGCTAAAATGAAAGTTTCAGAAGAAAAAAAGAGTCCGGAAGATCTTATCGGAAAAGTATTTGGTTCTATTGCAGGAACAGATATGACACAGTTTGCGCTGGGAATTCCTGGCAAAAGTCTTCTTCCTGTTGCTAAGATGAAGAAATGTATGATTGATGTAATAAAGCGGAAGAGTGACAGTGGAACCAATTATGAACCGGTGCAGGGAAGTGTAGGATTAAGGCGGGAAATTGCCAAGTGGTCTATTGTAATGGAAGGAAAAATTACAGAAGATGATCTGGTAATAACTTCCGGTGCGATGAATGGGGTTTATAACTGTCTGATGGCCGTTACCCGGCCGGGAGACTATGTAGCGGTGGAAAGCCCTGTTTATTTTGGGATTCTTCAGGCTATTCAGTTGTTGGGGTTGAAAGCGGTAGAAATTCCGACCCATCCTATTACAGGGGTAGATCTGGATGCCTTAAAGAAGATAATGCCAAAGCTTTCTGCTTGTTGTTTTGTGGTGAACTATAATAATCCGTTAGGTTTTCAGATGCCGGATGAGAATAAGAAAGAACTGGTAAGAATGCTTACTGAGTACAATGTTCCTTTGGTAGAAGATGATGTCTATGGAAATATTTATTTTGGTGCAGGAAGACCGAAACCATGTAAATTTTACGATGAAGCAGGAATTGTGATGTGGGTGGGTTCTGTATCTAAAACGTTAGCTCCGGGTTATCGTGTAGGCTGGGTAGCACCAGGGAAATTTAAAGAGAAAATTATCCGGCAGAAATTGGTGCAAACCGTTTCCAGTCCTTCTTTATTCTCCGATGTGATTGCCGATTTCCTGGAACATGGCCGTTATGATCATCATTTGAGAATGTTTAGAAAGAAGCTTTATGCGAATTATTTACAAATCCAGAAATCCGTGACTCAGTATTTTCCTGATAATACCAAAGTTTCAGAACCTAAAGGCGGGTTTATGTTGTGGCTGGAATTGGATAAAAGAATATGTACTGAAGATCTTTATGATGAAGCAGTGAACCAAAAAGTAAACTTTGCCCCGGGAAGAATGTTTTCACAATATAATCAGTATCAAAACTGTATGCGATTAAATTATGCCCTTGAATGGACAGATCGGGTAGAAAGCGACCTGGAGAAATTAGGGAAAATGATAAAAAACAGAATATAATAAACCTTAAGCGATGAATGATATCAATAATGAAGTAAAAATTATAGCTTACGAACCTCAATATAAGGAAGCTTTTAAAACCTTAAATGAAGAGTGGATCAAGACATTCTTTGTTATGGAACCAAGTGATTATAAATTATTGGATAACCCTGAAGAACAGATTATAAATAAAGGTGGGTATATTGGTTTTGCTTTGCTGAATGGCGAGCCGGTAGGTACTTGTGCTTTAGTAAAAGCGCAGGAAGAACCTATTGCTTTTGAACTGTCAAAAATGGCAGTAAGTCCTAAAGCTCAGGGAAAGAAAATTGGTTATCTTTTAGGGAATGCTCTTGTTGAAAAAGCCAGAGAACTGAAAGCTGAAAAAGTATTTCTGGAAACAAACTCTATTCTGGTTCCGGCGATAAGGTTATACGAAAAATTAGGGTTTCAACATATTCCCATTACTAATCCAGGATATGATCGTGTGGATGTGCAGATGGAATTGGATCTCAACATCTAGTCCAAAAAAAATATTGGAACTCGGAGGATAAGATCCTTGTTCCAATATCAAAAATTTAAATCTAATTGTTTTAGTGTTTTATTTCTTTATAAAAGCCTTTGTCAGGGCCTTCTTACTTCCGGTGAGCCTTATAAAATAATTGCCTGTGGTGAGTTTTTCAATATTTATTTTTTCGTCATAATTTCCTTTTGAAGAAACAAAGGTCTGAGTAGAGATAAGGGCTCCTCTGATATCAATAATTTCTGCCTTTATCTCTTTATCTTCAGTTGTATAACGAATATTAACTACTGAGGATGCAGGATTGGGAAATATTTGAAAATCCGCTGCGGAGGTCTTTATTTCTCTGCTGGCTAAAACTTCGTTCGAACAGGCCGGAATTCTGTTCACTCCGTCTATACCCCATGAAGATTGTACCGGAATACACAACCAGTTCAGTACGGTAGGAAAATGATCTGTTTCCCTTGTTGTGGAAGTATAATCATAGATTCTGAATGTGTTGGACGTATTGGCGGCATAGGCCGGATTTCCTGTAATATTCATGTGATTGGCATTAGGGCTGGAATCTGTTAATACATTTCCGGAAGTTTCTTCGCATTTCCAGTTGGCTAACAACTGTGCATAAAAAGGATGTGAAGAAGTGATGTTCTGATTTGCCCAGCCGGCAATCACCTCATTAGGTAAGGCGGATTTCCAGATTCTGATATCTTTATAAGATGCTGCAAGGTTGATTCCATAGGTATTGGTTCCGTCCTGGTTTAATGTGAAAGGGAGTCCGGAATCAATATTTCCGATGGTATTCATTTTAGCAAATGTTACCGGAACACCATCTTCATATAAAGTCACAAGACCATCTCTGTCGAAAGCTACTGCTACGTGTTTCCATTTGTTGGTTTCTGCTTTCCCGCCTACAAGATCAATTCTGTTGGTTCCGTCTCCGATATTTATTTTAAAAGTTTGTCCGGAGTATCCTGAGATAATAATGCCTTTGTTTTTTCCATTGGCCCAGTTTTTATTTCCGATCATTACCGGATCACTTGAGTAGGAAGCATTAGGTTTTACCCAGAATTCTATGGTAAAATCCTGATTTGCTCCAAAATTGAAAGGTGTCTGGTTTGCAGGTTTTGCGTAGGTTCCGGCCGGGAAGCTGAGCTGAGTAAAGTTTTTGGAAGATTCAAGTAGCGTTTTGCTGATTTGTTGAGGAATAAATCCCGGGTTAGAATATACGGTAAAAATATTTCTTTCAGTAAGGTTTCCGCCTCCGTGAGAGGAATCTATGGCTCCGTGATCCGTAGTTAGTACAACCAGCCAGTCTTCATTATGATAAGAAACTCTGTTTTTCATGGCATTCACAATTTCACCAATATAGGAATCTGTAGTCTGGATGGAAGAAACATACTGAGGAACTGCAGAAGAGAAACCATAGGAATGTCCGGCATGGTCAACATCATCAAAGTCTACGAATAAAATATCAGGATTATCATTTTGTAAAGCATTAACTGCTGCATTTTTTACAGCAAGATCCGAGCCCAGATTAGATTTTACATCTGCATTCTGTATTATTTTATCATTGATAGGGGCCCAGTTTACCAGGGATATTGTTCTCAGATTAGGATTGGATGCTTCTGCTCTTGACATAAAATCAGGATAATTTATAAAGTTCGGACTGGTAAAATTATTATCCTGTACATTGTGCTTGGTATGCCATACACCGGTCAGCATGGTACTCCAGCCGTTTCCGCTCCAGGTCGTCGCTGCACATAGCCCGTCCAGAGAGTAAATGGACTGATTGATGAGGTTTTGGATGTTGGGTATGTTGGCAGACATCATTACGTCTGCGCGGCATCCGTCGATACCGATAAAAAGAACCTTTTTGGTCTGAGCGCCAAGGAAACAGCTCATCATTACTGCCATTGAGAATAGTTTTGTTTTCATAGGAAAATGGTTTTGAAAAGAATGTTTACAAATAGTAATTTAATTTTTAACTATTGTAAAATTAGTTTACTATTTGTAAATAATTATGAACTGAAAATTAATTAATAAATAAAATACCTTCAAAAATAAAGAGGTAAAAAAATAATTTATTTTTAATTGCTTTAATATTAATGCTTTATATTATTTAGGATTCTGTTTTATGAAAGGCTCTATAGAATGGCTGTTCTACAGATGATAAAAATTAATAGTTTACAAATATTAAAATAATAAAGGCCGTTTTGCAGTCCGGAAAAAGGTAAATCAAGATATAATGAAGAGAATAAAAAACAGCACAAATGTTATTCGTAAAAACATTTGTGCCGTAAGTATTTAAAAAAAGAAGTAGTTACAGTATATTTTCTGCTTCAGCAATTGTATTCAGGATATAATCCGGCTTTGCTTTTTCAAGTTCTGTTCTGCTTTGTGCACCTGAAAGAACAGCAATGGTCAGGCCGCAGCCGGCGTTTTTTCCTTCCTCAATGTCAATCATAGAGTCTCCGGCTTTTAAAACTTTTTCCGGCTCAGTGATATTGAATTTTTTCATTGCAAGGTTGATCATTTCGGGACTCGGCCTGCTTTCGGAAACATCATCAGCGGTGATCAGGGCATCGAAATGTATATTTTCTTTCCAGTGTAATTTATCCAGAAGCTGCCGGGCAATTTCTGCAGTATACCCTGTATTCAGAACTACTTTTTTGTTTTGGGCTTTCATTTTCAGAAGAAAGTCCTCGGTACCGTTGATGGGCTTTACTATAAGATTCTGATAGGCTTTTTTTAATTTTTCGGAAAACTTTTCAAAAATAACAACAGCGTCATCTTCATTTCCATGGATTTCTTTGAGCAGACTTGTGATGGCTTCCAGTTTTTCCATTCCGGCACAGCTCACCAGAACCTGATCCAGGTAAACGGAATAGCCATGCTCATTCACGGCTTCCGTAAGAGTTTTATATACTACATTATCCTCATCAATTGTTGTTCCGGCCATATCCAGAACGAGTAATTCTATATTTTTCATTGAAATTTATGTGTAAATTTTGTCTATGTTAAACTTTGAGAAGCCTCCGCTTCCTGTCATTCCTTTTCCTCCGATACCGGTTACAATATGGATATTAGGAGATGGGCTATGTTCAAAAATGTCTTTTGTTTTACACTGGGAATAGACACCGAACCATCTTCTTTGAATCTCATAAGTAGGAAGGTCAATAATTTTTTTTGCCTCATGAATCATAAATTCATCAATTTCCATATTGAGATCATATCCGAGATCATCCGCATGTTTAGCATCTGCATATTCATGGGAATCACCAAGGATTATAGAACCGTCAAGAGCCTGTTTGAACAGGATATGAACTCCGTATTTCTTTTCAAATGAATTGGGGTCTTCTGAGGATTTGATTTTCTGAAAAGAAGTACATTCACTGAATGACTCATATCTTCTGATGGAAAGCCCGGTCAAAATATTTCCCTGAAGAGAATATATTCCCTGAGGTTTAGTTTGTAACATCTGTAACTTGCTTACCTCCAGATCGCTTTCGTTGAATACGGCAGGGTATAACGTTTTAAATTCGTGCCCGCCGCAAATAATGATTTTCGAGGCTGAAAATACTGTGCCTTCCGCTGTAACAACCGTACATTGTCCATCATTTTCATGAGTCTCAACAGCGGTGGTATTGTAAAAAATCCTGAGTCCCATTTTTTGCTGCAGAAGTTTATGAAGTTTTACAATCATATCTGCAGAATCTACAGAAAGTTCTTGTGGAAAGAACAGTCCTCCTTTACAATAATCAGAGCGAAGGCCGTCAAATTTTTTGATACAGTCGTTCTTTGATAATAGAACAGATTCATAGGCATTGTTTCTGTTGATCTCGTATAGTTCCTCAAGGAGCTGAAGTTCTTCATCATCGGAAGCGATGTATATAGAGCCGTTTTGCCTGATGGTAAGGTCTGCCTGTGCATGAAGCTCATTATATATACTAAGACTTTCTCTCCCGAAATTCTGCCACTTAAGGTCCATTCCTGAGGGAACGACCTGTCCGAAGTTTCGTACCGTTGCACCCTGAGGAACAGAGTTTCTTTCCAGGATGGCTACCTTTAGATTTTTCTTCAGGGCATGATAAGCATGGAAAGTTCCTAAAATTCCACCCCCCACAACGAGTAAATCAAATTTTGCTGTCATTGTACTAAATTTTATAAAATTTTCGAAGTATCGAAATTGATGTATTGATTAGAATTTGAATTAGGTTTTGTTTTTTTTCTGAAAGCCAGAAAGGCGATAACCGAAAGAAATAAAACCATAATGGTAATAATATAATTCAGACTGATATAAAAGTTGAGCCATGAAGTCTGCGCAGAACCGAAGTTCTTGTATAATAAAACAAGGACGCTACCCAGATATCCGAAAGAATCTACAATATAAATCAGAAAGCCTACATTACCTTTAATGTCGAATGCTGCTATCATTCTGTCAAAATAGATTCCATTAAAAGGAATATAACAGATATACATTCCAAAACCGGATATCGTCATCCATAAGAAAGGAGAAAGTGTATTTTGCTGAAATAAATAAGTAGAAAATCCTACTGTCAGAATTCCGGCGAAAAGGATATAATGATAATAAGCAAATGCTTTTTTATTGTTTTTGACCTTTACCATACCACTCAGAATCAAAAGAACCATAATGGCAATAGGGATTTCGGTCAGTGTGAAAATTGAGCTGTCCAATTTAAAATGAAACCCGTCCCAGATTTCACGGTTGAAATTATCTCTGAAGTCTCTTAAAACCGTCAAGCATACATAAAGAAAGATAATGCATATAACAGGAACAAAAAACTGACGGATAAGCGCTTTTCTTCCCCGGCTGTTAAGGGGTTGTCTTTTACTTTTAAGCCTGATATCCTCTTCTGAGGGCTTAGGAATCCTTTCCAGCAGAAGACCGGAAATAATCAACGGGATGATAAAAACCAATCCGGCAGAAAATGGCATCCAGAATTCCGAAATAGAAAAAGTATCCATCAGAAATTTACCTACAGATTTTGTAAATCCTGAAGAGACCACAAAGCTCGAACATAAGAATAATCCGATAATCTCGGTGGTTTTGCGGCCTTCAATATAAGAGAAAACAATACCCCAGATCATTCCCAGAGGAATGCCGTTGAGAAACATAAACAAAATGTTATAAGGCGCTGGAACCAGAGCGAATCCCAATAGGGAAAGTTCTGCGATGGCAATGAAAGAAAACAGGTAGGTCAGCCTTTTTGCGGGTTTTAACTCGGAAATAAATCTAATCCCGATAAATTTCGAAATAAAATACCCAACTGCCTGTGCAATGATTATCAGGATTTTATAATCTACCCCGAAATAAGATAGTCCTTCAAAAGAAGCTACGGTAAAAGGCTTCCTGAATCCGTACATGCAGAAGTAGACCCCGAAAGCGGCAAGTGCTGCCTTCAGTGTTATTCTTATTTTATGATTGATAATTCTGGCCATTGTTCTGGTTTAAAAGTTCAGTTTTATTCCAAGATTAAATCTTACTCCATAATATTCTACCTGTTCAGGACGGTCTTCATTTTTCCCGAAGTGATAGATCAATGGTTTATTAAGAATATTGTTGATATCCGCGTACAGACCAAGGGACTTTGTAAACTGATAAGAACCTCCGAAATCAAGACTGCTGTATTTTCCGTAGTAAGAGTCATTGATATCCTCTTCAGCATATTCTATAGCATATTTTCCTTTGTAATTATAAGCCAGCCTTGCATTGAATCCTTTTTTCTCAAAGAATAGCTGTATGTTATAAAGCTCTTTAGCCTGATAAGGAAGGGCAACTTTTCTTCCGCTGGGTTTCTCCATCTCGGATGTCATAAAGGTTGCATTTACCTGGGCCCCGAAATATTGAAGAAAGCCGGGCAGAAAGTCGAATCTTTTATTGATTCCCAATTCAATACCGCCTAGCCATGCCGCTTTTCCGTTGTTCGGTGCCGAAAACTGTACCCCGCTGATACCATTGTAGTTTCCGATGAAAGAATCCTGAAAAATAGGATCTGTAATAGATTTATAAAAAATACCACCACTCAGGATGCCTACATTGGAGAAGTAATATTCTCCCATCAGATCAAAATTCAAAGAATAGGTAGGGTTGAGGTTGGGATTTCCGCCTTTGAATTCATTATCTGCCTCAATATAAGTTCCTCCCGGTGTCAGATCTCCGAAATTCGGCCTTGAAAATGTTCTGGTAGCCGCAAAACGGAGATTGGTTTTATCGTTTAACGTATATTTTAAATGAATCATCGGAAGAACAGCCAGATAGTTTTTGGTATTTTCAACGGGAGTGAGCACATCATCGATAACACTATATCCTTTTACTTTGGTATTGGTGTTGGATAATCTGATTCCTCCTAAAACCGTCATCTTATCATTTACCTTGTAGGTAGCCATTCCAAATGCATCAGCGTGCTTTTCAAATACATCGAAGTTTCTTCCCAATGCTTTATTGTATTCCAATGCCTCGGAATCTGTGGGATTGATTTTTAGATTTTTTTGATTGTCAAACCAGAACTGATTCATTCCGGGAGTAGAAAGTACCGGTCCGAAGGTATTTCCGATATGAGCATTCATTTCACTTAAGTATTGTGTTCCGTTGGGTTGTGAACTAATGTATTGAGCATAATCTGCCAGAAGAGGAGCTGTGCCTCCGTTCCAATTGTAGAATATATCTGAAAATCTTGCGTTACGCTCCTTATCCCTGTATTTGAACCCGTATTTTAAGGTCAGTTTATCGGAAGCATTAATTTCATGATTAAAGGCTGCTACAATTTTGTCTTTTTCTTCTACGAAAACTTTGTAGAATTCCAGGTCTGTAAATCTCATCTGCGAAGCATCCATTTTAAAGTTCGGATCGCTGTAGAACCCGAACAGTGCATCCGGATTTTTATAATCAAGCTTTCCGCCATCTGCTTTCCAGTAGGCTCTCGGGCCATTACCACGATCAGAGATATAATCCGGATTGATGCCTACACCTGATTGTGTATACTTAATTACGTAATAGGAATTATTTTGTTTATCAGGGATATTTCCGTATTTGAACTGATTGTCATAATAAGAAAGATCCCAGTCAATTTTTCCTTTATTTAGATTGTGAACGCCCCCTAATGAAACAGATGTTAATTCTGTGATCAGCAGGTTGTGAATATTCTGAAGCTCTACTCTTGCCGTATTGTTTGAAGAACTGAATTTATCAAATCTTACTCTGTGTTTATAGTGGGTCTCGTCATCCGCCAGTGTTCCGTACATTCCTTTCAGGTATAATGTATTTTTAGGAGACAGTACATATTCAAAAGCCGTATTGATTCCCGTTGTTTTTCTCACGCCGTTGTAATCACGGAGTTCCATTCTGAATACTCCTTCATCACCGCTTCTTCTTGCTTCAAAATTATCAGTAGACCAGTTTCTGATGAAATGTGCAAAATTAAACAGGTATCCGAATTTTTTATTTTTTGTTCTTCCGCCATATAATAACCCAATATTATAGATTCCTTTATCTGCTTTGGCATTATACCCGCTTCCTAGCGTTGCCTTAAACTCTGTTTTCATGGGGGGAGTCTTCGTAATGAAATTGACTCCGCCACCAATTCCGTCTGCTTCCATGTCAGGCGTAAAAGATTTGTTGACATGTACATAAGAAATAAGTTCCGTTGGAAAGAAGTCGAAAGCAGTAGCTCTGGAAGTTGTTTCTTCTTCTGCTGTTGGAAGTCTGTTTCCGTTGATTGTCGTTGAAGCCCAGAAAGGAGGAAGGCCTCTTAATGACACAAATCTGCCTTCACCCTGATCTCTTTCAATGGAGACTCCCTGTACACGCTGTACGGTTTCCGCTGCATTTCTGTCCGGGAGCTTTCCGATTCCGTCCGAAGCGATAACATTGGTAATATTGATTGCATTCTTTTGCATATTTAATGCTCTTGCTTCAGTATTTTTCAGGGTTCCCGTTACGACAACTTCATCAATGTTTTTACGGGGTTGAGAAAGCTTTATATCCCCCAGATCAATCGTTTCTTCAGGTTGAAGATTTATACTGATATTGGCCTGTTCGTAACCTATGTAGCTGATTTGTAAAGTGTATTGGCCTTCTTTAATATCATTGATCGCAAATTTACCTTCCATATCGGTAGTGATATTTTTAGATAAACCTTTTATTTTGACTGTTGCCCCGGGAAGGGGCTGGCTGTCGTCAAGAACAGTTCCTATAATTAACTGCTTCTGTGCTGAAACAAAAACGATGAAACAGACAAAAACAAGGGTAAGTAATTTCTCTAAATTTGTTTTCATTTTTACATATATTAAATTTTTTATGCAAATCACGCTAATAATTTTAATATATATAAATGTTTTGTATTAAGTATTGTTTAACAAATCAAGGCGGTTTATTACCCGAATTTTACTTTCTGAGTTTTTATTAATAGTAAGGATAAATGAAATACGTTTTGAATAAATTCTTTATTTACAGCGCGTTATATGTCGGTTGGGAACTGTATTTGCAGGTAAGAATTTTTTAATAAAATGATGGTTTTGATTAACATTTCGTTCATTTTAATCAAAAATAAGAAAACTAAAAGTTTACAAATAGTAAACTTTTTGAGAGAGAATGTAATTTGTATAGTAACGCGTAAAATATATTTCCGGCCCCGAATACGATCAATATGCACAGCTCTTGAAAATCATGTATTCACGTGTCGGAAAGATATAACCCCATTGGCCACATAGAAATAATGAGCGCATCGTGGCTAAAAAACAGGTGTAAAATTGATTTAAGCAGTATAAAAATAGAGAACAAGCATGACGCAGCTTTCATCACTGATGCTTACCGGAACGTGTGGAAACTTACCGTTAAAATATAAAGAATCACCTTCTTTTAAAATGATTTCTTCATTGTCAATGATGTATTTCACTTTTCCCTTCAGGATGTATTTGAATTCCCAGGCATCCGTAATGACCTTTTCTCTTTTCGAATTAGGCTCAAGTGTGAGCAGCACAGCTTCAAAACCCAGGGAATGAAGGCTTTTGCTGAAGATATGCATGTATTTAAAGCCTTCAGCCTCCATTTCTTTTTCTATAATCTGCTGGCTTTCTTTCGGAACATAAATAAATTTTGCATTCGACTTTTTCTCTACTCCTTCAAAAAAATAGCTTGCATCAATTTCCAGTGACTGGATAAGGTCCAGTAAAACAGGAAGAGAAGGAATTGTTCTTCCGTTTTCAATACGGGAAACCAGGCCATTACTTACATTGGCCTTAAAGGCCAGCTCATTGATGGTTAAATTATTCTTTTTTCTAATATCCTTTAATCTCTTACCGATACCTATTAAAAAGTCATTCATGCTGTATTCTTGTTTAACCTAAATTATTTTTCGTCATTCAAAAGTAAAGACAAAGGTAGTGTTATTCTATAGAGTTTGGATGTTGGACTGAATCAATTCATTGAAAATTATTATGGATGATATACCGCTTCAATTTCGGAAACCTGAAGCTGGAATTGAGTTCATTGGTGTTTTCATATTCTCCCCAGGAAATTTTCCTATTTTTGTACAACTCCTTATTTCATTTATGAAGAAAATTATTCTTATCGAAGACGAAACCAGTGTTGTATCTTTTATTAAAAAAGGACTTCAGGAAAACGGATATGAAATTTCTGTAGCATTCGACGGACGTACAGGAGTACAACTGGTGCAGTCCAATGATTTTGATCTGGTCATTTTAGATATTATGCTTCCGGAAATGAATGGGCTGGATGTCTGTAAAGAAATCAGAAAAACCAATCAGGCTGTTCCTATTTTATTTCTTACAGCATTGGGAACATCAGAAAATATTGTGCTGGGGCTGGAAAGCGGAGGTGATGATTATCTGGTAAAGCCTTTTAAATTTATTGAACTGGTAGCCCGTGTCAAGTCTTTACTGAGAAGGACTAATAATAGTGGACCACAGGATGCCGCTGAATCAGAACCTGATAATGAAAATGTATTTCAGTTTTCAGATGTGAGGGTGAATGATTATACTAAAAAAGTAACCCGCTCCGGAGAAGATATTACCCTTACTTCAACGGAATATAAGCTTTTGCTTTATTTTCTTAATAATCCTGAAAAAGTGATTTCCAGAGCTGAAATTCTGGATGCCGTATGGGGGGTAAACTATGAGCTGGGTACCAATGTAGTAGACGTTTATGTTAATTATTTAAGGAAAAAACTAGACGATAAGGATGATAATAAACTGATCCATACGGTGATAGGGATGGGGTATGTGATGAAAAAATCTTAAGGCATGTTTAATAAAGTGATCACAAATCAAACCAAAACAATGGTGCTTTTAATGTTGGTTTTTACCGCCATTATTCTGCTGTTCAGCGGATTGGTTTATTTTTCGATCGTTAACTTTTCACATCAGAGATTTTATGAATTACTGAAGATTCGTACAGCGACAATCGTACAGATTGAGAAAAGCAAAGAACATCTTGATCTTCCCGAAAATTATATACTCAGCAGTCTGAATGACGATGAACTGCCGATGGAGAAAGATTATGTTTTCGCCGTTCCCACAGATTCCAATTTCAAAAAAATATCACAGGAGGTTCATATTCCCGCTTATTTTTTCAAAAATATCATCAAAGAAGGAGAATCCAATTATAATGACAAAGAATTCTATTATATAGGTCAGAGTTTTAAGTATGATGATAAAGACTATATAGCTATTGCTTCGGCAAAGAACCATTATGTAGTCTATTACCTGGGGTTTTTAAAAAGAACTTTATTGACATGCACTATCCTTTCTTTATTTTTCAGTATGATATTTTCCTTCTACCTGTCTAAGACCCTGTTTAAACCTATCTTAAAAATTACAGGAAAAGTAAAGGAAATCAGTTCTGAGAATCTTCATTTAAGACTTGAATCTCAACCGGATAATAAAGAACTGAATGAGCTGGTGGATACCTTTAATGATATGCTCAACAGGATTGAGACCTCTTTTGAAACCCAAAATCATCTGATCGGAAACGTATCCCACGAGCTGAGAACACCTCTGACTTCCATTATGGGGGAGGCTGATGTGGCTCTTTCAATCAGCAGAACGGCGGAAGAGTATAAAGAAACCCTGGGGATTATTCTGGATGAAGCTGAAAAACTGGATAAAAAGATTAAAGCCTTATTGATGATTGCTCAAACCGGATTTGATGGCAAAATTCAGAAAATGGATAAGGTAAGAATGGATCAGCTGCTCTGGGATGTGATTGAAACCCTAAGAAAAATTGATTCAAGAAACAATATCTATCTGGATATAAGTATGCTTCCGGATAATCCCAAAAAGCTAAAAGTTCAGGGAAATGAACAGCTGCTGCATCTTGCGGTAGCCAATATCATCAACAACGGGTGTAAATATTCTGATTTTCAGCAGGTGAAAGTTTCACTGGGAGCTACGGATACCGACGTATACATCATTGTAAAGGACAATGGAATCGGAATTCCCGAAATAGAAATGAATAAAATCTATGATCCCTTTTTCAGAGCTTCCAATACCAATAATTACGAAGGATATGGAATCGGTCTTCCCCTGGCCAGAAATATCATAAGAATGCATCATGGTGAACTGATTGTAAGCTCGAACGAAAATCAGGGAACCACGGTGCAAATGCGTTTCCCGAATTTCTATAGTACACAGCAGGAAGGATAATGCCTGACGATAGAATACATCGTATCAGTCTGTATTTTCGGTTGTGTCCTTTTACTCTTTTTTATGATGTTAAGCTTCTTTAACAATTTTCTAATCTCATTTTAATCTCTTTAATCACATTTTAATTCCATTCCAAAGAGCTTCTAATCTGGTCGTTCTAGTTTTGTATCATCAAATAAGATAAACACAAAACAAAATATAAAGAACATGGCTAAAACAATTTTAATTGCAACAGATTATTCTCTTGAGTCATTAAACATATTAAAAAAGGTATTGAAAGAAAAAGAGGCCTCGGAAGATCAGAATAATTATAATATCCTTCTGGTTTCAGGATATGATTCGGGAGATTCTATCAGAGATCTTTTATTTACTACCAAAACTTCGGTCTTTAATAAGATCAGACCGGCGGAATTCTGTGATGCGTACGGAATTATTAAAAACAAGTACCCTCATTTGGTCCATAAAATCATTTGTGATGTTTTTACAGGAAGTTTTCAGAGAACATTTAATCAGTATGTAAAAGCGGAAAATGTTGAAGAAGCTTATTACTCTCCTTCGATTAAAAGTAAAGGAAAGGAAAAATTTGATCTCATTCCCTATATCAAAAAATGTAAAGACCTGCCGTCCTATGAAATTGCAATAGAAAGTAAAGAAAAGCTTCCTGAAAGAGGAAGACTGGCAGAGATCTTTGTAGAAGTCTAATTATCAACATTATTAAAAAGATAAAAAATGTTAAGAAATTATAGTAACAGCAGGACACTGGGAGACAATATCAGATTGGGGACGCTGACTGCATTTACGGCAGGTACTATAAATATTGCATCCCTATTAATATTTCTCTCATTTACATCAAACGTCACCGGGCATTATGCTATTCTGGCAGCAGAAATCAGTAAAGCCAACTGGGGACAGGTAGCAGTAGTGGGAGCATGGATATTCCTGTTCTTCTTCGGAAGCTTTGTATCCAACTTTATTGTGATTAATTTCAATAAAAAAAGTAAATATTTTGCTCATGCAATGCCCATTGTATTAGAAATTATATGTCTTCTGTTTGTTGGGGTATACGGACAGCTGTATTATCAGAAGACACTGGAAGAAACAGAATACCTGGTAGCGCTGATGCTTTTTGCTACAGGTCTTCAAAACGGCCTTACGGCAAGTATCTCCAACTTCTCGGTAAAAACAACCCACCTTACGGGAACCACAACCGACCTTGGAATTCTGGTTTCCATGTTTACCCAGAAAAAATATAGAAAAAACGGAGAACTGATCGGAAGAGCAAAGTTGCTGATGAGTATTATGATTGCCTATGTTTTAGGTGCCGTATTTTCGGGATTAACATACTATTATCTGGAATTCAGAGTATTTTATGTGATTAGCGTATGTCTTTTAATTGTCATCGGATATGATGCCTATAAGATTCATATAAGACACTTTAATACCAAATACAGATATAACAGAATTTACAGAAAACCAAACCTTTTGGCTTATCTGTATGAAAAAATCCATGGAATTCCTAAAAGAGAAAAGAAACGAAAACTTGTTTTCGAAGATTAAAAACGGAATAAGAGTGAATATCACTATTAATTTTTTGTATAAACTAGCTGTGAATCAATCCTCTATTTGTGTGAAAGCAATAGGGGATTGTTCTCTTCAGAAAACCTCTGTAATGAAAGGTTTGAGACTGAGCCGGTAAAAAGGAGTATTGTTGAAATGTTGATAATTAAATATTAATTCCCGTTTTTAATGTTTTAATTCCCGTTTTCATTGACTATTTTTGTAAGTTGATTTACGTTTTTATGTCAGATATTATTCAACTTTTACCGGATCATGTAGCGAACCAAATTGCAGCAGGAGAGGTGGTGCAGAGGCCTGCATCCATCGTAAAGGAACTTTTGGAAAATGCTATAGATGCAGATGCTGCTAAAATTGAACTGATCCTCAGAGATGCCGGAAAAAACCTGATACAGGTGGTAGACGACGGAAAAGGGATGTCAGAAACAGATGCGAGAATGGCATTTGAAAGACATGCTACTTCTAAAATCAGGGGAACAGAAGATATCTTTAAAATTGCAACAAAAGGCTTCAGGGGGGAAGCGTTGGCGTCTATTGCGGCTGTTTCACAGGTTGAGCTTAGAACCAAACAGAAAGACTCCTCTATCGGAACGAATATTTATATTGAAGGCGGTGTTTTTCAGTTTCAGGACCCGATACAGACTTCGGAAGGATCCAATTTTCTGGTGAAAAATTTATTTTATAATGTTCCTGCCAGAAGAAAATTTCTTAAAAATAATAATATTGAATTCAGACATGTTATTGATGAATTCCAGCGTGTGGCTCTGGCCCATGAAGGATTAGAATTCTCATTGTTCCATGATGATGAGCCGGTTTTCAGATTAAGAAAAGGGAGCCAGATGCAGCGAATAGTAGACATTTTCGGAAGGAAATTACAACCGCAGCTGATTCCCATCAAAGAAGATATTATCTGGTGCAAACTTCATGGATTTGTGGCAAAACCTGAAGGAGCAAAAAAATCCAGAGGCGAGCAGTTCCTTTTCGTCAACGGAAGATATTTTAAGAGCCCGTATTTCAACAAAGCGGTTCAGGAAGCTTTTGAAGGATTGCTTTTACCGGGTTATGTTCCGTCGTTTTTTCTTTATCTGGAATTAGATCCTGAAAAAATAGATGTGAATATTCATCCACAGAAAACCGAGGTAAAGTTTGAAGATGAACATCTTATTTTTGCCCTGCTTCGATCTACTATAAAAAGGTCTTTAGGAATTTATAATGTTTCTCCCAGTCTTGATTTTGACAGAGATCCGGATTTGGATGAGATCATGAATAAACCATTGCCCAGCAAAGGTAACGGTGGCGGCGGAGTGATTAAAATGCCTGAAATTATAGTGGATAAAGACTATAATCCGTTTTTGGAAGAAGAAAAAAATGTTGTTCTTCCTGAGGAAATTCAGAACCTTACAGAAATATATCATCAGAATATTACCGCAGAGCCTTCAAAAATCAACCTGTTTGAAGATGAAGATTTTGATGAAGATCTGATGAGACTTCCCAACGGATACTGGCTGTTTAATAAAGGGGATGTAACACTGATGCTGGATTTAGGAAGAATGCACAGGCTTTTGGTCTCGGAAAACAACAGATCATCCGGAAAAAAATCAGGTACTAACAGCCATGCTCTTCTGTTCTCTCTGGAGTATCATATGAACGAAATAGAGAAAAATAAATATAATTCTATTAAAAAATATCTTCCGGAACTTGGGTTTGACATGAAAATTGCTCATGAAAGTGTACTGAGAATAGATTCGCTTCCCGAAGGACTCAAAGAGACACAGGCAATGAAGTTTCTGGAGAATCTTTTTGAGATTCTTGAATACAAAACAGAAGAGGAGTTCATGATGTATTATCAGAACCAGTGGAATAAAATGCAATCGAAGTCCAGATTTGACTTTATTTATAAAAAAGATGCGGAACAGCTGATCAAAGATTTTACGGCATTAGGTTTTCCTGAGTTTTTACCGGATGGGAAAAGATGCTTTTATGAAGTTCCGTTTAATGATTTTAAAAACAAATTTTAGAAAAATGTTTAATAATATACCGCCGGTTACAAGAAACCTTATCATTATTAATGTTATCGTTTTTATTGCGACTTTTTTACTGGGTAATCAGATGATTGGCTATCTGGCAGGTTTTTATCCTTTTTCCCCATTTTTCCATTCGTGGCAGATTATTACTCATATGTTTATGCATGGAAGTATCATGCACATTCTTTTTAATATGATGACTTTATTTAGTTTCGGACCTATTCTGGAACAAACGCTGGGAGATAGAAAATATCTGATCCTTTATTTTGCCAGTGGATTAGGGGCTTTTTTCCTGTTTAATTTATGGAATTTTGTTGAAGTTCAGCAGATTTCCAATGAATTGCAGCAATTAGGATTTAATGTGAGTGCTTATATGTCTGGTGCGAGTGTAGAATTTACCGGCACTTCCGATTCAATTCTCAAACAAAAAGAATTATTGGAGAATTTAAAAGGAATTGTAGCAACACCAATGGTGGGAGCTTCCGGAGCAATATTTGGTGTTGTGGCTGCTTTTTCTACCTTATACCCGGATTCAAAAATTATGATGATGTTTATTCCTATCCCGATGAAGGTTAAATATTTGTTACCAATTATTGTTGTCATCTCTGTATATCTTGGAGTTTCCGGAAATGGCGGTGGCATTGCGCATTTGGCTCATGTTGGTGGTGCTTTGGTGGGCTGGTTGCTTGCAAGAAGCTGGAAAAAACATTTGTACAGATTCAACTAATTTTTTTTTGTGAAATTTATTCGTCTCATATTACTGATTCTGCATCTGGGGATTTTAGGACTGTTGTTGGGTACTTTGCTGAATGCTTATGTGCCGCCTAAAATATTTCCCTGGTTCAATCTGCTTTCGTTAGGATTTCCGGTTTTAATGATGGGGTATATTGTTCTGATTTTTTTTTGGATTTTCAGCTGGAAAAAAAGAGCTTTTATCTTTATGCTTGCAGGACTGGTCTTCTTAAATCCTGTAAAAAGAATTATTAATTTTTCCGGTGATCAAAAAAGAAAGGCTGATTTGAAGATCGTTTCCTTTAATATAAAAGGCGGTACCATGGGAGCTGAAGAGGTCGGAAGATATATAAAATCTAAGGATGCCGATGTGATTCTTTTGCAGGAGGGAAGAGGAGGAGATATTCCGTTGCTGGATGATTATAAGAAAGTGAATTCATCCGGAGGTGTGGCAACCATCTTAACGAAACATAAGATTTTAAATACAAAGAAAATAGACTTTCCGGACAGGGGTGAAATTGCACCTGCGGTAATGGCAGATATTGAAGTAAAGGGGAGAACTTACCGGTTTATCAGTGTTTATCTCCATCCTTTTAAGTTTGAAAGGAATATGGTGACGCTTAACGGAAATACAAGTGCAAATGAAGAAAAAATGAAAGATATTGTAAGGAGGCTTATTCCTACTTTCAAAATACATCAGGAGCAGGTAGAGCTTATTAAGAGCGTCATAGATAACTCACCTTATCCTGTTGTCTTAACCGGAGATTTTAATTCTGTGCCTAATTCTTATGAATATTATCATTTGTCATCGGGCCTTGATGATGCTTTTGTAACTGCCGGTAAAGGAAGTGCTACCAGTTTTCATGATTATAAATTTCCAATCAGAATTGATTATGTTTTTTCTTCAAGATCAATCCGGGCAGTTTCCTACGTGGTTGACCGTTCTGTCAGAATTTCAGACCATTATCCTGTCATTTCAGAATTTTCTCTTGAAAATAAATAATCATAAAATAAGTTAAAATTTTGGTTCTTGGTAGGATTTTTGCTTAAAAAAATGCGTACCAAGACCGTTTTTTCATGAAGTCGAATCAGATACTGCTGTTTATACATATTGTTGTTGCTGTTTTACTGCTATGTACACTGGGCAATGCATGGGTTCCTCCTAATCTTTTAGGGAGCCTGAATCTGCTTTCTCTAGGTTTTCCCTATCTGATATTGGCACATGTTATTCTTACCGTGATCTGGATCATTAAAAAGAACAAGCTGGCCATTGTTTTCGCATTGGGAACTTTTCTTTTTTATAATCCGATAAGAAGATGGGCCAATTATTCTTCCAGAGCAGATAACGAAAAAACAATCCGTGATATTAAGGTTTTAACCTTTAATGTAAAATATGGAGAATACGGATGGGATAAAGTAAAAAACTATATTAAGGAACAGAACGCTGACATTATTCTGGTACAGGAAAAAGATACCAACCGGGCTCTTAAACAAGATCTTGTAAAATATCCTTCCGTCATTCTTAAAACCAAACATAAGATCGTAAGACAGGCAGAGATTATTGAAGATAATGCAAGAGGAAACTCTTTCTATGCAGATGTAGATATTAACGGAAAAATTATCAGAATCGTTAATGTATACCTGGAGCCATTCCGGCTTCATAAATCTATGTTTACCAAACTGGATGGTTTGGGAATAGGAAATGTATCAACTCTTCTTTCTCATATGATTCCCACGTTTCAGGCTCATGAAGATCAGGTGAAAAAGATCAGAAAAATAATAGATCTTTCTCCTTATCCTGTAATCTTAGCAGGAGATTTTAACTCTGTTCCTAATTCATACGAATACTATAATCTCGGAAAAGATCTGCAGGATGCTTTTTTAGTAGCAGGAAAGGGAAGTGCAAGCAGCTTTCATGACTATAAAGTTCCTTTAAGGATTGATTATATCTTTACTTCAAAATCTATTATTCCATTGAGCTATAAAGTGGATAATTCTGTAGAATTGTCGGATCATTATCCGGTAATTGCGGAATTTCTATTAAATTAGTTCCATGAAAAATTTAGTGTTTGCTGCTTTTGTTTTGGCAGTTTTGTCTGTCGCCTGTTCTAAAAAAGAGTCTGCCGGCTTTAGTACCGAACAGGATGTTAAATTACATTATGATACGACAGCTATAGATTCTTTTTCTACAGGGGCTATTTCAGTAGATATTGCCCGGAAAATAAAGATGTCTTCACCTCAATACCAGGACTCTGTAAAGCAGGCTAAGAAGCTTCTGGAAGAAGAAAAAAAGCTTAAAATTGAGCTTGAAAAAGAGAACAAAAAGAAAACGGAAGACGAAAAGAAGAAAACAGACGCTGATAAAAAGCAAAAAACGCAGGAAATACCTACCGCAGAAACCAAAACAGAATAGAATAAACACTTTAAAAATAGATAATATGAAAAAACACATCTTGACGGCGCTGGTGATTTCAGTATTCACAGTAGCATGTACAAAATCAACGACAAAAACGGAACAGGTAGAAAGTTCTGACGGGTCAGTTACCACTACCACTACTACAGTGACCGAAACACCTTCTCAGATTGTCGATAGTTCAAAAGTTAATAAAGCAAAAGAAGATGTTAAAACAAAAGTAGACGAAGCTGGAAATAAAATAGATGCTGCTGCTCAGAAAGCTAAAGATAAAATAGATGCTACTGCCGATAAGACAAAGCAAGATCTTAATAAGGCAGGGAAAGACATCAAAACAGAAGCTAACAAAGTAGGAAAAGACATTAAAGGTGGAGTTCAGGAAGCTGGAAAAGATGCAAAAGATGCTGCGAGAAAAGGCGCGTCAAAAGTTGAGGAAGCTGCTAAAAAAGTAAAAGAAGACTTAAGCAAATAAATAAAATAAAAGCCGCCGTTGAATGCAACGGCGGCTTTTATGATTATAAGGCAGGGCAAGCAAGCCTCAATTCTTTTATTTATTAAGTTCCAGTAGCGGATCTATGTATTCTCTGTCATTGCTTAATCTGGGTACTTTATTCTGACCTCCGAGCTTCCCTTTGGCTTCCAGCCAATGATAGAACAGGTTGTGTTTTGCAATATGTACCAGTGGTCTTTTTAGCGTGATATTATTGTATCTTTTTGCTTCATAATCCGAATTGATGGTTTTCAGATGTTGGTCAAAAATATCAACAAAACGGTCCAGGCTATCCGGATGATGGCTGAATTCAAAAATCCATTCATGGGCCCCCCCTTCATTTTCTTTCATAAAGACCGGTGCTCCTGTAAAATCCGTAACGGAAGCTCCTGTGGCTTCGCATGCTTTTGAAAGAGCGGATTCTACATTGGTAATCATTAATTCTTCCCCAAAAGCATTGATATAATGCTTGGTTCGTCCGGTTATTTTTATTCTGAAAGGATTGATGGATGTAAACACTACGGTATCCCCGATCAGATATCTCCACAGCCCCCCATTGGTCGTAATGACCATGGCATAATTTTTTCCTATTTCAACATCCTCAAGGCTCACCACTTTAGGGTTGGAAAAGTGAAACTGATCCATAGGGATGAATTCATAAAATATACCATAATCAAGCATAAGAAGCATCTCATCACTGTTTGATCTGTCCTGAATTCCGAAGAAGCCCTCAGAAGCATTGTATATTTCGTAGTAATTGATGTTTTTTCCGATGATCTGCCTGTATTGCTCCCTGTAAGGTTTAAAACTGATTCCGCCGTGAAAAAACACCTCTAAATTAGGCCAGAGCTCTGAAATGCTGCCCGTCTCTGTTTCCTGTAATACTCTTTGCAGAAGTACCATCATCCAGCTTGGAACCCCGAGGATGCTTCCTACATCTTCGTTTTTCACTTCAGAAGTAATCGCTCTTAATTTACTTTCCCATTCAGACATCAGAGAAACCTTCTTACTGGGAGTTGTTGTAATCTCTACCCAAAAAGGAAGGTTGTCAATAAGAATGGCGGAAAGATCACCGAATTTTGTGTTGAAATCGGCATAGAGTTCTGAGCTTCCTCCAAGTCTCAGGTTTTTATTGGTGAATAATTGATTTTCAGGATGATTATTGGCGTAAATTGAAACCATATCCTTTCCTGCTTTCATATGGCAATATTCAAGACTTTCAGTAGAAATTGGAATGTATTTGCTCTTCGCATTAGTGGTTCCTGATGATTTTGCAAAGTGTTTGATAAGTCCCGGCCAGCTGACATCCTTATATCCTTGTCTTGCTTTTTCAATATAAGGCTCAAAATCTTCATAAGTGACAATCGGGACTTTATTTTTGAAGTCCTGATAGCTCGAAATAGAGTTAAATCCGTACAGTTTGCCATATTCTGTATCTTCTGCATGAAACAGCTGGGAAAATAATATACCTTTCTGTGTTTCAATAGGATGATCCATGAAATTCTGTATCTGATCTATCCTTTGGCGGATAAACCAGTTAACGACTGTATTGAAGAGTGCCTTGGTTGCCATTCCAACAAATATAATAATATTTGATTTTTCAGAGAATTTTTTATGGTGTTAAATAAAAAAACCGTTACAATTTGTAACGGTTAGTTATTTAAACGAATTGTTTCTTAGCAATACTCATCGTAAGCAGCCTGAAGGTTTGCAGCAATAGCTCCTGCAGGGTTTCCTTCGATGTGGTGTCTTTCAAGCATGTGAACCAATTCTCCGTCTTTGAAAAGTGCTACACACGGAGAACTTGGAGGAAATGGAGCAAGGTGTTTTCTTGCTTCTGCTACAGCTTCTGTATCAAATCCTGCAAAAACAGTGGTAAGGTGATCTGGTTTTTTATCTCCGGTTAAAGAGTATACCACTCCCGGTCTTGCGGCTCCTGCAGCACAACCACACACTGAGTTGATCACTAAAAGTGTAGTTCCTGATTGCTTTAAAGCTTCTTCTACCTGAGAAGGACTTGTTAAATCCTGGAAACCTTTATCTGTAAGTTCAGCCTTCATTGGCATTACTAAATCTGTTGGATACATATATAATTTGTTTTTTATCAGTACAAAGTTAAACAATTCTTTACGTTTCTTCAATATATAATAACTATCAATGGATTAGTCAGATAAAATTAATGCAATATTAATATTTCAATAATATTCATTAAATAATGAATTAAAAATAGGAATAATAAAATATTTTTATTAAATTTGAAATGATTCTGAAAAAACAAACGACCATGAAAAAAACATTTACGGCTTTCCCTCAAGCGATTAAAGTATTTAATACTGTATAAATGCGGTAGTTAAAAAGATTTTCCGGTACTATTTAAGCCGGATAACAAACTTGAATATCCAAAAAGCGAATCCCGGGACTAAAAGTTCCGGGATTCTTTAATCAAATCGATATGCAAAGGTTGAATATCCTTATAAAAGTTGAGAACGGGTGAAAACTGATGGTAAGAACGATCAATTTTTCAACTCCTCACTTCAACTAAGACAGAAGCTTTTTAACCATCTCGGAAATACTCTTTCCGTCAGATTTCCCGGCTAATGCTTTTGAAGCAGCTCCCATTACCTTTCCTAAATCTTTAATAGATTCAGCTCCGGTATCAGAAATAATATTTTTAATTTCTGTTTCTAATTCTTCAGCAGAAAGCTGCTTAGGTAAAAACTTTTCAATCACTTTCATCTGAGCTTCTTCCACCTCAGCAAGATCTTGTCTTCCCTGGGCTGAAAACTGTTCAAAAGAGTCTTTACGTTGTTTAATCATTCTCTGAAGAATAGCAATTTCCTGCTCTGCAGAAACTTCAGCACCTTTGGCTTCGGTTTTCAACAGAAGAATTTGAGATTTTACAGCACGAAGAGAGTCCAGAGCAACTCTGTCTTTTTCTCTCATTGCTGTTTTTATAGCTTCACTTATTGTATTTTCTAAACTCATGTTTATATGCTTTTGGCTTCTGGCAGTTGGCTATTAGCTTTTATATGGCTTCGAAAGCCATTTGCTAGCAGCCAATTGCCAATAGCGTTTTAGTCTACGTCTTTATTTAAAAATCTGTTTTCTCTGATCTGCATAGAGCCATTGTTGTCAGACAGATAAGTATTGATATTCTGATCTGATGCATTGGTTCCGTCGATAGAAATATTTTTTCTCTTGAAAGCAGGAATAGATTCAAATTCACTCGTACTGTCAAAACTTTGATAGCGGGAATTAAATTCTTTTAATTTATTTCTTCTTTCCAGCACTCTTTCCTGGTCTACTATTTTATTCACAAAAGTGAATTCTGATTCTTCAGTTTTTGGAGTTTCAGTCTGTGCCTTATTTTCAAAAGCTGGTTTAGTTTCAGCTTTTGGCTCCTCCTGCTTCTGGAAGAATGTTTCTACCTTCTGCATAGGTTCTGCAACAGCGCTGACCGGAGTACTGAATTCTGCTTTAGGCTGTCCGAAGTCAGTTTTAGGCTCATTTCTGGTCGCATCATTGACAAAGAAGCTGAATTCAACAGGCTTTTCTTCTGAAAATGAATGATTGGAAATACTACCTGACTGAGGCTCTTCTTTTTTGTTTTCAAAATCGAATGAGAAAGACTGAATCTCCAGGTCGTTTGGATCTTCACCTTCTTCATCAATAGAAAGAAGGCTATATTCCTCCTGGTTGTTTTCGTCCTCATTTCTCCAGCCCTGTTCAGGAGCGTGTAGCTTATCTTCTTCTTTATCAAAGAATTTTATTTCAGTTCTGATTTCCTCTTCTTCAATAATCATTTTTTTTTCAGCAGATGTCACATTGAACGGTGTGTCATGATCTTCGTCATCTAATCTGAAAAGGTTTTTTCCGCCAAAATCATGCGTTGTTTCAGGATTGGCTTCTCTCTCTTCTCTTGTTTTAAAAGGAGAGTTTTTTGGCGCTTCAAAACTATCATTAAGACTGATTCTGATTTTCTCCGTAGGGCCTGCAAATTTTTTATTGTCATTAGAGAATCCTGTTGCAATAACAAGAACGCTTACAGCATCTCCTAATTCCTCATCAGCACCTACTCCGAAGATAATATCAGCGGTGTTTCCTGCTTCTTTCTGGATGTGGTCCATAATGATACCGATTTCATCCATGGTAACCTCTTCTGCACCACTTCTGATCAGTAATAAAACATTTTTAGCTCCTGTGATTTTGTTATCATTCAATAATGGAGAGTCTAAGGCTTTTCTTACCGCTTCTTCTGCTTTATTTTCACCTGAAGCTGTACCGGTAGACATAAGGGCCGTTCCGGAATTTTGAAGTACAGATTTAGCATCTCTAAAGTCAATGTTTACATCAAAATAACCTGTAATAACTTCTGCCATTCCCTTAGCGGCATTGGCTAAGACTTCATCAGCTTTTGAAAATCCCTGTTTAAATCCAAGGTTCCCGAATTGCTGTCTTAGTTTATCATTGTTGATGACAATTAATGAGTCAACATTATTTTTTAATTTATCCAGACCATTTTCAGCCTGTTCTAATCTTCTTTTACCTTCGAAGCTGAAAGGAACGGTAACGATACCCACGGTTAGGATTCCCATGTCTTTTGCTACTTTAGCAATAACAGGAGCAGCCCCGGTACCGGTACCACCCCCCATTCCGGCAGTAATGAACACCATTTTGGTGTTTTGCCCCATCGCAGCTTTGATATCTTCAATACTTTCGATGGCAGATTTTTCTCCTACTTCAGGATCAGCACCGGCCCCCAAACCTTCTGTGATAGAAGTTCCCAACTGTACTTTATTGGCAACAGGGTTGTTGTCTAAAGTCTGAGCGTCTGTATTACAGATCACGAAATCCACTCCGTGAATCCCTTTCTCATACATGTGTTTTAAAGCGTTGTTTCCACCGCCCCCTACACCGATTACTTTTATGATGGATGAATTTCCTTTTGGTAGGTCAAATGAAAATCCTTGTGAACCTATATTTTCCATAACTTTATTTTTAATAATTGATAATTAATAGATGATAATTGATAGATCGTTTATCATTTATAATTTACTCTACTTCTTCAAAGAATTTTTTTACTTTTTCCATAAGCGATTGCCCGAAAGTAAGCTTCGCTTTTCTGTTTTCCCGCTGTTGGTTAACTACAGGTTGCTCCTGAACAGGGGCTGCCTGTTGCTGTACCGGTGGAATGGTTTCGGCCTGTACAGGGGCAGGTTCAGCTTTAGCTTGTTCAGTTACAACAGGTTCCATTTCATCAGCGGTCTGTTTTTTGTCTCTGATCTTTAAACTCTCCATCAGTAATCCGATAGATGTAGCAAATTCAGGGCCTTTCAGGTACTGATTTTTATCGTTGGCGATATATTCATTCGCAAAACCTATTCTGCTGTCAAAACCTGTGGTATAATTAGCCAGCTGGCGAAGATGCTTTAAGTTGGATCCACCACCTGTCAAAACGATTCCTGCAATCAGTTTTTTCTTCTGTTCAAAGGCACCGTAGGCTTTCAGCTCAGTATTAACCATTTCTAAAACTTCTTCTACTCTTGCATTGATAATTTGTGCAAGGGTTTTTAAAGAAATTTCTTTATCCGGTCTTCCGTGAAGCCCGGGAATTGTTACAAAAGTACTGTCTTTTTCCAATTCGGGAACAGCCGAACCAAATTTTACTTTCAACTGTTCTGCATGCTTCTCAATAATTGAACAGCCTTCTTTGATATCTTCCGTAATAATTCCGCCTCCATAAGGAATGACGCAGGTATGACGGATGATATTATCTTTGAAAATAGCAATATCGGTAGTACCACCACCAATGTCAACAATAGCGACTCCTGCTTCTTTTTCTTCTTTGGTAAGAACAGCTTCAGAAGAGGCTAAAGGTTCTAAGGTAAGGGCCTCCATCTCCAGTCCGGCTTCACGAACGCATCTTGCAATATTTCTGATGCTTCCCATTTGCCCGACTACCACATGGAAGTTCGCTTCTAAACGCTTTCCGTGCATTCCGACCGGCTCCTGAATTTCGCCCTCGGAATCCACTTTATATTCTTGAGGAAGTACATGGATAATTTCTTCTCCAGGAAGCATGACCAGCTTCTTGACCTGATCTTTTAAGGCTTCAATGTCATCATCTGTAATAAATTTATCCGGATGTTCACGCATAATATAATCGGAATGCTGCAGAGAACGGATGTGTTTTCCTGCAATACCTACCGTTACTTTGCGGATAGGAACTCCCGCACTGGATTGTGCTTCGGACACTGCAGCCTTGATTGAATTAATAGTCTGTGAAATATTATTCACAATACCTTTATGAACACCAAGACTTTTAGCTTTTCCTACACCGAGAACTTCTATTTTCCCGTGTGCATTCCTTCTTCCGACAATCGCGACTATCTTCGTTGTCCCGATGTCCAGACCTACTGAATACTCTTGATTTTCCATTTTTATATCGATTTGATTTTTTTCTACTTTTTCCATGATAGGAACTGGTCCTATATTTTGTGTTATTAATCCTCTTACGGGATTTTACTGTCTTATTCTATTTTTACTTTTGGTTTCGGTTTCGGTTTGGACTGTGCCGGAACCGTTGTCTTTTTCTCTGTTTTTTTTGTCTCCTTTGAGTGTGCTTTCGGTTTTGTACTCTCCTTCGGTTTGCTAGAAGTGGAGTGTGTTTTTTTTATTTCTGTGGTCTTCGGCTTTGTTTCCGTTTTTTTAGCAATCGCTGTCGGAGAGGGAACCTTAGCCAGTTCTAGTTTTCCAGCCTTCAGCAGGCTGTCATTTTCTTTGAAATAAGGATTCAGTGTGGTTACAATCTGATTCTGATATTTTACAGACACCATACTGTATTTCTGAGGATCCTGATATACCAGGTATTTTTCCACAAAGGTTTTAAATCCCTTTACTTTAAAATCGATATTATCCAAATCTCCTATCTCCACTCTGTAATTTCCTTCGCTGGTAAGAAGACTGTAACTGTCTTTGCTTTTTGATATTCCGATAAAGTATTTTTTACTAAAATCGTCTTTATCAATTTTTTCAACCAGTACTGCCAGTTTTTCATACTCATCGGGCTGTACATTTCCGGTAACCAGCATACATGGGTGAGAATAGGTCCTTGAAATGGGAAACTCAATTCCTTTTTCATCTACATAAAAGTCTTTTCCGTCTTTATTTAATCTGAAGACAGGAACTCTCTGTTTGATATCCAGATTAAGTTTTCCATTCAGATTTAAATAGACGTTGGCGCTATCCACTGCCGGAAGAGAGTTGATCTTTTTTTCCAGAGAAGGAATATTGAGATCTCCTACTTTTCCTGAAGGATTTTCTTTTTTTACAATTTCCCGGATATCCTTTTCATCAACGAAATAAACCGGAGTTTTTTCACTCATTTTTACAGAAATTTTATTATCGGTAATCTCCTGTCGGCTGAATCTCTTCAATGAGAAACTCAGTAACAATCCTAAGATGATTACGGTGATAATAATTTTTAATATTCTGTACTTATTTTTCATACTTTTTCTTTTAACGCAATGCTCGCAAAGTTTCTGTAATTTATTATGGTATACTCCACATTCGCGAGGGCGTTTCACTCAGCGAAGGCTATAGTTTTATAATTTTACTGTTATTATATCTTTTCTTTTTTACAGAAATATCTGTTATTTCATTTTTTTTTACGAGCGCTGCGTTTATTCTCTCCTCAAATATTTCCCATCCATTCGCAGATCGGATCATACAGGGTATCGATATTTCCTGCACCTACTGTAAGGAGGATATCAAAATCTTTTTCTTTTATTTTTTCAAAAGCATCGGATAGTGTAGATACCTCTTTTTTATCTAAGCTCACTTTGTCCAGCAGCCAGCTTGATGTGATTCCTTCAAAATTCTCCTGAAGTTCTCTTGCCGGATAAATATCAAGCAAAATCAGTTCATCTGCATGGCTCAGGCTCTCTGCAAAACCGTCTGCAAAATCTCTTGTTCTGCTAAACAGGTGCGGCTGAAAAGCAACCAGTAATTTCTTGTCCGGATAAAATGCTTTAATTGAGTCCATTACAGCATTGATTTCTGTAGGATGGTGAGCATAATCATCAATATAAATTTTACCGTTTTGATAAAAATGTTTAGTATATCTTCTCTTTATTCCTTTAAAACCGGCAATTGCCTTTTTCAGCGTATCAAAATCTGCGCCCAAATTGTGAAGAATTGCCAGTGCTACTGTAGCATTTTCAACATTATGAATTCCCGGGATTTCCCAGACAAAATCTTTTATCGTTTCCGTTGGAGTATGGAAGTCAAAATAAATTTTATCATGATCCATACGCATATTGTCAGAATAATAATCCGCAGGTTCATTGACTGCATAGGTCTGATGGTCTCGGCCGATATCAATTCCTTTTCTTACGAAGAGGTTTTTATCTTCAGGAACTAAAGCCGCAAATTGTCTGAATCCTTCTTCAATATGGCTTTTATCCCCGTAAATATCCAGATGGTCCGCGTCTATAGAAGTTACCACAGCCCAGTCCGGAGACAGGTTCAGGAAGCTTCTGTCATATTCATCTGCTTCCACTACAGAATAGGTGGAACCATTGTAGAGGAAGTTGGATTTAAAGTTCTCTGAAATGCCTCCTAAAAAACATGAAAAAGGTAAATCCGCCTCTTTGCATAAATGAGAGACAAGGGTAGATGTGGTTGTTTTACCATGAGTTCCTGCTACAGCAATACAATCTGTGTTTTCTGTAATTAACCCTAAAACTTTAGCCCGTTTTAAAACTTCAAACTGATGTTGGCTGAAGTAATCTAAAATCCCGAGTGTTTTGATGGCAGGAGTATAAATGACCAGTGTATCTTCTTTCTGAAGAGCCGTTATCCTTTCATCAATAAGGTCTTCAAAAACGATATCAATGCCTTCGTTCATCAGATTTTTAGTAAGTTTTGTATTGGTTTTATCATAACCCAATACTTTTTTTCCGGATGCATTGAAATAGCGTGCGAGAGCACTCATTCCGATACCTCCGATTCCGACGAAGTAAAAGTTTTGATATGTTTCTAAATTCTTCATTTTTTTCTTAATGTATGATGTACAAAGTACATTTTACTTTTTACAATGTATTAAAAATTTCGTCTACAATCTCTTTTGTCGCATTAGGCTTGGCAAAATATTTAAGATTTTCAGACATTTCTTTTCGCAGACTTTCTTTTTCGCAGATTTCTGATAGTGTGTTCCAGAATTTTTCCTGCATTTCAGAGTCTTTTACCATTCTTGCTGCATTTTTTTCAACGAGATTCATGGCATTTTTGGTTTGATGGTCTTCCGCTGCAAAAGGGAAGGGCACCAATAATACCGGTTTTTGTGCCACAGCCAGTTCTGAAATAGCTATTGCTCCGGCTCTTGAAACGATGATATCTGCCCCGGAATAAGCCAGTTCCATATCTTTGATGAATTCAAGGATCTGAATATTTTCGGTGTTTATATCTTTTGTTTCTTTTATAATATCTTTATAATCAAGCTTTCCGGTTTGCCAGATCAGCTGATAGTCTTTGTTTATAATATCATTCAAATGAGATTTCCATGCGTTGTTCAGCGTTCTGGAGCCTAAAGATCCGCCTACCGATAAAATCGTAAGCCTGTCCTTATTCAATCCCATTTTTTCTTTTGCCTGAGCCGTTTCCTGCATTCCGGAAATGATGGTTGAGCGGATAGGATTTCCCAGGAATTTTATTTTCTCTGTCGGAAAACCTTCTACTTTCGGGTAAGCCGTAAAAACTGCTTTAGCTTTTTTGCTCAGAATTTTATTGGTTACTCCGGCATGGGCATTCTGTTCCTGAATAAAAATGGGGATTCCCATTTTACTTGCTTCGTAAAGAGCAGGTCCGCTGGCGAATCCTCCTGTTCCCACAGCAAAATCCGGTGCAAAGTCTTTAATGATTCTTTTTGATTTAGATAAGCTTTTCAGAATCTTAAATGGCAGTCCTAAGTTGGATAATAAATTTCCTCTGTCTATTCCTGCGATATCAATGCCTTCTATAGCATAACCGGCCTGAGGAACTTTTTCCATTTCCATTTTCCCGTTGGCTCCAATGAACAAAAATTCTGCATCCGGAAATCTTTTTTTGATTTCATCCGCAATGGCGATGGCAGGAAAGATGTGTCCGCCTGTTCCTCCGCCTGATAATAATATTTTTAGTTTTTTGTTCATTTTAAGCAATATCGTTTATTTCTGCTATACTTTGTTTCTTTCCCATTCCTTCTTCATCGTAAATCTGGATTCTGGAGCTTATATTCAGAATAATTCCTAATTGTAAATAGGTGACCAGCATTGATGTTCCTCCGTAGCTTATCAGAGGTAATGGCTGACCTGTTACCGGGATCAGATTAATAGCTACAGCAATATTTACAGCTAACTGTATAAAAATCATTACCCCGAGACTAAGCACCAGCAATGATCCGAAAAATGCGGGCATTTTGCTGGCTATCATGACAATCCTTATCATCATAATGAGATAGAGACTGATGAGAAAAGCGGCTCCTATAACTCCATATTCTTCTACAATGACCGCGAAAATAAAATCGGAAGCAGACTGTGGAAGCATCTGTTTCAATGCACTTTTTCCTGGCCCCATTCCGGTAATTCCTCCGTGTACAATAGCTGCTTTGGCCTGCATTACCTGATAATTCTTAGCTTTCACGCTTTCATCGTCCGTTTCTGCACTTTTCGCTTTGCTGGAAGTGAACGTTTCAATACGGCTCATCCATGTATGAACACGATTTCCGCCAATCATATTTGTATTCAGAGCAATTAGTAAAAAGAATACAATCGCTACGAATGATGCGGAAATAAATCCTGCAATATATTTCCAGTGAAGCTGTCCTATAATTAAGACAATCACGGAAACCATCAGAATCATTAATGCTGTAGAACCGTTATCTTTGGCTACTAACACGAAAACAAGAAGGATAGGTCCGAAAATATACATGATATTTTCTATCGGAAGTCTTTCTCGCGTTATTTTTTTAGTCAGGTATCTGCACAAATAAATAATCAGCATTAAAAATGCAAATGACGAAGGCTGGAATGAGATGGGTGTTCCCGGAATTTTCAGCCATCTGGAGGCACTGGCTCCATCAATGGTCTGGCCGGTGAACATGGTAACAACCAGTAAGACAATCATCAGCCCGAGTAAAATGCTGCTCAGTTTTCCGATGTATTCATATTTTACGGTTCCTACCAGTCTCATGATGCCTAAGCCTAAGACGACAAAGAACATATGTTTGATAACGTGACCGGTAGTGGTCCCGTTATTAACGATGTATTCCAGATTCGAGCTTGCAGAATATACAGGGAAAATAGAGAAAATGGAGATCACAAGGATGACCATCCAAAGTACTTTATCGCCCTTTAGAAATTCAAATCTGCTTTCTATGTTCTGTTCGTCCATATTTTAATGCTATTGGCTTTTGGCTAATGGCCATTGGCTTTTAATACCTGTTCTTTAAACTGACGTCCTCTGTCTTCATAGCTTTTAAATAAGTCAAAGCTGGCGCAGCATGGAGACAGAAGTACTGTGTCTCCTTTTTTAGCCAGTGATTTTGATATTCTCACTGCTTCTTCCATGCTTGAAGTATCATAAATAAATTCTTTTTTGTCTTTAAAGAAATCTATGATCTTTTTGTTGTCAATCCCAAGGCAGACAATTGCCTTTACTTTTCTTTTAACTAAGTCCTCAATTTCGGTATAGTCATTTCCTTTATCTAGTCCTCCGACGATCCATACCGTTGGAGTTTTCATACTTTCTAATGCATAGTAGGTTGCATTTACATTGGTTGCTTTGCTGTCGTTGATGTATTTCACACCATCAATTTCAGAAACAAGCTCCAGTCTGTGCTCTACTGCCTGGAAGGTCATCAATGAGTTTCTGATGCTTTCATTGTTGATTTCCAGTATTTTACCTGCTATGGAGGCCGCGAGGCTGTTCGCTACATTGTGGTTTCCAAGGAGAGAGAGCTCGTCAATTTTCATTGAGAATTCGTCTTTTACTTTTACCACGATATTATCATTATTAATGAATCCCCCTTCAGCCAGTTTTTCTTTGGTAGAGAAAGGAATCATTTTGGCTTTTATTTCCAGTTTTTCAAGAAGATTTTTACTCATTTCGTCATCTTTGTTGTAGATGAAGAAATTGTCATTTTCCTGATTTTCTGCAATTCTGAATTTTGCCAGCGCATACTCTTCATAGTTGTAATTGTACTGATCCAGGTGATCCTTTGATAAGTTCAGCAATAAAGAGATATAGGGTCTGAAATTCTGAATATCATCCAACTGGAAAGAACTCACTTCCAGGACATAATATTCAAAGTTTTCATCAGCAACCTGCTTGGCAAAGCTGTATCCTATATTTCCCCCCAGTCCTACATTCAGTCCGTCATTTTTCAGGATATAGTAGATCAGGGAAGTGGTGGTTGTTTTTCCGTTGCTTCCGGTAATGGCGATGATCTTTGCATCAGTAAATTCGGAAGCAAATTCAATTTCAGAAGAAAGTCTTATTCCTTTTTCATGAATTTTATGAATGATTTCTGCCTTTTTCGGAATTCCCGGGCTTTTTACAATCCAGTCTGCATTAAGAATTCTTTCTTCGTCGTGCTTTCCCTCTTCAAATTCAATTTCATTCTCAGTAAGGAACTGCTTGTAATTATCTTTAATGGCTCCTTTATCTGAAAGAAATACTTCCAGACCTTTCTTTTTAGCCAAATAAGCAGCGCCACATCCGCTTTCTCCTCCTCCTAAAACAACTATTTTCATATTATAAAAGCTTTATGCTATAGGCTTTAAGCTTTAAGCTTATTGCTTACAGCTTTTAATTTTATCTCATTTTTAAGGTGATCAGACAAACAATTGCCAGTATTACTCCGATGATAATCATTCTGTTCACGATTTTACTTTCGTGGAATCCTTCTTTCTGATAATGATGGTGTAATGGTGACATTTTGAACAGTCTATTGTTTTGGGCATATTCAAGCCCGTATTTTCTTTTTCTGTATTTAAATACCCAAACCTGCAGAATGACAGAAAGCAATTCAATCAGGAATACTCCGCACAGAACGGGAATCAGTAATTCTTTTCTTAAGATAATGGCGAGAACGGCGATAACTCCTCCAAGCATCAAACTTCCTGTATCTCCCATAAAAACCTGTGCAGGGTAAGTATTGTACCAGAAGAATCCGATTACAGCTCCTACCATTGCCACTGCAAAAATGGTGGTTTCTCCCATATTAGGAAGGAACATAATGTTGAGATAATCTGCAAAAATGATGTTCCCTGAAAGATAGGCGAAAAGGGCAAGGGTGAGGAGGATCACGGTACTGGTACCTGCTGCAAGACCATCAATTCCATCAGTAATATTCGCTCCGTTTGAAACGGCTGTTACGATGAAAATAACGATAGGGATAAAGACGATCCATGCCCATTCATGGGCGTCTTTGTCATTCATCCAAAACAGAATTCCACTGTAATCAAACTCATTGTTCTTTGCAAAAGGAACGGTAGAAACTGTGATTTTTTCAGTAGGCATAAAATTTTGCTCTACATTGTTTCTGTTCACAACTTTTGCATCTGCATATTTTCTTTTTACGGTAATGTCAGGATGAAAATACATGGTAACTCCGACAATTAATCCTAATCCCACCTGACCGACTACTTTGAATTTTCCGCTAAGTCCGTCTTTATTTTTCTTAATCTTTTTTAAGTAATCATCGAGAAATCCAATCGCTCCCATCCATAGCATTGAAACCAACAACAAAACGATATATACATTGGTAATTCTTGTAAATAATACTACAGGAATAAGGGTTGCCAGAATAATGATAAGTCCCCCCATAGTAGGAGTTCCTTCTTTTTGTTTTTGGCCATCCAGTCCAAGGTCACGCACCAATTCACCCATTTGCTTTGCTCTCAGGTAGTTGATGACTCTTTTTCCGTAGACAAGAGCAATAATCAGTGAGAAAAGTACTGCCATTCCGGCGCGGAAGGAAATGTATTTTAGCAATCCTAATCCCGGAACGTGGATTCCATGGTTGGTCAGATATTCGTATAGATAGTATAGCATGTTTCTTTTTTAATTTAATTTATTTGGACATTAATTTCCAAAGCTCATTAATTACTTCTTTGTCATCAAAATGGTGTTTTACACCATTTATCTCCTGATATGTTTCGTGTCCTTTTCCGGCTACCAAAACAATATCTTTAGGTTCAGCAAACTTAATGGCCATCTTAATGGCTTCTTTTCTGTCCGGAATTGAAGTGTATTTGCTGAAGTTCTGAGGTTCCACTCCCGCTTCAATCTCTTTGATGATTTGCGCGGGGTCTTCTGTTCTTGGATTATCTGACGTGATGATTGCCAGTGTTGATTTTTTAGTGGCAATATTTCCCATTTCGGGTCTTTTAGAGTGATCTCTGTCTCCTCCGCATCCGAAAACGGTTATTAATCGTTCATTTTTTGTTCTGATATCGTTGATGCTGTCCAGGATATTTTCTAAAGCATCCGGAGTGTGGGCATAATCTACGATAAAGAAAATTCCTCCATCTGATTTGAATGTTTCAAATCTTCCGGAAACTCTTTTTAGCTTACTGATTGCCTGAAGGATTTCGTCCTGTTCAAAGCCTAATTCTTCAGCAATACCAAATACAAGCAATAAGTTATATACATTGAATTTTCCCGTTAGTGTGGTCCAGAATTCTTTTCCGTTGAAATTCAGCAGCATACCGTTGAAATCAACTTCTAAAAGTTTTCCATGGTAGTCTGCCATAGTTTTCAAAGCATAAGACTTCTTCTTAGCCTTTGTATTCTGAAGCATTACATTTCCGTTTTTGTCATCGATATTGGTAATGGCAATTGCGGTATCTTCCAGCTCGTCAAAGAATCTTTTTTTCGTTTTTAAGTATTCTTCGAAAGTTTTATGGTAATCTAAATGGTCATGAGTAAGATTCGTGAAACCTGCCACTTTGAAATGTAATCCTTCAATTCTGTGTTGGGCTATTCCGTGAGAGCTTACTTCCATGAATGCGTACTCGCATCCTTTTTCAACAGCTTCTGATAAAATACGGTTGATGGTAATGACATCCGGAGTGGTATGAGTCGCCGGAATAATTTCATCTCCGATTCTTATTTCAACAGTAGAAAGTAAAGCCGCATCATACCCCAGATTTCTGAAAACATCGAAAAGCAGGGTTGAAACCGAAGTCTTACCATTAGTTCCTGTAACGCCGATCAGTTTTAATTTCTTAGAAGGATTTTCAAAGAAATTAGAGGCCAAATGACCTAAGGCTTTAGATGAATCTTTTACTTTTACGTAAGTTACATTTTCAGCCAATATTTCAGGAAATTCTTCGCAGACGATAGCGGTTGCCCCTTTTTCAATAGCGGAAGTGATGAATGAGTGACCATCCACAACTGTTCCTCTCATAGCAACGTAAAGAGAGTTCTCTGTAATTTTTCTGCTGTCGAATACCAACTCAGCAATCTCACGGTGACTGTCACCGTGGATCTCTATTACCGGGATTCTGTTTACTAATTCTGTTACTGTCATTTTTATCAACAGGGTTTTACCCTATCTTGTTTTAAATTGTCCTTTCGGGCTGTTTTCTAATTTTGCAGAGATAAATAAATTCTCTGGTTCTTACTGATTGTTGTGCCTTCTAACGGGAATTGTTCTTTAATTCTTCCGACTCCCTTATAGTCAACACGGTATCCTAAATTTTCCAGTTGGGGGATTACGTTTTTACCGATTAATCCTACAACATTGGGCATTTGTTTATCATTGACTGCTATTTTAACATTAGGCTCAACCATTTTGTTCAGGTTTACCTTTTTGTCTACCAGCATTTCTTTTTCAATATTCTGAGGGGTTTTCAGGAATGTTTTTCCTGCAATTTCTTTAAACACCGGTGCGGCTACGGGGCCTCCGTAAAATCCGATGGATGTATTGGGCTCGCTCACCATTACATAACATGTATATTTGGGTGCATCCGCCGGATAGAATCCTGCGAAAGAAGCTCTGTACTTCATAGGACCGGGAAGCCAGTATTCAAATCTTGCCGTTCCTGTTTTTCCTGCCATTTTAAGATTGGGAGTAAAAATACTTCGTCCGGTTCCTTTTTCAACCGCTTTTGTCAGGGCATTTGTCATCATTTTAATGGCCTTTTCCGAAGCCATTTTATTAACCATTACTTCCGGCTTTGCTTTATACATTACCTTTCCGTCTTTCATGATTTTATCGATAAACAGAGGTTTAAGCATTTTACCGCCATTGGCAACCCCGTTATAGAAAGTTGTTAGCTGAAGCAGGTTAACATTGGACGAATACCCGAATGAAATAGAAGCCAGTGTCGCTGCATTCCATCTTTTATTTTGTGGCGTTAAGATTTTCGGTTTTGTGATCCCCGGAAGTTCAATATCCATTTTATCGAACAGTTTCCAGCGTTTCAAATGATCGAGGAAAATCTGCGGTTTTTCTGCATAATACTTTGTAATCAGTTTAGCTGTTCCCACATTGCTTGATTTGGCCAGAACATCACTGATGTCATAGGTTCCGCCTCCGTGTCCGTCTGAAATTCTTTGTTTTGCGTATACCCAGACTCCGTTTCCTACATTTACGGTTGTGTTTTCATCAATAAATCCGTCATCCATTGCGGCCAAAAGAGAGATGGTTTTAAAGGTAGAACCAGGTTCGATATTATCTTTCAGGGCATAGTTGTAAGAGTCTTCATAATCTCCTGATTCTGTTCTTCTTAAGTTGACAAGAGCACGGACCTTTCCTGTTTCTACCTCCATAACGATCACGGTTCCGTGCTTCGCTTCAAAATTGATCAGCTGCTTCTCTAATGCGGAGTGTGCAATATCCTGAATTCTGAGATCTAAGGTTGTATAAACATCTTCTCCGTCTATAGGTTCCTGTACTTTCCAGAAGTCAATCGGTTTCCATTGAGAGGAATTGATTCTTTGTTCTAATCTTTTTCCGTCAGTTCCTGTTAAATATTTTGAAAAAGCCCCCTCAAGTCCTGATTTAAGCTCTCCGTTGTCTATTCCGATCGTTCCGGCACCGATTTCCGAAGTAGCAAGCTCTCTCTTATAATTTCGGTCAACGATGAATCCACCTTTGTTTTTACCTCTTTTGAAGATCGGGAATTTTCTGATTCTGTCGTATTGGTCAAAATCAAGTCCTTTTACTAAAGTATAGTATTGGTTTTTCTTTTTCTTTTGCTCGTCAAACTTTTGTCTGAATTCACTTCTTGGTTTTCCGAACATTTTACTCAAAGAGTCTGTTAATGCGCCGATATTGTTGCTATAGACCGTATCTTTCATTGTTTTGAAATCAAGATAAATATCGTAGCGCATTACGGTGGTTGCTAAAATAGATCCGTCAGAAGCAAAAAGGTTACCGCGGGCTGCTTTTAAGGTAGCTTCACGATAATTTTTATTGATGTAATCGTCTTTTATTTCCTGGACATTGGTGTTTTGAAGGATGACAATCCTTGCCAAGAACATGACAAACACGCACAAAGCTACCACTGCAAAGAGGTAGCCCCATCGTAACGTTTTTTTACGTTTATTGTCGTATTCATTTTGCTTTTGCATCTGTACTATCCAGTTTTATTAGCAATTTATGAGGATGATTTTCGAGGGTCATTAAAGAATCCCTTGCAACTTCTTTCCCCAGTTCCGATTCCATTTTTACTTTGATCAGCTTACTCTGGGCATAAGCATTTCTCGATTTATATTCTTCCGTTTCTTCTTTTAAAGCATTTACAATTTTAATCTTCTTGTTGACGAGATGATTACTGTAAATCATGGCCATCATTAAGATAAACAACAGGAGGAAATACTTATAATGTATTTTGATCTCATCACGATTCAGAAAGTTTCCTTTTATAATATCTATAAAAGTGAGTCTTTTCTGTGGGCGATTTGTTGTTCTCTTTGCCAATTTATTTTCGGTGGTTAACTATTGATGGCTGACAGTTCATATCATTTATCAATAATCGTATACCCTTTAAATTTTTATTCCTGTTCTCATTTTTGCACTTCTTGCTCTGGAGTTTTCTTCAATTTCCCTGTCATCCGGGATGATGGCTTTACTCTTAAGCAGTTCAAATGCTTTTTTATAATTTCCGTAGATATCTCTTTCCGGTTCTCCTTCAAACATTCCGTTTTTAAGAAATCTTTTGACCAGGCGGTCTTCCAGAGAATGGTAAGAAATAACAACCAGCCTTCCTTCCGGTTTTAAAACATTATAAGCCTGAACAAGCATTTCTTTCAATACCTCAAGTTCCTGGTTTACTTCTATTCTTATTGCCTGAAAAAGCTGTGCATAGAATTTATTAACCTTATGAGGTGGAATATAGCTGAATAATTTTTTCAGATCTTCCGTAGTTTCTATGCTCTTTGTTTTTCTGTGATGCACAATTTCTCTTGCCAGTTTCCTCGCTTCTCTTAATTCTCCGTAATGATAGAAAAGATCAGCAAGCTCTTCCTCCTCATATTCATTGATCACTCTTTTCGCATCCAGATTCTGCATGACATTCATTCTCATATCCAAGGGCGCATTGCTTCTTGTAGAAAACCCTCTGTCTGCTTCATCAAACTGATGGGATGAAACCCCCAAGTCTGCCAAAATTCCGTCAACCTGAGGTGCTCCATACATTAAAAGGGAGTTTTCCAGAAATCTGAAGTTTTGATTGACTAATGTAAATCTCGGATCATCAATTGTATTTTTAAGGGCGTCCAGATCCTGGTCAAAACTGAATAGTCTTCCTTTATCAGAAAGTCTGCTCAGAATTTCCCTTGAGTGGCCTCCGCCTCCAAAGGTGCAGTCCACGTATATTCCGTCAGGATTCGTCACCAAATCATCGACACTCTGCTTCAACAAAACGGGGTTATGATACATGCTTAATTGTGTTTTATTCAAAAAAATATTAATAACCGCAACATTTATTCTTCATCGAAAGAGCCCATCACATCTTCGGCCAGGTTGGCAAAATCAGCTTCATTGGTGGAAATAACCTTCTCATAGGCTTCTTTATCCCAAATTTCAAAAAGTTCTCCTGCACTGGTCACCACAATATCTTTCTGAAGATTTGCGAAATGGGTCAGGTCTTTTGAAATCTGCAGTCTTCCTGCATTATCCAATTCTACTGTTTTTACTCCTGCCGTAAACATTCGTATGAAATCAGCATTCTTTTTTATGAATCTGTTCAGTTTATTAATTTTGCCCATTAGTTTGTCCCATGCATTCATCGGATAAACTTCCAGGCAAGGTTGGAACACGGATCTTTTGACTACAAACGCCTTATCGTCGAAGTTTTCCATCTGTTTGATTAAAGATGAAGGAACTTTTAAGCGGCCTTTGTCGTCAATTTTACACTCATATGTCCCAATGAAACTTTTCATTTGGGACAAATTTATATAATAATTTCCAAAATTTCCCACTTTTTCCCACTTTTTGACTCAATGTTAATAAGTTTTATTAAAGATTGAATTTCAAGCGCGTAAACAACTGATATGAAAGCGGTTGTAAAAACTGCTATTTAGGCCATAATAAAGCTGTTTTGAAAAAAAAAGTTAAAAAGAGGAATATTATATTATTTTTATCTTAAATTAGGATAATCAAAATATTTTTGAGGTTTAATTTGTATTTTTGCAGGGCTTCATTAAAGCGTTTTATGATATTTAGTACAAAAAAAGAAAAGAAATATTCCTATGTAGAGGCGGGAGAAGGACATCCATTGGTGCTGTTGCACGGGTTAATGGGTGGTTTGAGTAATTTCGATAAAATGGTAGATTTTTTTTCAGACAGAGGATTTAAGGTATATGTACCTCAGCTTCCCATCTATGATCTGCCGGTACTCAATACCAATCTTACCACTATTGCAAAATATATTATCAAGTTCATAGAGAGCCATATTGATGGGCCTGTAAGCATTGTAGGAAACTCAATGGGAGGTCATGTAGGGCTTATCTTAACACTGGCAAGACCGGATTTGGTAAAAAATCTTGTTTTAACAGGGAGTTCAGGATTATATGAAAGAACATTCGGAGACAGTTTTCCAAGAAAAAATGACCGTTCTTATATAAGAAAGAAAACGGAAGAAGTTTTTTATGATCCGAAAATTGCAACAGAAGATCTTGTAGACGAGGTTTTCGGAGTGGTAAATGACCGAATGAAAGGAATAAAGACCGTCATGTTGGCAAGAAGTGCCATCAAACACAATATGTTGAATGATTTGCCTAAGATTCTGACGCCAACGTGTCTGATCTGGGGGAAGCAGGATAATGTGACTCCACCGGAAGTAGCGGAGGATATGCATAAATTTATTCCTAATTCAGATTTGTTCTGGATTGACCATTGCGGCCATGCAGCGATGATGGAAAAGCCGGATGAATTTAATGAAATCCTGTACAACTGGATAAAAGATAAAGTTTAAAATAAATAACTAATGACCATTAAGAGCTTTTCTTAATGGTTTGTTTTTCTAAAATATATTCAAAATGATTATTAAGACAGCAGCGTTTGTAAAGAGCAGCGGAAAATGGCAGGAATGTCCTGAACCTACGATTCCGGAATACGCTTTTATCGGAAGATCTAATGTAGGAAAATCATCATTGATCAATGCAATGATGAATCATAAGGATCTGGCAAAAACGTCACAGACTCCCGGAAAAACTCAGTTGATCAATCATTTTTTGGTGAATGAAAACTGGTATCTTACCGATTTGCCCGGGTATGGATATGCAAAGGTTTCAAAAGTACAGCGTAAAGATTTTGAAAAACTGATCACCAATTATATTTTGAACAGAAGAAATCTTGTTAATCTTTTTGTGTTGGTAGATATAAGACACAAACCTCAGGCTATAGATCTTGATTTTATGCAGTGGTGTGGAGAAAGCGGTGTGCCGTTTTCTATTGTGTTTACAAAGGCAGATAAACTGAAGCCCAATGCCGTCATCAAAAATGTTGAAGATTATAAACTGGAAATGCATAAAACTTGGGAAGATCTTCCTGAATTATATGTGACTTCAGCAGAGAAGAAAGAGGGGGGAGATGAAATTCTGAACTTTATTGAAAAGACCAATGACTTTTTGATACATAATAATGTAAGTTTTGATGAGTAGCATAATCTGGAGAATCAAAACCTTTGATGAATTTACCGTTTTCGAGCTGTATGCGGTATTGAAAGCCCGTATTGATGTTTTCGTTATTGAACAGAACTGTCCGTACCCTGATCTGGATAATTATGATCAGAAGGCTGTTCACATCTGGGCAGAAGAAAACGGACAGGTAATGGCTTACTGCCGTGTTTTTGATAAAGGAATAAAATATGATGAAACGTCTATAGGAAGGGTTTTAACGACTGAACAGGCGAGAGGAAAGAGTCTTGGGAAATTATTGATACAATATGCGGTGGAAACAATAGAAAACCGTTTTCATACTTCTGAAATCAGAATCTCCGCACAGGATTATCTTCTAAAATTCTATGCCGGCTTCGGTTTTGAAGATACCGGAAACAAATATCTTGAAGATGATATTCCGCATACGGAAATGATCAGAAAATAAAATAAAAGGTATCCCCCGTAAAGGATACCTTTTTTCATGGTTATATATGGAGTGTGTTTTTCGAGAATCACAAAACTATCAGATAGGGAGCAGATTGGTGTTATACTTTATAATCCGGATTGAAGGTTATATTTATAATTAAAACGTTCTTCGGACATTATTATAAAAGCCAGAAAATCACAAAATGCAATTAACGAAGGAATGAACGTCCAGCAAAATACCAAATAAAGAATTCCTTTTATGTTTTGTCCCAAATAAAATCTATGAATACCCAGGCCTCCTAAAAACAGTGCGAGTATAACCGCAGTAAATTTTGACTTCATACTTTAAACCCTTGATAAAATTTCGTTCTTTTTTCCTTCAAATTCTTCTGCGGAAATAATGCCATTTTCCATTAATCCTTTTAATTTCTGCAAAAGAGCAAAAGGATCTTCATTTTCTATAAGCATTGGGTTATGTGATTGTTGAACCTGTTGTGGATGTGTAAAAACCGGTGTTGCATTATTTACTGTGACTCCTCCTGCTGAAGCTCTCCTTGTTTCCAGTTCTTTTTCTCTTCTTAGTCCCCTCATCTGTTCTTCAATTTCTTGAGCGTATTGATAAAGTTTTCTGGCTTGGGCTTTAGGAAGATAGTCCATCATATAAGTATTGTTTCTTACGGTCTTCATGATGAAGGTTGCTCCAAGAATTCCTTCCTTGATATGACAATCTGCTACATCTACCCAACTATAATCCTGAAAATCCATTGAAAATCCGAAATTTTTAGGTCTGCAGAAAATAATTCGTCTGTTGGTAAGAGCAATGCAGTCCGGAGAGAAATTCATTGCCGGTTTTTTCTGGACTGCAATATATTCTACGCTCTCCTGGGATGTCAGAAGACTATTGATTTTTTCCAAAAGTTTCTCAACAGCTTTCGGGTCTTGTTCCTCGTTTAAAAATTGTTTTAAGTTCATATTATTTTGTGTTTAGATTACTGATATCGTTGCTGGTTATATATCCTGTTTTTCCGGATTTTTGAACTTTTACTTTATACCATGAGCCATTTTTTAAAATACTAATCATTGGAGTATTCTTTGGAATAATTTCAATTGTTCTTGATTGAAAAGAGGGTTTTTCAAAAACAGTTACGGTACGATTTGAAAGGACAATATTGTTAGCAGGAATGGTAACTGCTAAATCATCAATAGAAGCTCTTGGTATTTTAGAGTTTCTTTTGGTGTCAGATTTAAGATAACCGGACTCTGATAATTCTTTAGACCCTGACTTTTTTGAAGAAGAACGTTTAGAAGAAGCCTTTGTTCCTGAAAAGCTGCCTTTACATACACCGCAGGTACCTCCGCCGGAGCAATGCCCACATCTTGAACAGCTGGAGCATGCCGTACAATAAGCAGATCCGGTACATCTCCCGCCGTGATGGTCTTTTCCTTCAGGTGTTATGAATGAAAAAGGATCAGAAACGAACGTTCCAAAACATATAATAAATATAGAGATGAATATTTTCATGGTTTAGTTGTAGTTTTCTAATGTTTTATGGAGTTCGTTTCTGAAATTATATATTTCATCAAGACTGTTTAATAAGACCTTTTCACCGGAATCCTTTCCGTTATGGAATGTTTCAATATACTTGTTGGCTGTATTGAAATGAAGTCTGCATAATGGTTTCCTGTTATTATCATCCAATAGAATTCCAAAATAGGAGAGCGTGTCTCTGTAAGCAATACGTGTTGACGGAATTTTCTCTCTCATTATGGCTTTTACGATCTGGAATCCTTCAAGTTCTTCTTCTGTGGTCACAATTTTAGAGTCGTTGTTATCATCGATAAGTTGAGGAGGCTTAATATCCTCGTCCTGTTTTTCAATTCTCTCATTAATGCTTAAGGCAGATTTAAGTCTGAAACTTATAGATTCATTGATGGAAGTGGTGAGTGCCTTTTTAGTATATTCTTTAAAAGAAACCAGTCTGTTTGCAGTAATAGGTTTTTCAAAAAATCTGCTGACCAATAGTTTTACAATCTCATCAGAAGGCGTTTCTATTTCTTTTTCAAATTCCTTTCTTATAGCTTTGATATATTTTAAGGCTTCTGCCGAATCCAGAATATTCTCAAGGTTATAGTCTTTTTTTGTAAAGCTTTCAAGAATTTTAATAGAGCTTTCTTTAATGTCCTCGATATTGATGGTAAAAAATGGCTTTTCATCCATTACATTAGGTTTTTCAAGATCTGTATAAAAGTTATATACAATACCATTGGTTAACACACCAAATTTTGTTTTGGAAACATGAAAATACCTGTGAAGTTGTGAATTATGGGCATCTGCACTTTCTTTCCAATGTTTACACTCAATAATAAAAATAGGCTCATTGTTATTTTTAATTACATAGTCAACCTTTTCTCCCTTCTTTGTTCCAATATCACAAATGTATTCCGGAACTACTTCCGTGGGATTGAAAATATCATAACCTAAGATTTGTATAAAAGGCATTACAAAAGCATTTTTTGTTGCTTCTTCTGTGCTGATCTGGTCTTTTAAACCAACAACTTTTTGGTGTAACTGTTCTAATTTTATTTTAAGGTCCATTATTTTTTATTTTAAAGAGTTGTGTCGATTATTTCTGCATCCAATGCTTTATTTTTCACAGAAGCAATTCCGTTTTCCATAGCAGTTTTTGGACTGTACAACTGACTTTTGCCAATGATTTCTCTATTGCCTGCTTTTTGATTAAACTGATATTCATTATTAATTCTTCGACTGATAATAAATTTTCCCATAATTATTGTTTGATTAACAGTCCAAAATTATAACCCTTTCAAAGCCAATCCTTACGGGAAACCGTAAAAACAAAAAACCTCTCCACTTTTGGAGAGGTTTTTATATAAGTTGTAAAAGATTTATTTTAAATAATCCCGATATCTTTACAAAAAGCAACGAGATGTTCATTGCTGGAGACTTCCAGGTCTTCTTTTAAACTGTTCAGTTTTTTCTCTACACTGCTTAAACTGTAAGGTTTTATATCATTTTCCTGAAGATAATTCGGAATGTTTTTTTGTAAAACTCCTTTTGATAGAAGGGTTACCAATGTAATATCATAGGCTGTGAATTCATAGCTGTTCAGCTTTTTGACTTCCTGCTTGAGATCTGTTGACAAATAGTCTTTGTTAATATATACCGAGGCGATGGATCTTTTCAGTTCCTTGGAGTCATTTCTGGCCTTTCGGACATACCCGTTGATTTTAGATTCATTAAAAAGAGAATCGATAACTCCGGATTTGTGTTCGGCAGAAAAGACAATTACTTTCAATGCCGGTTGCATTTCCCTTGCATTAAGGATGAGCTCTTTTCCGTCTTTTATTTTTTGATGATGATGATCTTCTTCATAATAAAGATCAGTAATCAATAAATCATAAGGATCCTCTTCACGGAGTGCTTTTTGTATTTTAGCAAGGGCATCGTCACAATAGTATACATAATCTACATTGGGTATATGAAGTTCTTCCAGTGTCTTCTGTACTGAGAAATTTATACTTTCGTGGTCTTCGGCGATTAAAATTTTTTTGAACATTCTTTTTAATTTTTTTAGATAACAGGGAATGAAATATTGATTTTCAATCCTTTTTCGGTTTTAGTGTCAAAAGTAATTTCTCCATCGATGGTTTCAATACGGGAACCCGTATTTGTAAGGCCGTTTTTTTGGATGAGGTCTCCCGAAATGCCTATCCCGTTATCTTTATAATAAATTTTTATGGTGTTGTTTGTTCTTTCAAATCTTAAAGAAACAATACTGGCCCGGCTGTGTTTTTTCATATTAACAAGCAGCTCACGAATGATCTGATAGATTTCTCCTCTTGCAGAATCATTGAGCTGTTCCCAGATTTCAGGACTGTTTCCTGCAAGATAGGTTTTGACCTCATCGTTGTTGAAAGAACCGACAAGCTCAGATATTTTTTTATCGAATTCCAGGGTATATTTTGTATCTGTTTTTTCATAAGAGATGTCTCTTGACTTTTCGTATACGAATTCCAGTTCGTCCAGCGCTTCTTCTTTATCAAAGTTTTCCTGGTTTTCAATCTTGGTCATGACCTGATAGATCCCGTTGGCTACTACATCATGTACTTTTTTCGACATTTTGAGCTGGGTATTTTTTACCTCGAGTTCTTTTTCCTGCTGTAAAATACGCTGTCTTCTTTGATACAAAACAAATCCCGCGATCAGGCAGATTCCTAAAGCTCCGAGACCTATGTTTTGCTTTAAGATCTGGGTTTCTTTTTGAGCATTTTCAGTTCTCAGTTTTTCAGCTCCGAATCTGATGAGAGCAAATTGATTTTTTGCCTTATTCCGGGAAGTTTGGAGGCTGTCTGTAAGTGTATGATATTGATTGAAGTAAGCTAAGCGATGGTCAGGATCTAAATTGATCAGCTTTTGCAATGCCTCTGCCTGATCATCAGGGTTTTTGATCAACCTTGCAGTCTCAAACATTTCTTTTGCATACATTAAAGATTTGCCGGGATCTGTTTTTGTATAATAATCAGATAAATAAAGATAATTTACAATAAGACCTTCTTTATCATTTGTCTGGATACGGATATTCAAGGCTTTTAATAATTCAGGCTCTGGATTATATGAAGGATTGTCTAGCCATTTTACTCTGGCAAGATTGGTCATGACTCTGGCCAGTTCTTTTGGAGAGCCCTTTTGTGACTGCTGGTATATACTCTCATAGATTTTTATGGCTTCTTTATATTGTTTTAGTTGTTTTAGGACATTGGCTTTATTATTTAAATAAATATTTTTTTCACTGGAATTACCTGAAAATTTTATAGCAAGGTTATAGAATTTTATGGCCTCATAATATTGTTTCAAATTATAACTGGAGATTCCGAGATTGTTATAATTTGATTTTATATATGCATAATCCTGTTCATTATTTTCATTAAAATATTTAGTTGCTTCCAGAGACGTTTCCTGTCCTCCCAGATTATCGCCCTTTTGTGTTGAAATAATAGCAAGATTAATTAAGCTTTTTCCAATGCCAATACTGTCCTTCTTTTGGGAAAACAGGTCTTTGGCTCTGTAGAAATAAACATAGGCACTATCTTCATTTCCTGTATCTTTAAAGTCGAATGCTTTATCGTAATAAAAATTATTAGAAGTGTCTCTTTCCTTTGAGCATGATGAGATGAAAAAAACGAATAAGATGAATACGAAGGCTTTTATTTTCAATGGAATTAGATTTAACCCTAAATTTAAAAAAAAATAAGCGAAAACTCAGTTTTCGCTTATTTGGATATTATTTTCTTGGCGGGGTCTGCCCGTTTTCACCGCTGGTATCTCCCGGATCTAGTCCTTCTCCCGGGTCGCCACTGGCACTAAATGTTATAATATGTTTCGGGTCATTGTTCTGACATGCTGTTGTTGTATTTCCGTTATTATTTGTAAGTGCTAAAATTAGCATCATAAAAAATTGTATCATTTCCGTAAAATTTTTGAAGTTTTTGGTTGTTTTTCTTCCTCCTGAGAATTATTTATTCCAGGCTGTACACATTTAAAATTTGAAGCGCTTCTAAATTTTTTTGGGAAGTGAACCTTCAAAAACGGAGGAGAAACATCTGCTTCCCAACCCGGAGTTTTCCTCCGTTTTATCTGGCAATTTTAAAATCAGTTTTTGTAAATTTGTTTTTGTCTTTTGGTTTAATTATTTGTTTATCACTGATTTTGATATGGCAAAGATGGTGAAGAAAGGAAAGTGAGTGTTAGACAAAATATGGACATCGATGGACAAGAATGGACAGGATTTCGCTACGGGAACCCGTAATGCGACACGGTATAAAATCATCTATTTTGTAATTGCCTTTAAAAACTAATTATGTCCAAGAGAAAACTATTAATCAATGAGGTATTCGAGCAAGCAAAGAAAGAATCCGGAAAAACATCTAAAAGTGGCTTAGCTCTTTATTTAAAGGTTCATCTTGAATCCTTTAAAATTTATTTTGACGAAAAGACGTTTAGCAGGTATTATGATGCTTTTGTACTGGGAATGAAAAAAGAAATAAATGTTGATCCGGATACTCTTAATAAATTGAGCCAGTATGTTGGATTTAAAGATTTTTTTGATTTTTCCAACACGTTCATCAAAGAAGATGAAAAAGCTAATAAAACAACGGTAAAAATAAGCGTAGATGAGGATGATGAATCCTTATCAGAAAAGTTATCCAAGATCATCATCAATATTACCAATGAACAGCATTTTAAACTGCCGGAATTTGTCAAGCAAAACGGATTGGGAATTGCAGGGATTCTTCTTATCGGAAGTATGTTGGTCGGGAATTATAGCTGGCCGAAGACGAAGGCAAAGAATACGAATACTATGGCATTGGGTTTTTTTGGGGCTCCGGAAGCTGATAAAGGCTGTATGTACTGGGATAAAAGTGAATATAAACTGGCGGATTGTGAAGATAAAAATCCTTTACTTAGTCTTACTCCCAGGGATACGGTCCAAATGAGATACTTTAAAAGAATAACACGGAAAGATACGCTGACGGTAGAAAACGCTATGGGAAGAACGTGGTATTCCAAGTTTAACGGAAATGTTGAATTTTTTACGATGGATGGAGTAGACCCGGATACAGGGAAGGAACTGAGATCTTCAACCCCTTATATTATTGAGAAATATGCGGGTCAGCCGGTTCAGGTTGAGGAATAAAAAAAGCGAAGATTTCTCTCCGCTTTGTTTTTAATCTGCATTCAGCATTTCCAGCTCTCCGAAATGTTTTTTAAATTTCTGGATTTTAGGACCTACTACAGCACTGCAGTAAGGTTGTGTAGGGTTTTCGTTATAATATCCCTGATGATATTGTTCTGCCGGCCAGAATTTCTCGAAAGGAGCAAGTTCCGTAACATAGGCTCCGGCCCACCTTCCCGATTTCTGGGAAATTTTTAAGGCTTCTTCTGCTTTTTGTTTTTCAGCTCCGTCTTTATAGAAAATTACAGATCGGTATTGGGTTCCGATATCATTTCCCTGTCTGTTTAATTGGGTAGGGTCATGAAGGAAAAAGAATACATCCATTAATTGCTCATATGAAATTACGGCCGGATTATAAGTGATCTCTACAACTTCAGCATGATCAGTTTCTCCTGTACATACTTCTTCATACGTAGGGTTTTCTTTATGCCCTCCGGAATATCCTGAGATAGCAGACGTCACTCCTTTCAGCATATTGAAACAACTCTCTACACACCAGAAGCACCCGCCCCCGAAAACGATCTTTTCTAAATTATTGTTGTCCATCTTTAGGTAATTGTTTTATTTTAAAATGACCTTTCCTTTCTTTCATACAGAAGACTGAAAAAGCTGATCAAAAGTAAGAAAAACTTAATGGATTCCGATATGAATCAAATGAATTGTTTTCATAGATAATACGAATGATAATAGAAATTAAATGGAGTCGTCGTTTATCTTTTTAGATGAGTTTCTATGAAGGCAATATAGGAAAAGAAAAAAGCTACCTTCGGGTGAGATAGCTTTTATATATTGTAGATGAAACCGTTATTTTTCCCACACCAAGGCGCTTGCTCCAAGAATGGCAGCATCTGCTTCGTCAAGTTCACTGAATACCAGTTTTACTTTATTTCTGAAGATCGGAAGAAGATTTCTTTCCATATGAAGTTTTGCCGGCTTTAGAATAAAATCACCAGCCTTAATAACTCCGCCGAATAAAAGAATAGCTTCCGGGGAAGAAAACATGACGAAATTGGCTAATGCCTCACCCAATTTCTGTCCCGTATATCTGAATACTTCAATAGCAATAGGATCTTCTTTTAAAGCACATTCATAAACTGTTTTAGAATTCACCTCATCTTCAGGATACTGATTTAACATAGACTCAGGGAATTCTGCTCTCATTTTCTTGGCAGTGATGGTAATGCCTGTTGCTGAAGCATAGGCTTCCAGGCTTCCTTCAGAACCGGTGCTCCAGTGTTTTCTTCCGCCTGGCTTTACAATGGTATGGCCTAATTCTCCTGCGAAACCGTCATGTCCGTAGATCAGACTTCCGTTGGCAATAATTCCGCTTCCTACACCTGTTCCCAGAGTAATCATGATAAAATCCTTCATTCCCCTTGCTGCTCCGAAAAGCATCTCTCCTAAAGCTGCCGCATTGGCATCATTGGTAACGGTACAGGGTAAATTAAATTTTGCAGTCATAAGCTCAGCAAAAGGGATGACACCTTTCCATGGAAGATTGGGTGCCAGCTCAATCGTTCCTTTATAGTAGTTGGCATTCGGTGCACCTACGCCTATTCCGTCGAAATGCTTTTCAGTACCATGTTTTTCCATCATTGGATAAACATGTTCATATAGAGCATCGATGAAATCTTCCACTTTGTCATAAGCATCAGTTCTAAGATTTCCTTTATCCAGAACTTCTCCACGGTGGTTTACAATTCCGAATTTCGTATTGGTTCCTCCGATGTCAACTCCAAGAGCCACTTGTTTTGATAAATCTATTAATGACATTTCTATTATTAAATTCTTGAGGCTAAAATTATAAAAAAGATTGTATTAATGGATTATGAACTCTGTATTATTTATAGTTTTAAACCGTTTTTATTGGTTTTTTCTTTCTTCTTCCCCACCAGATCATAAAGCCGGTGACCGGAAGTGAGGCACAGATAAGGCTTACGACAAAAGCAATAATTTTAGTCGGAAGACCTAAAATTGCCCCTACATGGATATCATAATTGGCATTGACTACCTTTTCTCCAAAATTTTTGTCTTTAGGATCATGGGTATGAAGAAGCTCTCCCGAATTTTCATCGAAGATCAGGCTGCTGCTTTTATGATAAGAATATGAAAGGTGTTTTACATATACCTCGAAATTCGGATGTTCATGATCATCCATGTGTTCATGACCAAGATCTATCGCAAAGCCATAAGAATCCGGATACTTTGTTTTTACGGTGGTAATAATCTTATCCAGTGTTCCTTCTGTTCTTAATTCAATGGGTGCTTTTGTTTTAATATGAGAAAAGTCCGGATACTGGGTCTCTCCTCCGGAAAAGATTACATAGATCATAGCCTGAACTACAAAGAATGCATAAAATAATCCTGTAACAGAGAAAATTAAAGCAAAAATAGAAGCATAAAAACCTAAGATATTATGAAGATCATAGTTCTTTCTTTTCCAGCTTTTAATATTTTTCCATTTGAAAGAGAAACGCTGTTTTCTGGCTGCTTTATTTTTAGGCCACCATAAAACAATTCCCGTGATAAGCATCATGATAAATATTATGACCGGTATTCCTACTACATAGGTGCCCCAGTCCTGTTTTAAAAGGAAACTCCAGTGGATCATTTTTACGATATTGAAAAACCCGTTTTTTTCATCATAAACTCTCAGGACCTTTCCTGTATAAGGATTTACGTAAGCCTGTTTATAAACGGGAAATTCATCAAAATAATTCCAGCCTTTTGTATTATGCTCGTACCAGAAAAACATGTAAGACATTTTCTTGTCAATCGGAACATTAACCCAGTGAACGGGATATTTTTCCTTTACCTGATCCGCAACTGCCTTTTCCATCACCCGGATAGGAAGAATCTGCTTCTGTCCGATATTCTCCTCATGATGGTAGATCACATCTTTTCGGGTAAGATTTTCTACTTCATCCTTAAAAACATATAAGGCTCCCGTAATGGAAATAATAAAGATCAGAAACCCGATTCCTAATCCGAACCATAAATGCAGTTTGGAAGACCATTTTTTAAAAAATCCGGGTTTATTTTTATGATGATGCTTTTTCTTCATATCGCAGCTAAAAGTAGGACAAAGATAGTCTTTACTTTTTATTTAGATTAATTAAAATTTATATTCAATCATGAACGTTCCTCTCATTCCCAATGCATTGATAAAATCACTGTCTCTTGCTGACCACCATGAAATGGAAGGCTGATACGTCGTATTGAATAAATTTTCAATTCCTAATGATAGTCTCCAGTTGTTGCTAACCTCATAGCTGGATTTAAGATTAAAGATCGTATAAGAAGGTACATACCCCTCTCCATAAGCATACAATCCTGTTTTAGCATTAGTGACAAATCTATCCTGTTTAAAGGAGTGAAGCATATCCAGACCCACGGATAGGGGACGGATTGGCTTTACCTGAACATAGGCAAGAACTTTAGGTGCTGAAATTCTGCTGTTATTGATTTTTGTAGAATAATCACCATTATCATTTGGTGAAGTAATACCTTCCATCCAGCTATAGCTTCCACCGAACTGAATCCATTTTACAGGTGTAAAATGCAGGAATCCTTCCACTCCGTAAATAACTTCAGGAGCTCTCTGAATGGTCAGGGCTCTGTCTGCACTCTGAACAAAAGTAGCTCCCAGTTTGGAAGTACTTACATAAGAAGTCAGCTCATAATTCAGCCAATTGGAAAGCTGTCCTGTTGCTCCCAATTCATAATTATTAACAATGATGGGCTTGGTTTCAAGGTTCTTAATCGTTTCAGAAGTTGAGGTTCTTAAAATTCTCCCCAGTTCATTGATAGAGTAGGCTTGTGAGAAACTGGCAAACAGATTGATATAAGGTTCTATATTATAACGCAGTCCGATGTTTCCTACCAAGGCATTATAATTTAATTTTCCTCCTGCAACAGGAATGCTTTTGGTGAATGTTCCGTCGTTTTTAATGACTGAAAGGGTATTGAAGTCGTCTACATTTACTTTGATGTTTTCATATCGAAGTCCTCCTTTAATCGTTATTTTTTTAAAAAGATCAATTTTTGCCAGTAAGAAAGGAGCAATATTGGTCATACTCATATTAGGAGTCCAGAAACGGCCGTCTTCCAGTTTTTGAACGGTCTGGTCATTCAGGATATCCGCTCCGTAGATAATTTCTCCCTGAGAATTTGGAGCATTCCATAATTGGGTATCAAAATTAAATCGGGCACCGGCCTTTTTTGAAATAACATTGGATTGGCCACCGTTGAAAAAAGTGTCACTATATCCGTATACGGTTTTAAAATCCTGATAGTAAAGGTTAATATTCAAAGATGTTCCGGCAAATAAATTTTTATTATCATAACTTACCCTGATGTTATGATTTTTGGGAGTTCCCTGAGGAGTGGTTTCCAGGCTTTTTCCCAATCCTTCCCCTATAGTAGGCGTAATCCCGTATTTTCCTGTTTTTAACCCTAAATTGAGATCAGATCGAGAAGAATAACCGATATAGGATGCTTCAATTCTTTGATTGTCATTGATCTCATATCCTAATTTCAACATGCCGTTGTAATTGTCCATTTTTGCGGTACTGTATGTAGGGCTTAGCATGACGCCATCAGCATCTTTCATATAGCCCGTTCTTTCATAAGCTAAAGAAAGGGTATAGTCGAACTTATTGACTTTTCCGGACAAAAGCTGGCTTGCTCTCACGCCCAACGTTCCTCCATAGGGTTGTCCTGTAAATCCGATTTGAGATATTCCGGAGATTTTTTTATCGGTTTTGCTTCTTTTCGTGATATAATTGATAATTCCACCGTCTGCACCATTTCCATAAATTGATGAAGCTCCTTTGATCACTTCAATTCTTTCGATGGCAGAAGGATCAATCACTCTTAAATCCCTTGCTCCGTTTCGGAGTGGAGTAGATTGTGGAATACCATCAATCAGAACAAGCACCTGGCGGCCTCTTAAAGTCTGTCCGGTATTGGAGGTTTGGCCGGAGTTTGTTCCCAAACTCGGAACGGTATACTGAAGGATGCTGGTAATATCAGAATTAACAGTCAACTGAGACTGAATCTGTTTTTCAGCAACAATGGTAATAGAGCTGGGAACTTCCTTAATATTTTCCTTTTTTCTGGAAGCGGTCATCACAACTTCTTCAACATTTCTGGTTTGTAAAGTATCTTTGACCTGTGCAGAAACCATAATGGTTCCCAGACAGGCTGTTGATAAAAGCACTTTTTTCATTATATTTTCTTTCCTTGTTTCTTTCTTTTTCCCCACCAGACCAGGAATCCGGTGACCGGGAGCGATGTGCAGATAAGACCTGCGATAAACCAAATGATCTTTCCGAAGAGTCCGAAATAGGATCCGGTATGGATATCATAATTGGCATTGGCGTATTTTTCGGCGGCGCTCAGTTTCTGATGAGGTTTCTCAGCCAGCAGTTTTCCTGAGTATTTGTCGAATGTCAGAAGGTTTCTTTCACTAAACCGCCCTTCCTTTCCGTAGATGGTAACCGGAAGATTCTTTAATTCTTTTCCTTTTTTGTTCTTTCCGTTGAGTGTAATTCTGAAGCTTGATGATCCGGCATATCGTTTTTGAGTCTGTGCTGCTGCAAGATCAAAAACGGCTTCGTTTTTTGTCATCAGTGAATCAGTGGACTTGATTTCTTTTTCTTTGGGAGCCTCCCAATACCCTGAAATAGCAAAGTTAAAAGTATTTTTTACATACGGATAAGCAAAATAAATCCCCGTTACACTCATCACTAAGGCAATAAATGAGGCATAGAATCCTAATACATTATGAAGGTCATAGTTTTTTCGTTTCCAGTTTTTTACATTTTCCCAGTTGAACCAGAACCGTCCTTTTCTCGCATTTTTATTTTTAGGCCACCATAAAATAATTCCGGTAATCAGCATAATGATAAACAATACGGTAGGAATTCCTGTCACATAAGGACCCCATTCTGAGTTGAGCAAAAGCCCCCAGTGGATGTACTTCAGGATATTAAATACATCATACTTTTCATCATAGGCGGCAAGGATCTCACCGGTATACTGATTAACATATACCTGTTTGTTGATCAGGACCTGCTGGAAATAATTCCAGCCTTTTTTACTTTTTTCATAGTAAAGAAATCTATAAGATTTACCTTTGTCCAAAGGGATTTCTACCGAGCTTAGAGGATATTTTTCATTAAATTCCAATGATACCTTTTCACGAAGCAGATTAAGTGGCAGGGCCTTCTTTCCGGCATCTTCTTTTTTTACATAAATAGCCTCCCTTCGCAGACTATTCTGTACCTCATCCTTAAAAATATATAAAGTCCCTGTAAGAGAGATTATAAAAATAATAATACCAACGGACAAACCAAACCACAAATGCAGTTTGGCAGACCATTTCTTCGTGGAAGAAACCTTTTTTTTAGGGTGATGTTTTTTTCTCATAATAAAAAGTTAACCCCAATCGGGGTTAACCTTTATTTAGTATTAAAATTTATATCCTATTGATATTCTGAAATTTCTTGGCGCATCTGCCTGATAATAGTAATATCCTGCATAGGGTGTTCCTGAATATAAATATCTGTTGAAGACATTAAATACGTTCAGGTTGACTCTGAATTTTGAATTTTCCCAGGAAGCCCCTGCATCAAATTTTACATAATCTCCCATTTGTAAGGTATTGGTGCTTCCCCAATCCCAGCTGCTTCTGTCTCCCATATAAGTTCCTCCGAAGCTTAGCCCAAAACCTGTAAGCTCACCCACTGTAAAGGTATAATTTAACCATCCGTTCAGTGTATGTTTTGCATATCCCGGAACTTTGTCTCCTTTATTAGCTGTAGGGGTAGTTTCTGTGAATTTGTTTTCAGTAAATGCATAGTTAAATATGGCATTAAATCCTTTGAAAACTTCTCCTTTCAGATCAAATTCCACACCCTGTGCTCTTGTTTTTCCAAGCAGAATAGAATATTTATAAGTAGGATCTGAAGGATCTGCAGTAATGGCATTGTCTTTATTAATACTATACAATGATAGAGTAGTATTCCATTTTCCGGCAAACCAGTCTTTTTTAAAACCAACTTCTACATTACTTCCGGTTACAGGTTTAGCCGTTGTTCCGTCTCTGAATAACCCTGCCTGTGGATTGAATGACTGATCATATAAAGCATAGGCAGAAGTATTATTGTCAATAGAATAACTTAATCCTATACGGGGAGTAATTCTGTTGGCTTCAGAAAGAGTCCCATAATTATTTTCTTTTACCGTTGTATAACGGGCTGCCAAAGTAAGTCTTAATGCATCATCTAAGAAACCCAGCTCATCCTGTAAATAAAGCCCGGTATAATTCTGGTCGATGGTACCTCCGGCTCCGGCTCTTACGGAAAGAGGCTTACTGGTGTCAAAAGGTTTATAAGTACCATTAGGTCCGCTGTAAGGGCTTCCTCCGTTGATATCATAATTGCGGGTATTTACATTATACCAGTATCTGTAATCAGGAGCTCCGTTATCTCCTTTTTCATTGTTTTTATCAAGACTGTAATTCTGGTTCCAGTCTGCAATATACTTCTTACTTCCCAGATCCAGACCTGCTAAGATTTTATGAGAAACAGCTCCGGTTTTTACATACCCGTTTAAGAACAACTGTCCGAATTTCATTTCGTTGTTTGCTTCCCAGTAATTCAGACCACGAAGCATATATTGTCCTTCAAATTTTGTCGGCCAGATATCACTTCCTAAGGTATATTCATTAACATAAGTAAGCTGAGAGGTCAGTTTCCAGTTTTCATTAAACTTATGCTGTAAGTTTAAATTAATAGTATTATTGGTAACTCTTGTAGGATCAATACTCGGGTCCGTGATGCTGTATTCAACAGGTTTTGTAGCATAACCATCTGCACTGAATACATAAGCTGAGCCTACTTCAGTCATTTTAGCCTTCTGAAAGATATATTCAGCCGTTAAGGTAGTATTGTCAGTAAGATTAATTTTTAACGATGGGTTAATAATATATCTGTCGTTGAATTCGTTGTCTCTGAAACTTTTTTTGTTTTGAGCCATCAGATTCAGTCTGAATGCCACTTTATCTGTAATTTTTGTATCGATATCCGTTTCTCCCCGGTACATATTGAAACTTCCAAGCGTAACTCTTGCAGTTCCGTTAAGGGCATTCCCGGTAGGCTTCTTGGTTACAATATTATAGATTCCGCTTGGCTCTCCGTTTGACATTAAAAATCCTGACGGACCTTTGATAAATTCAATATGATCCACATAGCTCATATCCTCACTTAAAGGTCCCCAGTTGGAAGTAACATTTACGCCGTTCATAAATGCTGCCGCTCTGGATCCTCTCATATTTACTCTCGTATACATGTCTCCCCAGTGTTCAAGTCTCTGAGCTCCCGCTACGTTTCTTAGAACACCGTCGCTTAAAGTTGTGACTTGCTGATCTTCTAATGCTTTGTTGGTAATAATCGAAATGTTCTGTGGTATTTTTATAAGTGCTTCATCCAGGCGAAGAGAAGATGACCCCTGTTTTTCTACATATTTCTTATAATATTTCCCGTTGACTACAATTTCTTCAATATGATTAGATTTGGTGGAATCTTTCTCCTGTGCCGACATTAAGATAGAACCTAATAATGACGCACAGACCAGTACATTTTTCATGAAAGTCAAATTTTATGCAAATATATTATTTTTAAGTATTCTAAATAAATAATAAGATTGATATTTATCATAAAAATATTGAATAAGCATAATAAAAAACCGCTCCAGTCAATACTGAAGCGGTTTTTTAAAATATTATTAATTATTTCTTAGGCAGGAATTTCTCCTTTATATAAGAAAGAAATAATTTCTTTGTTTAATTTATCGATCATTTCACTAAATAAGTGGAAAGATTCCTGCTTATAAATTACCAATGGATCTTTCTGTTCGTAAACGGCACCTTGCGAAGATCTTCTAAGGTCATCCATCTCACGTAAGTGAAGTTTCCAGTTTTCATCTATGATTGATAACGTGATGTTCTTTTCAAAATCATTCACTAAACTTTCACACTGTGTTTCATAGGCTTCTTTTAAGTCTGCAACAATGGTCATTGTTTTATGGCCGTCGGTGAAAGGAACCTGAATCATTTTGAACATCGAACCCTGATTTTGGTATACATTCTCAATGATAGGGAATGATTTTTCTTTCAACAGATTCAGCTTCATCTGATAATCTTCCTGAGCTGCTTTGAATAAAATATGGGTAAGATCCTGAACGTTTTTATTATTGAAATCATTTTGAGAAATCGGAGATTCCATCGTAAATGTTTTAATAATCTCGTATTCGAAATCTTTGTAATTTCCTGTAGATTTTCCTTTCGCAACAATAGAATTGGCAACATCGAAAATCATATTCGTGATATCATATTTCAGGTGATCTCCGAATAGAGCATTCTTTCTTCTTTTGTAGATAACATCACGTTGCTTGTTCATTACGTCATCATACTCAAGAAGTCTCTTTCTTGTTCCGAAGTTGTTTTCTTCTACTTTTTTCTGTGCTCTTTCAATAGATTTACTGATCATAGAGTGCTGAATCACTTCACCTTCTTTATGACCCATTCTGTCCATCATCTTAGCAATTCTTTCAGAACCGAATAAACGCATTAAGTTGTCTTCAAGAGAAACATAGAACTGTGAGCTTCCGGGATCTCCCTGACGTCCTGCTCTACCTCTCAGCTGTCTGTCAACACGTCTAGAATCGTGTCTTTCCGTTCCGATGATAGCTAAACCTCCTGCTTCTTTTACCGCTTTGGAAAGTTTGATGTCGGTACCACGACCTGCCATGTTGGTGGCAATGGTTACCACTCCCGGTTGTCCCGCTCCGGCAACAATCTCGGCTTCTTTTTTGTGAAGCTTCGCATTCAATACCTGATGCGGAATTTTTCTTAACTGAAGGGCTTTGGAAAGCAACTGAGAAATTTCAACGGAAGTTGTTCCTACAAGTACCGGTCTTCCCGCTGCTGTTAGCTTTTCAACTTCTTCAATAACGGCATTATATTTTTCTCTGTTAGTCTTATAAACTAAGTCTTGTCTGTCATGTCTTAAAATAGCACGGTTGGTAGGAATTACTACTACATCCAGTTTGTAGATTTCCCAAAGCTCACCTGCTTCTGTCTCTGCAGTACCGGTCATCCCCGCAAGTTTGTTGTACATACGGAAATAGTTCTGAAGCGTAATGGTTGCAAAAGTTTGAGTAGCAGCCTCAATTTTTACATTTTCTTTAGCTTCAATAGCCTGGTGAAGACCATCTGAATAACGACGTCCTTCCATGATACGCCCCGTCTGCTCATCAACGATTTTTACTTCACCATCAATTACTACATACTCATCATCTTTTTCAAATAATGTATAGGCTTTCAATAGCTGGCTCATCGTGTGAACTCTTTCAGATTTTTCAGCAAAATCACCGAAAAGTCTTTCTTTAGCTTCGAATTCTTCTTCTTTAGATAAGTTTTTAGCTTCTACTTCAGCAATTTCAGTTCCGATATCCGGAAGTACGAAGAAGTTTGGATCGGAGTTCCCCTGAGACATGTATTCAACACCTTTATCTGTAAGGTCTACTTGATTGTTCTTTTCTTCAATTACGAAATAAAGATCTTTATCTACAATCGGCATGTCGCGGTTATTATCCTGCATGTACTGAGCCTCAACTTTCTGAAGCAATGCCCTGTTTCCGCTTTCCGATAAGAATTTGATGAGTTGTCTGTTTTTAGGAAGACCTCTGTATGCCTGAAGCAATTTGAATCCTCCTTCTTTTGTGTTTCCTGCTGCGATTAGTTTTTTCGCTTCATTGAAAATGGCAGAAACCGTTTTTTTCTGAACTTCAACGATTCTGTCGATAGAAGGTTTGAGAACATCAAACTCCTGTCTGTCTCCCTGAGGAACCGGACCTGAAATAATCAATGGTGTTCTTGCATCATCTACCAATACGGAATCTACCTCATCTACGATCGCAAAGTTCAATTCTCTTTGTACCAATTCTGAAGGTGAAGTCACCATATTATCTCTCAGGTAATCGAAACCGAATTCGTTGTTCGTTCCGTAAGTAATATCTGAGTTATATGCTTTTCTTCTTCCGTCGGAGTTCGGCTGATGATTATCGATACAATCGATAGACATTCCGTGGAACTGATAAAGAGGTCCCATCCATGCCGAGTCTCTTTTTGCAAGATAGTCATTCACGGTAACCACGTGAACACCTCTCTCCGGAAGTGAATTTAAATAAATAGGCAATGTTCCTACCAAAGTCTTACCCTCACCGGTTGCCATTTCGGCAATTTTACCACTGTGAAGAATAATTCCTCCGATAAACTGAACATCATAGTGGACCATATCCCAAACTACAGGAGTTCCGGCTGCATCCCATGAGTTTTTCCAAACAGCTTGGTCTCCCTGAATTTCAACAAAATCTTTTCCTGCAGCAGCCAGCTCTCTATCCCAGTCACTTGCTGTTACACGGATTTCTCCGTTCTGAGCCCATCTTCTTGCCGTTTCTTTGATCAGTGCAAAGGCTTCCGGAAGAACTTGTATCAGAACTTTTTCTTCAATTTCGTATGATTCTTTCTTTAAAGACTCAATTTTTGAGAAAAGAGCTTCTTTCTCATCAACGTTTGTTGAATTCTTTATCTGCTCTTTTACCTGTTCTATTTGAGCTGTGATCTTGCTGGTTGCAGATTTTATATTCTCTTTAAACTCAGCCGTTTTTTGTCTCAAACCATCATCCGACAATTGTTGAATGTTAGGTTCTACAGCTTTGATTTTTGTTACAACTTTTTTTACTTCTTTTAGGTCCTGCGCTTTTTTGTCTCCCAAAAACCCTTTAAGAACTTTGTTTAAAAAACTCATAAATTTTTTGCTTTATGCTTAATGCAAGATGCTTTAAGCGTTTTAAATGACACGCTTATCGTGTAAATTAATATATAAAAAGGGCAAAAAAGCTCTAAGCATGCAGCCTAAAGCTTATCGCTTTATTAATATTCGTCCTCGTTCCAAAGGAAATCTTCGTCAGTAGGATAGTCACTCCATACCTCTTCGATAGATTCATAAATTTCTCCTTCGTCTTCAATAGCCTGAAGGTTTTCTACTACTTCCATAGGTGCACCAGTTCTGATTGCGTAGTCAATAAGCTCTGCTTTTGTCATTGGCCAAGGTGCGTCACTTAGATATGAAGCTAATTCTAATGTCCAGTACATAATTTTCTAATTTTTTGCAAAAGTATAAAAATAGGTTATATAATAAGCTTTTTTATACTTGATTTTCAATTCTTTTTATAATTTTTTCTTATAAATGTCTGTCACTACTGAGTGTCAGGGGTGTCAGAAATTTACTTAATGTCGTTTTCTCAAAAACCATTCCATAAATTTTTTTATGCCATTTTGGAAGTCTATCTGAGGTTCATACCCTATTAATGTCTTCGATTTGGCAATATCTGCATTCGTTTTTCGGACATCTCCCGGCTGCATTGGCAGATTTTTTCTGATGGCAGTCTTTCCCAAAGCTTCTTCTATCGTGTTTACCATTTCAGATAAACTGATCACCTGATTTTCGCCTAAATTCAGAATTTCATAAACCCCGGAATGGCTCTCCAGATAAAGAACAGATTTGATAATTCCATCGATAATATCATCAATATACGTGTAGTCTCTTGCTGTATTTCCATCACCATAGAAAGGAATTTCATGACCCTGGGAAATGAGCTTTGTAAACTTGTGTATTGCAAGGTCAGGTCTTTGTCTCGGTCCATATACCGTAAAGAATCTCAGCTGGATCATATCAATATGATAAAGATCGTGGTATACATGCCCCAGAATTTCTCCGCATTTTTTGGTGGCGGCATAAGGCGAAATCGGATTATCTACATTATCTGTTTCTGAAAAAGGGATTTTTTCATTATTTCCGTAAACGCTTGAAGAAGAGGCGCAAATGAATTTATTGATATTGAAATCTTTACATAATTCCCAAAGATTCATACTTCCCCTTACATTTACTTCCTCATATTCCAATGGCCGTTCAATAGAAGGACGAACACCGGCGAGGGCAGCCAGATGAATGACCATGTCAATATGGTGGTTTTGAAAAATCATTTCAAGACCTTTTTTGTCTCTGATATCCTGATAGTAAAGGGAATATTGAGCAGAATCAGAGCAGGATATCAGGTGCTGTATATCAGCCTCTTTGTCAGAGAACTCAAAATCCGAATTTATACCAATAGACTCTAAAGTATTTTTGATTTTAGTCCGATAGCTATAGAAATCATCAAAATTGTCAATGTTTATGACAGAATGTCCATTTCTTAATAATCGTTCAATTAAATGGGAACCAATGAAGCCACTACCTCCAGTTATAAGATAAATCATCTGTGATTTTTTATGAATACAAAAATATAAATTTTACTTTTTGAAAAATATAATCATTAAATTTACTTAAAAAAGTAATATAAATATAATATGCAGTTTCAAGGGCAAATTTTAAAAATGACAAGCTATGATGCACAACCTATCCAATACTACCTTAATCTTTCAGGGGATCTGATCCATATGAATGAGTTATTTGGAAAGGAAATAAGCATTAAACATATCGGATTTCAATGTGTGAACTGTGGAGAAGATAAACCGATTTACAGAATGGGGTTCTGCAAAAATTGTTTCTTTGAAAGTCCTTATGCCAGTGATACCATTATCCGTCCGGAACTTTCTACTGCTCATTTAGGAGTGGCGGAAAGAGATTTGGAAATCGAAAAAGAAATCCAGCTTCAGCCACACACCGTTTATTTAGCATATACCGGAGATGTCAAAGTGGGAGTAACCAGAAATACCCAGATTCCTACCAGATGGATTGATCAGGGGGCTACTTTTGCTTTACCGATTGCCAGAACCGAAAACAGATATGAGGCAGGAATGATAGAGGTGGCCTTAAAAGATCATTTACCTGATAAAACCAATTGGAGAAAAATGCTTCAGGATGACTTCGAAGGAGAAATTGATCTTGCGGATTTCAGACAAAAGATCAAAGAATATTTTCCTGAAGACTTCCAGAAATTCTATAGTGAAGGAGAGGAGTTATGGAGATTTGATTACCCTTTTGAAAAACCGGAAAAAGTTTCTTCATTTACTTTAGATAAAAAACCTGAATTTACAGGAAGGTTGAAAGGTATTAAAGGACAGTACCTGGGGTTTGAAGGCGGAAATTTTATCAATGTAAGAGGACACGAAGGCTATGTCATAGAACTGGAGATCAGGAACTGATCTGCTTAAAAAATACAAAACCAAATCACCAATATGAAAAAATGGGTAAAAAGACTATTAATAAGTTTCGGAATTGTGGCAGGGATTCTTCTTGCTGCCAATTTCGGACTGAATTTTTGGCTTAAAACCCAGCTTCCTGACTATATTAAAAGGAATACAGACTATAAAGTTTCCTATACAAGCTTAGCTGTTGACCTTGGTACCGGAAATGTTTTAGCTACAGGAATCTCGGTTAATAATAAAAACCCTCAAAATATCAATGTAATAGGCCTACAGGGAACAATTGATACATTAAAGATCAGCAGATTCGGAATTTATGATGCGATTTTTAACAAAAGAATCAGTTCTTCTGACCTCCTCTTGGCTAAACCTAATCTGAATGTGGTTTTGGCCAAACCTGTCGATCGTCGTACAGGGAAAAAAAGAAGCCCTTTTCTATTTGAGAATATTAGAATCAATCAAGGAACGATTGCTATTTTCAGGCACACCAAACAAAAATTTCTATCAGTACAGCAGTTAGACCTGTTTGTGGAAAACCTGCAGATGACGGAAGAATCTGTAGAAGATCGGTTGCCTGTAGTGTTTGACAGTTATAGTATACAAGGGAAAAACTTTTTTTTCCGCCCCGATGAAGTGTACGCTGTAACAATGGCTGCTATTAATACTGAAAACGGGCAGATGTCTGTTGATAATTTCCGCCTGATTCCGCTTTTGTCTTTTGATCAGTTTAAAAAATTCTATCCTAAGAAACCGCAATTGTTTGAGTTGACCATTCCTAAAACAGAGTTTAAAGATGTGGTTTTGAGTAAAAATAAAATAGCGCTTACCAATGCTGATTTTCAAAACCCAATTTTTACAGTATATAATACAGGAGTAAAAACTAAAAAAGAAGCAAAAAAATCCAATTTTGAAGTTAATTTAGAAAATATAAAATGCAACAATGCCGTCGTTAAGATTAATAAACCTGACGGAAATAATCTCCTTTCTGCAGAAAATCTTAATTTAAATGTCAGGAAACTTGTATTTGACCAGGAAACATCCGGAAAGGTTATTCCTGTCGCCTATAAAGATTTTACTTTTTCAGGAAAGAATATTGTGTATGCCGATCATCAGAATGTAAATGTCGGAAGTATTGCGCTAAAACCCACAAGCGGGGAAATCAGAGATATTATACTGAAGCCTGGTTCTGCCGCAGACGGAAAAACGACCCTGGATATTAAGTCCAGCCAGATAGCATTCAATATTAACAGACTGGATTTTATTGATAAAAAACTGGTATTGGATATTAAAGATGTTCTTTTTGAAAATGTAAACGGAACAATCTATGCAGGGGGCAATAGACAAAATAAAAATCCTGAACCGGGCATTATTCATTCCGTTCTGGTAAGGAAAATGTCTCTGAAGAATTCGAATATTACCTATGATAAGGGAAAAGAACCCTTAGTTTTTCATGATTTAAATGCAACGGTAAATCATATTGAAATTGCTCCCGAAGCAAATAGTCAAAGACTTTCTTTACATGTAAAAGATTACTTCCTGACCACCAGAAACTTTGCGTATACAACACCGTTCTATCACATGAGCCTGGGCCTTCTGAAATTGAATAAAAATAAAATTCAGATCAATAATTTTACGATGAAACCTATCGTTTCGAGATCACAGTTTATCAAAATGATACCTGTTGAGAGGGATCTTTATGATTTGAAAGCCGGACAGCTTACTGCAGAAGGAAATTGGGACCTGTTTTCTCAGAATAAATTTGTAAACGCTTCCCATGTGATGATCCAGTCCGCAAATGCCAATATTTTCAGAAGTAAAATTCCTAAAGATGATCCTAAGATCAAAGCATTGTACTCAAAGATGCTTCGTTCAATTAAAATTCCGATGACAATTGCCGATTTGGATTTGAAAAATTCCGTTCTGGTGTATGAAGAAGATACTCCGGAAAGTATGGGCCCCGGAAAATTAACATTCAGCAACTTTGATATGCATGTCAAAAACCTGAATTCTGCCAAAGAAAAAGGAAAGCCAACCAAAGTGGATATTAAAATCAATTGCTCATTTATGAACCTTGCACCGCTATCTGTACACTGGAATTTTGATGTAGCGGATCAAAGCGACGCTTTCGGTATTTCCGGAAAAACAGCCAATCTTCCGGCAAGCGGGATCAATCCTTTTATAAGGCCCTATCTTCACGTAACGGCAACTGCAGGTACTATTCAGGAAATGTATTTTAACTTCAAAGGAAATCCGAAAGGATTACACGGAACATTTAATTTAAAACATAAAGACCTTAAAATTGCTGTTTTAAATAAACATAATCACGAAAAAAAAGGCTTTCTGACAGCTGTTGCCAATGTTTTTCTGAAATCAGATTCTGGAAATTTCCCTGAATCGGTAACCGTAGAAAATGTAGAACGCGATCCCACCAAATCATTCTTTAACCTTTTCTGGAGAGGAATTGAGCAGGGTTTGAAAAAAACCTTAATAGGAAAGAATGTAGAAAAAACAGAGAAAAAAGTAAAAAAAGCAGTTTCTTCAGTAAAGGATATGAAAAAATCCGTAAAAGAAATTAAAAAAGAAATAAAAAATACTAAAGAAAAAAAATCTTCATCCCAACCGGAAGAAGGGCAGAAAGAAAAGAAAGGCTTTCTGAATAATATTTTTAAGAAAAAAGAGGCTTCCGAAAAAGAATGACCCTTAAACCATTAAGAATGAGATAATAAATGTTGGTCTTTCTGTTGGCGTGAAACAAAATTTTTTATATTTAGTTAAAACAGTCCTAATGGTTTAAAAATCAATATTTATTTCTATAAGGTTAAAAACTAAATTCGTCGCTTTCAAGAATAGGAATGTTTCTTAGAAACTCATCAAACTTTTCACCCGAATAATTGCTGTCTGCACCATAAGAATCAATGATCATCCCCTGATTTCCTACACTGTCTTTAATAACATATAATACCGCATTGTCGTCTGGATTGCTGTCACCTTCAAAACGGTATGTTTTTAAAATAATGAGTTCGGCAGGCTGATAAATCCTATCAGAATTTTCAAACTTCATCTCACCATGAGCATCCATTCTGAATTCTCTGTGTATTCCTCTTTCAGCAAGCTTTTTCATAACTTGGCTTAAGGTAGTCATATTGTCCATGTTGTCCGGATTTTCCATAATACTATTTTTCTTGTTAAATACAATAATTAAACCATATTAGATTTTCTAAATCTAAGAAAAATAAAGAATTATAGTTTCCTTAAAAATAAAGTTTAATGTTAACAAAATTTATAATTTAAAAAAAACAAATAGGTATACTTTTTGCAATGCTACCAGTAATAAATCAGAGAAAATATGAAAAAAGAAGTTGGAGTTTTACTGGCAGGGGGAGTTGGTCTTTTGGCAGTATTAAGTTTAATAAGCATCAAAAAAATATTGACTAAAAAAGATAAAAAATACAGTGATACATACTCAGACTATCACAGACACTTTGATGAAAAATACCACGATGATGAAAATCATGGCGTGGAACTTTATGCAGTGAAGTAGTAAAAAAATATATTTTAATTATGTTTAAATCCAGCACTTTTGAAAGTGCTGGATTTTTTTGTTGAAAACTTTAATGTTAAAACTCATTATTTTATAAAAAATCCATTCTAATTTTACATCATCAATGCAAAACGAAAATTTCATAAAAGGACAAGGAGCTCAGCGAAACGTGGTCAACCGTTTCGACCGGTATACTTATGAGCCTGAAGATGAAGACTTCGAAACCCTAAAAACTACTTTTACAGAAGTTTTTCCAAAAACAATTGTCAATCAGGTTAAAAGTGAAGACCTTCCGATGGAATATTCCATGAACCCTTACCAGGGCTGTGAACATGGTTGTTCCTATTGTTTTGCAAGACCCACCCATGAATACTGGGGATATAGCGCCGGAATTGATTTTGAAAGAAAAATCATGGTGAAAAAAAATGCCCCCGAACTATTGGAGAAATTTTTTCAGAAAAAAGGCTATAAAGCAGCCCCGATTTTATTGTCAGGGAATACCGACTGCTATCAGCCCGCTGAACGACAGTTTGAAATTACCAGAAAACTCCTGCAAATCTGTCTCGACTACAGGCACCCTGTCAATATTCTGACAAAAAATGCTCTGGTATTAAGAGATCTTGACATTTTAAAGCCTATGGCAGAACAAAATCTGGTCTCCGTTTCACTCAGCATTCCCACAATCAATGAAGAGCTCAGACGAAAAATGGAACCAAGAACAAGTTCTGCCAAAAATAAACTGAAGGCTGTAGAAATCCTCTCTGAGAATAAAATTCCTGTCCATGTAATGGTTGCACCCATTATTCCGGGACTTAATAGTGATGAACCACTAAATATTTTAAAAGAAATCTCCGGAGCAGGAGCTTTGGGTTTCGGATATACGCTGGTAAGATTAAACGACACCGTAGAGCCGGTTTTTGTTAATTGGATTGAAACACATTTTCCGGACAGAGCACAAAAAGTTCTCAACCTGATCCGTTCCATGCGCGGAGGAAAACTCGGAGATAAAAGGTATTTTGAAAGGCAAAAAGGAGAGGGTAATATCGCAGAGATGATTCACACTACTTTTAAAATCGGACGTAAAAAGTTTTTTGATGGCAGAGAATTTCCCAAGCTATCCACAGCCGGTTTTACCGGAACAAGAGATCAGCAGCTAAAATTATTTGACTGATCACATATTATATATATACATGGAGCTTTGGGACTATATATAAATATAATAGATACAGATAAGAAATAAAGCTTTTATCACCCGATTGCCCATCCTTTCCCGTATATTCAGGAGCTTATACCCGCTATCCGCTCATACTCCTCGTGCCGCGTTTCCCTCGCCATGCCTTTCATCTTTCCATTCCTTACTGCGGGGTACCCGCTTCTATCGGGGCTAAATATGGGAAGCGAGCCAATAACCAGGATAAATAACGATAATACCCATCCATAGGAGCGGTCTTCAGCCCGTTCATTTAAAAATACATTCTCCAATTCGATAAGGCTTTCGCCTTACCCTATATATAATGTATGCATCTCCGTCCGGGTCATATCCCATTTTCGAAAACACCTTCATACATCCGTTATTCTTATATATATAGACTAATATCTGTTCCGCTCCGTGTATCGGATAGCCCGCCCAAACATTTGTTTAAAATTTTTCCACTTGCTGATCAGCATATTAGCCTTAAATATTACGATTATATGAATTTTAAGTTAAATAAACTTGCGGGGTAATGGAGAAGTTTCTA